>Ga0180220_1000006_pt1 | contig 624331 bp, 503 predicted proteins | sample eDN5th37CBELigBY_FD_151335 | JGI IMG/M metagenome (GOLD analysis project Ga0180220, IMG submission 151335) | Enriched backyard soil microbial communities from Emeryville, California, USA - eDNA 5th pass 37_C BE-Lig BY (version 2) (version 2) | ecosystem: Environmental > Terrestrial > Soil >...
ACTCGTCGCTCAAGCGGCTTACACCCGCTAAGTTTGCTGAGCTTCATCAGAGCGGTGGCCTGGAGTCGGCCCCAATCACCAACCCGGCTGTCAGGTAATATCTGGAGCAGCTTTGGGGGTCAGCTCAGCGGAGATGATTGCTGGGTTACGCCCTCAAGCCGTGACCCACGGGCCCTTGGGCAGGAAGGAACGGTCAGACAAGCGTTCTGCTGAGTCGAGTGCTAGGCGGCACTGTGCTGGTTACACGCTTCGCGTGTTGGAAGATGATGCGTTCGGATGAGTGTGCGGCACCACGGCCTTGTTCGAGGCCAGACTTCAGGCAGGTAGCAATCGGGACGCGAACTACACAAACTGAGCTAAAGAACATCGACGGCGAGAAAAAGAGGGGTTCGGGAAGCCCCGCACCCCTCCTGTATCCTGCCGCGTCGACTCCGAAAGCCCGCCACTAATACCGGTAGTGCTCCGGCTTGTACGGCCCTTCTACCAGCACACCGATATACTCCGCCTGCTTCGGCGTCAGCTCCGTCAACTTGACACCGAGCTGGTCGAGATGCAGCCGCGCGACCTTCTCGTCCAGCTTCTTTGGCAGCACGTACACCTTGCGCTCGTACGCGTCGTTGTTCGTGTGCAGCTCGATCTGCGCCATCACCTGGTTGGTGAATGATGCGCTCATCACGAACGACGGGTGGCCGGTTGCGCAGCCGAGGTTCAGCAGCCGGCCCTCGGCGAGGATCAGCACGCTGTGGCCGTCGGGGAAGATCCACTCGTCGAACTGCGGCTTGATGTTGCGCCGCTTGATGCCCGGCGTCTTCTTCAGGCCGGCCATGTCGATCTCGTTGTCGAAGTGGCCGATGTTCCCGACGATGGCCTTGTCCTTCATCCGCGCCATGTGCTCGGCGGTGATGATGTTGAAGTTGCCGGTCGCGGTGATGAAGATGTCAGCCGTCTCGACGACGTCCTCGAGCGTGAGGACCTGGTAGCCCTCCATCGCTGCCTGCAGCGCGCAGATCGGGTCGATCTCGGTCACGATCACGCGCGCGCCCTGACCGCGCAGGGCCTGCGCGCAGCCCTTGCCCACCTCACCGTAGCCGCAGACGACGGCAACCTTGCCGGACAGCATGACGTCGGTGGCGCGGTTGAGCCCGTCGATCACGGAGTGACGGCAGCCGTAGATGTTGTCGAACTTCGACTTCGTGACGCTGTCGTTCACGTTGATCGCGGGGAACAGCAGCGTGCCGTTGCGCGCCATCTCGTAGAGACGGTGCACGCCCGTCGTCGTCTCCTCCGACACGCCCTTGATCCCGGCGGCCACGCGCGTCCAGCGCTGCGGGTCCTGCTCGAGCGAGCGCCGCAGCACGTTGAGGATGACGCCCCATTCCTCGGGCTCGTTCTCGGGGTCGAAGTCCGGAACTGCGCCCGCCTTCTCGTACTCGACGCCCTTGTGCACGAGCAGCGTCGCATCACCGCCGTCGTCGACGATCAGGTCAGGACCGCTGCCGTCCGGCCAGAGCAGTGCCTGCTCCGTGCACCACCAGTACTCCTCGAGCGTCTCACCCTTCCACGCGAAGACCGGCACGCCCTTCGGATCATCCGGCGTACCGTCCGGACCGACGACGACGGCCGCGGCGGCATGATCCTGCGTCGAGAAGATGTTGCACGAGACCCAGCGGATGTCGGCGCCGAGATGCTTCAGCGTCTCGATCAGCACTGCCGTCTGCACGGTCATGTGCAGGGAGCCCATGATCTTCGCACCCGCCAGCGGCTGCGAGTCGCCGTACTCCGCACGCAGCGCCATCAGCCCCGGCATCTCGTGCTCTGCCAGGCGGATCTCCTCGCGGCCCCACGCCGCGAGCGACAGGTCCTTCACCTTGAACGGAGGACGTTCCTCCGTCACACCGCGCTCCACTACCTCACGCTCGATCACCGTGCTCATCCGCTCGTTCCCTTTCCGTTGTTCGATGCTGCGGACCGCCTGCGTCCGGATGCACTGAGCAGGATCGGCCCCTTCGCCTCCGGGTCCGTCGTAAGGCGACGCACCCGCACACGCTCAAAACCCGCCTCGCCGAGCCAGCGATCGAGCTGCTCGGCGGGAAAACCCAGCCAGACATGGCCCATGCGCTCGCGGAACTCCTCACGGGTGTGCGCGACCATGTCGACGATCAGAATCCGCCCACCCGGCCGCAACACGCGCGCGGCCTCGTGCAGCGCCTGCGGCGGGTCGGCCAGGTGATGCAGCACCAGCATCATCACCGCCGCATCGAGCGCGCCGTCGTCGATCGGCAGCGACTCGAGCGCACCCGATCGCAGCTCCACGTTCGTCGCATGCTCCAGGCGACGGCGTGCGGCGGCGAGCATTGCCTCCGAGCCGTCAACGGCGATGACGTGCTTCACGACCGGCGAAAGCACCTCCGCGAGCTGACCCGTGCCGCAGCCGAGATCGCCGACCACCCAGCTCTCATCGAGCAGGTCGGCCAGCGCGCCGAGCTCGACCCGCTCGCCGAACAGTTCCCGGCGCAGCGAGTCCCACTGGCCCGCTTCCGTCGCAAAGAACTCCTGCGAGCGCGTGCGACGGGCCGCCAGAACCTCCTGCGCGCGCGCCTCGTCCTCCGCACTCTCCACCGCCGGCTCGAGCTGCGGTCGGACCGCCTCCCACAGCGTCCGCGCCGACTCGTCCAGCCGCGGCGTCAGCCGGTAGAACCGGCTCGCGCCGTCCGCCCGCACCGCCAGCCACCCTTCGTCGGCCAGGACCTTCAGGTGCCGGCTGATCGTCGACTGCGGGAGCCGCGTTGCGGCACACAACTCCCCGACTGTCAGCTCGTGACGTTCGAGCAGCAGGAGCAGTCGGCTGCGGGTCGGGTCCGCGACCGCGGACAGGCTCGAGAAGATCGACATATTCGTTTATCCGGATGGAAAGATAAGTCAGAGGGTGGGGCCTGTAAATGATCGTGAAGCGGGCCGGGGGTCGCGGCCCGGGCCCGCGTCGAGCCGGGCCGCGTTCGACGGGCCGTTTGTTACGGGGATCGGTTTTTTGCCGGTTGACGCCATGGACCGGCGATCCCGCCGGGAGGCCGACCATGAGCCATGTCGACGAGGCTGGCCGCTTCTGCCATTGACTCGCCCCGCGGCCGCTCCGCATGACCCTCGGTCCGTGGGGTCCGGCTCATTCCCTGCAACTGAGCGGAATGCATCGAGGAGGCTGGGAGAACGTGAATACTGACGTACTGGTCATTGGAGCCGGCGTCGCCGGGCTTGCGGCGGCGGGTGAGCTGGTGCGCGCCGGGCTGCGGGTCCGCGTCCTGGAGGCGCGGGACCGGATTGGCGGACGGGTCGACACGTTGCGGGACCCATCGCTTCCGGTGCCGATCGAGCTCGGCGCCGAGTTCGTGCACGAGCTGACGCCGGAGCTGCGTGCGATTCTCGACAATGCGGGGATCGAGCTTGTGCGCATCGAAGGCGAGCAGTGGCGCGCGGATCACGGTCGGCTTGCGCGCGACGATCGCACGTTCTCGCGAATCATGAGCGCAATCGAGCGCATGGGTCGGATGACGCCGCCCGACCGAAGCGTTGCCGATGCCCTCGCACGGCTGTCGGACGTCTCTGACGACGACCGTCGCAGGGTTTTGCAGTACGTGCGTGGCTTTCATGCGGTGGACCCCGATCGCGCGAGCGTTGCCGCGATTGCGGCTGCCGAAGCCGGCGGCGAAGGCGGCGCGGGTGGCGATCAGTACCGCGTGCGTGGTGGCTACAGCGCGATTGTCGACGCGCTTGCGGCGGCGCTCCCGGCCGGCACGATCGCGACGGGCACGCGCGTGACGCGCGTCACGTGGCGCGTTGGTGACGCCCGTGTGACGTCGGTGGGTCCGGGCGACGCGGTGCGCTCCGACAGTGCGTCGAGTGTGATCGTCACCGTTCCACTCGGCGTGCTCACGGATGCGGTACCAGACATTGCGTTCGACCCGCATCCGCCCGTGCTCGAGGACGTGCGTGCCGCCATTGCGATGGGCAGTGCGGTCCGCGTCGTCCTGCTCTTCCGCGAGCAGTTCTGGTCCGAGCTTTCCGACGCGGAGGGCCATACTGCAGCCCGTGCGTCATTCTTCTATACGGCGTCGGATCGGCTGGCTGTGTGGTGGACGCAGCATCCGATCGACGTTCCTCTCCTGGTCGGCTGGGCAGGCGGCCCCGCGGCCCGTGAGCTGTCGTCTCTCGACGATGCTGCGCTGCGCACCGTCGCGCTGGATGTGCTCTCGGCCCAGCTGGGCGTGGACCGCACACGACTCGACGACATGCTCGATGGTTTCTGGCGGTCACGATGGGACACCGACCCGTTCGCGCGGGGTGCGTACAGCTACGTGCAGACCGGCGGACTCGACACGGCAGGCCGGATCACGCAGCCTGTCGGTGACACGCTCTTCTTTGCCGGCGAAGCGTGCGTGGGAGGCGGGGCGCGTGGCACCGTGCATGGCGCCCTCGCGAGCGGGTACGCGGCAGCGCAGCAGGTGCTCTCCCGTGTCGCGCACTGAGCCAGGGGCGCAGCCCGCGAGCGGGGCGGCGATGATCACGAGTGACGCGCGACGCGGTCCCGTGCCGGGCGCGATTCTGCGTCCCGATGGTGTCGACTTCTGCGTTCACGCGACGCATGCTCGACGTGTGGACGTCGTGATCGACGATACGCGCGTAGCGCTTGAACGGGTCGACGATGTCACGTTCGCCGCGTTCGTGCCTGACGTGGGCGCGGGCACCCGGTACCGTTACAGCCTGGACGGCGGTGATCCGTTGCCCGATCCGTGGTCGCGCTGGCAGCCGGACGGCCCCCACGGCGCGTCGTGTGTGGTGGATCCGTCGTTCGAGTGGACCGATGCCGGCTGGAACGGTGTTGCTCCCGGCCGGCAGTTCCTGTACGAGATGCACGTCGGCACGTTCACCCGCGAGCGGACCTGGCGTGCGGCGACGTCGCGACTCGAGCACCTCGTGGAGCTCGGCATCACGGCGGTCGAGCTGATGCCGATCGTCGAGTTCGCGGGCGAGTTCGGCTGGGGCTACGACGGCGTGCACCTCTTCGCGCCGTACCACCTGTACGGCACGCCGAGCGACGTTCGCGCATTTGTCAACCGGGCGCACGAGCTCGGTCTCGCCGTCATCCTCGACGTGGTCTACAACCACCTCGGCCCCGACGGCAACTACATGCTGCATTACGTCCCCGAGTTCCTCTCGACGCGGCACAGGACCGACTGGGGCGCATGTCCGGACTTCGACGGTCCGGGCGCGCGGATCGCGCGTCCCTTTGTCCTGCAGAACGTTGCCTACTGGATCCGCGAGTTCCGTTTCGACGGGCTGCGCATCGACGCGTCGCAGGACGTGAAGGATACCAGCAGGCCCCATATCCTGGCCGAGATCGTTCGAACCGCGCGGGAGGCGGCGGCGGGGCGTCGCATACTGATCACCTGCGAGAACGAGCCGCAGAACGCGAACCTGCTCCGCCCGTTCGAGGATGGCGGCTGCGCAATGGACGCGCTCTGGAACGACGACTTCCACCACAGTGCGCGTGTCGCCGCCACCGGTCGTGCCGAGGCGTACTACACGGACTACACGGGGAACGCGCAGGAGCTGGTGTCGCTCGCGACGCGAGGCTGGCTGTATCAGGGTCAGCGGTACGCCTGGCAGGACCAGCGTCGCGGGAGGTATGCGCCCGACATCGGGCCCGACCGGCTGGTCGCGTACCTCCAGAACCATGACCAGGTTGCGAACTCACTGCACGGCGAGCGGCTGCATGCGATGGCTGACCCGGGCGTGGTGCGCGCACTCACTGCGTTCCTGCTTCTCGGGCCGTCGCACGCACTGATCTTCCAGGGACAGGAGTATGCAGCGCCGCAGCCCTTCTACTACTTCGCCGATCACGGCGGCGAGCTGGGGGAGAGCGTCGTGCGCGGCCGGGCCGAGTTCCTGACGCAGTTCGCCACGTTCGCCGCTGCGGGCTCCCTGCCTGCCGATCCCCGGGCACGCGAGACGCTGGAGCGGAGCACGCTCGACGTCGCGGACCGCGAGCGCACTCCGCACGCGCAATGGTTCGCGCTGCATCGCGACCTCATCGCGCTCGCGCGCAGCGAGCCGGCACTGCAGGGACGCGTGCCTGCGGGCGCGGTGCTCGGCCCGCACACGCTCCTGCTTCGCTGGGATCACGATGACGTTGCCGCTGCGCGACTCCTGATCGTCAACCTCGGTCGCCTCGTCCGACGGCCATCGATCGCAGAGCCCCTCCTCGCCCCTCCCTTCGGGTATGCATGGTCTGTGCAGTGGTCGAGCGACGACGTGCGCTACGGCGGTCCGGGCACGCCCGAGGTCGAGACCGACCGAGGCTGGACCCTGCCCGCACACGCGGCCGTGCTCCTGCGGCCACGGCCGGAGCCGTCGCGCCGGCGAGGAAGGCGCGGCGCCGAATCTGCAGACGCTGCGCGGGCTGACGCGCGCCGCGCACGTCGCACACGGACGTCGCGCGAGCGATCATGAGCATGCAGTAGAAGGGGAACGCATGAGTTCGACAGTCGAGCGAACGCATCGCTGCCGGATAGAACGTCCACTCACACTGGAGCCGGGCTCGGGTCCTGAGCCGCTGCTCGAGCGCGAGTGGCTCGTCACGAACGGGCTGGGCGGCTACGCGTCGACGACGATCGCGGGTGCACTCACGCGACGGTATCACGGCCTGCTCGTGGCCGCGCTGCCCGCGCCGCTCGGTCGTTCCGTGATGCTCAATCACATCTGGGAGGAGCTCGAGCTCGAGGATCGCACGATCCTCCCGTTCGGCGCCACGGAATCGGCGAACGCGACCGACGTACCGGCATCCGACTACCTGATCGGCTTCCGGCTCGAGGCCGGGCTGCCGGTCTGGGACTTCGACATCCAGGGGTACCGGCTCGAGCGGCGCGTGCTCATGCCGTACGGCCAGAACACGACGTGCATCATCTACCGCCTGCTCGACGGCCCCGGAGCCGTTACGTTGCGGCTGCACCCCTTTGCGCATTTCCGCGGATATGAGGAGCCGGTCAGCGCGCCACTGATCGAGCCGCACGAGATCGTGGCGGACGGTCACCATCGCTTTCGCCTGCTGGGCTCCGGGTCGTTTCCACCGCTGCGGCTCGTGTGTCACGACGCGCTGTTCGTGCAGGAGGAGCGACGCGTGATGGAGCTGATTTATCGCGTGGAAGCGAACCGCGGATTCCGCGACATGGGCGAGCTGTGGACACCCGGCTACTTCCGGGCGCCGCTCGCTCCCGGGGGTGAGGCGATGCTCGTTGCGTCGACCGAGCGCTACGAATCGATCGAGGGCCTGCGCGCGGACGACGTGATTGAAGCGGAGCTGCAGCGGCGCGATCGCCTGATCCAGATCGCGGAGCTTCCGCCCGACGACGAAGTCGCTGCGCACCTCGTGCTCGCGGCCGACCAGTTCATCGTGCGGCCCGCCACGCGCGCGGGAGAGCTCGCGCGTGCGCACGCTGCAGGCGACGAGGCACGCACGATCATCGCCGGTTACCACTGGTTCACGGACTGGGGGCGCGACACGATGATCTCGCTCGAGGGGCTGACGCTCTCGACCGGCCGTCGTCGCGAGGCCGGCTACATCCTGCGCACGTTCGCGAGCCACGTACGTGACGGCCTGATCCCGAACATGTTCCCGGACGACGCCACGGAAGGGCTCTACCACACCGCGGACGCGACGATGTGGTTCTTCCATGCGATCGACCGGTACGTCAGGGCGAGTGGCGACACCGATACGCTCGAGCGGCTGCTCCCGGTACTGCGCGACATCGTGGCGCATCACGTGCGCGGCACGCGCTTCGGGATCGGTGTCGATCCCGAGGATGGGCTGCTCCGACAGGGCGAGGTCGGCTACCAGCTCACGTGGATGGACGCAAAGGTCGACGACTGGGTCGTCACACCGCGTCGGGGAAAGGCCGTAGAGATCAATGCGCTCTGGTATAACGCGCAGCGGCTGCTCGCACGCTGGGAGCGGGGGGCTGGCAACACGGAGGCCGCGGACCAGCTCGACGCGGCGGCAGACCGCACGCGCGCATCCTTCAATGAGCGCTTCTGGTACGCCGAGGGCGGCTACCTCTACGACGTGGTGGACGGGGAGAACGGCGATGATCCGGCGCTGCGGCCGAACCAGGTGCTCGCCATCTCGCTGCCGCACCCGGTCCTCGACGAGTCGCGCTGGCGGCAGGTGCTCGATGTCGTCACGCGCGAGCTGCTTACTCCGGTCGGGCTGCGATCGCTCGCACCAGGGTCGCCGGGGTACGCTCCGCGCTACTGGGGCGACCTGCGCGCTCGTGACGCCGCGTACCACCAGGGCACGGTATGGGCCTGGCTGATCGGTCCCTACATCGACGCGTTCCGCCGCGTCTATCCTGAGCGCGCATCCGAGACGCGCTCGCTGCTCGAGGGGCTGATCCGCCACCTCGACGACTTCGGTGTCGGCAGCATCGCGGAGATCTTCGACGCGGAGGAGCCGTACACCGGTCGCGGCTGCATCGCGCAGGCGTGGAGCGTCGCGGAGGTGCTGCGCTGCTGGCGGCTCGGTGAAGAGGCCGACCTTGCCGGAGGGAGGACGCGGGCCTACCCTCCGGCATGACCGCCGCGGAATCGACGCATGCGACGGAGCCGGCGCGAGCCACGATTCATCGTATCTTCACGCTCGCGGTCATCCTCGCCTTCATGCTGCTGCTGCGGGAAGGGCTCGGCCTGGTCGGCACCCGACCGGCACCCGTCCTCGCAACACTGGCGCTCGGATTCCTCCTCCTCAGCTCGTTCGTAGCCGGCCGCATCCTGCATGGGCTCGGGCTGCCGCGTATCACCGGCTACATCCTGCTCGGGCTCCTCGCCGGACCCGGTGTGCTCGGGCTGGTCACGGAGCGGGACATCGCGCAGCTCCGCCTGATCGACGACCTCGCCATCAGTCTCATCGCGCTGTCCGCCGGCGCCGAGCTGCGCCTGACCGAGCTGCGCGAGCGCATGCGCGCGATCCTCTCGATCATGTCCTTCGAGATGATCGCGGTGTTCGTCGTCGTGGCCGGCGCGGTTCTCGTGCTCCAGAACGTGCTTCCCTTCACGACCGGGCGCCCGTTCGTCGAGATCGGCGCGATTGCGCTGATTCTGGGGAGCATCGCCATCGCAAACTCGCCATCCGTCGCGATCGCGGTGATCAACGACACCGGGTCCGCGGGCCCGGTCACGACGACGATCCTGAGCGTGACCGTTATCAAGGACGTGGTCGTGATCGTGCTGTTCGCGGTCGCACTGTCCGTTGCACGCACCCTCGTCGCGGAGGGTGTCGGCTTCGACACGGCATTCTTCTTCGATATCGGGCGCGAGATCGGCGGATCGATCATCGCCGGCGCCGTGATCGGCTGGCTGATCTCGGTCTACCTGCGACGGGTCGGCACGAACATCGTGCTTTTCACGTTCGCCGTAGCCTTCATCAATGCGACGGTCGCCCGCGAGCTCCACCTCGAGATCCTGCTCGTGTCGCTCACCGCAGGGTTCTTCCTCGAGAACATCAGCCCCGTGGCCGCCGACCCCTTCGTGGACGGTGTGCACCGCAACTCCCTGCCGCTCTACGCGCTGTTCTTCGCGCTCGCCGGGGCCAGCATCCACATCGACGAGCTGCGGGAGCTGTGGATGTTCGCCCTGCTGTTCGTCGTGCTGCGCGCGGCTGCCATCTTCACCGGCACCCTTGCGGGCGCCCGCGCCGCGGACGCCGAGCCGGAGGTCCGGCGCTACGCGTGGCTCGGCTTCATCTCACAGGCGGGCGTGACTCTCGGGATGGTCGTGATTGCCGGACGCGCGTTCCCGGAGTGGGGTGCGGAGCTGCGAACGTTGTTCGTATCGATGGTCGCGATCCACGAGCTGATCGGCCCGGTGGCGATGCAGTACGGCCTGCGACGGGCGGGCGAGATGGGGAAGCGGTAGCTGCCTGCTGCAGAGGCCTGCCACTGTTGTTGTTTTCACCGCTGGGGCGCAGAGGGCGCGGAGATGAGCTCGCAGTCAAGCGGCCGCAGGCCTCGTCACGCCCGCCGTGCCCGGTATGTGGCAGTACCCTCAACGCCCTCCGCGCCTCAGCGGTGAAAACAGTTCCCAGACCTGGGCCACGTCAGCTGCCCGGGAACACCACCACGCTCTCGTTCCCGTCCGGCGCGACCGCAGCCACACCAAACAGATAGTTGTCGATCACCACGTTCTCGAGCGTGTGCTCGGTCACGTTGCCCGCCCAGACCCAATGTGTCCATTGCGGCTCGGTGGTCAGACGCCAGTAGACCTTGTAACCCGCCACGTTCGGTGCAGGAGATGCTTCCCACTGAAGCGTCGTCGACGGCCGCACGGCGCCGCTGATCCGGACGTTCTGCGGCGGCGCGGGTGCCCAGGCGAGCGAGGCGAGGACCGCGGCGTTGACACCGGTGAGCTTCGCTGCGTAATCGAAATCGACCCACTCGATCACATCGCCGTACTCGACGCCGTTCTCCGTGCGGAGGTCCTGGTGCTGCCGGTTGTAGTTCTCGTTCGTCTCCATGATGCGCACGCCCGGGAAGCCGCGGTCATTGAACGGGCGGTGGTGGCCGCCGCGGCCGAAGCGGTCGAGACGGTAGACCATCATGGCGTCGAGGTTCGTGAAGTACTCATCAGCGATCCGCGCGACGTAGCGCGCGAGCTGGCGTGACGGCCCGTCCACCTCGCCGCCGGTAAAGCGACGGCGCTGGCGCTCACGCTCCGTCTCGGTCACCGGCGTCGGCTCGGAGAACACACGGAAGCTGGTGTTGTCGATCACGCCGTTGATTCCGTGGATGTTGCCGATCATGTCGTTGTTGAGCACGGCGTCGATCTTCCAGCCCTGCTGCACGGCCACATCGGCCATGTGCTGTCCGCCGAACAGCCCCTGCTCCTCGCCGGACAGCCCCGCATACACGATCGACTTGTCGAACTCGTACTGTGTCAGCACGCGGGCCGCCTCGAGCACGCCGGCCATGCCGCTCGCGTTGTCGTTCGCGCCCGGGCTCTCTGACGTCGCGTCCATGACGTCGGAGACGCGCGAGTCGATGTCGCCGGTCATGATGACGTAGCGATCCGGCATCGTCTTCCCCCGCTGGATCGCCACGACGTTGACGACCCACGTGTCCTCTCGGATGCGGCTCTGCGGATCGCCCTTTACCAGCATGCGCTGGTAGCTGACCTCCAGGCACCCGCCGCAGGCAGCCGAGATCCTGTCGAACTCGGCCTTGATCCAGCGACGTGCGGCGCCGATGCCGCGCGTGTCGGAGAGCGTATCCGACAGTGTGCTGCGCGTGCCGAACCCGACGAGTGTGCGGATATCACGCTCGATCCTGTCCGCCTGCGGCGCCCCTGCAATCGCGTGGATACGAGGATCGCGGGCGGGCGGCACGTTCGAGGACGTCGCCTGCGCAAGCAGGGGCGCGGGCAGAGCAAGTGCAAGAAACACCGTGGCGGTAGCCAGCGTGGCCACGTGGACCTCCTTTCGAGATGGACTCAGGCGCCGAGCGCCTTCCATGCGGCTTCGTCGGTCGCGCCCGGCAGCTTCCGCTCACGCACGGCGTTCCAGAACGCCTCGGAGCGCTGCTCCACGCGGCGCGCGAAGTGACCTGCGTGATACACGAGCGCAATCCCGAGCACGGAATCGAGCACGACGTTGGTCTGTTCCGTCAGTCGTGTGTCGCGGAGCGGCTTGTCGAATCCGGCGCGTGTATCCGGCCAGGTCTGCGGCCAGGACAGGACATCGATGTCCTCCGGTGCGGGATGGTCGAGTCCCGCCTTCTCGCGCTCCTCGTCGATCTTGAGGTAGGCATCGTAGAGGACGCCCTCGATCTTCTGCACGTACCGCCGTACTCGTTCAGCGTAGAACTTGCGCTCGCGCATGCCGCCTCCGGCTCGGTTGGCTGATGGTGGGGCGGATAGGATACAGCGGCGCGCCGCGCAGCGGAAGGACGGCTTTCGCCGCGCTGGCCCGCAGGCCTACTTTGACGCGCGTTCGATCCCCACCTGCTGGAGGCTCTTCATGTCGAGACGGTTCCGCACCGTGCCTGTACGCACGGCGTCATTGTCCCTTGCCGCCCTCGCCGCGCTCCTTTTCATCCCGGCCCCGGTGGCCGCGCAGCAGGACTCGACCGACACCTCGAGTGGTGCGTGGGACGTCAGCCGGAGCTACGGCCCGACACGGACGATCCGCTTCGAGACGGGCGAGGCGACGTGGGTCAACGTGACAGTCAGTCCGGACGGCAGCACGATCGTCTTCGACGTGCTGGGCGACCTCTATGCGATGCCGATCACCGGTGGAACCGCACGCCGCATCACGTCGGGACCCGCGTACGACATGCAGCCCCGCTACAGCCCGGACGGCCGCACCATCGCGTATATCAGCGATGCGGGCGGCGCGCACAACGTCTGGCTCATGGATGCGGACTTCACGAACCAGCGCCAGCTCACGAAGGAGCGGCAGCGCCTCGTCAACAGCCCGGCCTGGTCACCGGACGGTCAGTACATCTACGTGCGCAAGCATTTCGTGCAGCAGCGCTCGCTCGGTGCGGGCGAGGTGTGGATGTACCATGTGAGCGGCGGCGACGGCCTGCAGGTCACCGAGCGCAACGGGTGGCAGAAGGATGCGGGCGAGCCCGCGATCTCGCCGGATGGCCGCTACCTCTACTACAGCAAGGACGTCACACCGGGCCAGACGTTCGAGTACAACAAGGATCCGTACGGCGTCATCTACGCTATCATCCGCCGCGACCTGCGCACGGGCGAGGAGACGCGCTACGTGGATCGGCCGGGCGGCTCGATCACGCCGCTGCCGTCGCCGGACGGACGTCGCCTCGCGTTCATCCGCCGGGTCGACCTCGAAACCGTTTTGTTCCTGAAGGACGTCGAGACGGGACGCGAGTGGCCGGTCTTCAGCCGCCTCGATCGCGACATGCAGGAGGCGTGGGCGATCCACGGTGTCTACCCGCAGTACGCGTGGCTGCCCGACAACCGCACGATCGTGATCTGGGGCGAGGGCAGGATCTGGCGGGTCGACACGGAGACGCAGCAGTACGCCGAGATCCCGTACCGCGTTCAGGTAGAGCAGGTCGTTCACGAGCCGCTACGCTTCCCGGTCGAGGTCGCGCCCGATCGCTTCCCGGTGCGCATGCTGCGCGACGTCACCACGTCACCCGACGGTCGCTACATCGCGTACTCTGCCCTCGGCCGCATCTACGTGAAGCAGATGCCGAATGGCGAGCCGCGCCGACTCACCCGCGGCGATGACACGGAATCCGCGCCGCGCTTCTCGCCCGACGGCCGCTCGATCGTGTTCGCGAGCTGGAACGACGCTGACGCGGGCCGCATACGCGTCGCCCGGGTCGATGGCTCGAACCTGCGCGACGTCGTGACCGTACCGGGACACTACACGCAGCCGTCCTTCTCGCCCGATGGCCGCTGGATCGTGTACCGCGCCGTGGGCGACGACGAAATCCGTGGCATCACGTACGCCGAGAACACGGGGGTGTTCGTTGCGAGCTCGGACGGTCGCGGTGAGCCGCGCAAGGTCACGGACAGCGGTACGGCGCCGATGTTCGACCACACAGGGGAGCGCATCTACCTGCGCGGCAACCGCGACGGCAGGATGGTGCTCTACTCGGTGGACCTGAACGGCGCGGATGAGATCGTCCACTTCCAGTCCGAGAATGCAACGGACATCGTGCCGTCGCCGGATGGCAAGTGGATCGCGTTCGCGGAACGCTACCGGGCGTACATCGCTGCGTTCCCGCGCACCGGCCGGACCGTCGAGCTGGGGCCGCGCGTGAGCGGCTATCCCGTCGCACGCATCTCGCGCGATGCCGGAATGTACCTGCACTGGTCGGGCGATGGCACGCGTGTGCACTGGGCGCTCGGGCCCGAGTACTTCACGCGTACACTGGACCGGACGTTTGCCTTCCTCTCGGAAGGCGGCGCAGAGCCGGCTGAGCCGGAAGCGACGGGTGTGCACATCGGCTTCACGGCTGATGCCGACAAGCCAACGGGTACGGTCGCGCTGACGGGCGCCCGCATCATCACGATGGCGCCCGAGGGCGGCAGCACGCCGCGCATCATCGAGAACGGCACGATCGTGGTGCGGGAGAACCGTATCGTTGCGGTCGGCCCCTCCGCGAGCGTGCAGGTTCCAGGCGACGCAGAGCGCATCGACGTCAACGGCCGGACGATCATCCCCGGCATCGTCGACGTGCACGCGCATCTCGGCGGCGAGAGCAACGGTATCCTCGCCCAGCAGAGCTGGCCACTGCTCGCGAACCTGGCCTTCGGCGTGACGACGTCGCACGACCCGTCCAACAGCACGGAGACCGTGTTCACGAACAGCGAGATGATCCGGGCAGGCCTGAAGCTCGGACCGCGGCTCTACTCGACCGGCACGATCCTGTACGGGGCGGAAACGCCATTCAAGGCGGTCGTCGAGAGCTACGAGGACGCGCTCTCGCACCTGCGTCGTATGAAGGCGGTCGGCGCGATCAGCGTGAAGAGCTACAACCATCAGCGCCGTGACGCCCGTCAGATGATTCTGAAGGCCGGTCGCGAGACCGGCATCATGGTCGTGCCGGAGGGCGGCTCGCTCTACTACTTCAACGCGACGCACATCCTGGACGGCCACACGGGCGTCGAGCACTCGCTGCCCGTCCCGGTGCTGTACGACGACGTGGTCCGGCTGTTCGCCGAGAGCCACGTTGGCTATACGCCGACGGCGATCGTCGGCTACGGCGGCCTCTCGGGCGAGTACTACTTCTACCAGCACATGGACGTGTGGCGGCATGAGCTGCTCAACCGCTTCACCCCGCGCGACGTCGTGCTGCCGCGCTCGCGACGTCGACTGATGGCCGCCGATGACGACTGGAACCACATCCGCATCATGCAGGGCGCGAAGCAGGTCTACGACGCGGGCGGCACGGTGCAGCTGGGTGCTCACGGGCAGCTGCAGGGGCTGGGCGCACACTGGGAGCTGTGGATGTTCGAGCAGGGCGGCATGGAGCCGATCGAGGCGCTCGACGCCGCGACGCTCATGGGCGCGCGCTACCTCGGCATGGACCGCGACATCGGCTCCCTCGAGCCGGGCAAGCTGGCGGACCTCGTGGTACTCGAGCGCAACCCGCTCGAGAACATCCGCAACACGGACAGCGTGCAGATGGTGATGGTGAACGGCAGGCTGTTCGATGCGCACACACTGCGTGAGCTGGCCGGCCGTACGAAATGGGCGCAGCGGCCGCCCATGTACTTCGAGGGGCAGTAGGGCATACGGCGGCCCGGTCACTCGATCGGGCCGCCGATCTCCCCGTCATGGTCCCGGGATTCGGGGGCGTCGCCCCTGCGGACGTGGGCTTGCCACCCGCACGCATTGATCGCGGGGATGCGGGGCTGCAGCTTCTGACGACACTCTCGAGGAGGCCGACGTGAGTGAGATCGTGCGCGAAACCCGCGGCTCCCGCCCACTCGACGACCTGCGCGCCGACCTCCGGCTCGGGATGCGCTCTCTGCTGCGCACGCCGTCATTCACGCTCGTCGTGCTCGGCACACTCGCGCTCGGCATCGGCGCGACGTCCGCGATCTTCACCGTTATCGACAATGTGCTGCTCAGGCCCGCGCCCGTCCCGGGACTGGATGAGCTGGTCGTCGTGTGGGAGACGGACCACTCGAGCGGCACGACGCGCGAGCCGGCGTCGTTCCCGGACTACCTCGACTTCCGGGCACGCACGCGCACACTGGCACAGCTCGCTGCCTTCCGCGGGCAGGACGTTGACTACGTTCCTGCCGACGGCGATCCGGAGCGTCTTACTGCGATCGCGGCATCACCCAGCTTCCCCGCCGTGCTCGGCATCGAGCCGCTGCTCGGCCGGGTGTTCCGCGAGGACGAGGACGTGCCGGGCGCGGCCCGCGTGGTGCTCCTCGGCGAGTCGTTCTGGCGCAACCGGTTCGGTGCTGACCCATCTGTTGTCGGTCGCACGATCCGGCTGAACGACGAGCCCCACCAGGTGATTGGCGTGCTGCCCGCCGCGGCAGACTTCGGCATGCTGCAGATCCATGCGCGGGCGGATTATCACGCGACCTACGCGGGTGGCGCGACCGTCGACGCATGGCTCCCGCTTCGGACGGACGCGACCATCACGCCGCGCAGTACGCATCCATTCCTCCTGCTCGGCCGTCTGGCGCCTGGCGCACGAAGAGCCGCTGCGCAGGCGGAGCTCAGCGCGATTGCCGCCGAGCTCGAGGCGACGTACCCGGTCAATGCGGCGCGCGGCGTCAACGTCGAGCCGCTGCGCGCCGTCGTGTTCGACAACGTGCGGCCCGCTCTGCTCGTGCTCGGCGGAGCCGTCGCACTCGTGCTGCTGATCGCGTGCACGAACGTTACGAGCCTGCTGCTCGCGCGCAGCCGGGCCCGAGCCCGTGAGACGGCCGTACGCACCGCACTCGGCGCCGGTGGCGGTCGGCTTGCCCGCCAGTTCCTCGCCGAGAACCTGCTCCTCGCCGTGCTCGGCAGCGCTGCCGGCCTTGCCCTTGCCCAGATCATGTTGCGCGTGCTGCTGCGGCTCGTCCCGGCCGATGTTCCGCGAGCGGCAGCGATCGGCATCAACGGGCGAGTGCTGCTGCTCAGTGTCGGGATCGCGCTTGCGACAGGCGGGCTGTTCGCGCTCGTGCCGCTGCTGCATGCACGCCGGATGGCACCCGAGCGTATCCTGCGGGCCGAGGGCGGCCGTGGACACAGCGGTAGCGGCGGTGCGCGTTTCCGCTCCGCACTCGTCGTCGGCGAGCTCGCGCTTTCCGTGGTCCTCGCGACGAGCGCCGTGCTGTTGATCCGCAGCTTCGACCAGCTCAGCTCCGTCGATCCGGGGTTTGCTGCACGCGGCGTGCTGAAGGCCGGAGTACCAGCTTCCTGAGGCGCGCTACCCGCGCGACTACGCCGTGTGGCCCAGGTGGGTGGCGATCCAGTCGTTCAATGCACGCGTCCTCGAGCGAGTCAGCACGCTGCCCGGTGTGGAGGCGGCCGCGATCGCCGAAGCGCATCCGCTCGATCCCGCGTTCACGAACTCCTTCTTCGTCGTCGGCCGCGAGGCGGAGGCCGCGGACTGGCCTGAGATCCGCATCCGAAAGGTGACGCCCGGCTACTTCGACGCCGTGGATGTGCCGATTCTCCGGGGGCGCGGCATCACGGACGCTGACGGCCCGGACGACGAGCCCGTGGTCGTGATCAACGCCGCCGCTGCAGAGCGATTCTTTGCCGGTCGGGAGCCGATCGGTGCGCAGGTCTCGTTCTGGGGCACGCCGCGGACGATCGTCGGTGTCGTCGGCAATGAGCGCCTGCACGGACTGGCGGAGGCGACGCCACCCGCGCTGTACGCGCCACTCGACCAGGTGCCGTCACCCACAGGCGTGCTTCTCGTCCGGACGACGGGTGATCCGATGGCACTCGCCGGCACGGTGCGTGCCGCTGTCCGCGAGCAGGACCCGGCACTCGCGCTGTACGGCGTCGAGCCGCTCGAGGAGACCGTGGCCGCATCGATCGCACGCGAGCGCTTCACGACGCTGCTGCTGACGATGTTCGCCGCGCTCGCGATGGTGCTGTCCGCAATCGGGGTGTACGGGCTCCTCGCGTTCGTCGTGGCACAGCGAAAGGCCGAGCTCGGGATCCGGCTGGCACTCGGCGCCCGACCACGCGCGCTCGTCGGCCTGGTCATCGGCCATGCGGCACGGCTCGCATTCGTCGGTGTCGCGCTCGGCATCGCGGGCGCACTGGCGGGTGGACAGCTGCTGCGCGGGCTGCTGTACGGCGTCGCTGCCACGGATGCTCGCTCGCTCGCCATCGCAGCGGTCGCGATGCTCGCCGTCGCGCTCCTCGCCAGCCTCGCCCCGGCGCGACGCGCGGTCACCGGTGACCCGGTGCAGGCGCTGCGTGCGGATTGAGCGCACGCAGCTGTGGGTGGATCAATCAGCGTGACTGTGAGGCCAAAGGGCCGGAAGGAGTGGAGACCGGGAGCGGGGCGCGTCCCTGGCGGCGTGCCCACACCTGTGTGAACTCCGCGCCAAGCAGCAGGATGATCGCCGAGTAGTAGATCCAGACGAGGATCGCGGCGAGTGCGCCTGCCGCACCGTACGCGCTGCCCGGCGCGCTCCGGCCCAGATAGATGCCGATCAGCGTCTTGCCGATCACGAACAGCAATCCGGTGACGACGCCGCCGATCAGAGCGTCGCGCCATGCGATGGGAACGTCGGGCACGATCGCGAACATCGCCGTGAACAGAGCCGACACGACGATCAGGCTGACGGCCGCCTGGAGCAGCTGCAGCATCGTTCCGGTGAGGTAATCGGGCAGGTAGGGGGCGAGCGCATCGCCCATCGCGGTTATTACAGCGCCCAGCACCATCGACACGAGCAGCAGGAACCCGATTCCGAGGATCATCCCGAGCGACAGCACCCGCTTCAGGATGTGCCCGCGAAGACCGCCCTTCCAGGCCTGCTCGGGCACCTCCCACGCGAGGTTGAGCGCGATCTGCAGCTGCACGAAGGCACCGGTTGCGCCGATGAGCAGCGCGATCACGCCGACGGCAACGGTCGCCGGCCCGCCGCGCACGTCTCTGGCCTCCCGGATCATCGTGCTCACCATCTGCGCTGCATCCGGACCGATCAGCGTGCCTGCCTCACGGCTGATCAGGTCCTCCACCTCCATCGGATCGACGAGCAGTCCAACTATCATGAGGATGAGCGCAAGCAGCGGAGGGAGCGCGAACACGGCGTAGTACGAGATCGCTCCGGCGAGCGTCATGCAGCGATCCGCCAGGAACTCGCGGATTGTTTCCTTCACGATGTCGAACATGCTTGCCTCCGCCGGAACGACGGAGGTGCGGGCAGGATGCGGGCCACGTGCGTGCGGCTCTCGTTGTCACGATTGCGCACCTGTCGGAGCGTTCGGAGGCCGGCAGCCCGCCCGCCGGGCCTCCGTCATCCGGTCACTCCGGCTGGCGCAGCTCCCAGATGTCCACGCGATCCAGTGCGATGTACGGCACCGCCACCCGGTTGCGCTGCGTGTCGTAGCCGATGTCGGCGGGTGCGCCCGGGACGCGCACCACCGGCAGGGACGCCTGTCCGTCGAAGATGTAGAGCAGGGAGTCGACCTGGCTTGCGACGAGTATGCCGGATGGCACGATCTCGATACCGTCGAAGTTGCCGCCGGTCAGTCTGCCGACGACGGCGAACTCGCCCGTGACGGGGTCCCACGCGCGCAGCCGTTGCTCACCGTCCCACGGGGCGAGGAGCAGCGCACTGCGCGTCGCGTCCCAGGTGATGCCATTGGGTGGCCCGGTTTCCGGACCCTCCACGGCGATCTCCGCTCGCCCATTCGCGATCCGGTAGATGCGAGCATTGCCGGTGTCCGTGGCGTACAGCACACCATTGCCGTCGAAGGCGAGGTCGTTGATGAAGCCCGGCTCGAGCGCGGCCATGTCGATGAAGGTGAGGTGCGCGCCGGTTCTGCGATCGAACCCGTGGACGCCGTCCGCGTCCGCAACGAACAACGTGTCGCCGCGGATGATCATCCCGCGCGGCGCATGCAGCGGCGCCGCAGACGTGCCCATCATGAACTGAAGCTCTTCGATCGTGCCGTCGGGCCGCACACGCGAGATGTAGCCATTCGCGTCGCGGACGCTGTCCTGGCGCGGGCCGTAATTCGAGACGAACCAGACATCCTGGTCCGGATCGTAGCGCACGGCCTCGGGTCGCGTGAGACCGGTGATCTGCGCAACACGATCGGCAGTATCCTGTGCAGCGGCCAGCGCATCATCGTCCGGTCGCTCGGCCGCTGCACATGCGCCCAGCGCCATCACCATTGCAGCGGTCACGACTACACGTGCCGTGTGCGGGGTTTGTCCGCGGCCTGCCTGCAATGCCCGTCTGCTCGTCATGGCGTTTCCTCGTGTGGGTGGACCCTCACTCTCCCGGAGATCGACGCGCAGGCGTCGCAAGCGCCCGTCAGCGGAACAGTGCGAGCGTCTCTTCGGGCGGCCTGTAGATGCAGGTGTGCAGCGGCGTGTCGCGCACCGTGTAGAGGCGGCCTTCGCTGCTGCGCAGCTCCGCAACGAGATCCGAGAACTGCTGCAGGTTCTCCATCTCGTAGACGACGACGAACTCCTGGTCCTGCAGGCCGAACGAGTACAGCAGAAGCTGCGTGATCTCCGGGTACTGCTTCCCGATGCGGATGTGCTCATTCATCATCCGCTGCCGCTCCTCGCGCGGCAGGACGTACCATTCCGCCGTCTTCACGAACGGGTAGATGACCAGGTACGGCTGCCTCTGCTCTGCGAAGGGATCGATCTCCTGGGCCGAGCGCTGCGCACGGCTGTACTGCGACGGCCGCGTCAGGCCCCACAGGGTGTCGACGACTTCGATGTGCCGGCGATGCGGATTCAACGCACGTGCGAACGCCTCGAAGAATGCCGCGGGTGCACCGAGCTCGGTCGCGTCGATCGCCGACCAGATGCAGATGTCGGCACGATGCTCCGTCGGGAAGACCTGGTAGATGTCGAGCTTGCGTGCGGCTGCGCGAAGCTCCCGCAGGAGGCGGGACTGTATACGCTCGCGCTCGGCCGGGGTGAGGGTCCAGTATTCCGATGTGAACCGCGCGAGCGCGTAGTGGGTGAGCGTGCGCGGTGTCGATTCCGACAAACCTGACCTCCGGGATGTGATTCGCATGCTGCAGCGACGAGCGTCGCCTCGCGCACGTTAGCACATCCCGCCGGTCAGGCCAACGGCTCCACGTACTCGTGCGGCTCGGCCGGCCGGAAGATCAGGTCCAGCGCGAACCACAGGTTGCGCGAGAACGGATATGCGAGCGCCGGCCCCAGCGCTGCAGGAACGATCGAGCCGTAGAGCACCCACGACCACGGCACGTCCGGCCACGTCAGCAGGATCGCGCCGAGGAAGAACGCAACTGCGATCAGCTCGCCCACGACGAAGTTCAGCATGAACCCGCCGATCCAGTAATCGGACTCGCCACGATCGAAGCGCAGCCCGCAGGCGGGGCACGAGTGGGCGAAATCGAAGTACGTCCGACGCACGCGCCGCTCACCGCACGCAGGACAGCGCAGCAGCAGCGAACGGCCGAGGGCCATCCACGCGCCTGGCCGTTCCGGCCGACGGACCTGGCTCGTCGTCGAATCGATCAAACTCGTTGTCATGCCTTAATATCGCTCAATTTCAGGGGATTTCCAGCCCGGCCAGTCGGATTGCGCGGGGGGGGTGGGGGCCGGGCTGCGAAGTCGTCGCGGGGGCGCGCGGGCGAGGGCGACGCGGGCCGGCGAGGCGCCGCGGGTGGCTGCGCGCGGATCTCGCTGGATCCGGTCAGCCGCGGAGCGACATGCGCCCGGCGGGGACATTACGCGACGTCGCGACGTGCGCTGCGGTCCGCGCGCGGCGCGCGCCCGCTTCGCGCATCAGCCGGGCGCCTCACCGAGCTGTACTCGCACGGAGAACTGCCCCTGTGGCCGCACGCCACGCACGGTGATCATGTCACCGGGGTCGCGCTGTCGCAGGATCCGGCGCAGGTCGCTCGCGTCGTCCAGCTCTTCGTCGTCGATGTGCGTGATGATGTCGCCCTGGCGAAGGCCCGCCCGGTCCGCCGGCGAGTTGGGGGCAACGTAGAGCACGATCGCGCCGCGGGTGACCGGCAGCCCGAACTGCTCCGCTATGATCGGGTCGATTTCGCGGTGCTGGATGCCAAGCAGTGCACGTCGTACGGAGCCACGGGTCGCGATCTGGTTGGCGACGTCGCGCGCGAGATTGATCGGTATGGCGAAGCCGAGGCCTGCGAGCGGCCCCTGCCCCGGCACCTCGCGGACTGCCGCCGTATTGATGCCGATCACCTGGCCGCTCGAGTTGAGCAGCGGCCCACCCGAGTTTCCCGGATTGATGGCGGCATCGGTCTGGATCAGCTCCTCGTAGCCGAAGCCGAGCGACCGGTTCATCGCGCTCAGCACACCCGTCGTTACGGTACGCTCGAAGCCGATCGGGTTGCCGATCGCGATGGCCGACTGGCCCACCTGCAATGCATCCGAGTCGCCGAGGACGGCGTGCGGGAGATTCTCGCCGGGGATGTCGAGTACTGCGATGTCGACGGTCTGCGCGATGCCGAGCACGCGGGCGTCGACGTCGTTACCGTTCGCCAGCGAGACGCGTACGTTGCCGGCGCGTCCGACCACGTGCGCGTTCGTGATGATGAGACCGTCGGGGCTTATGATGACGCCGGAACCCGAGCCGGTGGGCGTGCGGATACCGACGACTGCCGGTGAGACCTCTCTCACGATGTTGATCAGCAGCGCCTCACCCGGTGTGAACTGCGCCTGCTGCTGAACGGCGACGTTGCTGTTGGTCTGTTGTGCGGGAGCGCCGTTGCACGCAACGAGCAGAGCGGGCAGCAGCGCACGCCATCGCCTGAACTGCATGGAACCCTCCGATGTAGTCACCGGCAGGGTACGCAGCACGATCGGTGCCTTACTGCTGCTTCACGTCCTCGATGCGGGCGCGTCCGGCGGTGACATCGGCGATGCCGCGCCGGAGACTGTCAGCGGAAGACGTGGGGACGGCTGCGCGGTAGCGGACGTCCGCGCCGTAGTGTTCCTCGAGGACCTCCGCTCCGGCCTCGGCGAGCAGCCGCCGCAGCGGCTCGACGTCGGCGTACCCGACGTGAATGTCGAGCGTGAGCCGCTCGACGAGCAGCCGGGTCGGGAGGGTCTCCAGGCTGTGCTGCACCGCACCGCCGTACGCCCGCACGAGGCCGCCCTTCCCGAGCTTGACCCCACCGAAGTACCGCGTGACCACCGCGGCGACCTCGCCGATCCCGGAGTGCAGGAGCACGTCGAGCATCGGCCGGCCGGCGGTGCCATGCGGCTCGCCGGCGTCGCTGAATCCCACGTGGCTCGTGCTGCCGGGTGGCCCGGCGACGAACGCCCAGCAGTTGTGTGTGGCGTCCGGAAATTCGGCGCGCACCTCTTCGATGAAGGCGCGCGCCGACTCCACGTCCGGGGCGTGTGCGAGCGTGGCGATGAAACGACTGCGCTGCACCATCCGCTCCGTGCGGTGCGTCGACGCAGGGATCGGGTAGCCTTCGCCGCTCACTGCAGGTGTGCAGGTCCCTCGGTCACGGCGCGCATGAGAAGCTGACCCACCTCCTCATTCCGGAGCCACCCGCGGAAGGCGTCCGCGCCCGGCCCGCCTGCGAACAGCGGCACCATGCTCGACGAGTGCCCCCTCGTGCTGAACGTTGCCCGGGGCGCTTCGTCGCGCGGGAGTGTGACCATGAGCCCACCGGTCTCGTGGTCGCCCACGACGACGATCAGCGTCTCGGGGTTGCGCTGCTGGTAGTCGAGTGCGACTGCGATCATCTCGTCCAGCTCGCGCATCCCTTCGACCAGCGCGTCGAACGGCTGGTTGTCGTGGTTCAGATCGTCCGTGTCCTCGTTCTCCAGGAGCAGGAAGAATCCGCGGGGATTGCGGTCGAGGATGGTCAGGGCAGCGCGCGCCATGTCGGGCAGCGACGGGCGAAGGTGCTTGTCGGGGAACGTGGTCGAGTCGGCGAACAGCCCGAGCAGCCGCTCCGTGCTCGCGAGATCGACACTGGCGAATTCCGCCGGCGTTGCGACGAACGTGTAGCGCTGCCGCAGGTCGTCCAGCAGCGAGCCGGACGGGTGTCGCTCGAAGAACCAGCGACCGCCCCCGAGAAGCACTTCGATGTCCTTCTCCGCGAGCTGGGCGGCGATGTCGTAGCGTTCGTAGCGGGTGGGGACGTGTGCGCCGAATGCCGCCGGTGTCGCATCGGTGATGTGCGTCGTGGTCACCATCCCGGTCGACAGCCCGCGTGCCTCGGCCGCCTCGAGCACGGTCGTGTGCGCCACCGAGTCGGCATCCATCCCGATCATGGTGTAGCCGGTCCGCTTCCCGATCGAGTACGCGGTGGCGCCGGCACCGCTATCGGTCGTCAGCGGGCAGTCGCAGCGCGTATCGACGAGCCCGATGACCGGCAGGCTCGCGACCGCCGGGAGCGCGTCCTGCGCGATGCGCAGCGCGCTCCACTGAGCGACGCCGGTACCGTCGCCGACGATGAAGATGACGCGTGTGGGTCCAGCGGCGACGCCGCTGGCCGTGCCGGTGCTGCTCCGCCCCGTCCCGCTGCCGCATGCGAGGACGGTGAGCCCTGCCGTGATCAATGCGGCCGCCCGGCCGATCCGCTTCAGGCCTTTCATGGAACGCTCCTGGGCTGAACCTCGTTCGGCGCCCGCCTCGGCGCCGTGCGCCATCAGTCTAGCCTGACGGCGCGCCGGGCACCAACCAGGAAACGGTCACTGGTGCGTCACGTATCGGCCCGGAGCCGGCAGCTGGTCAGGGCATCGAGAGCCGCGGGTTGTCGAGCCGCTCCTCCAGGTCCCGGTCCCGGAAATCGCTGAGCAGCTCGGTGTGCCTGCGGGCCAGGTAGGTGCCCATCGCGAGAGCCGCGATGAGGTTGGCGACGGCGATGCTCCACCAGGACAGCGCCTCGAACAGCCACATGGAGAGGATGGCCAGCAACCCGATGGAAAACGCCTCGAACACGAAGAAGAGCAGAACGCCGCCAATCAGCACGACGCTGGACGTCCGCTCCGCCGCTCGGAGCACACTGGCCGCGACCAGGCCGGTCATCACGAACGCGAATACGTGCACGATCGTGTAGGCCAGGATGGGCAGTATGCTCACGTCGACTTCGGAGGGTGCCCGCGCGCCGCCGATCAGCGCCGAGCCGATTGCCGCGGGCGTGAAGAACATGCGTCCCTGGATCACGTCCACGATCAGGAACCAGATCGCGACGACGGCGGCGCCGATCAGTCCCGCCATGACACCCTCCCGGATCGTGCCCCATGACTCCAGCGCTTCGGACCAGCTCACGGGCCGGGCGACGTTCAGCATCGTGAGCGTGACGAGGAGTACGATGCCGGCGATCAGGTTGCCGGCCAGCACTTCCGGCCAGCCGAGCGCCTGTATCACGTCCACCCCCGTCACGATGACACTGCCGTAGAAGATCAGATCGAACATCAGGAAGCCGATCGCCAGCCCGAGCAGGACGGGCGGCACGACGTCCAGGTGTCGCACGACCCACGCGACGACGACGCCGATCAGCGCGAAGACGACCAGGTGAATCACCGTGTACAGCGCGATGTTGCCCGTTCCGAACGCAGGGGTGTCGGTACCGAACAGAGCACCTGCAAGGAACGCCGGAGTGCGCAGCGGCTCACCGGCGATCAGATCGATCACAAGGAACCAGAGGATCACGACGACGGCTGCCGCGACGCCGGCAATCACGCCGCTTCGTACCCACCTCCGCGTGTTCTCCATGCTGCCTCCCTGTTGGATGATTGAGTGACCCGGCCCTTGTCCTCACCGTCGACCTGGTCGGACATGCCGCCCGTGGCCGTTTCGTGAGTGAGGGCATCGAATGCCCATATCACTGCAACGTTCCTGCCGACGAGGGGGACGCCGGCGTCGTCGAGGGTCGATATGTGCCGGCCACCGAGCCGGTTACGTGAGGGATGCAACAGGATTCCGCGGGCGACGGCCCGTCTGCGAGCGCGGCGCGTCCGACGGATCAGGCCTGCGCCGCTGCTGCGCCCGCCCGCTCGGCCGCCTCGAGGAACGCGCTCGACCAGCGGTGCACGTCCCAGGACAAAACGCGGTCGCGCAGCATCAGCATGCGCCCCGTCCGCTCTCCCTCATCCATGTTCATCGCTTCCTCGAGTGCGCGATCCATGTCGTCGGGCGAGTACGGGTTGGTCAGGATCGCGCCGCGCAGCTCCGCGGCCGCACCGGCGAACTCGGAGAGGATGAGCGCCCCGGTTCCGCCGATCTGCGCTGCGATATACTCCTTCGCGACCAGGTTGAGGCCGTCGCGCAGCGGCGTGACCCACGCGATATCCGCAGCAACGTAAAGGCCGACAAGCTCGGGACGATCGAGCGAGCCGTAGAGGTGCAGCACGGGCTGCCATTCCAGCCCGCCGAAGCGTCCGTTGATCCTGCCGACTGCCTCCTCCACCTGCCGGCGCATCGCCTGGAACTCCTCCATCCCGGTGCGCGTCGGTACCGCGATCTGGATGAACGAGACGTTCCCGTGGCGCTCGGGGTGGCGCTCCAGGTAGCGCTCGAAGCATTCGAGCCGCTCGAGCACGCCCTTCACGTAGTCCAGCCGCTCGGCAGAGACGATGATCGTGTCCGCGCCGGTCCGCTCCCGTACCTCCTCCGCCGCACGCTTCGTCGTTTCAGCCTGCGCCTCTCCCGTGAAGTAGTGAACGTCCGCGCCCACGGGGAACTCCCCCAGCTCGATACGGCGCCCCCGGTACTGCAGCGTCCGCGGGTAGCGCGGCACCGCTACCGCGGGCCCGTGCTTCAGAAGCGTCGATTCCGCGTATGACAGGACCTCCGCGTTCATGAAACGCTCGGCCGTGTCGGCGAAGTTCTGCGCGTACGACGCGATGTGGAAGCCGATGAGGTCGAGGTGCAGCAGGCCGTCGAGCAGCTCTTCCCGCCACGGCAGGATGCCGAAGACGTCCGGCGGCGGAAACGTCGTATGCAGGAACAGCGCGAGACGGAGGTCCGGACGTCGTTCCTTGATCAGCCGTGGCGTCAGCATCAGGTGGAAGTCGTTCACCCACACGAGGGCATCGGGTGCCGCCTCCTCACACACGGCCTCCGTGAACATGTGGTTCACACGCTTGTACGTCTCCCATGCTTCCGCCGTGAAGCGCGCGCGATCGAGGAGTGAGAAGAGAACCGGCCAGATCGCGGTGGACGTGAAGTCGTAGTAGAAGCGGCGCGCCTGGTCGGGCGTCAGCGGGATGCGACGGACCGTGTAGGCGGACGGATCGCTCTCGTCCGGCACACGGATGTGCGGCACGAAATCCGTCCCCTCCTCATGCTCCCTCCACGCGATCCAGGTGCCCTTCTTCTGACGCATCACGGAGTCGAGGGTCGTGAACACACCGTTCGTCTTGCGGCGCAGCACGATGTCGCCCTCCGGCGTCGTGTGCTCCTGGTACGGCTCGCGGTGCGAAAGCACGATGAAATCACTGCCTGCCATGTGCGTCTCCTTCCCCGTCCGCAGCGTCGCGGAGCTCGTCGAGCCAGCCGTGATGGCGCAGCCCCTCGAGCACGCCGTCGGCGCCGGCCTCCCGCGCGCGGTAGATATGACTCATTCCGCTCACCCGCTCGGCGAGCGCAGGCTCGCAGTTGCCCACGACGATACCGCGCAGGCCCGTGGTGAACAGCGCTAGATCGTTCAGTGAGTCGCCTGCCACGACGCAGCTGTCGCGCTCGGCGCCCAGCCAGTTCAGCACGCGAAGCAGAGTGCTCCCCTTGTTGACGCCGCGCGGCAGCACGTCGAGGAACACGTTGGCCGACACGACCACGTCGACGGGCAGCGACGCCAGTCGATCGACGGCCTCCGCGCCGACCTGCCGCGCGATGCGTGCCGCATCCGCCTGCATCGATGCGTCGTCCGGCGGCCGCGCCGCGAAGGGATCGTCGGCGGTCCCGCGCTGCTGCCGCACCGGCTCGATCCACCAGGACACGCGGCGCGGAGCATCCACGTCCTGAAGCCGGAGCGACTCCATCGGCGCGAGCCGGCTGCGGACGACGTCCGTGCCGGGCCATTCACGCTCGATCGCTGCCTCGATCGGCTCGATGGGCTCGAGCGCGGGGCCTGCCAGCACGGTCGTGCCCACATCAGCAATCAGCACGTCCGGCGCGGGCAGAGAGGCACGCTCCATCAGCCTCCGCGCCGACTCCGGTGTCCGTCCCGTCACGTACACGAGCCGCGCATCAGCGCGGGCTTGCAGCCAGTCGATCAGCTCCTGTCGTGCCTGCTCGCTCCCGTCTGCCAGTGTGCCGTCGAGGTCGCTGGCCAGAACGTACCGTATGCTCACTCGCTCCATGTCGCGCTCCTGTCCTCCTCCTGCCCCGCGCCCATCCCCGAGAGATCGAAGATCGCCGGCACGGGCAGCGGTGAGCCGCCCTTCATTCGGGACTCGTCGGCGAGGAAGGCGAGCACGTGACTCGCAATGGAGCTCTCCAGCGAGCTCATCACGTGCGAATGTGCGCCGGTCGTCAGGTGCTCGTGCAGTGTGCGCAACAGCATGTAATCGCCGCCGCCATGATGATCCTCGGCCGTCGGCAGCGCAATCGTCTCCGGCCTCAAGTCATCGATCCGACCCGTCAGTGGTGTCACGGTCAACACGCCCTGGTGCAGATCACCCGAGATCTCGGCAGCATCCGTGAGCACGGTCACGCGCCGCGTGTTGTCCGCGCTCAGCGCGTACAGCCCGAACGTCGCGTGGATGCCGGACTCGAACTGGATGCTCACGGTCTGGTTGTCGCACACGTCGTTGTCCGAGCGCCAGACGCAGCGACCGTAGGGGCCGTGACGAAGTGCCTCACGCCGCGCCGCCATGCCGGCCTGTGCCGGCGCGACCACGTCGTACGGCCAGCCGGGCCGATCGTGCAGGTAGAACGTCGTGGCACTGTAGCGGCACTCGTTTTGGAGCGGGCAGTCGAGACAGCGATCCGCCGCCTCCGGAGGCGCATTCGCGTGCGTGAAATACTCGAGCGTGCCGAACGAGCTGACGAACGCCGGACGGTCATCCTCCAGAAGCCACGCGATAAGGTCGAGATCGTGCGAGCTCTTCGTCAGCACGATCGGCGCGCTGTCCTCGCGCCTGCGCCAGCTCCCGCGCACGTAGCTGTGCGCAAAGTGCCAGTGCCCGATGTTCTCCGTTAAACGGATGTTGCGAACGAGGCCGTACTGACGTGACGCGATGAGTTCCTTGAGCGTGCGAAAAAAGGGTGAGTACCGAAGGACGTGCGCAACGAAGATACGGTTCCTGTGTGTTCGCTGCACGTCGAGCAGAGCGAGACAGTCCGGCAGCGATGTCGCGATCGGTTTCTCGAGCAGCACGTCATAGCCAGCCTCCGACACGCGTGCGCAGATGGTGTAGTGCGTCACGTCGGGTGTGCAGATGAACGCAACGTCGCCGAGCCGCGGCTGCTGCAGCATCTGCTCGAGATTGGCGAACGCCCGCTCGGGCGGAATCGCGTAGCGCGCGCAGAACGCCGTGCGGCGCAGCTCGTCCGGCTCGACGACCGCGCTCACGCGCCAGCCGATCTCGTGCCGGCGCATCAGCTCCGCGAATACCTGGTTGCCACGTGCGCCGGCACCGATGATCACGGCCTGGATCTGTTCCTGGACTCCTGCCTGCACGTAGCTCCTGGTGTCGGGGTGCGGAGTGTGAAGTGATGCTCCGGGTACCGATGCTCGTACTGGAGCGGGATCTTCGCAGATCGTCAGCTGCGAAGCGCGACGAAGCCCGCGTGCAGGTGCGCCGCGGACCGCCCTTCGACGCGCACATCCACGTCGACCTCGAGCCGACCGCGCCCGCGTCGCTCGAACGCGCGCAGGAATCGCTGCCAGGCCGCGTCGTCCGGACGGTGACAGACAGCGTCGAAGTCCGCCTCGATGGGAAGCGTGTAGTTCATCGTGCTGCGCTGAATGACGATCTGCGGCGTCGGCTTGAACGAGTCGAGGCCCAGACGTAGCAGGCTCCAGCCGGCAAGCACCGCGAGCGACGCGACACTGCCGCCGAACGCGGTGCTCCGGTGGTTCAGGTTCGGCTCGAGTGCTGCTCGCAGGACGATGGTCTCGAGGGATGCCGAAAGCACCGTGATGCCCATCGCCTGCGATACCGGAATGTGGCGGTGCAGGTACGCCTGCAGTGCGTGCGCGTCCATGTGCTGCAATCGACGGCTCCGCCCTGCCCACCGCAACCGCCGCGCGTCAGGCGGACTGCCCGGCGTGCACGCCTTCCGCGATCTCCTCGACCATCTTGCGATTGAAGTCCGGCAGGTCGTCCGGCTTGCGACTCGTCACGAGCCCCGCGTCGACTACGACGGACTCGTCGACCCACTCCGCCCCCGCGTTGCGCAGGTCCGTGCGGATCGAAGGATAGGACGTGACCCGACGGCCCCGAACGACATCCGCCTCGACGAGAAGCCACGGGCCGTGACAGATGGAGGCCACGGGCTTGCCGGCCTCGAAGAAGGCACGGGTGAACGCGACGGCGCGCTCATTCGTGCGCAGGCGATCCGGATTCATCACGCCGCCCGGCAAGACGAGAGCGTCGAAGTCGTCTGCATTCGCACGGTCGAGCGGAAGGTCGACGTCGAACGTCTCCCCCCAGTCCTTCATGTCCCACGCCCGGACCTTGTCCTTCTGCGGAGAAACGATGACGGCCTCCGCACCGGCGTCGCGCAACGCCTCGATGGGCGACGTGAGCTCGATCTGCTCGAATCCGTTGTCTACGAGAACGGCAACGCGCTTGCCTTCGAGTTGCTTTGCCATGCTGCCTCCAGTTTCTGCGTGAACCAGCTGCAGAATGGAGTTGCAAGGCTCATGCAAGCGTGCGGGCGGCGCGTGCCGCCCGCACCAGGCAGGTCAGTCTGCGACGGGAGTGCTTTCGCCGGAGGAGCCAGTCTGCGCAAGGCGGGCAGCTGCACCCGCAGGAACACGCACACTGTAGTGCCGGTTGTTCGGCGTGCGATCCAGCTTGAAGTGCGGATTCAGCTCCTTCAGGACGTTGACGGTCGTGCCGTATGTCGCAGCGATTGTACTGAGCTGGGTCGCCGGCGGCACCGTGACTTCATCCCAGGACGGCGACGCCAGCGTCATGGGACGGAACCCGTACACCTCGGGGTTCTTCGTGATGCGACCCGCCGCGATCATGAGCGGCACGTAGTCCCGCGTCTCCTTCGGGAGTCGGTCCCAGATCGCGTAGTAGTCCGCCTCACTGCGTGCACGCTCGCGCCCGAACTGCGCGCGCATCGCGCGACTCACGCGGTTCTCACCCGAGTTGTACGCCGCCGCCGCGAGGTACCACGAACCGAAGCGGTCGTAGAGCTCCTCGAGGTAGTCGAGCGCAGCATTCGTCGCCCGCACCGGATCACGCCGCTCATCCACCGCACGATCCACGTTCAGCCCGTAGCGCTCACCCGTCTCCCGGATGAACTGCCACAGCCCGACCGCCGCTGCATGCGACGTCGCATGCGCCTGGAACCCCGACTCGATCATGGCGAGGTACAGCAGATCGCGCGGCATGCCGCGCTCCTCGAGCGCGGCCAGGATCATCGGCGCATACTGGCCGCCGCGGTCCAGGAAGCCCTGGAACTTCTTCCGCATCTCCGGCACAGTGTCGAAGCGCGCGATCCAGTAGTCCACGCGCGGATGATCCAGGTTCGGGAGATCCCACTCCGGGCCGAGACCCGCACCCTCGAACGCCGAGCGCTCGGACAGCGTCGCGGCCTCTTCGATCGCGACCACATCCTCCGCCGGTGCCACCGGCGCCCGACCGGGGAACGAAATGCCGAAGCCCGCCACGGCGAGCGCAGCGCCGGTCGCGATCAGGACCCCATGCCGTCGGGTCAGTGCAGAGCGCTTCATCGCGCCTCCTTGCAAGTACTGCGTTGACAGTCGGATACGCCCGAAGCACCCGGGCACGCCTGTCGAACCCCGCCACGGCCCGCGAGTTCCCCGGGAACGGGACATTTCACGACCTCCCCGCCATGGATCCCGACCCCGACCGCGGCGCAGCGCCCCGCACGGCCGGGCCGGCTGACGGCAGCCGGCGCCTGGTCCGGATGCAGGCCCGTGCGGAGCCGGGCAGCAGCGGGGCCCTGTATGTCACCCCCGCTCTGTCTCCTTCGTCACAGTCATGGGCCGCAAGCGATTGCGGTTCGGCCCGACCTGCGGATTGGACCTCATCCGATCCGCGAATTGGCCCTACCTCCACGGCCATTGCCTTCCGAGACTTGTGGTGCTGTCGGTACCTCGAACAACGGAGGCTCAGATGGGGGCAGGGGTTCAAGGGCAGGACCGCGCGGCCGCCTTTTCGTTCGTGCTGGAGACCGGGACGGCGGACCCGGTGGTCGCGCGGCAGCACTTCGCCGCGAAGCTGTCCGTCGAGACGGATCCGGCCGATGTGCATGCCGATCTCGAGCGTGGCGCGCGCGGGTTCCGGGTGGTCGACGTGCGCGGGGCACTGCACTACGAGCGGTGCCACATACCGGGCGCATTGAACCTGCCTGCGCGCAGCATCAACGCGGACACGGTCCGTGCGGCGGGTCTGTCAGGGGACGACGTGATCGTGGTCTACTGCTGGGGTCCCGGATGCAACGGGTCTACCAAGGCGGCGTTACGGCTGAGCTCGCTCGGCTATCGGGTGAAGGAGATGATCGGCGGGCTCGAGTACTGGAGGCGCGAGGGTCATCCGGTCGAGGGGACGCTGGGCGAGTCCGCGCCACTCTACGGTTGAGACAACAGCAAAGGCAGGTGGCGGTGCAGGGAGTCCGGCAGCAGTCACGTGCAGAGAGATCGGCAGGCAACGGCGGCCATGGCAGCCACGGTGCATCGCCGCGTCGCGGCGCCGCACCGATCCTGCAGATCCTCGAGGGCATCCACGAGACGGCGGACGCACCACTGTACGTGCGGCTGTACCAGCACGTGCGTGACGCGATCGTGAGCGGAGCACTCGCGCCGGGCCAGCGCCTCCCGGCGAGCCGTACGCTCGCCGAAGACCTGCGCGTCTCGCGCAACACTGTCGAATCAGCGCTGGAGCAGCTCCGTGCGGAGGGGTTCGTGCAGCGTCGGGTCGGCGCGGGCTCGATCGTAGCGCCCGACCTGCCGGTGAATCCGCGCTCTCCGCAGCGCTTCCGCGCACATGCCCGCACGTCACCGCCACCGGACGTCACGTACGACGCCGATGCACTCTCCGGTCGAGGCAGGCAGACACTCGACTCGAATCATCTGATCACGTCGCGGACGGGCTTCACGTTTGCGCCGTGCGTCCCCGACTCGCAGGTGCTTCCGTTGAACGGATGGAGGCAGATCCTGGCCAGGCGCAGCCGCCTGTGGTCGCGCTCCGAGATGCTGCCGCCGGAGCGTGCCGGCTACCGCCCGTTGCGCGAGGCGATCGCAACGTACGTCGTCGCGTCGCGTGGCGTGCGCTGCGACTGGCGGCAGGTGCTTGTCGTCGGAAGCGTGCAGCAGGGCATCGCGCTCGTGAGTCGCATGCTGCTCGATCCGGGCGACGAGGTCTGGCTGGAGGAGCCGGGCTATCCCGGTGCCCGCACGGCGTTCACGTTCTCGGGCGCGAAAGTGGTACCGGTACCGGTGGACGACGAGGGGATCGACGTGCGTGCAGGCGAGCGCCTCTCGCCGCGTGCGCGCATGGCCTACGTCACGCCGTCCCATCAGTACCCGCTCGGCGTGACGTTGACGCTTGCGCGCAGGATGGCGCTCGTCGACTGGGCGGCGCACAACGATGCGTGGATCCTGGAGGATGATTACGACAGCGAGTTCCGCTACGTCGGGCGTCCACTCGCGTCGATCCAGGGACTCGATACGCACCGCCGGGTCATCTACGCCGGGACGTTCAACAAGGTGCTGTATCCGTCGCTTCGCCTTGCCTACCTGGTGCTGCCGCCGGGTCTGACGGACCTGATCGCGAACGGCCAGGACATCACGGGCGGCACGCCGCCGACGTTCCTGCAGGCTGCCGTTGCCGAGTTCATCGACAGCGGCCAGTTCGCGAGTCACCTGCGGCGTACGCGCGAGATCTACCGGGAGCGGCGCGACGCACTGCTCGAAGCGGCGAAGGAGCACCTCGCCGGGCACGTCGTGCTCGGGCCGGCGGAGGCGGGCATGCACGTCACGGCGCAGCTCCGCGCGCCGCTTCGTGACCTCGAGCTCTCCGCGGCGGCGCGCGACGAGTGCCTCGACCTGCCCGCGCTCTCGCGCTACTATGCCGGACCGTCGCCGAAGCAGGGCTTCCTGATCAACTATGCGGGGACCGCGACGGATCGCATCCACAGCGGCGCCGCCCGCCTCGCCCGCCTGATCGAGCGCGCTCAAGCCTGAACCGGGGAAACCATGAGCTCCAGCACGATGTCCCGCGTCGTCAACCTCGCCGAGGCTGCAGGCAAGCTCGAGGAGATCTTCTCGCCGCGCATCGTTGGCCGGGTCAACGACCATTACGTGAAAGTTGCGCGCGCGCATGGCGACTTCGTGTGGCACACACATGAGCACGAGGACGAGATGTTCCTGGTGCTGAAGGGGTCGCTCGTGATCGAGATAGAGGGTGAGGCGCCCGTCACGCTGAATGCGGGTGACATGTTCATCGTGCCCAGGGGCGTCCGCCACAAGCCGCTCGCCGAGGGAGAGTGCTGGCTTGCACTGTTCGAGCCCGTCGCCACGACACACACGGGCGACGTTGTCGCGCCGATTACGCGTTCGATCGAGGAACAGAAACGCGGGTGGGTAGAGCCGGCGTAGCGACGGATCATGCGCTCGCCGCGACCTCCGGAATCCTGCCGCGATCCTTCACTACTCCTGGCTCAACGTTGAAAGCGGGTCCACTATGCTGGCTCGGTGCGCGGGCAGGTACGTCGCGGCAGGCGCGACGGTCGGCCTGGAAACAGAAATCCCCACAGCGAGGAAACGCTGTGGGGATTCGAACTCATTCATGGTCGCAGTAGGACTCGAACCTACGACCTCACGGATGTGAACCGTGCGCTCTAACCAACTGAGCTATGCGACCTCACCAACTGTGCCTTGCGGATCCAGCGACCGACGCACCAGTACTGTCCCAACCTGCGAAGTCGCCGAAGGCAACTGAGCTATGCGACCTTGATCAATGTGCCCTGCGATCCAAGCGACCAACGCACCAGTACTGTCCCGACCTGCGAAGTCGCCGAAGGCAACTGAGCTATGCGACCTCACCAACTGTGCCCTGCGGGCGCGGCGATGCTGAAGGCGCCGCCACCTCAAAGGGCCGGCTAGGCGCCGGCCCAGCTCGGGTGCGTTTGCCGGTTTCCCGGCGAGTACCCCCACGGGGAATCGAACCCCGGTTTCCTGGCTGAGAACCAGGTGTCCTAGGCCACTAGACGATGGGGGCAGAATCGGCGGCACTGCGCGCCGAGCCTTGAAATATAGAACAGCCCTGACCGAGGTCAAGCCCCGTTCACAACGGCAGTTACGACGTTCCGCCCCTTGCTCTAAGACGCGAAGTGACCGATACTTGAGATGTAGCGGCATTGTCCCGCCCAAGAATTGGCGATGAGTCCGGCCCTGCCGGGTTTTCTCTTCGATATCCAGACAGATCTCTGACCAGCGGCGTACGCGGATGTCCGCGTGCGTCGGTTCGCGAAGGAGCGAGCCATTCGACCGCGTCCCAGTGGGGCGGGCTGCAGGCTGCGTCATCTCCTGACGCTTGCTGCGGTACTGCCTTTCGCCCTGACTGCGAGCGCGCATGCGCAGCGCAGCCAGCCGGCTCCGTGGGCGGACGTAAAGCCGCCCGCCGAGATCGCCGGCCTGGCGGACGCACGCCCTGCCGCGCCGCTCGAGTTCAGCCGTGCATGGCTGCGTCGGGCTGAGAGCGTGCGCATCCGTCGGGCGAAGCTCATCACGGCGGGAGAGCTCGATGGGCTGACGCCGGACTCGGCGGCCACGCTGTCGGCAGCGCTCACGGGCACGCTGCGTGTCCCGGTCATCCCGATCCGCTACGTGGACGTGCTGCAACCCTTCCCGCACACCGAGCTTGCCGAGCGCCTCTTCGGGCCAAGCCGTGGCGACACGGTCAGCTTCAGCGACTACTGGCGTGAGGTCTCGGGCGGCCTGCTCGAGGTCACCGGCATCGTGGCGCCGTGGGTCAAGCTGAGCGGAACGGCTGAGAGCTACCTCCCGCGCAACATGTACGGCTGGGGGAGCTTCGGCCGCATCGTCGACCTGCGCATGGAAGCGCTGGCGATTGCCGATGAGACGCTCGATTTCGGGGACTTCGACAACGACGGCCCTGACGGCATCCCGAACTCGGGGGACGACGACGGCTACGTGGACTTCGTTGCGTTCCTCTATGCGACGAACTGCCCCGGCGACGGTCGCGCCGGTGGCATCTGGCCGCACCGCGCGTCGATGGCGCCGTATACCACGAACGACCGCACTCCCTCCGGCGAGCGGATCAGGATCGCGGACTATGTGATCCTGCCTGCGCTGCGACCGGGCACGTGCGACCCGCTGCACATCGGGGTCCTCGCCCACGAGACCGCACACGCGCTCGGACTGCCGGACCTGTACGACTACGACGGCTCATCGCAGGGCATCGGCGCGTGGGGCCTCATGGGCACGGGCGCCCACGCCGCGCCGTTCTCGCCGGCACACCCGGGCGCGTGGGCGAAAGAGCAGCTCGGCTGGGTCCGCGTCGACTGGCTGAAGCCGGGTGAGACGCTGGAGCTCGACCCGGTCGTCGACTCGCGCGTCGTGAAACGCTACGACCATGGCGACGGCAGCTACCTGCTGTTCGAGAACCGCCAGCAGAAGGGTTCCGATCGATTCATCCCCGGGCACGGGCTTCTCGCCTGGCGCATCGACCCTGAGCGCGCAGAGATCGGCGCGTGGAACGTGGATGAGCGGCGCGCGGCCGTCCGTGTCGTGCCCGCGGACCCGGCGGCTCCTGCGGCCGGCGGGTTGGGCGGTGCACAGACGGACCCGTTCCCCGGCGCATCCGGGCGCGACGCGTTCATTGCGCCGGTGCGCGGCGGATTCGCGATCTCGTCGATCACGGAGACCGGCGACGGCGTGATCACGGCGAACGTCGCGGTCGGGTATGCGAAGCCCACGATCATCCTGTCGCAGAGCGGGGTGCGCATCACTGCCCGAGCGGGCAGCGTGCCGGTGATTCATCGCGTCGGGGTGAGCACCGAGGGAGGCGACATCGCGTGGCAGGCTCGAACGCGCGCGCGGTGGCTGCGTGTGACAGGCGAGTCCGGCGAGATCGAGCTGCGCGCCGATCCGTCCAACCTCGAGCCTGGGCTGTACGGCGATACCGTGTACTTCCTGGATGCGGCGCGTCAGCGACTCGCGGCACTGCCGGTCAGCATGTACGTCGCGAGTGGCGGCATCGGGCAGACCGTCGCGACCGAGCTCCCCTGGAGCTGGGGTCTCGCGGTCGGGTCAGGCCGGATCCTGCAGGCAAGCTATGGCTGGGACCCGCTCGGAATGCGGCCGCGGCCGCGCATGCTCGCGCTTCGCGAGGGCGACACGCATCCGTCGACGCTCGTGCGTCTGCCGGCAGACGCGCTCTACGCACCGGTCGCCCACGGCGACGGCAGCGCGCACATCCTTGCCCGCGCGCGCGGCCGCAACATGCTGTACTACGTCTCGCCGAGCGGCGACGCAGAGCTGGTCGTCGAAGACGTCGGTGGTGATCCGGCGTACGGGCTCACGGAGCTGCCGGATGGCGACCTGCTCGTCGCCGAGTGGAGCGGCCGTATCCTGCGCGTGAATCTCGATACGCGTGAGGTGAGCACGTACACCGAGCTGCCTGCGCGCATCTACCAGATCGCTAGCGACGGCACCGGCGTCGTGTACGCTGCGAGCTACGACGGCAACCTGCTGCGCATCGAGCCGAACGGCGTGTACGCGGTGATTCCCACAGGCTTCGGTGTCGGGAGGTTCGTTGCGCTGGCCGTGACGCCGGACGGAACGGTGTTCGTCGCTGAGCGTGGTGGGAGCGGGCGCATCCTGCGCATCGATCAGCGCGGCCAGCATCACCTGGTGTTCCGCCGACCGGGCGCGGAGTTCTATGGCCTGGCGCTCGCGCGCGACCACTTCGTGTATGCGCTCGACCTGGCGTCGCGTGAGCTGCTACGGTTCCCGCTCGATGCGGGAGTCAATACACCGGCGCTTGCGGCAGGGAACTGACGTTCCCTGCCACATCCGGCCGGACGGTCTACTTCTTCTTCTCGCCCTCCAGCTCGCGCAGGAATCCCTCGAAGAGACGCAGATGCGCTTCCTCGTCGCCGAGGATCTCGATCACCATGTCCTGCGTCACGTAGTCCAGGTCCTCGCAGAACTCGATGATGCGGCTGTAGTGATTGATCGCGCCCTTCTCCGCCTCGATCACTCCCTTGATCACGTGCACGATGTCGGTCTGCACATTGGGGGGCTGCAGGAAATCCTGGGTCGCCTTGAACTCCAGTGAGCCGGGCACAACGCCCCACAGCTCCTTGATGCGCTTCGCAAACTTCTGCGCGTGGCCCAGCTCCTCCTCGATATCTTCCTCGAGCGCCTCGATCACTTCCTGCGCGCGCAGGCCGTCCGGGTTGACCGAGTTCGCGATGTAGCTCATTACGGTCTCGATCTCCATCCAGTACGCCTGCTTCAGCAGCTCGATCAGCTCCTCACGCTTCGCGCTGTTCTCTTCCGCCAGCACGCCGCGATCGAGTCTCGGAATCCTCGCCATTGGTTCCACCTCCACACCGGTTGTGTCAGAATGACTCTGGCTCGTTCTGCCACGTGTGGATGATGCGATTTCCGGGCCGCCGGACCGGCGCGAATCGGGCGATTTTGCAGGTGGGGATGGGGTTTTCACCGCAGCGGACGCGGAGGACGGACAATCAGTCGACCAGCTTCTCCACCACCGCCCAGGCAAGGAGCGGCACCATGATCTCGTGGTGCCCCGTGATCTGGTATCCGACGCCGCCACCGCTGCGCGTCGGCCGCTCGACCACGTTCACGCGCGGACGGTAGTGCCGGATCATGTCGAAGTCGGCTGCGACGAACCTGCGTGGTGCACCGTCGTGCACGTTGCGGCTCATCGTGAGCGCCTTGAGGAACACCTCCGGCATGATGACGGCAGAGCCGAGGTTGAGCACGACACCGTCTTCGAGGGCCGGCAGGGACTCCGCGAGTCGGCGGAAGTCGCGCATGCTCGTTCCGCCGATCGCCGCACCGTCCACGGCCGGATGCTGATGGATGATCTCGGCGCCGAGCGCCGCATGCACGGTCAGCGGGACGCCGAGCCGGCGCGCCGCAAGGAGCAGCGAGTAGCCCGGCGCCTCGAGCTGCGCAGACTCGAGCGCGATCATGATCGACTCGCCCAGCCCGCGGCCGTCCGCGTGTCCCCGCAGGATCGCTTCGTTCAGCTCGCGCCCCGTCTCCTCGACCATCCCGAATGTGCCATCGGCGAGGCCCGCCTCGACATCCTCACTCGTCGCGCCGAAGCGCGCGATCTCGTAGTCGTGGATGACCGCGGAGCCGTTGCAGGCAAGGTGCGTGATGGCACCGCGCTCCATCAGGTCGATCAGCACCGGGGCGAGGCCGGTCTTGATCACGTGACCGCCGAACATGCACAGCACGCCCCGACCGTTGCGTGCTGCGCTGGCAACGGCCTCGGCTACGGCGAGGAGGCTGCGGGACTGGAGTATGTCGGGGAGCGAGTCGATGAACGCGGCAAAGCTGCGTGCTTCACCCGGCGGCTGCGCAAACTCGGCGGCGCGCACCTTGTTGGCGCGCGCCGCGAGCGGGATCGTGCGGATCCGTGTGACGTCGATCTCGGCCGCCGCTGCATCAGCCGCGGGGTGTGCAGCTGCACGCTCGATGTTGCCGGCATCCCGGGCCGGCGCAGCGTCGCCTGCCGGACCGTTTGCCGTCAATGGTTGGCGAGTGCAGCAGATGCAGTGGATCGCGCCGCCTCGAGCGGCGCACCGGGCGTATACTCCTCGAGCAGCAGGTCCAGCGACTTCAGGATCTTCACCTTCGACTTGAGCATGACGAGAACGCGGCTGCTGTCATTGGTGAAGTAGACCTCCGCCTCACCGCCCTCGCTGAACAGCCCCTTCGAGCGGATGATCGGCTGCACGACGATCGTCTCGAACGTGCCGGCCGGGACCTTCACGGTCTCGGTTCGCAGCACCTTCAGCCGGACCGGGTTGCCGTCATCCTGGAAGTACCGGTTGAATCGGTATTCCTTGCCCACTTCGAGCGGCAGTGTACGCACGAAGTAGAGGAACGACAGGTCGTCGAGCGGCATGTCGGTCGGCAGCTCGCCGCTCTCGCCGTTCGACATCTCCCAGCGCATCTCCTCCGGGAAGAACTCGAACGTGCGCTTGCGCTTGTAGTTGACCTCGTGCTGGTCCTGATGGAAGCGCCGTGAGATCAGCTCGTCCGTGTCGAACCACGACTCGTACTTCGTGTCGACCTTCGCGAACAGGACACCGCCCTTCAGATGCATCTGCAGGTGGTACGTCTCCTCACCGCGCACGGTGTCCAGCTTGCCGACCCTGAGTCGGCCCTCACCCACGTCGCCGAACAGCCCGAGCTTGACCTGGTACTTCGCCTCTTCGCCCGGACCGAACGGCACCGCGGACGCAGCCGGCAGCGGCTCGAGCGCAGCGACGTCACGGCCCGACTGTGCGTCGACGCCGCCCGCCAGTGCGACCAGTGCCACAACTCCAAAGGTTGCGATCCGCTTCATGGTCCCGTCCCGCCTCAATGGTTCTCGTTGGGCTCGCCACCGACCGCTGCGGGCTCTGCCCCGCCGTCGGTTCCGGCGTCTCCCATCGCTCCCGAAGCATCGGCCACGACTTCGCCCTGAGCCTCGGCACTGCTCTTACGGCGCCGGCGTCCGCCCCTCCGGCCACCGCGGCGACGCCGCTTCTTCGGCGCGCCCGTCCCGCCCTCGTCGACGGAACCGTTTGTAATACCCTGACTTACGACGTCGGTGCCGCCTTCGCCTGCCGTGCCGACAGCCTCCGGCTCCGCCGTCGCCGCCGCGCCCTCCGGCCTCTGGACCTGGTCGGCCGCCTGGCGCTGGCTGGCCGGCTTCCGGCGACGACGGCGGCGGCGCTTCTTCGGCGCTGCCGCGCCCGGCTCCGTGCCGGGGGTGCCTTCACTACCCGGTGCGGCTGCGACGGGTGCCGTCAGCTCCGGCTCCTCCCCAGCCGTTGCCGTATTGGAGCGTCTTGCCTCCTGCCGAGCCGCTGAACCCGCCCCGGAATCCGTCACACCGCCGCGCTTGCGGCGGCGCGGCGTCGTCGCGGCACCCTCGCTGCCCCGGGATCTCGGCTGCTGCGCCCGGGCGGCACGCTCCTGCCTGCGTCCGGCCTGGCCCGACTGTGCTGTGCCGCGGCCGCGCCCGTTCCGTCGCCGCGGCTCGGGCGCGCCGTTCGCCATTTCCGAGCGGCGTGCCCGCTCCACCTCGAGTGGACGCGGTGGCGGCACGGTGTCCGGGGCGAGCGCGGCAAGGGGAAGGAGCTGGTCCGTCTGCTTGCCGCGGACATAGCGGCGCAGAGCCCTGGTCCGCTCCCACGTCGTTGCGCGCGCCGGGCGCTGGCGCCGGTCGGGGCGGTGCACCAGGTCGATCGATTCGATGCGCCTGGCGTGCGGTGCAGTGAGGCGCAGCAGCTCGGCGTTCGCGGCCGGGCCGTCCCACGTCAGCAGGCGGTTCTCGCCCGCGTCGTCGAGTGCGCGCTTGATGACCGAAACGCGATATGCGCGAAAACCGGAGAGAGGATCACCCGCGTTCTCGGGCCACTCGAAGCGCTGCAGCATCCTCCGCTGCCAGCGGAGCAGCCATCGATCGAGCAGCTCGGGCCGCTGCGTGCTGGCCGGCGTACCGCCCACGATGTCGGCACCCTGCTCGATGCGCTTGACCAGGGGGACAATGTCTTCCGGCTCGTCGGTGAAGTCCGCCTGCAGCGTGACGATCGCGTCGCGTCGCGGGTACGGGGAGCGCTTCACCGCTTCGCGCAGGAGCAGCTCGAGGGATGCGGCATACCCGCGGCGCTCGCGCGTACGCAGCACCGTAAGCGGCAGGACGCGTGCGTAGGGAGCGAGGACATCAGCGGTACGGTCGGTCGAGGCGTCGTCGGCTACGAGGATCTGGTAATCGCGGGGGAACTCGGTGAGGACCTGGCGAATCTTCCAGAGTACCACGCCTACGGTCTGCTCCTCGTTGTGTGCCGGGATGCAGAGATAAATCAAATGTGTTCCGGGATCTGTTTCGCAAAATGGCGCGGCACGGGCGCTCGACCGCCTCAGGGCGGGAGCGGCCGCCGTGCCGTCGCAGCCAGCGTCGCTAAGATAAGCGCGACAGGGCCTTCAACCTATACCTGTGAGCCGGATGGCGGTTCCTGCGAGGCGGGTGGTCGGGTCTTCCACCGCCGGTGATGCCACAGGTACTGCCCGGGCGTACGGCGGATCGCCGCCTCGAGGCGCGCAGTAAAGTTGGCGGTGATGCGGTACACGACGTCGTCCACGTCACCGTCGGGATCGTAGTCGATCTGCTCCAGTTCGAGCCTCCAGCGCCCATCTTCGACGCGCAGAGGCACGGCGAGGAAGAAGAGGGCGCGCGTGCGCAGGGCGAGAAGTGCCGGCCCTCGGTGCGTCGACGCCAGGTGGCCGAAGAACGGCACGAAGATGCCATTGCGACCGGCGTTCTGGTCGGCGCCGAAGACCAGGATCTCCCCGCGGCGCAGTGCGCGCAGCCCCAGCTGTGGCGCCTGGCGTCGCTCGATCACGTTGATTCCGAGACGTCGCCGTGCGTCGACCAGGTAGGCATCGAACAGCGGGTTCGCCTGGCGCTGCGCGACGAGGTTCACGGGGTAGCCGCGCGCCGCCATCGTCGCGGTACCGATCTCCCAGTTGCCGAAGTGGCCGCCAACCACGACGGTGCCTCCCTCGCTCTCACGCATCATCCGGCTGACGCGCTCGTAGTCGACCACCTCGGTGCGCGCGATCACCTCGTCGTGCGACATCCGCGAGAGCTGCATCATGGCGATCATCTCGCGACCGAGGTGCGCGTACGACTCGGCGGCGATGCGGTCGCGCCACTCCTGTGTCTGCTCGGGGAATGCCCGCTCGAGGTTCCTGCGGACGTGGTCGGCGCGAATGCGCAGCGGACGGAAGCCGAAGGAAGCGACACCGGCCCCGACGGACCGCGCGACCGCGGGTGGCAGTGTGTTCAGGGCTCCCAGCGCCGCGCGGAACGCACCGTACTCGAGCCGGTGCTTGAGCCGCGGCGTCATCGTCCGCCCAGCACCTCGTGGTAGACGCGGAGCGTCGACTCGACGAGGCGCTCGATGCGGAAGTCGCGGACGCGCTGGTTCTGCAGTCCGACCAGCCGCCTGCGCAGCTCGGGATCCTCGCGGATGCGCATGATGTGCTCAGCGGCGGCGTCTGCGTCGTCCGGCGGGAAGAGCGAGACGCCCGTGAGATCGTGGATCGGCCGCAGGATCTCCGCGGGCCCGGCGCTGTCGGCAGCGATCACGGGGACACCGCGCGCCATCGCATCGAGCACGCTCGTGCCGAGCGCCTCGTCGACGGATGGGAAGATGAATGCGTCGAGCTCCTGCAGGTACCGGCGGGCGTCCGGCAGCCGTCCGGGCAGTCGCACCAGCGGTCCGACGCCGTGCGCCTTGATCGCCTCCAGGATCGCGTGCCGCTCCGGCCCCTCGCCGACGATGACCCACTGGAGGTCGCGCAGCCGCGCGGCGATGCGGGGGATCAGCACCTGGTGCTTCACCGGCAGCAGTGGTCCGACGTTACCGATGAGGAACGCGTCGGGTGGAATCAGCAGCCGCTCCCTCAGCGTCGGTGACGCGGGCGGCAGGGCGATCACCTCGTCGATGTCGATGGCGGACGGGATGACGCGGATCCGCTCGGGCCGCACACCCACCGTCCGGAGGCGATGCGCGACCGCGTCGGAGACCGCGATCACCCTCTGCGGGTGGCGCCACGGGCCCGCACCCGTGCGCGACATCGTCCGCCGCGTGGCAATGAGCGGCCGCCTGCGCAGCTGTGCGGGGATGATCGTCGCGCGGAGCGCGAGCGCATCGTGGGCGTGAACGACATCGAAATCGCGGGCGCGCGCATGGATGTGGCGACCGAACTGCAGCGGCCCCTTCAGCTGCACGGACTCGACCGGCAGCGACTCCTTGCGCAGGCGGCGGTCGAGCTCACTGCCCGCCCTGCAGATGCAGAGCTGCTCGATGCCCTGCTGAGCCAGGCGGTCGACCAGCAGGCGGACCTGGTTCTGTCCGCCGCCCCAGTCGTGCGCAGTGTCGACGTGCAGTACGCGCATCAGGGCACTCCCGCAGGGGTCTCGTCGTCACGAAACTGCAGTCGGTGCAGGTGTGCGTACAAGCCGCCCTCTGCCAGGAGCGCGTCGTGGGTACCCCGCTGCACGATGCGCCCCTCGCGCAGGACCAGGATCTGGTCGGCATCCCGCACGGTCGAGAGCCGGTGTGCGATCACGAATACGGTGCGCCCCTCGAGGAGCTGCTCGATCGCCTGCTGGACGAGGCGCTCGGATTCCGAGTCGAGCGCGGATGTCGCCTCGTCGAGGATCAGAATCGGCGGGTCGCGCAGGATCGCCCGGGCAATGGCGATCCGCTGTCGCTGTCCGCCGGACAGACGCGTGCCGCGCTCACCGAGGATCGTGTCGTAACCCTCGGGCAGCTGCATGATGAAGTCGTGTGCGTTCGCCGCGCGCGCTGCCGCCTCGATCTGCTCCTGCGTGACACCGTCCAGCGCGTATGCGATGTTGGCGCGCACGGTATCGTGGAACAGGAAGCTCTCCTGTGTCACGATGCCGAGCCTCTCGCGGTATGAGCGCAGGCCGTACTCCCGGAGGTCGACGCCGTCGATCGTGATCACGCCTTCGGTCGGATCGTAGAAGCGGGCGACGAGATCGACGAGCGTGGTCTTGCCGGCGCCGCTCGGCCCGACCAGAGCCGTGACCTGGCCCGCCTTCGCCTCGAACGTGATGTCGCGCAGCACCATCTCGCCGCCGCCGTACGAGAAGCCCACGTTCTCGAAGCGAACGGACTCGCGCACGCCGGTGAACTCGCGCGCCCCCGGCGCGTCCGTGATCTCGATGGGGGTGTCGAGGAACTCGAACACGCGCTCCGTCCCGACGACACCCGGCCCGACGAGGGACGGGAACTTCGACAACCACTTCGCCGGCTGGTACATCTTCATCGAGAGTGCCAGGAAGCCGATGAAGGTCGCCGCCTCGATCGCCCCCTCGATCAGCACCATCCGTGCGCCGTACCAGAGCAGCAGCACCGTCCCGATCGCGCCGATCATCTCCGAGAGTGGGCTCGCGAGCGCCCGTACGCGCTCGTTGCGCACGTGCGCCTTGAAGTATCGCTGCGTCAGCTCGCGGAACCGCTCGGCCTCGTAGTTCTCCGCCGCTGCAGCCTTCACCTGGCGCACGCCGCCGGTCGTCTCCTGCAGGTGCGCCGTGACTTCGCCGGCAAGGTTGAGCACCGTCCGGTCGCCACGCTTGAGACGGCGAAGCAGCCGGCCCCACACGCCGAACAGCAGCGGCAGGGCGACGAGCGCGATCAGTGTCAGCCTGACCGAGATCAGCAGCAGCGACGCGATCAGGATGATCACCTGGAACGTGGACGTCAGCAGCTTGAACAGGTTGCGCGTGAGCAGCAGCCGCAGCTGGTCGACATCGCTGATCAGGCGTGAGACGATCTGTCCGCCGCGCGTCCTTCCGAAGAAGCGCAGATCGAGGCCGATCAGGTGGCGGTACACGTCGTTGCGCAGGTCGCGCACGACGGACTGCTCGAGCCGGACGACGATGTAGGTCTGCAGGAAGTCGAACAGGTTCTTGAGGCCGAAGATCGCGAGGATGAACAGGTTCACGCGCAGCAGCATGTCGCCGCGCGAGATCCCGGGATCGACGAACCGGCCGATTGTGTTCTCGAGCAGCCAGCCGATCTCGGCGCCGATCTCGCTGTAGTCCACCGCCTGCTCGGGCTCGAAGAGCGTGCGCAGGAACGGGATCAGCATGACGAAGCTGAACGCATCGAGCGCCGCGAAGCCGAGCGTCGCGAAGAAGCCTGCCACCACGAGCGCGAAGTGCGGGCGCAGGTAGCCCAGGAGCCGGCGATAGAGCCGCAGGTCCGCAGCCGTGGACTTCATCGACATGGCCGCTGACTACCCCGCTGCGCCGCGCCGGTGCGGCGCGTACCGGGTCAATGCGAGCTCGACCTTCTCCAGGACCCGTTCCACCGTTACCCGCTGCATCCCGTCCGGGCGGTACTCCATCGTGGGCTCGTAGTGCTCGTCCGGGTCGCGCGCGTAGCCGTCCACGACGAGGTCCTCGAACATGCGGTAGGGGCCGTAGCGCTTCGGGTTCGTGTAGCCGTACAGCCCGACCACGGGCCGCTCGAGCGCCCGCGCGATGTGAAGCGGTCCCGTGTCCGGACTGATCACGAGGTCCGCCCCGTCCAGCAGCCACATCATGCGGCCGACGTCGTCGCCGAGCGCATCGATGACGGGCGAGCGCACGAGCCCGTTGATCTGCGCCGCGGCCTCCCGCTCGATCGCGCTCGGTCCGCCGACGAGCACGCAGCGCACGCCATGATCGTGCGTGAGCGCGTCGATCACGCGGGCGTACCGGTCCGGCATCCAGTTCTTCTGAGGCTTGCTGGTCCCGACCACGAGCGCACAGACCGGCCGCTCGATGTCCGCGAAGAAGGCCTGCTGCGCGGCCCGCTCCCCGGAGCTGAACGTGATGCGCCAGTCGGCCGGATGCGGATCGACGCCGGCGTACTCGAGGAACTCGAAGTACGCGTCCTGCACGTGACCGAGCGGCCGCGGCGGAATGCGATGCGTCGTGAACAGCCAGTTCAGGTCGCGCGCACGCTTGCGATCGAAGCCGATCTTCACGTCGGACGGCATCATGCTCGTGATCAGGCCCGCCTTCATGTAGACCTGCAGGTTGAACACGAGATCGAAGCGACGGCCCGCGAGAGCACTTCGCAGCTCCGCGTACGAGCGCCATGCGCCCGCTCCGCGGCGCCGTCGGAAGATGATGAACTCGTCCACGTCCGGGTGATGTACCGCCAGACGGTGCGGCACGGGCTGGATCACCCAGGTGATGCGGGTGCCCGGCCACGCGCGCTTCAGTGCGGTCACGACGGGCAGCACGTGCACCGCGTCACCGAGCGCCGACAGCATCACGATGGCAACCTCGCGCGGTGGCGTATCGAGCCGGAGCCGGTCCATGTCTCCCGTTTCACCCATGCAGCGCCTCCCCGAACGCGATCAGCTCGACCTTGCCCACCGCCTGACCGTACTTCTCCTCGAGCTTCTCGCGGGAGCGGTTCATGCGACGCTGCATCGCGACGCGCCTGTCTGCGGACATGTCGCCGCCCAGCCGGGCGCGATCGAGGTCGATGATCCACGCGCGCGGCGCTTCGGGATCACCTGCGATCAGGATGTTGCCGAGGTTCAGGTCCGGGTGCAGCAGACCCGCGTTGAACGCGCGTCGGAGCAGCGCACCGGCGGCCCGCCATGCGGCGACACGCTGTCCCGGCGGCGCGCGATGCTCGCCGAATGTCAGCGTTGCGAGGTCGACCGAGTCGGGCACGTATTCCGTGACGATGTCAGCGCGATAGAAGATGCCATCGGGGTAGATCGCGAACGCGACGACCGCGGGCGTCTCGATGTTGTGCTGGCGCAGGCCGTTGCTGACGCGCAGCTCGGCGTACGGCCGCGGCTCGCCGTACCGGACGTACCGGTCACCGAGCAGTCGTGCGACTGCGCCTCCACGAAACGCGTGGCGCACGACCCACGCACCGCCGTCGAACGGGACGACGCGAGTCTCGCCGCGACCGCGCAGCGTGCGAACGCCCGGCTGCTGCGCCGCCCATTCGTACAGCGTACCGTGTTCGATCAGCGCATGACGTGCACGCTCGAAGGCATCCGAACGCGCAACCAGTGCCGTGCCAGCGACGTCGAGCTCACGGTATCCTACCGGTAACTCCATCAGCTCCGGCGGCGATAGTGCCCCAGGATCAGCGGCGGGTCGATCTCGGCGTCGAAATGGAGCCGGTTCGCGCCATCCACGACCAGCGTCTTCTGACGCAGGCGGGTCTTGGGGTAGTTGTTGCCCGGCTCATTCTCGACCAGCAGCGCTTCGCCGGGCTGCAGGCGACCCGCCAGCTCCATGAGCTGACTCTCGAGCTGCTCCAGCAGCGCCTCCTCTGCCTCGTTCTGGACGTCGCCGGCGGCGGTCGCGGTCAGTCGGTGCTCGCCGATCCGCTCGTGCGCCGCAAGCCACTCGTCCGCTGAATCCTCCAGCGCCGAGCCGCGCAGGAAGCTGATCTCTGTCATCGCCCGTGCATCGAAATTGGGCTTCACTTCGTGGATACGGCTGCCGAATCGCCTGAGTATCATGCCTCTCCGATGGTCGCGGCCGCACCCTGCGGCCCTTCGAAAGGATGGTCCCACGGCTCTCCCGGAGCCGTCCGGAACGCTTGCGCTGTCGGAAGATAGGCGAGATGCGGTGCGGCTGACAGCCGCCGCGGCGATCAGAGAATGATCGTGTAGCGGAACCACTCGGCGACCGGCCGGCCGCCGCGCTTCGCCGGCTCGAACACCCACTGTGCTGCGCGCTCCCGCAGCTTGGAGTCGAAGCTTCGGTCGCCCGTGCTGGGCAGCACGCGCGTGGAGTCGTCGACGACGCGGCCCTGATCGGTCACGAACACCCAGACGTCGACCTCCCGCCCGCGCACCTTCCGCGGCGGATTGTTCGGCGGCATGATCAGCCCCTTCGGCGCCGGCGGGATCACCCGGAACAGCCCCTCGGCGGCGGTCCCCCCATCGCCGACACCGGTGCCGCCCGGCACGCCCGGCGTCGGGGCGGTGCCCGTCCCGGCTGTCGCGTCCACCGTGACGGGGCCGACATTGGCGTCCGGCTGCTCGACAACGGCCGGCTCGACCTCCTCCACCTCGACGACTTCCTCGGCAGGCACCGGCAGCGGGGCCGGCGGCCGCGGAATCGGCTGCGGCGCCTCGGGCATGCGGATCCGCATCGCGACCGCCTGCATCCCGCCACCTGCCGCTGCGTTCGGGTCGCCCGAACGGGGGCCGGCCGCCGAGAAGGGGGATGGCGGTGCGACGATGTCCGCCCGGAAGAGCAGGAACAGGGCGAGGTGAACGCCTGCGGAAACCAGCATGGCCGTCCACCAGACACGCCGCCAGCGGCGCTGGAGCTCCGGGTTCCTGCGTTGCGCGTCCATTCCAGTAAAGTACCGTCCGTGGCCCGCAAGGTTCGGAGTCGGGCCGACCGGTTCAGCCGGCCCGCCCTTTCCCCGTCCCCGTGACCGCCGCACCTTGCGCACCATGGTTTACGACCTGGTCATCATTGGCGGCGGCATCAATGGCACCGGCACCGCCCGGGATGCGGCGCTGCGCGGCATGTCGGTCGCACTCTTCGAGCGCGAGGACTGGGGCGCCGGCACCACGGGTGGCTCTACGCGGATGGTGCACGGCGGGATGCGCTACCTGCTCTATGACATCCCTACGACGCGCCTGTCCTCGGAGGACGCCGGCAGAATCCGCGGCATCGCGCCCCACGTGACCTGGCGCATCCCCTTCCTGTGGCCGCTCTTCCCCGGCAGCCGCTTCATGCGCGAGGCGACCGAGGCTTTCCTCTCCGCCTATGATCCGATGGCGAAGCGGAAGGGCGGCCTGCAGCACGCCCGCCTCTCGCGCGAAGATGCCCTCGCCCTGGAGCCGGGCCTCGCGGCCGAGGTCGAGGGCGCGCTGACACTCGACGAGTGGGGCTGCGACGTCTACCGCCTCGCCGCCCTCAACGCTCTCGACGCGAAGGAGGCTGGCGCCGAGCTGTACCCCCACACCGAGGTCGTCGACGTCCTCTTCTCGGGTCGCGACCTGCGGGGCGTGCGCGCACGCGATCGCATCACCGGCCGGGAATGGGACGTCGAAGGGCGCCTCGTCGTGAATGCCGGCGGTCCCTGGGCCGGTCGCGTTGCAGCACTCGCCGGCGCGACCTGCGCGCTGCGGCCCGGCAAGGGTATTCATGTGACGTTCGAGCGGCGGATCGGCAACTACGGCCTGATCCTCGAGGGACGCGACGGCCGTACGATGTTCCTCGTGCCGCACGGCGCCGAAACGATCGTCGGCACCACGGATGACGACTACTACGGCGACCCCGCCCGTGTCTCCCTCGATATAACGCGCGACGAGGTCGAGTATGTCATCGAGGCCGCCGCGTACGCCCTGCCGCAGGCACGCCAGTGGCGGCCGATCCGCGCATGGGCCGGCGTGCGCAACACGCTGTTCGAGTGGGGCGTCGGCGAGGACGCATTGTCGCGGCGTCACGAGATCCTCGATCACGAGGAGCGCGACAACGTGCCGGGCCTGATCTCGATCGTGGGCGGCAAGCTGGCGTCGTATCGGATCCAGGCCGAGGAAGCGGTCGACCTCGCACTGAAGAAGATCCCGCGGCCCGCCGCGGCGTGCCAGACGGGGACGCGTCCCCTTCCGGGCGCAGAGGCGCAGCCGGATTTCATCGCGCTCGCCCGGGAGATTCCGCTGCCGCCGGCAGCACTGGAGCGAATCTGGCGACGCCACGGCTCGCGCACCCGTGACATCTTCCGCGACGCCGGCCCTGACGATCTCGCGCCGATCTGCCGCAGCGAAGCCGTGACGCCTGCCGAAATCCGCTATGTGATCGAGGTCGAAGGCTGCAGGACCCTCGGCGACCTCTTCCGCCATGCACGCGTGGGCGCGGGCTCATGCGACGGCGCCGACTGCGCGGCACCGGCGGCTCTGTTCATGAGTGAGCTGCTCGACTGGACGCCGGAACGCACACGCGCCGAGCTGGACGCGTTCCGCGACGAGCGGTGGAGTGAGCGACGCCCCGTGCTGCGAGGCGCCACGATCGCGGCCGAAGAGGTAGTGCGGGGCTGAACGCTTCAGCGCGGTGGGAACCCGCCGAGCATCAGTACGGGATCGACGCTGCGGCCGTCGATCCAGACCTCGAAATGCAGGTGTGAGCCGGTCGCGTTCCCGCTGCGGCCGACGCGCCCCACGACATCGCCTCGCTTCACGAGCTGGTCGGCGCGCACGGCGATCGACGAGAGGTGCGCGTACACCGTGACGATGCCGGTGTGGTGTCGCAGGAACACGACGTTGCCGTAGCCCGCCATTGCGCCCGCATACGACACACGCCCCTGGCTCATCGCGCGGACTTCACTGCCCTCGGGCGCTGCCACGTCGACGCCCTCGTGGATGTCCGGCCGCAGGCCGCGGAACCGCAGGCCGTACGGCGACGTCATCGTGCCACTGACAGGCCACTGCGGCAGCGCGCAACCACCCGCCGCAAGAATCAGCACGGCGGCTGCGGCCGTGCGCAACACCCTCTTCGCCACTGCACCTCTGCTGCGGGACTCTCCAGGTTCAACGGACGAACGACCGCATCGGGATCATCGTCGGGACGTCGTATGAACGGGCCGTCACTGCGCCTGCGCGGTCCATACGTTGTTGTCACGCTGCACGTCGGGGAACCACTGCTGCGGATCGATCTCGACACGTGAGACCTGCCCCTCTACGCGCAGCACCTGTCGTGTGCGCCCCGCGAGCCATGGCTCGACCGGCAGCGTGTGCTCGACCGTCGTTCCGTCCGCCAGTGTGACGTGCAGCAGTACCGGCATCGGTGCCTCACCACGGTCCTCGACCACGATCTCGGCACCCGTCGAATCCTGCCGGACGTGGAGGATCGCCTGGTCGAGCGTCGCGGTCTCGAAGAACCACGGGTGCCAGAACCAGTCGAGGTCGCGGCCCGCGGCTGCTTCCATCGTAGCAAAGAAGTCCCAGGGCGTCGGATGCTTGAGCAGCCAGCGATGCGCGTACGTCCGCAGGCCCGCGTGCACGCGCTCCTCGCCGATCACACCGGCCAGCGCGCGCAGCATCGTTCCCGGCTTGGTGTACGCGGCGACACCGTACTGGGGTCCGATCCCGAACAGGTCGGGCGCGCGCATGATCTCGGTTTCGATGTCGCTCCCGGCGATCCCGAGGTATGCACTCTGTGAGATGAGCGCAGGGTCGAGGCCGGGGAAGATGTCAGGCACCGAGAGATCCTCGATGTAGGTCACGAGCCCCTCGTCCTGCCACGCGTAGCGGCTCTCGTTCGAGCCGACCATCATCGGGTACCACTGGTGCGCGACCTCGTGGGAGATCACCGAGTAGAGCGCGACCGAGTCCGAAGGCGAGCCGATGAAGACGAGCATCGGGTACTCCATCCCGCCGATCGGCCCCTCTGCGGACGTGATCTTGGGGTAGATGTACGGATGCCACCGCTCGGCATGGAAGGTGACCGCGTGACGCGTGTACCGCGCTCCTTCGCGCCATGCCGGGAAGCGCGGACGGTACAGCGCACTGACGAGCACCGTGTCAGGCCGCCCGTCGCCGTGTGCGTCAGGCAGGATCGCACGTGTTGCATCCCACACGTACCGGTTCGACGTGGCGAATGCGAAGTCGCGAACGTTGCGCGCAACGAAACGCCACTCGAGCTGCCCCCCGGGTGCGCGCTCGGTCGCCGCGCCGTCCTCCACGTCATTCTCGGTGACGACCTGCACGATGGAATCCTGCGCGAGCGCCTGCGCGATGCGTGCACGCACGGGACCGGGCAGCACCTCGTCGGCATTCTGCAGCACACCTGTCGCGTCGACGAGCCAGCCTTCCGGCAGCGTCAGGGTTACGTCGAAGTCGGCGTACTCGAGGTAGAACTCTCCGTTCGTCCAGTACGGGATGGTGTGCCAGCCATTCACGTCGTCGTACACGGCGACCTGGGGGTACCACTGCGCAACGACGAACGCCTCGTTCTCGGCGTGACCGGTGCGCGGCGCACCGCGCGGCGGTACGAGCTGCGTCCACGAGATCTGCACGGTCGTGCTGCCACCGGGCGGAAGGGGTGCAGGCAGCGCGAGCCGCATCTGCGTGCCGTCCACGGCGTACGTGAGTGGGCCGGTCACCACGGGCCCTTCACGGACGGGCTTGCCCTCCACGACCACGCGCTCCAGGCGTGTGCCGCCCGTGATGGGCACGCGACGCACCCGCTGCACGCCAGGCGCGAACGCGTTCTGGTACAGCATGAACCGCAGCTCACGCAGCGTATCGGGCGAGTTGTTGTGATAGACGACCGTCTCCGCGCCACTGAGTCGCGCGGTCCTGGGATCCAGCTCGGCCTCGATGCGGTACTCGACCCGCTGCTGCCAGTAGTTCGGCCCGGGCCTGCCGTCAGCGGTGCGCGTGCCGCGCTCGATCGCGGCCCGGAATGCATTCGTGTAGGGAACAGGGCGGACCGCATGACGGGGACGCAGCGGCTGGGAATCCGCCGGGACCGGTGTGGTTGCGACGGGCGGCGTTGGCGCCGAGGTTGCGCACCCACCGGACAGCATCAGCAACCCGATGATCAGAGCCCGCTTCACCATCGAACCTCCGCGCCCGCGGCGCGCATCAACAGGGGACGCATGACGCAGCGAAGCTGCACCGTACCGCCCGTCATGCGCAACAGCAGGCCGTGAGCGCACCGGGACAGTTCGACCTGTTCGGCGCATCCGCGGGGGTGGGGAGCGCGGCGCCGGCAGCAGAGCACGAAGCGCTGCGTGCGCGCGTTCCCGCGCGTATCCGCCTCGGCACATCGTCCTGGTCGTTTCCGGGGTGGGCAGGCATCGTCTATGACCGGCCGCATTCCGAGCAGGCGCTTGCCCGCCACGGCCTCGCCGCCTACGCACGCCATCCGCTGCTGCGCGCAGTATCGATCGATCGCACGTATTACGCGCCGATCGATGCCACGACGTTCGCGTCGTACGCGGACGCAGTGCCCGACGATTTCCGGTTCCTCGTCAAGGGCGACCGCCTGCTTTCCGATCCCGAAGCCGAGTCGAGCGTGGGCCCGCGCTTCCTCGATCCGGAGCATGCCGCGATCGCGGTCGTGCAGCCCGCCGTGAAGGGCCTGGGCGACAAGCTCGGCGCAATCGTCTTCCAGTTTTCGCCGCGAACCGCGGCGAGCCACGGCGGACGCGACCGCTTCGCTTCCATGCTGCGGGAGTTCCTGGAGGCGCTGCCCCGCGGGCCGGTGTATGCCGTCGAGCTGCGGACACCCGCACTCATGACCGAAGCGTACGCGCGCACGCTCGAGGTGACCGGCGTCGCGCACTGCTACACGGTGCACTCGAGCATGCTGTCCCTGCGTGCGCAGCTTGCCAGGATCCCCGCTCGGGCGAATCCGATGCTGGTCATCCGCTGGATGCTGCGGGAAGGAATGGACTACGAGGGCGCACGCGAGACGTACGCGCCCTTCAACCGCCTCGTCGCCGAGGACCCTGCGACGCGCAACGAGATCGCGCGCGTCAGCCTCAACTGCGCGCGCGACGATCGCGACGTCATCATCTGTATCAACAACAAGGCGGAGGGATCCGCACCGCTCTCCGCCTTTCGACTGGCAGAGGCGATCGCGGAGAGCGCGAAAGACTAGGCCGCAGTCGGTGCCGCCGTGCCGCGCGCCGCATCCGCGCAGGCCGGGCAGTACGGCTGCCCACCCGTGACCCCGACCTTCCCCGATTCCAGCACCCAGATCGCCTCGTGCTCCCGGATCCAGTCGCCACAGGTGCCGGCGCACGGATACTCGACGACACCGCACACCGAGATTCTGGCGTAGCTCACTCGCCTACCCTCCTCATCGCCGGCCCTGTACCGCCCGGTGCCAGTCGGCCGACCGGGGCTCCCAACGCAATCGGCTTGCCAGTGTTTTCTGTAAACGCTTGCGGCACCACGGCGCTCCGACCAACTTGCGAGAGAATCCCTCTCCGCTCTCCGCAGGACGCGCTCGATGTCGACTGGCAAGAGAAAGCGCGGCGGCGCATTTGCCCGCGCCGGGCTGCGGCCGGCGCCCAAGGGCCGAGCGATCGATGCGGCGGCGCTGGCCACCGTCCAGGCGCTGCTGGGCGATCGGCCCCGGCGGCCGGACCTGCTCATCGAGTACCTTCACCTGTTGCAGGATCACAACGGCCACCTGCCGGTCGCGCAGCTCAACGCCCTCGCCTTCGAGCTCCGGCTGACGCCGGCGGAGGTCTACGAGGTGGCGACGTTCTACCACCATTTCGACGTCGTGAAGGAGGGCGACGTCGCGCCACCGCCGATCACCGTCCGCGTCTGCGACTCGATCTCCTGTCACCTCGCCGGAAGCGACGAGCTGCTCGACTCGCTGCGGGACGCGCTCGGTCCGGGTATCCGCGTGATCCCGGCGCCGTGTGTCGGCCGTTGCGACGGTGCACCTGTGGCCGTTGTCGGACGCAACCCGATCGAGCGCGCCGGCACTGCATCCATCACCGACGCAGTGAGACGTCACCACGTCGAGCCGGTCATCCCGGAGTATCCGGACTACGCGGCGTATCGCGCGAACGGCGGCTATGCACTCCTCGCGGAATGCGTGAGTGGTGCGCGGAGTGTGGAGGACGTCATTGCGCAGGTAGAGGCGAGCGGCCTTCGCGGACTCGGCGGCGCGGGCTTCCCGGTGCATCGCAAGTGGCAGTTCGTTCGCAGTGCACCGGCTCCGCGCTGTGTGGCAATCAATGCGGATGAGGGTGAGCCCGGCACGTTCAAGGACCGATTCTGCCTCGAGTCGGACCCGCACCGGGTCCTCGAGGGAGCCCTGCTCGCGTCGTGGGTCATCGGCGCCAGCGCGCTGGTGATCTACCTGCGCGACGAGTATGCAGCGGTGCGCGCGATCCTCGAGCGTGAGATCGCGGCGCTCACGGAGGATCCGCCCTGCCCGTTGCCGCCAATCCAGCTGCGCCGCGGCGCCGGTGCCTACATCTGCGGCGAGGAGACCGCACTGATCGAGTCGACGGAGGGGAAGCGGGGGGAGCCGCGCCTCCGTCCGCCATTCCCGGCACAGGCAGGCGTCTTTGGCTGGCCGACACTCGTGCAGAACATCGAGACTGCGTACTGGCTGCGCACGATTCTCCAGGCAGGGCCGGAGTCGTTCCGTGACAGGGGCCTTCGCGGTCGCTCGGGGCAGCGCTACTTCAGCGTGAGCGGTCGCGTGCGACGTCCCGGCGTCTACCTCGCCGGCAACGGCGTCAGCGCGCGCGAGCTGATCGAGCTCGCAGGCGGCATGGCGGACGGCCACGAGCTGTATGCCTTCCTCCCCGGCGGCGCGTCCGGCGGCATACTGCCGGCGTCGCTCGCGGACGAGCCGCTCGACTTCGACATACTCGCCCCGTATGGCTGCTTCATCGGCTCGGCAGCGGTCGTGATCCTTTCGCAGCACGACAGTGTAAAGGACGCAGCGCACAACCTCATGCGGTTCTTCGCACACGAGTCGTGCGGAAAATGTACGCCGTGTCGCGTCGGCACCGCAAAGTCGGAGGTGCTGATGCGCGAGGAGACGTGGAACCTGCCCGTGCTGCAGGATCTCGCTAAGGTAATGAGCGACGCATCGATCTGCGGCCTCGGCCAGGCGGCACCGAATCCGTTCCGGAGCGTACTGCGCTTCTTCCCGCAGGAGCTGGAACCATGAGCGGCGTGGACGGAGCAACCCCGGGTGCACCGGCCGCCGCCGGCGTGAACCCGCTCGGCCCGCAGGGCGCGGAGACTTCCGTTGCACTGCTCGAGGCGCGGCTCGGCTGGGGCCGCCACGCGCCGACGGGTGGGACGGTGCGCTTCACCCTGAACGGTCGCGAGATCGAAGCGCGCGCCGATGAGACGATCCTGCAGGCAGCGGAGCGGCACGGCGTTTCGATACCACACCTGTGTTACACGGAGGGCATGCGTCCCGACGGCAACTGCCGCGCGTGCATGGTGGAGATCGACGGGGAACGCGTCCTCGCCGCCTCGTGCGCCCGCAGGCCGACGCCAGGGATGGTCGTACATACCGGTAGCGAGCGAGCGCTGCACTCGCAGCGCATGGTGCTCGAGCTGCTCGTCAATGACGCGCCGCAGCCGCCCTCACTCGAGACGGAGCTCGGCTATTGGGCGGCGCAGCTCGGTGTACGCGCCGGCCGTTTTCCCATGCGATCGCAGCCTGTGCCGGACCTCTCGCACCCCGGCATCCAGGTGCACCTGGAGTCGTGCATCCAGTGCACTCGCTGCGTGCGCGCGTGCCGCGAGGTCCAGGTCAACGATGTGATCGGGTACGCGAATCGCGGCAGCTCCGCGAAGATCGTTTTCGACTTCGACGACCCGATGGGTGAGTCGACGTGTGTCGGATGCGGCGAGTGCGTACAGGCGTGCCCGACCGGTGCGCTGCTGCCGTCGCTCTCGCTGCTGGCAGGCTGACGCCGGAGGTCGTGACATGATCCTGCGCACACTGAACAGCACGCCTGCGCGACAGGTCGAGTCGCTGTGCCCGTACTGCGGCGTCGGCTGTCAGACGACGTACAACGTCGCGGGCAACCGCATCATCAGCGTCGAGGGGCGCAATGGTCCCGCGAACCGGGGGCGTCTGTGCGTGAAGGGCCGGTTCGGGTTCGACTACGTGCACAGCTCGCAGCGGCTGCGCACACCGCTGATCCGCCGCGAGGACGTGGCGAAGGACCCGGAGCATCTCGTCGATCCCTCGAACCCGCTCAGCGCGTTCCGCGAAGCCTCCTGGGAGGAAGCGCTGGATCGTGCCGCGGACGGTCTGCGTCGCATACGGGATGAATACGGTGGCGGCGCGCTCGCGGGGTTTGGCTCTGCGAAGGGCAGCAACGAGGAAGCGTACCTGTTCCAGAAGCTGGTGCGGACGGGCTTCGGCACAAACAACGTCGACCACTGCACCCGACTCTGTCACGCCTCCTCCGTCGCCGCACTGATGGAGAACCTGAACAGCGGCGCGGTCTCGAATCCCGTGAGCGACGTCCAGTACGCGGACGTCATCTTCGTGATCGGCTCGAATCCGACCGTGAACCATCCGGTCGCCGCGACGTTCATGAAGAATGCGATCGAGCGTGGCACGCGCCTCATCCTCGCCGATCCGCGTCGCACGGAGATGGCCCGCCTCGCGACACACGTGCTGCAGTTCCGGCCGGGCGCTGACGTCGCGCTGCTCAATGCGATGATGCACGTCATCATCGAGGAGGACCTGATCGACCGGGACTTCATCGAGCGGCGCACGCGCGGCTTCGACGACGTTCGCAGAACGGTAAAGGCGTACTCCCCGGAAACGGTCGAGCCCATCACCGGTGTCCCTGCCGCGGAAGTGCGTGCAGCAGCGCGCCTCTACGGCGCGTCACGCCAGTCCATGATCTTCTGGGGGATGGGCGTCTCGCAGCACGTGCACGGTACGGACAACGCGCGCTGCCTGATCTCGCTTGCACTGATGACCGGGAACATCGGCCGCCGGGGCACCGGGCTGCACCCACTGCGCGGTCAGAACAACGTGCAGGGTGCGAGCGACATGGGACTGATCCCCATGGTCTACCCGGACTACCGCTCGGTGGAAGACCCGGAAACGCGCGCGTACTTCGAGCAGCTCTGGGGCGCGACACTCGACCCGAAGAAGGGGCTCACCGTCGTCGAGATCATGAACGCCGCGAAGCAGAAGCAGATCCGCGGCATGTACATCATGGGCGAGAACCCCGCGATGTCGGACCCCGACCTGCGGCACGCGCGCGAGGCGCTCGCCACGCTCGACTGGCTCGTCGTGCAGGATCTCTTCCTGACGGAGACCGCGAGCTTCGCGGACGTCATCCTTCCGGCGAGCGCGTTCCCCGAGAAGACCGGCACGTTCACGAACACGGACCGGCGGGTCCAGCTCGGACGCAAGGCGCTCGAAATGCCCGTTGGCGTTCGCCAGGACCTCGAGCTGATCCAGGAGATCGCACGCCGCATGGGGCTCGACTGGAATTACGCCGGTCCCGCCGACGTATGGAGCGAGATCCGCAAGGCAGTGCCGAGCTGTGCAGGCATCACGTGGGAACGGCTCGAGCGCGAGCATGCCGTGACGTATCCATGCCGCAACGAGGGCGATCCCGGCGACGAGGTCATCTTCACCGAGTCGTTCCCGACGCGGGACGGCCGGGCGAGCTTCACGCCCGCGGAGTTCACGCAGGGCGACGATCCGCCCGACGACGACTATCCGATGGTCCTGATCACGGGGCGCCTGCTCGAGCACTGGCACACGGGTGCGATGACACGGCGTGCCGGTGTGCTCGACGCAATCGAGCCGGTCGCGCACGTCAGCATGAACCCGCAGGACATGGAGCGACTCGGCGTCGGGCCGGGTGATCCTGTGGCAGTCGCATCACGCCGAGGGAAAATCGTGGCCCAGGCGCGCCGCGATGATGGCGTGCCGGTCGGCGCCGTATTCATCCCGTTCTGCTACGTCGAAGCTCCGGCCAACCTGCTCACGAACCCGGCACTCGACCCGTTCGGCAAGATCCCCGAGTTCAAGTTCTGCGGTGTGCGGGTAGGGAGGGCCGACGTCCCCGAAGAGCGGCATGCGACCCGTCCCGAACTTTACACCCCTGCGCATCCCGGTTAGCTTCGAACCGTTCCGCCGTCCCCTTTCTGCAGAGCAGGAGTCATTGTGGCAGAACGGGTTACGGCTGCCGGCACGCGCCGCCGATCAGCGGGCCGGCGTGTTCAGGAGGTGAAGGTGATCCGAGCCGATGCGCCGCCCCGGGCGCAGGCCAGCAGCACACAGGCCAGCAGCACAGTAGATACGACCGAACCCGCGCAGGGGACACCGACCACGCTGCGTGCCGCAGTCAGCGCGTTCTACGAGCTGACCAAACCCGGCATCACCCGCATGGTCGTCATGACGACGGCCGCGGGATTCTTCCTGGCGACGACGGGCGCGTTCCCGTTTGTTGCATTCCTGCACACGCTCTTCGGCACCGCTCTGTCTGCGGCCGGCTCACTGGCGCTCAACCAGTATGCGGAGCGCGAGGTCGATCGCAGCATGGGTCGCACGTGCGGCCGCCCGCTGCCGTCCGGCCGGATGGCGCCGGCGACCGCGGCATCGTTCGGGCTGCTGCTCTCCGCGGTCGGCCTGCTCTACCTGACCCTCTTCGTCAACGTGCTGACGATGCTGCTCGTGGCGACGAGCATCGTGACGTACGTCGTCGTGTACACGCCGCTCAAGCGCTTCTCGTGGACGGCGACGCCGGTGGGCGCGATCCCCGGTGCGCTCCCGATCCTCGCGGGGTGGACGGCTGCGCGCGGGTCGATCGGCTCCGGTGGACTCGCGCTGTTCGCGGTACTCTTCCTGTGGCAGATGCCGCACTTCTACGCGCTCGCGTGGATGTACCGCGACGATTACCGCCGTGCGGGCTTCCGCCTGCTGAGCGTGGACGACACGAACGGCGATCGGACGGTCCGGCAGATCCTGGGCTTCACCATCGCCATGGTGCTTGCCAGCGCGCTTCCGACGCTGGTCGGGCTCAGCGGCATCGTCTACCTGGTCGGTGCGCTGGCGCTTGGTATCGCCTTCTACGTGGTCGCTCACCGCTTTGCACGCGAGCGCAACCATCGCAACGCGCTGCGCGTGTTCCTGGGCTCGGTCACCTACCTCCCTGCGCTGCTCGTGCTGCTGGTAGTGGACCGGCTGTTCTTCTAACAGCGCACGCAGCCGGCCATCAGTGGCCGGCTGCTCCTGCGTCCGCGTCGCGTGGATCGGGCGCGCCGGTTATCGTGCCGTCCGGCAGCACCACGATCGAGTGTGCGGTGCCCTGTCGTCCGCGCGCACTCACTTCGTGCCCCATTGCTTCGAGCGCCTGCACGAGGCCCGGATCGCCGCCGGCCTCCTCGATACGCAGCACGTCGGGCAGCCACTGGTGATGGATGCGCGGGGCATTCACCGCTTCCTGCACGTTCATGTCGAAGTCGATGATGTTGAGTGCGACCTGCAGCACGGTGTTGATGATCGTGCGGCCGCCGGGGCTCCCGATCACGGCGACCAGTCTGCCGTCCTTCTCCAGGATCGTGGGCGTCATGCTGGAGAGCATGCGCTGCTGGGGACGTGCGAGGTTGGGACGTGTGCCGATGAGTCCACTCTCGGAGGTGAGCCCCGGCTTCGCGTTGAAGTCGCCCATCTCGTTGTTCAGCAGGAAGCCCGCGCCGGGCACGGTGATCTTGGAGCCGTAGCCCTGCTCCAGCGTGTAGGTCACGGAAACCGCGTTACCCTCGGCATCGACCACGGAGTAGTGCGTGGTGTGCTCGCTCTCCGCATCCGCAACGATGTCCTGCACGCTCGACGGCGTGGCCCGCTGCGGATCGATCGTGCGACGCAGGACTGCCGCGTATTCCTTGCTCGTCAGCCGTGCGATCGGGACCTCGAAGAAGTCGGTGTCGGCCACGTACCGGGCGCGATCGCGGAAGGCGCGTCGCATCGCCTCGGCGAGGTGGTGGAGGTAGGCGGGCGAGTGGTGGCCCATGCCTGCGAGGTCGTACTCCTCCAGGATGTTGAGCATCTGGATCATCGCGATGCCGCCGCTGGAGGGCGGCGGCATGCCGATCACGTCGTAGCCGCGGTACGTCCCGCGGATCGGTTCCCGCTCCTTCGCCTCGTAGAGCTCGAGGTCGCGCTCCGTGATGAGCCCGCTGTTCCTGCGCATGTCCTCGGCGATGAGGCGTGCGGTTTCGCCGCGGTAGAAGCCGTCGCGCCCCTGGTCCGCGATGCGCTGCAGCGTGCGGGCGAGGTCCGGCTGACGGAAGAGCTCGCCCTCCTCGTAGGGGACGCCGTTCTTCGAGAACTGCTGCACACTTGCCGGATACGGCGCCATGTCGTCGAGTACGCCGGCGAGTGAGCGTGCCAGCCCCGGCGGCACCTCGAAGCCGTCGCGCGCGAGGCCAACCGCGGGCTCGACCAGCGTCTTCCAGTCGCGGCTGCCATAGCGCTCGTGCGCGAGCGCGAATCCGGCCACGGTCCCGGGCACACCCACAGCAAGGTGGCTGCGATGGTGGATGTCGTAGCTGTACTCGCCCGTCGAGTCAACGAACATCAGCGAGTCAGCGGACAGTGGTGCCTTCTCGCGGAAGTCGAAGGTCGTGGTGCGCCCGTCGGCGAAGCGGATCACCATGAAGCCGCCGCCGCCGATGTTGCCGGCGGTCGGGTAGGTGACTGCGAGGGCAAAGCCCGTGGCGATGGCCGCGTCGATGGCATTGCCACCGTCGCGCAGCACCTGTGCACCGACCTCGGAGGCGATCGCGCTGGCAGACACGACCATGCCGTGCTGCGCCCGCGCCGGTACGCCGGCGGCCGGGTCGCCCGCGACAAACCCGGAGGCGACGCGTTCCGGTGCGCTCGTGGGCGCGCACGCTGCCAGCGGCGCGAGGAGGAGGGCGGGCAGGACCAGCAGGCTCGTAGCCCGGCGGGCACGGCCGCGCCTGCCGATGGCAGTCGGTTCCATCATGACGTCTCTCGTTGTTGTGGTGGGCCGGTCGCGCATGATACGCAGCATGGCGCCACCCGTCCAGCGGAATGGGCCTGTCGTGCGTCAGTAGTCATGCACGGCGCGGATCCGGTAGCTCGCGACGCGCAGCACACGAATCGCACCGTGGTGCATACCACTCGGCACACTGCGGATTGGCAATGCCGGACACGCGGCCTATGATGCTGGCACGGCGGATCCGCCTCACCCCCAAGCGAGGAAGCTGATGACGGAGAGGACGCAGCATGGCGGCGCGGGAGCGCTGCTGTACCGACTCGTCGATATCCGCCCCGAGGAAGTCCGCGCCGCACTGCTGTCCGGCGCATACTTCTTCTTCGTTCTCACCAGCTACTACATCCTGCGACCCATCCGTGACGAGATGGGCGCCGCAGGCGGTGTCGAGAACCTGCCCTGGCTGTTCACGGGCACGCTGGCAGGGATGCTCCTCGCGCAGCCGCTCTTCGCGGCGCTCGTGGCGAAGATGCCGCGCAAGCGGTTCATCCCGCTGACGTACCGGTTCTTCATGCTGAACCTGCTGCTGTTCTTCGTGGCACTGCGCGTGTTGCCGGAACCGCAGCACGTCTGGATCGGTCGGGTCTTCTTCATCTGGGCGAGTGTCTTCAACCTCTTCGTCGTCTCCGTGTTCTGGGCCTTCATGGCCGACCTGTTCCGCCGGGAGCAGGGCAAGCGACTCTTCGGCTTCATCGGACTGGGCGGCACCATCGGCGCCATCACCGGCGCGGGGCTCACCGCGTTCTTCGTCGAGCGCATCGGCTCGATCAACATGCTGATCGTCTCGCTGGTGTTCCTCGAGATCGCCGTTTGGTGCGTCATGGCACTGGGAAAGCATGCGCGCGACCCGCGCGCGGAGCCGGAGCCCGGTGCGGAATCCGCGGACAGTGAGAGCGTCATCGGGGGCTCCATCTGGTCAGGCATCACACACGTGATGCGCTCGCCCTACCTGCTCGGCATCTGCCTCTACATGCTGCTCTTCACGGTGGGCAGCACGTTCCTGTACATCGCGCAGGCGGACATCATCAATCAGAACTTCACGGACCGGGATGAGCGTACCGCCTTCTTCGCCTCGCTCGACCTCGCCGTGAACGTGCTGACACTGCTGACGCAGGCATTCCTGACCGGCCGCATCCTGAAGTGGCTCGGTGTAGCCGTGACGCTCGCGCTGCTCCCGATGCTGTCGGTCCTCGGCTTCGTGGCCCTGGGCGCAGCGCCGACGCTCGCGATCTTCGTGGTTTTCCAGGTGCTGCGCCGCGCAGGCAACTATGCAGTCGCACGCCCGACGCGCGAGGTGCTGTTCACGGTCGTGCCGCGCGAGGAGAAGTACAAGGCGAAGTCGTTCATCGACACGTTCGTCTACCGCGTCGGCGACCAGGTCGGCGCCTGGTCCTACGCTGCACTGCTCGCACTCGGCCTCAGCCTGAGCGCGATCTCGTTCACGGCCGTGCCGATATCCGCGGCGTGGCTCGCAATCTCACTCTGGCTTGGACGCCGCAACGCGGCGATGCGCGACGCGCGCGAGACACCGGTGGCGGCACAAGCGCCGGCGCCGGCCAACCCCTGATCAGGGCATCGGTACAACGTGAGCACACGCAGAGACTTCCTCCGGACCACGGCGGCCGCGGGCGCGGGCGCAGCTCTCGGCGGCACGATCCTGCCGCACGCAGCCACTGCACTCGAGCGCCGCGCTGCAGGCGTTACACGGCGGCCGGGCGCACCGCTCGACATCCTGATCCTCGGCGGCACGGGCTTCACCGGCCCGCACCAGGTGCGCTACGCACTCGAGCGTGGCCACCGCGTCACCGTGTTCAACCGCGGACAGCGACAGGCTGACCTGCCGGACAGAGTCGAGCACCTGCAGGGCGACCGTAACGCGCCGGATGGTCTCGCATCGCTGCGAGGAGACCGGAGATGGGACGTCGTCATCGACAACCCGACCACGCTCCCGCACTGGGTGCGCGACGTCGGCCAGATCCTGGGCAGCCGCACGAACCACTACATCTTCATCTCCACGATCTCCGTGTATGCGGACACGTCACGCGCGGGGATGGACGAGAACACGCCGCTCGCGCAGTACGAGGGCGCGGATCCGCTCAGCGAGACGATGGAGTCGTTCCGGCAGAACGTCGGTGCACTATATGGTCCGCTGAAGGCAGCATCGGAGCGTGAGGCGGAGAAGTGGTTCCCCGGCAGGACCACGGTCATCCGGCCAGGGCTGATCGTTGGACCGGGCGACGAGTCGGACCGCTTCACCTACTGGCCGGTGCGCATCGCCCGCGGCGGTACGGTCATGGCGCCAGGCACACCGAATGATCCCGTGCAGATCATCGATGCCCGCGATCTCGCAGAGTGGACGATCCGTATGGCGGAGCAGCGCGCGACCGGCATCTACAACGCGACGGGACCGCGCGCGCCACTGACGATTGCGGAGATGCTTTACGGGATACGCGCCTCGCAGAGCGGCGACAATGTCGTGCGCTTCGAGTGGGTCCCGCAGGATTTCCTCGACGAGCACCAGGTCCGCGGCTGGTCACACATGCCGGTCTGGGTGCCGGTGCGCGACGACAACGCCGGCTTTGCGCGCGTGAGCATCGAGCGCGCAGTCGCGAAGGGGCTCACGTTCCGCCCCCTCGCCGTGACGGCACGGGATACCCTGGACTGGTTCCAGACTCTGCCGGCGGAACGGCAGGCGGAGATGCGTGCGGGGCTGCCTGCTGAGCGCGAGGTCGAGGTGCTGCGCGCATGGGAGGCGCGCAGGACGGGGTGAGCCGGTGCGTCGCGGCGGCCACCCGGCGGGTGCGCGCCGCCGCACCCCACACGTGACGCTTACGGGTCGACGATCTGTGCGCGCTCGATCCGGTCGAGATCCCCGAACTCGCGGCGCAGGTACTGCTCACCCTCGGTTACGAGCCGGCGCTCGTTCGGACCACGGCCTTCGGGCGCCAGCTCACCATACGCGCCATTCAGCCGATCGACGATCATCATCCCCTCGACGACCCGGCCGAACGGGACGAAGCCGGCGCGGTCCAGCGCCTCGTTGTCACGGTAATTGATGAACACCTGCGTCGACCGCGTGTTCGGCCCAGCCATCGCGAATGCGATCGTGCCGCGGCGGTTGCTCTGCACGAGCGGATCGTCCTCGAGCGAGTGGCCACGCCACGCCTGTGCGATCTCCGGCTCGCCATGCAGACCGAACTGTGCGACGAAGCCCGGCACGACGCGGAAAAACCGGTTGCCATCGTAGTAGCCGGCCCGGACGAGGTTGTAGAACCGGTCCGCGGCCCGCGGCGCCCACCCGCGGTAGACCTCGACCGTGAACTCGCCCTCGGTCGTCGTGAAGCGGGCTCGAAACATCTCCGGCGCCTGCGCAGCGAACACCGTATCCCCGGGCTGAAGCAGCACGGGGTTCGCCTCGGCGATCGAGGTGGACCCGCCGCTGCAGGCGACGAGGACCAGGAGCAGGGCGGGGGTCAGGCGCAAAGCTGAACGCATCGACATATCTCCGGCGCGGGCGACTCACCGTTAAGATGGCCGTGGCGGGGAGTGCGGCAAGTCACGCCGCGGCTGTGGCCGTCGGGCAACCCCGTCTCCTGCGTGTGCATCTCATGACCGCGGTGCGTCGCCTCGCACCGGACTGCGGTCTACCCCTTCCAGCGAGGACCCATGAAGCGTTACGGCAATGCTGCCCTCATTACGCTCTCGATTGCCGTGCTTGCCAGCGCGTGCAGCGGCACGGAAGCCGAGTCACGCGGGCTGGAGTCGCACCGTGACACCGTCGACGGAGTACCACGGCTGCTCTACCCGGGCACCGGCGGCCAGACGCTCGCCTGGCGTATGGACACGCTGGCAGTGATCGGCGACATCCTGGGCGACGACCCCGATTACCAGTTCGACCAGGTCACGCCCGGCGGCGTGACGAGCGATGCTGCAGGCAATGTGTGGCTGCTGGACGGCACCGGGCATCGCGTGCTCGGCTACTCGCCCGACGGGACGTTCATCGCCAGCCACGGCAGGAAGGGGTCAGGCCCGGGCGAGATCAACATGCCGTTCGGGGTGGTCGCCGGCCCCGGTGATACGCTCTGGGTGACGGAGATGATGAGCGGCCGGCTTACAGGCTACCCCGCCGGTGGCGGCGAGCCCCGCGTCATCACCTTCGACGCGAGCGCAGCGCCCGCCCCACCCCTCGTCGTGAGAGAGGACCGGATCCTGGCCGCGATGCGCTTCACGTTCGGGCCGGGCCAGGGCCCGCGGCCGCAGGACGAGGGGCAGCGACTCGCCGTCGTCGCTCGCTACACACCGGATGGGACGCTACAGGACACGCTCTATGCCATGCCGTTGCCGGAGCCCGACGTCGTACAGGTCGAGTCCGGCAATCGCCGCATGATGATGCTCAGCACACCGCGCTTCTCTCCGATCCTGCGCTGGGCAGTCTTCTCGGACGGCAGTCTCGCCGTGGTCGACGACGACCGCTACTCGATTCACATTCTGAACCCCGACGGCACCGAGCGGCTGCGCATCGAGCGCGACGCGCCCCCGCGCGCGACGACCGAGGCCGACAAGCAGGCCGTGCTCGAGGAGATGCGCAGCCAGGAGGTGCGAACGTTCGGTACGGACCGCGCCATGGTCGCCGAGATACAGCGTCGGCAGATCGAGTCGACGACCTTCGCAGCCACGATCCCGCGCATCGAATCGATCGCGATCGACCCGCAGGACCGGCTCTGGGTGCTCGCGTCCTCCGACGAGCCGGGCGCGGACGGTCGCGTCGACCTGTACGACAGGGACGGGGCCCTGCTCGGCACGCTACCGAACCTGAAGCTGCCTGCCGCCTTCCTGCGCAACGGACTGGCTGCTTACCTTGGCAAGGACGAGGACACCGATGTGCAGCAGGTCACGGTGGTGCGGCTGATCGAGGGGTGAATCCGCTCCGAGCACGCCTGTTGCACCGGTCCCTGGCGTCTTTCCAACGATCAGGAGGCGGCATGCGACGGACGTGGGCAGGCGCAGTGCTCGGGACGATGCTGTTCGCGGCGGGCTGCGCGACGAACCCCGTTACTGGGCGGACCGAGCTTGCGCTCATCAGCGAGAGCCAGGAAATCGCGATGGGGCAGCAGGCGGCGGAGGAAGTCGAAGCGTCGATCGGCGTCGTCGACGACGCGGAGCTGAACGCATACGTGCAGCGCGTGGGCGAGACGCTCGCGCGCGCGTCGGAACGGCCACACCTGCCCTGGCGCTTCCGCGTGGTGGACGACCCCACGCCGAACGCGTTCGCGCTGCCGGGCGGATTCATCTACGTGACGCGCGGCATGCTCTCGCTGATGGAGAACGAGGCCGAACTCGCCGGTGTGCTCGGCCACGAGATCGGGCACGTGACCGCACGTCACTCCGTACAGATGATCAGCCGACAGCAGCTCGCGCAGATCGGGCTGATCGCCGGCATGATCCTGGTCCCCGAGATCGCCCGGTTCGGGGACCTCGCTGGGACGGGCCTCCAGCTGCTGTTCCTCAGCTACGGCCGCGACGCGGAGCGCCAGGCCGATGACCTCGGCTTCAAGTACTCCCTGCAGCAGAACTACGACGTGCGCGAGATGCCTGACATCTTCCAGTCCCTCGCGCGCTCGTCCGAGCTCGCAGGGCAGAGCCCGCTGCCGAGCTGGCTGTCCACGCACCCGCTGCCGCAGGAGCGCATCGAGCGGATCAGCGCAATGCTCACCGAGGTGACGCCCGCGGATCGCAGGCTCGAGACGGCTGCGTACATGCAGCGCGTCGACGGTCTGGTGTACGGCCAGAACCCCCGTCAGGGCTTCTTCCAGGGATCGACGTTCCTGCACCCGGAGCTGCGCTTCCGCCTCGACTTCCCGCAGGGCTTCCAGCTCGCGAACCTGCCCAGCGCGGTTCAGGCAATCAGCGAGCGACAGGATGCAGTGGTGCAGTTCACGTTTGCGGAGGGCAGCGCCGCACAGGCGGCCAGTGCATTCCGCCAGCAGCAGGGCGTACGCACCGGCCAGGCGCGCAGCGAGCGCATCAACAACATCCCGGCGGTGATCATGCCGTTCGAGGCGCAGACGGAGGGTGGCGCGCTCGCAGGGTACGCCGCGTACATCGAGGACGGGCAGCGGACGTACCAGCTGCTCGCCTACTCCGCGGCGCAGAACATCCGCGCGTACGAGAACGCGTTCCTCGCTACGATCAACAGCTACCAGCGCGTCAGCGATCCCGCCGTGCTGAACAGGCAGCCCGCGAAGATCAGCGCGGTGCGGCTGCCGTCCGCGATGACGTTCAACGAGTTCATGCGACGCTACCCGTCCAGCATCGACGCGCAGGAGCTGGCCCTGATCAACCAGATCACGAACCTGTCGGCGCAGATACCCGCCGGCACGTGGCTGAAGAGGGTGCAGTAGCGGGGGTCCGTCAGTTGTCCAGAGCCCAGCGACCGCTGCTGAAGTCGTACCGCAGCGTCAGGCGGTCCTTGCGCACGTAGAGCTCGGCGTGCGCGCCGTCGTCGAAGGTATGGTAGGACCAGCCGCCACCCCAGGCGGGCGCGGGCAGGCTGTCCAGCGGCTCGGGCACGAGCTGCGGCAGTGAGTCCGGGTAGCGACCCGCGATCGCTCGATGGGCCTCGAGCGCGGCGACAATTGCGTCGCCGCGCTCTTTCGTTCGCTCGATCGCAGGCTCGTCACGGTGCGCGTACACATACACGCCGACACCGGCGGCTGCGATCAGCACTGCCACGACGATCTCCGCGACTGACAGCTTCACGTTGCGAATGGAGTCGGTATGGTTGGACCCGCCGCGGCGCAGGTGTCAGGCGCGCGTGCCGCCCGCGGCCAGCATCTCCTGCTCCGCCCAGTCCTCGCGCTCCTCGCGCTTGGCCCAGCGGAGGAAGACGATCGAGATCGCACCCCAGAACACGATCGCCCCGGGCACCCACATGATGAGGCCGCCCAGCTGCTGGTCCTCCAGCGCACCGAGCGACTCGAAGACGCGCGGCGCCGCCTCGTAGAACGGATACAGCACGACGTTCGACAGCGTGATGATCGCCGAGACGATCGACATCGGGATGCCGAGCGCGAACAGGTACAGCAGCCGGATCGGCGTCGCCGTGGGCCGCAGCTCCGGCACGGGGTTGACCACGGGCCACCACATGATCACCGCGGCAGCCATGAACATCAGGTGCTGCACGATGTGGACGTTGTGGTCCTCGAGCGCCCAGTTGTAGAAGCGCGGGAAGTGCCAACCCGTGAACACCACGTTGTAGATCGCGAACGCAACGAGCGGGTGCACCAGGAACGCGGCCGCAGCGCGGAGCCGCCGGTGCCGCAGGATCGGCGCGAGCGACCAGCCGGGCAGGCCGAGCAGCAGCAGCGGCGGCATGATCAGCATGAGCAGCATGTGCTGCACCATGTGCGCGCTGAACAGGAAGTAGTCGCTCAGGTCGTGGATCGGACCGTTGAGCGACACGAACATCACGATGATGCCGCTGGTCCAGTAGAGTATCTGCGCCTGGCTTACGGGAGGACCGAGACGATGCTTCTCGCGGAGCGGACCCACCAGCCAGGCGTAGCCCATGAGCAGCAGGCCGCACCCGATCAGGATGCTGGGATGCAGCTCCCAGCGGGTCCAGGAGAACTCGCCGGCAACGCCGTGCAGCAGGGCGAGTGTGGGTACGAGCGAAGGTACTGCAGCCATCATCTCAACTTCCATTCGGCGCCGGCCGCCGGGACGGCCAGCGCCATGACGCACGTCGCCGCCGACCCGTCAGACGCGGTAGTCGCCCAGCACCGAGTAGAACAGCAGCAGCCCGGAGATCAGCAGCGTCGCGAGGAGTGACAGACCGTAGAACACCCGCGAGAAGAGCTTGCTGTCGAACTTCAGGTGCATGTAGAACAGCACCACCAGCATGAACTTCGCGAACGACAGCGCCAGCAGCAGCGGCACCTCGACGGGCTCCATCGCCGGGATGTAGGAGATCGCGACCTCGATCGCCGTCACCACGGTGAGGATCACACCGATGACGACGTAGGTCCGCAGACTTGCATGTCCGCCCTCGTGGGCGTGCTCGACCTGATGCGTTTCCTGCGCCATGCGTCCTCTCCTACGCCAGCAGGTAGATGAGCGTGAAGATCACGATCCAGACGATGTCGACGAAGTGCCAGTACAGGCCGGCCACTTCCACCTGCAGCGCGTGCTTCTCGGGCACCATCGGCCCCCGCAGAATGTCCATGAACAGGATGGACAGCCAGATGATGCCGATCGAGACGTGCGCTCCGTGGAAGCCGGTCAGGATGAAGAACGACGAGCCGAACAGGTTCGTCTGGAGCGTCAGCCCGGCATGATAGAAGTGCGTGAACTCGTACGCCTGGAAGCCCAGGAAGAGCGCACCCAGCGTCACCGTCGTGAACAGCCCGGCCAGCGCCTGTCTGCGATTGTTCTTCTGGATTCCGTCCAGCCCGACCACGACCGCGAGTGACGACATCAGCAGCACGAACGTGCTGATCGACGTCAGCGGAATGTCGAGAATATCGGTCGGGAACGGCCCGACGACGCTCGCCCCCTTATACACCATGTAGGTCGCGATGAACGACCCGAAGAAGAGCGTCTCCGACGACAGGAACACCCAGAACCCCAGCTTCCAGGTGTTCAGCCCCGTCGCTGTCGGGGGATGGAGCGCGTGTGCGTCAGTCTGTGCCATGGTTTCGTCTAGTCGTGAAGCGGGCCCGGCTCCCGGGCCCGAAGCCCGGGCCGGCTGTCTGCCCGCCGTTCTCTGCGTCCCTGTTCGCGGTCCCGTACGTCTCAACGCCCGGGACCCGCCGTTCGCCCTCGGCCCCGGGCCCACGGCCCCTGGCCCGTTCCGTTTACGTCGGCTCGTACGCCCAGTTCACCACGCCAACGAACGTCCACGCGATCCCGATCAGCGGCTCCCACCACGAGGGCGCCATGAACAGGACGCAGGACAGGGTGACACCGACCGCCGTGAAGATCGGCCAGTACGAGTTCGGCGGCATGTGCATCGGCTCGGGCTCGCCGCGCGCGTCCTTCTCGATCTGCTCCGCCTCGACCCAGAGCGGCTCGCGGCTGTGCACGGTCGGGATCTTCGCGAAGTTGTACTCGCGCGGCGGCGACTCCGTCGCCCACTCGAGCGTTGCGGCGTGCCACGGGTTCGGGCCTGCCTTCTGGCCGCGCTTCAGGCTCAGGATCACGTTCGTGAAGAGCATGATCACGCCGATCGCCTGGATGAACGCGCCCGCCGTGACCAGCTGGTTCAGCCCCTCCAGGTTGAGGTCGGCGCCGTAGGTGAAGATGCGGCGCGGCATGCCGAGCAGCCCGATCCAGTGCATCGGCATGAACGTCATGTTGAAGCCGATGAAGTAGATCCAGAAGCCCGCCTTGCCGAGACGCTCATCCATGAAGCGGCCCGTGAACTTCGGGAACCAGTGGTAGAGCGCACCGAAGATCGCCAGCACGAGGCCGCCGACCAGCACGTAGTGGAAGTGCGCGATGACGAAGTAGGTGTCGGTCTGCTGCAGGTTGTGCGGCGACGTCGCGTGCATTACGCCGGAGATGCCGCCGATCGTGAACGTCGCGACCATGCCGACCGCATACAGCATCGCCGTGTTGAAGCGGATCTTGCCGCCCCACATCGTCGCGAGCCAGTTGAAGATCTTCACGCCCGTCGGGATCGCGATGATCATCGTCGAGATCGTGAAGAACGCGTCGGCGATCGGGCCCATGCCGGTCGCGAACATGTGGTGCGCCCACACGCCCCAGCCGATGATGCCGATCAGCACGCCCGAGTACACCATCACGGCATAGCCGAAGAGAGGCTTGCGCGAGTTCGTCGGGATGATCTCGCTGACGATGCCGAACGCCGGCAGGATGAGGATGTAGACCTCGGGGTGGCCGAACATCCAGAACAGGTGCTGCCAGATGACCGGGTCACCGCCGGCGGCGACGTCGAAGAAGCGCGTGCCCCAGAAGCGGTCGAACGTCATCAGGAACAGCGCGACCGCGAGAACCGGCAGCGCCGTGATCATCAGGAAGCTCGTGACCAGCGCCATCCAGCTGAACAGCGGCACGCGCATCATGCGCATGCCGGGCGCGCGCATGTTGATGATCGTCGTGATGAAGTTGACGCCGCCCATGATCGACGCGACGCCCAGGATCTGCAGGCCGAGGCCCCAGAAGTCCATGTTCAGTCCGGGCGAGTACTGCGTCGACGACAGGTTCGCGTAGCCGAACCAGCCGCCGTTCGGCGCAGCGCCGAACAGGAAGCTGGCGTTCATGAACAGCGCGCCGAACAGGAAGATCCAGTAGGAGAGCGCGTTGAGCCGCGGGAACGCGACGTCACGCGCTCCGATCTGGAGCGGCACGAGATAGTTGAAGAACGCGACGGCGATCGGCATTCCGACCAGGAACACCATGGTCGTGCCGTGCATCGTAAAGATCTGGTTGTAGACGTCCGGGCTGAGGAACGCGTTCTCCGGCTTCGCGAGCTGAATCCGGATCAGCAGCGCCTCGATCCCGCCAACCAGGAAGAAGAAGAGCGCCGTCGCACCGTACAGAATGCCGATCTTCTTGTGGTCGACCGTCGAGATCCAGTCCCTGATGCCCGTCGGCCGCGCCGGCCCGGCATGCGCGTGTGCTGGCGCGTGTGCTTCGATCGTAGCCATTTCCCTATCGCTCCCGCGCCTACTTGAGGCTCCTCAGATACGTCGCAATCAGGCGGATCTCCTCATCCGTCAGATTCGTCGGGGGCATGCCGCCGCCCGGCGTGTGCGCTCCCGGCATCAGCGTACCGGGCTTCAGGCTCTGCGGGTCGCGGATCCACTGCTCCACGTTCGCCTGCGTGTTCCGCGCCGCGCCCGCACCCACCCAGGGGCGCGTACCGAAGCGCGTCAGCACCGGGCCGAGCGCACCCTGCGCACGTGTGCCCGCAATCGCATGACACGCGACGCACGTCTTGGACAGGAAGATCTCGCGGCCCAGCTCGGCGTCGGTCTGCGCACCCGGCACCATCAGTGCCGGCACCTCCGGGCGTGACGGGGGCATCCCCGTCGGCGCGGGGATCGCACCGATCTGCCGCGCCGGAGCCGGCGCCGGCAGCGGCTGCGGCGATGCGGCCGGCTCGACCTGCGGCTGCGTCCGCGGCGGCGCGCTGTCGCCAACCTCGGGCGCCCGGCCCGTCGTGTCACCGACCGGCGCGGTTGCGCCCGGCGTGCGCGCGAGCTGCGTGAGCATGTCCGAGCTCGTCGTGCCGCTCCGCATCTGCTCGATCCACGCGTCGTACTCCGCCTCGGAGACGACGTGCACGATCATACGCATGATCGCGTGCGACTCACCGCAGAACTCCGCGCACTGTCCCGTGAACGAGCCCTCCTCGTGCGCGGTGAACAGGATCTGGTTCGTGTGCGGCTCCCGGTCGCCGGTCACCGCCGGCTGCGGGTTCACGTCGCGCTTGCCGCCCAGCTTCGGGATCCAGAACGAGTGCACCACGTCCGCCGAATGCAGGCGCAGCTCGACCGGACGGTTCACCGGCACGTAGAACTCGTTACCCGCGACGACGCCTTCCTCCGGGTAGCGGAACTCCCACCACCACTGGTGACCGATCACCTCGATCCGCAGCGCGTCGTCCGGCGCCGGCTTCTGCGTATCGAAGATGGTCAGAATCGTCGGGACCGCGATCAGCACGACGATGATCGAGGGGATCACCGTCCAGGCGATCTCGAGCTTCGTGTTGCCGTGAATCTGTTCGGGGTGCGGCTGGCTCGGCTTCTCCCGATAACGCCAGATCACGTACAGCAGCAGCACCTCGACGAGAAGCATGATGCCGACGGTCCACGCCGTGGTGTTGTAGAACACGGCGTTCTGCTTCTCGCCTAGCTCGGCGGCCGGTCGGAATGTCGTCTGGGGGAAGTCGCCGCCGGCCTCGCAGGCCGCGACGAAAAACAGCGCGGCGAGCGTGAGCAGACCGCCAACGCGGCGAAACCGGAACTTCGACAAGGGCTCAGGCTCCTGTTGCTAGCCAAGTCTTCCCGCCAAAGGGGACGCGCGGGAGTCAGGCACGTTACGGGCTGTTCACCCCGGGGTCAAGCCGAGAACTGCGACGATTCGCGACATCGGCGCCCGCCGCTCCGCGGTTGGCGCTCGCAACTGCGCACGGTTATGCTGCCGTGAATGCAGCGGACCGATCTCCTTGTCATCGGCGGTGGCATCGCGGCGGTCGCCGCAGCCCTCGAGGCACGCGCCCGGGGACTGGGCGTCACGGTCGTGAAACGCGCGCCCGGCGCAACGGCGCTCTCGCATGGCGGCTGGGCCGGTCCCCTGCCGGAGCGGATCGCGCATGCGCTCGTGCAGCAGCACCTCGTGCATGTCGATCCCAGCGGGCCGCTCCCGCACCCGGACGGTGAGCTGCGTACATATGATTTCGCGGCTGCGTCGCACGCCGCCGCGCGCGTGGAGACGGGCGCATGTGTCGTCGGGATAGAGGGACTCCCCGCGTTTCGCCCCACCGCGCTCGCGCGCATGTGGGGTGACGCCGCGGGCGCCGAGCTCGCGAGCGACGTGATCCGGCTTCCGGACACGCCAGCTACGGGTTGGGCACCCCTGGCGCTCGCGCGGGCAGTCGAGCTGGATCCGGCCCCGCTCGAGGCGGCGCTCCGCGACGTCGCCGAACGGACGCGCTGCACGCGGATCATCCTTCCGGCCGTGCTCGGCGTCGACAGTACCGCACAGATCCGCGAGCGGCTCGAGACCGGGACAGGCGTTCCGGCGGGCGAGGCACTGGCGGTGACGCCGTCGATTCCCGGGTGGCGGCTCCAGCGGGCGCTCGACCGCGCCCTCGCCGAGGCGCGGGTGAATGTCGTCGATGGCCGGGTAGCGGATGCGACGATCGAGCGCGACCGTTGCAGCTCGGTTGCCGTCGTGCGTGCGGACGCGGACCGCCCGGAGCAGTACCAGGCGGAGCGTTACCTGCTGGCGACCGGGCGGTATGTCGGCGGCGGGATCGCTGCCGACCGCGTGTTCGCCGAGCCCGTCTTCGGCGCGGCCGTCTGGGTCGACCATCTCGGGGAGCGCTTCGAGGAGGTGGACCCGGTCGTGCTGACGGACCCCGTCCGCCTGGAGGAGCAGCCGCTGCTCCGGGCGGGTGTCAGGGTGGACAGCGCTCACCGCCTGAAGCGGGACGGTGCCGATGCGCTCGCGAACGTCTGGGCCGCGGGGTGTGTGCGGGCCGGCGTGCCGAGTGGACTCGGTACGGCCGCAGAGGACGGCGTGCGTGCGGTGACCCTGATGCTGGAGGCGTGAGGAGCAGACGCACATGGCTCGACTGACGAACCAGCTCGTGGCGTGGGCCAACCTGGGCTACCGGATGGCCACGCATGTTCTGCTGCGCATGCCGGCGCGGGCTGTCGGTGCGCTGCGCGACCGCGAGCGTTACCTCGCGGCCGTGCGCCCGGAGGGCTTTCTCCCGCTGCTGCCGGAAGAGCGCGCGATGTTCCCTGCGACGATGCGCTGCGTGCACTGCGGACTGTGCGCACTCGCTTCGCCCGATGTACGATCTGCGTGGGACGAGGCGTGGACATTCGTGGCGGGTCCGTCGCGGGCACTCGACCGCGCGAGGGCGGTGGCCGCCTCGACGGGCGCAGCAGCGACCGACCCGGCGGCCGCTGCGGTCTGCCCGATGGGTGTTCCGATTCCGCACATGGCTGTCACCGTGGCACGGCTTGCCGCCGCGGGCGAACAGCAGGACTGAGCTCAGAACATGGAGAGGCGTGATGATGAGGCGCGTAGCGCTCGCTCTCGTGCTGCTCATGGGCGCAACTGAGGTGAACGCACAGGAGGCGCGGCCACGGGCACGTGATGCGGGCGTCGTCGTGGGACTCTTCCAGCCCGGCGAGCACAACGCGATCACGGATGTGGCCGGGGTGCGCGTGGGACACTCCACGATCCACGAGGGGAGTGTGCACACGGGAGTCACCGCGATCCTCCCGCATGACGGCAACGCGTTCCGCAGCCGTGTCCCCGCTGCGATCGTGGTCGGCAACGGGTTCGGCAAGCTGCTCGGCGTGACGCAGGTCCGGGAGCTGGGCGAGCTCGAGACTCCCATCCTGCTGACGTGCACGCTCTGTGTCTGGAAGGCGGCCGACGCAATGGTCGAGTGGCTGCTCGCACAGCCGGGCATGGAGGACGTGCGATCGATCAATCCGGTCGTCGGTGAGACGAACGACGGCAGCCTGAACGACGTTCGCGCACGCCCCATCTCGCCGGAGCACGTCGTGCGCGCACTCGAGACCGCTGCGGGCGGTCCGGTGGAGGAAGGCGCCGTCGGTGCGGGCGCGGGCACGGTCGCCTTCGGCTGGAAGGGCGGGATCGGCACCTCGTCGCGCGTCGTGCCGAAGTCATACGGCGGCTACACCGTAGGCGTGCTGGTGCAGAGCAACTACGGCGGCGTGCTGACGATCAATGGTGCACCGGTCGGTGTCGAGCTCGGCAAGTACAGCTTCCAGCGCGCGGTCGAGGCGGAGCGGTCGCAGAATCCACGGGACGGGGAGGCGGCAGAGGCCGCTGGCGCCGCCCATGCATCACCGTCGCTCGCGCGGGACGATGCACCGGGATACGTCGATCGCGATGGGTTCACGCCGGACGGCAGCATCATGATGATCGTCGCAACCGACGCACCGCTCGATTCACGCAACCTCGAGCGGCTGGCGCAGCGTGCGCTCGTCGGGCTCGCGCGCACCGGCGCGACGATGAGCAACGGCTCGGGCGACTATGTCATCGCGTTCTCGACTGCTGCATCGGTTCGTCGCGAGGCCGGCGCGCCCACGCCGAGACCCGGCGCGTTCCTCACCAACGACGACGTCTCCCCGCTGTTCCAGGCCGTGGCGGAAGCCACGGAAGAGGCGATCTACAACTCGCTGTTCCGGGCGACAACGGTCGGTGATGTGGAGGCCCTGCCGCTCGACCAGACGATGGATGTGCTGCGGAAGTACAATGCGGTGCGCGCCCGCTAGCGGGCGCGCATCGTCGCGTCACAGGTCGTTCTCTTCCTCGATGAAGCGCTCGAGCTCGTGCGCGTTCGCTTCGGCATCGTGCTCGCCCAGCTCCATGACTTCCTGCAGGTAAAGCGGGTTGAACATCAGCATCGCGAGGATGTCGGGGGAGCGCGTCTCGCGCGTGCCGAGTCCGCGGGTCATGAAGCGGAACGCCCACGGCAGATCGAGCTCGTGGCCCGCCGCCATCCGGGCAAGGTCCTGGCTGGGACGGATCGTGAGAAGACGGATTGGTCGCAGGCCGTTGCGCTCCTCGGGCGGCAGCTTCACGAGCAGCGAGTTCAGTCGCTCGAGACGTATGACGTCCTGGTCGATCAGGTCCAGGAATACCGAGTTGAGCAACAGGCCCAGCACCTGCGCCGGCGGCGGATAGTCGGCCACCCTCGGCGCGTCCAGCTCCGGTCGTCCCCGGTCGTAGCGCGTCGAGATCGCCAGGACACGGTCCGCACCCAGGTGCAGGGCCGGAGACAACGGTGCGGACAGGCGCATCCCGCCGTCGCCGTACCAGTGTGACCCGACCACGGGGTCGTCGATCCGGACCGCCGGGAAGAACAGCGGCAGCGCGGCGGAGGCCATGATGTGGTCGATCCGCAGCCGGGTCTGAATTGCGCGGCGGTTCGGCCGTGTCCAGGGCTCGATGCCGCGCCCCTGCACCCATACGACCGACTGGCTCGTCGTGTACGACGCCGTGATGATCGCCACGGACTTGAGCGCGCCACGCTCCAGGTTGTAGTCGATCCCGCTGAGCACGCCCTCCTGCGTGACCATGACTTCCTCGAGTAGCTCGCGCAGCGGGGTCGTGTCGAGCAGCCCCTGGACGCGGGCCACGCCCTTGCCACCTCCGGCCGTCAGGCGGGAGCCCCAGCGGAAGGCGCTCCATGCGATCGACCAGGGCGCGACCTGGAAGACATCCTCCACCTGGAGCTCACTCCAGAGGCCGCGCAGCTCTTCGACGGATTGTGCAAAAGTGCCGAAGCGGGAGGCGAGCTTTGCGGCGTTGACCGCACCGGCGGACACGCCCGTCATGATCGGTATGTCCAGCTCGGGGTACCGGCGCGCAATCCACGACAGCACGCCGACCTGGTAGGCCCCCCGTGCACCGCCGCCAGTCAGGACGAGACCGATCTCAGCCATTCCATCAGGTTAGTACCAGAATACGTCGCCCGGCCAGACCGGACGGCGCCGTCCCGGACCGGGTGTGTACCGTCCCGGATTCTCGTGCGTCACACACAAGACACAACCGCCGGACGCCTCGGCCTGTCATAGCTCATTGCGAGCAGACGTTTTATCCTTGATTCATGGATCCCTCCCAGCGCCCGATGGACTTCCTCAGCGAGCTGAAGCGCAGGCGAGTCGTCCGCGTCGGTATCGGGTATGCCGCCGCCGTCTTCGTGGTGCTGCAGGCGGCCGACCTGATCTTCGAGGCACTCGATGTCGGGCCGGGCGTGTTCCGCTGGCTCGTCATCGGCTGCCTGGCCGGCTTCCCTGTCGCACTGATCCTCGGCTGGCTCTTCGACGTCACACCGGACGGGATCCGGCTCACCGCCAGCCGGGGGGAGCCCGGCCGTCTGCTCGCACGCGTGCCGCGCTGGGCCGTATTCGCGCCCGTGGCCGTGCTGCTGCTGAGCGCCGTTGCGTTCGCCGTGGCCGTGCGTGCGCCAGGAACGTCCGGTGCGCTGAAGCCTGGCGCCGAGGTGCTCGCGGTCATGCCCTTCAACGTGATTGGCTCGGCCGGGCTCACGAGTGAGGGGTTCGTGGACCTGCTCTCGCGCAACCTCGACGGTGTGGGCGGCATCCGCACGGTCGATCCGCGAACGGTGCTGTACCGCTGGGAGCAGCGCTCGGAGGAATCTGCGCTCAACCCCGACAGTACCGCGGTCGAGATCGGTCGCAGCGTCCGTGCGGGTGCCGTGCTGACCGGCAGTGTCAGCGTGCTGAACCGCGAGGTCGTGATCAGTGCGGAAGTCCTGCCGGTGGATGGTGACAGCACGCAGCTCGCGAGCGTCGAGGTGCGCGGCAGCGTGGATCACGTCCTGGATCTCGTCGACACACTGAGCGTGGCACTCGTGCGCGAGCTGTGGGGCACGTCCTCGGCGCGCGCACTGCCTCGCATCGACGTGCGTGCGATCACCAGTGGCAACCTCGACGCAATCCGTGCGTTTCTGCGTGGAGAGGAGCACTATCGTGCCTCTGCGTGGGACAGTGCCATGGTATGGTTCGCCCGCGCGGTTGCGGCCGACTCGATCTTCCCGCTGGCGCACTACCGGCTGGCGATGACCGCCGGCTGGCGCGGGGGGAACCCCTCACTGTCGGCATCCGCCGCCTCGACCCGGCTCGCACTGCATTTCTCCGACCGGCTGCCGCAGCGCGAGCAGATCCTCGTGCGCATCATGGCAATGCGCGCAGACGGTGACGTCGAGATGGCGCACGACACGCTGCGCGCATACCTGCAGAACTATCCCGGCGACGCCGAAGCCTGGTTCCTCCTCGCCGACGACGAATACCACGCCTCGCACGAATCGCTTGCGCCGCTCCGTCACAGGCCCGAGGAGATGCTGGTCCTTTTCGACCGCGTGTTCGGCCTGGATCCGAGCTTCACACCCGCGCTCATCCACCCGCTCGAGATCGCGTTCCGCTCCGGCGATGCCGCGCTGATCCAGCAGTACGTGTCCCGCGTGCTCGCGGTCGCACCTGGCAGCAGTGGCGCGCTGCTGTACGCGGATGCGGCTGATGCCCTGCAGACGAAGGATCCCGGCGCACTCGGCAACCTGCTCGCGCGCATTGTCGCGACGGCCGACAGCGCGGGTGCGGATCTCGGGATGCAGGCGGCGCAGGCCGTCGGCGGGCCGGTGCTCGCGGCGGTCATCACGCTGTCGCCGGACGACCGTGCTGTCGCGCTCGAGGTGTTCCGCGCAACGCTCGACGGCACGCATCGCGATGCGGCCGCAGCAATGCTCGCCCACATCGAGATCGCCCACGGCAACATCACGGCCGCTCGTACGTTGCTGGCCCCACTTGCGCGCGATCCGGTGACGGCGCCCACGCACGTGTTGCCGCTCGAGCGACTCGGGATCTATGCGGGTGTTGCGGACACGGCGAGTCTGCGGGGAAGCCTGGTAGAGATCGAGCCGTCACAGGTGGACGCGCTGCGCCTGGTCGCCGCGATCGATCAGCGCGATGCAGCTGCCGTCCAGCGCGCCGCGCAGCGCATCGCTACGGCCGCTACCGACAGCGTGTGGCGCAGAATTGCCGAGGCCGGGTACGGCTTTGCTGCGGCGCTCGGCAGCGATACCATCGCCGGGCTTGCGCAGGTGCAGGCGACCCTGCCGCGGCAGCGGTACTCGGCGGGCTCCGCCTTCGACGCACTCTGGTTCCGGTGGGTCGAGCTGCTCGCAGAACAGCCTCAGACACGGGACCGCGCGATCGAGCTGCTCCTGACGAGGTGGCCCGGCGCCCCCGCGCTCGAGCTGCAGCGCCTGTACGTTCTCGGTCGTGCGCTCGAGGCGAAGAACGACTACGGCAACGCCCGCATCGCGTTCACGCATTTCATCACCGCCGCCGGCGACCCGGCCGGCCTCAACGGGCCCATGCGCGCTCGGGCGGAGTACGCGCGCGACGCACTCGCCCGCTTCGGCTCGCAGCGCCCGTCAACGACCGGCTGACGATCCCTCCAGGTACGGCGTCAGCACCGACGCGTCGCTGCTGATCCCCCGCGCCGGCTCGATGCCGAGCAGCCCGGCGAGGAATGGATAGATGTGCACGTTCTCGAAGGCGGTGATGCGTCCCGCCGGCCGCACGGCCGGGCCGCTCGCGAGGAAGATACCGGCCATGCCCGGCGTGCCGGCCGGCCAGCCGTGCGCCCCGTGCGGCGGAACGGCAATGCGACCTCTGCCGATCTGCCAGAAGGGCTCCGCGATCAGTACGAGGTCACCCATCCGCGGATCGTTCCAGTGCCACTCCGGCGGCAGCTCGTCACGCTCGTGCACGCGCACATGGGGCATGGACCCGAGCACGGCTCGCATCGAATCCATCCGTGCCGTGTCACCGTCCAGGTAGAGGAAGGCGAAGGGACCGTGTGTGGCGAAGCGCAGGCCCGTCGTGTCCGCATACTCCGCCAGGAATACGGCGTCACGCGTATCCGCCATGCCGTGGTCCGATACGATGACATAGTTGATGCGGTCGGCGAATGGCAGCGCGCGCGCTCCGTCGATCAGCCGGCGCACCATCGAGTCCGCGCGCGCGATGGCGGCGTTTGCCTGCGGCGATGTCGGACCGTAGCGGCTGCCGGCGTCGTCGGTGAACTCGAAGTAGAGCGTGAGCAGGCGCGGTCGCTCAGTCGCCGGGAGGCGCAGCCATGAGAGCACGGTGTCGACACGCGCCTCGCTGGGCATCGTCGCGTCGAAGCGCTTCCAGTACGTGGGCCGGATGCCGCCGACGTCCGCCTCACTCCCCACCCAGAACATCGTTCCCGTCCGCAGCCCCTGTCGCTGTGCGGTCACCCAGATCGGCTCGCCGCGATACCACGTGCCGTCCTCGACCGCCTGCCGGTTCGCCGGCGAGTACCACTCGCCCCGATCGGCGTCATAGAAGGTGTTCGCGACGATGCCATGCTCCCCCGGATAGAGGCCGGTCGCAATCGAGTAGTGGTTCGGGAACGTCTTGGCCGGCTGCAGCGGAATCAGTGAGTCGGCCCGGATGCCTGCGCGGGCGAGGGAGTCCAGCGTAGGCGTGAGACCGCGGTCGAGGTAGTCGCTTCGGAACCCGTCGAACGAGATCAGGACGAGGTAGCTGTCGCGCGGGGCCGGCTGCGACCGAGGCACGGCGCTCCCGCAGGCGCCAAGCAGCAGCAGCGCGGTGGCGAACACTGCCCTGCGGCGGGCAGACACACGCATCACATACTCCGGAATCAGGTTTGCGTCGGCGTCGAAGGTAAGTAAACTCCACGCCGGCGCCCAGTACACGTCGGCACCTCGTTACACGACTGAGACTATGGAAGCGATCGACGCGCTGTTTGCTGGGCCGTGGGGTCCGGTCCTCATCTTCGTGCTGCGCATCTTCGACGTGTCACTGTCGACGATGCGTATCCTGCTGTCGGTCCGGAACCAGCGCGTCATGGTCCCGATCATCGGGTTCTTCGAGGTGCTGATCTGGATCTTTGCGGTCGGCAGCGCGATCCGTAACCTCGAGAGCATCTGGCACGTGCTGGGGTACGCCGGCGGCTTTGCGATGGGCAACGTCGTGGGACTCTGGATCGAGGGCAAGCTCGCGATCGGCCTCGCGACACTGCGCATCATCTCCCGCGCCGGCGGTGTCGAGCTGGCCGAAGCGCTGCGCGACCGCGGCTACGGTGTCACGGAGTTCTTCGGGCAGGGGCGGGAAGGTCGCGTGGAGATCGTCTACACGGCGGTCGCGCGTCGCGAGATCCCGCGTGTGCTGGATGAGGTCGCGCGCTGGGATCCGGACGCCTTCGTCACGGTCGAGGAGCCGCGCGAGATCCGGCGCGGCTGGATGCAGTCCACGCCGCGCCAGCGGATCGCGCCCACGCTGCTCACCGGCAAGTGGGTGCCACGACCGATCCATCCGTCGAAACGCGACCGCGAGGGACCACGCACGGAAGAGAAGTAACCGGCACCCCTCATGAGGAGCCGTGTGACGCGCTCCGTGACTGAAGCGCGTCACCCCTGGGTCGTCAGCTCAGCTCGACCTGCCGCGCGTCGATCACGTCCGGCAGATCGCGCAGCGCCTCCATCACGTCGTCGGGGATACGACCATCGACGCTGACCGCAGCAAGCGCCTCGCCGCCGGCCTGCAGTCGCGCCTGGTGATACTCCGCGATGTTGATCCCCGCGCTGCCCAGCATCGTACCGACGCGGCCGATGACACCCGGCACGTCGCGGTTGCGGATGATGAGCAGCGTGCCGCTCGGGTGGACGACGACGCGGAAGCGATCGATGCGCACGATTCGCGGGTGACGACCGGCGACGAGCGCGCCTGCCGTGCGGACCTCCGCGTCGCCCTTGCCGAGCCGTACCTCGATGAACTCCTCGTCGCTGCCGTGCGTGCCCACTCGCGTGCGCTCGACACGGATGCCACGCGACTCCGCGACGTGGATCGCGTTCACGAGGTTGACCGCGCTGGAGCCTACGACGTCGCGCAGCACGCCCGCGATCGCTGCGCATGTGAGCGGGCGCATCGCGGTCTCGTTCGGCCCGCCGTAGCGCACTGCGATCCGCGTGATCGGCTCGTTCGTGAGCAGCGCAGCCAGGCGGCCCAGGCGTTCGGCCAGGTCGAGCAGCGGACGCAGCCGCCGCATCTCGTCGCCGCCGATCGCAGGCGCGTTGACCGCGCTCGTCATGTCGTGGTCGATGAGGGCGCGGCGAACACCTTCGCTGATCTCGACTGCAACGCTGTGCTGCGCCTCCGCCGTCTGTGCACCCAGGTGCGGCGTCAGCACCACGTTGGGCAGCGAGCGGAACGGGTGGTCGGCCGGCAAGGGCTCCTCCGCGAACACGTCGAGGGCAGCCCCGGCGATCGTACCGTCCTGCAGCGCCTTCAGGAGGTCGTCCTCGTTGATCACCTCACCGCGGGCCGCGTTCACGATCACCGCGTTGCGCTTCATGCGCGCCAGCTCGGCAGCACCGATCATCCCCTGTGTCGCCTCCGTGAGCGGGACGTGCAGCGAGATGACGTCGGCCTGCTCGATGACGTCGTCGAACGAGACGCGCTCGACGTCCAGCTCTGCGGCACGCTCCTCCGACAGGTACGGGTCGCTCACGATGACGTGCATGCCGAAGGCGCGCGCCCGCCGGGCGACCTCGCCGCCGATCCGGCCCGCGCCGATCAGACCCAGCGTCTTACCGTACAGCTCGAAACCCGCGAAGCTCTTCCGGTCCCACTCGCCCGCCCGCATCGAACGGTCTGCTGCCGGAATGCGGCGCGCGAACGACAGCAGGAGCGCGAACGACAGCTCGGCCGCCGACAGCGTGTTGCCGGAGGGCGCGTTGAGCACCGCGATGCCTCGCTCGGTCGCGGCCGCGACGTCGATGTTGTCCACGCCCACGCCGGCGCGGCCGATGACACGGAGCCGGTTGGCGTAGCGGAGCGAGTCCCGGGTGATCCGCGTGGAGCTGCGCACGATCACCGCATCACACGGCTCGATCGCACGCGCGAGCTCCTCGCCTTTCAGCCCGTTCATCTGGATCAGCTCGAAACGACTGTCGCGCGCCAGTGGCGCGAGCCCTTCCGCCGACATGTTGTCGGCAATCAGAACACGGTAGCGGGGCATTGCAACCAGGGCAGGTGATCTATGTGAAAAAAAACAGCGGGAGCCCGGCGCGGCCAGGGCGCCGGAACTCCCGCCGCGTCAATGATTCACGAGCTGAATACGTCCGTCAGCGCATCCAGCAGGTTGTCCGTCTCCTCGACCGTATGGTCGCCCATCGTCCCGATGCGGATCGCGGCCTCCTTCATCTTGCCGTAGCCGGTCGCCACGATGTAGCCGCGTTCCTTGATCGCGGCGCACGCCCTGGGGCCCGTCCACGGCTCGGGCACCATGATCGTGGTGGTCGTCGGCGAGCGATACCCGGCGGGTGCGAGGATCCGCAGGTTCACGCCGCGATCGTTCATCTCCTGCACCCACGCGTACACGCGGTCCGCCATCGCCTGGTGCCGGTCCCAGCGTGCCTCGTTCGTCTCGGCCCGCATCGCCTCGAGCTGAACGTCCAGCGCGTACAGCAGCGATACCGCGGGAGTGTTCGGCGTCTGGTTCTTCTGGATGTTGCGCTCGAACTCGTGGAAGTCGAAGTACACGCCGCGGTCCATCTTGCGGTTCGCGCGCTCCAGGATGTTCTTCTGCGCTACACCGAACGCGAGGCCGGGCGGCAGTGCGAGGCACTTCTGCGAGCCGGTCAGCACGAAGTCGAGCTTCCAGTCGTCCGTGTACACCGGTGTGCCGCCGAGGCCGCTCACACTGTCGACGAGAAGCACGACGTCACCCGCGTCGCGTACGACCTCCGCGATCTCGCGGATCGGGTTGAGCACGCCCGTCGACGTCTCCGAGTGCACGACCGTGACCGCGTCGTAGATGCCACGCTGGAGGGCGCCCGCGACCATATCGGGCGTGTGGGCCTCGCCCCACGCAACCTCGAGCGGGTCCGCCTGGAGGCCTGTCGCAACCGTGATCTTGTAAAAGCGCTCACTGAACGCACCGTTCACGAGCGCAAGCACCTTGCGCCGTGCGCCGTTCCGGACCGCGCCCTCCATCAGACCCGTGGCCGAGGAGGCCGAGATGTAGACGGGACGCTCCGTCTGGAAGATGTACTTCAGTCCCGGCTGGATGCGGGCGATCATCTGCTCCATTTCCGCCACGCGATGACCGATCATCGGTTGCGTCATCGCCTGCAGAACCTCCGGCCTGACCTCCGTCGGGCCGGGAAGGAAGAAGCGGCCGAAGTCCTGCCTCACTTCTGTTTTCATTCAGGGTTTCTCGCGTACGGCAGATAGGATCTGTACTCGGGCTCGAGCAGCTCGAGGCCCTTCTCGAACAGTGCGCGGTTGAATGCGCGACGCGGGGGGTGCCCACCCAGTGCCAGCGGCAGAACGGGCGCAAGACTCGCAGTGCGGATCACGACGTCGGCCTCGGCAGTCACGGCGGGCCGATCCACGACGCCGGCATACGCGACGAATACATCGGCGGCGTCCGCCGCCTCCAGGTCCGTCGCGCCGTCGCCAACCATCATGAACGAGCCGCCGATCTCGCTGCGCCACACGCGCAGCAGCTCGCGCTTGCCGTATGCCCACGTGAGCGGCGAGGCGGCGTCGAAGTCGTCGTACTCGCCCTTCTCGTCGAATGTGACATCGACCGCTGCAACGGCGCGTGCCGGCAGGCCGAGCTCATCCGCCAGTGCTTCGACGGCCGCCCGGATACCGGCGCTCATGATGCGCACCTGGATGCCCTCGTCGAGCAGCGCGCGTACCGTCTCGCGTGCGTCGGGGACGAGGTTGTCGATGTAGATCCGCTTCAGCGCCTCGACGTCACTGCGCGTGGGCTGCACGATCGCCAGCCGCCGGCTGTACACCTCCTCCATGGGGATCTCGCCGCGCATCACGGCCTCGGTGAGGTCCCTGACGGAGGCGCCATGTCGTCGCGCCAGCTCTTCGATACCCTCAACAGCAGACAGCGTCGAGTCACAATCGAAAACAACGGTGCCGACCCGCAGCAGGCGTCTCACGGTCCAACGCCTCCAGCCGACGGCACCGTCTGCATCACGATCCTGTTCATGGCCGGTATGTTGGGCTCGTTCGGACCCCGCGGCAAGGTGCAGCGCGGTCTGCCGCGCCGGTGTAACGACGTGTGTAATCCTCGGCGCAACCACGGGTTGGCGACGCCGCTGCACTCGATTCACGGGATGATGACGAGGTCCAGGCCCAGAAAGCGCTCGTCCGTCAGAAAGAACTCGCCCAGCCGGGAAACGCCGTCGTGATAGCGCACGACGAGGCGGATGGAGCGGCCACCGTAGGTGAGCCCGGCACCGCCTGCCAGAGCGACCGAGGCCCGCCAGTCGGTTCGCTCCGCTGCCTGCACGTCCACGCCGGCGAAGGCCTCTCCGACCGCGCCGAACCGCCACACGTGCTCGGCGCCGACCTCGAGCTCCGCCCGGTCGTGCTCACCCAGCCCCCGGGTCCGCATCTCGTACGCTGTGTTCGAGCGGAAGACCCACGCTCCGCCCCCGTAGACGCGCGTGTTGCCAAGCATTCTCGCAGCGGTCAGCTCGATTGCTTCGTGGCCGAACTCGATGCGCTCGGCACCGGACGCGATCATGAACTCGTCACCGAGGTGCGAGCTGCGGTGCATGATGGCGATGCGGCCGGCCCAGTCCCCGTGACGGATCTCGACCGGCAGGCTGATGAACCAGTCGGTCCCGAGGTCGTCGCGGCTGGGGTACTCGATCCGGAAGCGCGCGAACGCCGCCGCCTCGACCGCAAGAACAGCACTTCCGCCGTTCCACTCGCCCAGCAGGGCGACGGGAAGCGTGCCGCCGAGCGCGGCAGTGGCCTGGACGTCGCTCGCTGCGTCGACAGAGTCGGTCAACATGAAGGGGCCGCGCTCCGGGCCGCGCGCGCGCAGCAGGTCCGTCGTCAGGATGCCCAGGCCGAACCGGGGCGCGAGCGGATCCGCGATCGGGTGCCGGAAGTTCCGCGTCCGCGGAAGCAGCCAGTCGCCGGCCTGTGCGTGTGCTGCCGCCGGGAGGCAGGCCAGGATTGCGGCAACCACGGGCAGGAGACACCGTGCTGCATATGTGGACAATGCTCGCTCCACGCGAAGGTACCAGAAATGCAGCGTTCGGGCGGCTCTTGCCCATTGAACGCAGGCGGAATCAGATGTCGATGCAATGCCGGCCGCAAGTTACTACATGAGCGACGCCGCACGCGCCCATGACCCGGACGAGCCGGCCCGCCAGGGACGACTCTCCCGACTCCGCGCCGAGGCACTCGCCTTTTCGCACCCGGACCCCCATCTCGTCGAGGCGTGGGTCGCGGCGCGCGACAGCGCCGTCACGCCGCTGCGTGAACAGGGGGGCTACGCCGCGGGATCCCGCCTCATCCAGTTCGAGGAGGCGGCACTCGCCGCGTTCTCTGCCCTGGCGATCGGCGCGCGGGAGCAGGCCCGCACCCGTATCGCGGCGCTCGCGGCCGAGCGCAGCGGACTCGTGATCGCATGGCTGATCGGGCGCTACTACGCGCTGACCGGCGATCTCGAGGCGACATCGTGGCTGAGGCCCGCCCTCGAGGCGCTGCGCTTCAGCGACTCCGTTGCCGTGCAGTCGATGCCGCAGGGTCGCGGACAGCGCGACCCCCTCCTGCCCCTCGTCGCGTACGCGCTGCTGCCGCTCGCCGAGGCCACGGGCGATCGCGAGCTGGCCACCTCTGCGCGACAGCTGGCGGCAGGCGCGGACCCCGGCCAATCCGTCGACTCGGTGCTCTGCCGCCTCGCCGATATCAGTCCGGCAGGACGAGGCCGGCCCCTCGAGGCGCTCAGCGGGCTGTTCGAGGGGGAGACCGAAGCGGGTGCCTCGACCTGGGAGACAATCCTGCGGGCGAGTGCCGACGGTGAGGGCAGCTGGATCGTGCCGATCCTGGTCGCCGGAATCCTCGGTCTGGATCCTGACGCCGACCGTGGCCGCCTGCGACTCCGACTCCATGCGCCGGCTGCCTGGCCGAGCTGGAGCGCGGAAAACATCCGGGTCGGCGACGCGACCATCACCGTCAGCATCCAGCGCGACGATGAATCCGTCGCGATCCGCGCGGATCAGACCGCCGGCGCCATGCCTCTCACGCTCATCCTGGAGCCGACGATCCAGGCACCCGTCGCGGCCTGTTTCGTGGATGATACCCCGGCAGACCTCGCGGTCCGACCGTCGGCGCGCCACGTCGTCGTACCTGTTCAGCTCGCGCTCGACGCGCCGCGCGAGCTGCGGATCGCACTCGGACCCCGCTGAGCCAAAAAAACCGCCCCCGGGCATGGATGGCCCGGGGGCGGTTCGATTCGACGGGTACAGCGCTCAGCGCGCGACCATCCGGCCGTCTCCGACCAGCAGCTCACGCAGGTGCGCGGGCCGCTTCGGTACGGCTGTCTTCAGGATGGAGCGTGCGTAAGAGATTCGTTCGTCGTCACTTAACTGGTCGACGACGGAGATTGGAGCGCCGTAGCGCAGGAGCAGCCGCTTGGCGTCCTTCGCCACACTATCGTCCATCGCTCCTCCAGATCGTATGGGGGATCACTGGACAAATCTACCGCAAAACAGTTTGCGGTGCAATCCACGTGGGACGGTCCACAGGTTGCACGAGGAGGCGGAAAACACGCCGAGGAGCGGTGGATGTGGAATCCAGTCGAGTGGTACCGGCAGCGCCGGGCGCGACGTCGCTTCGTGCCCCGAAAGCCGCGGATGGGGGTGGGCACGACGGCCAAGCTGTCCGTGGTTGCGCTGCTGCTGATCCTTGCCCTGGCGGCAGTCCTGGAGATGCGCGGCGGGGGGACGGCGCAACGGGCGCTGGTCCCCTTCGCGGAGGCCACGCACGTCACGCCCGACGAGCTGATCGCCACGGCCGGCCGCCGGCACCGGCTGATCATCCTTGGCGACGTGCCGGGGGCGTCCGCGCCCAAGCAGCTCGCGGCGCGGGCGGTACAGGTGCTGGTCGAGACATCGGGGCTGGACGCGCTGGTGGTCGAGATACCGGCAGACGAGCAGCCGTATCTCGACCAGTACTTCCTCACCCGGCCGGAAGACCCGACGATCCTGATCTCGCGGCCACGTGCGGTGCGTGAGGCGGAGGGTGTCTCTCGCGACTACCTGGAGCTGTACCGAACGGTGTGGCGCACGAACGAGGCGCTCGGGCCCGACCGTGCGATCCGCGTCATTGCGGGTGACCTGCCTTCCTGGCCACCGTCACGAGGCGTGGCGCCGAACCGGGCAGGCAGCCTCTACGGCCAGCGGGACGCCTTCATGGCGGAACGTGTGGACTCGCTGCTGCTGACGCGGAACACCCGCGCGCGAGCGCTCTTCTTCGTGGACGGTCTGCACACGCTGCGTGGCGGAGCGGCGCTGCAGTCGGGCGGTACGGGCCTCGTGAACATCACGTGGCTCGCGCAGCGGCTCGAGGAGCGCTACCCCGGCGACGTCTACAGCATCGCTGTCGACGCATCGGCCGGCAGGGTCGTGCCCCCGGACGTGGTCGCCTGGCGTCGGACGGGCGCATATCCCGTCCTGCGAAACGGCGTGCCGGGCGCGCCGCGTTCGTTCGGGCTGCGCGTCACCGATGCGTTCGACCCGATCGGTGCGCCGGTCCATGTCGCGGTCATGCCCGGCACGACGTTCACGCTGCAGCCGGGTGGCCGGCTGCGCGAGCTCGTGGACGGTTACATCATCCTCAACTAGAGGATGGGCCCTGACTCGTCCGTGAGGGCGCCGCGCCCCTGCACGCCGACTTCGCTGGCGTGTGTGCGCCCTCCGGCCTGCAGCTCGTCTCCCCGCTCCCCGCGCTCATCGCGCGCTGCGCTTCCGCGGTCCTGACGACGGCTCGGGGGTACGTCCTGCACCCGCGCCGCCTGCTCGCTCAGCTGACCGAGCAGCTTCTCCATCTGCCGCCCGTTCATGAGCGTCGCCAGGTGACCGATCAGCCCGAGCGCCAGTGTGGCGCGGTCGGGCACGGTCAGCCGGTTCTGGATCTGGTTCATCAGGTCGCGGATCGTCGCGTTATCGCGCGATTCGCTCTCGGTGGTGCGGGGAGGTTGCGTCATTGGATCTCCTCGGCCGGGTAGCCCTCCTCGGTTACGGCCTGTGCGAGCGAGCGCGGCGTCGTGCGCGACTCGTCGTACTCGACCGTCGCCCGCCCCTGCTGAAGGTCCACGTCGGCTCTCTTCACGCCATCGACGTCCTCGAGCGCCTCGGTGACCGACTTCACGCAGTGGCCGCAGGTCATTCCGGAAATCTTCAGAGTGGTCGTTGCCATTGGTTCCTCCACGGGGCGCGGCACCCGCCGCGCCGGTTGAGCGCAATGGCACCCGCGCCATTGCGTTGCGAGTTTCGGGCCGCTCTCACGCGGCGCGCGCCAGCCGCCGCAGCCGCAGCGAGTTCGATACGACGCTCACGGAGCTGAACGCCATCGCCGCACTGGCGATCACGGGAGAGAGCAGCACGCCGCTGACCGGGTACAGCACACCGGCCGCAATCGGGATTCCGATCACGTTGTAGATGAATGCCCAGAACAGGTTCTGCCGGATCACGCGCATCGTGCGACGCGAGATCTCGAGCGCAGTCGCGACCGTCGCCGGATCGCCACCGACGAGCGTCACGTCGGACGCCTCCAGCGCCACGTCCGTTCCGCTCCCGATCGCGAAGCCGACGTCCGCCTGCGCGAGCGCGGGCGCGTCGTTCACGCCGTCGCCAACCATCGCGACTCGACGTCCCGTCTCCTTCTGCAGCCGCTTCACCGTACGCGCCTTGTCCTGCGGCAGCACATCGGCGATCACGTTCTCGATGCCGACGTCGCGCGCGACCGCACGCGCCGTCACTTCGTTGTCGCCGGTCAGCATCCAGACGTCGATGCCAAGCTCGCGCAGCTTCGCGACCGCCGCGCGACTCGTCGGCTTGACCGGATCCGCGATCGCGAGGACACCGCGCGCGTGACCGTCGACCGCCACGAACACGGGCGTGGCGCCACGCCCTGCCCATGCCTGTGCGGTCTGCTCCAGCGCGCTGCAGTCGACGGCCCACTCCTCCATCAACGCACGATTGCCGATCGCGATGCCGTGCCCGTCGACGACCGCCTGGATGCCACGTCCACCGTGCGACAGGAATGACTCCGGCTCACGCAGCTCGAGGCCCGCGGAACGCGCCGCCTCTGCGATCGCGGCGCCCAGCGGATGCTCACTGTCACGCTCCGCGGAGCCGGCCAGCTGCAGCACCTCCGCAACCGACCCCGCGCTCCGGTCGCGACCGATCTCGACGACCGCTGCACTCCCGTCCCCGGACGCGAGCACGGCCCCACCCACGAGCGCCGGCCGCCCCTCGGTGATCGTACCCGTCTTGTCGAGCACGACAACGCCGATGTCGCGCGCCGTCTCGAGGCTCTCCGCGTTGCGGAACAGGATGCCCCGCTCGGCGGCGCCGCCGGTGCCGACCATCACGGCCGTGGGCGTCGCGAGGCCCAGTGCACACGGGCACGCGATGATGAGCACCGTGACGAACGACACCGTCGCGAACACGAACGAGGGATCGGGTCCGAACAACAGCCACACAACGAAGGCGAGCGCGGCAATGGCGATCACGACCGGGACGAACACACCCGCCACGCGATCCGCGAGTCGCTGAATCGGTGCGCGCGAGCCCTGTGCCTGCTGCACAAGCCGAACGATCTGCGCGAGCGCGGTGTCACGACCGACGCGCGTGGCACGGAACCGCAGACTGCCGCTGCCGTTGATCGTGCCACCCACGACCTCGTCGCCGGGCCCCTTCTCGACCGGAAGCGACTCGCCCGTGAGCATCGACTCGTCAACGGCGCTGTGACCACTCTCCACCACGCCGTCCACCGCGATCTTCTCGCCCGGACGCACGACGACGATGTCGCCGACCTGCAGCGCCGCAATGTCGACATCGCGCTCCTCGCCATCCGCGAGCACGCGCGCCGTCTTCGGCTGCAGCCCCATCAGCGCACGGATCGCCGCAGACGTGCGCCCCTTTGCACGCGCCTCCAGCACCTTGCCGAGCAGGATCAGCGCGATGATCATCGAGACCGCCTCGTAGTACACGTCCGGCGGCAGCCCGGCGCTCGTGAAGACCGAAGGCGCAATCGTCGCGACCGCGCTGTACAGGAACGCGGCACCGGTGCCGAGCGCGATCAGTGTGTTCATGTCCGTCGTACCGTGCAGCGCGCCACTCCACGCGCCGCGGAAGAACGGACGACCGGACCACGCGATCACCGGGATCGTCAGGACGAGCAGCGTCCAGCGCAGCGTGCCCGCGCTCAGCTCGCCGAGAAGCGGGAAGACGTTCAGGATGCCATGCGTGAGCGGCATCATGAGACGGTCCAGCAGGTCGATGCTCGCGCTGCCACTCTCCAACATCATCAGCGGCATCGAGAGCACCATCGAGATGACGCCGATCACCGCCGCCACGGCGAATCGGCGGAGAAGCGTGCGGTACTCGCGCTCACGCGCGATGCGCTCCCGCTCGACCGGGTCCGCAACGTCGATCGGCTGCGCCAGCCGGTAGCCCGCACGCCCGATCGCATCCGCCAGGTCCTCCGCCGTCACCGACTCCGGCAGGTACTCGACGCGAACCGTCGACGTCGCAACGTTCGCCGATGCGCGGACGATCCCGGCAAGCGCCATGAGCTGCCGCTCCACCGGGCCGCCGCCCGCCGCCATGTCCAGCCCCTCGACGTGCAGCTCGGTCTCCTCGACCCGCGCGTCGTAACCCGCATTGCGCACCAGCGTGACGATCTCCCCCGCGTTCGATCGGGCAGGATCGTAGGTCACCGTCGCGCGCTCCGTACCGAAGTTCACAGCGACGTCGAGCACGCCCGCGCCCTTCGCGACCTTCTTCTGGATGCGCGTGGCACAGGCCGCGCACGTCATGCCCACGAGCGGAACGGTGATGCGCTCGCCGGACGAAACAGCAGCCGTCTCGGCCTCGGCTGTCACCGGATTCACCGACATCTCACTGCCTCCCCCCTCAGCGGGCGTGCTTGTACATGAGGTCCAGGACCTCCTCGTACGTGCGCTGCGCTTCCACCGGATCACCGGAGCGCAGCGCGTCCGTGATGCAGTGCTCCAGGTGGTTCCGCATCATCAGCTTGCCCACAGCGCGCAGCGCCTCCTGCACGGATGAGATCTGCGTCAGCACGTCCGCGCAGTAGCGCTCCTCCTCGATCATCCGGTGGATCCCGCGCACCTGCCCCTCGATCCGGCGCAGACGGGCCAGCGCCTTGTCCCGGATCTCGGGCTCGAGCTTCACGGCATGGGTCGGATGCGTGTGCATGGGCTTGCTCCTCGTCGTTCGCTCGCGCGACACGGGCCTCCAAGACCCGTGACAGGCCGCCACAAGCGGGCTCTCATGGCCGGCACGACACCGGCCTCCACTGTGGGCAGCGCGTCGTCTGCAATGCGCACCGGCGCCCAGGTAGGATACCCCCCTAGGGTATCGTACCGTATATTGATGGGACCGTCAAGTGGTATGGACCCGGAGCGCCCGGCCGCGCGGGTCCCGGCTGGCATGGACCGTGTACGTCCGAGCCTCCATGGGACAGTCGAGCCGACAGAAGCAGACGCAGCCAGAGACCTGGTGGCGCCGTGAGGGCAACTCGCGCCGTGGGTTCCGCTATGTCGGTGCGAATGGTCGGGAGCTGACTTCGGAGTCGACGCTCGCGCGGATCCGGGCGCTCGTGATTCCGCCGGCCTGGACGGACGTCCACATCTCGCCCGACCCGGAGCGGAAGATCCAGGTCTGGGGGTTCGACGCTGCGGGTCGCAAGCAGTACCGCTACAGTGCCGGTCACGTCGAGCGGCAGGACCGGAAGAAGTGGCGGCGGGTGCTGCACGTTGCGGATGCTCTGCCGGAGCTGCGCGCAGCCACGAATCGTCACCTGAAGCGGCGCGGTCTGGATCGGGAGAAGGTGCTGGCGACGATCGTTCGGCTGATCTGTCGTGCGTACTTCCGTGCAGGCAGCGAGCGGTACGCCGTAACGAACCGGACCTTCGGGATCTGCACGCTTCGCAAGTCGCACGTCAGCGTGCACGGCCACAATCTGGTCTTCTCGTATTCCGGGAAGCGCAGCCTGGACCAGCGGCAGGTCGTTGCCGCGACGCCGCTCGTCGAGATCATCGAGGAGCTTCTCCGGCTGCCCGGTAGACGGCTGTTCCAGTTCGTCGCACTCGATGCGGTCGAAGCGAATGGAAACCGCCGGAGCGTCGCGTCACGGAATGGCAACGGCATGCGCGCAAGACGCCGCACGGGTCTTACAGCAGTATCGCCGTCCGCTGTCCGGAGCGTAACTGCGCAGCACGTCAACCGCTATCTGCAGGACGTGCTCGGCGAGCGCTTCACGTCGAAGGATCTGCGCACGTTCGGTGGCACGGTGCGCGCTGCGACCATTCTCGCGGATCTGGGCCCGCCACGGAGCCAGACGGAAGCGAAGCGCAACATTGCGCTGGCGTGCAAGCTGGTTGCTGCAGAGCTGGGTAACACGCCCGCGATCTGTCGCAAGGCGTACATCCATCCGGCGGTGCTGGAGCAGTACGCACTGGGTCGCACGATCGAGACGTACGCGCGGCGAAGTCGTCGTCAGCGGGTACCCGACATGGAGCGGGAGGGGTACTATCCCGAGGAGGTTGCGCTCATCCGGTTCCTGCAGCGTTACGGCTGATCGCGACGCGACCGACGACGCTCGCTCCCTTCCGCCCGCACAGCCTCCGTTTCTGCGCGCGACCTCTTCCCGCACTCACGACCTGCGTTCCTGCGCGCGACCTTCCTCCTGCAGGTCCGTCGACGCTCAATCCCTGCCGGCTCCGGTGATCTCCTCTTCCTGCACGTCCGCCTGCTGGTGCCGTGTGCGTGTGCCGCGGCGGTCGGGAGCAGCGAGCTCGTACAGCAGGTAGCTCATGTCGAGGGAGCGAAGTACGGGTACGGATACGTTGAACACAGGCACGCCGCCGGGTGTGCGCCCCTCGAGGGAGCCGTGGTGCGCGTGGCCGTGGAAGACGACGTTTGCGCCCATCGTGTCGATGGGCTGGACGAGGCGTGACGAGCCGAGGAAGGGCCAGATCATCTCGGGCTCGCCATGCACGGTCTCTTCGATGGGCGAGTAGTGCAGCATCACGACGCGTGTATCGGTCGTGAGGTTGCGCAGGGCGTTCTCGAGCTTGATCGACTCGTCGATTGCGTGCTTGGCGAACTCCTTGATCAGCGTTTCACCGAATGGAGCGAGTGCGCCGCGGCCGAATCCTCCCGCGAATCCCTTCGTGCCTGCAAAGCCGACGCCTTCGATGACGACGCCGGTCCCGTCCAGGACGTGGACACCGCGATCGATGAGCATCTGCATGATGACCGGTGCAGCGTCGCCTTCGTAGTCGTGATTGCCGAGCACGGTCAGGATCGGGATGTCGACGCCCTTCAGCTCACCGATGAACGCCTCGATCTGCTCGGGGCGGCCGTGTGTGGTCAGGTCACCGAGCAGTGTGAGCACGTCCGCCTCGCGGTTCGCCTCGGCGAACAGCTCGCGCAACGCACCGGTGCTCGACCCGTCGAAGTGCAGGTCGCCGATGGCGGCAATGCGCAGCCGTCTCCCCTCGCGACGCTCCGGCTCGGCAGACTCTGCCCGTGAGCTCATGACTCAGCCTTCCACACGTCGCTTGCCATGATCTCGCGAATCACGGGCAGCGTGCGTGCCGCGCGCGTCGCTTCCTGGCGCAGGTCCCGGAATCCCCACTCGTTGACGTCGATCGAGAACGAGAAGCGCGAGATGAGCGTGCCTGCGCACACCTCGGGATCGCCGGTCGCGTCGTCCTCGCGCGCGCGCTCGAGCAGCTCCCTGCGGACCCAGTCGGGAATCCGATTGCGGTGGCCGGGATACACGTAGTCGAAGATGTGGATCTGGGCGAGGAAGAGTCGCCAGTGCGCATGAATCCGGTGGAGCAGACGCTTCCAGTCGATCTGGTCGCCGCGGCAGAGGATGAGGTGCAGCACGTCCGCCATGTCGGAGCGATGGCGCTCGCTCACGAAGATGCGGTGCATGATCAGGTCCTCGGGGGGCGCGACGCGCACGGGCTCGCCCGCCAGGATCCCGGCTCGTGAGTACTCGTACCAGTCGTGATCGATCAGGGCGAGGCCGTTGCCCATGCCGTAGATGAGGTCGACCTGCTTGCCGTCCTTCTTTGCCTTGGCGAGCCAGTGCGCCTGCTCGATCGTCGTCGTGAACCCCTCGTCGCGGAGCACGCGTGCCGCATCGACGACTACGCTCGGCTCGAAGAACAGATCGAGGTCCTTGGTCTTCCGGTAGATGCCGGTGTACTCGTAGATCGCGTACAGTCCGCTGACGATGTACGGGACACCCGCTCGATTGAGCGCGCGCAGTGCCTGCCGATAGACGATGCGCTCGTCTTCCGGAATCCAGAACTCGCCGTGCGTGATCGAGCGCTGTTCCTCGCCGCTCAGCTCTGCGCCGTCCGGCACGCGTACGCCCCCTGCCTGAGTCGTGGAAATGCCGCCCCCTTGTGGTCGTCCGTGACTGGCTGTCGCGGGCGCCGCACTGGTGCGCGTGACAGCGCCGCTGGCGGAGGCGTCCAGGGTGGCAATGATCGGGCCGCTGGCTGGCTGGAGCGGTGCTGATTAGCTTCGTCGCATGTTCGAGGACTGGAAGCAGGCGTGGCGCGAAGCGGTCGCGAATTTTCAGCGTGAGCTGGAGGACGAGCCCGGCGACGCGACGACGCGCGCCATGCGTCGTGACGAGCGGACGGCGGCTGAATCGCTGCGTCGCCTCGATGCCGAGCTGGCCGCGGCGCGTCGGAACGCCGAGGCCGAGCGGAACGAGGAAGCGGTGTGCCGCCGGCGCGAGGGCCTCGCGGTCAAGGTTGGCGACACGGAGACCGCCCGCATCGCCGCCGAGTACGCCGAGCGCCATGCCGAGCGCGCGGTCGTGCTCGAGCGGAAGATCGAGGTCCTGGAGGCGGAGCGGCTGCTCCTGCTCGGTGACCTCGAGCGGATGCGCGCCGCCCTCCGGGAGCGCGGCGTGGAGCCGCGTGTCGAGTCCGGGACCGGCGGGCCCTCCTTCGAGCCGTCATCGGGTCCTGACCTGCGCGAGCGGGAGCGTGAGGAGCAGCGGTTCCGGCGGATGGAGCGCGAGGCGCGGGAGCGCGCTGCGGAAGAGCGCCTCGAGGAGCTGAAGCGGAAGCTGCGCTAGTCGTTCCTGCCCCGTCGCGCCGTGTGCAGCGGCGCTGACGCCTCACCCTCGTCATTCTGCACGAACAGCGGCAGGAGGTCCCGCGCGGCCCGTGCGCGCTCCAGCAGGCCGGCCGCGATCTCGAGGATCGCGCGATCCGGATCGCGCGGGTTCCCCGGCGGCGTGCCCAGTCCCACCGTGAACGTGCCGGGAATCGGCTCGGCGATCACGACCGCAAGCGTCATCGAGGCGGAATCACCGGGGGCGAGGACGAACGGCCCGCTGCTGATCAGCAGCCGGACGTCGCCGGGTGACTCGGGCGTGTGGCCGATCCCCGGGTCCGTGTGCACCGGTGCGTACGGGTTGCGCCCGCTCATCATGCCCAGTCCGCGGAACTCGTTCGAGCGACCGCCACCCCAGTCCGGGGTCTCTCCGCTGACATTGCGCCAGCCGTTCAGCACGTGCGCCGTCCCTGGCTCGGTCTCCAGCACGACGAGCCCGACGAGGCCGGGCGCGGTGCGAGCCGGACCCTGGAAGTTCGGCTCCTCCCAGCCCCAGTCATACGCGAACACCATGTTGTCGCTCGGCGCGTACGCCATCATGTCGTCGGCGGCGTTGCCGATGTCGACGTCGAGCCCGTAGCCGATCCACGCGTTCTCGTACGTGAGTCCGCCCTCCGGAATCAGCGGGTCCGTCACCATGTAGAGCGGATCCGCGGAGATGTTGTGCACGACGAGTCGAATCCCGATTGCGTCGGGGACCTCGGGTACTGCGACGAGATGCTGGTCGAGGCGCAGTCCCCGGACCGTCGAGAGCGTGATCATGTTGGACGGCGGGATCACCCAGGGCGACTGTGTCGCGCGCAGCTCGGTCTCGGTGCGCACCGGCGGCGGTACCGGCCGTCCGGCCAGAAACGGGAGGTCATAGATGCCGAGCGCGACCGTATCACCATTGGTGAGACGTGCCGCAAACATCGGCATGCCGGTCGAGACGTAGCTGTTGTTCGTGGTGAACGGCCATGTCAGGCCGTCAGCGGTCCCGTCCTCGAGGAAGAACGTCCCGAGCGCGTTGATCGACAGCCGGTAGCTCTCGAACAGAGGGGTCGGCGAGGCTCGCAGGTCGCGGTAGCAGCTGGGCCGACCGCAACGGAGAACGACGGGTCCGTTGACGCTCGCGATGCTGTCGTCGCTGACGTTGATGCGTGCGCCGTACCGGTACGACCACCTGCCGCTATCGAGTGCGACGATCAGCTCGTGCTGACCATTCAGCCCGTGGATCGTGTCGGGCGTGATGCGGTTCGTGCTGCGACCATCAACGAGAATGCGCGCACCGGGCGGATCAGACTGCACGAACGCGCGACCGGTGCCCGGCCCGGTGCCGTCGCGACAGCCAGCGGCGAGGAGAGAAAAAAGCAGCAGCGTGACGGGCAGGCGCGGCATGATCTCGGCAACCGGTTCGTCCGGGGTGACGGCGCTCAGAAGCGTGCGCTGAGCACCGGAAGATACACACCTGGGACGGTCCGGTTGCCTTTTTCCAACGCCCGGGGCACCGGCAGGACGGGGCCCAGGCCCAGCCGGCCGTCGCGCACCTCGAGGAGCGCCCCGTCGCCCGGCTCCCGCGGCTCGCCCTCGAGCCGGTCATGCGAGCGTGTCGCAAGCACGCCGAACGTGAGTCCTGCCGTTGCCCCGATCGTCGGAATCAGGACTGCCGCCTTTTCGTCATCGACGCTCGCTACGAGATCGACACCGACGCCCGCGAGCGCTCCGACGAGCCCCGCCAGGCTGATCAGACGCGCGCGTGACTCTGTGAGCTGCCAGCTGCGCTGACCGAGCGCACTGCCGATCAACGCCGCGTTCCCGCCCAGCATTGCCGCGAGCAGTACGCCATCGCCCTCCGCATCCAGCAGGTAGGAGAGTGCCGCCCCGTATCCTGTGCCCCACATGGAGCCGAGACTGACCGTCGCAGCCGTACCGGGGCTGATCGGCTTGCGTGCGAGAACTGCTCCCGTCGCGATGCCCGCAAGGCCGCCAAGGACCGCCCCCGCGATCACTTCCTCGGTGTTGTCGTCGTGCTCGACCTCGAAGCACGGGCCGTCCTGCGGGCACACCGTGCTCGTCGACTCACCGATGTCGAGCACTTCGGCGAGGGCGATTCCCTGCCATGTCCCGAAGGTGCCGCCCCACGTGATTGCACGTGCCTGACCGGTCGTGATCTCACGCCGCCCGGTGTATGCACGCGCGGCGAAGAACCCGGCCGGTCCACCGGCGAGGAGTCCGATGCCGTACGCCTCGGGATCATCGCTGTCGAGGATCAGCGGTGCGGCAACACCCAGCCAGAGCCCGTACAGCGTTCCCCAGACGAGCAGCTCGGTGCGGCCACTCCGGTCGAGTGTGATGCGACCGTCCTGCGAGCGTGCACGGATCGCGTCCGCCGCGGGGGTATCACCGAATCGCTGCAGGATGAGTGAGTAGAGCGCGGACGCTACCTCCGAGCGGCGCTCCTGCTCGAAGCGCCGCGCCGCGTCGAGAAGGACGGCCGCACTGTCTGCGCGTGTCTGTGCCTCTGCAGTCCGTGCAGACACGGCAATCGCGGCACCCAGGAGTGCCGCGATTGCGAGTGTCCGGACGGCGCCCCGTAGAGCGCACATGAGGTCAGGCCGCCGCTGCAGGCTTCGAGGCCATCATGCGGCGGATCGGCACGACGAGCAGCGCAAGCACGGCTGCGGCAACGAACAGCGACAGCGACGTCCGCTCGAAGAGGGCGGGCATCTGCTGCAGGTTCTCGGGATCGACGTGTCCGCCGACGAGGCCCGCAATCAGGTTGCCGAGTGCGGACGCCGTGAACCAGATGCCCATCATCTGCCCGACGTACTTCCGTGGCGACAGCTTCGTCATCGACGACAGGCCGACCGGGCTCAGGGCCAGCTCTCCGACCGTCTGGAAGAAGTAGCTCCCCACCAGCCACCACGGTGAGACGAGCGTTGCGCCACCGCTCGCAACGACCGCGCGGGCCGCGAAGATCATCAGTACGAACCCGACACCGGCCATCGCCAGCCCGAACGCGAACTTCGTCGGCGCCGACAGGTCGATGCCGCGCTTGCCGAGCCCCACCCAGATCGCCGCGAACACCGGTGCGAGCAGGATGATGAAGAACGAGTTGACCGACTGGAACCACGTCGCCGGAATCTCGAAGTCGCCCAGCATCCGGTTCGTGAAGTCGGCAGCGAACAGGTTGAGTGACGTTGGCGCCTGCTCGAACGCCGACCAGAAGACCATCGCGAAGATGAACAGCACGATGATCACACCGACGCGCTTCTTCTCGTCCGTCGTGAGCCCGCCCGTCAGGAAGACCGACAGGAAGAAGAGCGCGACGAGCGCGAGCGTGATGTCGCGCAGTCGAGTGCCCACCGCCTGCGGGTTGATCGTGATCACGCCGGTCGCGGCGAGGATCACAACGATTGCGAGCACACCGAGCCCGATACCGAGAGCGAGCTTGCCCATCCGCTGCTGCTTCGCATGCACCACGGGGTCGGGATGCTTCGTCGGCTCCAGGCCGATGTCGCCGAGTGTAGGCTTCGCCCGCAGCGTGAAGACCGTGAGACCGATGATCATGCCGACACCGGCCGCACCGAAGCCCCAGTGCCAGCCGATCTGCTCACCCAGGAACCCCGTGATAAGCTGGCCGAAGAAGGCACCGATGTTGATGCCCATGTAGAAGATCGAGAAGCCCGCGTCGCGGCGCTCGCCGCCTTCCGGATACAGGTCCCCGACAATCGCCGAGATGTTCGGCTTGAGCAGACCCGTGCCGAGGACGATCAGGATCAGGCCCAGGAAGAACGGGACCTTCCCGGAGAGGAAGGCCGACGTGCCGATCGATATGTGCCCCAGCGAGATCAGCAGCGCACCCCACCAGATCGCGCGCCGCAGACCGAGCAGCCGGTCGGCTACCCAGCCGCCCGGGAGCGAGGCCAGGTAAACGCTGAACCCGTAGATCCCGACGATCGCCGACGCCTGGTCCCGGTCGAACCCGAACCCGCCTTCCGACAGCGCCGCAGCCATGAAGAGGACGAGGAGCGGTCGCAGGCCGTAGTACGAGAACCGCTCCCACATTTCCGTGAAGAACAGCGTCGACAGGCCCGCCGGGTGGCCGAAAAACCGCCGGTCGTTCTGGGGGGACTGCAGACCGGGGGGCGCCTCGTCATGTGTGACCGCGCCGGCCGACGGCTGCTCGAATACGGAATCGTCGTTTGCCATGAAATAGATCCTGGAGGACGTGAAGCCGCCGCGTCGGCAGGCAGCGGCACTGCGATCATCGATCAGGGAGCGGGACGGCCCAATCTATTGCATCGGGTTGAAATTCCGCCACTGTGAGGACGCCCCCACGGGCATGGCCGCGCCCCGCGCAAACCGCCACGCTCGGGCCGTGAAGCCGGCAGAAACCAGCGGCGGCCCCTTTGCCGCGATCCTGGGCGAAAGCGCTGCGGCAGCGGCGATCCGGAGCTTCGGGGCACGCGCGGCCAGCGTCGACGCCTCGGTGCTGCTGACCGGGGAAAGCGGCACGGGAAAAGGAGTCCTCGCGCGCGCGATCCACGTCGCCTCGTCGCGCCGGCGCGGGCCGTTCGTCGCGGTCAACTGTGCCGGGATCCCCGAGACCCTCTTCGAGAGCGAGTTCTTCGGCCATACGCGCGGCGCGTTCACCGGCGCGCAGCAGGCCCACCGGGGACTCTTCGAGCAGGCCAACGGCGGCACGCTGTTCCTGGACGAGATCGGCGAGCTGCCCCTTCCGCTTCAGGCCAAACTGCTTACTGCGTTGGAAGACCGGGAGTTCCGTCGGGTCGGCGGTGAGCAGCCGGTGCGGGTCGACTGCCGGGTCATTGCCGCGACGGGTGTGGATCTCGAGCGCGCCGTCGAGAACCGCCGGTTCCGACGCGATCTCTACCACCGGCTGCTGGTGCTGAGTTTCCGGCTGCCGGCGCTCCGGGAGCGCGAGCGCGACGCCGAGCTCCTTGCCCATGCCGCCCTGGCCTCCGCGTGCGGCCGCTACGATCGGTACATTCGCGGCTTCTCACCCGCGGCGCTCGGCCTCATCCGAACTCACCCCTGGCCGGGCAACGTTCGACAGCTGTACCACGGCGTCGAGGCCGCTGTGCTGGCGGCGACCGGCTCCGTCATCGAGCTGCGCGATTTTCCGGAAGCCGTGCTCGGACGCTCTGCCGCACCGCCGGACGATGAGCGGGCGGCACTGCTCGAGGCGCTGCGCCGTGCGCGCGGGAACCGCACGCATGCAGCCCGCGCACTCGGCATCGCGCGCAACACGCTGCGCGCCCGGCTCCGCGCGTGCGGCATAACCCAGCGCGACATCGACGAGGCGATCGCTGATCTGACCACCTGACCAGTGCCGGTTCGGACCGTTCCAGGTTTCGTCCCATCCAGACATGGCACCGCACGGCCGGAACGATTACCTAAGAGCAACAGCAGCACGAGTCTCCGCAGCACACCTCTCCATTCACACGGTCGTGGCACGGTGCGGGCCTTACGACGCGGCGCCAGGACGGAACCAGGGTCGTCCGACCCGCACACACGGAGGTGTCACATGCCGAAGTACCGCAATGCAGTCGCAGTCACGATGATCGCGCTGTCGGGCGCGGTCGCGCAGCCCGCCGCGGCGCAGGTATCCGACTGCTTCCGCGACGTCATCGGCGACTGCGCGGATGCAATGGACGGTCAGGGGTGGTTCACGCGCTGGGCGCTCGGCGTGTTCTGCAGCGCGCTGCTCACGGGCTGCGCGGTCAGCTGAGGTGGCGATGCGCACGTCGCGCTGGGTCCTGGCCATCCTGGTGACGGCGAGCACTGTGCTCGCGGCGGTGAGCGTCGGCGTGCGCAGGGGCGAGGGCGGCGGCTTTCCGCCGCCCTCCTCCGGCAGCCTGCTGCCGTTCGATTCGACGCTTCTCGGACCGCCCCGCAATCTGGCGACGCTGATCGATACGGGGCTCGACGTGGTCGAGGACGTCGCCACCATCGGCGATACCGTGCTCATGCTGTCGCGGAGCTCGTGGCGAGTCGTGACGGGCACACGCACGCGCGGGCCGTTCGGTGCGGAGCCGCCGGGCTCGCCCCAGGGCATCGGCCGCGCGAACCGCATCATCGCTGCGGACAGCACCGTCTATATCCTCGGCACCGAACGCAGGGAGGTATCGCGCTGGACGCGAACCGGCCGCCTCATCGAACGGCTGGCGGTAGCCGCGCCCGCGCAGCTGCGGCTGCCCCAGGACATGGCCGTGCTCGACGGCAGGGTGTTCGTCGTTGCGCAGGAGCTCGACCGTGGCAGCATGCAGTGGATCGTGCTCGAGCTGCGACGTGACGGCGAGCCGGTCGAACTGCTGCGTGCGCCGCCTGGTGCATCGTTCTTCACACAGCCACGCATCGCGGCTGCCGGCAATGACGTTCTGCTCATCGACCCCGTCAGCCATGAGACGCGGGAGCTCTTCTCGGGGCGGGTCCGTGCGCGCATCGACGCGCCCGTGTGGCCGACCACCGATTCCGTGCGGAGGGAGTATGAGGCCAGCGTCGGACGCATTGCGGCAGGAAGGGCGCGTGCCCCTGAGCTGCCGGACGTGATGCCGTCGCTGCAGAGAGCAGCGGTGACGCGGTCGGGCATCATCCTGACCGGGACCAACCCGCTGGGTGATGCGCTGCACGTCGAGGCGTTCGCGCGTGACGGGGCGCCGGTCGGACGACTCACCAATGTCCCGCTCGAGCCGCCCCTGTTCCTGACCGCCGATGGAATCGTGCGCGTATCAGAGGAGCCGCGCAGCATCATCTTCACGCTGTTGCCACTGACCGGGAGCTGAGTACGTGCCATCCATACACTGCGCCGGTGTCCGGCACGTGTATCCCAACAATGTCGTCGCGCTGAACGGCGTGAACCTCGAGCTGGGAACCGGTATCACCGGGGTGGTCGGGCTGAACGGCGTCGGCAAGTCGACGCTGCTCGGAATCCTGCTCGGGGCGCTCGAGCCAACCGCCGGGAGCGTGCTCATCGACGGCATGCCTCCGAACGTGTACCGCGCCACACACGGAGTTGGCTACGTCGCGGAGGGCACGCGCTTCGAGGGACATCTGCGTGTCGCAGAATTTCTCGACGGGCTCGCCGAGCTGTGCAGCGCGCCAGTCTATGAGACGTTCGGAACCGAGTCGCTCGCGGATCGCAGGCTGGACCAGCTTTCCCAGGGTCAGCGCCGGAGAGTCGAGATCGCGGCCGCACTGATCGGCGGCGTCGCCCTGCTGCTGCTGGATGAGCCCACGAACGGCCTCGATCCGATCGCCCTGCGTGAGCTCCGTGAGATCCTGCTCTCGCTGCGACGCCCGGGCGTGAGTGTAATCATCTCGTCTCACCACCTCGACGAGCTCGAGCGGATCGTCGATCGGGTGGTGTTGATGACGCGCGGCGCGATCGACGCCGTGTACACGCGTGATGAGCTGCTTGCACGATACGGCTCGTTCGACGCCTTCGCCGCTCGTCTCTCGGCAGGAGAATCTGCATGACGCGCGTCTTCCTCCGCTGGCAGCTCGCACGCTGGACGCGGACGCATCCCGGACGCCACGGGGTGATCCTCATTGCATTGCTGCCCCTCGTGTTCCTGGTGCCGTTCGACCGGACACCCATGTTCGACGACTGGCGCAGGGGTGCGGCGGCAGCCGCGTTCATCATCGCGTTCGTGCTCACCGCCGTCTGCACGCGGGACAGCGCGCGGGTGCCGCAGGCCGCGGTCTGGCTGTTCCAGAAAGGGATCCGCATTCAGGACGCGTTCCTGACCCGTTGGGCAATCGACATCGGACTCGTTCTGATCGCCTGTCTCTGGAGCGGTGTCGGCGTGACGATCGGCAGCCTCGTCCACGATTCCATCAGCATCCCATGGGTGCTGCTGCAGACGACGGGCACGATGATCGTATCGGTGGTAGCCGCGTCCATGCTGTTCGGCTTCGGCGCAGCCGGCTCGGAGCGCGGGAACGATCTGCTCGCCCTGCTGCTGTTCGTTTCGCTGCTGGAACCGCTCGGCACGTTCTTCCTCTCACCGACCGGCCGGGGGATCGTGCATGCGTTCCTGCTGCCTGTCGTGGATGCCGCAGGTCTGCCGCGTCGCCTGCACGAGAACCCTCTGTCTGCGGTGCATGCCGCCTTCCACGTAACGGCCTGGTGCACCGCCTGGATCGCGTTCGGCGTCTGGCGCCTCGCCGCATGGCGACCGGTGCCCGGGCTACGCTGAGGAGGATGGGGGTCACCCCGTGAATTCGCTTCCGTGACTGAACGGGGCTAGTTTCCGCTCTCATTTTTCAACGAGGTCGGAAGCCAGTCATGGACACCACGATCCTGCGGGCGCTGCGGGATCAACCCCTCGCCCGCAACCTCACCGAAGAGGAGCTCGGCTCGCTCGCCGGGCACGCCAGGATCATCACCTATCAGCGCGGCCAGTACCTGTTCCACGAGAGCCAGCCGCGACGGGCGTTCGGCGTAGTGCTGCGCGGACGTGTGCAGATCCAGAAGGGGCCGCCGTCCCGGCCGCAGGTCCTGTACGTGCTCGACAAGGGCGCGTCATACGGTGAGAGCAGCCTGCTCGACGAGTACCCGCACTCCACATCAGGCGTGGCGATCGAGGACGCAGAGGTGCTCGAGATTCCACGCGAGGTCTTCGAGCGACTCTCGACCGAGCAGCCGCCGCTGTACAGCAAGCTGATCTCCGTCGCCGCCCAGATCATTGCCGGTCGCCTGCGCGAGGCGAACTCCCGGCTGGTCGGCAGGGGTGAGACGTACATCTCGGGCGAGACCCGCCGGGAGAAGGACCTGCTCGGCGAGCGGGACGTACCGGACAACGTCTACTACGGCATTCAGACGCTGCGTGCCGTGGAGAACTTCCCGATGACCGGCATCCCCATCGCGCAGTACTCGGCACTGGTGAATGCACTCGCTGCCGTGAAGGAGGCGGCCGCGGCCGCGAATGAGCAGCTGGGCCTGCTCGCGCCCGAGATCGCGGACGCGATCCGGCGCGCAGCACGTGAGATCCGCGCGGGGAACCTGCACAACCAGTTCGTGGTCGATGTCATCCAGGGCGGGGCGGGCACGTCCACGAACATGAATGCGAACGAGGTCATCGCGAATCGCGCGCTGGAGCTGCTGGGTCATCGACGCGGCGAGTACAGCATCGTGCATCCCAACAACCACGTGAACCTCTCGCAGTCCACGAACGACGTCTACCCGACCGCGCTCCGGCTCGCCATACACACATCACTCGGCGAGCTGGCGGGTGCAATGGCATCGCTTCGTGACGCCTTCCTCGAGAAGGCCGAGGAGTTCGCCGACGTACTGAAGATGGGACGGACACAGCTTCAGGACGCGGTGCCGATGACACTCGGCCAGGAGTTCCACGCGTACGGCGTAACGATCGATGAAGACATCGATCGGCTCCGTGAAGCGGCCTCGTTCATGCGCGAGATCAACATGGGCGCCACCGCGATCGGCACGGGCATCAACACGGACCCCCGCTACGCTGAGACCGTACGTCGCGCACTCAGCGAGGTCACCGGCCTCGATCTCATCACCAGCTCGGACCTGGTCGAGGCGACACAGGACACGGGCGCGTTCGTGCTGGTGTCCGGCGTGCTCAAGCGTGTTGCGATCAAGCTGTCGAAGATCTGCAATGACCTGCGCCTGCTCTCGAGCGGTCCGCGTGCCGGCCTCGCCGAGATCAACCTGCCGCCGATGCAGCCGGGCTCGAGCATCATGCCGGGCAAGGTCAACCCCGTCATCCCCGAGGTGGTCAACCAGGCGTGCTTCCAGGTGATCGGCAACGACACCACCGTCACCCTGGCAGCGGAGGCAGGACAGCTCCAGCTCAACGTCTTCGAGCCGGTGATCGCGTTCAACATCTTCCAGTCGGTCGATATGCTCACGCAGAGCTGCATCGTTCTGCGCGAGCGGTGCGTCCGCGGCATCACCGCCAACCGCGAGCATATTCGCGGTATCGTCGAGCGCAGCATCGGCATCGTCACCGCGCTCGTTCCCTACATCGGCTACGAGCGTGCAAGCGCAGTCGCGCGCGAGGCGCTCGATACCGGCCGTGGTGTCTACGAGCTGGTGCTGGAGAAGGGCTGGCTCAGTCGGGAGAAGCTCGAGGACATCCTGTCACCCGAGGCAATGACGAAGCCGAGAGTGATGCCGACGCCGGGCAGGGAGGGGTGAGGAGAACCGGGGGTTCGGACTAATCGTCCGAACCCTGCCAGGTCGCGGGTAGCTGCAGCGTGAAACGCGAACCCTCATTGAGCTCGCTCTCGACCAGGATGCGGCCGCCGAGCAGCTCTGCGAGCCGGCGCGAGAGGGCGAGGCCGAGGCCGGTTCCGCCGTACAGCCGCGTCGACGAGCCGTCGACCTGCCGGAACTCGTCGAAGACCGCCTCGAGCTGACCGGGCGGGATACCGATCCCCGTGTCACTCACCGTCCATTCCACGAACGGAGTCGGGTCATCGTCCACGCGACGCACCCGGACCGTCACGCTCCCCTCGTTCGTGAACTTGAACGCGTTGCTGATCAGGTTGTGCAGGATCTTGACCGCCTTCTCGCCGTCCGTCGTAATCGGCACCTCCTCAGCGTCGGACTCGATCGAGAAGCTGACGTTGTCTGCTGACTGACCGACGGACTCCGCCGCCCGGTGCGCAATGCTCACCGCGTCGTCGGGTGCGATGAAGATCTCCGCGCGACCCAGCTTGAGCTCGGAGAGGTCGAGCAGGTCGTTGATGAGATGCAGCAACACGTTTGCCGAGCGGTGGATCTTCTCCACCGCGTTCTGCTGCGGCTCCTCGAGCTTGCCTGTCTGTCCCTCGAGAAGCAGATAGGCGTAACCGAGGATCGAGTTCAGTGGAGTCCGGAGCTCGTGGCTCATGTTCGCCACGAACTCGTCCTTCAGTCGCTTCGACTCCTCTGCTTCGCCGATCCGCCCGCGAAGCGCAGCCATCTCCCGACGCAGCGTGGTGTTCTCGCGGCGGAGCTCGTCGAGCGCCTGCACGCGCTGCGCGCTGGCCGCAAGCTCATCGGCGAGCAGCTGCAGGAGATGCAGCTCCTCGGGATGGAATTCGTGTGGCTCCTCGAAGTAGAAGCTGAGTGCGCCGACTACGCCTTCACCTGACTCGAGCGGCAGTGCGACGAGCGCGCTGAATCCGAGCTCGCGCGCGGGCTCCCACCACTCACGAAGTGATGGGTCGTCGAAGACGTTCGATGCCGTGATCGCACGTTGCTCCGACACGGCTCGACCGGTCGGTCCGCGCCCCTCGCGGATCCGCATCTGGCTCAGAAAGCGGGCAGACGATTGCGGCCAGTTCTGCGCGCACTCCAGCTTGAGCAGCCCGGGATCGGTCGGGTCGCGCAGGAAAACGGATGAGAAACTGGCATCGACGAGCGGCGTCACACGCGCGAGCGCGATCCGGTACACTTCCAGCGGGTGGGATGCCTGCAGGAATGCCCGTGCGATCTCGCGGGTGATGTGCAGCTCGCGCTGCCGCCACCGGTCCATGCCCGGCACGCTCGACGTTGAGCCCATCACGTTCGCTTTACTACGCCCTTTGTTCTCTTGACGCTGCCGGACCGGTACTCTAACGTATCTCGGCAAGACGGTAGGTGGCCGCCAACGGAACACCAGCGAGTGCTCCACTGGTGGTCCGGCCAGAGTGTGCCGCAAGTTGTTCGCAGGAGTTGGACCGCGCAAGAGCGGCTCGCTCGTTCTGCCCGGCTCAGCGTCGCCGCTGCACGAACGATGGCCGCGGTTTTTTTGTCCCCTGCTGCCTCGTGCGATCTATTATCCAGGAGCGATCCAATGAACAAGTCGGATCTGGTGCAGGAGCTCTCGAACCGGACCGGGATGAGCAAGGCGGATGCAACACGCGCCATCGATTCGCTCTTTGACCCGGAGTCCGGTCTCATCCCGGAGGCGCTGAAGCGCGGGGACCGAGTCCAGATCTCGGGCTTCGGCACGTTCGAGACGCGTGAGCGCAAGGCGCGCACGGGTCGTAATCCCCGGACGGGAACGGAGATCCGGATCGGACCGACCGTTTCTGCTTCGTTCCGCCCGGGCAAGGCGCTCAAGGACGCAGTCAAGCCCGCCTGACCCGCGGATCTCTTTCGCCGCTGAACAGAGCCACGGCAGGTGCCGTGGCTCGTTCTTTTTTCTACCGCGGAGACAGAGGGCGGCTGGTCGCGTCCGAGCGTGCGCTCCGCGGCGTTCGGCGTTGACGGCTCGATGGGTGAACGGATGTTGGCTCACCGCGGAGGCGCGGAGGAGCGCGGTGAGCGTTGACTGAACGAAGCTCCGTCGGCGGAACGATCCTGTTACTCGAGCACACATGTCACGTCAGGTCGGCGGTGCTGACACGTACGGCCGGTATTGGCAAGAACGCGTGCGAGCGGACTGACACGTTCGAGCGGACTGACGTGTGCGTCATGCTGACGCATGCGGCGCGGACGCGCATGGACGGAGGATCCGACACCGACACCATCGTGCGGAACACACATTGGAGCATCTCCGCGCCTTCCGCGCCTCCGCGGTGAACCACCTACCGAGCCGTGGAGGAAAGCAGGAGGCTGTCGGCAGCCCTGGAACATCCCACCGACAGCCTCTGTGTGACCCTCAGTGTCCTCTGTGGTGAAGAATCAGTCGCGATCGCGCGGAGGACGCGGCGGCCGCGGGCGATCGCCCGTGCCAGGTCGATGCCGCGCACGGTCACGACCTGCCGATGGCCGATCCCGACCGGATGGTGCGCTGCCGCGACGGTCATAGTCGACACGCAGTGCGCGCGTGCGCATCGTCGTTCCGTTCAGGGCCTTGATCACACGCTCGGCGACGTCGGCTGCCACTTCGACGACGGAGAACGTGTCGCGCATCTCGATGCGGCCCACCTGTGCGCCCGTGATGTCTGCCTCGCCGGTGATCGCACCGACCAGATCGCCGGGTCGGATGCCGTCGCGTGAGCCGATGGAGAAGAAGAGCCGTGTGAAGGTGGAAGGCGGCCCACCTGGCCCTGCCGCCTCCTCGACCTTGCCGGCCGGGGCACGCCGCTCGACGGTCGGGGCTGCCATCCTGCGCTCGCGCAGCAGTGCGCTCAACGCCGCCGCGACCTCGGCCGCAGAGTACTCCTCGAACAGCGGCTCGAGCAGGAGCATCTGGGCGTCGAGGTCGCGTTCCTCGATCGCACGGCGCACCTCGGCACGGAAGGCGGCCCCGACGTCGCGGTCGCCGGCCCGTGCCTTTTCGGCCCGCAGTGCGACGTTCGCTTCTGCCGCCAGCAATCGCAGGTGCGCCAGCTCACCAGGCGTGACCAGCACGATGCCCGAGCCGGTATGCAGGTGGGTGAGCGTCGCCGCGTCCATCGGGGCGTCGTATGCGATAACGCGCGCGCCCCGGGGCGGCGCCTCGATCGCGCTCTCGACGCGCAGCGTGTCGCTCTGCTTCGTGTCGTAACCGCGAGCCGCAAGGAGTCCACGGACGAGCTCCGCGCGCCGTGCCGAGCGCGTCGTGACGAGCACGGCCTCGCCGCTCGAGCGCACCAGCAGTCTCGCCAGTGCGTCGTCCTTGTCGAACTCCGGGACGACGAGGTAATGGACTTCTCCGGCGGGCTCCGTCGTACCGGCAGCGCGATCGGCCGGCCGGGCAGGGATGCTGATTGCGCGACGCGCGTGCTGCTCGACGAAGCGCTCGACGCGCGTGTCGTATGCAGCCGTCGTGATCACGCGCTGTGCCTCGCGCGGGACGGCGGTCATGATCGCGTCGAGCTCCGCACTGCCCTCATCGAGGAGGGTCGACAGCGACTCGAGAACGACCGCCTGGAGCGATTCCAGCTTGAGCGCGGAGCGGCCGATCGCACCCGCGACATCCTGCAGCGAGCCGCACACGACGTTCGCCGTTTCCGCGTTGCGCCAGCCGGGTGCGAGCGCGGCGATGCGCAGGTTGAGTGTGCCTGCGAGTGCGGCCAGCTCGTCCGCGGCCGACACCGCGCGTGCACCCGAAGGCGTCACGATCAGAGTCTGCGGCCCCCCGTCGCCCGCGTCGGCGAACCGGTCGAGGAGGGCGAGCCCGTAGGCGGCGGTCAGGCCCGATCCGTAGGAGGCATGCAGTACGGCATTGCCCCCACGGCGCAGGACAGGGATGGCGGCGCGCTGCAGAGCGGACGGGGCGTCGAATCCACGCTCGGCGACGGCCGCGACCAGCTCCGCCCGCAGGCCAAGCTCGCTCAGCCCTTCACTCACGTGCCACCCTGACGCGACAACCCGGCCGGCAACGCCGGCGCGCCACGTCCGCGCACCTCGCCCGGCTGGTACGGCAGCATCGTCAGCCAGTACTGCACCTCGTTGTCCAGCCGCGAGGTGCGGAGCTGATCGGTGTCGATGTCGAGCTGGGTGTCCACGCCGTGCTTGTGGGCGTGGATCCTCACGGTCCCGTCGGCGCCGCTCAGTGTGAGCGAGTGCGCATCGCTGGCGACCACCTCGAGCGGGAGGCGCTCGGTCAGGATCTCGCGCGCGAGGTCGAGTGCCTCCCGCACCGTGGCCGAGGTCATCCGTACGTACTTCATTCGTCGTCTCCGGAAGCGCGGGCGACATTGCCCGCGGCAAGAAGCGCGCGCACCTCGTCGGTCGTGCGCACGCCCATCATCAGTCTGTACCGGCCATCAGCGCCGGCGGCGAGGTGCGCCGGGACAGCGGTGATGCCGAGGCGCGCTGCCTCCTCCTCGAAGCCAACGACCTCATCCGTATAGCGGTCGATATCGAGTGCGATCTTGAGCGCCAGGCGGTCCAGTCCGACCGATGCGCCGATCTCGACCAGTACGTCGACGCGCCCGATGTCGCGCTGCTCGAGGAAGTAGGCCTCGTAGATCGCGCGGTGCATGGCTGCGCCCGCGCCGTGCTCGCGCGCGAACGCCGCGGCCTCGTGCGCCTTGCGCGTTCGGGTCGCGAGCGTCGGCCGCTTCATTCCGGTCACACCGAGCTCGGCCGCAATCGGCAGGACGCTCCGCTCCCAGCCCTCGCGGAAGTACGGCGCATCCATGTCCGGCAGGGGAGTCGGCTTGGGTCGCAGCTCGAACGGCCGATTCTCGATGCGCACCCCCTCGTCCCTCAGCGGCGCGATTGCCACCTCACCGAGGTAGCAGAAGGGGCACACGTAGTCGGCGTAGACGATCAGGTCGGCGCCCGCGGCGCCGGCCGCTTCCTTCATCTTCCTGCTCCTTGACTGACGCCTAATCTCGGCGCGCCCCATGGCAGGGGCAAGGCTCCGCGGTGCATGGCGCGAGCCAGCGGCCGCGCTTGTCGCATATCGGATCACCCGGCATATTGGCCGCTGGCCTCACCCCCAACAATGAAGCGCATGCGTCTGAGCCCCAACGTCAGTACGCTCCAGCCCTCCGCAACGATCGCTGTCGCAACGCTCTGCCGGGAGCTGCGCGCCGAGGGCCGCGACATCATCGACCTCAGTGTAGGCGAGCCCGATTTCAGGACGCCGGACTTTGCTGCCCAGGCGGGCATCGCGGCGATCGTGCAGGGATTCACCCACTATACGCCCGTCGCGGGGCTGCCGGAGCTGCGCGAGGCGATCGCCGACTCGATGAGCCGTCTCACCGGCGCCGTGGTGGATCCCGCGGGCATCGTCGTCTCCAACGGTGCCAAGCAGGCCCTCTTCAATGCGTGCTTCGCGTTGTTCGGCCCGGGCGATGAAGTGCTTCTGCCGGCTCCGTACTGGACCAGCTACCCCGATCTGATCTCGCTCGCCCGCGCGACGCCCGTCGTGGTCCACACGACGATGGAGCAGGGCTTCAAGGTCACACCGGAGATGCTCGACGCCGCGCGCACGCCGCGCACACGCGGGCTGATCCTCAACTCGCCCGGCAACCCGACCGGCGCGGTGTACGCGCCCGAGGAGGTGCTGGCCATCGTCGAGTGGGCCCGGCGCAATGATGCAGTCGTGATCTCCGACGAGATCTACGGCCGCATCTGCTTCGTGCAGGAACGCGCGGCGAGCGTGCTCGACGTGACCGAAGTCGACGACAACGTCGTCGTGGTGGACGGCGCATCCAAGGCATTTGCCATGACCGGATGGCGCGTCGGCTTCAGCTACTCGACGCGGCCGCTGGCATCCGCGATGGCCGCCATGCAGAGCCACATTACCTCCAACATCTCGACGCCGTCGCAGTATGCTGCGCTCGCTGCCTACCGCGACGAGCCGCGCGTCGAGCACGCGGTGCGTGCGATGGTCAACGTGTTCCGCCGTCGTCGCGCGAAGGCGCTCGAGATGATCGCGGCGCACCTGCCGGGCGCCGAAGTGCTGCCGCCCGCAGGAGCGTTCTACGCCTTCCTGCGTGTGGATCGCTTCTACGACGAGCAGACGCGCGACTCCATCGCACTCTGCCGCAAGCTGCTCGAGGAGACCGGCGTCGCCGCAGTGCCGGGCGCCGCATTCGGTGATGATCGCTACATCCGTCTCTCGCTGGCCGCTCCGGAAGCCGACATCGCCGAGGCGATCCGTCGGATGGCGAGCGCCCTCTCGACTACTCCTGCGGGACGATCGACATGACGAACCAGGAAGAAGTGAAGGCGACGGACGCTGCATCGTGGTGGGAGGACCCGATCGACGCGGTGATCTCGCCGGTCGCGCTGTTCGACCGTAGACGTACCGCCCCGCTCGGCATCCCGATCCTCATGATCGTGTTCGGCGCCATCCTCGCCTATGTGGTGCTGCTGCCCGTGACCTCCATGGTCATGGAGGCGCAGGCTGCGTCGAACCCGCAGGCCGCACAGGCGATGCAGCAGTACGGCACCGTGTTCCGCCTCGTTGGAGCGGTCTTCGCACCGATCGGCATGCTGCTCATCCTCGCGTGGATCGGACTGCTGCTCTGGGGCTTCGGCCGACTCTTCGACGTGCGGATCATCTACAGCCGCGCACTGCTCATCGCCGTTCTCGCAGCATGGGTGTCCGTCATCGGGCAGATTCTCGGCGGCGTGGTGCTCATGCTGACCGGTGCGGATCCCGGCGCCGACATGATGAGCGCCATCTCGTTCGGCGTGCTGCGCTTCACCGGGAGTGAAGGAATACCACGCACGCTCGTGCCTCTGCTCGGACGCCTCGACGTGTTCGCGCTCTGGCAGGCGGCACTGTGGGCGATTGGCATCAGCACGATCTATCGCGTGCCACGCTCACGCGGGTTCCTGATCGCCGCCTGCGTGCTCGTGCTCTCGGCACTGCCGGAAGTGCTGCTCGCTCTCCTGCCGCAGCCCGGCGCACCCTGAGACGCCGCCTGGGCGTTCACGTATGAGCAAGGGGCCCGGCACTCCGCCGGGCCCTTCGGTTTATCGGCACCGCACGTATGCGCCGGCGAGCTCGCGCCAGCCACTGGACCCCAGAGCGCCCGTGATCGCGCAACGCAACGACACGCCGAGCGCGTCAGCCGCTCATGCTCGCGCGCGCTGCTTCGATCGTGCCGCTCACGTAGCTCCCGCCGAACAGGTTCACATGCACGAGCAGGTAGTACACACGGTATGCGGACCTGCGACGCTCGCTGCCCGGGGGTGTGGGCCACTCCTCTGCATATGCGTCGTAAAAGATGCGGGGAAATCCCCCGAACAGCTCCGTCATCGCAAGGTCGACCTCGCGGTCGCCGTAGTACGACGCCGGATCGATGAGCGCAACGTGCCCGTCCGCGGATGGGTGCGCGTTCCCGCTCCACAGATCGCCGTGCAGCAGCGACGGTCCGCGATCCGCGGCATCGCGGAGGATCGTATCGAGAGACTCAATGAAGCTGTTCAGCACCCGCCGCTGGCTCGCGTCGAACGCACCTGCGGAGAACGCTCGCTCGAGCTGCGGCAGCAGGCGTCGCTCGCGGTAGAACTCGGTCCAGTCATCCAGCCACCCGTTCTGCTGCGGCAGGGGGCCGATGTAGTTGTCGCGGGGGGCCCCGAATCCCTGCGCGCCCGCGCGATGCATCCGGCCGAGTGCATGACCGAGCGCACGCCACCCGCCATCGCCGACGTGACCGGGCTCGATCCATTCGAGCACCAGCGCATGCGGCGACACGGAGACGACCGCGGGCACGCGCACGGTCTGCGTCCCGGCGATCACACGCAGCGCCTCGGCTTCACATTCGAACTGGTCGGGCGGTGTGTGGGACGTCGCCCACTTCACGAAGACGGTACCGGCTCCGGATTCGACGCGTGCGGCCGGACTGATGCAGCCGCCGCTCACGCGACTCGGCCGAAGTGAGCCGGGATCCGCGCCGAGCGCATCAGCGACCTCCCGGCGCACACGGTCTGGCAGTGCACGGCCATCACTCATGCGCCCGTGGTCGCGACGACGTACGGCAGGCCGCGGGGACGATCCGGGTCAGCGTCTCGAAGGACGATCGCCGCAGCCCGTCAATCCGCGTTGACCCACGGATCCTGACTGAGCCAGCCGATGTCGTTGGGTGAGTAGATGAAGATGATGCCACCGTTCGCCAGGAGCGGCAGCAAGCGACGCGCGCGATGCTGCTCCATCGCGGGACAACCTTCACTGCGGCCTGCGGCACTCGCGGTGACGTAGGGCGCACCGTGCGCCACGATACCCCGTCGCAGCGCCGCGTCGTTGAACGCCCCCGACTCGCCGCGCATGCGCAGTCCGATCGAGGAGTAGCGCCTCCCGCCAGCGGTCCCGCGGAAGGTGTAGGTCTCCTCCGCGACATACAGACCCAGCGACGACTGGTAGCTGCCCGGCCGGTTCGAGAAGCTGTTCGGCACACCGTCCCGGTCGTCGAGGGAGCCGCGGCCGTGCGCGACCGGGAAGGGACCGTCGACCAGCGCGAGCCGCGCCATATCGAAGACCCAGCCACGCGGCGTCGCATTGTCCAGCCCGAAGTCGACGAAGTACATGTACGGGTTCGCGACTTCCTCGGGGTGCGCTGCGCGGTGGCTGTAGTACGCCCGGAACGCTATGCGGAGCGCGTCCGGATGACTGGTCTGGCGCGCAATCCCCGAGAACGCGTCCAGCGCGAGCTCCGTCGCAACCTCGCGTGCGTCCGCGATCGGCGGCATCTCCACCGGCGTGCCGAGCACCTTGATCTCCTTGCGAGCCCGTACGTCACCGGTATCCGCAGGGACCGAAGGCATCGGTACCGCCCGCACGGATGCTGCCGGCAGGGCGCTGAAGAGCAGCGCGGCAACGAACAGAACGATGGGGACAACAGGGGTTGCCGTTACGGGCTTGCTCATGCGAAGCGACGATGCTCGGGTTCTGCCAGTCAGTTGTCGGGGATGCGTTACACTATAACGACGCGCTGCCGCCTGCGCTACCCGCTTCGTGAACGCTGCACCTCGTGCTCGCCAAGGATGTGCTCGAGCAGTGCGCGGCAGCTTCGCTCGATCATATCCTGGACCTCGACGAAGCCCTCCTCGCCGCCGAACCACGGGTCCGGGACTTCGTCGACACCGTTCGCCTCCGGGTCGAAGCTGCGCAGCAGGTGGATCTCACGATCGTGGCCGGCCCGGTCGCGGACGCGCTCGGTGTTGCGCAGATTCTCGCGGTCCATGACTACGATGTAGTCGAAGCGCTCGAAGTCCGTGGCATGAAGCTGTCGTGCGACGTGCTCGACCTCGAGACCGCGCCGACGCGCGACCGCCACGGTGCGTGCGTCCGGTCCGTCCCCGATGTGGTAGGAGGACGTCCCCGCGGCATCGACGTCGAAGCGATCGGCCAGGCCGGCTTCCCGGACGAGCTGAAGAAACACTGATTTCGCCAGCGGAGAACGACAGATGTTGCCGAGACACACGAAGAGTACGCCGATGCGATCCCGTTCCGTCATGCTGCTCCCTTGAATACCGTTTATCGACCGCACCCGAATCTGCCCCGTTCCCGCACGTGTGCAACCCTGGTCGTCCTGCTCGCCCTGACGGGTTGCGACGTCCGGAGGCCCTCGTGCGAGCTGGTCGCGAAGGCAAGCCTGCCCGACGTGCTGCAGGAGGCGAGCGGCGTCGCCATCGACGCCGCTGGCCGGACATGGTCGCTCGCGGACTCGGGAGAGCCTGTCCTGTTCCACCTCGATGACAGCGGCCGCATCGTGCGCGAGTTTCGAGTACCCGACGTACACGTGCGTGACTGGGAAGATCTCGCGATCGGATCGTGCCCCGCGGGCGAGTGCTTCTACATCGGCGATATCGGAGACAACCTGCACGAGCGGGACGCCGTCCTGATTCTCCGTGCCCCGGTGCCCTACGATGACGAGGCGGAAGCGTCCTCCGTCGAGCAGCTCCGCATCCGCTACCCCGACGGGCCCTCCGATGCAGAGGCGATGGCACTGCTCCCCGACGGCTCGCTCCTGATCATCACCAAGGGTCGCAACCGGGCCGTCGGCGTGTACCGCTACAGGGAGCCGCTCCGGGCCGATTCTGTGCACACGCTCGAGCACGTGCAGGACCTCACCGACGGGATCGTGCAGCTGCCGGAACAGATCACTGGCGCGAGCGCCCTCGGAGAGCGAATCGTGTTGCGAAGCTACTCCGCGCTGCACGGCTATGAATGGACCGGCGACTCGCTCGCCGTTGCGCATCCGCCCGTCGCTCTGCGCTTTCTCGGTGAGCAGCAGGGCGAGGGGGTGGCGCTGCATCCCGACGGTACCGTGATCGTGGTGGGGGAAGGCGACCGGAACGGCTCGTACGCCCGGCTCCGGTGCGACACGTTCTGAGACGGGCCGGCTCGGAGTGGCCGACCCGCGCACCCCGAGACCCCGTACCGGCGGCACGGATGATGCTCCTTTATGGGGCCGGAAGTGCAAGCACCACAACGGCTTATGCCGAAAGGAGCAGCGGTGGAAAACGATCGACGCGAGTCGGACCGCATGATCTGGGTTCCAGTCGATCCGTACGTCCGGCCGGGTGACCGGCGGCCCGCGCTCGAACGGCGAAACGAGCTGGGGCTGGACCGGCGTGAGGGCTCGTACGACGGCGAAGAAGCGGGATCGCCTGCGAAGGCCCTGGAAACGTCCGCTGCGGAGGACGGCCCCGATCCGGAAGGCGCCGACGGCCGGCCGGCTGCCGGCGAGCGCCGTGAGGGTGTCGCAGCGGAGCGCCGTGGCGTTGAGCGTCGCCGCAGCCCGGGCGTTCCCCGGAATCGTCCCGCAGGTTTCCTCAAGCGCTTCCGTCAGCCCATTATTGGAGTGGGTCTGGCCGGCGCGGCCTTGCCGATGGTCGCCACGATGGATGCTCCCGGTTCCCCGTCCGAGGAGCCCGAACCGGGCGATGAATCGGCAAGCCGCACGGCCGCACCCGCGGCGGACGTAGAGGAGGCTCTCGCGGAGCGGGTTGGGAACGAGCGCGAGCTGGAGGAGCGCGAGCGCATCGTCCAGGCGCATGTCGCCGAGTTCGGCATCGCACGCGACATGGCGGAGGACATCTACGACGCTGCGCGGGCGGAGGGCATCGACCCTCACGTCGCGTTCGGTCTCGTCAAGACCGAGAGCACGTTCCGGGAGGATGCGAAGAGCCATGTCGGCGCACTGGGGCTGACGCAGGTGATGCCGCGCACGGCAGCGTGGCTGGAGCCCGGCACGACGTCGAAGGATCTGTACGACCGTAAGACGAACCTCCGGCTCGGCTTCCGCTACCTCGACCAGATGATCGACAAGTACAAGGGCGACGTGAAGCTCGCGCTGCTCGCGTACAACCGCGGCCCTGGCACCGTCGACAAGGTCCTCGCCCGTGGTGGCGACCCTGACAACGGCTATGCCGACCGCGTGCTCCGCCGCTGAGCCACGCGGAACGCAATCCTCTCGGGGTTGTATGTTGCATGGCCGTCCGCCTCGTCGTGGACGGCCTTACTCGTTTCATTGGAGGGAGATGCGATCCCTTTTCGTTGCTGCGACGCTGCTCGCGACCGCGATGCCCGTGCTTGCCCAGGCCGTGCCCGCGAAGCCCGTCGTCGACACGCTCACACTCCGCGCGCACACACGATTCCTCGCCGATGACGCGCTCGAAGGTCGCGGCACCGGCACACGTGGCGAGCGCGTCGCCGCGGCGTACATCGCGAGCGAGCTGAAGCGCCTCGGGCTGAGCGGCGTTGGTCCCGACGGAGGCTACCTGCTGCCGGTGCCGCTGCGCGCCGCCCGCGTCGAGCCATCGACGCAGCTGGTCGTGCGCGGGACGATCGGAGACAGCACGGTGTTCCGGCACGACGAGCATTTCGTGCTGAATACCGGAGGCGCGGCAGCGTTCCGTGATTTCGCAGGCGACGTCCTGTTCGCCGGCTCACCGGCGGAAGCCGCTGAGGCACTGGCCGGTATCGATCTCCGCGACAAGGTGGTTGCCGTACGCGGCCCGCTCGGCGCGGAGGCGCTCAACCTCGTGCCGTCCTGGACCGAGGCGGGCGTTACAGGCGTGGTGCTGCTGGTACCGGACGCAGGCCAGTTCGACCTGTACGTGCGCAGTCGGGGCGATACGCGCTACTTCGTCGCGGCAAACGTACAGGATCCCGTCTGGCAGCCAGCGCTTCCCGTCATCATTGCCGGGCCGGAGCTGACTGCAAGCCTGATGAGCGGCGCACCGGAGATGCGCGACCGCGCCGTCGCAGTGGGCCGGTCGGTCAGCGTCGATGTCGAGGTGACAGAGCGGGAGCTGCCCGCGGCCAACGTCGCCGGCCTGCTGCCGGGCAGGGATCCTGCGCGCCGCAACGAGTACGTGGTCTACACGGCCCATTACGATCACCTCGGCATCAGCGTACCTGACGCGGCGGGTGATTCGATCTACAACGGCTTCTCGGACAACGCGGCAGGCGTCGCCATGCTGCTGGCGATCGCCGAAGCGCTGCGAGACGACCCGCCCGCGCGGTCCGTGCTGTTCGTCTTCCTCACGGGTGAGGAGCGGGGTCTTCTTGGCGCATCGTATCTCGCCGCCGAGTCGCCCGTGCCCCTCGAGAGTATCCGCGCGCTGATCAACCTGGACGCAGGCGCGCCGCCGGCACCGCCGGTGAGCTGGCGCGTCGCGCTCGGCGCGGACAATCCGCTGGCACCGGTCTTCGAGGACGTCGCGCGCGAGCACGGCTGGACGGTGCAGCTCGGCGCGGCCTCACCGAACTCCGACTACTGGCCGTTCCTGCAGCGCGGTGTGCCTGCCGCGTTCATCATCCCCGGTGAAGTGTGGGAGAATACGTCGCCGCAGGAGCGCGATGCGCTCCGTCGCCGCTGGGACCGCTACCATCAGGCGGGGGACCACTACCATCCGGACTTCCCGTTCAGCGGCCTGCAGCGGTATGCGGAGTTTGCGTTGGCCGTGGGGTTGCGGGTGGCCGGGTCCTGATTGGCCTTCACCGCAGAGAGCGAGACAGTGCGGAGGCCCGCCTGCTGCGAAGAAGTCATCGGTGAGGCCGGTCCAACCGTGACGAAACAAAGCACGCGCGTCGCCGTGCCTGGTCGTGAGCAGGGGCACTGAGAAAGCTCCGGCGAGGACGGGCCTCGACCGGAGCTTCCTGCACCAGCGATTCACCCTGTGGTCGAATCAGCCTCGGCGCATTCCGCGCCTCTGCGGTGACATCAAGCCGCCTACTGCGCCGTAACGTCAGCTGCAGCGCCCTTCACGTATCGGTCGAACCAGTCGATCCAGCGGGCCCACAGATCCAGCTTGTTCTCGATCGCGCGCGGCGTGTGTGACTCGTACGGGTAGACGTAGAGCGCCGCGGTCTTCCCCTTGCTCGTCAGCGCGTGGAGGAAGCGCTCCGACTGCATCGGCCAGGTGCCGGTGTTGTTGTCGTCACCGCCGTGATACATGAGCAGGGGCGCATCGATCTGGTCGACCTTGAAGAACGGCGACATCTCGATGTACGTGTCCGGCGCAGACCAGATGTCGCGGCGCTCTGCCTGGAAGCCGGTTGGCGTGAGCGAGCGATTATACGCTCCGTCGCCTGCGATGCCCGCCTTGAAGAACGGCGTATGCGCGAGCAGGTTCGCGGTTGCAAAAGCGCCGTAGCTGTGCCCCCCGTGGCCGATGCGATCCATGTCGATCACGTTCAGGCCGTCGACCGCTCGCATCGCCCCATACATCGCACTTACCATGTTCGCGATGTACGTATCGTTGTAGTTCTCGCCGATGATCGGGATATCCGGGTAGACGAGTGCGTAGCCCTGCGTCAGCCACAGGTCGGACCAGCGCAGCCACGTCATGTGGGGGAACGCATTGTGATTGCGTGCCCGGATAGCTGCCCGCGTGTACTCCTCGGGCGTCTCGAACTCGCGCGGGTATGTCCAGAAGATTGCGGGCACGCGCTCGCCGCGCCGGTACCCCACCGGCAGTGACACGCGGCCGTGTACCTCGAGCCCGTCCTGGCGCCGGAAGGAGAAGTCGATCCGCTCGACGTTCGCGAGCTCCGGGAACGGGTTCTCGTTCCGTGTCAGGTTGGTGAAGCGCCCGCGCTCCCACAGGTAGCTGTCCGGGTAGAGTGTCTGCGACTCGCGGCTCACGATCATCCGCGCGAGATCGCGGTCGAGTGCGACGAGCGGCTGATCGAACGTGTCCTTCGCGCCCTCGAACAGCCGCGTGCGCACCGTGTCGCCCAGCGCGACACGATCGACGAACGGCTGCGGCCGGAAGTCCGGCGCGAGGCCGTCTCCCCGCAGGTAGACGGCGTCATTGCCGCTCGACGTCAGGACATGCTCGATGCCGTTCGGCGACCGGACCGTCCACAGCTCGCCGGGCAGGTCGAAGATGCTGTCGTTGTGGACCCATGGCGTCAGCAGGGAGCGCTCCACTGAATCACTGCGCAGGTCCCAGTGTGCAACGGCATGCCGGCCGTTCCGCGTCACGGTTGCAAATGCGTGCCGTCCGTCGAGGCTGAACGCTACGTTTCGCATATTGTCGGCACTCGTCGCGAGCACGCGTGCTGCTGCAGTGTCGAACGGCGCGCCGAGCACCATGACCCTGTCGTTGCCGTCGGTACGCGCGATCCAGGTCAGCAGAGCGCTGTCCGGTCGCCATGCCAGCTCGCGCAGCCCGCCACCACCGCCGAATCCCCCCTCGCGCAGACCCTGCTCCGCGAGCGTCGATACGATGCTGCCGCGTCGGTCGAGCACGACGGTGCGACGCGGGAAGCCGCGGTAGCTCGTGATGAACGAGAACGGCCGCTCGACGAACGTCGCCAGGATGTACGCACCGTCGGGGCTCAGGCGGATCGATTCGTACATGCGCGGCTCACCGAGCGTGCGTACGTCGCCGCTGCGTGTGATCTCGACGAGCTGTGCACGCGTGTAGTGCTCGAACAGTGCGGCGTCGTGACTGTCGCGCAGCAGGTAGGGGAACGTGCGCGTGACGGTTGGCTCGGGTCGGGTGATGCGCACGACCGGGCCGTCCGGCACCGGATCACGCGCCGGCTCTGTACCGCGATCGCGCGGGACGGCCAGCGTCAGCACGCTGCCCTCGGGCGTCCACTGCAGCATGCGCGACGGCCGCATCTCCACCTCCGGGGAGATGTTGACGTGCGACTCGGTGCCGAGCGTCGCAAGAATGCGGGTACGGCTCAGTCGCGACGCGCGCCCGGTTGCCGGGTCCGCCGTCCAGACCTCGGTGCCGGTGGGCAGGTGCACGAGAAACGCGACGCGTGAGCCATCGGGCGACCAGACCGGGTCGCTTATGAACGTGTTCGCGGGCAGCCGGACTTCGCGATATCGCTGCCCCTGCAGATCATAGAAGCGCAGCCCGTTGATGCCGAACGTATCGAGGTGCCAGAGCCGGTCCGTCTCGGGACGGACCTCCAGCTCTGCCAGCCGATACGTGGGCTTCGACATCAACGCGAGCGTGGACAGCTGCGTCGCGCGCGGGACGAGGAAGTAGCGGCCGTCGGGCGATGGCGCGTTCAGTATGGCATAGCCTGGATCGCGGCGCAGGAACTCGCCGATCGGGGCGGGCGGCTGCGCGTAGCGTGTTTCCGCCTCGAGCCGTGCGGCCTCTTCTGCGGTCTCGGTGAGCTGCGCCGCTGCAGGCTGCACCGCGAGAATCAGTGCGGCGACGCACAGCGCGCGTGAACGGATGGCGGCCACGTTCATCAGAGTCTCCGTATTGTCGGGAAGGTCGAATCAGTGTGTCACGACGCGCGTGCCTACGCAAGGCGAGTCGATGTCACGGACGGCGAGCCTCAGGACACGAGGTCCGTGAGCCAGCCCGCGATGATGCCGGTCAAGCGCGTGTACGCGTTGCGGTCGATGAGCACGAAGCCCGAAATCTCGACGTGGATCCAGCGGCCGTGGCCGAACCGTGTGTTCGAGTAGCGACCCTGCGGATTGGGCGAGCCCGTCAGCTCGTTGTAGCCCGGATCATCCTCGACGAGCCCCACGACGAATCCGCCTGCCCGCACGCGATCGCGCAGGTCGCGCGCATCGTCGTTTGCCTCGATGTCGCCGTACGCATCCGCGCCAAGGCTGAGGATTGCGTCCGAATTACTGGTCGGCGCGCTGTGGTTCATTGGCGCGAACCCGTGCACGGAGACCGCCATCGTTGCATCCTCGGCGAGTGCCTCGTGCACGCCCTGGAAGACGCTTCCGGTCGCGCGCGCCATGTCCGACTCGTCCCCGCCGTTCGCGTAACGGTGCGTGCCTGCAATGAGGAGCGCGCGGCATCTGCACGCGTTGTACAGCGCGACGGCAACGTCGGGTGTGTTGACATCGAAGAGCGGATGGTTGACGTGCACGTCTGCGGGCGCGGCGCCTTTGCGGATGATGTACGTCCCCCAGCCCCGTTCGATCGGCGTACGCTCAATCATCACGAGCAGTGTGTCGCCGTGGAGCGCGTCCACGGTCGCCTCGACGTCGTAGTCGTAGCGGTCGGCGAGGGAGTCCGCCCGTGCGACTCGCCCGGCCCGCGCCTCCGCCAGGATTCCCACCATCGCGATCCGCTGATCCGGGCTGGGCGGGGCGTAGCCGTTCGTGTTGCGGCGGGGCATGTGGTCGACCACCGCGTCCACGAGCGTCGCCACGTCCAGGGTGTCGGGCAGCACGCGCGTGCCCGGCGCTGGGCCCGGGCCGGGTCCCGGGCCCGGGTTGCCCGGACCGGCCGGATCACCGCCGTCGCCACATGCAGCGGCAACGAGTGCAAAAGACACGGCGGCGCAGCCGAAGCTGCGCCGCCATGCATGAGCGATCCTCTGAATCCGTGTTTCCTGCATTCGCGTCGACTACTCGCAGCGCGGCAGGTTTACAGGGCAGCGATGATACTGAGGCGCCGGCGCGGCGCCGCCCTGGTTGCCACCGAAGGTATACAGCGGCAGCCCCAGGTTCTCAAGCTCCCTGCCCGGAATCGGGAAGTGGATCAGCGAGCCTTCCTGCAGCTGGTTATTGCCACGCAGCCAGTAGTAGATCTGCTGGCCCTCGATGCCCGCCATCTCCATGTGGACCTCGTGCTTCCACGCATCCCACAAGCTGCCGCAGTCGCCGTCCATCTGCTTCGGCACGCAGTCGTGCGCCTCGGGCGGGCCGTCGATGGTCACCGGCGGCAGCTCGCCATTGCGGACACGCGTGATGTTGATGAGCGGGACCGCCTCTTCCGCGCGACCCAGGCGGATGAGCGCTTCCGCCTTGAGCAGATTCATCTCGTCGACCGTCATGGTCGGCTGCGGGCCCTGGTACCACGACTCACCCGCACCCGAGCGCAGATAGTAGTAGTACGACCACCGGTACGTGCCCCGGCTGCCCGGGAACAGCGTTGTGCGATGATACCCGAAATACTTGCCGGCCTGCGCCGGACCATCCGGGCCGTGGATGCGCCGATCCATCGTCTCGATCTGGAACGGCTGGCGGTCCTCCGACGGCGTCGCGAACCATTCCTGGAAGCGGCCGGTCGAGTCCGCCGGGCCCAGCGCGATGTAGTCCATGCGCCAGTGGTCGCCGGGATTGGTCCGCACACGCGCGAGCAGACGCCGGTAGTCCGACTCCCAGGACTCGAGGAAGCCGGTCGGTGCGAAGTCCTCCCGGATACCGGCGTCGATTCGCCGGATCACTTCCTCCCAATCGACTGCTGCGCGCTCCTCCCATGTTCTGGACGAGTTCGCGATCAGACGTGCGGCGTACGAGTTCGCCAGCTGCGCCAGCTCCGCGCTGGTCATCTCCTGGCCGTTGATCCACTCGTGACTGCCCGGGATCGTGAAGGCGTTCGCCTCCATGATCGCGATGGCTTCGTCGATCATCGACAGCGCGGTATCGATCACGACGGGGTACGGCTCGTATTCCGTCAGATCCTTCTCCTCGAGATCGTCGAACTCCGTAACGATCACAGCCTTGTCGAAGAGCAGACCCAGATAGCCGTACGCGAGGCCCTGCAGCAGCTTTGCGAACGCACGCGCTCGCGGGGTGTGGTCCTCGCCGTCCACGATGATCTCCAGGCCCTCGTTCATCGCGCTCAGGCCGTCGTTGACGTTCGAGATGACGTCGTACATCCACCCGAACGGCTGATCGTTGACGGCACGCCGCTCGTTGAGCGGGCTGTTGTTCCACGCCGAGCGCGGCTCCTCCGAGAGCTCCGCGACCGCGTAGTCGAGGAAGCCGCCGGTCGTGTTATCGACCATCGCGGTCAGCGAGCCGTTCGGGTAGTTGACCTGCGCGTTGCGGAAGAACAGCAGCATCTGCGTCGAGATGAGTGCCTGCACGTCCGCCGGGTTCGCCGTCGCGCGCTCGCGATCCGGAAGGTTCGGGTTCGCGACGTCCAGCTCCTGGCATCCGCCCAGGAGGAGCGCGCCGGCCAGCATAAGAATCCTTGAATTGCGCATTCTCTCGTCTCCTAGAAGCGAATCTCGACGCCGGCCGTGACCGTGCGGTACTGCGGATAGTCGAAGCTGTCGATCCGAGCGATCGGCGTACCGATCTCCGGATCGAAGCCCTTGTAGTCCGAGAACGTCAGGAGGTTGCGACCGATCAGGAACATCGACAGCCCGTCGATGCGGCCCAGGCGCACGGACTCGAGCAGCGACGACGGCACCGTCCACCGCAGCGACGCCTCGCGGAGCTTCACGTACGTCGCGTCCTCGATGAACCAGTCGTTGATCACGTTGGCCGCATACAGCGCGGTGTAGTAGTCCGTCGTCTTCTTCAGCTCCTGCGGCTTGCCCGCCTGGTCCGTGTCACCGCTGCGGAAGTACTGGTACATCCGCTGGTTCGTGCGGTTGTAGACGTGCCCGCCGATCTGCGAGCCGAACAGCGTGTAGAACGTCAGCCCCTTCCACGTCAGGCTGCTGCTCAACCCGAGGTTCAGGTCGGGATTGCCGTCGCCGATCCTGACGATGGCCGTGTTGCCGGTCTCGTCGTACTGCAGGATCGGGAGGCCCCAGCCGTACGTCGTGCCGTCGAAGGTTGCGGATGTGCCCCACTGGTGGTTCCGCCAGTCACCGCCCTGGCCGACCCAGACGAGCAGGCCGTCGTCGTTGACCATGAACTCGTCGCGGGGCGCTCCTGCCGGCAGCTCGTCGACGCTGCGCAGGAAGTGGCCACCGAACATCGTGCTGAGCGCCTCGCCCTCGCAGCGGAAGAGCTGGTTGGAGCCGCCCGCACGGTAGCAGGGGCGATCGAACTTCGTGATCTTGTGCTTCGAGTGATCCGCCACCAGGCCGACCGTCCAGCGCAGATCGGGACGCTGCAGAACTGCCGCCTCGATCGTTGCTTCCCAGGTCTGGCCCTCCACGGTCCCGGCGTTCTGCCACTGTGACGAGAAGCCGAATGCCGCGGGCAGCGGAATCTGGAGGAGCTGGTCCTCCGTCTTCACGCGTGCATAGTTGAGCTGCAGCGAGACCCGGTCGTAGAGGACCGCGTCGATGCCGAACTCCTGCTCCGTCGCACGCTCCGGCTTGAGCTCGCGATTTCCGAGAGCGCCCTTGGTGAGGCGCCCACCTGCGGAAAAGGCGTAGGTCTCGTACTGGTTGAGGTAATCCGGTCGGCCACCGGCGGTACCGATCGAGTAGCGCAGCTTGAACTCGGTTACGGGCTCGAGCGGCCACCACGACTCCTCCGCCATGCGCCACGCGAAGCTGCCGCGGTAGTAGGTGTGCCAGCGCTCATCCGGACCGAACAGCGAGCTGCCGTCGCGGCGCACGAGTGCGTCGACGATGTAGCGGCCCGCGTAGTCGAGACCCAGGATCGCGAAGTATCCCTCGGAGCGGATCTCTTCCGTGTTGCCGCCGATCGAGGGTACGGATCCCGCATCGAGATCCGGTACGCCGTCAGCCTGCAGGCTGGATGCAACGGACTGGAAGTACGTGTAGTCCTCGCTCTCCATCAGCGCTCGCAGGGTAAGGCGTGTTGCGAGATCGCCGAAGCTGCGCCGGAGGTTCGCACTGACGGAGCCGTTGATCGCCGTCGTCTCACCGCTGCCACGCTGGACACTGCCGCCGACCAGCGTCTGCTGGTTCGTCTTCTTGCCGCGCGGGAAGTAGAAGAACGTGTGACGGTCGGAACGATCGTAGCTGAGGTTGCCGTCGATGCTCAGCCAGCCCGTCGGTGAGTAGCGCAGATCCGCGCTCGCGAGTGTGCGCGCACGCTCCTCGATGTCCTCCTGCACTGCCAGCTCGTACAGCGGGTTGGACGTCGCGCCGATCGGGTCCGGCTGGAAGATGAAGGGCGTGCCGTCGGGGTCCGGCTGCAGGAGATCCGAATCCGGTGCCGTCTGGATCAGGTTCAGGAACGTGTTGTCGGGAAGGTTGTCACGCTCCGAGCGCGAGTGATACGCGCTCATCGAGAACGAAAGGTCCGAGCGCAGGCGGTGATCGAAGTTGAGACGCACGTCGTCCATCTTGAAGCCACCGTGCGCCTGGATCACGCCCTCCGTATCCCGCCGCGTGTACGATGCGAAGAAGTTCGTCGTCGCACCGTTCTGCGCGATCGAGATCGAGTTCGTGCTGTAGCCACCCGGATGGAAGAACTGATCGACGTGGTCATACGTCGGAACCGAGTACGGCTGATCGAGGAAGCGTTCGGACGCCGGGCGCTCCACGCGCTCCTCACGGCTGACGACGTTGCCGTTCTGATCGACGTACTGCCCTGCCTCGTTCATGAGGTAGTGGTGGTGCCGCGCCCGGGGCATGTCGCCGGCAATGCTGCTCCTGCCGAACTCGGAGCGCACGGTCACGCGGGTCTGACCTTCCTCGAGGTTCGTGCCGCGCCGCGTGCGGATCTGGATCACGCCGTTCGCTGCGCGCGAGCCGTACAGCGATGCGGCAGCCGCGCCCTTCACAACCTCGATGCTCTCGATGTCGAGCGCATCGATGTCTGCGCTCGAGCGCCCGAACGTGGTTGCCAGGATCACGCCGTCGACGACGATGAGCGGCGAATTCGACTTGGTGATACTCGTCGGCGAGCGCAGCACGATGTTCACACCCGCGCCCGGCTGCGGGCTGGTCACGATGTTCGCGCCGGCCACCTTGCCCTGCAGCGAGTTCACCGCATTGTCGACCGGCACCTGCAGCGCATCGCCACTCACGCGCGCAACCGTGAACGGTACGCGCCGCGCCGACGTCGGATCGACCACGCCCGTCGCCACGATCTCGTCCAGGGTGAGCGCCGTCACGCTCATCTCGAAGTTGACCGTGACCGTGCCGCCGTCCGGCACGCTGACGTTCTCACGCGTCGCGTTCGCGTACCCGATGCGCTGAGCCTCGACCGTGTACAGGCCCGCCGGGACGCCGTTGATGACGTAGCTGCCGTTGCCGTCGGTGAGTGCGTTGAGGGCGGTACCGACGACGTAGACCTGGACCGAGGCGAGCGGCTCCTGCGTCGCCTCGTCGATGACGCGCCCGACGATCGTGCCCGGCGCCCCACGCGTGAACATCGCGCCGATCCCGCCTGCCAGCTTCGACCACAGGCTCGCCTCGGCATGCACCGCGCTCGCCCGCGCGATCGGGGCCGGTGCAACCGTGCCGCCGGCCAGCGACGCAGTGGTTGCGACCGGACCACCGATCCGCTCGGCGCGCCGCTCGATCAGGATCTGTGCGCCGACGTCCTCGTAGCGGAAGCGCGTGCCCGTCAGCATCCGCTCGAGCGCCTGCCGGACCGTCAGGTTCCCACACTCGCATGTGATGGGTCCCTCGGATTCGAGCAGCGACGGGCTGTAGATCAGCGGCACGCCCGAGTGGCGCTGCAGCTCCAGCAGCGCCTGCGAAAGCGCGACGTTCGCGACCTCGATCCGCGCGGGCCGGTCGAGCAGCGACTCCGGCGCCATCGATACCTGCGCGGGCATCTGCGCCTGTGCAGGCCATGCAACGCCGAGCGCAAGCGCGGTCCCCGCAACGAAGCGCAGCAGGCCTGCACCTGCGCGATTCCTTCGATTCATTCCTGTGCCTCCACCATCACGAGTGTGTCGGTTACCGTGCAGCGCGCCACGACGGCACGGCACATCGTCGATACCAGCCGATCGAGCGGCTCGTCCGTGAACAGCGCGGTCAGCGTGCGCTCCTGCAGCGCGGGCGCGACCTGCACACGCACGTCGTACATCGATTCGATCTCCGCTGCCGCCTCGGAGAGTGTTGTGCGCTGGAACACCAGCGTGCGGCCCATCCAGGTGGCGACCGTCTCGGGAACGACCGACTCCACGCGCAGGGGCTCGCCCCCGCGCGCGACCGCAGTCGCCTCACCCGACGTGAGCTCGATTGCCTCTGTCGCGCCCTTCACCTCGACGCGCCCCTCGATCACCGAAACGCGGGCGCTGTCGCTCGTCGCGCGGACTTCGAAACGGGTACCGAGCACACGCACGGCACCGGTTGGCAGCATGATCTCGAACGGTCGCGCTGGATCGTGCTCGACGGCGAAGAAGGCGAGGCCGCTGAGCTCGACGGCCCGCTCGCCCCTGACAACCAGCCGACTCGACGGCCCGAGCCGCACGAGTGTGCCGTCGGGGAGGTGCGCCGTCTCACCACCCGATGCGTCGGTCGCGAAGACCAGCGGGGCGGGCGCGGATGGTACCGGCCCGCGCACGAACACGATCAGCGCGATCGACGCCGCGAGCAGCCCGCCGGCCGCCATCAGCCACCGGCCGCGCCGCGGCCGACGCGTCGCGCGTCCGCCCGACGGCACCAGCCGCAGCCGTGCTTCGTTCGGCTCGTCCAGCTGCGCGGCGACCCGCGACCACGCAGCATCCACGTCCCACTCGCGATCGGACTCGCCCGCGAGGTCCCACACCTTCTTCACCTGCCGCAACAGCTCCGCATTCTCCGGGTCACGCGACCACTCCCGCAGCGCGGCCTCCTCCGAAGCCGTCGCCTCGCCGGACTGCAGCCGCGCGATGAGACGCCAGACGTCTCGTTCGTTCATGCGCAATTCACCGTCGTGGTTGGTTTGCCTGAAGAGGAAGACACGCGAGTCGAGCGATACCCGTACAGCAGGGAGCGATCAGCTGCGCGTGCTCAGCCTCGGCGGCTCGCGCAGGCGGTTCCAGAATTTCGAGAGTGAGGACGGCGATCGCGTGGTCCGCGATGGAGACAGCGATCGTGGCGCCGGGTGAGGAAGCGGCCTGGCAGGATCGGACAGGATCGAGACAGGCAGAGGGACGCCCGATCAGTCGAGAAGGGGGGCCAGACGGTGCCGGAGCAGCTTGAGCGCACGCCCGATCTGCGTCTCGACCGTGCGCGGCGAGATGTCCAGGACTTCTGCGATTTCGGCGTGAGTGAGCTGCTGGCGACGACTGAGGTCGAAGATCAGGCGACAACGATCGGGAAGGTCACGGAGCGCGACGGACATCGTTTCCGCAAGAAGCCGGAGTCGAAGCCGCTCATCCGCCGGAGGGCTCGGGGGAACGGGAATGTGCCCGAGCTCGGAATGCTGAAGCTCGAGCGCCGCCCGCCTCCGATGGTTGATCGCAGCGTTGCGCGCCGAGCGGTAGAGGTAGGACCGAAGAGATCCGTGCTCGCGTAGACGCTCGCGCGCACGCCAGAGCCGGAGCAGTACGTCCTGCGCAAGCTCCTCGGCTTCGGCGGCACTACCGACCTGGTCGGCCAGAAAACTGCACAGACGCGCGTACTCCGCGCGGAAGAACTCCTCGAAGGCCGCCCGATCGCCCCGCCGGATCCGCTCAGCTACACCTTCGGTCGGCGTGCGCATTATCAGCGGTTCGCCCGCCATTACACTCTCTTTCGGGTTCGCCGCGTAGTGTAACAAACGCATCGCTGCAGGGCAAAAAAACGGGGCCGACGAAATCGTCGGCCCCGCTGGGCTCAGGGCGGAGCAGCGTCCTAGTTGAGCAGCGGCTCGATCAGCTCTGCAAAGCTCGTGCGCGCCCGGTGCAGCCGGCTCTTCACCGTGCCCAGATTCACGCCCGTGATCTCCGCGATCTCCTCGTAGCTCTTGCCCTCCAGCTCGCGCAGGCGGAACACCAGCTTGTGATGCTCCGGCAGCTCCTCCACCGTCTGCTCCACGATCTGCTGCAGGTAACGCTTCCGGTACTGATCATCCGGACGCGCCAGCCCATCCTCGAACTGCAGCGGACGGTGATCCGGCTCCCAGTGCGTCGTCAGCTTCTGGAACAGCACCAGCGGACTCCGCGAACGGTTCCGCAACTCGTTCTTCGCCAGGTTCGAGCAGATCGTGTAGATCCACGTCGAGAACTTCTTCGTCTGGTCGAAACGGTGCAGGTGTCGCGTCACCCGGATGAACGCCTCCTGCACCAGGTCCTCGGCGCGGTCACGATCACCGGTCTTGCGACCGATGAAGTGAACCAGCCGGTCCCGATACCGGTCGTACAGCTCCGTGAACGCCCCCGGATGACCCTCCAGATGCGCCGCGACCAGCTCGCTGTCGCTCAGCTCCGGAAGGTGGACCGCCCGGCGCCCCTCCACCGCCTGGCTCGTGCTCGCGGTCTTCACCACGGCAACTCCTTTCCTGGGGAACAGACGACCGCCCAGGCGGCCGTCATCGTCTCTCTATCGGCCACCCGCGCCACCGCGCGACCGACCATTTCAATGAGGATTAAAGATAACCCCGCCGGGCCCCCGGCTCAAGGGCTGAAATGCATTGCGCGACAAGGGGTTACGGCGCTTTGACACGCCCCCACTGCCCCGGCGCGCGACCCGCTTTATTCAAGGACGGATTGAATTTAAGGAATGTGACAACCCGACGCCATCGGGTCGTGACGGATCACGGCAGGCCCGGTGACCTTGGCGGGACTACGAGGAGGCCGCTGCCTGGCGGGTCGTCGGACCGCAATCCAGCCGCCCGCGCAGGGGCGTGAGCCGCACGCGGAGGCCGTCCGGGCCGAGGTCCTGCGCAACCGCCGGTGTGCAGTAGTGCGTGACGCGCCCATCCTGCACGGTCAGCACGATGTCGCCGTTTGCGACTATACGGAAGGCGCGGGTGTCGGCGGGCAGCTCGAGAAGCAACTGCACGGGCTCACCGGCGAGGTCGATGACGAGGGGATCGGCCCGCCCGGGCGTAACCTGGAGTGGCCGCGTCGCGGCGACGCGGAACGAGCCGCCGTGCAGGTGCAGGTCGATCTGTTCGACGGCTGCTAGGGACGGCAGGATGACGGAGGTCGGTGTCGTGCCCCCGTAGACGTGGTAGTAGCCGTTCCTCGGGGTTGCCGGCACCGGCGCCGGCGCTGGCGTCGCCGAAGCTGTCTCGACGGCCGCGCCCCACTGGATGGTCTGCACCGGTGTGAATGCGCCGAGCGAGCGGCTTGTGCCGGGCGCCTTCACCGAGACGTACACGCGCTCCGGTACCGTCACGATGAAGACCGCCCGCTCCGCGCCGGCCGCGGTCAGGACGAGCTCATCGCCGCGCCAGCCGCCCAGGGCGGAGCTCGCGACGCCGGGCGATGCGAGGGCGGCGACCTCCACGCGCGCAGCGCGTGAGCGCAGGATCTGCAGCTCGCCCGGCACCGCAGCATTGACGGCGATGGTCAGCGTACGCTGGAAGAAAGGGTACGACCGGCGGGCAACGTCCTGCTCCTGCGCGGACGCAGGGCTGGAGATCACACCGGCGAGGACCGCGCCGGCGACAAGCGAAGTCAGGCGGAAACGTCGCATACGTTTCTGTACCGCACTCCGCAGGCCAGAGATCCGACCCGCGCACCGGCGGTTGCGAAAAACGAATCTGTTTCTGCCGCGGAAAGCCGAGAGGTCACGGAGCCCGCCGCAGAATCCCGTACGTTCGCCTCGAGAGAGGACGTTCGAACCATCGGGTTTCAGACGCTGCGCGTCTCCGTGACCTCTGCGTTCCCCGCGGCAGAACGAACGTACCGTCCGCCGGGGCCGCTCGTTGTCGCGTCCTCGAGCGCTACACCACCTGTCGGATCTCGATGCCGCGCCGGCGCAGCTCGGTGATGTAGTGGTCCGCGGGCATCGCGAGGTCGGGCGTCTTCACGCCCTTGGCGCGGGTGAGGCCACGCACCTGCGTCTGTCCGGTGATCGAGAGCGAGAAGCCTGTCGTGCGCTCCATCGCACTGATGCCATGCGCCTCGTCCATTCGGTCGACGAGGTCCCACTGCACGCGGTGCGGCCTTCCGTCCTTCTCGCCCTCCACCTCCACGCGCAGCGCGACGAGGTCGGGTGCGGCGGGCTTCTTGAGGCGCGGCTCGGTTACCGCGATGAAGACGTCGCGCGGCACGACGCTCGTGCCCTTCACATTGACGGGCTGGAGATCCAGCAGCCCGAGATCGCGAATGGCGCGCATGATGTCCGCGTGCCCGGGGTAGCGGAGCGTCTTGTACTCCATCGAGCGGATGCGCCCCTCCCAGTTCCATGGCATCGTCGAGAGGCCGCCGGCCGTGTGGAACGCCTCGAGCGTTCCGACGGGCTCCTCGAACTCGACGGGCTCGATCTCGCTGAGCGCATCGACCTCGACCGGCCTGCCGTCGCGTACGATCCACGACTTCGTCGTGTAGTAGTCGAGCACGCCCTCGATGGAGTAGACGATCTGGTAGTTGAGCGGCGGCTCCGGATTCTGCGGCAGGCCACCCACGCGGATCTTCACGGTATCCGCGCGATCCATGCTCTCGATGCCCTTCGCGGCGAGAATGTTGACCATGCCGGGGGCAAGCCCGCAGTCGGGAATGACGGAGATCCCACGCTTCGTGGCCTCGTCGTCCAGCTTGAGCTGGTCGAACACGATCGCTGTGTTGCCGCCGAGGTCGCAGTAGTGGATGCCCGCCTCGACCGCGAGCTTCGTGATGTCGAGGTTGAAGTAGTAGGGCAGTGCGTTCATGCACGCATCGACGCCCTCCATGACGCGACGCACACTGTCGGGGTCGCGCGCATCGACTTTGACCAGCTCGAGCCGGTCGTCGCCGACGTACGGCTGCAGGAACGGCGGCAGCCGATCGATCTGCTGATCCGCGAGTCGAATGCGACTCACGCCCTCGCTGTTGAGCAGGTCGTATGCACAGGCGGAGCCCTGCAGCCCGGCTCCGAGTACCAGCATTCTCATGTCGCAACCTTCCTGGAAGCGCGGACCAGCCGCGCCCTTCATCTCATCGTGCCGGGAGCCCCCGGCTGTGCTCGGCGGCGGAAAGTGGCGGGCGCACGGGCGGGCTGTCAAACGATCGGGCCGGCAGCAGAAACCGACCGCGCGGACCGGGTCCGGCGGTCGGTCCGGGTCCCATCCAGTGGGCTACCGCAGCGGTCTGCCGCTCGTATCCGGGGGCGGGTTCGTACGCACAGGCTCGCCCAGAATCTTCGGAGGATCCTGCTGTCCCCGCTGTTGCGCACGCTCGGGGCGATTCGCCGGCGCCGTGTCGAGCGACTCGGCCGGCGAGCGGCGCACGTCCGCCGAATCGCGCTCCTCCCCGAACACGCGCGAGCGCAGGCGCTCCCAGAAACGGTCGTCCTCGGTGCGGACCGACGTCGTGTCATAGGGATACGTGTACGTGGTATCGTACGCGCCACCGTAGAGCGAATCGGGGTACCCGAGGGAATCCAGCCAGGCCGCCTCGTAGTAACCCGGCTCACGGTAGCACTCACCGATCGGCGCAGTGCCGGTCAGGAAGTACTCCGTGCGTGTTGCGCCGAACGTCGGGCAGCCCTCGCCGACGATGGATCCCGTCTCGTCCACCTGCCTCGTCTCGACCCCCGGCGGCGGCGACCAGTCCGGGGAATCCGGCGCTACCTGTCGCATTACGCGACCCCAGACGGGCGCGGCGATCTCCCCGCCGGTCGCGCCCCGCAGAATGCGCTGCCGCCGGTCGAGACCGTACCAGATCACCCCGAGTATCTCCGGCGTGTACCCGACGAACCAGACGTCAGCGGCGTCCTGAGTCGTGCCCGTCTTGCCTGCGGCGGGCCCGCGGAAGCCGGCTGCGCGGACGCCCGTGCCGGTTCCGCGGTTTACGACGTCCTGCAGAATGTTCGTGGTGATGAACGCAACGGCCGGCGAGAGCACGCGCTGCGAGCGGCGCGGCTGCGCCCAGACGATCCGTCCGTCACGATCCACCACACGATCGATGAGGCGCGGCGACGTGCGCTCTCCGAGCGTGGCAAACGCCGTGTATGCCTCGGCGAGCTGGATCGGCGTGACCTCGCTCGTGCCGAGCACGACCGCGGGATTGGGCTGGATCCGGCCGAGCCCCATCTGCTCCGCGAGCCCGATGATGCGGGACAGACCGACTTCGCCGGATAGCCGCACGGTCGCGACATTCTTCGACTGCACGAGCGCGTTCCGCAGGCTGATCACGCCCGCATAGCTCCCGCCGTAGTTCTTCGGCTCCCACGCGCGGTTGCGATCCACCATCAGGCGGATCGGCTGGTCGACCAGCTGGTAGCTCGGCGAGAAGCCGGCGGAGATCGCGGCCGCGTACACGAACGGCTTGAACGCGGAACCCGGCTGACGCATCGCCTGCATCGCGCGGTTGAACTTCGAGTCGTCGTAGTCACGACCACCGACGAGGGCAAGCACATCACCGGTGCGCGGGTCCATGATGATGCCCGCGGTCTGCAGGTACGGGGTGCCGTTCTCGAACGTCGCGGAAGAATCGGCGTGCGCACTCGCATACGTAGCATGCGGATAGCCACCGTATGCGCCCGATTCGATGCGACGCGCCTGCTGCGCCAGCTCTTCCTCGAGCACGCGCTGCGCATTCTGATCCAGCGTCGTGTGGATGCGGTAGCCGCGCGTGTAGATCGCGTTGCCGAGCTGCTCCTCGAGAATGCGGCGCACGGCTTCGACGAAGTATGGGGCCTTCCCTGTCGGGCTCGTGTCCCCGCGGCGCAGCTGCAGATCCTCACTCGCCGCCTCGTCGTATTCGGCAGCATTGATCAGACCCTGGGCCCGCATCCGCGCCAGCACCACTGCCCGCTCCCGCTGCGCGAGCTCCGGATTGACACGCGGGTTCAGGCGTGATGGCGCACGCGGGAGCGCTGCCAGTGTGGCCGCTTCCGCGAGATCGAGCTCCGTCGCCGATTTGCCGAAGTACTCCTGCGCAGCGGCCTCGATGCCCCAGGCACCTTCACCGAAGTAGATCTGATTCAGGTACAGCTCGAGAATCTCTTCCTTCGAGTATCGACCCTCGATCTGCCTGGCAATCCGCGCCTCGCCGATCTTGCGCCAGACCGTTTTCTCGTTCGCCGGCAGGTCGTCCGGAAAGACGTTGCGTGCGAGCTGCATCGTGATCGTGCTCGCGCCCTCGGCCACACCACGCGACCGCACGTTCTGCAGCATTGCGCCGAACACGCGTCGGATATCGACGCCGCCATGATCCCAGAAGCGCTGGTCCTCGATCGCGATGAATGCATCGCCCACGTGCTTCGGCAGGGAGTCGAGGCCGATGTAGACGCGGCGTGTCACGAACAGCTTCGCGACCTCGTCGCCCTCGCTGTCGAGGATGACCGACGCCTCGTCCGGCATGTACCCCCGCAGCATATCCACATCGGGACAGCCTGCGAGGCCGCAGCGGAACCAGAGGACCGCGCCTGCCGCGAACAGCACGAGGAGAACGAGCCCCGCCGCGGCCAGGACCCGTCGCATGCGGGACCGGTCCTTCCAGTCCGCGCGGCGGACCGGCTCCTCCGCGCCGGCTGCCGCGGACGCGTCGTCGGCGACCGGCGCCCGGTCGCGCCCGCTGGAAGGCCCTTCGCCCGTCCCGTTTCCGGGCCGGGCACTGTCGTCCGACGGCTCCCGTCCGGGCTGCCCGTCCTTCTCCATGTCTATCCCTTCGTTCAGCGGCTCCGCGGAGCGCGCAGACTCGATTTGTCTGGAATGCCGGATAGCGGAAGGAGCAAGGAGGATACCACCTGCCGGCCCCTTGTCCGGACTGGCGGCTTACTTGCGCAGAACGCTGTGCGACACCAACTTCCGGTCCCCTGTCGAACGATCGTTCGAAAAACCGCGGAGGCCATCCCGTGAGCCGGTTCACCGAAGACGAAATCAAGCAGAAGGTCCGCGACGGCTACATCCTCGAGTCGCCCGATGAGATGACCGAGGGCTACCGGAAGTCGCTGATCGTGCAGCTCCTGGTGCAGGCAGACACGGAGCTGATGAGCGCGCCGGCGTACTGGATGGCCGCGCAGGACGCGCCGTCGACGAACACGCAGGTGAGTGCGGTCGCGATCATCCAGGACGAGCTCGCTCACGCGAACATCGCGTACCGCCTCCTCGAGGACATGGGCCTCGACAAGGAGCAGCTCATCTACGGCCGCGAGCCGCACGAGTTCAAGCACCCGTATGGCTTCGATCAGCCGCTCGAGAGCTGGGCGGAGCTGGTCACCGCGAACGGTTTCTTCGACCGCGCGGGCATCACGCTGCTCTCCGACGTATACAAGAACACCAGCTATGGTCCGCTGAAGCGTGCGCTGGTGAAGGTCGACCTCGAGGAGACCTTCCACCTTCGCCACGGCGAGGTGTGGATGAAGCGGCTGGCGCAGGCGGGCGGTGAGGCGCGCGAGAAGCTGCAGCGCGCCGTCGACTGGATGTTCCCCATGACGATCGAGTGGTTCGGGCTGCCCGACGACATGAAGCGGCACAGCGGCCAGCTCGAGTATCGGCTGAAAGGGCTGACGAATGATCAGCTGCGCCAGGTCTGGATGAGCGCGACGGTGCCGCTGTGCGAGAGTCTCGGACTCAAGGTGCCGGCGCACTGGAGCGATGAGGCGCAGGAGTACGTGCTCGATTATCCGTTCCCCTGCGAGTACGACCCTGATGCGAAGCGGTGGGACTTTGCGAGCGGCGAGATCAGCTGGGACCGGGTGTTCGAGCGCTGGAAGAATCGTGGTCCGATGAACGAGCGCTACGTGGAGAGCGTGCGTCGCAGTCACGCGCCGCTCGGCCGCATGATGGCGCAGGCAGCGTGACGGAAGCCTTGCGCCCGGAGGCCGTGCGTGCGGTAGCAGCGGCATCGCGCCGGACGCGCCACGAGCTCGTTTCGCTGCGTACTGCGGAAGCGGCTCGGCGTGCGGAAGCCGTGTCGGAAGCACGGGCACGTGCCGGCGTCGATGAGGCCGCCCTCGAGCGGGCACGTGAGGCGTGGCTTGCATCGCTGCCGGCCGAGACGGCACCACTCTGGCTGGCGCTCTGCGAGGTGAGCGACCCCGAGCTGCCGATCTCGCTCGTCGACCTCGGACTCATCTACGACGTCCGCCGCGACGGCACGCACGTCGATGTGGATTGCACGTTCACGGCATCGGCGTGTCCCTGCATGGATTTCATCAAGGAAGACATCCGTGACCGCCTGCTCGAGGAGCCCGGCGTCACGAGTGTGAGGGTGCACGAAGTCTGGGATCCGCCGTGGACCATCGAGCGGATGACCGACGAGGGACGCGCGGTGCTGCGCGGCGCGGGGGTGACCGTATGATCTTCGAGGTGTTTGCACGCAAGGCGCGGGGCGAGCCGCTTCGCCACATCGGCAACCTGAATGCGCCCGATGCCGAGCTGGCTCGCGTGTACGCGTTCAACACGTACGACGAGGAGCGCTGGTTCGATATGTGGGTCACACCGCGCGAACACTTCATCGAAGTGTTCAACGCAGAGCGAGAGAACGGAGACAGGCGCTGATGGCCCGCACGACGACGGCAACCGTCGCACTCGATGACGCGGCACGATCCGCGACGCACGACCTCATTCTCGCCCTCGCCGACAGCAAGCGCCTGCTCGGGATGCGCTACGCGGAATGGATCCTCGGGGCGCCCGAGCTCGAGGCCGGCATCGCATGCGCGTCGATGGCGCAGGACGAGTGGGGACATGCACGGCTGCTCTACGCGCTGCTCAAGGAGTTCGACGTCGACGTGGAGCGCGTAGAGCACGGACGTGAGCCGGACGAGTACTGCAACATGGCCGCGCTCGACGCGTCGCCCGATGACTGGGCCGGACTGATCGCGGTCAATGTGCTGTGTGACGGTGCGCTGAGCGTGCAGCTCGAGGCACTGCGCACGTCCAGCTATGTCCCACTGCGGCAGCGGGTCGGCAAGCTGCTCGAGGAGGAGAGCTTCCACGCGGCCCACGGAGCCGCGTGGTGGCGCCGGTTTGCGTCCGCGTCCGACGCATCCCGCGCCGCCCTGCATGACGCCGTGCAGGCCCGCGCCGCAGATGTTCTCGCCTGGTTCGGCCCGGACGGCCCCATCGCGCGGACGGTGCTGGACTCCTCGGTCGCGGACGGCGCAGGGAGCACGCTGCGCGAGCGTTTCGTCGAGCGGATCGCGCCGCTGCTGGCGGCCGCCGACCTCGGCGACGTGTTCACGAACATCGAGCCGGACTTCGCGGGGTTCGAGGAGACGCGTCGCCGGCCGGCCGGTCGCGCGCCCGACGAGGCGACGATCCGGCGCATCCGCGGGGATCGCAACCGCGAATTCCTGCTGGACTGAGGATATGCCTGCGTCGCCCGCACAGGACGCGGCGGCCTTCGGGCTCCCGGAGCACCCGCCCTGCCCGTTCTGCAATGCGGAGCGTACGGAGCTGCACTCGCCATTCGGCCCGCAGCTCTCCGTGGCGACATACTGGTGCAACGAGTGCCGCACTGCATTCGAGCTGCTGAAATGGCGCGGCAAGGGCGGTGCCGGTTCGTGAACATTCCGTAATCCGCCGTTCACCCTCCCGTCAGTCGCGGTTTTTCATCTTCCCCCGCAGGTACAGGAACCGGGGGGCAGTTCATGAAGAATCGCGATTGCATTCGTTGCGGCACGCGACTCGCCGGCACCGATCACGAATGCCGCGAGTGCGGGACCTCGTGGCCGCACCTGCGGATGCTCGAAGCGGGTGGCGAGAGCGAACGCCTGGACGAAGCGCTTGTATGGGTACTGGGCGCGATGCTGACCGTTGTCACGTTTTTCATCGTGTTCGTCGCCTGGTAGCATCTTTCACCCGAGCCGGTCAGTGCGGTGGCGTGTAACTGCCTGAACACGGGACTGGGCGAGGTCTTCGGTGAGCGATTCGCGCGCACGGAAGCGCGACGGTTCCGCAACCATGGGCTCACCCGGCGCGCACAGCAGCTGATCGAGGTCATCCGACCCCTCGTTCGATTCCACGAAGCAACACTTCTCGAGGGCGGTGCCGGCGTGGGTGGCGTTTCCATCGAGCTGCTCCGCCACGGTATGCGCCACGCGACCATCGTAGATGCAGTTCCTGCGGCTGTCCGCATGGCCCGCACACTCGCCGAGGAGTATGGGGTTGCGCATCGGATGAGCGGCGTCGTCGCGGACTTCGCGCACATGGATGACGACTCGGTGCACGATCTCGTCGTGCTGGACCGCGTCGTCTGCTGCTATCCGGATTGGCGGGCGCTGCTGGAGGCCGCTGCGGATCGTGCGTCGCGCGCGATCGCACTCACCTACCCGCGCGAGGCGTGGTGGACCCGCTTCGGCGTCTCCGCCGGCAACGCCGTCCTCTGGCTGGGCCGTCGTCACTTCCGGCTGCATGTGCATCCGCCGGCCGCAATGCATGCCCTTCTGCGCACGCGCGGCTTCGCACCGCGCGTTGCGGGGCGGGTGGGTATCTGGGAGATCTGCGTCGCACCGCGGCTCGCGGAGGGCTGAGCTGCCCCGACGCGTCAGCGACTCGACGTATCCGGCGCGATCGTATCGATCGGGACCGTATCGGGACTGAGCGTATCGATGCGCAACCGGGCGGTGTCCGGCGCAGGTGATGGAACGGGCAGGAGGAGTGAGTCCGTGATCGCCCTCAGCGTGTCCCCGGGAAGCGAGTCCGGCCGCCGGAGCGAGTCGAGCGCGGGGATGACGATCCGGAGCTGTGGTCGGAACGAATCCGCGGGCACGACCGGGTCGGCGACTTCGACGGCACGAGGCAGCCGCGGCGTCCCGATATAGCGCTCTTCCTCCCGTGGCGGGATCGGCCGCTCGTCCTCCGACCCGATGTGGCGCGCGAGCACGTGGAGCGCGCGCTGCCACGTCCGCTCGAGCCACGCGGTCAGGCGGGCGAACACGCCGCGCGTCTCTCGAGCCGGTGTGCCTGCGGGGCAGACGGAAGCCGGCTCATCGCCCGCGACGAACAGCTCCGTGACAGGTGCGCCGGCCTCCGGCCGGCACCCTTCGACCAGGACGAGGCCGGTCGCGGGATCGACCGGCAGCTCGACTACGCCACCGGGCGCAGCCCACTCCGCCGGCGTCGAACGGTCCTCGTAGACCGCGGCCATCAGGCGACCCCAGAGCGGTGCGGCGAGGTGCCCGCCGTTTGCGCCCTCGATGATCGGCTCCGGGACGTCGAACCCCATCCACACGCCTGCAACGAGATCAGGCGTGTACCCGACGAACCACACGTCCGTCCCGTCGTTCGTCGTGCCCGTCTTGCCCGCGGCTGCCGCACCGAATCCGACCTGCCGGATCGCCCGCCCCGTTCCCCTGTCGACGGCGTCGCGGAGAATGTCGGTCACGATGTACGCAACCGCCGGGTCGAGCACCCTCTGCGCCTCGATCTCCGGCTGCCACACGATTGTGCCTGCCCCATCGACCACCCGCTCGACGAGCCGTGGCCGAACCGCAGTGCCGAGCTTCGCGAATGCCGTGTAGGCGGCCGTCAGCTCGAGCGGTGTCACCGCACCCGACCCGATCGCGGCGGAGGGCACGTCCGGCACGTCGCTGCGGATGCCTGCTCTGCGCGCGAGCCGCTCGACGTTGGCGAGTCCGACATCCTGCGCAAGCCGGACGGCCGGCACGTTCCGCGACTCGACGAGCGCCTCACGCAGCGTCATGAAGCCCTTGAAGTCACCGCCGTAGTTCATCGGCTCCCACACCTCGCCCCCCGGGAGCTCCATGCGCAGCGTGTCGTCGAGAATGTGCTGGCTCGCGACGAAGCCCTGCGCGAGCGCGGCGGCGTACACGAACGGCTTGAACGCGCTGCCCGCCTGCCGTCGCGCGCGCGTCGCGCGATCGAACTGGGAGTGTGAGTAGTCGCGACCGCCGACCAGGGCGAGCACGTCACCGGTCGCCGCTTCCATCAGTACGACCGCCCCCTGGAGGTAGCGCGTCGACTCCGGTGCGCCGCCGGTGTAGCGCTCTCCCTCGTACAGGCCGTAGAGCCCGTTCTCGATACGATCGAGCTGCCGCTCCAGCTGACGCTCCGCGAGGCGCTGCAGCGAAGGGTCGAGCGTCGTATGCACAACGAGTCGCGACGTGTACACGCCTTCACCGAGCCGGTCCTCCAGAACGCGGCGGACCGCTTCCGTGAACCACGGCGCGACACGCACCTCGTCCTCGCGCCGTGGAGGTGGATCCCGCCGCACGTTCAGCGGGACGCTGCTCGACTCCGCAGCGCTCGCATCGCTCACGAGGTCCTGCTCGGCCATCAGCGCGAGCACGAGGTTGCGGCGCTCGAGTGCGCGCTCCGGGTAGCGGCGCGGATTGTACAGCACGGGCGACTTCGGCATCGCCGCGAGGAGCGCGGCCTCACTCAGTCGCAGCTCGGATGCAGGCTTCCCGAAGTAGTTGCGGGCGGCCGCGTCGATGCCCCAGGCGCCGCTGCCGAAGTAGATGTTGTTGAGATACAGCTCGAGGATCTCGTCCTTCGTGAACTTGCGTTCGATCTCGCGCGCCACGCGGATCTCGAGCACCTTCCGCTGCAGCGTGCGTTCACGCCCCGGCAATCTCTGCGGCCAGACGTTTCGTGCGAGCTGCATCGTGATCGTGCTGAAGCCCTGGACGTACGAGCGAGCCCGGATGTTCGCGAGGAACGCTCCGCCGACACGTCGCAGGTCGACGCCGTTGTGCTCGTAGAAGCGCTTGTCCTCGACGGCCAGGAACGCATCGGGCACGTGTCGCGGGAGGTCGGCGAGCGCGACGACGTCGTGATCGATCGGTGAGAGGTCCGCGAACTCCTGGCCGTTGCGGTCGAGCAGGATCGTCGCGCCGCCGGGCTGGTACGCCGCGAGCCGCTCGACCTTCGGGCACCCGGCGATACCGCAGCGCCACCAGAGCAACGCAACGCACAGCCAGACGATGACATTCGCGAGAAGGAGATGCCTGGGTCGGACATGTCGCAGGGCGGCCACAACGCGCGCCGTGGCGCGCTTCACTCCCGCGCGCAGCTCGGCGCCGGCCATGGCTCAATCGCCCGGTGTGCGACGGCCGCGCGCCAGCTTCGCCCGGAAGAACGCGACCGTCTCGGGCAGTCCTGCATCGAGCGAGCGGGGCGTGAAGCCGAGCTCCTGCGCTGCACGTGCATGCCCGAAGGTGTAGCGGCCGCCGGTCACGACGTTCACCCCTTCGCGTGATATCGGAAACCGCACGCCCGTTCGTCGTGACAGCGCATCGAGTGTGCGTCCGACGCCGCGTGCCAGTCGGGCGGGCATGATCGGACGGGGCGCGAACACCTCACCGAGCTCCGCGATCCGCTTCACGAAGCGATCGAAGCGCTCGTTCTCCCCACCGAGCACGTACACGCCGTCTGCGGTCCCGCGATCGCTCATTGCGACGAGTGCCTCGGCAACATCATCGACGTGCACAAATGAGTACCACGCGGGGTCGGTGATCAGTGCCGGGACGCGGCGATGCAGCAGGTCCTCGATGAGCTTTCCCGCCGGTCCCTCGTCGCCCGGACCGTAGACGTAGGCCGGGCACGCAATCAACACGGACTGTCCGCTCTGCTGCGCGGCCAGTGCGACCCGGTGCGCCTCCGTCTTGGTCCGGTGGTAGACCGACGGGTACGGTCCGGCGTACGGCGGCTGGTCGTCGCCGATCGCGTCCGGTGGCACGGGCCCGAGCGCGACGGTCGAGGATACGTAGATGACACGTGCTACGCCCGCGTGCTCCGCGGCGCGCAGGAACGCGCGCGTGCCATCCACGTTCGTTGCCTCGAGCGCGGCCTCATCCACGACCCCGATGTCGTAGATCGCCGCGATGTGGTACGCCAGGTCGGCACCGCCCAGCCCGCGTTCGAGCGCGGCCGGGTCGTTCACGTCGCCGGGGATCAGCTCCGCACCGAGCTCCTCGAGCGAGCGCGCGGCGCGCGAGCCCGGCGAGCGCACGAGACAACGCAGCCGTGCGCCGCCGGCAGCCAGCCCGCGCGCGACCCGGGAGCCGATGAAGCCGGTTGCGCCCGTGAGGAAAACGACGGTGCCACTCACCGGCTATCCGCGCTTCGTCCGCTCGTCGTCGGCCGGTCCGACCCGCCAGCCAATCTCGATGCGCGCTCCGTCGATCACCGCCTGCTCCGACGGAATGACGATGTCGAGCTCGCGCGTGCGCTCCACCCGCTCCTGCGTCTGACGTCCGGCCATCGTCGGGAAACCGAGAATCTCGACGACACCCGAGCGGCCATCCGGTCCGCTGACACGCAGTCGCGTGCCCACCTTCAGCTCCTTCATCCGCGGCACTCCCTCGGCGATTTTGAGCCGCAGCAGGTGCCCGCGAAACGGGATGTGCATTGAGTCGGAAACCTTCAGCTCGTAGCTCATTTTGCAGACACTCCGGTGTGAACGTTGCTGCAAGGTGGCGTCGTCTGCGACGGAACGTCAACGATGCGCCGCTCGCCCGGCCCCGGCCGCACTTGCGTAGCCGGGTGCGTCGTCACTAATGTTCGGATGGTGGCTTCTTCGCGTCCGTGCCGGAAAGACGTTTGCACGTGCACTCGCTTCAGTCGGTAGTCCAAATCAGCGGTTCTCGGTAAGGACCTGCGCGCAGAGCGCGGGGCCTTTTTTTATTGTGCGCCGGCCGCGGGCGCGTTTCTCCGCGGCAATTTCCGAGGGTACGGCACATCGCACCGCACCTTCGATTGTCTCAACCTTTCATACCAGGAGTACCGGCGATGGCTCGTACCAATGGCACCGTCAAGTGGTTCTCGCAGGAGAAGGGGTACGGCTTTCTCCAGCGGGAGGGCGGGGCGGACGTGTTCGTGCACTACAGCGCAATCGATGGGTCCGGCTTCAAGGTCCTCTACGAGGGTGAAGAGGTCGAGTTCGACATCATCGAGGAGGCGAAGGGCCCCAAGGCAGCGAACGTGGTGCGCCTGAATCCGCCGGCCAACCCGCCGCGGGGCCAGGGCGGCGGCCGCGAGGGCCGCGGTGGCGGCTATGGCGGTGAGCGTGGCGGCTATGGTGGCGGCGAAGGTCGCGGCGGCTACGGCGGCGGTGGCGGACGTCGCTACGAGAACAACTACTAGGCCGGACTCCACGGCGAAGCAGCTGCGGCGCCGGTGAACGCGAGGGGGTCGTCGAATGGCGACCCCTTCTGCGTCAACGGTTCCCGCCAGAACCATCCACCCGCTGACGGGTACACGGCTGCGACCCGGAACCCGCGAGGAGAGCAGTGGCAGAGATCCAGTGTGTACGGTGCGGCCGCACGGCCGAGCAGCTTGCTAAGGCGCCCCTCAGGAACGAGCTGGGCGAGCGGATCCATTCCTCGATCTGCCGCATCTGCTGGGACGAGTGGCTGCGCTTCCAGACCATGCTGATCAACCACAATGGCCTGGACGTGCGCGACAAGCCGGCCCGTGACTTCCTGACCGCGAACATGGAAGCGTTCCTGTTCCAGACGGGTGAGACGGAGGAGATCGACACGAGCAAGCAGGGGCAGATCACCTGGTAGCCCCTGCGACACTCGCGAGGCGCGCCCCGCGAATCGCGACCTGCTCGTGATGCACGTCCGAGTCTGCCGCGCTCGTGGCGGTTGGCAGAAAGAAATCGGCCGCCCTCCTCGATGAAGGGCGGCCGATTCTGCTTGTCTCGCGCGGGTCAGTCCGTGACGGGCTCGCCGACCCTGCGGATCCACCGGTCCATCCACTGCTTCTGGCGCAGCGCGGTCTCGTACTGGAGCCCGGGCTCGGTGGGTCCGTGACCCGTGCGAGGCAGCCAGACCAGCTCGGTCGGGATCCCGAGGGCACGCAGCGAGCGGAAGAAGATCTGGGCCTGATTGGGTGGCACGCGAGCGTCGTTGCGGCCGTGGATCATGAGCGTGGGTGTGGTCACGTTCCGGACGTGCGCGAGCGGCGACGACTCCTGGTACTCGTCCCAGCGTCCGTCCTCGAACGGGTGCCCGCCGAAGTAGCCCTCGAAGACATGGATGATGTCCTGCGTGCCCCACATCGCGATCGGCTCGGTGATGCCGGCGCCGTTCACCGCGGCCTTGAAGCGGTCCGTCTGTGTCACCGTCCACGCGGTCATATAGCCGCCGTAGCTCCAGCCCATGACGCCGAGCGAGTCGGGGTGCGCGATACCGCGCTCGATCAGCGCGTCGACGCCGGTCATGATGTCCTGGAAGTCGAGTCCACCCCAGTCCTCGATCACGGCGCGCTGCCCTTCGTCACCGTAGCCGGACGAGCCCCTCGGGTTGGGCATCAGCATCGCGTAGCCATCGGCGGCATACCACTGCGCGTTGTTGCCGTAGCCGTTCGCCTGGAAGTTCTGTACGTATGCCCCCGCCGGTCCGCCGTGGATCTTCACGACGAGCGGAACGCGCATGCCCTCGCGATAGTTCGCCGGATAGACGAGCACGCCCTCGACGCGCCTGCCGTCGACGCTCTGCCACTCGACGACCTCCGTGCGCCCTACCGCATAGCGCGCCATTTCCTGGTTGTGCGACGTGAGTGCGACGGCCTGCGCGGGCCGGGGCGGGATGCTGCGTGTCGCGAGCACCGCGCTGTACAGCTCCGCCGGCTCCGTGGGCGTCTCGCGCGTGTACGCGATGCGGCTGCGATCGGCGGAGAATGTGAAGCTGCCGTAGACGCCGTCCTCCGGCGTCACGCGTACGACACCGGTGCCGTCCGGCCGCATCCACCACAGACCGCTCGTGGTCCCGCTCGAGGCCGTGAACCACACGCCCGTGGCCGTCGGCACGACGGTGCCCGGGTCGAGGTCGCCCGGCGTCACGTCCTGCACGCTGCCGTCGGCGACGCTCACCCGGAACAGCCTGCTCTGGCCAACCCGGTAGCCGCTCTCCCGGTGCCCCTGCACGTACAGCGACCGGCCGTCCTCGGCCCAGACGGGGTTGGTGTCCGGACCCTCGTTCTCCGTGAGCCGGCGCGGTGTGCTCGTGGAATCCGTTGCAGAGACCAGGTAGACGTCGCTCTGCCAGGCGTACACCAGGTTGGGCGATGGCGCCGCAGCGAATGCGATCCGGGCGCCGTCGGGGCTCCAGGCGAGCGACTGCACCGTGAACACCGTCGGATCGTCCCTGCCGGTCAGCCGCCGAGCCTGCTTCGTCGCGACGTCGAGCAGCCACAGATGCGTGTGCTGCTCGGGCCCGTCCTCGATCTCGACGTCCCTGCCCGTCTTCTTCGCCTCCTTCTGCTCCTCCGTCTCCTCTTCCCGCGCGGTGAACGCGATCGTGCGTCCGTCGGGCGACCACTCGAAGGCATTGATCGCAGTCGGATGACGGTAGAGCAGCTCGCTCTCGCCGCCGAACGGAGACATCAGGTACAGTGCGGCGCGTGCCTCACTGCCGTCGCCGCGCACCGACGTGAACGCGAAGGCGGAGCCGTCCGGCCGCCAGCGAGGCCGTGAGTCGCTTTTCGGATTCGTCGTCATCCGAATCGGCTGGCCACCCTGCGTCCGCACGAGCCAGATGTCCGTATCCGACTCGTTCTTCTCGAGGTTCATCGTACGCAGCGTGTAGAGCGCCATCGTGCCGTCCGGCGAGAGCTGCGCGTCACTGATCGTCTCGTAGCGGAACAGATCATCGAGGGTGGGTGCGACCTGCTGCTGTGCGGCCGCAGGCAACGCCACACACAGCAACGCGGCTGCGAAGAGGAGGCGCGACATGGACGTTCTCCGGGGCAGTTCGTGGTTGAGATACGGGAGAGCTAGGTGCCCCGGAGAGTCGGGTCAAGGATCAGCGCGGCACGGCAAGGTTGACGGAGCCGGCGGGCACTTCGACGGTTCTGCCGTCAGGCCGCAGCACCGCCGCCAGCCAGTACTCGCCGTCGGGCAGCGTATCCCCGAGAATGGCCGCCGCATCCGTCCGAACCGTGGCCTGGCGGCTGGCGCCCGGTGCCAGATGCCACTCCACCAGCGCCATCGTGCAGTAGACGTGGTCGGCCTGGTCCCAGGCCAGTGTGGTCCGGGCCTCGTCGGCATACGCACGCAGGAGCACGACGCAGCCGTCAGGGAACGTGATGTCAACGCTCCGTCCACCGCGGTTCGTGGCAGTCACCGTCGTCCGCAGCTGGACAGGGAACGATTCCATCACCAGCGTCTCGGCGCTGTACTCCACGTCGCCCGCACGCACGAGGAACACGGACTCTCCGGGCTCCTGCGGATCTCCGCTGCTCGTGCATGCCGTCAGCAGTGCGGCCGTCAGCACCGCACGCACCCCTGCCTTCATGCGCACCTCCGATTCGAGTGCCGTCCCGGATGTTAGACGCATGAGTCCTGCCGTCCCCAACGTGCGCGGATGATCTGCCCGTGCGAGATTCGGGCATGCATCAATCTGCGCATCGCAACGGGCCGGACGTCGTCGTGATCGGTGCGGGTGCAGCCGGCACGATGGCGACGATCTTCGCGGCGCGCGCCGGGGCGCGGGCAGTGCTGCTGGAACGCACACGCGACGGCGGCCGAAAAATCCTGATCAGCGGCGGCGGTCGCTGCAACATCCTGCCGTCACGGATGACACCGTCGCAGTACGTCACGGCGTCGTCGCCGAACACGCTGCGCAGGATGCTGTTCTCCTGGCCGCTCGATGAGCAGCGTTCATTCTTCGAGACCGAGCTGGGCATGCCGCTCGATCTCGAGCCTGAAACCGGGAAGCTGTTCCCGCGGAGCAACCGTGCCCGTGATGTGCGCGACACTCTGCTTGCCGTCGCTCGCCGCGCGGGCGCGCGCCTCAGCTTCGGTGCCCGCGTCATCGACGTCGTGCGAGAGGGTGAGGGCTGGCTCGTGACCCTCGAGGATGGCGCCGGCATCCGGGCCGACACTGTCGTCGTGGCGAGTGGCGGGCTCTCCGTTCCCGCTACCGGAAGCGATGGCTTCGGCCTCACGCTCGCGCGCCGGCTCGGTCACACCGTACACGACACATATCCGGCGCTCACGCCATTGACCGCGACACCGCCGCCCCACGCGCATCTCGCCGGCGTCTCGCTCGACGTCCGGCTCACCGCGCCACTGACGAAAGGCCGCGCGACGACACAGGGTGGATTCCTGTTCACGCACCGGGGCTACAGCGGACCTGCCGTGCTCGACATCTCGCACCACGCGGTGCGAGCACGCATGGAGCAGCGTCAGCAGGACATCCGCGTGCGCTGGACGGAGCTGGACGCAGACGGCTGGGACACGCTTCTGCGCGACGCGGCGAGCGGAACGGTCGGCTCGCTCCTCCGTAGACACCTGCCGGCCCGCCTGGCCGACACGCTCCTCGCCGAGGGCGACGTGCACGACGACCAGTCGCTTGCCACGCTGCGCCGCGAACAGCGGCGCGTCCTGGTCACCCTGCTCGCCGAGTATCCGCTCCCCTGGACCGGCGACGAGGGCTACAGGAAGGCGGAGGTCACCGGTGGCGGGATCGCCCTCGGCGAAGTCGACCCGCACACGCTCGAGAGCCGGCTTCATCCAGGCCTCTTCTGGTGCGGCGAGGTGCTCGATGCGTTCGGCCCCATCGGGGGCTACAATTTCCTCTGGGCCTGGGCGACCGGGCGGGCGGCCGGCATCGGAGCGGCGGCCCGGGCAACACAGACCGCACAGACAGGCGACGGATGAGCGAGACGGAAGGGACGGCACCGACGGAGCAGGGACCTGGCGGCCCCGGTATCTCCGTCATCCTGATCATCGTCGGTGCCGGCTTCGTGCTGCTCGGATTCGTCTGGGCGTGGGACTTCATCAAGACCCTGACGGCAGGCACACTCGACTCTCTCGAGGAGTGGCGCGGCGGCGCCTACGCGGTCACCTACGTCGCTGCCGGTATCGGCATGGTGCTCCACGCGAGGTGGGCGCCGTGGGCCGTTGGCGCGTGGAGCGCCGTCACGGTCTCCCAGTTCATCTATCCGGCGGCCCCGCGCGAGCAGGTCCCCCTCTATGCGCAGGTCCTGGTCGCGCTGATCGTCCTGTTCTGGACCGCCGGTCTGACCTTCTACGTACGTCGCCGGACCCGCGCTCTGCACCAGAACCGCGAGAGTTGATCACTTTTCCCGATCTTCCGCGCTCCGGTGCTGCAACTTTCCGGGGTGCTCGTCCGTCTAGGGTGTAGTGACACTCGGAACGATAGAGACGCGTACGGAAGATCATGATGAATATGGATCCGCTCTTCGGTTTCGTTACGGCGTGGCTCGCGCTGGGGCTGGTCAATACCGGCTACGCCATCGCGTCCGGCCGCTGGGAGCGCGGCTGGCTGGCGGTCGCCCTGACCACGGGTCCGCTGGCGACGTCCCTGCTGCTGGTACTCTCGCGCCACGCCCGGCGCTGAGGCGCCTCTCGCACCGCTCCCGTCCTACCTGACGGGTCGGCTCGACCGTACTCTATCCGGGTCCCCCGAGAGTCGGAGGACGCAAACGGTCGAGCCGATACGCGGTGATGAAGGAAGAATCCCCCAGGACACAGGATATCGACGCGTTCGACGCGTTTCTGTTCGGGATGCGCGTCGTCCTGCACGCCTTCGAGCTGGATCCACCAGCCACGGAGTTCGAGCGTCCATGGACCCTGCTGCGTGAAATCGCGGAAGGCCGGACGACGCTCATGAACCCGGGCGACTCGGCGGCGCGGTTCCCCGGCCTGGGTGAGCTGCTGCAGGAGACGACCCGCGACCGCATCGCGCAGGACCGCGAGATGGCAGTGCGCATCCTGCGCGGTCTGGGCCGCTCGTTCGGCGATGCCACGCCCGGATGAAGGCGCCGCCGGTGCGTGAGCTGTTCGCTGTCGCGCCGCCCGGGCTGGAGGCGGTCGTGGCAGCCGAGCTGCTCGCTCTGGGCATCCACGGGCAGGTCGAACAGGGTGGCGTCGCGTGGACGGGCGACGACACGTCGCTCGCCCGTGCCGTGCTCCACCTCCGGACCGCGAGCAGGGTCCTGGTCCGCGTCGCGCGCTTTCGTGCGCGCGGGTTCCCCGAGCTCGAGCGACACGCCGGCCGGATCGACTGGGGCCGTCTGATCGCCGGAAGCGACGCCGTCGCACTGCGCGTGAGCTCCCGCAAATCCCGGCTATACCATGAGGGCGCGATCGCCGAGCGGCTGATGCGCGTGATCGACCGGCCCTCCGCCGCGGACGACGACGAGCATGCATCCGCCGACGTCCAGCTGTTCGTCGTGCGCTTCTTCCGCGACGAGTGCGTCATCAGCGCGGATGCCGCGGGACCCCTGCATCGGCGCGGCTATCGGCTGCAGACCGCGAAGGCACCACTGCGCGAGACACTGGCGGCCGCGATGCTCCAGGCGATCAGCTGGGCCGACGTTCCACTGCTCGATCCGATGTGCGGCTCCGGTACGATCCCCATCGAGGCCGCGCTCGTGGCGCGGCGCATCCCGCCCGGCCTCGCGACTGCGGATCGTCAGCCACGCAGTGCGCGCATGCTGCACTGGGCAGATTTCGACGCCTCCTCCTGGGACGCAGTGGTTGCGGACGCCCGTGCAGCGATACTCACGCAGACGCCCGTCGCGATCGTCGGGTCCGACCGTGACGCGGGTGCGATCGATGCGGCACGTGCAAACGCTGCGCGGGCGGGCGTCGGAGACGACATCCGCTTCGAGCGACGTGCCCTGACGGATGCGCCGATTCCCGAAAGGACAGGTGCACTCGTCACGAACCCGCCGTACGGCGTGCGGGTGGGCAGATCCAACGCGCTCCGCGACCTGTACGCCGCCCTGGGCAACCTGGCGCGACGCCGGCTGGGCGGCTGGCATGTCGCGCTCCTGTGTGCGGACCGCCGCCTGTGCGCGCAGACCCGGCTGCCACTGCAGTCGGCCTTCACGACGCGGAACGGTGGGCTGACCGTCGAGCTCCTGCACGCGACCGTGCCGGAGGCCGGCGAGCCATGAGGCACCAGCGCCGCCTGCGCCACGACTGCGGAGTGCGCCGGCGATCCGCGTAACCGCGGAGTGGCCAACGCTGCGAATCGTTTGCCCACCCAGGCGACCGGCGCTACTGTGACACCGCAGGCTCCCCGAGAACGAACACAGGCGATGCGAGCGCGGGAGGCGGAGCATGGACCGATCGCGTGACGCGGAATGAGCGACGTCGCACTTCATCCGATGGAGCGGGTCGAAAGGGACGCGTGGATCACGAAGCTCGAGTTCCACCGTCGCCTCGAGGACTGGTACCGGGAGAGCCGAGCGCCGCTGATCGGTGATCCGGGTGTCCCGGGTATGACCGGGTGGGTGTTCGTGCGCGACGGTCACATGCTGGCCAAGCTGCATGCGGATACGACACGCGCCGGTGTAGGCGAGTATCTTGCGCTGCTTCGCTCCCAGCGCGGTGAGCTTCCATGGTACGTGGTCGAGAGCGCGCGGGGGCAGCCGACGAAGATCGCCTTCGGCGCCGAGCGCCGGATCATCCCCGGCTTCTACCTGTACCTCTACACCCTGGGCGCGTAGACGGCGCGAGGGACCGCCGTTAGCTTGTGCCGATGCTGCGCGGGTGTGAAACATCGACCTCATGCGTGTGAAGCTGGCACTGCTCGCGGACTACGCGAACGTCACAGCCGACGGGAAGCTCAACATCCTCGGTGTGTTCGATCGCATCAACGTGACCGCACTCCCGGCGGTTCACCCGCAGATGCACCTCGTGCTGCGATTCGAGGCCCACGCGATGGAGCGCGATCGCGTGCACAACGTCGAGATCCGGCTGCACGACCCGGACGGAAAGACCGTTTTCGAGGTGAAGGGCGACGTCGTATCACATGGCACCGGTCGAGCCACCGCGTCGAACCAGATCCTCACGCTCAACAATCTGCACCTCACGAAGTCTGGCGATTATACCTTTGCCGTCTTCGTGAATGACGACCTGAAATCGAAGCTCCCGCTCGGTGTCGAAGTCGCGCCTGCGGGAGCCGCGCCGCCGCGCATCGACGGCGTCCACTGAGCGCCCGGCCGCGCTCGCGGCCGGTTTCCCGTACATGATCGAGATGTCCGAGCGCAGCCTGTCCTTCCGGGCGCGCTCATTCACTTTCCCGGGGAGCAGTCATGCTGGAGGAGATCAAGCAGAAGATCGCAGATGAGATCGATCGGCTGATGCACGAGCTGACGGTAACGCTGCCCAAGGCCATTCAGAAGGCGGTCGAGCTCGGTGACCTGAGCGAGAACGCCGAGTACAAGTCCGCCCTCGAGCGGCAGGAGTTCGTGCAGGCGCGGTTGAATCACCTGACGCAGCGCGCGAACGAGCTGTCGAAGATCGATCCCAGCACGATCGCACCGGATCGCGTCGGGTTCGGCTCGAAGGTGACGCTGCAGGACGCGGCCAACGGCGAGGTCGTCGAGTACACGCTGGTGTTCGGCGACTTCATCGACCTGGACACCAACCAGATCTCGATTGCCTCACCGATCGGGCGAGCACTGCTCGGCCGCGCGGAGGGCGAGGAGGTCGTCGTGAAGCTGCCACGCGGTGATCGCACGTACCGCATCACCGAGCTCGTAACCCTGCCGCAGATGGTACAGTCATGACCCGACGGATCGTTGCAGTCGCGTTTGCCTGCGGATTTGCGGTTGCGATGTCCGCGCACGCACAGGGCCGGTGCGAGGCGTCCAACCCGTACTGCGCGGAGATCGCGCGCCTCGTGGATGATGCAGCGATCCGGACGGCGATCCTGCACATCGACGCGATCGACGAGCAGGGCATGCGCGACCTGATCACACTGACGGAGATCCCGGCGCCACCCTTCGGCGAGCAGGCGCGCGGCGAGGCGTACGCCGCGATGCTGCGCGAGGCGGGCGCGGACAGCGTGTGGACCGACGACGAAGGAAACGTCATTGCGCTCCGGCGCGGCACGGGTGAGCGCGTCGTGGCGATCGCCGGCCACCTCGATACCGTCTTCCCGAAGGAGACGGATGTCACCGTGAAGCAGCGCGGCGACACGCTCTACGCGCCCGGAATCGGCGATGACACGCGCGGACTGGTGGTGATCCTCCAGGTGCTGCGCGCACTGGAAGCGGCGGACGTTGCTACAGACGCAAACATTCTGTTCATCGGGACGGTCGGCGAGGAGGGACTCGGCGACCTGCGCGGCGTCAAGCACCTGTTCCGCGACGGCGGCCCACGCATCGACTCGTTCATCGCAGTCGACGGCGGCAGCGAGGCGAACATCACCGCCCAGGCGCTCGGGTCGCGCCGCTATCGTGTGACGTTCAAGGGGCCGGGCGGCCACTCATGGGGCGCATTCGGCACAGGCAACCCGGTTCATGCCCTCGGCCGGACCGTGCGCATCTTCGATGAGGCGGCTGACGCATTCACACGCAGCGGTCCGCGCACGAGCTACAACGTCGGCCGGATCGGCGGCGGTACATCCGTGAACTCGGTTCCCTTCGAGGCGTGGTTCGAGGTCGACATGCGATCGGAGAGCCAGGAGAGCCTCGCCCGCATCGATTCGATCTTCCTGGCGTCCGTGGAGCAGGCGCTGCAAGAGCAGAACGCCATCGTCCGTGAGAACGAGGCACTGACCGTGGACGTGCAGCTCGTCGGCGATCGACCGTCCGGTGAGACGCCCGATGATGCTCCGCTGCTTCAGCGTGCGATCGCCGTCACGCGACACTTCGGTGACGAGCCGCGTATCGGCCGCTCATCGACGGACTCCAACGTTCCGATCGCGAAGGGTATCCCCGCGATCACGATCGGCCGCGGCGGCGCAGGCGGCAACTCGCACGCTCCCGACGAGTGGTGGCTCAACGAGAACGGCGCGGAGGCCATCCGCCGCGCGCTCCTCATCCTCGTTGCCGAAGCCGGGCTCGCCGGCAACCGGACGACCTGATCGGAGCATGATCCGACGGGATGCGAAACGGCCGGCGGATATCATCCGCCGGCCGCTCGTCATTCAAGAAGAGGCAGATCCGGATCGGCGAGTTGGGATCTGAAGCAGGATGCCCAAAGCGCAAGACCGGCTTCACGATTCACCGCCCGAATTTCCCCCGCAGTGTCCCCACCCCCACGTTCACCTCGCCCTCACCCGCAGCTCATCCCGAACCTCGAGAGGCTCAGCAGAAGGCGCCCAGGATCCAATACAGCACCAGGAAGATCAGGACTGTGCTGATGCATCCGCCGCCCAGCTTGTACGCGCCCCACCCCGCAAACACAGTACGGAAGAAGTTCCCCACACCGCCCTCCTCGTTCGGTTCTGTCTGCTGCAAGCGCACGGCGTGTGCCAGCCGGCACGAAGCATGAAGAAGCCCGGGCGCGTGGAGGCCGAATCGTGAAGGTCGAGCTCGCACCGCGTGTGCGTCGGCCCCGCAGGCTGGAGCGACCGGGCTGGCGACGCGCGTTCGACGTTTCGCTGGCCGCGGTGCTCGCTGCCTATGTAGTGCTCTGGGCGTGGGCGGTCATGGATGCCGTACAACGTGGTGCGCGGCCGGCGATCTCTGCACGCATCGCCACGAATCCGCTCGACCCCAGCGGCCCTCCCGAGGCTGCGTTCCTGCTCGACGCCGCGCTCCGGCTCCTGTTCCGGAACATCGTCGAGCCGGCAACCGGCGAAAGCGGTGCGGTGCGGGTCGTGATTGCGGCGCCGGACTCTGCGCCACTTACGCCGGACTCGCTGCCCGAGGGCGTCGCAATCGAGTACCGCGCAGTCGGCGACACGACAATGCGTGATACGGCGCACGTGCCCGGCCAACCCGGCATCTGGGACATGGTCGTGTCTGCGCGCAACGCGATCCGGAGGGTGCCGAACCTGCGCGTGATCTCACTCGTCCCGATCTCCGCCAAGCGGGGTGGCTATATCGGCGATTACCGCGTCGGCAACTGGCCGTGGGAGGAGGGCGGCACACCGCGCTCACCGGCGTACGCGCCACCGCGGGGGCTGATCCCGGTGCACCCGGAGGACGTGGACATCCCCGTGTCCACGCACTTCACACTCGGAGACTTCCTGACGAAGGGTCAGGCGGACGTGTGGCCAAAGTACGTGCTGCTGTCGCCACGGCTGCTCGACAAGCTCGAGCTGACAATCCAGCAGCTCGAGCGCATGGGGCACCCGGTCGAGAATGTCGGTGTCATCAGCGGGTTCCGCACGCCCCAGTACAACGAGAGCGGTGGCGATCCGAGTGGTCGCGGCGCGCTCTCACGGCACATGTACGGCGATGCGATGGACTTCTTCATCGACAACGACGGCGACGGACGCATGGACGACCTCGACGGCAACGGGCGTATCGACGTGAACGATGCCCGTGTGATGGCAAAGGCCGCCGAGGAAGTTGAGCGTCGCTACCCCAAGCTGGTGGGTGGAATCGGTGTGTATCCGCCGACCGGCGCACACAGCGGATTCATTCACGTCGACACACGCGGGTATCGCGCCCGCTGGTAAACGAGATGGAGGGCACAGGACCATGAGAGCGGAGCGTGAAGTTCCTGCAAGCGAGCGGCGCGACGAGCCAGGCGCGATCACCGGCCCGGCCCGCGTGCGCGAGGAGGATATCGAGCCGCATGAGGGGCTTCGCTACATCGCGAAGCTGTTCAAGGCGCTCGCGATCCTGCTGGTCATCATGCTGATCGCCGAGATCATCGTCGGCATCCAGCAGGAAGGACCCGCGGCCCTCGCGACACTCCTGATCGAGGCCACGCGCATCGTCGTGTTTGCGGGCCTGCTCTGGGGCGCTGGCGACCTCGCGGTCATCATGATCGAATCGAACCACGATCTGCGCGCAACGCGCATTCTCACCGGGCGCGTTGCGTACCGGCTGCAGCGGCTGATCGACCACCAGATCGGAGAGAGTGCGCCGCACGAGGAGGCGGGACCGCCGCCGGACGTGCCGCCGCAGGTGCCCTAGCGCGCGGCGCGGGCAGGACCATGCGACGCGCAGGGTCGTGTTTGCCGGCCTGCGTGGGACGCTGGTGGCCGGGCCACGGGCCGGAGCACAAACGGCTGCGGTCGGCGGTGCTGACGTGAACGATGTGCCGCGTATCGTCGTCGTGGTGCATCAGGGGGTCCGCGCCTGTCAGTCCCTCGTCCGCGTCCTGCAGTCGTTCAGGGCTCCAGCTCGGGCAGGTCGCGCCGCACTGCCTCTGCTGCGCGATCCGCCAGTGCCATCACGGTCAGGTACGGGTTGATCTCGAGCGAATCCGGGAAAAGGCTGGAGTCTGCGACCCGCAGCCAGGGAATCCCGTGCACGCGTCCCCACGCATCGCAGACTGAGCTCGCTGCGGAGCTGCCCATCCCGCAGCCGCTCATCAGGTGTGCCGCGGAGACGCTCGTCGTGCCGGGCCGGAAGTGCTCCGCAGTGATCCGCTCATCGATGCGGTCGATCTCGCCGCGCGTGAGGATGTGCGGATCCGCGGCCGGGGCATGCACGCGTACGGCGCCCGCCCCGAAGAAAATGCGTGCTGCTGCACGCGTCGCTGCGGCAAGCGAATCCACGACGCCGGGCGTGAACGTGTAGTGCACGACCGGCCGACCTGCGCGGTCTACCTCGATGCGATTCTCCTCGACGGCCTTGTCGCATGCCAGCACCAGGATCATCTGCAGTCGGTCGAACGCCTGCATCATCGCCGCATGTTCTGTCCCGAGCCCGGTCAGGTTCTTGGCCGTCGTGAACGGGAAGTACATGCATGTCTCCAGCACGAACCCCTCTTCTTCCGCGCGGTCGAGGAAGAACGATTTCGGGTGGCCTACCCAGTTCGTGATCGGTTGCGCGTGCTCGGCGACGAGGATGAATGCCGGATGGCAGGTGAAGCCATGGCCGAGGCGGGGCAGGCGAGAGGCGAGGCCGGAGCGAAGCAGGAGCGCTGAGGTGCCGATGGACCCGCCCGCGGCAATGATCACGCGGGCCTCGACGTCGTACTCCCCCGGCGCCCACGCGGACGGCTCACCCTTCCCGCTCGGCGGCTTCTCCGTGACGCGCACGCGCAGCCGGCGCTGATCGATGCGCAGCACCTCGGCGCGCGTGACCACTTCGACGCCCTGCTTCTCGGCGGCCGGCAGCTGCACGCGATGTGTGCCCTGCTTCGCGGCATTCGGACACCCGAGGTTGCACAGGCTCGAGCCGAGACAGCCGCGCACATTGATCGGGAACTGCTCGGCCTCGTAGCCGACTGCGCGGCAGCCCTCCACGAACAGGCGGTTGTTGTCGTTGATCTCCTCGGGCGGCAGCATGTGGACGTTGTTCTGCCGCATGTACTTGGCGGAGCGCTCGGCGAGGTCGCTCGCGACGAGACCCGGCACGCGCCAGCTGCGGATGACACGCTCGGGCGCGATGAGCGACGTCCCCGTGTACACGACCGTCGATCCGCCGTACACCCTGCCGAATGCGAGCGTCATCGTTCCGTCCGCAGTCAGGAACCCGCCGCTATCCTCGTACAGCGCGGGCGCCATCGTCAGCTCGCCGCCGTCGAACTCGTCGTCGCGCAGTCTGGGTCCCTGCTCGAACACGATCACCCGCAACCCGTCCGCGACCAGCGGTGCAAGCTCGGCGGCGACCGTACCGCCGCCCGCGCCGCTGCCGATGATTGCGACGTCGCAATGAAGGGGGTCACTCATGCGCGATCCGCCGGGTCCGAAGTGTGCCCCGTGCCGCGGATCGCCCGCCAGCCGCGCGGGCTCGCGCGGTACCCGATGCTCGCCGCGTGCACGGGCTGCGTGTAGTAGCCCATGAAGACGAGTGTGCGCAGGCCCCACACACCCCGACGCAGCAGGACGTGGCGTCCCCGCTCGAGACCGTGAAGGATCCGCTCCCGCCTGTCGCGTGGCAGCTCCGCAAAGCGGCGCCGGTGGCGAAGCAGTGGATAGACGCTGAGCACGCGCAGGAACATGACGATCTGCCGCTGCGCCTTGCGCGGCCGCTGCGCGAGTGCACTCTCGACGACGCGCTCGACCGTCGCCCAGCCGGCCTCGTCGAGCGTGGTCGTGGCGGGCAGAATCGCTTCCGCGGCCGCACGGAAGGTGCGCCGGACCGGCGCGAGCAGGCTCGGCTCCGTCGCTGTCTCAGGCATCCGCGCAACCATGGTACCTCTGACCGGGTATAGTCGCTGAAGCGCGCGCGTCGAACACGCCGTGACCGGTGCGCCAGGAATCAACCCACTTCATCTGACAGGGCACGTGCTCGGTTTCCTGATCCTGATCTTCGTTGCGGTGCCCGTCCTCGAGCTCGTGCTGCTGATCCGCATCGGCAACTGGATCGGCGTGCTGCCGACGATCCTGCTCGTGATCGCAACGGGCGTGGTCGGCGCCTCACTCGCACGCTCCCAGGGCCTTGCTGCCCTCGCCCGCATGCAGCAGGAGCTCGCCCAGGGACGACCGCCTGTCGCTTCGATGATCGACGGATTCCTCATTTTCGCGGCAGGCGTGCTCCTGCTCGTACCCGGCATCATCACCGACGTTTTCGGCGTCGCGTTCCTGCTGCCGCCCGTGCGCGCGCTCGTGCGTCGGGGTCTCGCGAATCGCCTGAGGCGCATGGCCGAAGCCGGCACCGCGCGGTTCACGATCATGGACACTCCCCGCTGGCCGCAGCACGAGAGTCACGAGCACGAGGAGCGCCCCAGGGGCCGCGACGTGACCGACCTCTGAGGTCCGGCTGCCTCCCGCAGCGTTACATCCTGTGCCGGATGTCGATCACCAGGCGGTTCGGTGACTCGAGCTCGAAGACACGGAACGCGTTCGGCGTGCGGAGCGCCGCTACCCAGGTCAGGTCCGCCTCGAAATCGCAGGTCGCAACCAGCCCGATCAGCACGGGAAGCTCGAATCGACGGTTCCGATCACTGACCGTGGCGTGACCCTCCTCGCTGTGTGCTGCAGCAGGCCGCATCCGTATCGAGAGGAATCCCGTACCGGGCAGGTCGACTTCCTCGCCTGACCCGCATTGCGTGACGGGCGGTCGCACGTACTCCACGCGGTAGCCGGGCACGGCGCTCGGTCCGAAGCTCATCACGATGCGATCGAATCCGTCGTGTGATGCTGTGCGCACGTCGAGCAGCACGGAATACACGTTCCTGTCAACGCTCACCGCGTCTCTGGTCCAGCTCGTATCCGCCTGTGCCTCCTGGCCGGGCATCTCGGGTCGAGCCGTATCGAGCGGCTCGTCTGCTGCGCCGGGCATATCACCATCCGGACCACCGAATGTCCGCTGCGATTCGTCCGGCATGCAGGCGGTCAGGAGCAGAGTGAACAGCAGCGCGATGCGTGTCACGAGGCGACTCCGGTGAATGCGGATCGGGTCTGGCCCGCTCCTTGCCCTTTGAGGGGCAGGAATCGGTTGTTATGGAACGAAACTGGAGGAATCATGAAGCGCAAGTCGATGTTCTTCTTCGTGCCGGCGCTGGCGTTCGGCCTTGCAGCGTGCTCCGTCGAGCAGACGGAAGAGGGTGAGCTCCCGGATGTGGACGTGCAGGGTGGCCAGCTTCCCGAGTACGACGTCGACGCCGCGGATGTCGAGATTGGTACTGACACGCAGACGGTGCGTGTGCCCGATATCGATGTGAGGATGCCCGACGACACGCAGCGGTCGGACCCGCCGACCAACTGAGGTTGGTCGAGCGGTTCGGGAAGAGGCCGGTTGATGCACGTCAGCCGGCCTCTTTCACGTCCACGACTCTCGCGAGCCGCTCGACGTCCTCCCTCCGCAGGAGCTCACCACCCGACGCGTGCAGCACTGCGGTCCCGGCCGCAACGGCATGGCGGAGCGCCTCTATCGGCGGACCTTGATCGATATGCAACAGCAGCGCGGCAAGGAACGCATCGCCCGCGCCGACCGCGGAGGCCGAGGGCGGGGCCGGTGGTGCGGCCGCATGCAACGGCACAGTCACCTTCCGCGATGCGAGGACGGCACCCACGGCGGCCATCGTGATCACGGCAGTCTCGGCGCCGAAGTCGAGCAGGTCTGTCGCGGCGGCTGCAGCGTCCCGTATGCCTTCGATTCGTCGTCCGAGCAGGCGTTCCGCCTCGGGCAGATTCGGCACGAGGAGTGTGCATCCGGGGGCAGCGGCGCGCAGGGCCGGCCCGTCACCGTCGACGACCACGCGCGCACCGGTCGCTAGCGCGCGGTCGCGCACTGTGGCGTGGAACCCGGTATCGAAGCCGGGCGGCACGCTCCCGCTGCTCACCACCCAGTCACCTCTGCGCATACAGCGCTCGAGCTCCTCCAGCAGAGCCGTCTCTTCCGCCGGGCCGCACGCGGGCCCGACCGGATTGATCAGCATTGCGCGTCCGGTCGAGCGCTCACGGACTGCGACGAATGTGCGCGTCGTGCCGGGCGCCGGCGCCGGCCGGACGTCGATGCCCTCGGCGTCCAGAAGCTGCAGCAGCTCGTCGCCGGTCGTGCCGCCGATCAACGTCACGGCAATCGATTCACCGCCGAGGATGCGCGCTGCTCGCGTGACATTGATACCCTGGCCGCCCGCACAGCGCCGCGGCATCGCGACGCGGTTCGCGTCATCCCAGACGAGCGTATCGGCCTCGAACAGGAGGTCGATCGAGGGATTCGGCGTGACAGTGATGATGCGGGGCACTAGACCTTGATGAAGATGCGACGCCGGTAGAGAACGCTCATGGCCGCGAGCCACAGCGTCGTGTACAGCAGCGCGAATACGAGCGACGCATTCACCGGGGACAGCCACGACGCGAGCAGGTTCTGGTAGATCCAGGTCTTGAGCGGAACATTGTCACCGACGCGCACCATCACGATGACACGTGCGAACAGGCTGGACAGGAAGAAGGCCGCGATCGCGTTCGTGCCGAAGACCACGAACGGCGTCGCCCACTTCTTCCTGGCCCGGACGTCGATCAACCAGTAGCAGATCGCAAGCGTGTGGCAGGCCATGCCCGCCGTGAACACGACGTACGAGCTGGTCCAGAGCGGCTTGTTGATCGGGAACACGGCGTCCCATGCGAGCCCCAGTACCAGCCCTGCGCTGCCTGCGACGAAAAGGCCAACGACCTTCTCGAGCTGCTCGCGACCGCTGCGCAGCCAGTCGCCGACGAGCGAGCCGAGCAGCACGGTGCCGATTGCGGGGAGCGTGCTCAGCAGGCCCTCGGGGTCCCAGGTCCGTGACTGCGACCAGAGGTGCCGGGTACCGAAGACCGTGCGATCGATCCACGCGCCGAGATCCGCGCCCGGCTCGAGCAGACTCGGCCCCTGGCCGGGCACGGTCGTGAGCGTCTGGAGCGCCCAGTAGCCGAGCAGCAGCGTGGAGATCGCTACGGCGCGGCCCCGGAGGCCGAGCCAGAGGACGATCGGCGTGGCGCACAGGAACGCGATCGCGATCCGCTGCAGCACGCCCGGGATGCGGAGGTCCGAGAGGTCCAGGAAATTCGGGAACGCGTGCAGAAACAGGCCGAGCAGGAAAATGATCGCTGCGCGCTTCGCTGCACGCCGCGCGATGCCCGGTCGCTCCGCGCCACGCGACATCTGGACGGCGAACGAGTACGACATCGAGACGCCGACGATGAACAGGAAGAACGGGAAGATCAGGTCCGTCGGCGTCCAGCCATGCCACTCGGCGTGTCGCAGCGGCGCGTAGATCGCGCCCCAGCTCCCCGGATTGTTGACGATCAGCATTCCCGCGATCGTGAGACCGCGGAACGCATCCAGGGAGACGAGGCGCGTCCCTTTGGGCTGCGGCGGCGCTACTGCTGGCCGGCCCGCAGCGCTTCGCTCTTCGTGTAGCGACTGAACCATTCGCGCAGGTAGAGCTGTGTTCGCAGGAAGTTCGACGGCTTCGAGCTGGTTCCGTGCCATTCGTCATTGAAGCGCACCATCGCCGTCGGGATCTTCCGCAGCTTGAGCGCCTGGTAGTATTCCTCGGTCTGTGACATCGGGGTGCGCAGGTCGTTCACACCCGTCATCAGCATCGTCGGCGTCGTGACGTTGCCGACGTACATCAGCGGCGAGCGGCGCAGGTGCTCGCTCGGATCCTCCCAGGGCAGCTTCTCGAAATTGCGGTACCAGGACGCACCATCCGTCGTACCCACGAAGCTCAGCCAGTTCGTAACCGGGCAGTTCGCGGAGGCCGCCGCGAACCGGTCGGTATGGCCCACCGTCCACGACGTCAGCACACCGCCGCCGCTGCAGCCGTACACGTACATGCGGTTCTCGTCGACGATGCCCTTCGCGATCACCGCATCGACGCCTGCCATCAGGTCGTCGAAGTCCTTGCTCGGGTACGCGTTCTTGATCGCATTGCCGAACTGCGCGCCGTAGCCGGTGCTGCCGCGGGGGTTGGTGTACAGCACGAGGTAGCCGTTCGCGGCGTGCTCCTGGAACGCGAAGTTGAAGCCGACGTTGTACATCGAGTGCGGCCCGCCGTGGATCGCGAGCATGAGCGGGTACTTCTGCGATGGGCTGAAATCCGGCGGCTTGACCAGCCAGCCCTGCACGCGCCAGCCGTCAGCGCTCGTGTACCAGATCTCCTCGACCTCGCCGAGCCGCTTGCCCGCGAGGATGTCGCCGTTCACGTCCGTCAGCTTCCGGATCTCGCCGGGGCGGCGGACGTTGAAAGTGACGATGTCGCCCGGCTCGTGTGGCGACGTGCGCGTGCCGACGGCCAGCCCGTTCTCGCCGATCATGTCGACCGCCAGCATGTGTGTGCCCTCGGTCACCTGCCGGACGCTACCGTTGAGTGACGCGAAGTAGAGGTTCTGCGAGCCCTCACTCTGCACGTCGAAGTAGATACCGCTGTTGTCGGGCGCCCATTTCAGGTTCTGGACCGAGCGGTCGAGGTCACCGGTCAGGAGACGGTGGCCGGTGCCGTCCGAGGCCATCACGTAGAGCTTCGTCTCGATCCACGTGTCATCGCTGTTGTCGTAGCCCGTGTACGCGATCCACCGGCCGTTCGGCGACACCCGGGGGTTCGAGTCCGGCCCGTCGCGTGTCGTGAGCTGCCGGATCGCGCCCGTGTTGATGTCGAGCGCGTAGATATCCGACTGACGCCAGAGATACTCGGAGTCCTCGACCCGGGGCGCAGACGAGAACACAATCGTGCGGCCGTCGGGCATCCACTGCGGTGCCCCGGCATCGTGGTCGCCCGTCGTGATCTGGCGCGGCGTGCCGCCATCGGCGGGCACGATGAAGAGATGCTGCGTGCCGTCTCCGAGGAAGCCGATTCGGTCGCGGCGGTAGTTGAGCTTCTGCACGACACGAGGCGGCTCCGTCCACTTCGCGCCCTTCGGCTTGTAGGGGGCAAGCTTGCCTTCGATCGGCCAGTTGTTGTTCGCCGGCACCAGCATCCGGAAAGCGATCCACTTGCCGTCGGGGGACCAGGCCAGATCGTTCGGCGTCTCCGTCAGCCGCGTGATCTGCGTCGCTGCACCCTCCGCATCCATCCACCGCACCCAGATCTGCGTGCCACCCGGCTCGCCGCGCGCCGTGTAGGCGATGCGGGTCCCATCCGGCGACCAGACCGGATTGCTGCCTTCCACGAGCGCGCGCGGCTTTGTGCCGTCCGCGTTCATGATGTACAGCGACGACTCCCAGGAATCGTTGACCTTATCGACCCACCGCCGTGCATAGACGATCTCGCGGCCGTCCGGCGAGAGCTGCGGCGAGGAGACCGTCTCGTATTCGAGGTAGTCTGCCAGCGTCAGACGATCGCTCTGCTGGGCAGCGACCGCGGCGGGAACGACCAGTGCGAGGAGCAGCAGACGCGCAGGTGCGCCGACTCGCATCGGGACCTCCGGGAAATGTCGGTGAGGGTGCTGCCGTTACGGCAGCGGCTCCCATAGTACGCAGGACCCGGGATGAGCGCCACCCGGCAGGGGCGGGCAGTGCACGCAACCGGACGTGCGGCAGGCGGGTAGGACGAGGGCGTGCGCTCTCGCGGCGGCTTGCCGCCCCGCCCGGCCCCGGTCACATTCCAGAGAGCGATCCGAACGCTCGTTCGAACGATTCTCCGTACTGGTAGCTCGCCATGAATGACCTCCGATCCCTGAACGTGGAGAAGCGCCCGCCGCGCCTGCGTTTCGAGGGCCGCATCCTCTACCTGGTCGACGATGCCGACCTGGTCCGCCGCCAACTCGAAGGTGAGGACATCGACCTGGCCACGGCGCGTGCAGCGGGGCTGCGCGACCAGATCTCCACTGACGAGATCACGCCGGCCTACATCTGCTATTACTTCGACGAGACGCTCGGTCAGTTCCCGTATCTCGGTCTGCGCGCAGGCGGCGAGTTTCCTGTCACGAGGGGCAGCGTCAAGAAGGGCGGCTTCGTCTGCTCGGTCAGCGGAAAGCGGCGCGGCAAGGGCAGCTCACGCGAGCAGTCGCCGTACGCGGAGCTGATGGCAGGCATCCGGGTGGTCATCGCGGAGAATATCGAGCGGATCTATAACGAGAACTGCCAGAACCTCGGCATCCTCACCTCCACGGACTTCTCGCTGATCGATCGTATCCGCAACGGCGAGGAGATCGAGCTGTCGGCGTTCACGAGCGACGTCGACCCGATCACGCGCGAGATCATCGAGTACGGCGGCCTGTTCGAGTACAACGTCGCGCGAATGCAGGGGAAGGTTGCACTCCCGCCGGTGCGCTCGCAGGAGCCGGGCGCGCCGCCGAAGCGGCCGATGACGATCGCCGAGAAGATCTTCGCGCGGCACTGGGTCGTCGACGCGTCGAAGCAGCAGTTCGGCGTGCCGTGGGTGCAGCCGGGTGACAGCGGGTTCGTCCTCACCGATCTGCGCTTCTCGCACGAGTACGTCTCGCCGATGGCTGCGATCTTCTTCGAGCAGAAGCTCGGTCCTGATGCGAAGGTCACGGATCCGTCGTCGATCCTGATGTTCCGCGACCACCTCACCTACCTGCACCAGGTCATGCCACCGGAGCGCGTGCAGCTCGGTCTGCTCGACGTCGCCCGGCAGCTCGAGGTGAAGCAGCGCGAATTTGCGGAGAAGCAGAACATCAAGCTGTACGGTGAGCGTCTGGGCGCGCGCCTCGGCTCCGAGGCGATCTGCCACAGCAAGGTGCTGGAGTCGTACGCCGAGCCGGGCATGATGATCGTGGGCACGGACTCGCACACGCCGCACTCCGGTGCGATCGGCTGCATCGCGTTCGGCGTGGGCACGACCGCGATCTTCAACTCGTGGATCACGAAGGACGTGCGCGTCAGTGTGCCGCCGTCGTTCAAGGTCGTGATTCGCGGCAGGAAGCCGGCGAATGTCACGGCAAAGGATTTCATGCTCGAGATCCTGCGCCACCCCTACATCCGCGACGGCCACGCGATCGGCCAGATCATCGAGTATGCGGGTGAGGCGGTCGAGGCGCTGTCGATCGACGAGCGGGCGACCATGACGAACATGGCGGCCGAGGTCGGCGCTTTCACGGGCATCGTTGCACCGGACGCGAAGGCGGTCGAGTACCTCGTCGCGGAGCGCGGCATGGACCGCGCGCAGGCCGAGAGGCTGTGCGAGGATCTCTACTCCGATGAGGACGCCGAGTACGTCAAGGTCATCGAGATCGACGCGTCAAAGATCCGTCCGATGGTTGCGCTGCCCGGAGACCCCGGCAACGGCCTGTACATCGACGAGCTCGGCGACGAGCCGATCACGATCGACGTCGCCTATGCGGGCTCCTGCACGGCCGGCAAGAAGGAGGACATGGACATGTACGCCGCCGTGCTGCGCGAAGCGCGCGAGCAGGGGCTGCGCGTGCACCCTGACGTGAAGATGTTCATCCAGGTCGGGTCGCAGGAAGTGAAGCAGTACTGCATCGAGCGCGGCTACATGCAGCTCTTCGAGGACGTCGGTGCGGAGTTCATCGAGCCCGGCTGCGGTGCTTGCATCGCGGCGGGACCGGGCACCTCGAAGACGAAGGACGAGGTCACGATCAGCTCGCAGAACCGCAACTTCCCCGGCCGTTCCGGCCCCGGCCAGCTCTACCTCGCCTCACCGTACACGGTCGCGGCGTCGGCCATTGCGGGACACGTAGTCGACTGGGAGCCGGGCAAGCCGCTCCGACAGCTCGCAACGGCGGAGTAGAGCGGAACGACACGCGGCAGGCAAACAGGCCTCACTGAGCGACAACGGTCAACGGAAACGGACGCGGATGGCGATTACGCTCGAGGACGTCACGTCGGTTCTTTCGGAGCTGGTCTCGATCCCGTCCGTCAACCCTCACCTGTCCGATCATCCCGATGCGGGTGAGACCGCGATCGCGGAGCACATCGTCGGCTGGTGCGCATCCCGCGGCATCGAGGCGTGGACCGAGGAGGCCGCGCCCGGCCGCCCCAATGCCATTGCACGGATCGGCTCCGGCTCTCCCGTCCTCATTTTCTGCGCACACATCGATACCGTTGCGACCGACGGCATGACCATCGAGCCGTTCACGCCCGACGTTGCGGACGGGAAGCTGTACGGCCGCGGCGCGTACGACATGAAGGCGGGCGCGGCTGCGATCATGTGCGCCCTGGATGCGCTGGCTCGCGATCCCGCACCGGGCACCGTGATTGGCGCCTTCGTGTGCGACGAGGAGTGGGCCAGCGCGGGCGCATACCACTTCGTCGAGCGATATGGCGGCGATGCCTGTGTCGTTACCGAGCCGAGCGAGGGCCGTCTCGTCCTCGCTCACAAGGGCTTCGTCTGGCTCGAGCTGACGACGCATGGTGTGGCCGCGCACGGCAGCCGCTGGGACCTGGGCGACAGCGCGATCGCGCGGATGGCCCGCATCGTCAGCGCGCTCGACGACCATGACCAGCGAACGCTGCGTGAGCGGACGCATCCTCTGCTCGGACCCGCCTCGATGCACGTATCCCAGATTCAGGGCGGGAGCGGGATATCGACGTATGCGGCCGAGTGCACGGCCCGCGTGGAACGTCGGACGCTCCCTGGAGAGACGCCCGAGCAGGTACTGCGCGAGATCGAGGACGTCGTTGCCGGAACGGGCGAGAGCGCCGACATCCGGATCCTGATGGACCGGCCTCCGCTGGTCTGCGATCGGGACGCGCCGATCGCGCGTGCCGTCCGCGACGCGGCGCGCGAGATGACGGGGAGCGAGCCCGAGGAGTGTGGCGTGGGCTACTGGATGGATGCCGCCGTGTTTGCGAACGCCGGCATCCAGACCGTGAACATCGGCGCGGGCGGCGCAGGGGCACACGGTGCGGAGGAGTGGGTCGACCTGGAATCCGTCGTGGTGAACGCGCGCATCCTCGAGCGTACGGCACGCCGCTTCACCCTGGAGTGAAGGGCACGCCCCGCGCCTCCCTGAGCCCTTCGTCGAGCCACGGGCCCGCCCTGGCGCCGCGGCCTGAAACTGACCTCGAGCACATGCAGCAGCGACCGAATGGTCCGCTTGCGCCCCTTCTCCCTCCGACTACCTTCTGCCCATGCATCATGAGCACATGACGAAGCGGCTCGCCCGCATGACCGCTGCGCTCCTGCTCGTGCTGGCAGGCTGCGCGAGCGACGACGGCAGAACGCCCGTCGTCGTTTATTCTCCGCATGGAAGAGAGCTGCTCGAGACGTTCGAGCAGCAGTTCGAGGAAGCGAATCCCGACATCGACGTCCAGTGGCTCGACATGGGCTCGCAGGAGGTGCTGGACCGGCTGCGATCCGAGCGGGCCAACCCGCAAGCCGATGTCTGGTGGGGCGCGCCCTCGCCGATGTTCGTGACCGCTGCGGAGCAGAATCTGCTGGCCCCCTTCTCGCCGTCCTGGGCGGGTGCGCTGCCCACGGATGCGAAGGATCCGCAGGGTCGCTGGCACGGCACGTTCCTGACGCCGATGGTGATCGCGTACAACACGACGCGCGTCGATTCGGCGAGCGTGCCGCGCGACTGGGACGATGTTCTCGCCCCCGAGTGGAAGGGCCGCGTGCTGATCCGGGACCCGGTGGCGAGCGGCACGATGCGCACGATCTTCGGGATGATCATCCAGCGCGGCATTCGCGCCACAGGTGACACCGCGGCCGGCTTCGACTGGCTCCGGCGGCTCGATGCCCAGACGAAGGAGTACGTGCTCAATCCGACGCTGCTCTACCAGAAGCTCGCGCGCGGCGAGGGCGACATCACGCTCTGGGACATGCCGGACATCGAGGAGCTGAAGGCACGCACGACCTTCCCGATCGATTATGTCCTGCCGACGAGCGGGACGCCGGTGCCCGTGGACGCCGTCGCGCTCGTCGAGGGCGCACCGAACCCGGATGCTGCCAGGCGTTTCATCGAATTCGTGGGCAGCACGGAAGGCGTGGTGTACGCCGCGCGCAACTTCTTCCGCCTGCCCGCGCGGAGCGACATCCCGGCAGACAGCTTCCCGGCAGGGCTCGCCGCGGCACGCGAGCAGATGGTCGTAGAGCCGATGGACTGGGCCACCTTCCAGGAGCGCTCCGCCGAGTGGATGCGCTACTGGGACGAGCACGTGCGTGGTCGCAACTGAGCCATGGTAGAGCTCGAGGGGCTGCGCAAGGAGTACGTCGCTGCATCGCCGTCGGCCCCGCCGACGCTCGCGGTCGATGACCTGACACTCACGGTCGAACGGGGCGAGCTGCTCACACTGCTCGGCCCCAGCGGCTGCGGCAAGACGACTACGCTGCGCATGATCGCCGGCTTCGAGCAGCCCACCGCGGGCACCATCCGCGTCGATGGCCGCGACGTGACGCGCCTGCCGCCCCAGAAGCGCGGCATCGGCATGGTCTTCCAGAACTACGCGCTGTTCCCGCACCTCGACGTGCAGGACAACGTCGCATTCGGCTTGCGCACCCGCGGCGTCAGCAAGGCGGAGGCAGCGGAGCGGGTCGAGGCGGTCCTGCGACGCGTCGAGCTCGCCGGATACGGCAAGCGTCGCGTGCAGGAGCTCTCCGGCGGTCAGCAGCAGCGCGTCGCGCTCGCACGTGCACTGGCGCCGGAGCCGCCGCTGCTGCTGCTCGACGAGCCGTTGTCGAACCTCGATGCGGCGCTCCGGGAGAAGACACGGACCGAGCTGCGCTCGCTGCTGAAGCGGCTCGGCATGACCGCCGTGTTCGTCACGCACGACCAGGAGGAGGCGTTTGCGCTCGCCGACCGTATCGCTCTGCTCGATGCCGGCAGGCTGCAGCAGATCGGAACTGCGGAGGAGCTGTACCACCGGCCTGCCAACGCCTTCGTCGCCTCGTTCCTCGGGCGGGCGAACTTCCTGCCGGCACACATCCGTACGATCGGCGTGGACTCGATCGCCTGCGAGGTCGCGAACCGGGCGCACTGGGAGGTGCAGCGCACGCCCGCACTCGGCGAGGTCGCGGTACGGGACCGCGTCCTGGTGATGGCGCGGCCGGAGTCACTCGGCATGTATCCGCTCGAGGAGGACGGTAGCGGCGCGAGCCTCGACGGCATCGTCGCCGAGCGTCGGTTCGCGGGTGCGGTCACCTATTACGTCGTGCAATCCTTCGGTGGCGAGCTGCTGATCGCGGGCGACCCGCACGAGTTCGAGCCCGGCGCGCGTGTCAGCATTCGTCCGCATGGCCCCGTGTTCGCGTTCCCTGACCGCCGCGAGTGCGTGCGACCCGAGCAGCAGCCAGGGCAGCGCTGATGCCGATCGCTCCGCAGGAGCAGCCTGCTGCGACTGCTGCGTTTGCCGGGAGGTCGCGCGCCATGCGAGGGTGGCCGCGTCGGGGCAGCGCTTCGAGAGGCCTCACGTGGCTGGCGGCGGGCGTCGCCATCCTGCTGGTCTGGACCGTCCTCTACCCCAACCTGTTCGTCGTGCTCGACAGCTTCCGCGGGGAGGCCGGCGCGACACTCGAGCACTACCGCCGCTTCTTCGACAGCCGCTCCGAGATGGAGGCGGTCTGGAACAGCGTCTGGCTGTCACTCGCAAGCGTGGTATGCGCCGGTCTGATCGGCGTGCCGCTCGCCTTCCTGTTTGCGCGAGGAGATTTCCCCGGCCGCCGTGTTCTCAGCGGGCTCGTGTCACTGCCAGTGCTCCTGCCGCCGCTCGTCGGCGTGATTGCATTCCTGTTCCTGTATGGAGAGACCGGCTTCTTCACACGATCGGTGCAGCTGCTGCTCGGGATGGAGGAGGCGCCCTGGCGGCTGAACGGTGCAGGGGCGGTGCTGCTCGTCCATGCGTACACGATGTACGTGTACTTCTACCTTTTCACGACCGCCGCCCTCAGCCGACTCGACGTGAGTCACATGGAGGCGGCCGCCGCCCTCGGCGCGTCGCGGCTCACCGTGCTGCGGCGCGTGACGCTGCCGCTGCTGATGCCCGCGATCGGCGGTGCCGCGCTGCTCGTATTCATGACCTCCATGGGCAGCTTCAGCGCGCCCTACGTGTTCGGCGGCGGCTTCCGTGTGCTGTCCACGCAGATCTTCGCGAGCAAGCTGAACGGCGACATCGGCATTGCAGCGGTCGAGACGATCGTGCTTGCCCTCGTCTCGATCCTGTTCCTGGCGATGCTGCAGCGCTACGAGGCACAGCGCGAGTACACAGGCTCGGGCAAGGGGCTCGGCCGGGTCCGGTACGGCGAGCGTCCGTCGAAGCGACGTCGTGTCGCGCTCAGCGTTCTGGCATGGCTGATCGTGATCATCCTGCTGCTTCCGCACGCGACCGTGCTGCTCGTTTCCTTCGTGCCTGCCGGCACGTGGACGACCGAGCTGTTCCCGCCCGTCTACTCGCTGGACAGCTACCGGAAGATCTTCTCGCAGCCACAGCAGCTCACGCCGATCCTGAACTCGCTGCGCATGGCAACGATCGCGACCGCGATGAACGTCGTTCTCGCGTTCGCCAGCGCCTACATCCTCGCGCGCAAGCGCGCGCCCGGTCGCGGGCTGATCAACGTGCTCGTCATCCTGCCCTGGGCGCTGCCCGGCACCGTGCTGGCCATGGCTCTCGCGTCGACGTTCAGCGTGAACCAGCCCTGGTTCGGGCGCTTCGTGCTGATCGGCACGGGCGCGATCCTGCCACTCGCGTACTTCATCCGTAACATCCCGCTCGTGACGCGAGCCGCACTGACCAGCTTCCGTCAGCTCGACCCCGCACTCGAGGAGGCCGCTGCGTCGCTCGGCGCCAGGTGGCTGACCACCGCCCGACGCGTCACGCTGCCGCTCGTGCTGCCTGGCATTGCCGCCGGCGCACTCCTGGCTTTTGTGACCGCACTGGGCGAGTTCGTTGCCTCGATTCTGCTCTATACCCACCGCACCCGTCCGATCTCGATCGAGATCCTCGCCCAGCTCCGCGCCTTCGACTTCGGCGCTGCCGCAGCATACGCTGTCCTGCTCATCATCCTGATGGCAATCGCGTTCGTGTTCGGTCAGCGCGCGGTGGGGGAGGGGCGCGGCGGTATCTGAGCTCAATCGCGAACGAGTGCCTCGACGGTCTTACCGCTGAGGCGCGGAGGACGCAGAGGTATTCTGTAGCTGCTTCAGGTTGTGCCCCAGCGTTGTCAGCGCAGCAGTCCGCAGCATTGCATTGATGTCCTCGGCGCCCTCCGCGCCTCGGCGGTGAGAACTGCTTCTCTTGGTAGAACCCGGGGAACGTTCGTTGCTGCCGAGCGCAGGCGATGCCACGCGGTAACCTCTACATCGGCATATCCGGCTGGACCTATGCCGGCTGGCGCGGGGGCGCGTTCTACCCGCGCGGCCTCGCCCACCGTCGGCAGCTCGAGTACGCCAGCCGTCGACTCAATGCGGTCGAGATCAACGGCACGTTTTACTCGCTGCAGCGACCCTCCAGCTTTGCGTCGTGGTATGAGCAGACGCCGCCGGGCTTTCGGTTTGCCCTGAAGGGCAGCCGCTTCATCACGCACATGAAACAGCTCAACGATGTGCGCACGGCGCTCGCGAACTTCTTCGCGTCGGGCGTGCTCCGGCTCGGTGACAAGCTCGGGCCGATCCTCTGGCAGTTCCCTTCGAGGCGTCGGTTCGACCCGAAACGATTCGATGCATTCATGGGGCAGCTGCCGCGCACGATGCGGGCGGCAGCGCGACTCGCCCGGGCCCACGATCACCGCGTGAAGGAGGGCGGCTGGACGCAGGCGCTGACGGACGGCCCTGTCCGGCACGCGTTCGAGGTCCGCCACGACAGCTTCTTCAACGAGGCGTTCATCGAGCTGCTGCGGAAGCACGATATCGCGCTCGTCTTCTCCGATGCGGGCGCGGAGTGGCCATACTCGGAGGACATCACGACCGACTTCGTGTACGCACGGCTGCACGGCGCCGAGGAGATCTACGCCAGCGGTTACGACGACGACGCGCTCGAGCAATGGGCGCGCCGCATCCGAATCTGGTGCGCGGGGCGGGAGCCGCGGGACGCGCGGCGCTGTGCGCGCCGGAGCGCAGCGGGCGGCGGGCCGCGCGACGTGTATGTATTCTTCGACAACGACAGCAAGGTTCGCGCGCCGCAGGACGCGATGCGGCTCGCAGAGATGCTCGGACTCGACTGGAAGGAACGACACGCATGAGCGAGCGCATCGAGGCACTCCGCAGGATGCTCGAGAAGAACCCCGACGACCCACGAGCCCGCTTCGGGCTCGCCGCCGAGTACGAGAAGGCCGGCCGCTGGCACGACGTGGTGGAGCAGCTGACCGCCTACCTCGCCGTCGCCGATGACGAGGGCAATGCCTGGGGTCGGCTCGGCCGCGCACTGCGCGAGATCGGACGCGAGGAGGAGGCCCGCGACGCCTACCGCAAGGGCATCGAAGCTGCCGCGCGCCACGGACATCCATCGATGGCAGCCGAGTTCCAGGAAGCGATCGACGAGCTGAACGAGCTCGCCTGACGTACTGCCCCGCACCCTTGCGCGGACCGAAGCCTGCCCGAACGTTACCCGCGAGCGCGCCGCGACGCGCGTGGTGACGAATCAGAACGGAGCAGCACATGGCCATGGCAACACGGCGGGAGCGTGTCGTTCCCCGCCTGATCGAGGAAGAGATGCGGGAATCCTTCCTCGACTACTCGATGAGCGTGATCGTGCAGCGCGCGCTTCCGGACGTGCGCGACGGGCTCAAGCCCGTGCACCGTCGCATCCTGTACGCGATGCTGCAGGCGGGCCTCGCGCCCAACCGACCGTACAAGAAGAGCGCTACGGTCGTTGGTGATGTGCTGGGCAAGTACCACCCGCACGGCGACATGGCCGTCTACGACGCACTCGTGCGGATGGTGCAGGACTTCTCGCTGCGCTACCCGCTCGTCGACGGTCAGGGCAATTTCGGCTCGATCGACGGCGACAACGCCGCCGCCTATCGCTACACGGAGGTCCGTCTCACCCCGGTCGCGATGCAGCTCCTCGCCGACATCGACGAGGATACCGTCAACTTTGCGCGCAACTTCGACGACCGGCTCGACGAGCCGACCGTGCTTCCGGCACGCTTCCCGAATCTGCTCGTAAACGGCAGCAGCGGCATCGCGGTCGGGATGGCGACGAACATTCCGCCGCACAACCTCCGGGAGATCGCCAATGCCGTCCGGTACCTGGTGAAGAAGCCGAAGTGCACGGTCGACGAGCTGCTGCAGTTCGTGCCGGGCCCGGATTTCCCGACGGGTGGCTACATCCTCGGCCGCAGCGGCATCGAGGACGCCTACCGCACGGGCCGTGGACGCATCGTGATGCGCGCGGTGATCCAGCGGGAGGCGCGGCGCGGCGGTCGCGAGCAGCTGATCGTCAGCGAGCTGCCGTACGGCGTCTCGAAGGCGAAGGTGATCGAGCAGATCGCGAACCTCGCCCGCACCAAGCTCGAGGAGATCGCGGACCTGCGCGACGAGTCCGACCGCGACGGGATGCGCCTGATCATCGAGCTGAAGCGGGACGCCTCGATCCGGAAGGTGCTGAACGCGCTGTACCGCAACACACAGCTCCAGGCAACGTTCGGTGCGATCATGCTGGCGCTGGACAACGGCGTCCCGCGCGAGCTGAACCTGAAGGAGCTGCTCGAGCGGTTCCGTGATCACCGGCTCGATGTGATCCGCCGCCGCTCCCAGTGGCGGCTCGATCGCGCGCGCACCGAGGCGCACATCCTCGAGGGCCTGCTGGTCGCGCTCGACAACATTGATGCGGTCATCCGCATCATCCGCAAGTCGAAGGATCAGAAGGAGGCTGCCGCTGCGCTGCAGAAGAAGTTCAAGCTGAGCGCGGAGCAGGCCGAAGCGATCCTCAACATGCGTCTTGGCCGGCTCACCTCCCTGGAGTCGCAGGATCTCAAGAAGCAGCACACCGCGATCCGCAAGCAGATCCGCGAATTGGAGGCGCTGCTGGCCAGCGAGAAGAAGCAGCTCGATGTGATGATCCAGGAGCTGGACGCGGTCGTCGAGCAGTTCGGCGATGGGCGGCGCACGCGGATCCTGGACGAGGAGAGCGGCGAGGAAGTCGAGGTGGAGGAGGTCGTCGCGGACGAGCAGGTCGTGATCACCTTCAGCCACCGTGGCTACATCAAGCGTGTGCCGCTTGCGCTGCATCAGCGTCGCCTGGCAAGCGGACGCGCCATCGCCGGGATGGACCGGTATGAGGACGACTTCCTCGAGCACGTCTTCGTCGCGAGCACGACCGACGTCCTCCTGTTCTTCACCGACGGCGGTCAGGCCCACGCGCTCGAGGTGCAGAACGTGCCCGAGGGCGGGCCGCAGAGTCGCGGTCGTGCAATCGCGCAGCTCGTGTCGCTGGAGCGCGGAGCGAAGGTCGCGGCGCTGATTCCGGTCTCCGAGTTCGAGCCGGACCGCACGCTCGTCTTCCTGACCGCGTCCGGGATTGTCAAGCGAACGGGCCTCGATCAGTTCGCGAACATCCGCGCCGGCGGTATCGCTGCGATTCGGCTGCAGGACGGCGATGTCCTGCTCGACGTGGAGCTCTCCGACGGGAAGGCGGACGTGGTCATCGTGACCGAGCAGGGGCGCGCGATCCGCTTCGCCGAGTCGCAGGTGCCGGTAACCGGTCGGGTCACGCAGGGTGTGAAGGGGATCAGCCTGCGGAAGGGCGACGGCGTCGTCGGCATGGTCGTCGTACGACGTGACGCGAGCGTCTGCACGGTGACGGCGAACGGCTACGCGAAGCAGACGCCGATCGGCGACTATCCCGCGCAGAAGCGCGGCGGGCTCGGCACGATCACACTCGATGTCACCGACCGCACCGGCCCCCTCGTCGCGGTGAAGGAGCTGCTTGTCGGCGACGAGCTGATGCTCGTTGCAGAAGATGGCACTGCCGTTCGTGTGAGTGCGGAGGACGTGCCGGTGCAGGGTCGCGCAACGCAGGGCAAGCGCCTCGCGAAGGTGGAGTCGAGGATCGTGGAGGTCGCGCGCGTCGCCAAGGAGGCGGACGATCGCGACAGCGGCGGCTCACGCGGAGGTCGCGCCTCCCGCACCAGCGACACGAAAGCCGGTGGCGGGAGGCAGCTCGATCTGATCGAGAGCTAGAACGAGGCGAGCAGCCGGCGCATCCCCTCGTTGAAGATCTCCGGCGCCTCCAGGTTGGAGACGTGCCCCGCTTCGGGGATGACTTCGAACTGCGAACCCGGAATCGCACGTGCCATGAGCTGCGCCTGGCCGCGGGGGGTGATCTGGTCCTCGGCGCCGACGATCACCAGCGTCGGCACGTTGATGTTGCGCAGCCCCGGCTCGGAGTCGGGGCGCGCCGCCATGCCGAGCAGCGCGCGCGCCATCGACTCCGGATGCGTCGCCGACATCATGCCGCGCACGAACTCCGCGACCTTCGGCTTCGTGTAGGGTGTCGCGGGCGCGAACAGCTTCTGCATCATCGAGTCGACGACGACCGATCCGCCCTCCGCGCGTACGCGCTGAACGAGCTGCAGGCGATTCTGCTTCTCCTGCTCGGTGTCGGCGGTCGCACGCGTGTCCGCGAGGATCAGCCCTCCGACCATCGACGGGTACCGACGGTGCATCGCGAAGGCGACGTAACCGCCCATCGACAGCCCGCAGATCACGGCGCGCCTGACACGGAGGTGTGTCAGGAGCGCGGCCGCGTCGTCCGCATGCATGTCCATGGTGTACTGCGGGTCGTCGCTGGGCGCGCTCTCACCGAACCCGCGCAGGTCCATCGCCACACCGCGCCAGCCCGGCGGCACAGCCTGCAGCTGGTTGTACCAGAGTTGACGGTTGAACGGGAACCCGTGCAGGAAGAGAATCGTACGCCCCGACCCCGTCTCCTCCCACGCCAGTTCGCGACCGTTGATCGTTGCCTTCATCGCCTCCCCCTGGCCACCCGACCGCCGCTCAGAGGCCCAGCGAGGCGCGGATGATCGGATCGATCCGCTCCGGCGTCCACGGCGGGTCGAATGTGAGCTCCACCTCTGCGCTCTCCACGCCCTCCACGGCCTCGATCGCGGCCTTCGTCTCATCCAGGATCTGCGGCGCCACGGGGCAGAAGGGTGATGTCAGCGAAATGCGCGCACGCACGTGCGAATCCTGCACTTCGACGTCGTATACGAGCCCCAGGACCACCAGGTCGAGGTTCAGCTCGGGGTCCTTCACCTTCCGCAACGCGCGACGCACGTCCTTTTCCGTAACCATGTGCCCTGCTCTATCACGAGGAATCGGCGGCCACGCTCCGCCGGGCGGGCGCGGCTCCGAACCTGCAAAATCGCCCTTCACGGGCGAGGCGTCCACCCGTATGAGGTGTGGTTCATTGTTGACACCCCGCGCGCCGTGCGCGTAGCCTCACGGGCGACTGCAGCCGTGCTCCGCAGCGCATTCTTTCCGGAGACGTGATTTTGCCTGGCACCGGAACCATCCGACGAGTTGCACTGAACACCGGCGGCGGTGACGCCCCGGGCCTGAATGCGGTCATCCGCTCCTGCGTGCTGAGCGCGCTCAGCCGCGGCTGGGAGATATACGGCATCCGCCGAGGCTTCGGCGCGCTGCTGGGCGAGGACTCGATCGTCCGGCTCGACAGCGATTCGGTGCGCGGGATCACGCACCTGGGCGGGACCATCCTCGGGACGACGAACCGCGGCAACCCCTTCGAGTGGCCGACGATCGGCCCGGACGGCGAGGTCGAGACGATCGACCGGTCGGACGAAGTGCTCGAGGCATTCCGCATCCATGGCTTCGACGCCCTCATCACGATCGGCGGCGATGGCACGCTCACCATCGCCCATCGGCTCGCGGAGAAGGGCATGCCCGTGGTCGGCGTTCCCAAGACGATCGACAACGATCTCGCGGTCACGCAGGTGACCTTCGGGTTTCACACGGCAGTCGAGACCGCGACGGACGCCATCGACAAGCTCCACTCGACCGCGGAGAGCCATGAGCGCATCATGGTCGTCGAGGTCATGGGGCGGCACACGGGGTGGATCGCGCTGCACTCCGGGATCAGCGGCAGTGCGGACGTGATCCTGATCCCCGAGATTCCGTACGACATCGAGCGTGTCGCTGCCAAGATCCGTCGGCGCTACCAGCGTGGGCGCCGTTTCGCCATCGTGGTGGTCGCCGAGGGTGCGGTGCCGCGGGACGGCACGGCAAGCTTCATCGAGGAGGCGCAGCCGGGCGCCGAGGCCCGCTACGGCGGCATTGCCGACAGGATCGCCCGGCAGCTCACGGAGCTGACGGGCTACGAGTCGCGCTCCATCGTGCTCGGCCATCTGCAGCGCGGCGGGAGCCCGACATCCTACGATCGGCTCATCGCGCTGCGGTTCGGTGCGGCGGCCGTACGCCTCGTCGCGGAGGAACGCTTCGGCACCATGGTCGCGCTCGATCCGCCCGAGATCCGGGCCGTCCCGATCGCGGACGCGATCCGACAGCTCAAGCGCGTGCCGACGCACTCGGACATCGTCCAGACGGGCCGCGACATCGGCGTCTCGTTCGGCGACTGACGGACACGGTCGGACCGGGCTGCGGGCGTGCGACTGGCGGACATGGTCGCGTGACCTGCCGCGGTCGCGCGAGTGATGCGCGGACCCGGTTCGACGCGGCAGCTTCGTGGCCCGCCCGGGCACACGTTGATTCACCATGATCGCGCGGCCGGACCGCGCGAGACTTACACCTGCTCGAGGAGGCAGTGCGATGAAGCGGATGTGCGCCGCGGGCGCCATGCTCCTGCTGTTCGCGAACGCAGCAGACGCAGGCGCGCAGCAGCAGCCGGGCACGTTCGAGCTGTCCGTCGCGAACATCATGCGGGGGCCGGAACACGTCGGTGAGCCGCCGTCCCGCGTGCGCTGGAGTGACAGCGGTGAGTGGGTCTACTTCTTCTGGAAGCCCGGCGGCCGACCCTGGCACGAGGACGCGGCGCTGTATCGCGTGCGCGCCCGCGGCGGTGAGCCGGAGCGCCTGTCGGATACGGCGGCCGACTCACTCGCTCCACTCCTGCAGACCGGTGACGTCTCGCGCGACCGCCGCTGGCGCGTCGTGTCGAGCAACGGCGATCTGTACCTGATCGATCGGCGCAACGACAGCATGCGCCGCCTCACACAGACCACGGCGCGGGAGACCAGTCCCGTCTTCAGCGCCGACGCACAGACGGTCTACTACCTCGGTGACGGTCCGGCCGGCTCGAACATCCTCGCGATCGATCTCGGTCGCGGCGGGATCCGGCAGCTCACGGACATCCGGAAGGGGCCTGCCCCCAAAGACCCCGAGGAGCCGACCGGCCAGAAGGGCTTCCTGAAGCGGCAGCAGGAGGAGCTGTTCGAGCACATCCGGCGAGCACGTGAGCGTCAGGAGGCCGACAAGGCACGGCGCGAGGCACGGGAAGCCCGCGAGCTGCAGCCGATCTACCTGGAGAAGGACGAAGTGGTCCAGTCGCTCGCGGTCGAGCCGCGCGGCAGCTACGCGATCATCGAGGTCGAGAAGCCCTCGAACGACGTGACCCGCACGCTCATCCCCGACTGGATCACCGCCTCCGGTTACACCGAGACGCGGGAAGTGCGAGCGAAGGTCGGCGACAATCCCCCCGAGAACAGCCGCCTCGGCATCGTCTCCCTCGCCGACGGCAGCGTCGAATGGCTCGACCTCGCACGCGCTACGGGCGACACCACCCGCACGTTCTCATCAACGCGCTTTCTCGGCTGGAACCGGCAGGGCACCTACGGCCTCGTCGCCGCGCTCGACTACGACTTCGAGAACGCGTGGCTCTGGTCGATCGACGCGTCGACGGGCGCACTCACACTGCTCCGCCACGACACCGATGAGGCATGGCTCGCCGGACCATGCGCGTTCTGGTTCGGCTGCGCCGGCTTCCTGCCGGATGGTCGCAGCGCATGGTTCGTCAGCGAGGCGACCGGTTTCGCCCACCTCTATACCGTGCCGGTGAACGGCGGCAGTGCGCGTCAGCTTACGTCGGGCGAGTGGGAAGTCCAGGACGTCGAGGTGGCGCCGACCGAGGACCGCTTCTACCTGACGACCAACGAGGGCACGCCGCACGAGGTGCACTTCTACCACATGCCCCTCGGCGGCGGCGAGCGCACGCGCATCACCACGGAGCGCGGGCGACAGGACGCAACGCCGTCACCCGATGGCCGGCGCATTGCCGTCGTGCACTCCTTCGCGAACGTGCCGCCGGAGCTGTACGTCGGCGAGAACCGGCCGCGCGCCTCGCTCGCCCGCGTGACGACGTCGCCGACCGAAGAATGGCGCGCAGGCCCCTGGCTCGCCCCGGAGATCATCCGGATCCCGGCGCGCGACGGCGTGGGCGTACCCGCCCGCATCTACCGCCCGGAGGACCTCGGCGCGACACCCAACGGCGCAGCGGTGATCTTCGTGCACGGCGCCGGCTACCTGCAGAACGTGCACGACTGGTGGTCGTCATACTACCGCGAGTACATGTTCCACCACCTGCTCGCGCAACGCGGCTACATCGTGCTCGATCTCGACTACCGTGCGTCGGCCGGCTACGGCCGCGACTGGCGCACTGCCATCTACCGGCACATGGGCGGCGTGGATCTGACGGATCAGGTCGACGCATCCCGCTGGCTGCAGCAGCAGCACGGAATCGACCCCGAGCGCGTCGGGATCTACGGCGGATCCTACGGTGGGTTCATCACGCTGATGGCGCTGTTCACCGCGGCGGATGACTTCGGCGCCGGTGCCGCACTGCGTTCCGTGACGGACTGGGCGCACTACAACCACGGGTACACGGGACGCATCCTCAACCTGCCACAGGACGACTCCGTTGCATACCGCCAGTCGTCACCGATCTACTTCGCGGAAGGCCTCGAGGACCCGCTGCTCATGGCACACGGGATGGTCGACGTCAACGTGCACTTCTCCGACATCGTCCGCCTGACCCAGCGACTCATCGAGCTGGGCAAGACGGACTGGGAGCTCGCCGTCTACCCCGTCGAAGACCACGGCTTCGTCGAGCCCTCGTCATGGACCGACGAGTACCGCCGCATCCTGAAGCTGTTCGACGATAACCTGATCCCGGCGCGCAGCGCCGCCGCAGGATCGCTGGGCAGCTAGGCTGCACCCTCCGTCCGACGCCGAAACACAGAAAGGGAGCGCTCCGATCCGCCGGAGCGCTCCCTTTCGATCTGGTGCATCGCTGTCGATCAGCGCCGACCGAACTTCCGGTTCATCAGCGCGACGTGCCGCTCGCTCTCACCGGTCAGCACCTTCTCCGCATAGCCGTTGTCAGGGTTTCCACCCGACTTCAGCACGCGATCCACGGTGCCCGGTCCACGGTTGTATGCGGTGAGCGCCAGCTCCGTGTCCTGATACTTGTCGATCAGCTTCCGCAAGTACGAGAACCCGATCCGGAGGTTCGTCTCCGTATCGAACAGCTGCTGTCGGCTCGTGCCCGGCGCCACATCCCGCGCCGTGGACGGCATCACCTGCGTCAGGCCGATCGCGCCAACCGGCGAAACCGCTGCCGGGCGGAAGCTGGACTCGGCCGCAACCAGGCCGAACGCGAGATCCGGCTCGATCTTCGTCTCGAGCGCAACGTCGTGAATCTTCGTTGCAAGGTCGACCGGCACGTTGAACGCCGAGGCAAGCTCGGTAATCAGACGCTGCCGCTGCTCCGCCATCACTCGCGCACCCCACTGCGCCGCCACCGGATCGACCGACCCGGCTTCGACCAGCTTCGTCGGCCGCACATCCTGAAACGCATCGGTGCTCATCAACGCGACCGACGGAATCAGCAGTGCACTGCCGGCGGCGATGCGCGCGACGAGGCTGCCGCGCAGCTTCGCGCGCAACCTCTTCAGCTCCGGAACCTTCATCAGGGCTCCCTCCGCTCGCTGTTGCCTTCTTCAGCTTTCCGCACTGGAATGGGGAAAGCGCGCTTCCAGCACGACGCCGCCCGGCGTCGGCTACGCTCTAAAGGTAAAAGCACCAAGGAGTTAGCGTAACCCGCGCGGGACGAGCGAAAAAGCCAGTCGGCACAACGACTTTCCGCTGGGCAGCCGGTTCGAGGAGCCAGAAACCCGACGGTGTCCTCTCATGCGGACACCGCCCGAACGGCTACGGCAATCGGACCTGGGTGGTCTGACCCATGGTCAGATTCACGGTGATGGGGCCGGAGGTCGTGCCACTGCTGCTGCGTGCATTCAGCTGGATGCTGGGCTGCGGAGGGGCTGCGATGACGAATCGCTCGCGGGTGCCGGCGCGCACGGTTCCGAGAGTGCGGCTGCCGCGACCGTCGTCGTACGAGACGACCATGTCGGTCGAGTGTGGGTTGTAGACTTCGATTGCGTAGACGGTGCCCGGCTCGCTGTTCACTTCGACGGCGCGGGCGCAGCCGGCGACGAGTGGAATGGCGAACCATACGCCGGCCCGGCGCAGAAGTCGGATGCTCATCGAATACTCCGGTTTGTCGAATCAGTGTTCCGGCCGCGTGCTTTGCACGAACCGGACCTGCCGAGACTAGTCCGGGAACGAGAAGGAGCGAGCGGTCTCGTCGTCGACGGGTCGGCCGGTCATGACCTCGATCAGCATGGTCATCTCGGCCCCCATGCGCGTGACGCGCTCGAGCACGGACAGGATGTGCGCGTAGTCGAAGTACGCGGCGATGGCATCCTCGGCCGCCGGGTGGTACTCGAGGATCATGGCGTCCATGCGGGCGCGCGTCTCCTCGAGCGCGAGCTCGAGCGCGCGCTGAACGGACCGCTGGACGTGCAGGGTCGGAATGGAGATCTCGCCGGCGAGGCGGGGTGCGAGCGCCTCGAGGTCGGCCAGGGCGCGCGGCGGGGCAGCCACGGAGAGCTCACCGCTTCCGTGTGCCGCAAGCACACGCTCCGCGGTGGAGGCGAGCGCCGTCAGCTCTTCGAAACTGCAGTGCAGGTACATCGCGTCCTCGCTCTGTTCCTGTTTCACTACGCTGCAGGCGCAAGCGTTGTTCCGCAGCCACCCGCGGCGTCTGCGCCACACTCTGAGCGCGTGGGCAACTTATTGTGTGACTTTATGTTGTGGTGGGGACGGGATGCGTGTGCCCGGCCTGGTCGGCCGGGCATGATGTGAAGCGAGTGTGCAACAGCGGAACGGAGTAGCGAGGCGCGTCAGCGCACGATGCGGGCGAACACGAACCCCGCGACGGCGGCGGCAACGAGCGCGGGGATCGGTTTCTCCCGGACCCGGGTCTCGAGCTCCTGCCGGATCTCTTCTACGTCGTGCGCGCGCAGGTAATCGGCGCCGGACTCGAGGAGCCGGCCGGCCGACTGCGCGGCACGGCCGGCGTGGGCGCGCGCTCCACCCCGGCGGCGCATCCGACGGCCGCGGTGATCGATTCGGTCGGCCACACTGTCGAACGCATCGGCCAGCCGCTCCCTTCCACGATCGACGGGCCGCGGCCGACGGGACCGGTGCTCCTCGGGTCCGGGGTCATCGCGATAGCGCCCGCGAGGCAGTTCGTGTTCGGTCATGGCCGCAGCGTCCTTTCCTGTCCTGCGTGTGTGGTGGCAGCCTCGATCGCGGCCGTCTCGCCGGAGGTCAGCTCCTGCTTCATCTCCCGCAGCTCCCTCTTCGCCCAGCTGGTCGTCCGATCCAGCGAAGCGAGTGTCGCTTCGGGCTTGAGCTCACCGCTGCTGAATGCACGCATGCCGCTGCGTGCGAGCACGCCGCCGATCGCGAGGAACACGACGCCGACGATCAGCGCGGCGGACCCAAACCGCCCACCGAGCAGGTGTGCCACGCCGATGACGGCCGCCGCAGTCAGCGCGATGCCGCCGAACCAGGCGAGTGCGAAGGCGATCGCGAGCTTGCTCGAGTCGCGCACGAGTCCGCGCGCGGCCTCCCGCATCTCGAGCTTCGCCAGTGCGACCTCGCCGCGCACGAGTGCGGAGGCGTCGTCGGCGAGGCGCCGGAAGAGATCGGTCAGGCCGGGCGCAGCGCCGTTGCCCGAGTGTGGCTGTTGCATCGGGAATCCTCTGACTGTCCGCTTACCGCATGATCGTACCGGTCGCAGCCATGCCGCAACGGTCATGCCCCATTCCGGCGGACGAGGCGCGGTCCGATCCAGTAACCTCCGACGACGTCGATCATCGTGTGCGCCAGAATCGCTGGCACGATGCTGCCCGTTGCGAGCAGTACGACGGACAGCATCGCGCCGAGGAGTGCCGCGCGGAGTGCCCCACTGAAGCCCTGGTAGGCGTGGAGCAGGCCGAACACGGCGGCGGCGATCACTGCGGCGACGACCGGCGCGCCCACGGCGACGGTGATCGCCGGCACGAGGAATCCGCGGAAGACAAGCTCCTCACAGACACCCGCGGTGACCGAGACACCGAGGAACGCGAGGCGCTCCGCCGACGTCCGCGGCAGCAGCCGTGCGAGCGTGGGCGACTCGCGGACGCCGAGCCTGTGCGCGATCAGCATGAGGCCAATGCCACCGAGGGTCAGCGCACCCGTCCACACCAGCGTCGGCGCGAGCGGGATTGCGAGGAGGCCGAGCTCACGAGGCCCGATATCGCTGACGAAGCCGACGGCCGCGGTTGCTGCTGCCAGGAGCCACAGGCTGACCATCGTCTGGATGTAGAGCGCCATGCGTGATGGCAGCTCGATGTGCGCGAGCGCGCGCGCCTGCGCGACGGACAGCGGAGGCAGGACAGCGACGAGGATGGTTGTCCAGATGCGTGCCGCGCCGGGCAGGCCGCGCGCAATAACGTACACAAGGAGTGTTGTGACGACGGCGACCGCGATGAGCGGCGTTCGTCGCATTATTCCTGCTCGCCCTGGAGTGCCCGCTGCAGGCTCGGCGCGATGAGTACCATGAGTGCCCCGAGCGCAGCACCGAGGACGGCGTCGATCGCGTAATGGAACCCGCCGTACACGGCGCCGACCGCGAGACCGACGGTAAGCAGGGCGACGGGCACCATGAGCCGGGGCATGAAGCGCGCGACACAGAGTGTCTGCGCGATCGAGACGCCTACATGCGACGACGGGAACGCGGAGCCCTGCGACGACCCCGCCTCTAGCACACGGTGCGCGAGCTGGTAGAACGTGCCGTTCTCGATGCCGCCGAGCGGTGCGGGGAACAGGTAGCGGGGCCCCTGCACCGGGAAGTAGACGAAGAACAGGTAGTGCGCAAAGAACGTCAGCATCAGCGTGAACGTCGTTGCGCGGAACTCGTGCGTGCGTGAGCGCAGGTACAGCAGCAGCGGTGGCCCGAAGATGATCAGATAGTAGCTGAGATACGCGAAGTGCAGCGGCTCGGACAGCCAGATCTTCGGAAGCGTCGCGGCCAGTGACTGGCTGGGCTGCCCGCCGAAGAAGAGGGTCTCGAGTCGGATGATCAGCTCATCGAAGTAGCGGCCGTCCCAGACACTGCGGTTGAGCACTGCGAGCTCGGTGTAGAGCGCCGGGATCAGCAGCAGAGCGTACCAGTCGTGCGCTGCGCGTGCGAGTCGCGGCGCGCGCTCGCGTAGCGAGGCGAGCAGGGCGTCGAACGGCGGCGTTCGCAGCAGAACCAGCACAGCGACGATATGAAGCGCGCCGATCCACAGCCAGCCCGCAGGGCGATGCGGGAAGAGCAGTGCAATGCCCGACAGGATGAGGTATGCGGCGAACAGGCGATCGAGCGCCCGCGGCGGGCTCGTGCGCGTGAGTCCCTGCTCTCGCGCGACAGACATCGTTTCCACTGCTAGAGCTGCTTCTCGTAAACGCGATATCGCTTGTACTCGTATCCGCCGGCGCGCTCGATGCCGTTCCGCATCTCGACGTTGTCCTCGAGGATCCAGGAGCACTCACCGCGCTGCTTGCCGAGCTTGCCCGCCTCGATGATGATGTGCGCGATCATCGCTGCGTCGAAGCCGCGGTTGCGGTAGCCGGGCTTGATGCCGAGTGTCAGCACTCTCGTCTGGTTGATGTTGCGCCGGTGCCAGAGCAGCTTGAAGATGCCGAACGGCAGCAGTCGGCCATCCTTGAGCCGGTGGAGCACCTGGTTGAAGTCCGGCAGTGCGAGCGCGAATGCGACCGGCTCGTCATTGACGAAGACGAGCGGGCACAGCTCGGGTGCGACGACCGGCTTCAGCTCCTTCGCGAGGTGGCGGATCTCCGCTTCCGTGAACGGCACGAAGCCCCAGTTCCGCTCCCACGCGCTGTTGTAGATCTGCAGGATGAGGTCGATCTCGTCGTCCAGCCGCGACATGTCGATCGTGCGGATCCGGACGCCATCCATGCGCGTGAGCCGGTCGTACATGCGCTGCAGCCGTGGCGGCGGCTCCGGCGCGTCGACCCAGTAGGAGATCAGGTCGCGCGCCTTCTGCAGCCCGTTGCCCTCGAGCAGCTTCTGATAGTAGCGCGGCGTGTGCGCCATCATCACGAGCGGCGGCGAGTCGAAGCCCTCGATCAGCACACCCGGACTGTACAGCTCGTCGTTGGTCGACAGGTTCATCGGTCCGCGCATCACGTGCATGCCACGCTCGCGCAGCCAGCCGGCCGCGGTGTCCAGCAGCACCCGTGCGACGTCCTCGTCGTCGATCGTCTCGAACAGGCCGAACGTGCCGACTCTCTCGTCGTGGAACTCGTTCGAGCGGTGGTTCACCACCGCGCAGATCCGCCCTACGACGTCGCCATCACGCAGTGCCAGGAAGCACTGCACCTCCGCGTGCTGATGGAACGGGTGCCTGGAGGGGTTCAGCAGGTCGCGGACCGCCATGCGAAGCGGCGGGACCCAGTTGGGATCATCCGCGTAGATCCGCCACTGCATGTCGATGAAACGCGCGCGGTCCGCCCGGCTCACGACCGGACGGACCTCGACGGCACCGCGTGCAGCGGATGCGGTTGAAGCGGTCGGCGCCGCGCCGCTCACAGGACCGCGACGCGCTTGCCGATGCTGGCGAACACGTCGAGCGCGAAGTCGATCTGCTCGTCCGTGTGCGTCGCCATGACGGAGATGCGCAGCCGGCATGAGTTCTCCGGCACGGCGGGCGGCGTCACCGGGTTGGAGAAGACGCCCGCGTCGAACAGCTCCTTCCAGAAGACCAGCATGCGCTCCATCTCGCCGACCTGGATCGGAATGATCGGCGTCTCGCTCTGACCGATGTCGTAGCCGAGCGAGCGCAGACCCTCCTGCATGCGGGCCGTGTTCTCCCACAGCCGCGCGCGCCGCTCCGGCTCCGTCTCGATGACGTCCAGCGCAGCGAGCGCCGACGCGACCGACGCGGCCGGGCAGCTCGCGCTGAAGATCAGCGGACGGGCGTGATGCTTGAGGTAGTGGATCACGTCCTCCGGACCAGCGATCATGCCCCCGATCGACGCGAGCGACTTCGAGAACGTCGCCATGATCAGCGACACGCGGTCCTCGAGGTGGAAATGCTGCGCCGTGCCACCACCGAACTCGCCCAGCACCCCGAAGCTATGCGCGTCGTCGACCATCACTTCCGCGCCATAGAACTCCGCAAGCGCGACGATCGCAGGCAGATCGACGATCGAGCCCTCCATCGAGAACACGCCGTCCGTCACGATCAGCTTGCCCGCCTCCGACGGCGTGCGCGCGAGCTCGCGCTCGAGCGAGCGCAGGTCACCATGCGGGTAACGGTGTACCGTGCCCATCGCGAGCCGCGAGCCGTCGATGATGCTCGCGTGGTTCAGCTTGTCACTGAAAACGTGATCCTCGCGCCCCACGAGCGTCGAGATCACCCCGAGATTCGTCTGGAAGCCGGTGCTGAACACCAGCGCCGATTCCTGGTTGACGAACTTCGCCAGCCGCTCCTCCAGCTCCTCGTGCAGCGCGAGCGTGCCATTGAGGAACCTGCTGCCGGTGCAGCCGCTGCCGAAACGACGCAGTGCGGTCTCCGCCGCTTCCAGCACCTTCGGATGATGCGTCAGCCCGAGGTAGTTGTTCGAGCCGAACATGACCTTGCGCTCACCACGAATCACGACCTCGGTGTCGTACGACTCCTCGATCGCGGCGAAGTACGGGTAATAGCCGGACGCCATCACCTCGCGCGCCTTCGTGAAGCGATAGGCCTTCTCGAATAGACTCATGAATTCTCCAGAAACGGCTGCAGCCCGTGGCTCACAACCATCCGTGTTCCCGATACCAGCGGGCCGTATCTGCCAGCCCTTCGGCGAGCGGGCGCGGTGCGATGCCGAGATCGCGCTGGGCCGGCTCCGTATCACACAACCATCCGGGCGCAAGCAGCTCCTCTGCCTTGTCCCGGTTGAAAATGGTGGCCCGACCCAGAAGCCCGGCACCCCATTCACTCACCGCCGCGGCCGCCCGCAGCGCGGACGCCGGCAACGGGACCTTCCGACCCGTGCGTCCGACCGCCGCAGCCATCAGGTCCAGCACCTCCGCCCACGTGTACGCGCGCGGCTCGGCGACATGGTATACGCCGCTGACACCCGAAAGTGTTGCAGCATTGGCAATCGCACGGGCCAGATCCTGCACGTGGACCAGCTGGAGCCGCCGGTCCGGACTGCCCGGGAGGGGCAGGACTCCGCGCTGCGCCAGCCGGAAGAAGGGGAGCAGATCGCGGTCACGCGGTCCATAGACGGCCGGTGCGCGGATGATGACGGTCTCGAATGAGCCGGCCTCCTCTGCGCATGCCACCTCCCCACCCAGCTTGCTGCGGCCGTAGGCCGTGAGCGGACGTGGTGGCGTCGTTGCGTTTACGCCGCGTCCGCTGTCAGGCCCCACCGCGGCGAGGGAGCTGAGGTACACGAACCGGCGCGGTGGATGATCGATACCTGCCAGTGCGCGTAGCAGCGTCCGTGTCGCCCGATCGTTGACGGCGTCGTACTCGTCGGCAGACCGGGCGCGCGTGAGCGCCGCCATGTGTACGACGCTGTCGGCTCCGTCCGCTGCCCGTGCGACGACTCCGGCATCCGTCAGCTCGCCGCGGATGATGGTTGCGCCGAGCTCCTGCAGGCGCCTGGTGTCGCTGGTATGACGGACGAGCGCGCGGACCGTGACATCATCCTGCGCAGCGAAGGCCTCCGCTGCGTGCGTGCCGACGAAGCCGGTCGCACCCGTCAGCAGTACGGTTTTCGAAGGCATTCGACGGGTTCAAAACTCGTTTCACGAGCGACAAAAGGCAATGGTCTGAGCAGGTTTCGAGGGTCAGAGGCACGCTCGTATCGCAGCCTCGATGACGTGCAGGGCAGCCTCGAGCTGGGCCGGGGTGATGATGGCAGGCGGTGTGATCGCGAGCGTCCGCCCGTCGGGGCCTTCGGGCAGCACGAGTACGCCGTTGCGGAGCGCTTCCTCCATCACTGCCGGCGCGATCGGATGCGCGAACGTGACCGCCTGCAGGAGGCCGATTCCGTGGGCGCGCTCTACCCCTGGAATGCGTTGCACCCAGTCGGCTGTCCGTTCGCGAATCGACGCACCCACCTCCGCTGCGCGGGCGACGAGCCCCTCGACCTCGATGGCCTCGAGCTGGGCGAGGGCAGCCGCACATGCGATCGGGTTCCCCAGGAACGTGCTCGTGTGGATCGCCTCGCCGTCGGACGGCGGCCAGGCGCCCATGACATCAGGCGTTCCGATCGCGGCGCTGAGCGGCAGACTGCCGGTCAGTGCCTTGCCTGCCACCAGGATGTCGGGCACCACGTCCACGTGCTCGCATGCGAACCAGCGGCCGGTCCTGCCGACGCCCGTGTAGATTTCGTCCAGGATCAGCAGGATACGCTCGCCGTCACACCGCTCGCGCAGCGCGGGCAGGAAGTCCCGCGGAGGCACGACGATGCCCCCGCGTCCGAGGACCGGCTCCACCAGGATTGCGCCGATCGGGTGTAATGATCGTTCCGCCGCCTGGATCGCGCTGTCGAGTACGTCGAGTGCCTTGTCGAGCGGGTCATTTCGCCCTGCGCCTGCCCGTGTGTGGGCGGCACCTCCTCGTGCAGCGTCGCCGTTGCCCGAGTCGGGATAGGGAACGTGGCGCACGCCGCTGAAAAGCTGCTTCTCGAAGGGCTGGCGGAAGTCTGCGCGGTGCGTGACCGCGAGGGCGCCCGCCGTGAGACCGTGGTACGCTCCCTCGAAGGCGATGACGCCGCTCCTGCCGGTGCGCAGGGCAGCCGTCTTGAGCGCGGCTTCCACGGCCTCGGCACCGGCGCTGCCCAGGATCGTCACGCCCAGATCGCCCGGCGTGATGGCTGCCAGCCGCTCCAGCAGGGCGACCTTTACGTCCGGCGGGTGAACGTCACCGAGGCCATGTGCCAGCTTCGCTGCCTGGCGAGCGATCGCGGCTGCGACGGCAGGATGCGAATGGCCTGCGTGCGCCACACCGAAGCCCGCCGTGAGGTCGACGAAGATGTTGCCGTCGGCATCGCGAACGGCGGCGCCGCGCGCCTCGTTCCAGAAGACGGGGAACGTGTCGGTGATCTGGGTGATATTGCGAGACTCAACCCTTCGCAGTCGTGCGGCGAGGGCGTGTGATGCGGGGCCGGGGATGCTGACTGACGGGGCGGGCAGCTCGTCGCCGCGAAGCGGTTCGCGACTCACACGCGTCAGTCCCTGCGGACGACCAGGAAGGTGACGGCCGCGCCGATGCTTGCGCCGATCAGCCCCGCTACGCCCGCCGCCATGATGCGCTCGCGGCGGTCACGTGCTTCCGCAGCGTAGGCGCGCGCCAGCTCGACGTCCTCCGCAGTATCCTCGTCTCCTTCGGCCCCCTCCTCCTCCCGGGCCACGCATGTCATGCACGTGGTCGTGGCCGCGCTGCGGGCGGAGCGGTTCACGAAGACGAGCGTGGAGCCACAGACGTCGCAGGCCGCGTCGGCCGGCAGCGGTCGGATCGCGTCGTAGAGCGCGCGCCTGGACCATCCGAGTCGATCCGCGATCTCGGCGACCGAAGCATCGGTTTCCCAGTACAGCCGGTTTGCTTCGTCGACGGCCTGGCGGTCCGGTACGTTCATCGCTCCCCCGAGGCTGGATTCAGGGCACAAGATAGCTGCCGGCTACAGGCCTGGGGAGGCATGCGGCCTGCACATTCGATCGGTCATGAAGCCGATCTCAGCCTCTCTGCTTGCCCTTGTCGCAGTGACGGGTACCTTGCCGCTGGCGTGCGGCAGCGAAGCCGAGCCTGCGCAGGAGGAGCGGGTGGCACCTGCTGCGGAGGTGGCACTTCCGCTGCCGCGCGACTCGTTCTCCGGTCCTGCGACGGAGCCCGCGGATGCGGACGCGATGCCGGATCGCGTCTACTTCGTCCTTACTGAGTTCGACTGGTATGCACGTGGCGAGCCGATCGTGCTCGAGGGCACATCCTACACGGTCGATGATGATCCGATACGCATCGATGCACGCACACTCGAGCGCGTTGGCGAGTACCGCGGCGTCGAGCTGTACGGCCGCGATGGCGATACAAACCTCTACGTTCCCGTTTTCGACGGATACTGGCTGCCCTTCGTGCCGGACCCAGGCACGCGGCCTTCTGTCGTTGCCACCGACACCACGCCGCCGGGCTGACCGCGCGGAGGTCGCATGACGCTCCGGCGACCGCCAAGACTGCGGCCCGGCGCGCGCGTCGCGCTCATCGCGCCGGCCGGGCCGGTCGACGAAGAGCGCGTTGCGCGGGCGATCGAGAACTGTGAGCGGCTGGAGCTGGAACCTGTCCTCGGGAGTGCCGTCCGCCGGAAGGTGGACTACTTCGCCGGCAGCGATACGGAGCGCGCTGCTGATCTGAGAGACGCGCTCACGGACCCGGCGATCGACGCCGTCTGGGCGCTGCGAGGCGGCTACGGCACGATGCGCACGCTCGCCGCGCTCGGACCAATTCCGCCGCACCCGCCCAGGGCGTACATCGGGTTCAGCGACAACACCGCGGTGCACCTCGCGCTGCTGCGAAGCGGTGTGGTGTCGTTTCACGGGCCACACGCGGGCGGAAGCCTGCCGGAGTTTGCCGAAGACGTGCTGCGCCGTGTTCTATTCGACGCGCACGCGGCAGGCACACTCCCGAACGATCCGGAACAGGAGGCCCCCGTCACGATCAGCGGCGGAATCGCGGAAGGCGATCTGATCGGTGGTAATCTGTCACTCCTGGCGGCGCTGATCGGTACACCGTGGCAGCCGGAGCTCGGCGGACGGATCCTGTTCGTCGAGGAGGTTTCGGAGTCGTTCTACCGGATCGACCGGATGTTCATGCAGCTTCGTCTCGCCGGCATCCTGGACGGGGTGAAGGGCATCGTGCTCGGTCAGTTCACGGATTGCTGCAGCGACGAGCCCGGCCGCGCGATCGAGCAGCTGTTCGTCGAGCTGCTCGGCCCGCTGCGTGTCCCCGTCGCGAGCGGCTTCCCCTTCGGCCACGTTCCGGGCAACTGGACACTGCCGCTCGGTGTGCGCGCGCGACTCGACGCAGACGCGGGTACTCTGACACTCCTCGAACCGGCCGTGACTGAGGAGGGGTAATGACGAAGCGGATCTATACGCGTACGGGAGATGACGGCACGACCGGACTGTTCGGCGGCGGGCGGGTCGCTAAGCACGACATCCGGGTCGAGGCGTACGGCGCCGTCGACGAGCTGAATGCCGTGCTCGGCGTTGCGATCGCCTGGGTAGAGGATGGCGCGATCCGCACGCGACTGCAGCGACTGCAGCCCGACCTGTTCGCGATCGGCGCGCACCTCGCGACGCCTGAATCTGATTCCTCAGCCGCGAAACACCTGCCGGCTCTGCCGGAGGCGCGCATCGCGGAGATGGAGACATGGATCGATGAAGCGGATGCGGAGCTGCCGCCATTGCGCGTCTTCATCATGCCCGGTGGTCGTCCTGACGCCGCAGCACTGCACCACGCCCGCACGGTCTGCCGTCGCGCCGAGCGCCGCGTTGTGGAGCTGGCTGCGGAGCAGGATGTGCCGACATCGGCGATCGTCTACCTGAACCGGCTTTCCGACGTCCTGTTTACCTTCGCCCGACTCGCGAATCATCGGAGCGGAGCAGGCGACGTGGGGTGGATGCACGATTGAGGCGGCTCGCGCCGTCCGCGCCATACGCCGACGGACCGCAGGGGGGAGGACCGAGTACCCAGTGCGGCTGTCGAGTGGCGGCGTCGCGTCCATCGGGTGTCGTCGGGGGCGAATGTCGGTGAACCGTGTGCCACCGGTCCCGCACGAGCGAGGGCTGTCGATGGCGGAGCGGGTGCGTGCGAGCGTGGAGCGGGTCATGGGACCCGACGTGGCGCTGCGCGTGCAGCAGACCGTCATTGCCGCCCTCCTGCCGCGGCACTCGCTGCACCCGAAAGACGTGCGCTACCTGCACCCCGGCCGCACGGTCCTGATCCTGCTCGACGATGCCGAGGTTCGTGACGAAGCCGTGCTGATGGCCGGCGCCCTGCTCGAGACATGGCACCCTGAGCTCGCGGCGGTGCCGGACGAGGACGCGGGCGCGAGCGTGGACCCGGCGGAGGTGCTGGATGGGGGGCGTCGCATGCGGGCGCTGCTCGCGCGCGTGCCCGTGCCGTCCGCGGCGGAGGACGACGATGCGCTGCGCGAGGCGCTGGTCTCCGCAGATGACGACGCGCGTATCGTGGCCCTTGTCGAGCGCCTCGACCATGCACGGCACCTCCATCTCTACCCGCGCGAGGACTGGGAGCCGCTGTACGCGAATATCGTCGGGGCGTATCTCCCTGTAGCGGAATGGGCGGGCGGCCGCCTGGGAGCCCGCTACCGCCGCTGGGCGGACGCGTTCGCGCGCAGGCTCGAGCGGGAAGGCAGGAGCGGGCGAACGGGCGCGTAGCGCGCTGCTTGCGTTGCAGGGACCCGGCCTGCACTATCAGCCTGTGCAGTCTGATGCACGAGTCGCTTTTTCGAGAAGAACGTCATGCCTTACGTCATAACGGAACCCTGCATCGGGACGAAGGACGCAAGCTGCGTCGAGGTCTGCCCGGTGGATTGCATATACGAGGGTGAGGACCAGTACTACATCCACCCGGACGAGTGCATCGACTGCGGTGCCTGCGAGCCGGAGTGCCCGGTCACAGCGATATTCCCGGACAGCGATGTCCCACCCGAGTGGACGAATTACATCGAGAAGAACCGCGCGTTCTTCGAGTAGGCGCGCCGCACTCTTCCTGCTCCTGCTGAGCGCCGGCTGCGCCTCAGGCACGCCGGCGCCCGCGGGGGAGGATGCCGTGACCGCCGTTCCCGCGATGCTGCGTGCGTCCGCGGAGGACTGGAACAACGGCGACCTCGACGGCTTCCTCGACGACTACCTGGACTCGCCCGAAACCGCCTTCGTGGGCAGCGACGTCTCCTTCGGCGTCGAGGAGATACGTGCGCGCTACCTGCGGTCGTACTGGAGCACGGGACGGCCCGAAGGGCTCCTCGCCTTCGAGGACATCCACGTGCGTCCGCTCGGCGCCGACCATGCACTCGCGCGCGGCCGCTACGTGCTCACGGATCGCAGCACCGGCGCGCAGACGTCGACCGGCATGTTCACACTCGTGCTGGTACGCACGCCCGACGGGTGGCGGATCATCCACGATCACTCGTCCGCGTCTTCCTGACAGAACGAAAACGAGCGTGCCGTCCCGGGCAGGGGACGAGCACGCTCGAACCGCGCGCTGTGGGGGGTGTTGCGCGCGGCGCCGTCGTCGGCGCATTCCATTCGTGCGGCCGCGACCGGTGTCGCAGCCGCCGGTTGCCGCGGAGTCCTAGAGCCCGGCTGCGCGGATCGCGGCGAGCGACTGCTCGGCCGGCTGCGTCTCACCCGCCGGTACGAGTGTCGTCGCGTCCTGCTCATCACGACCACGCGTGATGATCAGGCTCGCTGCAACTGCCGCAACTGCCAGGATGCCAACACTGAGCGTACGAATTGGAGCTCTCCCCATTTTTCCTGATGCGGGCATGACTGCCACGTTCCGCTTTCGCACGAGGTGTGCCGGACGGGCGACGGCGCAGCGCCGAAGTCCACTCCAAGAACGCGCGGGAACGCCAGGGCGTGACGGTTTCGCGCGCCGATCAGGATGACGAATTCGTAACGATTCCCTGCGTCGCGGCTGGCGTCATCCGGCCGCGCGGCAGAAGTTCAGGTCTCTCATTTCACCTGTTCCGAGGGAGAACGCATGACGATCCGTCCGACCCGAAGGATCCGCGCCGGCTGCCTGGTCGCCGTCTGGAGTTGCGTGCTTGCGACAGGGTGTGCGTCCGAACGGCAGCAGGCGGACCTGGTCCTGGTGGGCGGCTCGGTCTGGACGGGGGCGCCCGGCGCTGCGAGCGCGACGGCGGTCGCGATCAGGGGCAACCGCATCGTCCAGACGGGCACCGATGACGAGATCCGCGCACTGGCTGGACCGGATGCCCGGGTCATCGAGCTCGACGGCGCCTTCGTGATGCCGGGCTTCGCCGACGGCCACACCCACTTCATCGGAGGCGGCTTCCAGCTCGGCAGCGTCGACCTGCGTGATGCGGCCACGCCGGAGGAGTTCGCGCGACGGATCGGCGAGTTTGCCGCCTCGCAGCCGGCCGGTCGATGGATCACGGGCGGCGACTGGGACCACGAGCTGTGGGGCGGTGAGCTGCCGCAGCGTGCGTGGATCGACTCACTGACGCGTGATCATCCGGTCGCAGTGCAGCGGCTCGACGGCCACATGATGCTCGCGAACTCCCTTGCGCTCGAGCGCGCGGGGATCACGCGCGAGACGCAGGACCCGCCGGGTGGATCGATCGTCCGTGATGCACAGGGGAACCCGACAGGCGTGCTCAAGGACGCGGCCATGGATCTCGTCTTCGCCGCCCAGCCGGACCCGTCGGAAGCGGAGCTGGACGAGGCGTTCGAGCGTGCCCAGCAGCACGCGCTCGAGCGCGGTGTAACGATGATCCACGACATGGGCAGCTTCAGCGCGCTGGAGACGTACCGACGGGCGAAGGAGCGTGGTGCCCTGCGTATGCGCATCTACTCACTCGTGCCAATCGCGCAGTGGCAGCAGCTCGCCGACTACGTACAGCGGGAGGGGCGCGGCGACGAGCTGCTCCGGTGGGGCGGCCTGAAGGGATTCGTCGACGGCTCACTCGGCTCGACGACTGCATGGTTCTACGAGCCCTACAACGACGAGCCCGGCACGTCCGGGCTCATGGTGACCGATACGGCGGAGCTGCGCGCGCAGATCCTTCGTGCTGACTCCGCGGGCTTGCACGTCGTTGTGCACGCGATCGGGGATCGCGCGAACGACTGGCTGCTCGATGCGTTCGAGCAGGCAGCCTCACGCAACGGCGAGCGTGACCGCCGCTTCCGGATCGAGCATGCGCAGCACCTGAGCAGCGGCGCGATCGAACGCTTCCGCGCCCTCGGTGTGCTGCCGTCCATGCAACCCTATCATGCGATCGACGACGGGCGCTGGGCTGAGAAGCGGATCGGGCCGGAGCGCATTCAGCGCACGTATGCGTTTCGCTCGCTGCTCGACGCTGGCGCCGGACTCCATTTCGGCTCGGACTGGACGGTCGCGCCGATCGACCCGCTGCTCGGTGTGTACGCGGCGGTAACGAGACGCACCACGGACGGCGCGAACCCGGACGGCTGGGTCCCGGCACAGAAGATCTCGGTCGAGGAGGCGCTGCGCGCCTACACCGCGGGAAACGCGTACGCGGCATTCATGGAAGATGCGCTCGGCACGCTGGAGCCGGGCAGGATCGCGGACCTCGTCGTGCTCTCGCACAACCTGCTCGAGATCGATCCGACGTCGATCCCCGACGTTCAGGTGCTCTACACGATCGTCGACGGGAAGGTGGTACACGAGGGGAGCTAGGTGCGCGCGCGAGTGCCGCGCACTCAGATCCTCGAGCCGAGCAGGAGCGCGGCCAGCGTGCAGACGACGATCGAGACGAGGTTGAGCAGCGCGCCTGCGCGGATCATCTCACGCATCGAGATGTAGCCGGTACCGAACACGATCGCATTCGGGGGCGTCCCGACCGGCAGCATGAACGCCGCTGACGACGCGAGCGCGCCCACGACCATGAAGATCATCGGGTCGTGGCCCAGCCCCTGGCCTGCGGCCGCGAGCACGGGCATCCCCATCGCCGCCATTGCGGTGTTCGACGCGAGCTCGCTGAGCAGGATGAAGAGTGTGGCGGTCGCGCCGATCAGCAGCCAGAGCGGCAGCGCCTCGAACGCGACGACCATGTCGCCGAAGGCGCTGGTCAGGCCCGAGTCGTCGAATGCGCGCGCGAGTGAGAGCCCGCCGCCGAACAGGATCAGCACGCCCCACGGCAGCTCCCGTGTGTCTTCCCACACCAGGATCGGCCGTCGCTCGCCGGACGGAATCAGGAAGAGTAGCACCGCACCCGCCATCGCGATCGTCGCGTCATCGATCCACGGCGCGAACGACGTAAGACCCGGTATCGTCAGCGCGCCGATCTGCTTCGGCTGGCGGAGCAGCCAGGCAAGTGCCATGGACGTGAAGACGATTGCGACGATCGTCTCGGCGCGGGTGCGCGGCCCGAGGCGGCGTCGCTCGATGGCAAGCATCTCGTGCGCGCCGGGCGGCAGCTCGGGCGAGCGGAACAGAACGAACACCAGGAGTGCCCATGCAACGGGGAGCAGCACCAGCGTCACGGGCAGTCCGACCATCAGCCATCCCGTGAAGCTGACGTTGCGGCCGACCAGCTCGCTGGCCGATGCCGCGAGAACCGCGTTGGGCGGTGTTCCGATGAGCGTGGCCACGCCACCGATCGTCGCGGCGTAGGCGATCCCGAGCATGAGTGCCGTGCCGAACGGGAACTTCGCGCCGTTCGCGTCCGGCGGACGCAGAAGCTCGGCAAGCGCAAGACCGATCGGAACCATCATTGCCGCCGTCGCGGTGTTCGACACCCACATGCTGATGAATGCCGTCGCGATCATGAACCCGAGCACCAGTGTGTGCGGCTTCGACCCTGCCCGTCCGACGATCGCGAGTGCAATGCGGCGGTGCAGCCCCCAGCGCTGCATCGCCACCGCGACGATGAATCCTCCGAGGAACAGGAAGACGACGGGATTCGCGTAGGGCGCCGCCGTATCTGCCGCCGAGAGCACCCCGAGCGCAGGGAACAGCACCAGCGGCACGAGTGACGTCACCGCAAGTGGTGCGGCTTCGGTCAGCCACCAGACGGACATGAGCGCTGCGACAGCTGCAGTTCGCTGTGCCGGCTCAGGCAGTGGAAGCGGCAGCAGGAGGACGATGATGAACGCCGCGACGCCTGCCCAGAGGCCGCGTCGCGGGAACCTCGTGCCTGCCTGTGTTTGCTGGGTGGTCACTCTGCCGGTGTGTCGTCGCCCTCGAACATCGGGCTGATCTCGCGCCACATGTCTTCGACCTGGCGACGCAGCTCCCTGACGCGCTCTTCGTGCTCGGGGTGGTCCTGCAGATGATACCGGGCTGCGGAGAGCGCACTGAACGCCCGCCACAGCGCCTTGGACGCCGGTGTGCGGTCGCGAGGCTGACGCTTCTCGTCACGAAGCTGTGCGAGCACCCATTCCTGCAGCTCCTCGTCAAGCTGAACGACGCCGCCGTTCCCCTTCGACTCCTCTTCGATGATCTTCGAGAGCTTGCGCTTGAACGATTTCGGCACGCCCGCCAGGACGTAGACCGTCAGATCCTCACGTTCGAGCAGTTCCGCGGACATCCTCTCCCTCCGTCAGGGGTAAAGCTTGCGCGCGTTCAGCGCTCGACTACCATCGAAAAGCCAAGTCCGCCCGCAGCGCAGACGGTAATCAGGCCCAGGCCCAGGCCGCGCCGCCGCATCTCGCGCAGGAGTGTGATCGTCAGCCGCCCGCCGGTGGCGCCGAACGGATGGCCGATCGCGATGCTCCCACCCATGACGTTGATGCGGCTCTCATCCAGGATCCCGACCTTCCGGTCGCGCCCAAGCTCCCGGCGTGCGAACTCGTCGGAATCGAGGGCCTGCAGGTTGGAGAGCACCTGCGCCGCGAACGCCTCGTGCATCTCCCACAGCTCGATGTCCTGCATCGTCACGCCGGCCCGTTCGAGCGCGACCGGCGCCGCGTATGCCGGACCCTGCAGCAGCTGTGCGCCGGGATTCAGGGCGCTGTATGCGTAGCTGCGGATGTAGCCCAGCGGCTCGTACCCGAGCGCCTTCGCCTTCTCCTCGTCCATCAGCAGCACGGCCGACGCGCCGTCCGTCAGCGGCGACGCGTTGCCGGCGGTGACGGTGCCGTACTTCCTGTCGAAAACAGGCTTCAGTGACGCCAGCTTGTCGAGCGAGGTATCACCGCGGATGCCGTTATCGAAGTCGACGACCTCCGTGTAGTCCGGCGGCACGAAGGTCGGCACGATCTCCTCCTTCAGCCTCCCGTCCGCATGCCCCTGTTGCGCCAGCTGATGCGACCGCAGCGCCCAGCGATCCTGCGCCTCGCGGGAGATTCCGTTCTCCTTCGCCATCCGCTCGGCGCTCTCGCCCATCGTCTCGCCTGTCGACGGCTCGGCGATCGCGGGCGTTCGCGGCGCAAGATCCTTCGGTCGCACGCCCGCCAGTGCACGGACGCGCTGGCCGAGCGTCTTAGCCTTCGACGCCTCCAGCAGCGCGCCGCGCAGCTTCTTCGAAAGCAGCATGGGCACGTCGGAGAGCACTTCCACGCCGCCCGCGATCATGACGCTCGCGTGGCCGCGATAGATCTGGTCCGCGGCGGACGTGATCGCCTGGTTCGCCGATGCACACGCCCGGCTGACCGTGAACGCCGGCTTGGTCGGCGGAATTCCTGCCGCCAACCCCACCTCACGTGCGACGTTCGGTGCATCCACGCTGGGGACGACCACGCCGTACACCAGCTCGTCGACGTCGTCGGGATTCAGGTCAGCGCGCGCAAGCAGCTCGCGAACCGCGACGGTGCCGAGCTGCGTTGGCGACATATCGCGGAAGTTCGACCCCGCCTTGCTGAAGGGGGTCCGGCAGCCGTCGATGATGGCAACCCTGCGCCCGTTCTGTGGCATGGCATGCCTCCGGAATGCGGGCAGGAAGCTTGGGGGTTCGGGAGGCGGGTTGCAAGGCGGGCCCCTGGCGGATGTGACTGCGTTACGTCGCAGGTACTGCGATTCCGGTGAATCCGAGACGCGCTGAACGGGAACGAGAGCCCGCCGACCCTTACGCCCGAGCCTTCTGGAGCGCTTCCTGAACTGCGTCCCATCCCAGCAGGGCACACTTCACGCGTACCGGAAACTTCGCCACGCCGGCAAGCACTCGCGTGTCTCCCAGCGCCCGATCCTTTGCTGCGGCCTCATCGCCGTGCATCATCGCGGCGAATCGGGCTCCCAGCTCTTCCGCTTCGGAGGGCGTTTTGCCGATCAGCAGCCCCGTCATCATCGATGCCGAGGCCTGCGAGATGGAGCAGCCCTCTCCCAGGAACTTCACGTCGGCGATGCGACCGTCGTCGTTGAGCTTGATGCCGAGGTGGATCTCGTCGCCGCACGTCGGATTCTTCATGTGAACGGTTGCATCGGCGTCGGGGATCACGCCGCGGTTCCGCGGCTTCCGGTAGTGCTCGAGGATGAGCTCCTGGAACAGCGCGCCGAGAGCGGGTGTCGAGCGGTCGATGGTCATCTGCCGGTTCGTTCGCGTGAGAAGCGGACGCTCGACTCAGCCGATGGAGAAGAGCTCACGCGCGGTGTCCAGCGCCGCGGCGAGTCGGTCGATCTCTTCGGGAGTGTTGTACAGGTAGAACGACGCGCGTGCGGTCGCCGGCACGCCGAGTCGTGTCATGAGTGGTCCCGCGCAGTGGTGCCCCGCGCGGATCGCGATGCCCTCCGCGTCCAGCACGGTCGCGATGTCGTGTGGATGGACACCCTCGAGCGCGAAGGAGAACACGGCGAGGCGCTCCTCGAGGTTCTCGGGACCGAACAGACGGATCCCCTCGACCTGCGACAGCCTCTCCATCGCATGGCGTGCGAGCTCCTGCTCCCAGGCGAGCAGCGCGTCATGGCCGATCCCATCGATATAGTCGCAGGCGGCAGCCAGGCCGACGGCGCCGGCCGCGTCGGGCGTGCCCGCCTCGAACTTGTGCGGCACTTTCGCCCAGGTCGAGCGCTCCATCGTGACGGTATCGATCATCTCGCCGCCGCCCTGGTACGGCGGCATCGCATCGAGCAGCTCCCGTCGTGCCCACAGCGCACCGATACCCATCGGACCGCACATCTTGTGACCTGATAATGCATAGAAGTCGCAGCCGAGGGCCTGGACGTCGACGGGCAGATGGGGTGCTGCCTGTGCTCCGTCGACCAGCACGAGCGCACCCGCTGCATGTGCCTTGTCGACGATCGTGCGCACGGGATTGATCGTGCCGAGCGCGTTGGAGACGTGACCGACAGCGACCATCCTTGTGCGCTCGCTGAGCAGCCGATCGAAATCCTCGAGCACGAGCCGCCCCTGCTCGTCGATGTCGACCCAGCGGATGCGGGCGCCGGTGCGCTCGGCGATGAGCTGCCAGGGCACGATGTTGGAGTGATGCTCGAGCAGTGTGACGATGATCTCGTCGCCCGGCTGCAGGTTGGCGCTCCCCCAGGACGACGCGACCAGGTTGATCGCTTCCGTCGTGCCGCGGACCCAGATCACCTCGTCTGGTGACGGCGCATTGATGAAGCGGGCCAGCCGCGTGCGCGCGTTCTCGTACGCCTCCGTCGCGCGGCGGGCGAGGTCGTAGAGGCCGCGGTGGACGTTGGCGTTGTCCTGGAGCAGGAACTGGTTGACTGCGTCGATGACCGGTCGCGGCTTCTGGGAGGTCGCAGCGTTGTCGAGATAGGCGAGTGGCTTGCCGTTCGCCGTCTGGTCGAGCAGCGGGAAGTCGGCTCGCAGCCGAAGGATGTCCGGTATTACGGTGGCCACGTTGGCCCTCCTGACGTCACGGCCGCCGCTGCTGCGGCGACCGCACCTGGTCGGCGACGATAATCGCGTCGCCGGGTGTCATCGGTTCCCGCCTGCGCCGGGTGCCGTGCACGCCGGTGCGGCGGATCGTATCCGGTCATGCGTCAGAGGCGAACGAACCTGGACATGCCCGCGTCAGAGCGCCACCCAGATGGCGCCGTCCTCGACCTTGACCTCGTATGTCTTCAGCGGCTTCACGGCCGGGAGCCGTGTCGCGCGCCCGCTCTCCATCTCGAACTTCGCACCGTGCCACGCGCACTCGACTTCGCCGTCCTCGATCGTGCCTGCATGCATCGGGAAGTCCCGGTGCGTGCAGTTGTCGGCGAACGCGTAGATCCTTCCGTCCGCGTTCGCCAGACAGATCTTCTTCCCCTCGATCTCGACACCGTGCAGCGCGTTCGGCGGCACGTCCTCGACGGCCGCCGCACGCACGAAGTTTCCAGCCTCTACGTCAGACAAGCTTCCGCCCGATCGCTTCCCGCAGTTCCTCGACTACGCCCGGCATCGGCAGGCGCTCGAGCACTTCACCGAAGAAGCCGAACACGACGAGACGCTCCGCGATGTTGCGCGGAATTCCACGGCTCATGATGTAGAACAGCTCCTCCTCGTCGAGCTGTCCGACCGTCGCGGCGTGCGAGCACCGCACGTCGTCCGCCTCGATCTCGAGGTTCGGCAGTGACGTCGAGTTCGCGTCCTTCGAGAGCAGCAGGTTCCGGTTCGTCTGGTACGCGTCGGTCCGCTGCGCCTTCGGGAACACCTTGATGATGCCGCGGAACACCGCGTGCGCCGCGTCATCGAGAGCGCCCTTGTACAGCAGGTCGCTCTGTGCATGCGGCACCCGGTGATCCTGGCGGGTGTTGTGGTCGAAGTGCTGGTTGCCCTTCGCGAAGTACAGGCCGAGCATGTCACTGCGCGAGCCCGGCCCCTCGAGGGACGCCGCGAGGTCGACGCGTGCGACGTCGGCACCGAGATTCACGATCAGTGAGTCAAGGTTCGCGTCGCGTGCTGCGACCGTGCGCTGCGTGGAGAGGTGCTTGACGCCCTTCCCCCACTGCTGCATCGCGACGTACTGCACGTTCGCGGACGTCGCGGCGATGATCTCGACCACGCCGTTCACGAAGGTCGTGCCCTCCATGTCCGGCGAGACCATCTCCTCGACGAAGCCGAAGCTGCTGGCGTCCTCCGCGACGATGAGCGTGCGCGGCATGTAGGCGAGCCCGGGCTGGTCGATGTAGCGCGCTACCCGGATCGGCGCATCGATGCGCACGCCGCGCGGCACGTACAGGAAGATCCCCGCGGTCCAGAGCGCCCCGTTCAGCGCCGAGAACTTGCTGTGGTTCGCGGGCACCGCCTGCGTGCCGAGGTACTTCTCGATCAGCTCGCCGTACTCGTCGGCAGCCTTCGACATGTCGAGCAACAGGACGCCCTTCTTCGCGAGCGCCTCGTCCAGCTCGATCGAGATGATCGACGCGCCCGCCTGCACGACCCTGGCAGACGCCTCACGCCCCGCGAGGATCCCGGTCGCGGCATCGGCGGACGCCGTGTTCTTCGCCGGATCAGCGAGCTCGACCTGGTCCCAGCTCAGGCGCGAGACCTCGGTGTAGCGCCACTCCTCCAGCTCCGTGGTCGGCAGCGGCAGCTCCTCCCACGCGCGCCATGCCTCCGCACGGCGCGACTTCAACCACTGCGGCTCGTTCGCCGAACGCTTCTGAACCGCTTCCTTCGTGTATGCGGCCGCACCTTCGACCGCGGTAAGAACGTCAGCCAACGGATCCCTCCATCTCCAGCTCGATCAGGCGGTTCAGCTCGACGGCGTACTCCAGCGGCAGCAGCTTCGCGATCGGCTCGATGAAGCCGCGCACGATCATCGCGCTCGCCTCCTCCTCCGAGAGCCCGCGGCTCATCAGGTAGAAGAGCTGCTCCTCGCCGATCTTCGAGACCGTCGCCTCGTGACCGACGCTCGCGCTCTGCTCCTCGATCTCGATGTACGGAAAGGTGTCCGTCCGGGACGTATCGTTCAGCAGCAGCGCGTCGCACTCGACGTTCGACTTCGCGTTGTCCGCACCCTCGTAGATCTTGCACAGGCCACGGTAGGTCGAGCGGCCCGTACCCTTCGAGATCGACTTCGAGATGATGCGCGACGTCGTCTCCGGCGCCGCATGCACGACCTTGCCACCCGTATCCTGGTGCTGGCCGTCACTCGCGTACGCGATCGACAGGATCTCGCCGTGCGCACCCTTACCAACCAGGTAGCACGACGGATACTTCATCGTCAGCTTCGAGCCCAGGTTGCCGTCGAGCCACTCCATGTGCGCACCGTCGTGCACCAGCGCACGCTGGGTCACGAGGTTGTACATGTTGTGCGACCAGTTCTGGATCGTGACGTAGCGGAACCGCGCGTTCGGCTTGACGATGATCTCGATCACCCCCGAGTGGAACGAGTCCGTCGAGTACGACGGCGCCGTGCACCCCTCGATGTACTGCGCGTTCGCACCCTCGTCGACGATGATCAGCGTCCGCTCGAACTGGCCCATCCGCTCCGCGTTGACGCGGAAGTACGCCTGCAGCGGGATGTCCACCGTCACACCCTTCGGGATGTAGACGAAGCTGCCACCCGACCACACGGCGCTGTTCAGTGCGGCAAACTTGTTGTCCTGCGGCGGCACGACCGTGCCGAAGTACTCGCGGAAGAGATCCGGGTAGAGCCGGAGGCCGTCCTCGATCGACTCGAAGATGACACCCTTCTCCTCCCACTCCTTCTTCAGCGAGTGGTAGACCATCTCAGACTCGTACTGCGCACCGACACCCGCGAGGACCTTACGCTCCGCCTCCGGGATACCGAGCTTCTCGAACGTGTCCTTGATCTCCTGGGGCACATCGTCCCAGGAACGCTCCAGGCGCTCCTGCGGCTTGATGTAGTAGTACAGCTCGTCCAGCGTCTCACCGAGCCTGGACAGGTCCCCGCCCCACGTCGGCATCGGCTTCGCCTCGAAGATCTTCAGCGCCTTCAGCCGGAAGTTCAGCATCCACTCCGGCTCGTTCTTGTGCGCCGAGATCTGTCGGACGATCTCCTCGTCCAGACCCGGCCGCGCCTTGAAGACCGGCTTGTCCTCGGTTACGAAGCCGTACTTGTACTCTTCCAGGCCGAGACCGGCGATCGTTTCATTCTCAGGCATCTCTACTCCTGGCTGTGAACGCGGATGGACGGACCCGAAGCCCGCACCCGCAATTCCAGAATCCCGTTACGGCTGCGCGACCGCCGGCTCTCCGCGATACTCCTCGTAACCGCGCGCCTCCAGCTCCTCCGCCAGCTCGAAGCCGCCGGACCGCGCGATCTTCCCCTCCACCATCACGTGCACATGCGTCGGACGGATGTAGTTCAGGATCCGCTGATAGTGCGTGATCACCAGGAACGACATCTCCGGCCGCTCCGCATGCAGCTTGTTCACACCGCTCGAGACGACCTTCAGCGCGTCGATGTCCAGACCCGAGTCCGTCTCGTCCAGCACCGCCAGCGACGGCTCGAGCATCGCAAGCTGCAGAATCTCGTTCCGCTTCTTCTCACCGCCGCTGAACCCCTCGTTCACCGAGCGCTGCGCAAACGCCGGATCCATCTCCAGCAGCGCCATGCGCTCCTGCAGCTTCTCCTGGAAGTCGAAAATGTCGACCTCCTCGTCAGGATTCGCCGCCTGTACGCTGGCACGCAGGAAGTTCGCGATCGACACGCCCGGGATCTCGACCGGGTACTGGAACGCCAGGAAGATCCCCGCACGCGCACGCTCGTCGACCTCCAGCTCCAGCAGGTTTTCCCCCTTGAACCACACCGCGCCGTCCGTCACCTCGTACGCAGGGTGGCCGCTCAGCACCTTTGCCAGCGTGCTCTTGCCCGACCCGTTCGGACCCATGATCGCATGGATCTCCCCCGGCCCGATTTCCAGGTCCACTCCACGCAGGATCTCGGTGCCGTCCTCGGCGATCACAGCGTGCAGATTCTCGATCTTCAGCAGCGGCTCGCTCATTGTATCCGGTAGTTTTCAAGAATGATTCTGGATATCAACACCGGAACGTACCCCAACCCGACGAGGGTGTCAACGGCACGGGCAGCCGCCGATCGGGGGAAGGAAGGGGGTTGGCGTCGGGGACCGGTGAACGGGTCAAACGGCCCCATTTCCCTGTGCCGGCGCGCCCGGAAGCGGCGCACGGTTATTATCCATCGGCGAGCGGCGACGCCGCTCCGGCCTCGACGGGCCGACCGTTTCGCGTTCCTGCCGCTTGAATCTGAGATCGGAGGCCGGATGTCCCGAGTCGTTCTGGTGCTGGGCGGTGGTGGAATCAAGGGGTTGACGCACGTGGGTGCGTGGCGCGCGGTGCTCGAGGCGGGCATCGATGTGGACGAGATTGTCGGCACGAGCATCGGCGGGCTGATCGGGGCGTTGATCGCCGCCGGCGAGGGACCGGATGCGATGGCGGCAAGGGCGCTGACGTTGCAGCGGACGGACATCGTCGCGCTGAACCGCTGGGCCGTGCTGCTGAACGGCATCCGGCAGCCCTCCGTCTTTCACGACGTCCCGTTCCGCGAGTACATCGCCCGCTTGCTGCCCGTCCGGTCGTTCGACGAGCTCCGGATGCCGCTTTCGATGAATGCGGTGGACCTGGAGAGTGGTGAGATGGTCTGGTTCGGGGCAGGCGGCCGTGAGGACGTGCCGCTCCAGGACGCGATCTACGCCACCTGCGCGCTGCCGCTCTTCTATCCGCCGGCGTCGATCGGTGAGCGGCTCTTCGTGGACGGCGGTGTCCGGGACACCCTACCGCTGGCGCGTGCGGCGGAGCGCGGTGCGACGCGGATCATCGCGATCGACGCTGGTGCGGAGGGCTCAGCGTCGGCGGCCGCGATCCTCGAGAATGGCCTGGTCGGCATCCACCAGCGGGTCTACCAGATCATGGCGACCCAGTGGAAGCAGCACCGGCTCCAGACGTGGGACGGCCCCCCTGTCACGTTCGTCCGGCCGCGGCTCGAGGGATACGGCACCTTCGACTTCGACCAGACGGCCTACTTCCTGGAGGAGGGGTACCGTGCAACCCGGGAAGCGCTGGAGGCCGAGGGTTACACGTTCCCCGCGCGTGAGCAGGAGGCGTAGGGCGGCGAACACGCCCGACCGCAGCGGCGCGTAAGGCACGCGCAACGGCACCCGCCCGTGGCCGGCGGCGCGTGAGGCACCCGCAGCCGCAGCCCGTGCACGTCCCCGCGAGTGGCGGAGGACACGCTGCACGGTCGAGTCAGCTCCCCGGTGTATCCACGACGATCGTGTCCGCGGGCATGGTGTCGGCCGGTTGCGGGGCCGGTACCGGCGTGATCCGCTGCGTCGGTCCGATCTGCTCCCCCATCGCGCCGCGATAGCTCCGGAACATCTGCGCGAGCTGCGGGCCGGACTGGACGTCGTTGCGCGAGAGTGCGGTGATGAGGGCGTCGCGACGGCTGAGCAGCTGGTTCATCTCCGCCGGGCGTCCTGACGGCGGTACACTGTCGAGTGCCGCCTGCAGCTCGGTGAAGAACTGGCTTGCGTGCTGGCGGGCGATCTCGTAGCTGCCGCTCATCGCCTCGATCGCTGCTGCGCCGAGCGTATTTTCCATGCGGGCGAGGAGCAGGGCCCGCCGGGCTTCGTCGAGCTGATCCTCGATGCTGTTGGCGCGGATGCGCTGCCAGGCGAACCCGGCGAGGAACGCGACGAGGACCACGCCTGCGATGGTGAGCCAGAACCGCACGCCCTCTCTCATGATCCACCCCCTGCGGCAGTCTCTGCGATCCGGTCGATGCCTGCGCGGACGGCACCGGGTGACCGACCCGACCCGTTGGTGAGGATACTGAACAGCAGCTCGCGGCCGTCGTTGGTTACGAGGTAGCCGCTGAGCGAGTTCACATTCGCGATCGTGCCTGTCTTGGCGAACATGCGCCCTTCCATCGCGCGCAGTCGGTTGGCGAGCGTGCTCTCCTGCAGTCCTGGCTGTGCCATGCCGGCGCGGTAGTCGTCCGCCCATGGCTGAGTCCGGGCATGCGCGAGCAGGCGGATGATCGCCTCGGGCGCGAGCAGGTTCTGCGCCGAGAGCCCGGAGCCGTCGCGCAGCGAGAACGACATTGAATCGAGCCCGGCGGTGTGCACGAGGTACTCGCGCTCGACTTCCAGCCCCGCATCCCAGCTGCCGCTCCCGCGGTACACGGCGCCCAGTGTCTTCAGCACCTGCTCGGCGATCCAGTTCTGGCTGGGTTGCAGAATGGCAGCGACGATGTCGCGCATAGGTGGTGAGACGATCTCGTGAATCACGGTCCCGCCCGTGCGCAGCTGCGCTGCGGTCACGGAGTCATCGACGATCTCGATCCCGGCGATACTGACGCCCCTGCGTGCGAGCGCCTCCCTGAGCACGTGTGCCGCGTACTGCTCCGGTCGCGTCACCGCGAGCGTCGAGGTGTCCGCAGCCGCATCGACGGCGATGTGTCCGGTGATGAACACGGTGTCGGTGCGCTGCATGTAATCGATTGTCAGGCGAGTCCGCGCGCCGGCCGTGTCAGTCAGGATCGATGCCGAGACCGGCTGGGCATCGGTGTCGAGCACCCGGATGACAGCCGGTGCACCGACACCGGGACCCGGCTGCACGACGATGCGGAACGTGCCTTCCTCGATGCCGAATGCGCTCGTTGGCGGGGCATACGACCATGGCAGGTCGCCGACCTCCCAGCTCCCGTTGATGCGCTCGTCCTCGAAGGCGCTTACGTCGATCACGAGGCGTTGTGCGGCTCGGATACCGGTCGCGGCAATCGCGCGTGCCACCGAGTCGATGGCGGCGAGCGGCTGCCGGTGGAAACGCGCAGACAGCGTGGGGTCGCCGGTGCCGTGCACCACGATCGCCTGTACGCTGTCGCCGCTCATGCCGTGCGCACGCACGGGCGTCCGGTACCGGTACTCAGGGCCGAGTGTGCCGAGCGCGACCGCGGTCACGACGAGCTTGGTGTTGGACGCAGGGATGTAGTGTGCGCGTGCGTCGTGACGGTACAGCTCGCGGCCGGTCGCAGCGTCAACGACGAGAATGCCCCAGTGGGTACGGTCGAGCGGTGGGGTACGGATCACGGAGTCCGCAACACTCGCGAGCGTGCGGGGCGCGGCCGGTGCACGGGTCGCGGCCGGCGCGCATGCCGTCACGATCAGGGAGAGAAGCAGCAGTCGCTTCATGGAGTCTTCACCCAGAGGGGGCTGTCCCGGTCGAGCGCCCGCAGTGCGGCCCGTCGCATGCGGCGGCCGTCCGGGATATCATGGGGCGACGCCTGGTAGCGGCACCCGCGACTTCGAGGCAGGATCATGACAGCAGAGGGCTCGCACGCGCAAACCGTGCGCGGCGCAGGAGACATGGACCCGGAGGCGTTCCGTCGCTTCGGTCACCGCCTGATCGACTGGGTCGCGGACTATCTGAAGGATCCGGAGCAGTACCCGGTGCTGGCCCGGATCCGGCCGGGCGACCTGGTGCGCGCGCTGCCCGCCGAGCCGCCCGGCGATGCGGAGCCCTTCGAGACGGTGCTGGACGACTTCGAGCGCCTGATCCCGCCCGCAACGACGCACTGGAACCACCCCGGCTTCTTCGCCTACTTCGCGATCACCGGCTCCGGCCCCGGCATCCTGGGTGAGCTGCTGGCCGCAGCGCTCAATGTGAACGCGATGGTGTGGCGGAGCGGCCCGTCTGCGACCGAGCTGGAGCAGGTCACCCTGGACTGGCTGCGCCAGATGATGGGCCTGCCGCCGTCGTTCATCGGTACGATCAACGATACGGCATCGACCAGCACGATGTACGCGCTCGCCGCTGCGCGTGAGGCCGATCCGTCACTGCGCGTTCGCGACGAGGGGCTCGCGGGGCGTGCCGATCTCCCGCGGATGCGCGTCTACTGCTCCGAGGAAGCACACTCGAGCGTCGACAAGGCCGCGATCGCGCTCGGGCTCGGCCTGAGCGGCGTGCGGCGTCTGCCTGCCGACGACCGCTTCGCGATGAGCGTCGACGCGCTGCGCGACGCAATCGCGGCCGACCGCGCCGCCGGCGTCCGGCCTCTTGCGGTCGTCGCAACCGTCGGCACCACGGTGGCCACGGGCGTCGACCCGGTACGTGACATCGCCGAAGTGTGTCGTGAGCACGGCGTCTGGCTCCATATCGATGCGGCGTACGGCGGCGCGGCCGCCCTGCTCCCGGAGATGAAGCACATCCTCGAGGGGAGCGAGCACGCCGACTCGATCGTCGTGAATCCCCATAAGTGGCTCTTCGTGCCTGTCGACTGCTCGGCGCTCTACACCCGCCATGATGACGTCATGCGTCGCGCGTTCTCGCTGACGCCGGTCTACCTGACGACCGCCGAAGGCGACGCCGCGCGCAACCTCATGGACTACGGCATCGCGCTCGGCCGTCGCTTCCGCGCGCTCAAGCTTTGGTTCGTCATTCGCGCGTTCGGCGTGCGGGGTATGCAGGATCGGCTGCGTGAGCACATGCGGCTGGCGCGGCTGTTCGCAGAGGAGGTCGAGCGGGACCCGCACCTCGAGCTGCTCGCACCGGTCAACTTCTCCGTCGTCGTATTCCGCAAGCTCTCCAGCGGCGCCGACGAGGAGGAGCTCGACCGCATCAACGAGCGGCTGCTCGAGCGCTTGAACGCGAGCGGCGAGGTGTTCCTGTCGCACAGCCGGGTGAAGGGGAAGTATGCGCTGCGGCTTGCGGTCGGGAACCTGCGCACCCGTGAGCGGCACGTGCGACGCGTGCTCGAGCTGATCCGCCAGGAGTCGTGACTATTACAATCTCGTCATTGAATTCCCTTGTGGCATGGCCACGGCGGCTTTAGCGTAGAACAATCTCCCCGACAGTGTTCACCGGCCGATCGCGGCCGTGACTCCATGTGAGGGCATCCTGGGTCCGACGAGGGACACGATACCCGTACCGGCAGGTGCACCCGGAACCGTCGGCGCGCCATCGTCGCGGTTGCGTTCCGTGGTGCTGGTTGCGGGTGCGTACGTGCTGCTGCTGAAAGGCGCTGTCGTCGCGCGCCTGTACGCGCACGGCACCGCCCTGGGGACGGGTCTGCTCGTGGCCGCCCCCCTGCTGGCGGTGCTGCTTGCCGTTCGTGCAGCAAGGCATCTCACGCCTGCCGCCGGTCGCGGCTGGAAGCTGCTGGCGGCGGCGGGCACGGTCGCGGCCCTTTCGGCGGCGGTGCATCTCGTGGACGCGGATGGCAGCTGGAGCGACGTCGCAGGCGCGACGCAGCTCGTCGGGTATGCGCTCCTGCTCGCCGCACTCGCGGTCCAGCTGCGTCCCGCGGGAGACACTCGCGCCGCCGAGACCATGCTCGACGGCGCACTCCTCGCCACGGCGGCATGCGTCGTGGTGCTGCACTGGGCACCGGGTGCTGCGCTGGTCGTGAGTCGGGCCGTTCACTTCACGATCATCGAGCAGCTTGTGCTGTCCGTCCTGCCGGCCGTCGCGCTGTGCGTGCTCACGCTCGGTGTGCTCATCGTGGCACGGCGGCCTCTCATCCTCCCGCGACTGATGCTGGGTGCGGGTGCCGCCGTCGTTTCGCTCGGTGCACTTCCCGTCGCTCTGGGTGAGGCGCTCTGCTGCGATGGCTCGTCGCCCGCTGCGCTCGCGGTTATCGGCGGCTGGGGGCTGATCGCCGTTGCGGCGGCGGCGAGAACGGGGCAGGAGTACCCGGAGGACGAACAGGCGGGCCCCCCTCTTCGCAACGCCACACCCGTCCTCGTCGCTGCCGTCATGGGCGGTCTGGCACTGCAGGCGCTGCTGCGGCCCGTTTCGCCGATGGTGGGCGTCGCAATCGGCCTGCTCGGCGCGATGCTCGCGCTGCGGTCCGCGCAGCTGCTGCGCATGATGCGCGACCTGCCGGCCGAACGCCGAGCTCTCGCGCACAGTCGTGCGCTCGTCGACCTGAGTCGTGCACTGGCGCAGACGCGCGAGGTGGACGAGACGCTCGCGCTGGTCAGCCGCTGGGCGTGTCAGCTGCTCGGCGCCGATGCCGCGGCGGTCGAGTTGCTGGAGGGCGGCGGCATCACGCTCGTGTGCCGCGCGACGTACGGCCTGCCGGAAGACCTCGTCGGCATGAGCTTCCCCGTCGACGGGAGCTTCTCGGGATGGGTGATCGTGCATGCCAGGCCGCGTGCGACGGACAATGTGGACGCGGACCCGTTCGTCAGTGAGGCCAGCCTGCCGTACATCAAGGGTGCCAGCATGGCAGCGGCGCCGATGCGGTACCGCACGCAGATGCTCGGTGCATTGACGTGCGTGGGCAGGCACCCCTTCTCCGCCCAGGACCTGGAGCTGCTCGGCGCACTCGGTGACCAGGCCGCCATTGCGATCGAGAACGCCCGGCTCTTCCAGCAGGTGCACGTGCTGTCCTACACGGACCCGCTCACCGGACTGGCGAACCGTCGGCAGCTCGAGCGCGACATCGCCCGGGAGTTCGCCGCTGCACGCCGCGGTCGTATGCTCGTCGGCGTGATGTTCGACCTCGACAGATTCAAGGAGTACAACGACACGTACGGACACGTTGCGGGCGACGCGGCGCTCCGTGCGTTCGGCACCGTCCTCGCACGTGAGACCCGCGCCATGAACCTCGCCGCGCGCTACGGCGGCGACGAGTTCTTCGTGCTGCTCACGGACGCAACGGAGGCCGACGCGGCCGTCTTCGTCCAGCGCGTACTCAGCCGCTATCGCGAAGAGGTGCGTAAGCTCGGCCACGACGGGATCGAGGCGGCGGCTGGATTCGCGGCATATCAGCACGAAATGCGCTCGCCGGAAGCGCTGATCGAAGCGGCAGACCGCGCCCTCTACGAGTCGAAGCGGGAGCGCTCGCGGTAGCTGACCGGCGAGGATTACGTCGGATCGTTGCGCTGAAGGACGTACGCGCTCACCTGCTCATCCCTCCGTATCAGCTCCGTCACCACATATCCACGCGCGAGGTACGCCTCGAACGCGCTGCGCGTGCACGCGCGCCAGCCGCGGGCCACGTCGGCGTCGCGCTCACGTACGCGTGCGATGTCGGCCGGGATCAGCAAGGCTACCGCGTCGTCCGTGCGGTCGATATCGACTGCGGTACAGACCGGGATGCCGTCGCGGATCTCGACCATGTTGACCGCCGGCAGGGACGCGGCGTCAGGCGGTGTGGCACGTGCACCAGCGAGCCGACCTTCGACACGCGGGCTATCGAGGTGCCAGTCGATGATCAGTCGGTCGGTGCCGATCACGCCGTGCAGCGGGGAGTCCGAATCGCCGTAGACGTCGCGCTCATACGTGCGCGCGACTCCACCAAGCCGCACGAGATTGAGGTACGCGTTGCGTGACTCGAGGGGCTCGAACGTCCACTGTGCGAGCGTCACACCGGCCTCCAGCAGCGCGGCACGCTGCGCGCGCTTGAGCTGCAGGCCGATCCCACGGTCTCGTATGTCCCTCCGGACTGCGAGCATGTCTGACCAGTGGACCGGACGACGGTCGCGCCAGCCGGTCACACCGAAGACGTAGCCGACCAGCTCGTCGCCGTCGAATGCGCCGATCAGGACGCCACCGATGCGGCGGGTGAACCAGAGGACGGCGTACGGCACCTTCTCGCTGAACCCCGGCCCCCAGGTCTCCTCCTGTAGCCTGACGCACGCGCGCAGATCGTCCGGCGTCTCGAGCGGCCGGATGGTCAGAGCGTCTTCAGCAGACCGCACAGCAGCGCAAGACGGAAGGGCAGGTCATCGACGATGATGTGCTCGTCGAGTGTGTGTGCGCCCGCGCCGCGCGGCCCCAGCCCATCGAGCACGTCGGCGCCAACCGCTGCTGCGAGCGAGCCGTCGCTGCCGCCTCCGGTCCCACCCTCACCGAGGTCATGGCCGAGCTGCGCGGCAATCCCGCGGGCATGCTCATAGAGAGCGACAACGCCCGCCGTGCGCACCAGCGGCCCGCGGTGTTCCGTGCGCTGCACCTGTACCTTCGCGCGGGGGTCGTGCGGATGGAGCGCCATGAGCGCAGTGTGAATCCGCTCGCCTTCATCGGGCTCCGCGATGCGGACATCGATCGTGGCCCAGGCCTTCGCCGGGATCACGTTGGTCGCAGTGCCGGCGCCCATCATCCCGACGTTGATCGTCGTCCCGCGCGCGTGGTCGGCGAGTGCAAAGACGTCGACGAGCTGGTGTGCCAGCTCCTGTGACGCGCTGATGCCCAGGCCGGGGTCGATGCCGGCATGCGCAGCCTGCCCGGTCGTCTCGATCCGGTACGTCGCCACACCCTTCCGCCGTGTCTTGACGCCGCCATCCGGCATCGACGGCTCGGGCACCAGCACCGCCGCTGCCTGTCTCGCATGGTCCTCGATGATGCCCCGCGAGCTGTGGGAGCCGATCTCCTCGTCACAAGTGACCAGGAACCGCACCGGCCGGCGCGGCCGCTCACCGCGCTCGTGCAGCAGCGTCAGTGCTTCGACGAGCAGTGCTACACCCGCCTTCATGTCGTAGACACCGGGCCCGATCGCGCGATCACCCTCGAGACGAAGCTCGTTCGTGCCGAAGGCACCGACGGGATGCACTGTGTCGAGGTGGCCGAGCAGCAGGACCGGCCGGTCGTCGACGTCCCCCGGCACTTCCGCGACGAGGTTCGTGCCGAGGCCCGGCGCGGGATGCGACGTCACTGTCGCACCGGCTGCGCGCAGGTCGTCCGCAACGACGGACGCGAGTGCGTCGAGCAGCTCCTGGTGTGCGCTCGGTGTCTCCTGCGCGACGTACGTTCCGATGCGCGCCAGCACGCGACGACGCGCGTCGTCCCAGGAGATACCCAGCGTCGCGGCAACCGCGTCTCGATCGTGGCCCGGCCCGTATATCGTGTTCATCGATTCACTCGCTTCCCATTCCCGCACGGCGGTAGCTCTCATCCAGCAGCTCGATCGGATGGAGCACAGGGCGATCGTCGCCGCGCAGCACGAGGCCCGCTCCGATCTGCATGATGCATCCGGGATTCGGCGTGACCACGACCTGCGCGCCGGTGCGCGCGATCGCATCCAGCTTGTCGTTCACGATCCGACCACCCAGCTCGGGGTGTTGAATGCCGTAGACGCCCGCGCCGCCGCAGCACTCGTCCGCATCCTCCAGCGGAACGAGCTCGAGCGACGGGATGGAGGCGAGCACGTCCAGCGGCGCACGGGTGATGCGCTGTGCGTGATGCAGGTGGCACGGCGCGTCGTAGGTGACGCGCAACGGCAGGGGCGCGCCCGTGCGTACGCCACGCTCGACCAGGAACTCGAACAGATCGCGGACCTTCGACGAGAAGCGCTTCGCGCGCTCGCTCCACTCCGGGTCGCGCTCGAGCTGAGCGCCATACTCCTTCATCATCGCACCGCAGCCGGCTGCGTTCACGATGATGTACTCCACGCCAGCCGCCTCGAACGCGTCGATATTGCGGCGCGCGAGATCGTGCGAATCGGCCAGCGCGCCCGAGTGTGCGTGCAGTGCACCGCAACACCCCTGCGCGCCGACGTCCACGATTTCGCACCCGTTCGCGCGCAGCACGCGCACGGTCGCGTCGTTCACACGGCGGAAGAGGCCGTCCTGGACACAGCCGCGCAGCACAGCTACACGCAGCCGTTTGCGTGCGGCGACGTCGCCTGCTGCCGTCATCGTGCCCATGCCGGTGCCGGTCGGCGCTTCACCTGCGCGCGCGTGCGGCTCCGCAAACTCGTAGTTGTCGGCGGCCGGCGTATCCGGCGCGTCCGGCTCACCCGGCTGCCCCAGTGCCGTGCTCTGCACCGGGCCGGTCGAGACCGCCTCGCGCTCCTCGAGCGCGCCGCCGGTCGAGCCGCGTCGCAGAGCCTCCCACGGCCGGGTCGCCGCGAGCATGGCGAGGCCGGTGCGCATCGTGCCGAAGCGCCGCGGCGTCAGCCGGGCAAGCGTGGCCGCGATACCGCCCGCGCGCAGCAGCCGGCCGAGGGCCGAGCTGACGAATGAGGAGCTCCGGTTCGCGAAGCCGGCCAGCAGCATTTTCGTCAGCGGGCTCGTACCGCGCTCGGCCGCGATGACTGTGCGTGCGCGCTCGAGCAGGAAGCCGTACTCGACGCCGGACGGGCAGACCGTCTCACAGGCGCGGCATCCCAGGCACTGGTCGATATGGCGCGCAAAGGCCTCCGAGTCCGGCTCGAGCCGTCCCTCCGCGACCGCCCGCATCAGCACGAGTCGGCCGCGCGGCGAGTCGGCTTCATCGCCCAGCCGCGTGTAGGTGGGGCACGCGTTCAGGCAGAAGCCGCAGTGCACGCATGCGAGCAGCCGCTCCTCCTCCGCCCGCAGCACGTCCAGCGCGGTGCCGGTCCGTTCTTCCATCGAGCCGCGCGGCAGGGTGCTCATGGCCACCTGCCGGGTGCGAGGATGCCGGCCGGGTCGAATACCTGCTTCAGACTCGTCTCCAGGCGACGCGTGATCTCGTCTCCCGTGGCACGCGCAGGTACATGCTCCTGCAGCGCAGGCGGTGCGCACTCCAGCACCACCGTGCCTCCGGCCGCGTGGGTCTCCTCCCGCAGCGCCGCAAGTGGCCCGACCAGCCGCTCGAGGTGCTCTGCCTCAGGCTCCCGTTTTGGCCACAGCCGGACGATCCCGCTGCGCGCGTGAGCGGCCAGGTGCCAATCGTCCAGGTCGTTGCCGGACGCAGAGATAAAGGAAACCGACCGGTCCAGCAGGGCCTGCAGGTCGGAGCCCAGACCGGTGACGCGGATGAGCGGCCGTGCGGGAAGCTCGAGGCGCGCGAGTCCATCCCACGCCGGTGTCGCGAGGTCCCGGAACTCCGCACCTGCGACGCTCCCGGCGATGCGGATGGCCGCGGCGGTCAGCTCGGCAGGTCCCCCGCGCAGGCGAAGGGTAAGGGTCCAGGCCCGCGGCAGGCCGAGCGCGGCAGCCGTTGAAGGGCTCAGCAGCTCGGTTGCAGCAATTGCCATATCCTGAAGTCCGGCAAGCACCTGCAGCACCGCGGGCAACTCGCCGGAGAGCGCAAATGAGCGCTCCGCGACGGGCCGTGCACGCACCCGGAGCCAGACACTCGTGATCACGCCCAGCGTCCCGCGGCTGCCGGTGAGCAGTCGCACGGCATCGTAGCCCGCGACGTTCTTGACGACTCGTCCGCCGAAGCGGAGCAGCCGTCCGTCGCCGGAGACCGCTTCGATGCCGAGCACGTGGTCGCGAGGGGTCCCTGCGGACGCGCGGAGCGGCCCCGCGGCTGCGAGTGCGATCGTCGCGGCGATCGTCGCGTCGGGGTGATGCGGCGGATCCAGCGTCAGCTCCTGGCCGTGGGTCGCGAGCCGCGCCTGAAGCACGTCGAACTTCACGCCCGCGTCCGTGCCCACGACGAGGTCAGCCGGCTCGCTCTCCAGCCGCTGGTCGAGGCGTCGGGTCGAGAGGATGATGTCGGCCGGGCGTTCCGGCGCCCTGCCATGGTCGAGCCACGTCCCGGAGCCCGCGGGCTCGACGATCCACCCTTCCGCACTGCACAGCTCCAGTACCGCCGCCACTGCATCGACCGTTGTCGGCGAGACGATCGCGCGCGGAGCGTTGCCGTGCACGGTCCAACCGGAGACCGGTACCTCCACGGCATCGGCGCCTGCCGCACGCCGCAGGGCGTCGAGCATGGCGTCGGGACCGTGCACGCCGCGGGCGTCCGGAGCGGTATCGATCAAGCGTCGATCTCCGGATGCACGTGAGTCCCGTGGCCTGCCCACTCGCGGCACACGCGCACCGGCAGGATCTTCGCCGGGTTCGCGAGACCGGTCGGATCGAATACGCGCCGGATCGAGCACATGCACGCGAGCGTGTCGTCGTCGAAGATCAGCTCCATGTATGCGCGCTTGTCGAGACCGACGCCGTGCTCACCCGTTATCGTCCCGCCCATCTCGACGCACGCGCGCATCATCTCCTTCGACGCCTTCTCGACACGTGCGACCTGGTCCGGGTCGCGTCGATCGAAGGGAATCGTCGGGTGCAGGTTGCCGTCGCCTGCGTGAAACGTGTTGCACAACACCAGGTCATACTGCTTCGCGATGCGGTAGCAGGCGGCGAGTGCTTCCGGCAGCCGGCTGCGCGGTACGACTGCGTCCTGCACGAGGATGTCCGGCGCGAGCCGGCCCATCGCGCCGAACGCCTTCTTGCGAGCATGCCACAGCTTCTGGCGCTCGGCTTCGTCATCCGCAATGCGCACCTCGCGCGCATGGTGCGCGTTGCAGATCGAGAGTGCACGCTGCACGTCCGCCTCGACCGCCGCAGCCGTGCCGTCGAACTCGATTACCAGCGCGCCGGCAACATCGGTCGGCATGCCGGCCGCGTACACGCTCGCCTCCACCGCAACAATCGCCTCGCGGTCGACCATCTCGAGCGCCGCAGGGAGCAGGCCGTCCGCGATGATCGCACTGACTGTCTGTGTCGCGTCGTCAATGTCGTCGTAGAGAGCCAGCATCGTGCGGACGAGCTCGGGCAGCGGCTCCAGCCGGACCTCGATCTCGGTCGCAATGCCGAACGTGCCCTCGCTTCCGATGAACAGGCCGAGCAGGTCGTAACCCTGCTCCTTCCCGGCTCCACCCAGCTCGACGATCTCGCCGGTCGGCAGCACGACAGTGAGTCCCAGGATGTGATTCAGCGTCACGCCGTACTTGAGGCAGTGCGGCCCGCCCGCGTTCTCCGCGACGTTGCCACCCACCGTGCAGGCGGTCTGCGAGCTCGGGTCCGGTGCGTAGTAGAGTCCGTGCGGCGTCGCCTGACGCGTCAGCTCCACGTTCACGACACCGGGCTGGACCAGCGCCCTGCGGTTCGTCGGATCCATCTCGAGGATCCGGTTCATCTTCGCCGTCGAGACCAGCACCGCTCCCCGCAGCGCCAGGGCACCACCTGACAGACCTGTGCCGGCGCCGCGCGCAACCCACGGCAGACCTGCATCACGCAGAACCCGGATCACAGCTGCCGTCTGTACCGTGTCCCGGGGCGACACGACCGCGCACGGCCGCTCCCGGTACGCCGTCAATCCATCCGACTCGTAGACGAGCAGCGCTCCCGGATCCCGGAACAGGCTCGCCTCGCCGACGATCTCGACGAGCTGGTCGGCGACATCCGCCGGGAGCGTGATCCGCCCCGCCGTGCTCATCGCACTGCTCCGGTTCGAGTGCGATCCGCTTTACGGATCGATGCGGCCCGGCTCATCCGATCTCCACACCCAGGTAGTCGAGGTACGCCTCGAGCGTCGAGTGCGTCCAGTCCCTCAGCTCGGGCGGTACCGAGTCGCCGTACACGGCGTCCACGAGTGCCTCCCGGTCCCGGACGCCCGCGGCGAGTGCGGCGCGCACCTGTTCGAGCCGCTCCATCCGGTGTGCGCGGTACCGCCCGAACGCTGCCGATGGGTCCGTAAACTCAGGTCCGTGAGCGGGATACAGCGTTTCCGCGCCGAGCGCGTCGAGGCGCTCCAGGGACTCCAGATACGCCCGCAGTTCACCGCCTTCGGCCGGCGCGACGAGCGCCGTGTCCAGCCCGCCCATCATGAGGTCCCCGACGAAGATAGCCGATGCATTGGGCCAGTGCAGCGCGACGTGGTCCGGCGTGTGCCCCGGCGTGTGCACCGCGCGCAGCTCGCCCTCGTCCGTCGGAATCGTATCACCGTCGGCAAGAGTGCCGGCAGCGCGGCTCCGGATGTCGGCGTCGAGCAGCCGGGCGAGCGCGCGGGCGCCGCCGGCGTGATCCGGGTGCTGGTGCGTGAGCAGGATGACGGCTGGAGCGGCCCCGACGGCCGAAGCGATTCGCTCGAGATGCGCTGGCAGGGCGGGGCCGGGATCGATGATGGCGACCCGACTGCGACCGACCAGGTAGGTGCGGGTGCCGTCGAGCGTCATGGCCGAGGGATTCGGCGCGAGCAGCGTACGCAGCATCAGCCGATCGGTCTCGAGGCCGGAGCAGCCGGGCGGCTCGTTTGCGGAAGAGATCGGTGCATCGCACGATCGCGATGCACCTGCAGTCGGCCGGCACCGGCGCACGATGCCGGCCACACCGTCCTAGAGCCGCTCCGCGACGAAGACTTCCGCCAGCTTGTCCGCGATCAGCTCGAGGCTCTCCTGCGCCTCCTGCGAGAAGCAGTCCTTCTTCTTGCAGTCGATGTCGATCTGACCGAAGATCTCGTCACCCGCGCGGATCAGCACGACCAGCTCCGACTTCGTGCGCGGGCTGCAGGCGAGGTAGTTGTCGATGGCGGTGACATCGGGAACGTTCTGGTTCTTCTTCTCCGCGACCGCGGTGCCACACACGCCCTTGCCGACGGGAATCTTCGCGTGTTCCGTCGACTCGCCCATGTAGTTGTGCAGCCACAGCTCGTTGTCCGCCTCGTTGAAGAGATAGACGCCGACGAAGTTGTAGTCGGTGCTCGACGCCTTGATCTGCTTCACCGTCTCTCGCAGGATCGCGTCCGAGAGGTAGCCCTCGTCACGCATCTCCTGGATCTTCTTCACCATCTGACCTGCATCAACCATCGTGTCCGAACCTCGGTTGCTGCCCGCGCTCGGCGCGAGCGGATTGTACGGCGCCTGAATGCCTGTTGCCGGGTACGCGCCGCAGCGCACCCGGCGGCAAAATCTGATGCGATCGTGCGGGCCGGGCTCCGGGCCCGGGAACAGCAGGCAAAGCGCGGTCCGCGTTTCTCCGGCACTCCCTCTACGACTGCTCCAGCTCCAGCAGGACGGCCCGCAGCGGTGCACTATCCGCGTCGGTCAGCCGCAGCGGCAGTGCCACCAGCGAGTAGCGACCTGCGGGCACGTCGCTCAGCACGACGTTCTCGAGGATCACGACGTCGCCTGCCTGCAGCAGCCGGTGTGACTCGAGCGTCTTCGAGTCGAACGTATCGACCGAAGGCGACTCCGTCGCGACCAGCTTGACACCCGCGTCGGCACACGCGTGTGCGAGCGCCGGCGTCACTGCCGGGAACGGATCCGGAAACCTGCCTGGCACGACCCGCTCGAAGCAGCGGAACAGCAGCCTCTCCTCCGCGCCAGCGTCGATGCCCTCCAGCAGGTCGACGTCGAGCGCGTCACGGCCGCGCGCATCGATCACGCGCGCGCGACCGATCAGCTTCTCGAGCGGAACGTCCGCCGCAGTGGCGCCGCCATCCTCGAAGTGCAGCGGGCCGTCCATGTGCGTGCCCGCATGCGCACTCATGCAGAGTGCCGCGACGTTCACGCTGTCACCGCGCTCCCGCCGCATCGTCCACTCCATTGACACCTCGCGGTCGCCCGGCCACACCGCGGTGCGCTCGTCGAGCGGCTGCGTGATGTCGTGGATGCGACGGATGCGCGCGCCCTCGGAGCCGAGCAACATAACCGTCAGCGGGGCACGAAGTCCACGTCACCGGACAGCTCGCGACAGAACGCCGCGATCAGGCGGGCGGCCGCGTCCAGGTCCTTCAGGCTGACCAGCTCGTTTGGTGAGTGCATGTAGCGATTCGGCACCGAGACGATGCCTGTGGGAACGCCGGCCCTGGAGAGGTAGATCGCGTCCGCGTCGGTCGACGTGAAGCGCGGAGAGGCGCTGATCGTGTAGGGAATCGACTCGCGCTCCGCCGCGGCCACGAGCCGCTCGAAGACGACCGGGTGCGCGGCAGACCCTCTCGTAAGTACCGGTCCGCCACCGATCCTGTGCTCGCCCAGCTCCTTCTTCTCCATGTCGGGCGAGTCGGTTGCGAAGGTCACGTCGACGACGATCGCGACGTGCGGGTCCAGCGAGTACGCGCTGGTCCGTGCTCCGCCCCCGCTGTAGCCGATCTCCTCCTGCGCCGTAGCCACCGCGGCGACCTGCGCGGTCGGCCGGTCCTGCGCCAGGATCCGGAGCGCCTCCAGCACGATGAACGCGCCGATGCGGTTGTCGATCGAGCGGCTGACGATGAGGTCGTCGTCCAGCTCCAGCAGCTTCTGGTCGATCACCCCCGGGTCGCCGACCCGGACCCCTCGCTCGAGCGCGCGGTCCTTCTTGCCGGCGCCGATGTCGATCCAGAGGTCTGTGATCTTCGACGCCTTCTCGCGCGCGTCACCCTTGATCAGGTGGATCGGCTTCTTGCCGATCACCCCGCGTACGGGCCCGTTGCGCGTCAGGACGATGACGCGCTGTGCGACGAGAACCTGCGGGTCCCACCCGCCGATTCCCTCGAAGTAGAGGTAGCCATCGTCGTCGATGTGCGTGACCATGATGCCGATCTCGTCGATGTGACCGGCGAGCATCACGCGCGGGGTACCATCGGGATTGAGCAGAGCGACGGAGTTGCCGCTGACGTCGGCGCGGACCTCGTCCGCCACCTTGGCCGCCTCCTCCCGCCAGACTGCGGCGGCCGGTGCCTCGAATCCGGACGGCGCCGGCGTGTCGAGCAGCCGCTTGAGGAACTCGAACGAATTGCTGTCCACGGGAACGACGTCTCCTGGGAAGATCGGAAAGGGCCGCGAACGATAGGGCGGGCCGCTGCCGCCACGCAACGGCCGGGCGGCATCCCCGCCGGCGGCGTCCGCGTCAGGAATGAATCAGTCTGCGCACGCGTCTGGCCGCATGGTCCCCGCCCCGGTGCCGCGGCGCGTGGAGCAGCCCATATTGCAGGGCCACCCGAAGGAGAGACCACCATGCCCTCGTCCGTGCGCCTCAGTCATTCCCGCCTGGCCGTCGTCATTGCTGCCTGCGTCCTGCCATTGCCGCTGGCCGCACAGCAGACCGCGCTCCAGCCACCGGTCGCGGAGCGACGCACACACGTCGACACGCTGCACGGCGAGGTGCGCAGCGACGACTACTTCTGGCTGCGGGAGAAGAGTGATCCTGCTGTCGCTGCCTACCTGGAGGCCGAGAACGCGTATGCGGAGCAGGTCCTGGCACCGCTCGCCGGGCTGCGCGAGACGCTGTACCAGGAGATGCTCGGCCGGATCAAGCAGACCGATCTGTCGGTCCCGTACCGCGATAACGGCTACTTCTACTACTCGCGGACGGAGGAGGGGAAGCAGTACCCCGTGATTGCACGGAAGCGCGGCTCGCTCGATGCCCCCGAAGAAGTGCTGCTCGACGTGAACCGTCTCGCCGAGGGTCAGTCGTTCATGTCGGTCGGCTACGTCGAGCCGAGCCCCGACGCGCAGCTCCTCGCCTACGGCACCGATTCTACGGGCTACCGGCAGTACGTGCTGCACGTGAAGGACCTGCGCACGGGACAGCTGCTCGATACGCGAGCGGAGCGGCTCCGCTCCGTCGCCTGGGCAGACGACAATCGCACGCTCTTCTACACGGTCGAGCATCCGGTCACGAAGCGCGCCTACCAGATCTACAGGCATGTGCTCGGCACGCCCACGCACGAGCTGCTCTACGAGGAGCCCGACGAGCGCTTCAACCTGTACGTCGGTCGCACGAGCAGCGACGAGTACCTGCTGCTCCATATCAGCAGCCTGACCACCTCCGAGGTGCGCTATCTGCGCGCGGATGATCCGGCGGGCGAGTGGCGGCAGGTCGCGCCACGCGTGCAGGACCGCGAGTACGACGTCGGGCACCACGGCGACAGCTTCTACATCCGCGTCAATGACACGGGCCGGAACTTCCGGCTCGTGAAAGCGCCGGTCACCGATCCCGCCGAGCGGAACTGGACGGAAGTCATTCCGCACCGCGACGATGTCATGCTGCAGGGCGTGCAGCTTTTCCGGAACCACATGCTCGCCTACGAGCGCGCGGATGCGCTGCCGAGACTGGTGATTCACGACCTGCGCAACGGCGGCAGCCATGAGGTCGCGTTCCCGGAACCGGTATACTCCGTATTCCCGACGTCGAACGCCGAGTTCGACACGAACATTCTGCGCTACGCGTACCAGTCGTTCGTGACGCCATCGTCGGTCTACGACTACGACATGGACACACGGCAGGCGACGCTGCTCAAGCAGCAGGAAGTCCTCGGCGGGTATGACCCGACGCAGTACGAATCGGAGCGCGTGTGGGCGGTCGCCCGCGACGGCACGCGCGTGCCCGTCTCGCTGGTGTACCGGAAGGGCACGCCGCGCGACGGCACTGCACCGATGCTGCTCGGCGGGTATGGCTCCTACGGCGCGTCCTCGAACGTCTCGTTCAGCTCCAACCGACTGAGCCTGCTCGATCGCGGGCTCATCGTGGGCACCGCGCACATCCGTGGCGGCGGCGACCTCGGTCAGGCGTGGCACGATCAGGGTCGCATGCAGCACAAGATCAATACGTTCACCGATTTCATCGACGTCGCCGAGCACCTCGTGAAGGAAGGCTACACGTCGAGTGACCGGCTCGTGATCGAGGGTGGCAGCGCCGGGGGTCTCCTGATGGGCGCAGTGACGAACATGCGCCCCGACCTGTTCAGGGCCGTGATCGCGCACGTCCCGTTCGTCGACGTGATCAACACGATGCTCGACGAGACGCTCCCGCTCACCGTGGGCGAGTTCGAGGAGTGGGGCAACCCGAAGATCGCCGAGCAGTACCGCTGGATCCGCGCGTACGACCCGTACACGAACGTCGCTGCAAGGGACTATCCGGCGATGCTCGTGAAGACGTCGTTCAACGACAGCCAGGTCATGTACCACGAGCCGGCGAAGTGGGTCGCGAAGCTCCGGGCGCACAAGACCGACGACAACCCGCTCCTCTTCGTGACCAACATGGCCGCCGGCCACGGCGGCTCCTCGGGTCGCTACGACCGCCTCCGCGAGATCGCGCTCGACTACGCGTTCATGCTGTGGCAGGTGGGGGCGGCCGGTGTGCGTCCGGAGGTCACCAGCCCCGAGTAGCAGGCGGGCTGGTCGAGCGGCAGGCCCCCGACGGGCCCGGACGGCCCTGACGGCCCGGCTTCCCGGGCCCCGGGCCCCGGGCCGCCTCACCAACACGGTTTCGCCCGCAGGCACCCGCGGTTACCTTATCTCCATGCAGGAAACGTATTTCCGCCGCGGACTCGGCCTCAAGAAGGAGATCGAGCCCGTCCTCGCCGCCGAGTACCACAGCGCGCTGGTCGAGCAGATCCGCGCGGACGGGTACCGTGCGACCTTCGGGGACCTGACCCTCCGGCTCGCCCAGGACTTCGGCTTCTGCTACGGCGTCGACCGGGCCGTCGACTACGCCTACCAGGCCACGCACAAGTTCCCCGACAAGCGGATCTTCCTGGTCGGCGAGATCATCCATAACCCGCACGTGAACACGCGGCTGCGGGAGGCCGGGGTCACCTTCCTCTACCCGACGAAGGACGGCGTCTTCGATTTTTCCCAGATCCGCGCCGACGACGTGGTGATCCTGCCCGCGTTCGGCGTCGCGCTGCACGACTTCAAGACGCTGCGTGAGATCGGCTGCGTGCTCATCGACACAACGTGCGGCTCCGTGCTCAACGTGTGGAAACGCGTCGAGTCATACGCGCGCGACGGCTTCACGGCACTGATCCACGGCAAGTACTTCCACGAGGAGACGCGTGCGACTGCGTCGCAGGTGAACACCCACCCGAACGGGAAGTACATCGTCGTTCGTGACATGGACGAGGCACGGCTCGTCTGCGACTACATCGAGCGGAACGAGCGCGCGCTCGCGCGCGAGACCTTCCAGTTCCACTTCCGCGAGAAGGCGTCGCCTGGCTTCGACCCGGAGACGGACCTGGTGCGGGTCGGCGTCGCGAACCAGACGACGATGCTGGCGACGGAGTCACTCGCGATTGCAGCGGAGGTCGGGCGCAGCCTCGCGGCGCGCTACGGCGAGGAGAACCTCGCGGAACACTTCCGCTCGTTCGACACTATCTGTTCGGCGACGCAGGAACGGCAGGACGCGGTGCTCGAGATGATGCAGAGCCCGCCGGACGTGATGGTCGTGATCGGCGGCTACAACTCGTCGAACACGAACCACCTGGCGCACCTCTGCCGCGAGTACACGACGACGTACCACATCGCGGACGCGACGTGCATCGATCCCGAGCGCGGCGTGATCCGCCACAAGCCCGAGCTGGCGGCCGACGCACCGGAAGTCGAGGTCGCGGACTGGCTGCCGGACGGGCCGCTGACGCTCGGTCTGACGGCCGGCGCGTCGACTCCCAACGTGAAGATCGGCGAGACCATCGAACGGATCCTGGCCACGCGGGGCATGCCGATCCCGCAGCCACAGCAGCAGGTCTGAGCAGAACGATGAGAGACGTTCGTAATCTGAGGGCTACTCTGTTGGCCTCCGGGCTGGCGCTCGCCTTCCTTGCCCCCGCGGCACCCGCGGCGGGGCAGGCGCAGTACTCCGTTGCGGAGATGAACGAGGTGGTCGCGGAAGCGATCAAGACACCCTCGCACCCGGAGTCGCGGCGCGTGCTCTCGCTCGCGGACGCCGACAAGGGCACGAAGATCCTGGTCTCGACGGAGCAGCGTCGCCTGTGGCTGATCAGCGGCCGCGACACGCTGATGAGCGTGCCGGTCGCCGTCGGAATGGGCCGCAGCTTCGAGTTCGAGGGGCGCCGCTTCTGGTTCGAGACGCCGCGCGGCAAGCGGAAGGTGCTGTCGAAGCAGCCGAACCCCGTCTGGAACGTGCCGGAGTGGCACTACCTGGAGCGGGCCAAGTCGCAGGGGCTCGAGGTCGTCAGGCTGACGAAGGACGACATCATCGAGCTCTCGGACGGCACGTTCATCCTGACCATCGGCGCGAACGTCGGGCGGCTGCACACGTCGGGCAACTTCTGGCCGTTCACGCCGGGCAACGAGATCATCTTCGATGGGAAGATCTTCGTGCCGCCGTTCGGGACTGCCCAGCGGGCGGTGCCTGACGCACTGGGCCCCTACAAGCTGGACACCGGCGACGGGTACCTGATCCACGGCACGCACATCTACAACGAGGACTCGGTCGGCGACGCGGTCAGCCACGGCTGCGTCCGCATGCGCAACGACGACCTCGCCATCCTCTACCAGGTCGTCCCGGTCGGGACCGCCGTCTACATCTTCTAGGCGCTCCAAGGCGGGCCCCTCGGGTGGAGGGGCCCCGGCGTCCGCCCCATTTTCTGTCGCTTCCGTACAACACCAGCCTCGCCTGAGGCTCCGCTGACCGCGTGGCGGCGGCCCCACAGGCTGGCACCGCGCCTGCATCAAGGGTCCTCCAGCGGATACTCCGGAGGATCAGCACCATGGCTTACCCACTGAAGAAGGCGGGCGTCGGCGCTACGATCGGTCTGTCGGTCCTGTTGATTGCGGCAGGACTGCGGCAGGCGGGTCCGGGCACGACGGATTCGGGAGACTCGTATCGGATCGCCGGAGCCGGCGATCCAGCGCGGCCGTACGTCCTGGCCAGCGACGATCAGGTCGTGCCACCCGCACAGGAGGTCGCCCTTGCCGATGTCGCGGCAGAGGAGCCGGTCCTTGAGCTGGACCCTTCCGCGGATCCCGAGAGTGAGCCGGGATCGGCGGACGGTGCGGACGTCGACGCACAGGAGCGGACTCCGATCGTCACGGAGGAGCCGACGATGCGCTCGCGCATCGTCGTCTCGATCGACAAGCGCTGGCTGTGGTACATCGTGGGGTCCGACACGATCATGAGCGTTCCGGTCGCCGTCGGCATGAACCGCGGCTTCGAGTATGCCGGCCGCAGCTTCCACTTCAGCACGCCGAGGGGCACGCGCAAAGTCCTCGCGAAGGAGGAGGCCCCGCTGTGGACTGTGCCCGAGTGGCACTACTACGAGCGCGGCCGGCAGCAGGGGCTCGAGGTGGTGAAGCTGACGCGGGACTCGCGCGTCGACCTGAGTGACGGCACCGTGATCGTGGTGCGCGGGGACGACGTGGGGCGTATCAACCACTACGGCAACTTCTGGCCGTTCACGCCCGGCAACGAGATCATCTTCGACGGCAAGGTCTTCATCCCGCCGCTCGGGACGAACCAGCGGCGCGTGCCGAATGCGCTCGGCCCGTACAAGCTGGACACGGGCGACGGGTACCTGATCCACGGCACGCACATCTACAACGAGCATTCGGTCGGGCAGGCGGTCAGCCACGGCTGCGTCCGGATGAACAACAGCGACCTCGAGCGGCTGTACTGGATGGTCGAGCCGGGCACGCCGGTGGTGATCAAGTAATCATCGCCAGCACGCGCACCAATGCGGAATACAGGGGTACATTCGGCGGGCCGCCGTGCGGGCGGGCCCGCCGTTGTTTATTCTGCAGGCTCATTTCCACGGTGGGGGCGAATGGCGGACGGCAAGACGATCAAGGCAATCGAGGAGCGCGGCTACGCGCGTCCCGAGGTTCTGGTCAGCACGGACTGGGTCGCGGAGCACCTGGACGATCCGAAGGTGCGGTTGATGGAGTCCAACGAGGACGTGCTGCTCTACGAGATCGGGCACATCCCCGGCGCGGTGAAGCTCGACTGGGTGAGCGACCTGAACGATCCGGTGACCCGTGACTACGTCGACGCCGAACAGCTCCAGGCGCTGCTGCGCCGGCACGGCGTGAACGACGACACGACGATCGTGCTGTACGGCGACAAGAACAACTGGTGGGCGACATACGCGTTCTGGGTGTTCCGGCTCTTCGGGCTGGAAAACCTGAAGATCATGGACGGCGGTCGCGCGCGCTGGGAGCAGGAAGGCCGCGAGCTGGTCACGGACCTGCCGTCGTGCCCGGAGGGCAACATCCGCGTACAGCCGCGCAACGACGCCGCGCTCCGGGCGTTCCGCGAGGACGTCGAGCAGCATATCGCGAAGAAGGGCGCGCTCGTCGACGTGCGCTCGCCCGAGGAGTACCGTGGCGAGCGGCTGCACATGCCCGAATACCCGAACGAGGGCGCGATGCGCGGCGGGCACATCCCGGGCGCGAAGAACGTCCCGTGGGCGCGTGCGGTGGATCCCGAGACGCACACGTTCAAGTCGGCCGACGAGCTGGCCGCGATCTACCGCGAGGAGTGCGGGATCGAGCCCGGCGACGACGTAATCGCATACTGCCGCATCGGCGAGCGCAGCTCGCACACCTGGTTCGTGCTGAAGTACCTGCTGGGCCAGGAGAACGTGCGCAACTACGACGGCTCCTGGACCGAGTGGGGCAACCTGGTGCGCGCACCGATCGAGCGCTGAACGATGGACAGGCAGACACGCATCGCGCTGCTCGTCGATCACTTCAAGCACCCGCGACACCGCGGCGTCATCGAGCATCCGGACGTGAGCATGCCGGGCGGCAACCCCGGCTGCGGCGACGTGGTCACAATGCACGTGCGTGCTGCCGAAGACGAGGACCGCATCGCCGAGGTCAGCTTCGAGGGCGAGGGCTGCACTATCAGCCAGGCCGCTGCCTCGATCCTCGCCCAGCGCGCGAACCGCAAGCACTACACGTTCGACGAGGTAGCCGCGATGTCCTACGAGGAGATGATCGACCTCCTCGGCAGCGACATCGTCGGCTCCCGTCCGCGCTGCGCGACGCTCGCCCTCGGCACGCTCAAGGCTGCCGTCAAGCGGATCGAGATGGACCGGAAGCTGCGCGCGGCAGGACACACGGACGAGGAGATCGCGCAGATGCGCGCCGCGATCGCCAGGCAGGCCGCGGGCGGGCTCGTCTTCGGTGAGGAAGCGGTCGCAAAGGTGCGCGAGGAGGACTCCACCGCCGCGCACCCCGACCGCGACCTGCTCTGATGCGCCACGCGAGCATCAGCGCAGCCTGACCGGCGCGCCGCGTCGTTGTCGACCTTCAACGGGACACGGACCACATGGCGCTCGACTTTGCACGCGCAGCGGACCTCTTCTGCGGCTCCGAGAAGGAGCTCGCGATGGCGCTGAATATCGACGTCGGCGACCTGCGGCAGTACAGGACGAATCCGCGCCTGGTGCCGGACGTTCTGCTCGAGCGCCTCGGTCGCGTCCTGATCGAGCGTGGCAGCGGGATGAAGCGCGTGGGCGAGATGCTCGTGGAGAACAGCCGGTAGGGCTCCTCCCTGTTCCGTATCCCTCAGCCGGCGGACGCCCGCCGTCCGCAACACCGGACGTGCGCGACTGGCGCCTCCGCCACATACTCGCAATGATGCCTGACGCGGCTGCCGGCCGAGGCCGGGACCGCCCATTCCGCAGAGACTTCCGGAGAACGCGATGAGATTCTTCAAGACCGCATGCGTTGCGGTGCTCCTGACCGCGTGTACCGGCTCCGACGAGCCACCTGCAGCAGGTGACGGCGCGGCCTCGGACATCGAGAGCCGCCTCGCCATGTACACGACTGTGCGCCTGACCAGCGACATGGCCGGTCTGACGGAACGGGACCGGCAGGTCGTCGGACTGCTGATCGATGCCGCCGCGGAGATGGACTCGATCTTCTGGCGGCAGGCGTTCGGCGAGCCCGACTCGCTGCTCGCGTCCCTCGACGACGCGACACGTCGCTTCGCCGAGATCAACTACGGCCCATGGGACCGTCTCGCCAACAACGAGCCGTTCGTGGCCGGCTTCGGGCCCAAGCCGGCGGGCGCCAACTTCTATCCCGCGGACATGACCCGCGAGGAGTTCGAGGCGGCCGCTGCCGACAACAGCGAGCTGCGCAGCCCCTACACGATCGTGCGACGTGACGAGGGCGGCGCGCTGCAGGCGATCCCGTACCACGAGGCATTCCGGCCGTACGTCGAACGCGCAGCCGCAAAGCTCCGGGAAGCGGCGTCGTACGCGGACAATGCGGGACTGCGGCGCTACCTCGAGATGCGCGCCGACGCGCTCCTGACCGACGACTACCAGCCGAGCGACTTCGCGTGGCTCGACATGAAGGACAACCCGATCGACGTCATCATCGGCCCGATCGAGAACTACGAGGACCAGCTCTTCGGCTACAAGACGGCCTACGAAGGCGTCGTGCTGATCAAGGACCGCGAGTGGAGCGAGCGGCTCTCGCGCTACGCGTCCATGCTGCCCGCACTGCAGCAGGGCCTGCCGGTCGATGCGCGCTACAAGAGCGAGCAGCCGGGTACGGACTCGGAGCTGAATGCGTACGACGTCGTCTACTACGCGGGCGACGGCAACGCAGGGTCCAAGTCGATCGCGATCAACCTGCCGAACGACGAGGAGGTGCAGCTGCAGAAGGGCACCCGGCGGTTGCAGCTCAAGAACGCGATGCGCGCGAAGTTCGACGAGATCCTCGTCCCGATTGCGAATGTGCTGATCGATCCGGAGCAGCGCGACAACGTCACGTTCGACGCATTCTTCAGCAACGTCATGTTCCACGAGGTCGCGCACGGTCTCGGCATCAAGAACACGATCAACGGCCGCGGCACCGTCCGCGACGCGCTGAAGGAGCACGCGTCCGCGCTCGAGGAGGGCAAGGCCGACGTGCTCGGACTGTACATGGTCACCTCGCTGCAGGAGCAGGGCGAGCTGGGTGACGCATCCATCGAGGACTACTACGTCACCTTCCTCGCCAGCATCTTCCGCTCCGTGCGGTTCGGCGCCGCGAGCGCGCACGGCCGCGCGAACATGGCACGCTTCAACTTCTTCGCCGAGCGCGGTGCGTTCGAGCGCAACCCGCAGACGGGCACGTACCGCGTCGACGTGCCGCGCATGCGTCAGGCGATGGACGAGCTGTCCGAGCTGATCCTCACGCTGCAGGGCAACGGCGACTACGAGGGCGTCGCCGCGTTCGTCGGGCAGTACGGCAACATCGGGCCGGACCTGCGGCAGGACCTCGATCGCGTCAACGCGAGCGGGATCCCGGTCGACGTCGTGTGGGAGCAGGGCAGATCGGTGCTCGGCCTGGACTGAGCGCGCCGGCAGCCGGCCGAGTATCCGACTTACGTCCTGGCCCGATATGCGACGGGCGGCGCAGTGACACCCTGCGCCGCCCGTTCTGCGTTCCGCTATCCGCCGGGTCCCTGGCGACCCGCGCCTCCGTTGTGCGTGGTCAGTGCTCGTGGTGCACGTGACGCGCACCCATGGCACGGCCCAGCGCGAGCCCGAGCGGCAGCGCGACGGCGGCCGCACCGATCGCCGCGACGCGCGGCGCCCACGCGTGCTTCATGTCCCAGCGCATCTTGGCCAGACGCGCGGACTTTACCGGATGCCCGACCATGAACGTCGCGCGTGGCGCCTTCGCGTACGCATATGTCTTGAGCAGATTCCCGACCATGTCTGCCTCCGTTGCGGGTGCTGCGGTAACGGCCTGTCCCGGCCGTCTCCTGGAGGCATGAGGGGCAAGATGCATGCTGTTGTGCCGCGGATGGGGCCGTCTGTCTCACCTTGCGGCGCCGACCCCGACGCGGCACGTGCCTACGCCAGAATCGCCTCCATCTCGATCTCTGGCGCCCACAGCGAGCCGGGCAGCTGGCGGAAGCCTGCCTTCTCGTAGCTGCGGATCGCGGCGCGATTGGAGGGCTCGACGGAGAGCCAGATGCGGCGGTGTCCCCGCTCGCGCGCGACCTGTGTTGCGACGACGTTGGCGTGTGTGCCGATGCCGCGCCCGCGCACGGACTGGTGGAGAAAGTTCGCGAGCTCGACGGTGCCGGGCTCCATCGGCACGAGCATGACGTGGCCGCGCACGCGTCCGTCGATCTCCACGATCAGGTGCTCGCCGTTCGGCAGCACGCGGTCGAGCCACCGCCGGATCTGCTCGATCGAGCGCGGCGGCAGCCCCTGGGCACCGCGCTTGGGCTCGAAGCCGTCGTACATGGCCTCGAGCGCAGGTCGGTCTGCAGGCTCGTATTCGCGCACCGTGAACGGTGCGCCGGTCCTGTCCTCGAGCACGATCGGCAGCTCCACGCGCGTCGCCTAGAAGCCGAGTCCCCAGCCGGTGAGATGCGGCATGATCGCACGACGCACCGCCGCAAGCGTCCTGTTGTTCGTCTCGATGGTCGCCGCGCGCCGCTCGGATGGCAGGAACGCGTCCGGCGGATCCCTCAGCGTCGACGGCACGAGCTCGCCGCACTCCAGTCGGAGCATGCGCAGGTAGTCATCGGGTATCTCGTCCGGCGCGTCGACGCCGTTGAGTGCGGCCCACACGAGCGTCCAGGCGCGGGGCACCACCTTGTAGATGTTGTACCCGCCGCCGCCGGTGGCGACGAGGCGTCCCTCGCAGCACTCGTCGGCGACGTCGCATACCAGGCTCGTCAGTCGCTCGAACAGTCCCGTTGTGCAGCGCAGGTGCGTGAGCGGGTCGAGCACGTGCGCGTCGCAGCCGCACTGCAGCACGATGACGTCGGGCTGGAAGGCCCGTGCGACGTCCGGCACGAGCGAGCGAAACGCCGCCTCGAACGACTCGTCCTCCGTGTGCGCATCGAGTGGCATGTTCACGCTGTAGCCGTGGCCGTCCCCTTCGCCCAGCTCCTCGACGAAGCCGGTACCCGGGAACAGGAACGCGCCGCTTTCATGGAATGACAGCGTGAGTACATCGGGATCGTCGTAGAAGATCCATTGCACGCCGTCGCCGTGGTGCGCGTCGTAGTCGATATAGAGCACCCGCGCGCTGTGCTGCTGCTGCATCCAGCGGATCGCGACGGCGAGGTCGTTATAGACGCAGAAGCCGGCGCTCTCGTTACGACGGCCGTGGTGCAGTCCCCCCGCGATGTTGAATGCCCGCTTCGCCCGGCCGCTCATCACCAGGTCCGCAGCCGTCAGTGTGCCGCCGACGATGTGCGCCGCGGCGTCGTGCATTCCCTCGGCGATCGGGACGTCGTCAGTGCCCAGCCCGAACCGCGCCGCGCCGGGGAATGGCCCCTCGGCGGAGGCCCGCTTCACGGCCTCGATCAGCTCGGGCGCATGGGCGAGGAGGAGCTGATTGTCGGTCGCGCGCCGCGGGGCCACGACCTGGTCGTCATCGAGCAGGCCGAGCCGGCGGATGAGTTCGAGCGTGAGCTGCAGGCGACGCGGGTTCATCGGATGCGTCGCATTGAAGCGGTACGACGCGAGCGCGTCGTCCCACACGAACGCGGTCTGCAACCGGTGCTACTCCGGCCAGGAGGAAACGACGCCGCGCGTGGGTGAGTGCCCGTCCGACGAGTCGATCGGGCCGTACGCCTCGATCTCGAGCGACGGCCATCCGATCGTGTAGCCCAGCCGGCGCAGGGCATCGATGATGCCCGTCGGGTTCACGGTCTGCAGGTGCATGATCGCGATGGAGTACTCCTCCTTCGTCGGCGCGAGCACGAGCCCGGTGATGTTCACGCGGTGTTCGATGCCGATCACGCGCACCACCCGCGCCAGCTCGCCCGGCCGGTTCTCCATGCGCACCTCGATGCGCGAGGAGGGCTGGTTCACCCCGAACAGGTCGACGAACGCGCGCAGCACGTCGCTCTCGGTGAGGATCCCGACGAGCGCGTCGCCCGTCACGACGGGCAGCGAGCCGATCTTGTGCTTGTAGAGGAGCTTGCCGGCTTCCTCGATGGGCATGTCCGGGTGCGCGGTGATCAGCTCGCGCGTCATCACCTCCTGGACCGTGCGCGTGCGGAGCGCCGCCTGCAGCTCTTCGTGCTCGTCCGCCCACATGGGCGGGATTGCCAGCCGGATGTCGCGGTCCGTGACCAGGCCGACGAGACGCTCGCCCTGCACCACGGGCAGGTGACGGATCCTGTGCTTGCGCGAGAGCGCCAGTGCGTCGGCGATCGGGGTGTCCGGCGCAACGGTGATGAGACGCTGCGCCATGCGGCTGCGAACCAGCATAGCGGCTCCCGCGGGAGGGACGTGTTGATGGCTGGGACTCAGCGAAGGTAACCGGCCGCGGAAACGGAGGTCAAGCCGCGGGGGAGCGATCGCCCGCCCGTGTTGTGAACCGCACGTAACTCGTTACCAGCCCGACCTCTTGACGGGCTGTGCGCGGGAACGATGACGTCCGGCTGACGAGCGCGCGCGAGAATCTCCGGCGACTACCAAATGGAGGCAACCATGCGCGACCCCGTCCCCGCTTCGTGCCAGCTCGCCCTCATCGCACCCCCGTACGACCGCTTCCACGACGCGTCTTCTCTCGCCATGCGCGAGGTGATCGGACGGAAAGGCGTCGCCTTCGTGTGGTGGCTGATGAACGCGGCGGAGCAGAAACCCGAATTCGAGTTCCTGCGAGTGCGTCCGGCAAGCGTTCCGCTCGTCATCGTGCTCCCACCGCCTGAGGACGTCCTCCAGACGATGCCCCTCCTGGGTCAGCTCCGGCGGCTGCACCCGCGCGCCGTTCTGCCGATTGGCACGATGGACTCGCCGCGCCGCATCCGCGACCTCCTGAACGTCCCTCCGTCGCCCTTCGGCGAGACAGTCGCCAAGTACCTCACACGGCGCGGAACGCTGCGCGATCCCGGGATCGAGCGATGTGTCCAGCGCATCTTCGAGCTTGCCCCGGAGATCCACAGCGTCACACAGCTGGCGAAGCGTCTGTACACGTCGCGTCGGACGCTCGGGCGTCAGTTCGCGGCAGCAGGTCTGCCAGTGCCGTCGCACTGGCTGCAGTTCGCGCGGGTGCTGCATGTGGCCGTTCACCTGCAGCGCGAGCCGCAGGCGGTATTCCGGATTGCGATGAACATGGGGTACCCGGACGGGTTCACACTGAGTAACCAGATGAAGCGGCTGATTGGCATGCGGCCTACGGAGCTGCGGGAGTATGTGGGGTGGGAGTGGATCGTGGAGGCGTGGTTGGAGCAGGAGGGGCTATGACAATGACCCGTTTGCTAACTAGAACCTACTATATCGCGTGCACGCATGTATACCGGTAGCAACCCTCGCCGGTATGCGTCCATAGCGATAGCCCTAACTTGGTCTGGTAGACGCGTCTCGGACAAGCAGAGTGCTTCTAGCTCCATCCGTAGACTTCCGGGATAGTACAGGCGCTTCCAGCGAGCGGATTCACCTTTCAGGGCGGCAGCGGCCTCTCCCGGCGCCTGTCCTCCTCGCAGCCGTGCTTTAAGGATCTCCGCATAAGAATGGTCCCCAAAGTACGCGCCACCATTGGCAATGTGAGCCGCCTTTTCGACCGCTCGCGATGTATTTCCTTCACGCCAGTAGATCAGGCCCTCGACCGCATGGGCCGGGGTTGAGTCACCTGGGATCGGCGCATCCAAGGCGCGCGCGATGGACGCAAATTTCAATGCGTCCGCGAAGCGTTGTTTCTCGTAGTACAGGATGGCAAGGTTGGTGGCTACCACCACATTGCTGCTCCCACCTCCTTTACGGGCGTACTCCTCAAATAGATCGAGGAATAGCTCCTCCGCTCGCAACCAATCGCCTCGCTCCAAGTAGTAAACGCCGAGGTTTACACCCCAGAGTTTTCGTCGCGGAACCCTCGGCAGCACACTCTTGATTGCTTCCGCTGCGCGGATATGGTCGCTCGCTGCTATAAGGTCCCCTCTGCAGATGTCAACCGTCGCCGACACGACATGAGCCTCAAACTCCACCTCTGCTGATATACCGCTGCTCTTCTTCATTGCGAACTGCGCAGTTTGTGCCGCGAGTTCAGGTCGTGCTCCGCCAAGATACAACAGCGCTGCCTGGCATAGTGCTCTGGCAGCCACGACTTCGTCTGGCCAGCGCCGTGACAGTCTCCAGAATTCACCGGCGAGTTGTCGGTACTCATCGCGCTTGGCCGTATCGGATAGACGTGCGAATGCGGCATATGCTGCTTCAAGTTCAAGCTCAGGATCACCAAGTCGCTGAGCATTCACTAGAAGCACCTTTTGGGTATTGTAGCCGCTCCGTTGTGTGCCGATGCTGGCGGCGCTGCGCAGATAGCGGATCCGACAGCGAAGGTATGCGCGTGAGGTCAAGCGAGACGGTTCACGCAGCAAGGAACGATACAGAGGTGCAGCCAGCCCGTACTCCTCCCATTCGTAGTGGTAGTCTGCTTGTAGTGCTTCGAGCCGAAAACGAGGGAACTGCTGAACCTCTCCGATTTCGGCTGCCCGCTTCAGGAAGCCTTCAACAGTTTCTCGCTTGGTCGAGCGGAGCTGAGACCGAGCTGCCTTTAAGTAGTACGAGAACGCAGCTCGGTAATCTGCCGCGGCATCGAGGTGATAGGCAATCACGTGGAGGTACTTCGCCCCCCTGCCCACGAAAGAGCGGGCGAGTAAGCGATGATAGCGCCGACGCCGGTTCTTTGGGATTAGTGTAGCGATCTCACGCGAGTCGTAGTCGCGTGAGATGCCCACGGTCCCTCCCTCCCATCGTACTACGCCCTCGGCGGCAAGCGCTGCGAGGTGCGTGCGAAGTTCGGCTGAGTGTAGCCCAGTAATATCCCGGAGACATGCTACGTGCAGCGCCCCCCTCGCGACAGCGATCACTTCCACAACACGCCGTCTCTCTCGACCTTGACCCCGGAGTAGCGCTTCATAAAGCACCCGTCGATCACGACGGCGTATCGCGGCGAGGGCTAGTTGGGTATCTTGCGCCGAGACGATGAGGTTGGCGTATCGCTTTGCCAGCAGTGGATTTCCCTCTGCGGACACGACAATCGCACGCCGGTGATCGGCTACGCGTATGGCCGGCTTTGCCGTGGTCAGTAGTTTGTCGACTTCGCCGTCAGATAGTCGATTTAGTTGTATAACCCTATCTCCGGGTAGGCGGACGGTGTCGCTAACGGCTCGGCCGACATGAAGGACGAGTAGGCGAAGGGATGATGATGAACTTCGTAACTCGCGCAGGACCCGTGTCGCTGAACCACTCAAGTACTGAAGGTCATCAACGACCAAAAGAACTGGATGATTGGTAGACTCGCGTTCGACGGCATCGATCGCAGCTGAGCGCTCGTTGTCATGACGCGATTTTGCTGTGGTTGAGGAATCAGAAGAATGGTCACGTGCGCGAAGGCAATCGAGGATTTGCCGCGCGAGCGTTTTCTCAGAGCTCGCCCTGGTCTGAATGATTCTCCCGCCGCGAATTGCTGCCCATCGCCCGATTTGATGGCTGAGCCGACTCTTGCCTACACCAACAGCACCGGCCACATGGACGTATCGTGCCTGCCCTGCTTCGGCTTTGGCCCACTCTGTTTTTAGGATAGACAGTTCTTCCACCCGTCCCACGAATGGGGTCCCATCGCTCGTATTCTTAATGACCTTGGGAAGGTATTTGAGCTGGCGCCGTAAGCGCGACGCGTATGAACGGACAGTCTCGGGGGCGGCCTTTGGCAGGCGATTCAGCCACCAACGTGCCTGAGACGTCTCCCCGTCGTAATAGTGGACTGATGAGCGCGCTACATATACGATTGGATCCTTCGGGAGAATGTTTTGAATGCCGTCAATCGCCTTCTTTGCCCTTGTGATTGACTCGGGCGAATTCAACAATACTTGATTGATACACTCGCGCACTTCGCGCGCTTGTCTTGCTCGCTGTCGGTCGATCCAATGCTCAAGTTCGACGGAGTGAACGCGGTACCCAGAGAGAAATAGGCCTTGATGCCGGGCCAACGCCCCGGCTGGATCCCCGTTTCGTGCGAGTTGGGTCGCCTCAATTACGTCCACTTCGACCCCACACCGCGCAACCACCAGATGATCAGAATCGGATCGAACTTCGAGATGAGGGAACTGCGTCCTGATCTTGAACAGGGCCTGACGCAAATTCTGGCGACCATTGGTGGTCCTTTGCTGCGGCCAGAACTGCTCGACTATTTCATCCTTGGTCGGGGGATTGTTTGCTAGGAGGAGGCGTAACAGCAGGAGCAATGGAAGGGTGACGCGGCCCGACTCGCCCGAGTCCGCGACCCACCGTGGCTCGCCCAGTGCATAGATGTGTAGTGAACGCATACGTACTCGCGGTGTCTATCTCGTTCCCAGTAACTACCACCGCTAGAGATCACTGGGAATAGCAGGATGGGACTACTAACTAGCGAGTACTGCCGTTTCCGCGTCCGTAGTCTGCGCCATCGTCGCGATAATCGCGGCGGCCCGCTGTAAAGTCCTCCGCTCTAAGATGCGGTCGACGATGGTTGGGTCAAACTGGGTGCCAGCGCATCGTCGCAGTTCTGCCTCCGTAGCTTCGATGGTCAGCGCAGCTCGGTAAGGACGGTCTGAGAGCATCGCATCGATCGAATCTGACAGCATGATGATGCGGGCGGCCAGTGGGATTTCTTCCCCCCTAAGCCCCGCGGGATATCCTTGCCCGTCCCAGCGCTCGTGGTGATGACGTACCGCTTTTACTACGTCCCGCTCAACCATCGAGAGTGTCTCGAGCAAATCAGCGCCCCGTGCAGCGTGGGTTTTGATCAACTCGCGTTCATCAGGCGTGAGGTCGTGGGGTTTGCTGATCAGCTCAGAGTATCGCGCATCGATTTTGCCGATATCGTGGAGTAGCGCCGCACGCTCCAGTTTCCTGATGAAACGGGTCGAGCAATTGAGGTCTGTAGCGATCTCCGTTGCGAGAGTCGAAACGCGTTGCGAATGGCCGGATGTGTAAGGATCACGCGTTTCGATTGCGATTACCAATACCTTTAGTAGATCAGTGTTAGCGACCTGAAGCTGGACTTTGGATATGTACGAATAGCGAATGAGATACAACGGTAGCAGAATGAGCAGAACTCCCGTGATATAGAGTTGTTGATACAGAATTGCTGCGACCAGTGCAATTGGGCTAGCTAGAAAGTCATAAAAAAGATTGGCCGCGCTCGGCCCAACGACACGGCGGAACATCAGCAGAAATGACTCTCCTGCCCGCACCGCCATGAATCCCGTAACGATAAACGTATTTAGTACAAAGTTGACTCCGACCATTGCCAGGAATGGGCCAATGCTGGCGGCGCCAATTGCCTCATTGCCGGAGGCCAGGGCGTCATAGACTAGAGCGGCTGTGCCAAAGCAGAGGGCGAGCTGAGCAGTATTGAATACTGCTCGCCACGGCAACGGTTTGAAGAAGAATAGTTCGGAGATCGGCACGATCAGCAACACTGCCAGCATGAGCAGCGCTGGCTCAAAGCTGATGGCACAGGCGAATAGGGGCAGGAACAAAACAGACGACTTTGCGTCTCGCTTCCCGGCGGAGAAGGTGACCGCCATGCCTTCCGAAAGGAGGCCAAGGCCGACGAATATCGCCCAGCCGGCGAGATCGTGACGCGTAATTTCAGGCGATGACACGCCCAGAGCTACCGCCGAAACCACAACGGCAGCAATCGCAATCGCCGCGATAAAGCCGACTGAACGCAGGTTCATTTTTTTGTTGATGCTCTGGGGGCTTCGAGGGATCGGCTAGTTCAGAATCGTGATCGTCCCGCTGCCGAGCATGCTGACGAATGCAGTGAACGCCTCGAGTATTGCCGAAACCACCCAGCATCACCTCCCTTCGAAGCGATGTCGACAAACGCTATGGTCGCGTGTCTCCGCTACGCTCCGCTTTTGCTGGGCTCCGCTACTCCCTCGAAAGCCCCCCTTTCGACTCGAACCTTTAGTGTATTGGACGCCTTTGCCGTGCGCCTCCGCCGATGAAGCCGGATAGGTATTGGGGCGCGACGTTGCCTTAGCGCTGGTTGGGGATATTACCGAATGTGGTCAGCCTTGTGCGGTAAAGTCAAGAGCTAGATGAGGTTCGGAGTTGCTGTCCGAGTGTACGGCCCTGTGTTAGACTCGACCCCATGGATTACCCAGGTAGAGACGGCTGGGTGGAAGTCATCAGCGGCGTGATGTTCAGCGGAAAATCCGAGGAGCTTCTGCGCCGCGTTCGACGTGCCACCCTGGCCCGTAAGCGCGTTCAGGTCTTCAAGTCCCACCTCGACGAACGCTACGGCGGACTTGGATTTGTGAGCACTCACGACGGTGGCCGGATCGAGTCTGAGCCGGTCGCTTCGTCGGCAGAGATCGCCGAACGGGTCCGGCCCGAAACGGAGGTCGTCGCGATCGATGAGGTGCAGTTCCTCGATGATGGCATCGTTGCCGTCGTGACGGATCTCGCCGACCGTGGCATCCGAGTGATCGCGTCAGGGACCGACATGGATTTCCGGGGAGAGCCCTTCGGTCCCATCCCCAAGCTTCTGGCTATCGCGGAGAAGGTAGACAAGTTGTACGCAATCTGCGTCGTGTGCGGCCAGCTGGCGACACGGAACCAGCGACTGATCGGCGGAAAGCCGGCACCGGCGGAGGGGCCAACTGTACAGGTAGGTGGCGCCGAAACTTACGAGGCTCGCTGCCGGCGCTGCCACGTCGTGCCGAGCCGGGATCGGGCGCAGATTAGACTCCTCGACTGAGCCGTTTTGCAACGTCCCACCCAGCCATTCTGATGCCCTGCGGCCAGGGCAGAGTTGCGCCGCATGCAAGACTCCCTGCATGCGGCGCTTCGGGCATGGAGAACCGACGATTCGCGCCCGCTCGTACGACTGCTGGGCTTTCGGCCGACGGTCGCGACCTCGGGCGAGGCTGTTGCCACGATCGGCCGCGCCGGTACGACCGTCGCGGTTCTCCTGCGATGTCCTTCCTCTGAGGCGACGGCGGTTGCCAGGGCGGTCCGGGCCCGTGACGGAGTGCGACAGCACCTCTTCCTTGTCCGCTCCGAGGATGCGAACCGTCTCGAGCTGATCGCGTTCAAGCCGGACGGCGAGCCGTGTCGCCTTGCTGCCGGGGTAGATCAGCTCCGCCCGGCGGATCTCGACACACTGCGAGAGATGCAGGCCGAGGGTGAGCAGGGAGTTGCCCTGTTTCTGCGACACCTTCGTGCCCTCGATCGACGCCGCGTTACGCGCCGCTTTTTCGAGGCGTTCCGAGCCATGCGTGCGCGGGTCGCAGCGGAATGGACCGGTATTCCTGCCAGTCGGCGGCGGGAGCGGGAGAGGCTCGCGCTCCTGTTCCTGTGTCGTCTGATGTTCCTGTACTTCCTCCAGCGGGAGGGCCGGCTCGCCGGGCGTACGGACTATTTCCGCTGGCTGCGCGGGCGGTACGCGCGTCTGCGAACGAGTCGGAGCTTCTACCGCACCGTCCTCGTGCCGCTGTTTCACGGGGCATTGAACCGGCGTCCTGCACAACGCACCGGAGCGGCCAGGCGACTCGGACGTCTTCCCTACCTCAATGGCGGACTGTTCGAGCGGGACCACCTCGAGCACCGCTACCGCAAGCTCGACCTCCCGCTGGACATCACGAACGCAGTGTTCGACGAGTTGCTCGACCGGTACCGCTTCACTACGCGCGAGCACGCCGCAGCACTTCAGGACGGTACCGACGGAGCTGTCGATCCCGAGATGCTCGGGAGGGTGTTCGAAGGATTGATGGATGGCGATGAGCGTGGCCGGACGGGCACCTTCTTTACACCGGCACCACTCGTGGACGAGGTGGTTCGACACGCACTCGCAGCGCGCATTGCCGATCGTTGCTCGGTTCCGGATGCCACCGCGCTCGAGTGGCTCAGCCGCCCCGAGCTGGCGCCACCTGCCGCCTGTGAGGCCCTGGCCGGCATCCGCGTGCTCGATCCAGCATGCGGCTCGGGTGCCTTCCTGCTCGGTGTGCTCACCCGCATTGCATCTCTACGCCCTTCGGGCGCGAGTGTCTCGGAGCTGCAGGAGATCATTGGCGAAGCTCTGCACGGCATCGATGTGCAGGACGATGCCGCGCTCCTCTGCGCGCTGCGCCTGTGGCTGGTGCTTGCTGCTTCCGCAGGCAAGAGGGCGCCTCGCCTTCCGAACCTGGAGCGTCGCATACGCCAGGGCGATGCTCTCGTCGATCCGCTCGATCTGTATGGGATGGCGGGACACTCGAACAGGGCGGCCGCACGAGGCTCCGAGCTGCGGGAGTCGGTGCACGAGCTGTCATCGGCCGCGCGTGCTTTCCTGACCGCCGAGCCGTCCGAGAAGCGACCACTCGCTCGGACGATACTGCGGCTCGAGCGACAGGTCGCCGAACGATGGACGGACGCCCAGCTGCGCACCCTCAAACACGCCGAGCGTGAGCTGCTCACGGTGCTCGATGCGCCCGATCTGTTCGGCCAACGGGCCGCCGCGGAACACCCGCTGCACGACGAGCTGGTCAGGATTCGACAGCACCTGCAGCAGGCGCGCAGACTGCGCGCGCAGCTGCGCCGCCGCAGTGGCCTGCCATTCTTCAGTTACGTCGTGCATTTCGCTGACGTGATGCCGGACGGCTTCGATATCGTTGTATCGAACCCCCCATGGGTGCGCGCACACCGCTGGCCTGCGGCGACCGCCTCCGTGGTGCGTGAGCGGTATGTCACGTGTGCATCACCTGGCTGGGAGTACGGAGCTCGGGCGGTCGGAGTCGGTAAAGGGGTCGGCGCCCAGGTCGACCTCGCCCTGCTCTTCCTCGAGCGCGCGATCCGGGTGCTCGCGGCGGGCGGCATCGTTGCTATGCTGCTGCCCGCGAAGCTGCTGCGATCGCTCTTTGCCGCCGGCGCACGTCGCCTGCTCCTCACCGAGATGGACGTCCTGCGGATCGAGGATCGCAGCCTTGATACAGGGAGCAGCTTCGATGCCGACGCGTTCGTTGCGACGGTGATCGCACGACGAAAGCAGGCGCGGCAGCTCGCCCAGCCAAGGGTGCGCGTGGTCATGCACCGGGCTCATGTGGAGAAGCTCGAATGCTCACTCGATCCTGCCGAGCTTCCACTCATTCCCGGCGACGTCGATGCGCCCTGGCTGCTCGCACCTGACGAGGTCCGGCCGGTCCTGCGTCGCATGCAGGAAGCCGGGCCACCTATCGGACAGCACCCCGGCATACGGATCCGGCGTGGCGTGATGACTGGTGCAAACGATGTCCTGCTGCTGGAGCATGTGGAGCACGTGCTCGGAGGTCTCGCACGGATTCGCGCAAGCGGCTCGCGCGCGGCCGACGACGACTACACCGCAACGATCGAAAGCCACTGCATCCGCCCCGTGTTGCGAGGCAGTGATGTTCGTGCGTGGCGCGCCGCACCTTCCTGCCACGTAGTGTGGCTCTACGATCAGCACCTTCGCCTCCGCCCGGCGCCCCGGCATGCACGGCGCTATCTCGATCGTCACAACGAACGGCTCACGAAGCGGCCGGGGAATCCTGCACCGGGCGCTCTCTTTCGACTTTCGGCATCTCTGCTCGACAGCTTCGTCGCATGGCGTGACATCGCCCCGTCGCTACAGGCAGTAGCACTCCCGCGAGGTGACAGCGCGCGGCCGGTACCGCTGAACTCGGTCTATTTCGTCAGCGTCGGCCACGATGATGACGCAGCATGGCTCCTGGCCGCATACCTGAACTCGCTACCGGTACGCGTCTTCGCACGCACGATTGCTGAGCGCGCCAAGGATGGGTTCTTCCGATTCTTTGCCTGGACAGTCGCGGTGACGCCGCTGCCACAGCTCTGGCGCCGAGACACGGCCAGAGAGCTGATCGGCCTGTCGCGCATCGCCCATGAGTCCGGCTGTGCGACGCGGGCGGTGTCCGACCAGATCGATGCTGCAGTCGGTGCAGCGTACGGTCTGACCGCGGACGACCTGTGCACGCTCCAGCGCTTCGATGCGTGGCTTTCGGGAGGCACCGGATGACGCGCGCCCCCAACCTCGTCGTGATATCGGGCGTAGAGCAGCCCGAGCTGATGCAGTCCACGATGGTAGAGCTCCTGACGGCGTCGTCCGATGTGGCCTTCGCCGTCCAGCATGTGCGGCTTCCCTCGCTTTTCCGGATCATCCACGTGCTCGAGCGCGTTGGCCGCTGCCGGATGGTGCTTGCGCGGCTGGACCTTCACCTCCTGAGCGACGGCACTGGCGGCGTTTCCGACCGTGACGGCGTCCAGCGATTGCTTGCCTATGCAGCGAGTGGCCAGCTCGAGATCCGGTCGGCAGGCGCAATGCGCTGGGATCCTGACTTCTCGCTGTTCAGGATGACCGACCGGCGCTGCGGCACGCTTTGCCTGTTCGGCGCTCACTACCTCGCCCCGCCACACGGTGGGTTGGACTGGCCACTGACCTTCCTGCTCATGCGTCGTGCCGCTGTCACGCGAGTGGCGGAGCATTTCGAGCAGATATGGAATGCCGCACACGATGTGCTGAATCCAGTGGTCCAGTCCCTGGAGCGCGAGGTCTGCCGATCCGGTTAGTCCCGGCTGCGCACGTCTGGGCGCGAATCGCGCGCTCGCTGCTGGAGGACGGGCCGCGCGAATCGTCACGACTGTCGCTGACCCGGCTGCAGGAGGAGGGCGCGCGCCAGGCGACGACGATCCTGATGCGGTACGGCGGCGTGATCATCGCGGACAGCGTTGGCATGGGGAAGACGTACGTCGCGCTGCGGATGATCGCGGATGCGCTCGCGCGCGACTGGCGGGTCGTTGTCGCGGTGCCCGCGACGCTCCGCAGAAAGTGGCGGTCCGCAATCGAGGCGGCGGGCGCTGGCATCGCAGGTCGCAGGCAGGCGGCGTCCGCCGGCACTGTCACCCTGACGTCGCATACGATGCTGTCGCGCATCGACGCCGCGTGTGACGGGTGTCCGCGACTCGTGGTGGTCGACGAGGCGCATCAGTTCCGGAACCCACGCACGGCACGGTACCGGGCGCTTGCCCGATTGACTGCAGATGCCTACGTCGTCCTGCTGACTGCAACGCCCATCAACAACCGTGCTGCAGATCTGTACTGGCTGCTGCGGCTGTTCCTCGGCGATGGGGCGCTCGCGGACGCTGGTGTGCCGGATCTGAGGGCTGCGCTGCTCGAGCGCACCCGCGAGGACGACATGCTGATGCGGCGCGCTGCACGCGCCGTCGTCGTGCGTCGCACCCGCACGGACTACGAGCAATCGAATGGCAACGCTGCAATGGGCATGCGTTTCCCCAGGCGGCATCCCGCTCGCGCGATCGCCTACGAGCCCGACACGGAAGAGCTCGAGCTGCTTGCCGCCACCGAGCGGACACTGCCCTCGCTGAGACTCTCTGCGTTTGAGGTCGGTCACCACCGGAGAACCAGCGACTTCGGAAGCACGGCGATGCTCGTGCGATACGGGCTGCTCAAGCGTGCCGAGTCGAGCACGTCAGCCTTCCGTGCTTCGCTCCTGCGTCTGCTGCGATTCCTGGACGCTTTCGCCGAAGCGGTGTCATGCGGAGGGTACGTCCGCGCCGGTGACATGCACGTTCGGGATCCGCTTCAGCTGTCCCTCGCCGCTCTCGTCGCCCGACCACTGCCTCGCCACGCCGATCGTGCCCGTCTGCACGAGGACGTGATCTCGGATCGTGAGCTCGTTCAGACCCTGCTCGGCAGCATCCCACCGAAGCGGTCCGCAAAGCTCAACGCACTGGAAGCCATCCTGAGCGGGCTCGGTGACTCGAAATGCGTGGTGTTCACCGAATACATGGAGACCGCCGAAGCATTGTTCGCGTCTCTGCCCAGAGAAGGTACGGCGCTGTTGCATGGCACCCGCGCCGCCCTTGCCAGCGGAGCCGCGAGCCGGCACGCCGTTCTCGAAGCCTTCGCTCCCCTCGCCCTCGGCGCAACAAGGCCGCAGCTGCACGCACGTGTCCGAACACTCATTGCCACGGATGTCCTGGCGGAGGGGCTGGATCTCCAGGACGCGAATCATTGCATCAGCTACGACCTGCCGTGGAATCCCGTCCGGCTGATGCAGCGCGCCGGCCGCATTGACCGGCTCGGCTCGCCTCACAAGGACGTCTTCGTCTGGTACTTCGAGCCACGCAACGAGATCGAGCGATGGATCGGATTGATGCGGCGCATCCGCGGGAAGCTCGAGACCATCTCGCGCGCGGTCGGCGCGGAGCATGGAGTGGTGGCTGACAGCGGCATCTATGAGGCCGCTGCAGATTCGCGCGAACGCGAGGTCGACGACGTTGGGTCCGCACAGGACGGTGAGATCCAAACGCTCCGAAACCTGCTCAAACGGATGCCTTCGGTCGGCAGCGATGTCGCACGATGCTCGTCTTCTGCGTGCGACAGTGAGCCGGCAGGCGCTGTCGTCATCGTCGACAACACCCTGTTCGAGGACCTCCTCGAGATCGTGAGAATTGCTGAGCCGGGCTCCTTCCCGGGGGGCGTTTTGCCCGCCTTGGCCGCCTCACCAGGTTCAGCGGGTCAGGCGACCGGCGTCGGTCCGGGAGCGACGCAGCTGCCGACAGCGAACGGCCTGCTGCTCCTCCGGCGGAGCGTGCACGGCACGGCCTGGGTCGAGTGCGTGGCCGTGGGCGACGTCGGCCCCGCATTCCCGCGAGTGATGCATACCCGCACCATTATCACACTCCTGACTCGGCTGGCTGAGCTCCTGGCGAGCGGTGGCGGGGCGACCGAACCGGACGCCGCCACGCTGCTCCTCGATGCGCTGGACGCCACCGAGCTTCAGGAATCGGCGGTCCCGAACGAAGTCGCCCGGATCGCCGACCACCTGCGCGCAAGCCTCCTTCAGGCCGGCGGCACCGCCCCGCCCGATGTCCTCGCGCGCGCCGACCGCCTGCTCCAGCGGATGCAGGCCGGCCTTCCCATCTCGGCCGCACTCGCGGTCCGCAGGCTCCTGCGCCTCACCGCTGTGATGGCCACGGAGGAGCTGGTCGACCGCCTCGAGGCGATGATGCCGGCCAGAAACGGGGCCTGGGCGCCGGTCACCACCGCAGCCCTGCTGGTATCTTCACGCGCGGTGACTCGGGCGAGCGCCGCTTGACCCTCCCCCGTGGCGACTGGTATATTTGGAGGCTCGGATATTCCCGCGTAGCTCAGTTGGTAGAGCAGGTGACTGTTAATCACCGGGCCGCAGGTTCGAGTCCTGCCGCGGGAGTTACGTAACGACGCGGTTTATCGGGCCGTCTGGGGTTTTCTCAGGCGGCCCTTTTTCTGTGCCCTGTGTGCCGGGAGTGTGCCGCTGGTCCGCTGGTGAGCGTTCCGACTAGCGTGCTTTGGGGACGAAGTAGGTAAGGAGGTCTGATACCGTCTCCTGAATACGCATCTGCAGCAAGCGCGGTGACTCATGTGGTGCCCGAAGCGCTTCGCCAAGACGCTCCCATGAACGCAATACGGCTTGGTGATCTCCCCCGGTGCCATGGAAGCGTATCTCGTCCCGGAGCAGCTCGTCCAGCTGTAGGCATCGGTTTGTCAGGTGCTCGTCGCTGATTGGACGGACAACCTCCTGCTCGAACGCGCTCAGTTCCACGACCACCTTCCGGTACCAGTCCTTCCGTTCGTCGTGGCGCTTGGCTGCACGACCGAGCAGCGACCCGAGCGGTGCACCCAGCAGCAGGAAGAGGAGTTCTCGAGCACCGGGAGCTACTCGCCGTCTGGAGGGTTGGTGTCTGTGTCCTGCTCGTCGCGAGGGAACGGTCCTTCCGCCTGCTCCCTGAGCCAGTCCGGCAGCGGACGGTACTCTCTTAGTGGCAGCGTGCCCGGTGCACCGTAGATGGTGCCCGGAGGCAGGTTGTCCTCTGGTGCTCGGAACTCCACGCTGCCGCCCGTCTGCTCCGCCACGAACTCCGCGACCGACCGACCGTGCCTTGGGGATGGTACCCGAACGGCAGCTCGATGACCTCCGGGTCGAGCAATTCCGCGAACTCCGGACGGGACCATCTGCCGGTGCCATAGAGTGTCGCACCGAACGCCCGGCCGCCGTTGCGGCTCCAGACTGCCTCCACCGCAGCACGGACGCTGGGATCGGCGATGGTACCGGTCGATCCTCGAGAGCCGATCCGAACGCGTGCTGTAGCCACCCTCAGCCCTCCGCAAGCAGCCGGTGCAGATTCTCCGTCGCCTGCTGCTGCGTGTAAGGCAGCACCGCCGCGTAGGTGTCTGCGGTCATGTTGATGTTCGAGCGCCCGAGGCGCTCCGCCATGACCTTGAGGTTGGCTCAGCAGCGAGCCTGAGCGTTACGTGCGAATGGCGCAGGGTCGTACATGCACAGGTGTGGGGGGGACGAGCCATCCGGCATCCGTACCGGCCCAGGTGTTCTTGATGCGATGGCACAGCCGGGCCATGTCCTGAGGTGCGCCGAGCTGGGGTTGCGGAGATCAGCCCTTGGTCCTCGTGGGGCGCGCCGAACAGCAGCTTGTCCTCCGCCTGGTCTCCACGGTGTGCAGCGAGTGCGTGGAGCGCAACAGGCAGGAGTGGAACCGAGCGAGCGTCGGCGTTCCGTCACGGCGAGCCCAGGGCGCAACCACAGCCGAGTCGGCGCAACGCCGACTCGGCCGGCAAGAATCACGAGCTCAGAGTCCGCCGGTATTAAATGGATCTTCGAGTGACGTGCTGTACGGGGTGAACATCTCGGCCCCATCGGCCGTGATCGCTATGTCATCTTCAAGTCGGATTCCGAACTCCCCCGGCAGATAGATACCTGGCTCGTCAGAAAACGTCATCCCGGGCGCCAGCGGCAGCGTGTTCCCTCTCACCAAATACGGCCACTCGTGGACATCCATACCGAGTCCGTGTCCGACTCGATGCGTGAAGTAGCGGTAACCCGGGCCGTACCCTGCGTCCTCGATCACCTTGCGTGCGGCGGCGTCGACGGCCTCGCATGGCACACCCGGCCGGGCCGCGGCGAGCGCCGCCTTCTGCGCGGTGAGCTCGATGTCGAACACCCGCTTCATCTTGTCGGTCGGACGTCCGAGCACGAAGGTCCGGCTGATATCCGAGCGGTAGCCCTCCACACTGCAGCCACCGTCGATGAGCAGGATAGAGCCCTCCCGGATCGTCTGTGGCGTGCGCGAGCCGTGAGGCAACGCCGAGTACTCGCCGACCTGCACGCTCGCGCTGCCCGTGAACCCGAGCTGACGGTGGGCGGCAGCGACCAGGTTCCGGAAGCCCTCCTGCGTCATCCCCTCTTTCAACGCTCGCCAGGCAGCCTCATACGCCTTCAGTGTCACCTGTGAGGCGAATCGCATCAGCTCCAGCTCGTGCTCGTCCTTGACCGCACGGCAGCCGGCAGTGACGGGCGTGGCGCTGACCGTGTCGAGCGCCGGAGCAGCCTTCGCGATGCCGTCGCTGAACACGAACCTGACGGTTTCCTCGATCCCGAGGCGTCCCGTGGCCAGACCAGCATCGCGCAGGCCTCTCGCGACGAGATCGTACGGGTTCTCGTGTTCCTCCCAGGTGAGCACGGCAGAACGCGAATCGAGCGGCCCGGACTCGATCTGCTCACCGGCGCGATCACGCTCGAAGGCCGGACAAACGATGAATGGTGTGCCGCGCGCAGGGAGCACGAGGGCCAGCAGTCGCTCACTCACGCCCCACTTGATACCGGTGAAATAGTCGAGGGACGTCCCCCCTGTCAGAACGATCGCGTCGATCGAGCTCGAGTGCATGAGCGTGCGCGCCTTCTCCAGGCGCGCTCTGCGCTCTTCGACCGAGATCGGGACGACCTGGTCGGTGAGCGGTCGCAGCTCGCGAATCGACGGTGGCAGCGAGTCGAGTGTTGCCGACTCGGCAATCACATCTCCGGTCCAGCCAACAGTGACGCCACCGGCCACTGCAGCGGATGACGTCCGCAGGAATGTGCGTCTCGAGGTCATCAGTCGCTCCGTTCTCCGCTGCCGGGGTCAGTATGCGATGTCGGGCTGGCCGATCAGCCACAGCTCCGTCTGCGGGCCGACCAGAAAGCGAACCTTGCCATCCTGATCGACCCAGGCGTCCTCTTCGCGTGCCATCGTGACGCGCTGGCCGCCCCACTCCGGCACCGGGCCACTCACACTGTACTCGATCGACCAGAATTCCGTCGGGCGTACCGGCTCGAGGGGATGGCGACCGTAGCGCTCCGGCCAGTTCGGGCTGCCCCATGATCCCGCGTCATGCACCCAGTTGCCCTGCGCATGCGGGTAGGTGCGATTGTCGATACCTTCCGCGCGCCCGCGCTCCTGTGCGATGGTCACGATCTCGTGACCGAGTCGGCCTGGTACGATGATCTCCGCGATGATCTCGCCCTGGCGGACCGACTGCTGAAACAGCCGCTTCAGACCTTCCGGGGCGTCGGTCTCTCCCGGCCGGAGCACGTATGCCATCTTCTGCTGGTCGGTGACCAGCCCCATCAGTCGGATCCCGAAATCGACGTGCAGGAGATCGCCGGGCATGATGACGGGGTTGTCGTGGTCGTCGAGCTGACGGTCGAGACCCTGGCGCTGAAGCCCGAAGCTGGCCGGGAAGTTGAACTCCAGATCCTGCGCCATCCACTCGTCCTTGATCCACCAGTACACGTCCATCAGCGTCGTCTTGCCGGGCGTAATCACCTCCGACGAGAAGGCACGGCGCAGGATGGCCCAAGTGATCTGTGCGGCCTCGCGCTCGATCTCGAGCTCGGCGGGCGTGCGGTGGCTCACGTAATCGATCACCAGCGGCTCCGAGGAGTGCAGGCGCGCGGCGTACTTCGGTCCGATCGCATCGACCAGATACTCTTTCAGCGCTGCGGTGAGCCCGTCCGCCATGGAGATCGTACGCGACTGATTGATCGCGATCCGCTTGGGATCGCGCTCGTGCACGTAGTCGCGCAGCATCGGCGCGAGCCCTTCCTGGTTGCTGTGGTACGACTCGATGCGATCGTAGAACGTCTCCAGATGCCCGCTCAGATGCGTGCCGAAAACGACGGCCTCGAGGGGAGCATCACCGCCGGGGTCGTAGAAGATGTACGCGTTGCGGTGGCCGTACCATCCGGTGATCCCGTTCGCGCCGAACAGCGAAAGCACCGGGTCGGGATGGTTCTCACGGCTCATGATGATCCACATGTCGAAGCCGTGCTTGCGCATCCATGGCTGCAGCATGGTGCGCATCTTTTCCGCCTTGACTTCATACTCCCGGAGATCCCGCTCGCGCGACCGCCTGGCCTGTGCATCCGTCGGTGCTGTAGTGACGGCCACGAGTGTCAGCGCGAGCAGCAGTGCTCTTCTCATTCGGTTGCTCCAGAGGGTGGTATTCCGGTCTTTCTCAGTACCGCCAGCTGCGCGTATCCGCCCCCGGCGGCGCCGTCGTGAGCAGGCGGTTCAGAATCTTCGGCGCATACATCTCGTGGTAGCGCAGACGCGAGATGGCGTTCGGCTGGGTCGGATCACCGTTCCAGCAGTGCTCTGCACGATCACCGTAGGCGACCTCGCCGTTGTAGTACGGATCCGTCGTGCTCTCGAGGAACTCCTCGACCAGGTAGACGGCGTTGTTGAGGTAGTAGTTATCCATGTCGCCAACGTAGATGTGGAGCTTCCCTTCGAGCTTGCGGCCGAGCCCCTTGCTCCAGTCGCGGCGCAGGATGTAGCCGAGGTCGTAGTTCTCCCTCCAGTACTCGGCCACTTCCTTGTCGATCACGCCCGTCCTGCGATCCCAGATCCGCTTCGGATAGCCATCCGAATCCTGCGGTGAGTACGTCGCCTCCCAGATGTCCCACTGCTGGCCCGAGCGCACGCGCGAGCCCAGCACCGTCTCCCAGAGGTTGTCCTCGCGCAGTGTCTGACTGACATGACCGAGCCAGTTGCGGCGGCCAGGCCGCTCCGTCGGGTTGTACTCGTCGCCGTCGAGGTAATAGGCGTTCTCGTCCTCGTAGATGTTGACGACCGTGTACGCCCGGAAGTCGATCGGGTCCGGACAGGCGATGAAGGCGCCGTTGTACTCGTCGGGGTAGAACATCTGGACCGCCATCGCCTCCCAGCCGCCTGTCGAGCCACCATAGAGGAAGCGCGCCCAGCCTTCACCGATCCCGCGGAAGCGTCGCTCGATCTCCGGGATCAGCTCGTACGTGATTGCATCGCCCCAGGGCCCCTGGCTCGCGGAGTTCACGGCGTACGAGTCGTCGTAGTACGGCGTCGGATGCTGGATCTCGACGATCAGCATGCGCAGCGGATAATCCGGCCCGGTCCACTTCCTGTAGAAATCGTACGCCTCCTGCTCGACGATCCGGTTGTAGCAGTCGAGCTGGAACCGGTCGCTGTAGACGCACGGTGCTTCCGGATCGGGTGGCGTTTCCCGCCAGTTGTTCAAGTTCGCGGGGAAGTGACCGTGGAAGATCGCGAGCGGATATCGCGCGTCCGGGTGCTCATTGAATCCGGCCGGCAGGAGCACATGGGCGCCGAGGTACATCGGTGTTCCATAGAACTCAGTGAGCAGGTCGCTCTGGATACGAATATGCTTGACGTACTCGGTGTCTTCCGGTGGCTCGATCGGTGGAATCACCTGGTCGAGCTCGATTCGGACGACGTCGGAGCTGTTCGGGTCGATTTTGACTCGCTGCGGCGTGCTGTAGAGATTGCCCGGTTTGCGGTTCCACTGCTGACCCTCACCCCGGTCGGGCGGCAGCTTGACGGTGTGACCGGTCGCGAGATTGAAGGTCTCGTATCGGTTCAGTACCGCCTGCGCCCAGTATTCCCCGGGCGGCAGCTCAGCCGGCGAGTCGAACGGGAAGCCGTCGGGATTCGCCAGGACGACGGTGCTGCCCGGCGCCCAGCCTTCGACATCCATGCCGAAGCCCGGCTGACCTCCGGGTGAAGCACTGAACTGGAAGCGAGGCTCGCGTTCGTTGTCGCGCGCGAGGATCAGCACGAGCCGGCCGTCCAGTGGCTCCTGGCTGTGCTGTTCAGAGAAGACGAACTCGAAGCGTGGTCCGGCGCCGTCGCGACTGCATCCCGCGACGACCGCGCCGAGGATCAGGATCTTTGCCGCCGCGTCAATCCTGCGTGCATGAAGTGGGCGCATGGCTACCCCTGGGGAGCGCTGAGCCGGTGTTCCGGCCATGGACGTTTGTCAAATGACAGGTCGGTCCCGGGTCACCGGACCCGGGACCCGCTGGTTCTACAGATTCGGATTGGTATCGCTTTCGCGCCGTGGCAGCGGCATGCACGTGTCATTGCCGTTCTTGCCGGTCGGGAACAGATCGATTCCGTCCACCAGCAGACGCCGCAGCGTTGCCAGCCGCTCTCCGGTGATCCAGAGCTCGCGCGCCCGCTCACGGGCCATCGTTCGCAGGTCGTCCTGCAGGTTACCGGTAAAGGTCAGCGCGGGCAGCGACCAGTTGTCTGCGCGCAGTGCGTTCACGATCGCCTCCGCCTGCGGGAGCTCGCCGGCACGGACGTGAGCTTCCGCGATGATCAGCTGCGCCTCGGTGGTTGAGGCGATGACGATCGGCGCATTGCCCGTCGTGTACTTCTGCTGGAGGTGCACCGGGACCGGTGGATTGAACGATGAGAGGTCCGGCCGCGCCTCGATCAGGCCGAGCTCGACCCATTCGTCGTAGTAAGGCCACCGCTCGAAGGCGAGGAAATCCACGGAGCCGTCGCCAACGGTCCAGCGGATCACCTCGTCGATCGCCCACGTGAATCGGGCGACTTTGTTCTTCTGCGGAATGCTGGCGTTCGAGTAGTATGATGCAAACTCGAACGAAGCAGGTACCTGCCCTGCTGCGGCCGCGGCCTGCGGAAACTCACGGAGCCAGAGATGCGCCCGCGCCTGGCCCAGCCGTGCCGCAGCAATCAGGTCGGGCTGGCCCGCGGCGAGCGCCGAGGCTTCCGCCTTCTGGAACATGGCAAGGGCATCGCGCATCCGCTCGTCTGACGACAGCGCCGGCCCGCCTGCGATCGGCGAGACGCAGAAGCCCTCGGCAAGCAGCATGCGTGTGTAGCCGCCGAAGTACTCCGCGAACGCGATTCCCTCCGCCACCTGATCCTGATCTACGCCCGCCTGCTGCCGCGCTTCGCTCAAAATGACAACAGCCGTGTCCGCCATGAAGCGGGCAACGGACAGGGGCGTGTAGACGTTGTCGCGCAGTCCGTCATTGTTGATGTCGATGTTGCGGTCATCGAACTCCGCGCGGTACGGGAACGTGCCGGCCGCGACGAACTCATCGGCGAGCAGCCCCGTATGGAGCACGTAGTAGTCGAACATGCTCTGGAACGAGCCTCGCACGCCGTTCACGGTGAGCGAGACCGGCGCGGCTCCGGCCAGGTCGTCCGGCGTGAGGTTGACCGGGTCATCGACGGCCAGCAGGTCGTCACACGCGGGCATCAGCAGTATCGCGAACCCCGCGAGCCACACGCGGGCACGGGACCAGCCATTCTTTCGTGTCATAGTCATAGAGGTCACCATGGGCTCGGAGTCATCGGTTAGCGCTTGCAGTCGCACAGCGCCTCAGAACGACAGTGACAGACTGAACGTCACGCCCTGCGTCTGTCCTGCGCTGAAGAACTCGCGCTGCGACGCGTTCTGCCGCCCCTGACTGTTGATCTCCGGGTCGGTGCCTGGATACTTCGTCCACAGGAACAGGTTGTTTCCGACGACACTCACGCTGCCTGTCTCCGCGCCCAGCCGCCGCGTCCAGGACGGCGGCAGGATGTACTGCAGCGAGAGCGTGCGGAGTCGCGCAAAGTCGGCGTCGTACGTGAAGTGGTATGCCTGCTGGTTCGCCGCCGGGTCCGACTTGAGGCGGGCCATGTCAGTCTGCTGGCCGTTCGCGTCCCGGTCGTACTTCGCCTCACATGTGTGGAACGCCGTACGGCAGAGGTAGACCTCCGTGTAGTTCACTGTCTTGTGGCCGCCTACGAATGACAGCTGGCCATAGAGGTTCAAACGGTTGCCGAACAGCGACAGTGTTGACGACAGCGAACCGTCATACTTCGGCGTGGGCTGCCCGACGAATACCGGTTCGTCCTCGACCACTACATTGCCGCTTGCATCGAACACGACGGGCCGCATGAAGTAGGCACCGAACGGGTAGCCCTGACGGTGCTCCTGCAGGCCCCGCCCACCGATTGCAATGGGCGCGTCGAGCTTGGTGATCTCACTCTTGAGGCGAGTATACGCTACACGCAGGTTCCAGCTGACTTTGTCCGTCTCGAGCACCGTCCCATTGACGGCTGCCTCAATACCCTTGTTGACGACCTCGCCCACGTTGCTCCACACACCTTCGGGGAAGCCGACGGAAGGTGGCACCGGGCGGAGTACCAGCGCGTTCCGCGTGGTCTTGTCGAAGTACGTGAAATCGAGTCCCAGGCGACTACGCAGGAAGCTGGCGTCGAATCCGAGCTCGAGCTCAACACCGGTCTCCGGCTCAAGGTTATCGTTGCCCTGGCGGCGTGGCTCGAAGCCTGACGCCGAGCTGCCATCCGGCAGCGTCACGCTCGTTGCGGCAAGCCTCGTTACCGCGTCGTACGGACCCGGCTGCTTCCCGGCCTTGCCCCAGGCACCGCGCAGACGCAGATCGTCGGTGAACTGCGGGAACCACGGCTCCTCGCTGATGACCCAGGATGCGCTGATCTTCGGATAGATCACCGCTCCGAGGTTCTCGCCAAACGCACTGTTGTCGTCGTACCGGAATCCCGGCGTAATGAACAGGCGATCCTTCCAGCTGAGCTGCTGCTGCAGGAACAGGCCGAGCGTACGCACGGCGAGGTAGTCTTCGCCTCCGGATGTGGTTGCCGAGTTGCCTACCGTCTCGGCACCCGGTGGGAAGTTGAAGCCCGTTGCCGATGTGATTCTCGTCTCGGATGAGTAGAACTGCGCGCCGACGGTTGTCTCCGAGGCGAGGTTGTCCGTGAGGCCAATGCGCAGCGCCGTGGTTCCCTCTACGGTAAGGATGCGACCCGTGACATGGGACAGTGCGCGCTGCGGGTCCGCATCGCGGATCTTCAGCGGATGGTTGGGGATCATGTCGAAACCACGCTCGCCGTACGAGTCGTAACCGACGGTCGCGCGACTGACCAGGTACTCCGTGGGCGTCCAGGTAAGCGTACCGCTGCCGACGTAGCGCTCGACCGCCAGCTCGTTCGCCATCGTCTTGAGGCGGGCAAAGTTGTTACGACCACTGAACGTGTTGTCGAAGTCGCACATCTCGGTCAGCTCGGCCAGAGGCTGACCCGTGAGGCGCGCCTCTTCGAATGCGCGGGGGCAGGTCATGATTCGATCACCGCCCCCGTTCGGGTCGGTGCGCATGATTGGCGCCCACATCGGTGACGCCAGGAGCGGAGCGCCTACGAAGCCCCAGCTCTCGCCGTCGTTGTAGTTGAACGCTGTGTTACTGCTCGTGAAGCCATTTGAGAACTGGACGTCCAAGCGCTCGGTCGGCTTGAAGTTGAAGTTTCCACGAACGTTGTATGCACGCTGACCGTTGGTTACGAACACGCCGTCCTGGTCCGTATAGTCAGCGGACAGGAAGTAGCCGAACTGTTCGGACCCGCCCGACACGGAAGCGGTAACCTTCTGGTGCCTGCCATTTCGGAACGGGTTGTAGTAAAGGTCGGAGTCGGGGTGGTCGATGGAGCCCTTCAGGCTGTCAATGAAGTATGTTGTGTCTGCGTACTGGGGACCGAGGTCCATGAATGGGTTCCAGCCCCGCTTCGGGTAGTCATGGGGATCCCACGATACGCCATACTCGGTCTTGACCGTGATTCGACCGCGACCCGCCGCTCCCCGCTTCGTCGTTATACGTATCACGCCTGCCGCCGCCTGTGTCCCGTAGAGCGTCGCCGCGGCAGGACCCTTCACGATCTCGATGCTCTGGATGTCGTCCGGATTGATGTCCAGCATTCGGTCCGAGGCAGCGCCGCCTGTGCTGCGGTCGCGTGCGTCCGTGCTGATCCGGGCGCCATCCACGTACACCAGTGGGGTGTTGTCCAGGTTGATGCTGGTGTTGCCGCGGATGCGCATGTTCGTAGCGTTGCCCACGGTACCGGACGAGCTTGACACCGTCACGCCAGTTGCGTTTCCCTGGATCAGCGCTGCTACGTCGGTCGGGGCGGACTTGGAGACCATCTCTGTTGCGTTGATCGTCGCGACAGCGGTTCCCACTTCCCGCTTCCGCTGGGGACCGGTCGCCGTGATCACCACGCCCTCCAGCGAGATTGCGCCGACGCCGAGCTGGAAGTTGACGACGTTGGGCTCGTCTGCCGTGAGTGTCACCGCCTGTGATGCGGTTTCGTAGCCGATGTACTGCGCACGCACCTCCACGGTCCCGAGGGGGACGCCCGTTATCGTGTAGCGCCCTTCCGCGTTCGTTAGCCCGCCGAGTGAGGTGCCCACCACCGAGACCTGTGCCTCGGGAAGTGGCTGGCCTGATTCTGCGGATGTGACCCTTCCGGTGATCGTTGCCGTCTGTGCGTGTACATCCGTGACCCCCAACAGCAGGAGCGGGATCAACAGTGACACACTCAGACGGCCTGCGGCGTGAAGGATGCTGCGGTTGCCCATCTCGACGCCTCCTGTGGCAAGCGACTCGGTGTCCGGACACGCCGGACGATTGTCCTGGGGTTGCCCACGGCAGGTACTGGCTCGGATTGGTCCGTCGGGATGGCCGGCACGAGCGCACCATGCGTGCCATGCACGGCGTGTCTCGCAGCGCTGCATCAACAGCTGTGTATCTCTATGTACGGCCGGCAGTTATTCGTGATTGGGCAGGGATGTGCGAAGGAGAGTGACGGATCGTGGTCGGTCCATGTCGCACCTGCCGTGCTGCGCAGGTGCACCCGTCACGGTGCACCCGCGCCGACTTGCTACGCACGCGTTTACTTCTTCCAGTCGATGAAACCGACTGCAGCCAGATCGTCGAGATAGCGCGCAACCGCATCGACGGGTATCGGATCAAATTCTGCACTGACGGCATCGCGGATCTCGGAGACAGTGCGCCGGCCGTCCACGAAGTTCACCACCTCGAACGCGACCGAGCCGCGGATCGGCATGCCCGGCGTCGCGTACCACGCTGCACGCTCGGGAGGCAGGCGATTTGCCGGTACTCCGGAAGGGATCGGCCCTCGTGTCAGGCGCACGGGCACGCGAGTGTCTCGCGCGCCGGTCGCCGTCGGCGGCCGGTTGCCACGGACGCCCCGAGCGTTCCCCGCCTGTGCGAGGCTGCGCGTGAGGAAGTTCTTCTTCGATGCAAGCTGCTCGTCCAGTTGCTGAATGACGGCGCGTACGGAGGCCGAGGAATTGAACGTGAGAACGGAACGCAGTGCGGCCCGCTCCCACTCGAGCGCGTGATCGACACGGTTCTGGGCCTCGGCCCACGCGCGGCCGGCGTCGTCGCTCGCCGTGATGTCGCGGTGTGCGGTCCGCAGCGCGTGGCCGATCCGGCCGGCGCTGTTGGCGGCAACGAGGTGTGCGACATCGATCGCCTGCTCAGCCGTCAGGTTGGCCAGGTACCAAGCGGTCCCCGCGGCGATCATCTCGCTTCGCTCGAGCTCCACGGGATCGACCTTGTCAGGTGTGTCCTCGGACGTGTGGTGCGTGTAGTCGGGTGAGTGATTCACCATCATGCCCGGGATCTTGCGGTCGATGAACATGTTGTGGTCGCTCCCGCCGCTGTATGGGGTCACCCGGTAGTTGAATACCGAGAGGCTGCCACGAGGCGTGCGGATGTCCATGCCGTCGACCAGCTGCGCCATGTTCTCGACGACGTCATTGAGCGCGCTCGGGATCGACGAAGGTGTTCTCGTCAGCACCATCTTCGAGTGCAGCAGTTCGAGATTCTCGCCGACCATGTCGAGGTTGAGGTTGGCGAGGAACTTTCCGCCGAGTTCCGGTCCCCGAAGCTCCTCGTGCGCGTCTACATATGCCATCATGCCGTAGTACTCGGGGATCCAGATCAGCCGGATCGAACGCTCCGGCTGCGGCAGCCGGCCTGAGTCGATCAGCTCCCTGAGGGACCGCGCGATGTCGAGGAGCGCTGCCGACCCGGAGGCGTTGTCATTCGCGGACTCCTTGGGGTGGTCGAGGTGTGCGCTGAGAACGATCTCTTCGCCTGCAGCGCCCCTGCCACGCACGTGCGCGACCACGACATCCATGTGGAACGGCTCGAGGCCCGGCCCCTCTACGCGCGCGTCCAGCACTACACGCTGGCCGGACTCGAGAAGCTTCCGCAGCTTTGTGCCCTGACGGTTCGTAAGATTGAAGCCGAACGTGACGCGCTCGAGCTCGTCCGGCTGCGGCCACATCCCGGTGTATGCCAGCATGTCGGGGAAGTGCTTCGCGCGATCGTCATCCAGGTAACAGACAACGGCGCGGGCACCGTACTTCAGCACGGCCAGCCGATGGACCTGCCCGCCATTGCCCGTGCAGAGTACGATCTTGCCGCGGACGTCACGCCCCTCGTAATCGGAATCCCGCGTCCCTGCGCCGACCCACACGAGTTCGGCCCGGGCCTGCCCCGGATTCGAGTACGTGACGACACTCATTCCGATCTCCGGATAGCCGACGATCCGCTCATCGTACGGCTCGACCATGCGCAGTTCTGCCGATTCGATGTGCCAGCCGGATGGCGACTGCCACCCCTGATAGTGGATCCGGCCGTCGGAAGGGAAGGATTCGATGTATGCGTCCGCGTCAGAGAAACCCGCGCGCCGCAGCTCGGACAGTACGTACTGTGCGGCATTGCGGTAGCCACGCGACCCCTGGATCCGGTGATGCCGTGTAATCTGGATCACGTGGTCCTTCGCGCGCTCGCCGCTCAGGGATTCATGCAGCAGGTCGCGCGTTCGATCATCGAGCAGCTGCCCGCTGTCCTGCGCAGACAGTGGCTGAACCAGCACCAGACCGAGCACTGCCAACGCCGACAATACCTCACGCAGTCGCATGTTCATCTCCGAACCTGTGCATAGTGACCGATTCACGTCGTCCCGCGCATTCCTGACACCGGTGGATCGCACGGCCGAAGCAGTCAGCTTCTGGCGGCGCGTGGTGCGACCACCGGATTGCCGTTATCGCAGGATCGTCTCGAGCTTCGTCGCGGCCTGTTCCACGGCCGCCGCATATTCGCTAAGGGCACGGGCAACACGAGCGGCCTCCCGCTGTGCAACTGCTGCGTCAGGTACATCTTCAACGGCCTCGCGGATGCCGGGCATGGTCTTGACGCCATAGCCTGTATAGAAGCCCGGCGCATAGATCAGATGACGGAACCACGGCCGCTGCGGCAGGCCCTCGGAGCTCGTCAGGCGACGTTCTGTCTGATAGAGCGTCCGATTCAGATCGGCCAATGCTGCAGAGCGGCCACGCAGCTGCGCGGCGGGCAGCGCGTCGAGGCGCGTGTAGGCCGCCTCGTAGCGGCGTGCAGCGGAATCGAGCCGGTCGACGGCGGCGCGTACGCTGCTCAGGTCGAGCGCGCGCGTGGCATCCTGGCGACGCGCCGCCGTCTCGATCTCGTCGACGTAACGACGGAAGGTGCGGGCCGCATTCGTGAACTCGAACGGGAGCACCGGTGCGTCGGCGAGACGGACGATAGAGGTCGCCATGAACTGGCCGAGGAGCGCGCCATACACGAATGTCGTATCGCCGAAGCGGCGGTAGTGGTCGAACGTGTCGTGGCCGGAGTGATAGGAGCCGGATTGCGCATCACCGCCGAAGCCGACGTTGCCGGCGGCGATGCCCACGTGGTCGAGGAACGCGGTATAATCCGAACCCGAGCCCAGTGCAGAGATCGCGAACAGCGTGTCCGGCCGCGAGCCCTGCACGCCGAGGTTGCGACGTGCGAGCCACGCATCCAGCACACTTGCGTTGCGGAGCGGATCACGGACATCACGCGCGACCTCGGTGAAGAATGTCTGGAGCGAGTGTGAGCCGCCCACGCCTACCCAACCGCGGTTGTTGCTGTCCGTGTTGAGGTAAACAACCGCCTTCTCGCGCAACTCGTCGAGGTGCTTCTCCACCCATTCCGTGGAGCCGATCAACCCCCATTCCTCGGCGTCCCACGCAGCGAACACGATCGTCCGATCAGGCCGCCAGCCATTGCGGGCGAGTTGGCCAAGTGCCCGGGCGGCCTCGCCGAGCGCGACCTGGCCCGAGGTAGGGTCAGCAGCGCCGTGCACCCAGGCATCGTGGTGATTGCCGTGCACGATCCACTGGTCAGGGTAGCGCGCGCCCTCGATAATTCCGATGACGTTGTAGACCGGCCTGATTTCCCAATCGAACTCGAGAGCCAGCCGCACCTTCGCGGGTCCCGGTCCGATGTGGTAAGTCAACGGCAGCGCGCCGCGCCAGGACTCGGGTGCAAGCGGCCCCTTCAGCTCCCGGAGCAGGGGAAGCGCATCGCCGTAGGAGATGGGGAGCACCGGGATGTCGAGAATCGTTTCCGCATCCTCGATGGCTATGCGCCTGGCTCCCGGGACGGATCCGTAACCGGGCGTCAGGGGATCGCCCGGCCGGATTGGCATGTCCATCACGCTGCCGCGCTGGACGCCGTGCTCGGGACGCATCGGCCCTTCCGGGTACACGTCATCGACCCAGTAGCCGTCATCGCGCGGGTCGGAATAGATGAGCGTGGCGACTGCCCCGCGCTCCGCTGCCAGCTTCGGTTTGATTCCGCGCCAGGAGCGGCCATACTTTGCGATGACAATCTTGCCCTCAACGCTGATCCCGAGGCTGTCCAGCAACCGGTAATCCTCGGGCAGACCGTAGTTAACAAAGACCAGCTCCGCGGTGACGTCGCCCTCCGCCGAGTAGGCATTGAACGTCGGCAGCTGCCCCGCGTCGCCGGAGTCCTGGTCATCGGGAAACACGTCTTCGGCAAGCTTCGCTGTATACTGCGTGGGTGCGACCAGCTCGAGCCGGCGTACGACCGGGCGCGGCATGAGCGCCTCGAACTCTTCGATTCGCGCGTCCAGCCCATAGGACTTGAAGCGCCGGAGAATGTGCTCGGCGACGCGACGCGAGCCGGGGCTCCCAGCGTCGTGTGGTTCCTCGCTGAGTATCCGGATCTGCTCGCGTACGGTGTCGGGATTCGGAACGGAGTGGAGCAGCTGCTCCTTCGCCGCCTGCTCCGCGAGCAGGCGCGACGGATACCCGCGGATCGGTTGCTGCGCCGCGGCAAGCGAGGGAAGCGCGAGGAGAGCAACCGCGCAGAAGGCGTTGAATCCGAGGCGACAGTTCATGAGCATTCTTGTGTTGAGGGACCCACTGCCGGCGGATCGCCGGTGACACCCTTACTGCGCGCAACACCGCACCCTCGATGCTGCGCCCAGGCGCAACCGAAATGCTGCGCTGCGCGTGTGCAGCGACCGGCCGTCAACAAGCCACCGAGCGTCTTGCAGCAGCGTTGCGCGTTGTTATCTCGTCGTGATTTACGTACGAGGCGGTACTCTACGGCGAGTATGATGTGGCATGCATGGTGCCAGCGCCACTGGGGCAACGCCCGGGCGATAACGTGGACGGCGCCAGGGTTCGATTCCAAGATCATGACGCAGTCGCCGCCTGGATCGAGCTCGCTGACTATGCGAGCACCTTCTCTCGATATCCCCATGCACCTATGCCGCAACCGTCGCATTCGATACATGTGAGCACCAGCCATCTGTATCGTCGACCCGACGCAGCAGCGCGTACGTTTGGTCCGCTGCGCATCTTCCTGCTGGGGGTGGCATTGCTCGTCCCCCTCAATCTGCCGTTTTCGCTGCCAGAGCTGGGCACCGCGGCTACTCTGGGCTGGTCGAGCGAGGTTCACCAGCACGGTGATGAGGATGTATTCGTGGTCACCCGTACGCTCCGTCACGCACGCGTCGCGGGACTGCAGCCGGGGGACGTCGTTCGCGCAGTGAACGGCCAGCCATCGTCGAGGGAACGGCTCGCGGCTCTCGAGCGACAGGCGAGGTCAGGCGAACAGGTGCATCTGACGATACAGCGCGAAGACTCGCTCCTAGAAGTGGACGTTCCCGTCAGCGCGATGTCAGCGAGCTATATCGCCTACATTCTGTATCTCATCGCGCTGGGGGTCGGCGGCTGGCTGCTGGGTACCGCCATCGTCGCCTGGCGTGGCACGCAACTCCCGAACCTGTTACTCGCCAGCGCCTTGCTGCTCTTCGCACCCATGGCGTTCACCAGCGGTGTGCAGGGCGACGGCGTGACCTTCGCCGGCGCCCGCACCCTCTGGCAGCTGCAGTCGACTGCCTATCGGTTTCTGTTCCCGGCGCTGCTGCTTCACCTGTTGATCCTCAGTTCCGACGCCAAGCCGTTCGTTCGCCGCCCCTGGATCTGGATCACCTTTTACCTCGCGCTCGCGTGCGTACTAGGCCTGGTTACCCATGGGTTCGCCGCTCCACTGATGTGGACTATGGTAGGCCCCGAGCGCACCCTCCGAACGGTAGTGGGGCTTGTGATAGAGCTTTTGCTCGTCGGCACAGCCCTGGTCTATCGCCCGCGCCGGGGTACGACGTACCCGACTGCACGACGCTGGCTCCTGTTCGCGGTCTTCTGCTTCGGCGTTACCGGTATCGTTCGCTCAGCCATGCAGCTCGCAATCGGTGAGCACGGTGCAACCCATGTCGTTACGCAGATCAATGCAGTGACTCTCGCTCTGTTCCCGCCGCTTGCGCTCGGGTACTGGCTTCCCCCGACAGCGCAGCGGAAGTGGTGGCTTCGGAAATGGACGGCATCCTTCGGCACGGTTGCACTTACATCGCTGTTCGGTCTCATACTGGTCGGCGTTGTAGCGACAGTGCTCAATGCAACGAACCGTGACCTGGGCGGCGTGGAATGGACGCTGTTCGCCCTGGTCTTTTTCGCTGCGGTCATCTTCTCGCCGCTACTCCGCTGGGCGCACGAAGCGCTCGACAGGCGCATGTGGGCCGACTGGTCCGAGCGTGCGGAGAAGATCCGCGAGTTCACAGCGAGCACATCCGCTGAGCTCGAGATCGCCCGGCTGGTCGACCGGGTGCGGGAGGAGCTGCCCGATCTGCTCGAGTGCCGTCGCGTGGATCTTCTACTGGCGAATGACGATTCAGCGGCCAGCTCGCTCCATGACGCGAACGTCGCGTCGCGTGATGTGTTGCGTGCAATGTTCGAAGAAGGTGACAGACTTGGGCATGATGTCTACGTGCCCGTGGAGGAAGGGAACGGCGTGCTGCTTGGCGCGCTGCGAGTCTCCCACGACGAGGGACGTGGGGCCACGCCTCCCGAGGAGGCACTGCGGGAACTCGCTGCGCAGGGTATCGCCACCGCGCTTCGGTGCTGCCAGGCCTATGCCGCGCTACGGCGGTCGCAGGAGGATCTGGCTGAGGCCGAGCGTATGGCATCGGTCGGCTCACTCGCCGGCGGACTGGCGCATGAGATCAGGAATCCTCTGGCGAGCCTGAAGATGGGCCTTCACCTCGTGCGCAGGGATGGCGTGAATGAGCGACGGCTCACGCGGCTTGAAGGAGATATTCGTCGGATTGACGACCTCATTGTAGGCCTTCTGCGGTTCAGCAAGGTCGCGGCGTGTGAGACATCTGAGCGACTCGATGCGCGGGAGATCGTCGCGGAGTGCGTTGGCGATCTGCGTCCCCAGATCGAGGACCGCGGTGTAGTTCTCAGGGAGACTTACGCGGATACGCCGCTACCAGTGGTCGCGGGGCGGGAGCAGTTGCACCTCATCGTTTCCAACCTTCTGAACAACGCGCTTGAAGCCGTCGGTGGATCGGATCTCATCGATGTGCATGTCGAAGCCGTCGGTAGTACATACGCTGACATCGTCGTCCGGGATACCGGCACCGGAATACCGGCGGAGGTACGGAGCAGGATATTCGATCGGGATTTCACTACGAAGTCGTTCGGCACAGGCTTCGGCCTGACGCTCGCCAGACGAGAGACGGAGCGGCTCGGTGGGACGATACACGTGGAGGACGTCTCCGGGCCGGGCACGATGCTGCGCGTGCGACTTCCCCTGGTTGGGAAGGAAGAACACAGCTCGGAAGTTGGCTTGGGCGACGCGAGTTTACGGCGGGACGGGCAGAGTCTCACCACATGAGTTGCAGGACCCGGAACGCAATGGTAGCTTGAATCCGACCCCACGACACAAACCGCATATACATCTGGGACAGTCCCCCGAAGCCGTCCTGGCCCGGGGCACGACCGGATAACTCATATATCTCACCTGATCCGACGCGACTTGTTGTGTTCGGATCTGATCATCGGCGTGTCGGAGGACCATGCGACCCAACGTCCTGATAATCGACGATGAGCACAACTTCCGGGAGTTTCTGGGGGAGGCGCTCGAGACCGAAGGTTACGGGGTACAGTACGCTCCGACAGCCAAGATCGGGCTGGCACTCGCGCGCAGGGAGTCGCCAGCCTTCATACTGCTCGATCAGAACCTCCCGGATGGCTCAGGCCTGGACTTGCTGCCCAAGCTTCAGGCGCAACGGCTTCCAACTACGGTAATCGTCATTACGGCTTACGCCGAGTTTGGCGACGCGGTCGACGCGGTTAAGGCGGGGGCGTTTCATTACCTGAGCAAGCCTCTCGACTTCGGCAAGTTGCTCGCGATCCTGAACAGCGCTTCGCACACCTCGCACGCACCCGACGAAGAGGGAGGGAGCCCGGCTCTCGCGTCGTTGATTGGCAACAGCCAGCCCATGCGAGACCTGAAAACTCTGGTCCGGCGCGTGGCGTCCGGACCAGCAGAGAGCATCCTGATTCATGGAGAGTCGGGGACAGGCAAGGAACTGGTCGCGCGGGCGCTTCATGAGCTGAGCTTCCGCGCGAGCGCTCCAATGGTCTCCGTAAACTGCGCGGCGCTGACCGAAACGCTGCTGATGAGCGAGTTGTTCGGCCATGAGCGTGGTGCGTTCACTGATGCGCGTGAACAGAGGAAGGGTGTCTTCGAGGCAGCACACGGTGGAACGCTGTTCCTGGACGAGGTTGGGGAGATGGGCCCTCGTAGTCAGGCCGCCCTGCTTCGTGCGCTCGAACAGCGTGTTATCCGACGCGTGGGCGGTAACAGGGATATACCCGTAGACCTGCGCGTAATCGCCGCTACGAACCGCAACCTGGCCCAGCTCGTGGACGATGGGGTGTTTCGTGAAGATCTCTACTACCGTCTGAATGTGGTCGAGATCGACGTCCCTCCACTCCGCTGTCGTGGCGATGACGTCATTCTTCTCGCGCGGCATTTCTCGGAGGTTCTCGCCCGAAGGTACCGCGAGCCTGTGCGCGACCTGGATCCTGATGCTGCGGCGCGGTTGCGGGAGTACCCCTGGCCGGGGAACGTTCGTGAGCTTCGCAACCTCGTGGAAAGAGCATACGCCGCGTCATCGACCCCCACCATCCAGGCGCAAGCGCTCGCACGACGCAGACACGCCTCCGGCCATCTGCCTATCACAGTGTTGCCGGCGTGGAAGGACGCCCCGTTTCAGGCAGCCAAGCAGGAAGTGATTGACGAGTTCGAGCGCCGGTATCTCGAGGGCATCCTCATCCGCGCTGAGGGCAACGTAACTCGAGCTGCAGCGGACGCTGGTCTCGTTCGCCAGGTACTGCAGCGGCTGCTCCGCCGGCATGGGATTGATCCGCGGGATTATCGTCGGTGAACCCCTGACTGCGCGGTCAGTGTCGGTCGTACGATGTTGGTATCCAACCCGCTGCCTGAGCGCCCATACCAACCCTTCGGGCAAACAATATGGCTCCGAAGGGCGCGTGACTTGCTCGCAACGTATGGGCTTCCGCAAAGAGTCCAATTCTCTTATACATCAGGAGCCGGCTAGCTACTGTCTCTGGTCTTTGCGGCCGTGCTTCTTGTCCGTACCCGCCGTGCACTCCCGCACGGCGCCAGCTCCCGGCCCTGCCCCGGCGCCGGTCCATCAAAAGTGAGGCGTGAATGCGTGCGACGAAGCTCGCGATACCGCTGCTCGCAGCGGGCCTGTTCCTCAGTGCGTCCGCAGCCAGCGTACAGGCGCAGTCCTATGCCCAGACCGTCTGGAACCAGCTCCAGGCCGTCTACGGCGCGGTGAACCAGAACGACTACCGGCTCCAGAACTACATCGTCGGGCGGCTCGACGACTCCGCCACCGACTCGTGGACGTTCCACCTCTCGGCCGGCACCTCCTACATGATCATCGGCGCCTGCGACGAGGACTGCGCGGACATCGACATGGTCGTCCGGGACGAGAACGGCCGGGTCGTGGCCGAGGACAGTGCGGACGACGACGTGCCGGTCGTCCAGTTCACGCCCACGTCGTCGGGCAGGTTCAGCATCCGGACCACGATGTACGACTGCAGGGCGGCATACTGCTACTTCGGGTTCGGGCTGTTCGAGCGATAGACCGATCAGGGGCGGCGGCGCCAGCAACGGCGTCGCCGCTCGGCTGACCCCCCGACCCTCCCCCCGTACAGCCCCGGCAGCGCCACCTCCTGTGACCTGGCACAGCGTGTTGTGGTGAAGACCGGTACCAGGCCTGCCGCATAGGGCAGAATGCCCTCCACCCGCGAGTCGGCGGCGCGGCACCGCTCTCCTCCTTGACACCCACCCCTCGCCGCCCCACTCTTCCCCCGCTAGATTGAGACTCATTCTCAACGAGATCATGACGCGTTACACGAGAACGATCACCGCAGCCGCCGTGGCCCTGCTGGCCGCCGCCTGCGCTGGCGATACGAACGAGCAGGAGGCGGCGACCGGCGGCGCTCAGGCCGACGCGGGCGTCGTCAACGTCTACTCGCACCGGCACTACGACACCGACGACCAGCTCTTCCAGCGCTTCACGGAGCGGACGGGCATCAAGGTGAACGTGGTGACCGCTGGTGCGGATGAGCTGATCGCGCGCCTCGAGTCGGAGGGCGCATCCACCCAGGCCGACGTGCTCATCACCGTCGACGCCGGGCGGCTGCACCGCGCCAAGGAGCGCGGGCTGCTGCAGCCGATCGCCTCGGAGACGCTCGAGCAGAACATCCCCGAGCACCTGCGCGACCGGGATAACATGTGGTTCGGCCTCACGCGTCGCGCGCGCATCATCGCGTACGCGAAGGACCGCGTGCAGCCGTCGCAGCTCTCCACGTACGAGGCGCTCGCGCAGCCGGAGTGGAAGGGGCGCGTGACGGTGCGCTCGTCGGACAACGTCTACAACCAGTCGCTGCTGGCGTCGATCATCGCGCACAACGGTGCGGATGCGGCGCGTGAGTGGGCGCAGGGCATTGCGAACAACCTGTCGCGCCAGCCGAGCGGCGGTGACACGGACCAGATCAAGGCGATCGCCGCCGGCACGGGTGACGTTGCGATCGTGAACAGCTACTACCTGGCGCGGCTGCAGGCATCGGACGATGCGGAGAACCGGCGCATCGGAGAGATGATTGCTCCGTTCTTCCCGAACCAGGGTGATCGCGGCACGCACGTGAACGTGAGCGGCGCGGGCGTGACTGCGCACGCGAAGAACCGCGACAACGCCGTCCGCCTGATCGAGTTCCTGTCGAGCCCGGAGGCGCAGGAGCTGTTTGCGCAGGGCAACCAGGAGTACCCGGTGAACCCGGCGGTGCAGCCGTCGCCGACGCTGGCCGCGTGGGGCGAGTTCCGCGCGGACACGCTGAACCTGTCGACGCTCGGTGAGCTGAACGCCGAGGCGGTCCGCATCTTCGACGCTGCGGGATGGAGATAAGCTCTGCTGCGGTAACGCGTGCGCGTACACACACGCGCACGGTCCCGGCGCGGTCGGTCCGGACCGCGCCGCCGCGGCGTCACGTACGTGAGCGGATCCGCACGCTGCCTGCGTTGTCGGGCTTCGGTCCGCGTGCGTGGGCGCTCGCTGCGCTGGTCGTTGCAAGCCTGCTCTGGATCCCCATCCTCGTGGTCGGTGCGCACGTCCTGACACCGGCAGGCGAGACCTGGTCTCATCTCGTCGACACGGTCCTCTTCCGCTACATCGGCAACAGCGCGCTGCTCGTTGCGGGCACGGTCGCACTTGCGTTCACGATCGGCGTCGGCGCCGCATGGCTCGTCACGGCCACGGAGTTCCGCGGCCGGCGCATCGTCGAGAGCATGCTGATCCTGCCGCTCGCGGTGCCGGCCTACGTCGCTGCCTACACGTATGCCGGCATGCTCGACGTTACGGGTCCGATGCAGCGCATCGTGCGCGCGCTCGTGCCCGCGCTCTCCGACAGCGTGCTGCACATCCCGGTTGCAGGGCCGAAGGCGGCGATGCTGATCTTCGCGTTGGTGCTGTACCCGTACGTGTACGTCATCGCGCGCGCGAGCTTCCGCCGGCAGTCGCGCACCGTGCTGGAGGCGTCGCGCGTGCTCGGCCGCAGTGCCTGGTCCACGTTCCTGCGCGTCGCGCTGCCGCTCGCGCGGCCGGCCGTCGTTGCGGGGCTGGTCCTCGTCGCCCTCGAGGTGCTGAACGACTACGGCACCGTCCGCTTCCTGGGCGTCACGACATTCACGACCGGTATTTTCCGCGCGTGGTCGGGCATGGGCGATCTCGACGCTGCGGTCCGCCTGGCGGGAATGCTGCTGCTCTTCGTGCTCGCGGTCCTGCTGATCGAGCGTGTGCAGCGCGGCCGCCGGCGCACGGACGCCGGCATCGAGACCGACATGCCGATGCGTCGCTGGGAGCTGCGCGGTGCGCGCGGCGCGGCGGCGTTCCTGTTCTGCGCGCTGCCGATCCTGTTCGGCTTCCTGGTACCGGTAGCACAGCTCGCCTACTGGGCGGTCCGCACCGCGTCCCGGGTCGTCAATGCGCAGTTCGTGCAGCTCGTGATCAACAGCTTCTCGCTCGCGATCGGTGCTGCGCTGCTCGGCGTTGGCCTCGCGCTCGTGGTCGCCTATGCAACGCGCGTGGTGAACGGCCGGGCTGTGAAGGCGGCCGCCCGCGTCGCAGTTCTCGGCTACTCGGTGCCCGGCGCGGTGATCGCGATCGGCGTGCTCGCGCCGCTGAGCGCGCTGGACCGCGGGCTGGGCTTCATGAGCGCGTCGGTCTTCGGCATCTCGACCGGCGTCCTGCTCGGCGGTACCGTCGCCGCACTCGTCTACGCGTACGCCGTTCGCTTCATGGCGGTGGCGTACCTGCCGATCGAGGCGGGCTTCGACCGCGAGTGCCGTGATCTCGACGCCGCGTCGCGCACGCTCGGCGTCGGAACGACGGGCACGCTGCGTCGCGTCGGCCTGCCGCTGCTGCGTGCCGCGCTGCTCGGCGCTGCGATCCTCGTGTTCGTCGACGTGCTCAAGGAGCTGCCGGCCACGCTGATCCTCCGGCCGTTCAACTTCGATACACTGGCTACGAAGGCGTTCCAGCTCGCGTCCGACGAGCAGATCGCCGAATCCGCATGCGCAGCACTCATCCTGATCGGCGCCGGCGTCCTGCCGGTGATCGGACTGGACCGACTGCTCGGGGGGCGCTCCACCCGGTGAGCCGGCTGGTCCTGCGCGACGTCGGGAAGACGTATCCCGGCGCTGCGCGCGCAGCACTCCGCGCCGTCGACCTCGAGGTCGAGCCCGGTGAGCTGATCGGGATCGTCGGCGAGAGCGGCTCCGGCAAGACCACACTCCTCCGCACGATCGCAGGACTCGAGACGCCCACGACCGGCACGGTCACCATCGGCGACCGCGTCGTATCGCGCCCGCGCGACGTGGTGCCGCCCGAGCAGCGCGGCGTCGGTCTCGTCTTCCAGGACTACGCGCTCTTCCCGCACCTCACGGTAGCGCGCAACATCGCCTACGGGCTGCACCGCATGAAGCGGCCGCAGCGCATGCAGCGCGTGCAGGATCTGCTCGAGCTGGTGGGCCTCGAGGGACTCGGCGACCGCTACCCCCACGAGCTGTCGGGCGGACAGCGGCAGCGCGTCGCGCTTGCCCGTGCTCTCGCACCGGATCCCGCGGTCATCCTGCTCGACGAGCCGTTCAGCAACCTGGACGCTGCGCTGAAGGACGAGCTGCGCGCGGAGGTCGGCCGGATCCTGCGCGCGAGCGGGACGACGGCGCTCATCGTCGTCCACGATGCAGACGACGTCCTTGCCCTCGCCGACCGCGTCGCCATCCTGCGTGCCGGCGACCTCTGGCAGATCGGCACGCCGCGCGAGCTGTACGAGCGGCCGCGCGACGAGTATGTCGCACGCTTCTTCGGCCCGACGAACATCATACCCGGCGTTGCGCGCGACGGCGTGTTCGACACGCCGCTCGGCGAGGTCGTCTCGCCGCTGGCGGCAGGCAACGGCGCACACGTCCGCCTGTCCGTGCGGCCCGCCGATGTGCAGCCGGTTGAGGGGGGCGTCCCGGCCGCGATTCTGCGCGCGCGCTACCGCGGCTCCTTCACCGAGTTCACCGCATCCGTGCCGACGGAGGACGGGAGGGCAGTGCAGGTGACCGGCAACGCGCCGGCCGGGGTTCATCTCACGGTCGGTCAGCAGATCGAGCTGGGCGTGCGCAGGAACGGCGTGCAGCTGCTGGCCGAGGGCTGACGCAGCTCCAGCAGGCGTCCGTGCTCGGCATCCAGTCGCTCCCACCCATTCGACACGAAGCGCCACCGCCTCCCGTTCTGACGAACGACACCGCGAGCCCGATATCGCAACCGACCTCTGGTCGCTACCGGCCGTCCGCGACCCCGTCGATCGACAACACGTCGTCTCCTGCGATCACGTAAACACCATCGCCCGCGGTGGGCGTGACCTGCGCACTGCCCGTGAACTCACCGAACGCGGGCAGGACGGCCGTCGCGCGACCGAACCAGAAGCACGGCAGCCGCTCGCGCATGCGCGCGCGACCCCACAGTGTGATCCCGGGATGGACGTGCCCGGCGATCACGTAGCCGAACGTCGATTCCGCCGGATGATGGGCGAACACGAACGGTGCCTCGATCATCGGCTCGTCGACGCACTCGATGCCCAGCGCCGCCGGCGGATCCCCCGCCTCCCTGTCGTGATTGCCGCGCACCAGCACCATCTCGATCCGGCCATGGCGGAAGCGCCACTGCTCGAGCGCGGCGAGCGTTGCGGCTGCCCGCCCCGCACGCGCGTGCAGGATATCGCCGAGGAAGAGGAGACGCTCTGCACGTGTGCGCGTCAGCACGGCGTCGAGTCGCTGGAGAGCGGCGGTCGTCGTACCGACGGGTACCGGTAGACCGTGCGCCCGGAACGTGGCAGCCTTGCCGAAGTGCGTGTCGGCGACGATCAGCGTGCGTGCACGCTCCCAGTAGACGGCACGTTCCGGATGCAACGTGAGCGTCTGCCCGCGGACGAGCACGTCTGCACTGCGTCCCCGTGTCATCACCGCACGGAGCGTGGTGCACCGCGATCCGCGGCCCGTTCCAGCGTCGCCTGCATCCTGCGGACACGTGCCTCGATAGACTCCGACGAGACTCGCTCGCGCGTGCGGTCGACGAGCAGCGGAAAGGCGAGGGGCGGCGTGCGCCTGGGCCTGGTGATGACGACGCGCGCGGCGGACAGCCGCTCGAGCGTGCGACCCAGCCGCGAGCTTTCGAGCTGGCGCTCGAGCACTTCGCGGTGCGCCTGGGATACCAGCAGGTTGCCCGGGTCGAAGCGGCTGAACACGTCAAAGAAGAGGCCCGCCGACGCCTGCAGCTGTCGCGCGGTCTTGCCGGATCGGGGAAAGCCGGGGAAGACGAGGCCGGCGACCCGCGCAATCTCCCGGAACTGGCGCTTCGCCATCTCGGTCGCGTTGAGCGACGCGGTCACGTCGTCGAGCAGGTTGCGCGGCGCTGCGAGCTTGCGCACGCCGATCAGCCGCTTCGGCCGGTTACCGGAGAGGAAGTGCACTGCCCAGGCCGCGTCCGCCGCCGGCGCTTCACCGAAGTAGCGCGCCATCGCCGCGACCTTTTCGCTCGTGCGCGTCGTCGCGTCCAGCGCTTCGTACAGCGAGGCGAACCGCTTCATTCCTCCGCCTCGTCGTCTTCGCCCTCCCAGCGACTCATCACCGCCTCCGCTTCCCGCCCGTGCTCGCGCAGCCAGCGGACGACCGGCTCACGGTAGCCGTGCGTCACCCAGACGCGTTCTGCGCCCGTTGCGTCGATCGATGCGAGCAGCGCAGGCCAGTCGACGTGGTCGGAGAGGACGAAGCCGCGATCCACGCTGCGACGCCGGCGTGTGCCACGGATCTGCATCCATCCCGACGCGAACGCATCGGAGTGCGGGCTGAAGCGGCGCAGCCAGGTCGTACCCATCGCAGATGGAGGCGCTACGATCAGCGCGCGCGTGAAGTCGCCCTTCTTCCCCGTGGATGCGTGCCGCGTGGGCGGGAGTGCGACGCCGCTGGCGCGATAGTCCTCGGTCAGCCGCTCGACTGCGCCATGCGTATAGATCGGGCCGATGTCGCAATCGATGAGTCCGGCAAGAATGCGCTGGGCCTTGCCGAGTGCATAGCCGTAGATGACGGACGCGCGGCCCGCCTCCGCGTTCGCACGCCACCACTCGCGCAGAGCGGCGAACGTTTCCGCCTGCGGTCGCCAGCGGTAGATCGGCAGGCCGAACGTCGATTCGGTGATGAACGTGTGACAGCGAACCGGCTCGAACGGAGAGCAGGTGGGATCGGGCTCCGTCTTGTAGTCGCCCGATACCACCCAGACCTCGCCCCGATACTCGATGCGGATCTGCGCGGAACCGAGAATATGCCCTGCAGGATGCAGCGAGATGCGCACGCCGTTGTGCTCCACCACTTCGCCCCACGCCAGGACCTGAATGCGTGCGTCGGGACCCAGCCGCGTCCGCAGCACCCGTTCACCTTCCGCCGCGGCGAGGTACGCACCGCTGCCCCAGCGCGCATGATCGCCGTGGGCGTGGGTAATCACCGCACGCGGCACCGGCTGCCAGGGATCGACATGAAAGTCGCCTGCAGCGCAGTAGAGGCCGGAGTCGGTCAGCTCGAGCATGTATGTCTGGCCATACGGGCGGAAGCCTGCGCGGTCGGAGCAGGGAGCCGGGATCGAAGGGGCCCGATCGCACCATCTGCGCTCGGGCCGTGCCAGACCTAATGAGCCGGATGTGCAGTGGCGCGTCAATGGGAGGGGCTCGTCGGCGACATTGCTCGTCGCCGGCGTGCGCGGTCGTGCGGCTACGTATGGACGTCAGGGCACGCGATTCGTGAGCGACGGGCCGTTACCTGCCGGCGTGAGACCGCGCAGGCCCGCCGGGTCCAGGATCAGACCGATGCGCCCGTCACCGAGCACAGCGGAGCCCGCGATGGCGGGCGGCACGCGCATACCCTCGGCGAGCGGCTTCACCACGTACTGCTGCTGGCCGAGCAGCTCGTCGACGAGCAGCGCGAGCCGGTCATCGTGGTCCTCGACGATGACGAGCACGGCACGGCACGGGTCCGTCTCCGCACCGGCTGCGCCCAGCTCCTCGTGCAATCGCACGATCGGCACGGGTAAGCCGTGAACCATGACCAGCTCGCCACGCGACGCGGAGCCGCCGCCTGCATGCGCTGCAGCCACGACTGCGCCGGGTTCCGGGCGGAAGCTGGTCACGACACCGAGCGATGGCAGGATGTAGCGCTCCGTCCCCACCCGGACGAGTAGCCCGTCCGTAATCGCGGTCGTGAGTGGCAGCCGGATCGTGAACGTGGTGCCCTCACCGGCTGTCGACACGATGTCGATCCGCCCGCGCAGCGACTCCACACTCTGCAGCACGACGTCCATGCCGACACCGCGACCGGAAAGGTCCGTCACGGCATCGGACGTCGAGAGACCGGGCTCGAAGATGAGACGCCAGACGTCGGCGTCACTCAGTGTGGACCCATCCGTGACGAGCCCGCGTTCTCGCGCCGTGGCCAGGATGCGGTCGCGGTCCAGCCCCTTGCCATCGTCACCGATCTCGATCACCACGGTGCCGGCTGCATGCCGGGCGGTGAGTCGCAGTGTTGCCCGGGCAGGCTTCCCGCGCGCCGTTCGCTCGTCTGCTGTCTCGATTCCATGGTCGATCGCGTTGCGCACCATGTGCACGAGCGGATCGGTCAGCACCTCGGCCATCCGGCGATCGATCTCGGTATCGGCGCCTTCCGTCACCAGCGTTACATCCTTGCCCGACTGATGCGATAGCTCGCGCACGAGCCGCTGCATGCGCTGGAACAGCGCCCGCAGCGGGACCATGCGAAGCGACAGGCCGAGTGCCTGCAGCTCGCGCACGATCTTCGTCGTTTGCAGCACCTTCGTTGCAAGCGGCCCGTGTCGCTCGCGAACGACCGTTTCGTCCTGCGCGACCATGGACTGCGCCACGGCGAGCTCACTCACCAGGTCGAGAAGCTGGTCGAGCCGCTGCGTGCGGATGCGCGTCCAGCCGTCGTCCCCGTGGCGCGCGTGAGCGTGGTCGACCGCCCGGTCGCTCGCCGAGCCGTGGTCGCCATCCGTCGCCTGAGCCGCAGGCGACGCCTCCGCTTCGGCCATCTCGCGCATACGCGCGCGCAGCGTCTCGTACGCGTCGGACTGACCCGGCGGCGCGTCGTTCATGACCTCCTCGTGCGCCTGATCCAGCAGCGTGCGCGCTGCGTCGATCGCGGAGAGAAGGAGATCGGCGTGCGTGCGCGTGAAGGGGGTACTCGTATCGCGGACGGGGATCAGCAGCGACTCCGCGTCGTGGGCCAGCCCGGAGATCGCATCCAGGCCGAGGAACGCCGACGTGCCTTTGACCGTGTGGAATGCGCGTAGCACGACGTTCACGGCCTCGGCGTTCGCGGCGTCGTTCTCGAGCTCGAGCAGTGCCGCTTCCGCCTGCGCCATCCACCCGAGGGATTCCTGCATGAACTCCGGCAGGATCTCCCGCATCGCCTCGGACGGCAGCGATCCGGAGCTCATCCGCCGTTTACCTCACCGAGCATGATCGACGTCGCGGCGTTGAGCGCGGCAGCCGGGATGTGCGCCAGCGGCAGGACGTCGCAAGCGCCGCCGCGGCGGATCGCTTCCTCCGGCATGCTGAACACGACGCAGCTCTTCTCGTCCTGCGCGATCGTATGTGCACCGGCGTCGCGCATCGTGCGCATGCCGGCCGCGCCGTCGCTGCCCATGCCGGTCAGCAGCACCCCGACGGCCTCGGCGCCCAGTGTCTTCGCGATGGAATGGAAGAGCACGTCGACGGACGGCCGCGCATGATGCACGGGCGGACCGTCGTTCAGCGCGATGCGCAGCTCCTCGCCGCGCCGCACCACGGTCATGTGGCGATCGCCGGGTGCGATCAGGGCTACGTTCGGCTCGACCCGGTCGCCGTCGCGTGCCTCGCGCACGTCCATCTCGCACCGCGCGTCCAGCCGCTGCGCGAATGCATTCGTGAAGCCGGCGGGCATATGCTGCACGATCAGGATCGGTGGCGAGCCCGCGGGCATGGCTGTGAGAACCCGCTCGATCGCGGCGGGCCCGCCGGTGGACGCGCCGATCGCGATCACGTTCTGGCGGATCCGCGCACGCAGCGCGGGATTGATGAGCGGCATCTCCGGCCGGGAATCCGCACCGTCATCCGGCTCGTGCCCGAGGTTTGCGGCGGCCGCCGCACGGATGGCGCGGACGAGTTGCTGCATCACCACCCGCGCGTCGGTACCGGCCGCCGGCTTGGCGACCACCTCGACCGCGCCCAGCGACAGTGCCTGGAGAGCGGCCTCGCTGTTCGGTGCAGTGACGGAGCTGAAGATCACCACCGGCAGCGGGTGGTACATCATGAGGCGCTCGAGGAAGTCGATGCCGTTCATGCGCGGCATCTCGACGTCGAGCGTGATGACGTCCGGCGCGAGCCGGAGAATCTGCTCGCGTGCATCGTACGCGTCTTCTGCGACACCGACGACCTCGATGTCGCGCTCCGCGTCGAGCTCGCGCTTCAGGATCGTCCGCACGACGGCGGAATCATCGACGACAAGCACCCGGATCATGATGCGCCTGCGGGCTCGTTCTCCAGGAACAGCAGCAGTTCGGCGCGACTGGTCTCGAGCCCCAGCTCGATGCGCGCCGATGGCGGACCCTCGTCATCGCCGTTGACCGCACCCGTGACGACCCGTGGCGGCATGTACTCGAACGCGCTGACCGGGTGAAGCGCCGGGAGTACCTGGCCGCAGATCACGTTCGCGATCTCGCCGAGCGCGTCGAGCTGAAGCGCTTCCGGCGCGACGTCCATACCCATCATGTTCGCCGTGAGCCGCGGAAGCAGCCCCTCGCCGGCGTGCACCTGCAGTCGGCCGCGCGCAGGGCCGGAGAACGAGATCGTTGCAACGGCCTCGACGTTCTGTCGCCGCTGGATCTCGTCCGGCGGTATATCCGGCAGTAGAAAGGCCATGCGCTCAAAGGTGTAGATCGCAGCCGAGCACAGCGTCTGCTCGAGTGTCGCCTTCATTTCCTTGCTCCCGTGAGCTCGTTGACTACGTCCCGGAGCTGCTCCGGCAGAAACGGCTTGGGCAGGTAGACGGCACCGAGCGCTTCCATGCGCGCAACGCGTTCCGTCATACGCTCGCTCGAGATCACGAGCACGGGGATCTCGGCTGTGGCCGGCGAGCTGCGCATCCGCTCGAGCATCTCGTCGCCGCGCATGCCCGGCATGCTGATGTCGAGCATCACCATGTCGATCGGCTGCGCGCCGAGGAGTTCGAGCCCCTCCTCACCGTTCGCCGCCTGAAACACCTCGCCCAGCGGAACACCGCTCATCTCGAGCGACTTGAGGATCATTGCGCGCATCACCGCGCTGTCATCGATCAGCAGTACATTGATGGCCATTGTGCCTCACAGGTAGGTGCTGCCGCCGTCCGCAGTTCGCACCATTACAGTGCCGCTGCCGACGTGCAGACTGAGCGTGCGGGACACGGTGCCACCGACGTCCTGCCCGCTGACGAGTATCCCGTTCTTCCAGAACAGCTGCCGTGCAATCAGCAGGTTGCGCCTGCCGATCTCGAAGTGGTCGCGCTCGATATCCGCGCTCGTGCCCGCGCCGGCGATCCGCACGACCAGTCGCTCCTTGCGGGCACCGCGCGCGTAGCATGCGCGGAAGAGAGCGGGCAGCCCGCTTTCCACGAACACCGCGGGCTCGGTACGCGCACGGATCGGGTCCAGGTCAATGCGCGGATGCACAGCGTGGAGCATCCCGCCCACGCGCGCGACGGGATCGTGCACCGCGACGCCGAGACAGCTTCCCAGCGCGTACGTGATCAGCGTCTCGCCCGGATCCGCGCTCACGTGCATCTCGCCGAGCCCGACCACCACCAGCCGTCGTGTCTGTGGCGCGGCGCGCCCGTTCTTCCTCAGGCGATATTCGACGTCCATTCAGGTCTCACACCCGCTGGTAGACGGCAGGCCGAACGTAGTGGAACGCGTGCTCCATCCCCGCCAGGCTCTCCGAGTGCCCGGTGAAGAGGTAGCCGCCTGGCCTCAGCTTCTCCCACAGCCGCTGGACGAGCGTCTGTTGCGTCGCCTTGTCGAAGTAGATCATCACGTTTCGACAGCAGATCAGGTCGAACGTGCCACGCATCGGCCAGTCGTCCATGAGGTTGAGCCGGGCAAAGCGCACGAGCCCGCGAATCTCCGGCGCAATCTCGTAGCTGCGCGGGTGCCGCGGCTGCACGCACCGGAACCAGCGCTGGCGAAGCAGCGGGTGAACCGGCTCGACTGCCTCCTCCGCATAGACTCCGCTCCGCGCACGGTCGAGCATACGGGCGGAGATGTCTGTAGCCAGGATGCGCGCATCCGTGTCCGTCCCCAGTGCATCCGCGAGAACGAGAGCCAGGGTGTAGGCCTCTTCGCCTGATGAGCAGCCGGCGCTCCAGATCGTGAGTGGTCGGTTTGTCGACTGCAGCTCCGGCAACAGCGTGCGCAGGAGCGTGAAGTGCTGTGGCTCGCGGAAGAACGCCGTCTTGTTCGTCGTCAGCGCATCGACGAGCCGGGCGACCTCGGCTTCCCCACCCGGCCGCGCGAGACAGGCGAGGTATGCGTCAACGTCCCAGGTATCGAGCTCACGCAGCCGGCTCGCCAGTCGCGACTGCACCAGGCCGAGCTTGCCCGCGTGCAGATGAATACCACTGCTGCGATGCACGAGCGCGCTCAGCGTGCCGAACTGATCGGGTGTGAGCATCATCGCTCCGGCTCGCTCCTGTACGGACGATTCGGTGACCTGCCGCGTCACACCGCGGGGGGTCCCGCGGCTTCCTTCAGCGCTCCCGTCATCTCCAGCGGCAGCGCTCGCTCCACGTCGAGCAGCAGTACGACACGCCCCGCGTACTGTGCAACGCCCAGCAGGTACTCGGTGTCGACGCCGTTGCCGAACTGCGGAGGATCGTCGATGCCGCCGGAATCGATTACCGCGACCTCGGCAACACTGTCGACGACCAGGCCGAGATCCATCGCGCGCGAACGGACGACGATGATGCATGTCCGCTGGTCCTGGTCGACCGCATCCAGCCCGAAGCGGATCCGGAGATCGACCACGGGGATCACGCGACCCCTGAGGTTGATCACGCCGCGAACAGCGTCCGGCATCCGCGGTATGCGCGTGATCGGCAGCAGCCCGATGATCTGCTGTACGGATCCGATGTCGACGCCGTACTCCGTCGAACCGACCGCAAAGAGCAGCCATTTCGAGCCGCCCGCGGCTGCGGCCCTCGAAGCTGCTGGCAGCGTCTGCGTTGCGACTGCCGCCGTGTCAGCCATCGCCGTCACGCTAGAACTCCTCGAGCGTGCGCAGGTCGTCTTCGTCGCTGAATGGGATTACGGACTCCGGCCTCGCTCCCGGGAGAGGTGTGACCCGTCCGTTCGGCTGAACGGTAACGCCACCACCCTGACGGCGAACCGAGAACCTGCGCGGCGACACGGTGCCGTGCCGGATCCCGCCGCCCTGCCACGATGCGTGGTCCGCGAGCCGGAACTCGCCCACAAGACTGCGCATGACGAGCGCCTGGCTCGACAGCTCCTCCGCCGCGCTCGCACTCTCCTCCGAGTTCGCCGCGGCCGTCTGTGTCACGGCATTGACCTGCTCGACCGACGACGTGATCTGCGCGATCCCGCCACTCTGCTGCTCCGCAGACCCGGCGATCTCGCCGACGACGCGACGGACCTGGTCCGCACGATCCGCGATTGCACGAAGCTGCTCTGCAACGACGCTGGTCAGTGCACTGCCATCGCGCGCACTGCCGATCGCATCCTCGATCAGCTCCGACGTCGTGCGTGCGGCCTCGGCGCTGCGGAGCGCGAGCGAGCGCACCTCCTCAGCGACAACGGCAAAGCCGCGACCGGCCTCGCCGGCCCGCGCCGCTTCCACGGCGGCGTTCAGGGCGAGCAGATTCGTCTGGAACGCAATCTCGTCGATCGTCTTCACGATCTTTGCCGTCTGGTCCGACGACGCGCGGATCCGCTCCATCGCCTCCGCGAGGCGCTCCATGCTCTGCACACCCTCGTGTGCCATGCCCCGCGCCGACTCCGAGAGGCGGTCGCACTCCTGCGCGTGCGCCGCACTCTGCCGCGTCATCGATGTCATCTCCTGCAGGCTCGCCGAGATCTCCTCGAGCGAGCTCGCCTGCTCACTCGTGCCATGCGCAAGCACCTGGCTGCCCGCACCGACCTGTGTGGCTGCAGACGCAACCTGGTCGGCAGACGCCGCGATCTGCGCGAGTGCCTCCTCCATGTGATCCATCGCGGCGTTCAGCGCGGCCTTGATCCGGGCGTGATCGCCCTGGTAGGTGCCACTCATCCGCACGGTCAGGTCCTTCGCCGCAAGACGCTCGAGCACCTGGACCGCCTCGTTCAGCGGCGCCGTCATGCCGTCGATGATCCCGTTGATTCCGGCAACGACGTCGCGGTATGCGCCATCGAAGCGCTCGACGTCGCCACGCTTCGCCAGGTCGCCCGCAACCGCAGCGTCAGCGAGGGAACGGGCCTCCGCGGTGACGCTGCGCACGGAGTCTCGAAGCGTGATGAAGGACCTGGTGAGGACGTCGCTCTCCGAGCGCGGCTCGATCGTGACATCGAGATTGCCGGCCGCAATCTCGACCGCTGCGTCCGCAATCTCCTTCTGGGCTGCGGCCATGCGACGGAACGATTCGGCCAGTCGGCCGACGTCGCCCTTCGATTCGAATGTCACCTCGATGTCGAGGTTCCCGCTGGCAAGACGGTCGGCGGCTTCCCGCATCTGGCCAAGCGCGTTCGTGATCGCCCGGCTCACGACATAGCCGAGGCCGAGCGCGATGGCCGTAGCGAGCAGGACGATGCCCCACATCGTCCTGCGAGCCTCGTCGAGCGCAGCGTGCGCCGCCTCGGCATCGGCATTGGCTGACTCGACCTGCAGCTCGACCAGCTGAGCGTGCAGCCGCTCCGCGTGCTCGCTGATCCGCATCATGCCGCCGATCCCGACGGCACCGGTGAGGGCGCACAGCAGCGCGACCACCAGGAAAAGCCCGAGGAGCGTCTGCGCAACGCTCAGGTCTTTCAGCCACCTGATCATCCCTGAACCCCTTCGTCGGGTGCTCTCGATGTCGATTGTCGCAAAAGCGGCGAGGGAATCCACGCACGTGGCGAGTCGCGTGCCAGTGCGGGCAGATGCCGCGCAAGTCCTTATGACGCAGTATCTTGCGGCCGTTCCTGGTCGGCGGGCAGTCCTGCGAAACCTGTCAGGAGGTCCTTACACTTTGCGCTAGCCGTTGCATAAAGCGATGTGGGAGCGGTGCTTGGGCGGACTGTCAGGCCACGGCTACATCTTGTCTGGAAGACCTGACACTTCGGGGGGCTCCGTGAGACCGTGGCGGCGGAGCTTCTCGTAGAGGGTCGCGCGGGAGATGCCGAGCAGGCGGGCGGCCTTCGCCCGGTTCCCGCCGGCGCGCTGCAGTGCCCGGACAATGAAATCGCGTTCTGCCGCGGCGAGGTACTCGGCAAGCGACCGGTTCTCCTCGGTGGCCTGGGGCGCAGCCCCACTGGCCGTGGGCGCACGTCCGCCGCGGACCTCGACCGGCAGCATGGCGGGGACGAGGATGTCGGCGTCGCCCGCGTTGAGGGCTGCGTGCTCGAGAACGCTGCGCAGCTCGCGGACGTTGCCGGGCCACGAGTATCGCAGGATGAGCTGGAGCGCCTCGGCCGAGAATTCGCGTGGACCGCGGCCCAGCTCGCGTCGCACGGCGGAGAGCAGGTGGTGGGCGAGGTCGGCCACGGCTTCGTCGCCGCGCTCACGGAGCGGCGGAAGCGTGATGACGTGTGGCGCGATACGGTAGTACAGGTCCTCGCGGAACTCTCCGGTGCGGATGCGCTCGCGCAGATCGCGGTTCGTTGCGGTGATGACGCGGACGTCGACGGAGATCTCGCGCGTTGCGCCGAGCCGCCGGAAGCGTCGTGTCTCGAGCACCTTGAGCAGCTTCGGCTGCAGCTCGGGTGCGAGGTCGCCGATCTCGTCGAGGAAGAGTGTTCCGCCGTGCGCGACTTCGAAGAGACCGCGCTTGGGCGCCTTTGCGTCGGTGAATGCGCCCTTCTCGTGGCCGAAGAGCTCGGAGTCCAGGAACGTTGCCGAGAGTCCTGCGCAGTTGATCTCGACGAACGGTCCATCGGCGCGCGGTGACAGCGAGTGCATCAGCTCGGCGAGCTTTCCCTTGCCGGTACCGGTCTCACCCTGCAGCAGCACGGTCGCTTCGACCGGCGCAAGCACTTCGACGCGCTGCGCAACGTCGCGCATGACGGGTGTATCGCCCAGCTCGGCGAATGCCCGCGCGTCGAGCTGGCGACGGCGCAGCAGATACTCGGTGCGACGTCGCAGGTCTGCCTTCTCGATCGCGCGACGCATGATCGCCTCGAGGTGCCGCAGGTCGAACGGCTTCTCGAGAAAGTTCTCCGCGCCGAGCTGCATGGCCTCGACGGCGGGTGCGACGGCGCCGTACCCGCTGAACATGATGACGGGAATGTTCGGATCGCGTTCCCTGATGATCTGCAGCACGGCGAGTCCGCTGATACCGGGGAGCTGCAGGTCGAGCAGCACGATGTCGAATGCGCCGCCGGAGAAGCTCTCGAGCGCTTCCTCTGCCGATGCCGCGACCGTGACTTCCCAGTCCGGTGGCGGGAAGGCCAGCTCGATCATCCGGCGGATCTCGGCGTCATCATCGACGACCAGCACACTGGCGCTCATGGCTTGCAAAGGTAGGAACCCGCGCGGCCAGCGAGCAAACGGGCGCCCCGCGCTGCGAGAAAATCGCCCGGAACGCCGCGGTGATCCGCGCGAAACGGGTCTGCCGGTCGCGCCCTCGTGGGAGCTGGCCCTGTCGTGGGTAGGGCCTACCCTTTACAATGGGCGCCGTCTCCGTTTCCGCCTGCTCGAGCAAATGACCGAACCTGCGCGAATCCTGGTCGTCGACGAAGACGCCGATCACCTCGATATTGTCGCAACCCTGCTCGATCATCACGGCTACCGTGTCGAGCTCGAGACGACGCCGGAAGCCGGGCTCGAGGCGGCTCAGCGCAACCCGCCGGACGCGATCATCACTGCACTTCATTTCGGCGGACTGCCGGCCGGCCTGTCATTCATCGACCGCCTGCGCGAAAGCCGGGAGACGGCATCGATCCCGATCGTCGTCGTCAGCTCGTTCACGGACATCCACGAGCGGGAGCTGCGGGCGCGCGGAGTACGCTGCGTCCAGAAGGGCGCGCACCTGGGCCGGATCGTCGACCAGCTCGACACGCTGCTGAAGACCGGGTGATGTGCGATGAGGTCCTACGGCTGGGAGCCGGCGTCCGCCCCGTTGTGCGCCGGACCGATCCGCCGCTCCACTTCTGCCGCGAGCAGCCGTGGCTCGATCGGCTTCGCGAAGTACCCGTCGCAGCCGACCGCGAACGCCATGTTGCGGTCCCCCTCCATCGCGAGCGCGGTAACGGCGATGACAGGGATCGATGCCGTGGCCGGATCCTGCTTCAGGCGCTCCGTCGCCTGGAAGCCGGTGACACGTGGCATCTGCAGGTCCATCAGGATCAGGTCCGGATGCTCGGCCCGGGCGACCCGGATTGCTTCCGCGCCGTCTGCCGCCCCGAGTACACGGTAGCCGAAGTGTGTCAGGGCCATCACGTAGACGGCCCGGTTGTCAGCGTTGTCATCGGCAACGAGCACGGTCAGCTCCATCACCCAGCTCCTCCGGGGGAAGGGATGCCCTGATATGGGGCAAGGGGCGTGCCCTCCCTCCAGGACGTTGCACCACGCCGCAACGCTTCAAATTCCGGCGTCTCCTGCTATTGTTCCGCCGACGTTCCCCAATACCCGGTACCGAATGGCACGGCTGGCACAGTACATCGGCTCCGCAATCCTGTGGTTGCTCTACTCCATCCTCGTGATCGTGTGGACGCCGTTCCTGGCGTTGCTCTTCGTCTTCACGGTCCCCTTCGATCCCGGCCGCTACACGGTCGGCCTCTGGTTCCGGCGTGCCGCAATTGTCGCGGTGTGGATGAATCCCTTCTGGCGGTTCCGGACGTCGGGCGTGCGTATCACGGATCCGCGCCGGCCCTACATCGCGGTTTCCAACCACGAGTCCTACGCCGACATCTTCCTCATCAGCCATCTGCCATGGGAGATGAAGTGGATGTCGAAGCAGGAGATCTTCAACATCCCGTTCATGGGCTGGATGATGCGCCTTGCGGGCGACATCCCTGTCCGTCGCGGCGAAGCGCGCAGTCGTGCGGCGTCGTTGCGCGAGGTGCGCGACCGGCTGTCGAAGCGGGTCTCGGTGATGATCATGCCGGAGGGCACGCGCTCGAAGACGTCGGAGCTGCTGCCATTCCGCGATGGCGCGTTCCGTGTAGCCATCGAGACGGGCACGCCGATCCTGCCGATGGCAGTCGCCGGTACCCGTCACTGCATGGCCAAGGGCTCGTTCCTGTTCGGTCGTGCGAACGCGGAGGTGCGGGTGCTGGAGCCGATCGAGACGGCGGGTATGACGCTCCAGGACGTCGGCGCGCTGCGCGATCGTGTACGCGACCTCATCATCCGCACGCGTGCTGAGCTGCAGCAGGAGCTGGGCATCGGCGCGCAGGGGCAGTAGGGACGTTGGGGCCGTGAGGGCCGCCCGAGCGTAAGGGCCGCCCGAGCGTTGGGGACGCAAGGGCCGTTGGGGCCGTCACGGGGGGCGTGCAGTGCAGAGTGGCGGACCCGCGTGTCGGGGGCGCAGCGGCTGGCCGAGCATCAGCCCAAGCCGCTCGGGTCCGGGGCAGGGCGGCTCAGCGCTCTACTGGCACGCCGAACGTTGTATCCGGCTGTTGGAGCCGGCGGATGCCGATACCCGTGCGTGGGTACGTCGCCGCGATGATCATCGCGATCAGCGGCCCGGTGTAGTTGAACACCGCCCACGGCGCGTACTCGAGGGTCGGTACTCCAAGCACGCCGGCCATGAAGACGGCGGAGACCGTCCAGGGCATCAGCACCTCGGTGATCGTGGCGGAGTCCTCGAGCGTGCGCGACAGGTTCTCCGGCGCGAGTCCGCGCCGCTCGTACGCTTCACGGAACAGGCCGCCGACGATGAGCGCGGTCACGCCTGCATGACTCGTCACTGCGACCATGGTCGTGCCGGAGAGGAGCGTTGCGCCGATCAGTCCGGTAACGCTCTCGACCGCGGCGAGCATACGCTGCAGCAGCAGGTCCAGGGCACCCGAGACTTCCATCCCGCCCGCCAGCAGGAACGCGGCGACGATCACGATGAGCGTCGATGCCATGGAGTACAGCCCGCCGCGCTCGGCGAGTCGCACAAACGCGTCACCTGCAGCTTCGCCGCCCGGAATCATCGTCACACGGAATCCTGTCACGATGGCCATGATGGCATCCCCGAGCGCAAACGGCTGCAGCAGCACACCGATCGCCAGCGCGATGATTACCGATGCCATGATGCCGAGCGCAGGCGGCGTACGGCGCACGATGCTGACCACCGCGACAACGAGCGGCAGCAGTACGACCGGCCCCAGGTGATAGAACCGGTCGATGTCGGTGAGCACTGCCGATGCCGTGTCCGTCATCCGGGTCGGGCCGCCCGTGATACGCGTGCTCAGGGCGTACACGACGAGCGCAATGGCGAACGACGGTAGCGTGGTGTAGAGCAGGTGGCGGACGTGTGTGTACAGCGGCACGCCTGCAGCGAGCGCGCATATGTTCGTGGTGTCGGAGAGCGGCGAGATCTTATCGCCGACGTACGCGCCTGATATGACTGCCCCTGCGGTCGCAGCTACGGGCGCTCCGAGCGCGGCCCCCGTGCTGACGAGCGCGACCCCGACGGTACCGACGGATCCCCACGACGTACCTGTGAACAGCGACATCGCTGCGGTCGCCAGGAACGCGGTGGGAACCAGCAGCTCCGGACGTACCAGCCGGACCCCCCAGTACACGAGGAAGGGAATCGTTCCGGAGAGCATCCACGATGCGATGAGGGCGCCGATGGCGAGCAGGATCAGCACGGCGGGCAGAACCTCGGCGAGCCTGCGCCCGGTCGCTTCCTGGATGTCGGTCCAGCTCGCGCCGTGGCGCGCCGCGGTCGCACCCGCGACTGCCGCTGCCAGCAGCAGCACCGCGACGAGCAGCTCCTGGCTCGCGCCGAACGCGATTGCGCACGCGGTGAACGCGACGAACATCGTCACGAGCGGCAGCAGCGCCTCCGTGACCGACGTGATCGTCCGGCGTTGCTGACCGCTCCTGCCCATCGGCTAGAGCTCGGTCCGGATCTCCCAGAGATCCGGGAATGCGGGCTTCAAGAGGGTCGTAACGAGGTATGCAGCGCCGGCGGAGCCGCCGGTGCCGGGCTTCGCGCCGATGGTCCGCTCGACCATCTTCACATGGCGGTAGCGCCATTCCTGCACGCCTTCGTCGAGGTCGACCAGCCGCTCGCATAGCTCGCGCGCGTTCGCGTCGCTGCGATACACCTGGAGCAACACCTTCTGCAGCTCGGGGTCGGGCTCGATCCTCCTGCGAACGTCGCGTTGCAGCTGTGCTGCCGGCACCGCATAGCCGGCGCGTGCCAGCCAGGCGAGGAACGCGTCCCAGAGCGTCGGCTGCTCGTACAGCTCCGTCAGGCGCTGCCGCGCCGCGGACCCTTCCGGGTAGTGTTCGACCGCGGGCAGCCGCTTGTTGCCCATCATGAACTCCAGCGCGCGGAACTGGAACGACTGGAAGCCGCTGCCGGACTCGAGCCGGTCCCGGAACGTGAGAAACTCGAGCGGCGTCATCGTTTCCAGGATGTCGATCTGTGCGACGAGCACCTTGAGGATGGTGAGGACGCGCTTCAGCGTGTGACGCACCCGGACGGTGTCGTCGTTTGCGAGCAGTGTCTGCATGTGCTGCAGCTCGTGCAGGATCTGCTTGAACCACAGCTCGTACGCCTGATGCACGATGATGAACAGCATCTCGTCGTGCTCGGGTCCGTTCGGGCCATCGGAGCGGGGCGTCTGGAGCGACAGCAGCTCGTCGAGGCGGAGATAGGTGGAATAGTTGAGTGGCTCGGCCATGAAGCGTCGTGCGGCGGGTGGATCCGGAGCGCAGCGTGCGCAGACCGTGCCGAAGCATAATGTCGGCACGGTCGTCCCGCGACTCCCGCGTCCGAACGTTCAGTGCGAGCGCAGTGCGTGCAGCGGATCGATGCGAACCGCGCGGCGGGCAAGAAGCAGGCCGGCCACCAGCGCAGTCCCGACCTGGACAATGGCAGCACCGGCGAGCGGCAACGGATCGGCGGGCGGCGCCCCCACTGCCACATCGCTCAGCGCACGAACGAGCGGCCACGCGACGATCAGCCCGATGAGCGTACCGAGGCCTGCCAGCGCCAGGGTCTGTCCCGCAACCGTGCGCAGCACCGAGGCGGGCTGTGCGCCGATTGCCACGCGAATGCCGATCTCCCGCGTCCGCTGCGCAACGGAGAACGCGATAACGCCCGCGAGTCCGACCGCGGTCACGAGCATGGCGACGCCTGCGAACAGCGTCATGAGCAGTGCGGTCAGGCGGTGCGGCGCGAGCCGGTCACCGCGGTGCGCTTCCAGTGATACAACGTCGGTGAGCGGCTGCTGCGGGTCGATCGCTGCGACCGCACTGCGCAGCGCACGCTCGAGTGCGAGCGGCCCGCCCGCGCCGCGCACGAGTACGCGCGCACCGATCCCGCCGTTGCGGTAGTGAGGTACGAACACGAGGTCGTGGTAGTCGCCGTCCAGTGTGAGTCGCACGTCACCCACTACGCCCACGACACGGCCCCACGAGGCGCCGCCATTGAAGGAAATGCGGCGGCCGATCGGGTCCTGTCCCGGCCAGTACCGCTCGGCCAGCGAGCGCGTAATGATGCCGACCGGCTCGGCGTCCTGCGCTTCGTCGTCGATCGTGAACGTTCGTCCCCGCAGGAGCGGCACGCCGAGCGCCTCGAAATAGCCGGCACTCGCGGTCATGGCGCCCACGGCGGGTGCTTCCTCTCCAACAACGGATCTGTCCTCGATCGCGAAGCTCACGTTCATGGCCGCGTCACCATTGAGCGGGAACGTGGAGCCGACGCCAAGCGCGTGAATGCCCGGCTGGCCCTGCAGCTCGCGCTCGAGCGCGTGGAAGAACTGACGTCGCGTTTCCGGCGAATCGTAGCGCGTCCAGTTCAGATCGAGCCGTGCGGTCAGGACGTCGCGCGCGTTGATGCCGGCGTCCACAGCCTGGAGGTGTGTGACGCTGCGGATCAGCATCCCGGCTCCGGCGAGGAGGACCAGCGACACCGCGACCTGGACCACGAGCAGTGTGTCCCGCACGCGCGTATGCGCGCCGCCGGTACTCGTGCGATCCGAGCCGCGTAGTGCGGTTGCGGCGCTGGTGCGCAGCGTCGACGCGGGCAGCAGCGCGGCGAGCAGGGCAGTGACGAACGAGACGACGACGGCGAACGCGATGACGCGTCCGTCGACCCCGATCTCGGCAGCACGCGGTGTGAAGCGGGCGGCAAACGCGGCGAGCAGATCCGTCGATGCCCGGGCGAGCAGCAGCCCGATCGCTCCGCCGGCGAGAGCCAGAACGACCGCCTCGGTAGCAAGCAGGCGCTTGATGCGACTGCGCGATGCGCCGAATGCCGTACGCACCGCGATCTCGGCGTCGCGGCGCAGCAGCCTGACGATCAGCAGGTTGCCCACGTTCGAGCACATGATCAGGAGCAGCAGACCCGTTGCTCCCGAAAGCAGCAGTACGGTTGTGCGTGCCGGGCGTGCAATCAGCTCGGGTAGCGGCACCGCGGCGATCCCGAACGATCGGTCCGCATCATAGGCCTCGGGATACTGCGCCTGCAGTCGGGCAGAGATGGTGCGCAGCTCCGTCATGAGCGCATCGTGTGACGTCCCGACCCGTACGAGCGCCAGCGCAGTGCCACGCGCCTGCCGGTTTTCCGCCCACCCGGGCCCGGCGCGGAACGGGCAGGAGCTCGTCGGCATGTACACGTCGTTCTCGTCCGGGTACTGCGGCAACGGCGGGAGCACGCCGATGATCGTGTGAATCCGGTCGTTCATCCGGAGTCCGGTTCCGATCACGCCGGGATCGCCGCCGTGTGCCCGCTGCCAGTACGTCCAGGACAGCAGCACCACCGGATCCGCCCCCGGCTGATCCTCGCCGGGGCGGAACAGCCTGCCCATCACGGGCGTCACCCCGAGCGCCTGGAAGAACGACGCGGAGACAACGCCAGTCTGCAGCCGTTCGGCATCACGTGCCCCAACGAAGGTGAAGGGCATCGAGTGGTACTCGACCACGTCCTCGAGAGCACTGGACTGCTCGCGGAAGTCGCGAATCTCGAGCGGGGAAAGGCCCGTAGTCTCTGACTGAGGCGTCGGCTGGTACAGCCGCACCACGCGGTCCGCGTTGCGCTGTGGCAGCGGTGCGAGCAGGACTGTGTCCAGCACGCTGAACATCGCTGTGCCTGCACCGATGCCGACCGCGAGGGTCAGCAGGACGGAAATGGTGAATCCGGGCCGCGCGCGAAGTCCGCGCACCGCCTGCCGGATGTCGTACAGCAGACCGCGCATTGGCACTCCTGTCTGAGCCGTTCCGATGAACGGTGTGCAGAAAGGGGCCGCCTGTCTGGAACGCGCGCTGCATGGATTGAACGGCCTTGATGCGGGATGGTGCGGGTTCACAGGAATCACGAACCGGTGGCGCTCCCGCCGGCCCCTGCACATCGTTCGAGAATGAGCGTACGGCTCCAGAACGGCTCTTTCTTCGGCAGCGCCGGACAGCCCGTCCGACTGGACGACATGCTCCTGGCCGAGACTTCGTACGGCGAGGGCTTCGTCGTGCCGCTGCACGCGCACGCGCACCCGTTCTTCTGCCTGCTGCTGGAAGGCAGGATGGTCGAGCACTTCGAGCGTCGCCGCGAAGTCCTCGGGCGTGGTTGTGCGTTCTTCCACCCTGCCGATGCCGACCACGCGGAGAGCTTCGAGGCGGGATCCGCGCGGCTGTTCAACATCCAGTTTGGCGGCGGATGGCTGGACCGCATGGCGGGTGTCGGTGTCGAGCTCCCGGTCGACCACCTGCCGCTCGCGGGCGGCCTGGTCCCATGGCTGGCGACGCGCCTGCACGAGGAGTTCCGGGCCGGCGGCGAGCGTCTCGTCGTGGAGGGACTGCTCCTGGCGATGATCGGCGCGGTGCTCAGGAAGGACATGACCCGGGAACGGCATGGTCCACCGGCATGGCTGCGGCGCGCCGCCACGATGCTGCACGATCAGCCTGGCGCCGACCTGCGCCTCGCCGAGCTTGCAGCTTCGGCGGGCGTGCATCCCGCTCACTTCGCACGGTCGTTCCGGGGGGCCTACGGTTGCACCGTTGGTGACTATCAGCGCCGGCTACGGGTGGAGCACGGCGCCCGGCTGCTGGAGTATTCGGCTCTGCCGCTCTCGCAGGTCGCGCTCGAGTGCGGCTTCGCAGACCAGAGCCACTTCACACGCGTCTTCCGACGCGAGAAGGGCGTCACGCCCGCCGTCTACCGGCGGATGCGACGCCCTTCCGGCTGATCGAATCGCGGCGGCGGTACTTCAGCCGGCCGCCGCGAGACATGCGATGCCGCGCAGGACCCGGACTGCTGACGGCTATTGCGCCAGGTTGCTCTCCCGCATCCCGGCCACGCGCGCCTCGATCCACTTTGCCAGCCCCGGATGCGGCAACAGCGCCTCCCCCGTGTAGATGACCGGCAGGCCGTCGAGGTCCCGCGGGAACTTCTCGTGGCTCACGGAGCCCGTCGAGATGAGAGCAGGCACGACAACGACGTCGCGGCCCGTCAGCTCGTGCTGCAGCGCGATGATCTCGCGCACCTGGCGCACGGCCTCGGCGCGCACCGGCGCAGGTGCGTCATCCCGCACCAGCCCGACCTTCACGTCACGGAACCCCGTGATCGCGGCAACGGTGTCCGCAACCGGCCGCAGGTTCTGCATCCACATCGCGTTGTCCTCGGCGCTGTTCGGACCGTGGCCGAGAATGAACAGGGCGTGCGACGCCGGATCGTCCGTCAGTGCGAGCGCGCGCTCCGCAAGCACACGGGCGACGTCGGGCGAGTCATCGATCGCCCTCGCGACGTACACCGGTACGCTGGTGGTCGGACGCTCGATCCCCGCCATCTGCAGATGATGCATCATCACCTCGTCGAGCTCGTCCACCTCGCCGGCGAGGTAGCGGATCTGCTCGTAGTGGCCGGAGTGCGACGACATCAGCATCGGCACGACGACGATGTACTCTGCGCCCTCTGCCGCCAGCTTCTGGACCACGTCCTGAAAGCGGTTCGTCTTCGCGCCCGGCCCCATCAGGTAGCTGACCGCCACCGGCCCGCCGGTGTTCACGAGCGCAGCCACCTTCTCGACCTGCGCATTCCACTCCGGGCCGCCGCCGTGCGCCAGGACGATCGTGCCGACGCGCGCGTCGGCGGGGATCGGCGCACGGGCCGCAGAACCTGGCTGAGCCGCGTGATGCGCGGGGGTGGTAGCGCCGTGCTGCGCATGACCGGCATGTCCGCCCTGCTGGGCGAGGACCGTCGACGGAATGAGGAACGACAGAGTGAGGAGCGTGCGGATCACGCGCATTGCATGACTCCCGTGTGTTGCGATGATGATCATGATCAGTTCAGCTCGCGCGCTCCGCGCCAGCCGATGCCCAGGTAGACCTGCCGGCCGAGGAAGCCGGGGTAGTCAGCGATCCTCCTGTCGAGGATGTTGTCGACGCCTGCGCTGAGCTCGAGACCCCAGGGAAGGGACTGCGCAATGCGGGCGTCGAGTCGGGTGAGCGCCGCCCGCTCCATGAGCGTGCCGTCCTCGAGGCGCGACGTCGGCGTTGTTCCCGTGTATGTCGCACTGACGTTTGCGCGCAGCCCGAACGCCAGGGCGTAGCCCAGCGAGCCGCGTGCGCTGTGCTCGGGCCTGCCCAGGAGAACCGCACCCGTATCGCGATCGCGCGCGCGCAGCCAGCCGTATCCTGCTTCCGCGCGAAGCCCGCCCCACGTCGCGCCCAGCTCGATCTCGGTGCCCCACGTCTCACCGTCGTCGATGTTCGCATACGTGTACGCAGCGAGGTCGCCTTCGCGCGGGAGCTCGGTCGTCTCGATGAAGTCGTCGAAGCGGTTGTAGAAGAACTGCACGCGGGAGTACAGCCGATCGCCACTCCACTCGATGCTGCCGCTCAGGTTCGTGGAGCTCTCGGGCCGCAGGTCGGGATTGCCTTCGACCCGGTAGCCGGCACCGGCAGCCGTGTTCAGGAACTCCATGTACAGCTCCTTGAACGACGGCGCGCGGAAGCCACGCCCGATCGACGCACGCAGCGCGAGTCGATCCGTGGGCCGCAGCATCGCGGCAATGCGAGGTGTGAAATGGGCACCCCACTGCTCGCTCCAGGACAGCCGTACGCCCGGCACGATGCTCCAGCTGTCACCCGCCCACGTCGCCTGCGCGAAGGGCTCTGCGCTGTGCAGCGTGCGATCGAACCCGACCACGCGATCGGAGTGGATGCCTTCACGTCGCAGCTCCACACCCGCATCGATCGCGAGAGCGTCTCCCGTGTAGGCGTACAGCAGCTCCGCCTCGAGCAGGCGCTGGATCTCCTCCTCGTCGTCGGGACTGGAGACGGGCTGAGGCAGCGTCGAGCGACGGCTCAGGTGTCGGAACTCCGTCGCGTACAGGGTCGGCGTGAAGCGGTGCGCACCGACTGTGTATACCGCGCCCGCACGGCCACCCCACTGCACGTTGTCGACGAAGTTATAGACGGGGCCCGTGCGCCAGCGCTGCCGCTCGTCGAGGACGAGCCCACCGACATTCAAGGTCAGCGCATCCGTTGCGTCCCACTGCACACGCGCGTTGCCGTCCCAGCGCGTTGCGAACGTGCCCGTCTCACCTGCGTGGCCCGGCACGAGCTCGATCGTACGGCGACCGCCGTCGACCGAGTACGCGGCGTCGCCAATGCCGCCGATCACGTTCGCCGTGACGTCCATGCGCCCGTACGAACCGCCCGTGACGTCGATGCCGCCCTTCCAGACGCCATGCTCCGGTGCGCGCGTGATGACGTTCACGACGCCGCCCATTGCATCGGAGCCGTACAACGTGGACTGCGGCCCCTTCACGACCTCGACACGCTCGATCATCGACGTCGGGATGCGCGACAGATCCAGGCTGCCCGACAGCCGGCCGATGAACGGCTGTCCGTCGAGCAATACGAGCACGCGCTCGGAGCCGAGCCCCTGGAGCATTACGCCCTGACCGACCGGATGGCCGCCCTCGACACTGACGCCCGTGCGCTCGATCAGGACGGCGGACAGATCCGGTGACCCGCTTCGTTCGAGCTCGTCGCGGCCGACGACCTCCGTTGCCACCGGCACATCCTTGAGCTGCTGCACACGACGGGACGCAGTGACCACCAGCTCCGACAGGGCAACGGGACGCGGCGTGAGACGCACGCGAACCGGTGCATCCGCGTCGGCGGGAACGGTGATCGTCTCTGTTGCGAAGCCGAGGTGCTCGATCACCAGCTCGTGCGGACCGACAGGCAGCACGAGACGCCATACACCATCCGCATCCGTGACCGTGCTGATTCCATGACACGCGGCACGCACCTCGGCACCCGCGACCGCCTTTGCGGCGCCAGCTTCGACGACACGGCCGTGCAGCACGACGCGCTCCTGCTGGTCGTGACCGTTGAGGGCGCTCTGCTGCGCACTGACCGCCGGCGCGGCCAGCATGAGCACGCAGCAGATCGCCCGCACGCGCGGCACGGCTCCCGTCCTCATGCTCAGCTCAGCGGCTCGTAGCGGAACGAGATCGTGCGCGCGTCGCCGGTCACGCTGTAGTAGCCGGTGATCTGCACCTTGTAGACGCGATCACCCGTGTCGATCAGGTAGACGTCGAACGTCGGGAAGATCGTGTGGAAACCGTCCAGGTTGTAACGGTACCACGGGTGCTCGACGAACACGCCGCCGTACGCATCTGCCCGGAACTGCGCCGAGGGAGCATCGCTCGGGTCGTCGATGTCCTCGAACGCCTCGTCCAGCGAGTGCAGCGCCGCGGCATTGCCGTCACCGCTCACGCCGCCGTTGATCCGGATCTCGAAGCCGTCGAGCACGATGTCCCAGTTGCTCGCGTCCGAGACCTGGCCCGTCGCAAAGTCGAAGTAGACCGGGCCCGAGCGACCGTCGAGAACGACCGTCTGCGCTGCACCCAGCGGCTCGCCCGCTGCCGGCTGCACCGCGAACTCGATCGTTACACGACCACCCGCCTGCGTCGCGTCCGAAATGTCCGTGACGTGGAACTTCGCGTACTCCGGGTTCTGGCCGGCACCGCGGATGCGCCAGACCTGCGAAGGATCAGCCGTGACCGTGTGCGTCTGGAAGTCGTAGCTGTACCACCCGGCAATCGCCGGATCCAGTACATCCGTCTCCCATGCCGCATCGTCCGTCGGAATCGACGCCGCCGTCACCGCCTCGAACGCGGCGAGCTGGTTCTCCGGCGTCATCCCCTGCACCTGTGCGTCCGTCGCGTTCGCGTTCTGGCAGATGCAGTAGCCGCGTACCTCGCCGGGTCCGGCCGCGCCGCCGTTCAACATCACGCGTGTGGCATTGAAGGCGATGTCCCACGCCGTCGAACTGTTCCGGTCCGAAACCGTCACCTCGCTCGCGGTCTCGCCCAACCGCACGAACGCCCACCGTCCATCCGCATCCACTGTCAGGACCTTGTCGTCCTGGGTCGGCGGGTCCGTCACGTCGTCGTCGGAGCATGCGGCCGCCCCGAACCCCACCAGACCCGCCAGGATCGCGGCCCGCAGTCCGCGTGTTCTATGAGTTCCCATGCTTAAATTCATTGAGTTTGAGACTCGTTCTCAACGGCGGGTGAAGTGTAGGGGTGTGGCGCTCCGGGCGCAAGCGGATATGGGACCGACAGATCGTCGGGAAATGGCGGACAGGATGGCGCGGGGCTGGTCAGACGCTCAGACGCAGGCTGCAGCCCAAGAGGGCGCTCGGACAATCGGTAGCCGGTGGGGCGGCCACGTCAGCGGTCGTATGCGCGTGGGCGAGGGCTGCGCCCGCGCCCGCACCTGCAGACAACGGGGCGGCGGCCAGGTCTACCGGCCGCCGCCCCGATCAAGTCGCCGCAGGGGGCGCAAAGACGTCCATGCACCCTGGCGGGGCGCTACCGCTCGATCACACCGCAGGCGATCCGGGCGCCTGAGTTGCCGGAGGGGTCCGTCACCATGTCGTCGGGGTCGGCATGGATCACGATGGCGGAGCCGTCGGCGTCGAAGAGCGAGCGGGTGTCACCGTCGGCGAGGGTGACGCGGTCGGTGGTCTCGCTGTAGCTGGCGGAGCCGTCGTCATCGACGTTGATGTTGGGCAGGTCGCCCGCGTGCGGGCCCTGCGGGTTCTCGAGCCCGTGCTGCGTGTTGTCGGGATTGAAATGGTCGCCTGCGGATGCGAAGGGGGTCCCGCCCGCGGGATCGCACTGGCCGACGCGATGGATATGGATGCCATGTTCGCCGGGCGGCAGGCCGAGGGCATCGATCTCGATGCGCACGCCGCCGTTGTCCTGCGAGAAGCGGGCGGTCGCCACGACGGTCCCGGCGGTGTCCCGCAGCTCGGCGCGCGCCGAGCCCGTGCCGGTCGCGTCCATGGCGCTGGTATCGGTGCCGAGCGTGTCGGGCATCAGGTCCGTATCATCCGCATCCTCGGCGGCGCATGCGGTCATCGCGAGGATCGCCGCGACGGCTGCGAAGCGAGTCAAGCTCATCAGATCCTTCCTCCGGCTGTCGGTTCACGATAGGTCAAGATGGGACGGCGCACACGGGATGCCAAACGGCTGCCCGGCGATCGTCGCCCTGTCAGTGTCGCGCCCTGGTGTCCGTTCTATTGAGAATCTACGCGAGGTTGCGGGCAGGGCCGCCTCTCTGGAGGAACGGGTCGCGGCTGCGTAACCTTCTGCGTACGCTCACGTGCGGGTTCATCGAAAGGAAGTCGAAGGAATGCGCTCTCTCAGGCTGGCTGTGCTGTTTTCTGCCCTGCTCGGTGCTGGCTGCAACACGTTCGGCACACGGGACCCATCGGAGGAGGCGCGGGTCCGACTGCAGGGGACGTCCGAGGTCGACCTCCAGCTGGTCACGTCGATCGAGTTCGGCTACACGGTCGATGAGGAGGGAAACCGGCAGACCGTGCTGATCAAGGCGGACACTGCGATGGTGCGCCCGCCCTACGACGAGGTATTCGATATCTCCTCGCGCGGGATCTTCCTCCTGCGTCTTTCGAATGCGAACCAGCAGACGGCGGACGTCACGCTCGAGGTATCGATCGATGGGTCACGCAAGGTGTCGCAGGAGCTGATCATCGGTGCGGACGAGGAGGGCAACCCCGGCACGTTCGAATGGGCGTGGCTGAACTAGGGATCAGCCGTCGATGAGGCGACCGGGTCGGATGGCGTCCGGCCCGAAGCGGTCGCGCAGGGTGTCAGCGAGGCGGGCGAGCTGCCGATCCCGGGCAGTCTCGCCCGCTTCCGTTTCCCCTTCGAAGAGCGCCAGCTGTTGCGCGCCTTCGTCATCGGTGAGCTGTGATGCGGCGACCGACAGCAGCCGGGCCGGCACCCTTCGGTCCTTTCGGACGCGGGCCAGCAGCTCGCGCGCGACCGCGAAGATCGCGCGATCCGACTCGAGCGGCTGTGCGACCGTTCGTCCTGCGCTCCGGTTGCGGAAATCGAAGTCGCGAACGCGGACGGTGATCGTGCGCGCGCGCACTCCGGTTGCCCGCAGATCCTGGCCGAGTCGTACCACCAGCGCGAGCAGCTCCCGCTCCAGCTCCGCGTCGTCGTCGATGTCGCGGGCGAAGGTTTCGTCGCGTGATACCTGCCTGGCGACGCGCTCGGGCTCGACCGGCCGATCGTCGATGCCGCGGATCCGGTCGTAGAGCCACTCGCCGCGGCGCTCGCCCAGTCGTCGAATCAAGCTCTCGCGATCCAGGCAGAGCGCCTGGGGCACGGTCACGAGCCCCATCGCGCGCAGCTCGTCAGCGAACACGGGGCCGACGCCGGGTATGTCCGCCAGCTTGAACCCCGCGAGGAATGCCTCCTCCCGGCCGGGCGGTACCACGTGCACGCCTGCCGGTTTCGCGCGCTCCACGGCGAGCTTGGCAACGAGCTTCGACGTCCCGCCACCGATCGAGACGGCGATGTCGGTTTCGCGCAACACGGCGTCCTGGATGCGCCGCGCCGTGTCGGCCAGCGGCTCGTCGTTGTAGAGTCGCTCGGTTCCGCCGAGGTCGAGGTACGCCTCATCGATCGATGCGGGCTCGACGAGTGGTGCGAAGCGCTCGAGGACGGCGCGTACGGCGCGACTCTTCTCGCCGCAGAGCTTGCGTGGAACCGGGACGACCTTCGCCTGGGGACACAGCCTGAGCGCGCGCGCCGTCGGCATGCCGGAGCGAACCCCGTACACGCGCGTTTCGTAGGACGCGGACGTGACGACGCCGCGCTGGTCCGCAGTGCCGCCGACAAGCAGCAGCCGCTCGCGGCCTGCGCCGTCGGGATCGGCAATGCGCGCGCACTGCACGAAAAACTGGTCGCAGTCGACCAGCAGAATGCGCCGGGGCGTGCTCATCGACACGTCGGTGAAGCGTGTACCGTCATTCCATTACGGGGCAGGTCGCAGTGTTGCGCCGTGCGTACCCCGCTCCAGCATCGCCGTTGCGCCCGCTGCCCGCCAGAATACATCTTCGCGCGTCGGTGCGCCCACCCGGCGACTGGGGCTCTTCAACTCCGAATCAACGTGGCATGCCTGGAGGGACGATGCAGGAAGCGACGGCGCTGCTGAGCGATCCCATGCAGGTCTTCGGCTTCCTCGCGGGCCTCATCGCGCTCGTGTTCTGGCTGAGCGAGGTGCCCCGCTTCAGGAAGCTGTTCGAGGTCCTGCCGCCCGTCCTCTTTGCCTATTTCCTCCCCACACTCGCGACGACCTTCGGTATCACGCCGGCCGAGTCGCCGGCGTACGACTGGATGCGCGCGTATCTGCTGCCGGTCGCCCTCTTCCTGCTCATGATCACCTTCGACCTGCGCGCGATCATTCGGCTCGGCAGGGTCGCGCTGATCATGATGTTCACGGGCACGGTGGGCATCGTCATCGGTGCACCCATCGCATTCGCAATCTTCGGTGGCTTTCTCCCGGACAATGCATGGCAGGGATTTGCGGCGCTTTCCGGAAGCTGGATCGGCGGATCCGCCAACATGGTGGCAATCGCAGAGTCCGTGGGGCTGCCGCCGGCCGAGCTCGGCCCCTTCATCGTGGTCGACACGGTGGTGGCCTACAGCTGGATGGCGCTGCTGCTGTTCCTGAGCAACTTCCAGGACCGCTTCGACCGCTGGAACCGCGCGGACCGAACCGCGATCGAGGAGACGAACCATCGCCTGCAGGAGCTCGATACGAAGCGGCACGCGCTCGATCTGCGCATGGCGCTCGTCATCATCGGCATCGCGTTCGCTGCTGCCGTGCTCGGCATCGCGCTCGGCGAGCGGATGCCACCTGTCGGCAGACCCACGATCATCAGCAACACGACCTGGGCGGTACTGCTGGTCGTGACGGCCGGGATCATCCTGTCGTTTACCCCCGTGCGACGGCTCGAGGAGTGGGGGGCGTCACGCTTCGGCTATGCGGCGCTGTACCTGCTGATCACTGCGATGGGCGCGCAGGCCGATCTCAAGGCCGTTCTCGCTGCACCACTCTACCTCGCCGCAGGTGTGCTCTGGCTGGCGATTCATATCGGACTGCTCTTCCTGGTCGCCCGACTCGTGCGCGCACCACTCTTCTTCGTTGCGACCGGCAGCATGGCCAACGTCGGGGGCGCTGCGTCTGCGCCGGTGGTCGCGGGCGTGTATCACCCCGCCATGGCGCCGGTCGGCCTGCTCATGGCCGTTGCGGGGTACGTCCTGGGGATCTACGGCGGCATCCTCGTGGCCGCCATGTTGTCTCGCCTCGCAGGCGCCTGAGGACGGGAACGACAAGCGCGCCCGTGTGGGGGCGCGCTTCGTGTCAGAAAGGAGCTGCGTGCACGCGATCAGTTGACCGTTACCGTGACGGGCACGCTGAAATGCATGTGCGAGTTGTGAATGATCCGAAGCTGGAGCGAGGCAGTGCCCGGTGCGGTGACGAGCGTACCCTCCAGGTTCGAGAGCGGCGAGTAGCGCGCCACCCCCTGGTTGCTCGAGGTGATCTGCAGCTCGTAGTCGATCCCCAATGACACCATCCGATCATTGGAGTCGCGCACGCTGATCGTCACGTCGTGCGTGCCCTCATCGATCGTGAGTGTGCCCGTCTGGGTTTCGCGGAGCGTGGTCGACTCGTTGCCGACCCTGAGAACGACCTGCTCGATGTCTACCTCGAGGCCGGGACCGATCGCATCGTCGCAAGCCGCAAGTGCGACCGCCGCAATGAGAACTCCCGCCGCCCGGCACAGCCTTCTACTCGATTTCATACTCGCCTCGGACTCTCTCGCCGCACGTCCCGGATCAGACGCGTCAGAAGCTCAAACGATACAGGACGGATACCCCGATCCCCGGCTGCGGCATGATTTCCTTGATGCGCGACAGGTGATCGCGGTACTCCGTGTCGAACAGGTTGTCGACGCGCAGCGTCACCGTGTGCAGCCGCCCACCACGCAGGAATCGGACACCTGCCGTCAGGTCGGCGATCGCGTAGGCTGCCGTCGGCTCCTCGAAGTCGCCGGTGCGGTCCTGTTTCGCCGCGAAGCGGCCGCCGACACCGGCGAACCAGTCGGGGGTCTCGTACCGCAACGCCAGCCGGCCGTTCGCGGGGGGAATCAGGGGCGGGTGCCTCGACGCCTCGACGAACGTCGTGTCGCCATCCTCGAACACGGGGATCGGCGCCCGGTCGTTTGTGAACTCCGCGCGTACGATCGAACCGGTCGCCTCCAGGACCAGACGCTCCGTCACGCTCCAGTCGAGCCCGCCCTCGATGCCGACGAAGCGCGCATCCTCGTTCGTGTATTGGAACAGAGGCAGACCGTCGGCCCCCTCGACGGTGCGACCCCGGCTCGACGGAAAGACGTAGCCATCGAGCTGGTTGCGGAAGGCAGCGAGCTCCGCCTGCAGCCGGCTGCCACGGTACCGCACGAATGCGTCAATGCCGGTTCCGATCTCCGCCTCGAGCTCCGGGTCGCCCACATCGAATGAGTTCGCGGCGAGGTGCGGGCCGCTGGTGTACAGCTCGTTGAAATCGGGGGTGCGGTACGCGCGCGCGACGCTCACACCGATGCGCACCGGGTCACTCACCTCGTACAGCAGGCCGAGCGAGCCGGAGAACGCGCCGAACTCACGATCACGCACAGGTACGAGCACACCGCCAACATCGATCGACGTCGTGCCGCGGGGCTCGTAGCGCGCGAAGTCGTAACGAGCGCCCGCCTGGAGCCGGAGGGGCCCCGTTCCCACCTCCTCGACCACGAAGACCGCGGCGGAGTAGTCGCGGGTGGAGGGCGTCGACAGCTCTCCACCGGTCTCGATGTCGCGGTACTGCGCGCTGAAACCGACTGCACCGGTGCTGATCGGCCCGAGTCCGCCATGGCGGGCAAGCACGTTGAGCCCCGCGACGTCCTGGAAGAACTCCGTGCCGATCTCGCCGCCCTCTTCGATCTCCCGGTGCGTATAGTTCGTGTAGCTGCCGGTGATCTCGATCTCCTCGAAGAGTGCAACGTCGTGGAGGTCCAGCTCGGCGCGCGCCGAGTGGCGCCGCATCTCGACGTGCACGTTGTGCGCGTGTGCCTCCTCTTCCTCCTCCTCACCGTCCCCGTCGTGATGCTCGTGCGCGCCGTCCGGGATGCCGTAGCGCGAATCGAAGAAGCGGTAGCTGCCGCCGAAGTGCGCGGTGCCGATGCGGCGGCCGATTCCGGCGGCCAGGTTGAACGCGCGCGTGTCCGTGTTGTCCAGCGTGCCCGCGGGCGTCGACACGTCGCCCGAAGCACGTCCGCTTCCCTCGAAGCGGGCCGCCCACCGGCCGATCGGCACGACACCGAAGCCACCGATGGTGCCGCCGGTGTTCACGCTCTGCGCCTGCGCGACGACCGCACCGTGGAAGTGGTCGGGCACCGTGCGGGGCACTTCCTCGCGTACGACATTCACAACGCCGCCCAGCGCGCTGCTGCCGTACAACAGCGACATCGGGCCGCGAACCACCTCGAGACGCTGCGCCGTCAGGGGGTCGATTGCGACGGCGTGGTCTGCGGAGGTCGAGGACATGTCACCGCTGCGGACGCCGTCCTCCAGCATCACGATCCGATCACCGCCCATCCCGCGGATCACCGGTCGCGCCGTCGCGGGTCCCATCCCGGTGACCGCGACGCCCGGCTCGTCCGCCAGTGTCGCGGCAATCGTTGCATCGAGCTTCCGCTCCAGCTCCGCCGCCGCGACCACCGATGTGGGGCTGAGCACATCCTGACCGGCGCGTGAGGTGATCGTTCCCGTCACCACGATCTCCTCGAACTGCACCGCCGCAACCTGCAGCTCGATCCGGACCTCGGCCGGTCCACTGCCGTTGACCTGGACGACGACCTGGCGCGGAGCGTAGCCGATCCGCTGGACCTTCAGTGTATGAGTCCCGGGGAGCACGCCCGTGAAGGCAAAGCTGCCGTCGACGCCGGTCGTCTCGCTGCGGTGCGACTCGACCAGCTCGACATGCGCCGCCGCCAGCGGCCCACCGCCAGCCTCCGCGACCACCCCGACAATCGTCCCCCGCTCCTGGCCCACGGCATTCCCGGAAGGCACCAGCGCCGCCACAGCCAACGCGAACGCAACTGCAGTACGGATCATGATTCTCCCTGAAATCGGCACAAAATCCGGCTTTGAAACCTTTCCGGCGCGCCACGCGTCTCACAACGCGACAAGGCATCGGCCGAGCCGACGTCGCGCCCGCGCGGCTGCTTACACGCCGCGACGCCCGTCGGGTCCGTCGTCCGCCGCCATGGCAGGTGCCTGAGTGGCTGAGAACGGTTATCATATAGCCAATCGGACCCGCGCGTGGGAAACTCGTGAGGAGCAAGTTGCACCGCCGGATCGTCAGTCTGCTTGCTGTCGTCGCATTCGGTGCGACGGCGGCCGCGGATGCGTACGGCCTGCACACCTGTCCCCACCACGACGCCGCGCCCGAAGTCTCACAGCAGCACCACGCGCACGACGGTGCCGGGACATCCGCACCATCGGGTGACCATGACGGTCACGGACCGTGCAGCTGCGTGGGTGAGTGCAGCGCGAATCCGCCTGCAACGCCACTGGCGAGCTCACCCGTCACCGCGCTTCCTCTTTCGGGCACCTCGTCGGTCGTGGTGCAGGCGCAGGCGCAGCCCCGTGCCTGCACGACGCCGTACCTCCTACCCTGGGCGAACGGACCGCCTTTCTCCGCTTCACGGTGAGCCACTGATGCCGCGCGCACGGTGTGCGCGGCGGACTGACTGAAGCGGAGACAGACATTCCGATGACAATCCATATCTGTACGCGGACGCGGTTCGCGTGCGCGCTCGTCATGGCAGTCGCGGCAGCGGCGCTGCCGGCCATTGCTGCGGCCCAGGAGACCGGTACCCTCGCGGGTCGCGTTACGACATCAGACGGTGCGGCCGCCGTCCGGGGAGCCCAGGTCACTGTCGGAAATCGCGGTACGGAGACCGACGCGCAGGGCGAGTTCCGCCTGGAGCTGCCTGCCGGGACGCACACGGCCACGTTCACGGCACCCGGCCACAGCGCCTTCAGCCGGGACGTAACCATTGTGGCGGGGCGGACGACATCGGTCTCGGTGGTCCTCGAGGTCACTGCCTACGCGCTGGATGAGCTCGTGGTCACGACCAGCCGCGAGGAGCGGCGGAAGGCGGAAACGCCGGCATCGATCGGCGTCGTATCGAGTCAGCAGATCCGCGAGTCGCATGCGACCCATCCGTCCGAGCTGCTCAACCATGTTGCGGGCGTGTGGGTCAGTGTGACGGGCGGTGAGGGCCACATGACCTCGATCCGCCAGCCGAAGACGACGAATCCGGTATACCTCTACCTGGAGAACGGCGTCCCGACCCGGTCGACTGGCTTCTTCAACCACAACGCGCTGTACGAGGTCAACGTCGCGCAGGCGGACCGCATCGAGGTGGTGAAGGGTCCGATGACTGCCCTCTACGGGAGTGACGCGATCGGCGGGATGGTCAATGTACTGACGCGATCTCCCGGCAGTGCACCTGGTGTGGCCGGCTCTGTCGAGGCAGGCGGCCACGGCTACCAGCGCCTGCTCCTGGCCGCATCCACCGGGGACGAGACGAATGGCATCCTCGCAGAGGCGAACTTCACGCGGACGGACGGATGGCGTGAGGGCACGGGCTACGACCGCGCGAGCGGCACGCTGACATGGGAACGCGCGCTCGGTGAAGGTCACCTGCGCACCGTCGCCTCGTTCTCCATGATCGACCAGCAGACGGCCGGCGCATCCGCGCTTTCGCTGGACGACTTCCGCAATCAGCCGAAGCGCAACTACACGCCGATCTCGTACCGCGACGTCCGCGCGTTCCGCGCGTCGTCGGCGTACCGGCGTGCGGGCGATTCGTGGTCGCTGGATGCTACGGGGTTCGTCCGCTGGAACGACATGGAGATGCTGCCGAACTGGTCGCTCACGTATGACCCGGCGATCTCGAAGACCGGCCACTCGTCGGTCGGCGCACTGCTGCGCGTTCGTCATGACGTCGCACCGATTGCGGGCAGCCTCACGTTTGGCCTCGACGCCGAGTACAGCCCGGGTGAGCACCGCGAGTGGGCGGTCCAGGCGACGCGGACGGATGGGATCTTTACGGACTATGAGCGCGGGGACGTGCTGTATGATTACGACGTCACGTTCAGCGCGCTTTCGCCCTATGTTCAGCTCGTGAGCTCGCCGCTGTCGGTGCTGCACCTGACCGCCGGGCTCCGGTTCGACCGGCTCGCGTACGACTACGACAATCCGCTCGGCGAGCTGCAGGAGGGCCGTCACCGCCGGCCTGCGAGCACGAGCGTCAGCTACACGCACCTGTCACCGAAGGTCGGCGCCACACTCGAGCTGACCCCGTCGCTGAACGTGTTTGCAGCATACGGCCACGGATTCCGGGCGCCTTCCGAGGGACAGATCTTCCGCCAGGGTCGCGCGACCAACACGCTTGCGCTCGAGCCCGTCAAGGCGGACAACCTGGAGGCCGGCGTACGCGCGCGTGTGCTCGGCGTGTCGCTCGAGGCGGCCGTCTACCGCCTGGTGAAGAGTGACGACATCCTCAGCTTCACACACCCGGATGGCACGACGGAGACCGTGAACGCCGGTGAGACGCTGCATCGTGGCGTCGAGCTGGCGGCATCGGCGACACTCGGACAGATCCTGGACGTGTCGGCCTCGTACACCCGCGCGACGCACCGTTACGAGGAGTGGCTGCCGAGCGAGGGCGTCGATTACTCGGGCAACACGATGGAGGATGCACCGCGCACGCTCGCGAGCGCCTCACTGGGGATCCGACCGCCGTTCCTGGCCGGCGGGCGCATCGCGCTGGAGTGGTCTCACGTCGGCGCGTTCTGGATGGATCCGGCGAACACGCACCGGTACGACGGTCACGACCTTCTGCATGTGCGCGCACAGCAGCCGCTGCTCGACCGGCTTTCGGTTTTCGCACGAGTGCACAACGTAACGAACGAGCGCTACGCGGAAACGGCAGCGTACACCGACGCCCGCGGGCAGGAGTACGCCCCCGGCATGCCGCGCACCCTGTACCTCGGACTGGAGTGGAACGGAGGAAGTCGATGAGGCGTGGCATCCGTATGCGACGTCCACGCGCAGCGCTCGGTGTGAGCGCCGTGCTCCTTGCGGCCGCCGCGTGCGAGCGTGCACCTGCAACGATCGATGATGCGATACTGGTGGCGGCCGGCGATGCGCACTCGCCGACCGTCGCGGTTGCACCGGACGGCACCGCATACGTCGCGTGGGTGAGCGGCGACGAGGAGTTCGAGGTCCTGCTCTCCCGGGCCGGCGAGGAGCCGGTCCGCGTGAACGACGTCCCGGGCGACGCGGCGCCACATGCGCAGGCGCCCGCCCAGGTCGCGGTCGGGCCCGAGGGCAACATCTACGTTGCGTGGCAGAACAACACGCCGATCGAAGGACGCCGCTTCCCTGCGAGCGACCTGCGCTTCGCGCGCTCGGTTGACGGCGGAAGGACCTTCGAGCCCGCGATCTATGTGAACGACGACGCCGGCGGTGTGCCGGCGTCGCACACGTTCCACGATGTCGCGGTCGCAGAGGACGGGACCGTGTACGTCTCCTGGATCGACGGCCGCCTTCGGGCCCACGCGGAAGCGGGCAGCCGCGCGGACGGCGGGCACGTGCATGGCGACGGCCCCGGCCCGGAGATCCGTGTCGCACGCTCGCGAGACGGCGGCCGCAGCTTCGAGCCCAGTGTCGTCGTCACGTCGAAGGCCTGCCCGTGCTGCCGGACCTCGCTTGCCGTTGCCGGACAGGACGTCTACGTCGCGTGGCGTGACGTCAACGACGACAACATTCGCAACATCGTCGTCGCGCACTCCGCGGACGGCGGCAAGACCTGGAGCGCGCCGCGCGCCGTGCACGAGGACGCGTGGCAGATCGACGGCTGCCCGCATGCGGGACCGTCGCTCGCGGTCACTGCGGACGGGCGACTCCACGTCGCATGGTACACGGGCTCGCCCGAGCGGCCGGGGATCTATCACGCCGTCGCGCGCGAGGGCCTCGAGTTCGGTGAGCCGGCCCCGCTGCTCAGCGGTCTGTGGGTCCCGCCGTCGCTCGTCGACCTCGCCGCCGCGGGCGGGTCCGTGCTGGCGGCCTGGGACGATCGGCGAGCGGAGGTTCCGCGCGTGAGCTTCGGCACAGCCCCGTCCGGTACACTGGCCGCCGGCCTGGCGGCCGGTCGACCGGAACGGGCCGAGACGGATGGCATCGCGCCGTCGCTCGCCGCTCGCAATGGCCGCTACGCGCTGACGTGGCTGCGCGGCGACTCGGTGTTCGTGCGCACGGGGGCAGCACGATGAGGAGAGCCGGCCTCGTTGCTTTCTGTCTCGCCATCCTCCTCGCCGCGTGTGGCGATTCCGCGAACGAGTACGCGCCGCTGCAGCGTGGGGACGAGGCGCCTGCGTATGGCGCCGTATCGCTCGACGGAGACTCGGTCGCGCTGGCATCCCTGGCAGGACGACCGGTCCTCCTGAACGTGTGGGCGACGTGGTGCCCGCCCTGTCGGGAAGAGATGCCCGCCCTGCAGGAGCTCCACGACCGCTACGACGAGCGCGGGCTGGCCGTGGTCGCGGTCAGTCTCGACGCCTCCGCCGCGGACGCTGCGGCATTTGCGCGCGAGCTGGGGCTCACACTGCGCCTGCTGCACGACCCGGCAGGCCGTGTGACACGGACCTTCCGGACGACCGGCGTCCCGGAGACCTTCCTGATCGGCGCCGACGGGCGGATCGTGCGTCGCTGGATCGGCGCATTCGACCCGCTGGCCGACGACGTCATCGCCAGCGTGGAGGGCGCGCTCGACGAGGCCTGATCACCACGGTGATCGGTCCAGCCGTGCGCTCCCGGTGATCGGTCCAGCCGTGCGCTCCCGATGATCGGCCGGGCCCAGTGAGCATCGTCTGACGGGATCGGCCATCCCGGTCGAATGCGCGTACCGCGTGCTGCTGCAGTGCTGGCGGCCGCGCAGTCGCCGTCCATCGAGCCGGACGGGAGGCCACGTCGGGTCGCACCGCCCCATCTCCTGCCTCGGCGAACCTCCAACGCAGGGACCCGATCGGGGTACCATCGGTGCGCGTTCGTGCGCGCTCGCATTTTTCGGAGCGTCGCCTAATCTTAGCGCGGCTGTCGTCCACCCCTCAGAGAAGAACGATGAAGACCATACAGGATGCGCTGCCTCTGTCCGGGCACCCGTTCACCCGCCGGCACATCGGGCCGGGGCCGGAAGAGGCGCAGGCGATGCTCGACGCACTCGGCTACACGTCACTGGACGCGCTGATCGAGGATGCGATCCCCGCGAACATCCGCTTCCGCGGCTCGCTCTCGATCGGTGACGGTGCGAGCGAGCTCGAGGCGCTGACCGAGCTGCGCGCTCACGCGGATCGAAACCGCGTGCTGCGTTCCTACATCGGGCTGGGCTACCACGACACGTTCACGCCGCCGGTCATCCAGCGGAAGGTGCTGGAGAACCCGAACTGGTACACGGCCTACACGCCGTACCAGGCGGAAATCTCGCAAGGCCGTCTCGAAGCACTGCTGAACTTCCAGACCGTCGTCATCGATCTGACAGGACTCCCGATCGCGAATGCGTCGCTGCTCGACGAGGGCACGGCCGCGGCGGAGGCGATGCAGCTCGCGCACGCGGCGGTCGGCAAGCGCAACACGATCTTCGTCTCGGATCAGTGCCACCCGCAGACGATCGAGGTCGTGCGCACGCGCGCGTCGGCGCGCGGCTACACGCTCGAGGTGGGCGACGCAGCAACCGCGCAGTTCAGCGACGACGTGTTTGCCGTGCTGCTGCAGTACCCCGGCACCGACGGGGTGGTGATGGACTACAGCGACGTCGCGCAGCGTGCGCACGATGCCGGTGCACTCGTGATCGCCGCGTGCGACCTCCTCGCGCTCGCTCTGCTCACGCCGCCCGGTGAGTGGGGCGCGGACATCGCGGTCGGCAACTCGCAGCGCTTCGGTGTGCCGCTCGGCTTCGGCGGACCGCACGCCGCGTTCCTTTCGACGAAGGACGAGTACAAGCGGCTGATCCCCGGGCGGATCATTGGTGTCTCGACGGATCCGCAGGGGAGGCCCGCGCTGCGGATGGCGCTTCAGACCCGTGAACAGCACATCCGCCGTGAGAAGGCGACGTCGAACGTGTGCACGGCCCAGGTGCTCCTCGCCGTAATCGCGAGCTTCTACGCCGTATACCATGGCCCGGAGGGACTGGAGCGCATCGCGCGACGCCTGCACCGTCTGACCGTCGCTCTCGCAGACGGGCTGCGCGCCGCGGGCTTCACGCTTCGCCATGACACCTTCTTCGACACGATTCGTGTCGCGACGGGCGGCCGGCAGAAGCAGATCATCGACGCTGCCCTCGAGCGCGGAATCAACCTGCGCGCTGCGGGAGAGGACGACGTCGTCGTCGCCCTCGACGAGACCGTGACTCTGGCCGACCTCGCCGACGTGCTGGCCTCGTTCGGCGTGGAGGCGGACGCGGAGTCGCTGTTCGAGAAGGCCGACGACCGCTACGACGCGCCACTCGCACGCACGAGCGATTACCTGACGCATCCCGTCTTCCACCGCTACCGGTCGGAGACGGAGATGCTGCGCTACATCCAGCGGCTCGAGTCGAAGGACCTGTCGCTCACGACGTCGATGATCCCGCTCGGCTCGTGCACGATGAAGCTGAACGCCGCCTCCGAGATGTACCCGATCTCCTGGCCGGGCTTCGCGCGGCTCCATCCGTTCGCGCCCGCGGACCAGAGCGAAGGCTACCGCGCAATGTTCGCGCAGCTCGAGGGCTGGCTCGCCGACATCACCGGCTTCGATCGCGTGTCACTGCAGCCGAACGCGGGCTCGCAGGGCGAGTTCAGCGGTCTGATGGTGATCCGGGCGTATCACCACGCACGTGGCGAGGCGCAGCGCAACGTCTGCCTGATCCCGCAGTCGGCGCACGGGACGAACCCGGCAAGCGCCGTGATGGCCGGGATGAACGTCGTCGTGGTCAGGAGCGACGAGAATGGCAACATCGACATCGACGACCTGCGCGCGAAGGCAGAGAAGCACAGCGAGACGCTCGCCGCACTGATGGTCACCTACCCGTCGACGCACGGGATCTTCGAGGAAGGGATCCGCACGATCTGCGAGATCGTGCACGAGCACGGCGGACAGGTCTACATGGACGGCGCGAACATGAACGCCATGGTCGGTCTCGTCCGGCCGGGCGACATCGGCGCCGACGTCTGCCACCTCAACCTGCACAAGACCTTCTGCATCCCCCACGGCGGCGGCGGTCCGGGGATGGGTCCGATCGGCGTCGCGAAGCACCTGTCGCCGTACCTGCCGGGCCATCCGCTCGTGGAGACCGGCGGCGAGCACGGCATCGGACCGGTCTCGGCGGCACCGTGGGGCAGCCCGTCGATCCTGCCGATTTCCTGGATGTATATCCGGATGATGGGCAGCGAAGGCCTGACTGACGCGACCCGGTTTGCGATTCTCAACGCCAACTACGTCGCGCACCGACTGCGCGAGAGCTATCCGGTGCTCTACACGGGTCGCAACGGCCGGGTCGCACACGAGTGCATCATCGACCCGCGGCCGCTCAAGCAGAGCGCCGGCGTGGAGGCGACCGACATCGCGAAGCGTCTGATGGACTACGGCTTCCACGCGCCGACCGTCAGCTTCCCGGTCGCCGGGACACTGATGATCGAGCCGACGGAGTCCGAGTCCAAGGAAGAGCTGGATCGCTTCTGTGACGCGCTGATCAGCATCCGCGAGGAGATCCGCGAGATCGAGATCGGCGTCGCCGACCGCGAGGACAACCTGCTCAAGAATGCGCCGCACACTGCCGAGGTCGTGATCAGCGACGACTGGTCACATCCGTACGGGCGCGAGCGCGCGGCCTACCCGGCCCCCTGGACCCGGGTCCACAAGTTCTGGCCCGCGGTCGGCCTGGTCGACGCCGCCGCCGGCGACCGCAACCTGGTCTGCGCGTGCCCGCCGGTGGAGGAGTACGCGACGATCGGGTGAGGCGCATCAGGGTCCGGCGCCCAGGCGCGGGGGCTGCGGTAGCCGGGAGGGCCAATGAGAAGGGGGCGGCCGTCGGATGGAGTGTCCGGCGGCCGCCTTTGGTTTGAACGGTCCGGCCAGGCGGCAGCACCCGCCAAAGCGTCTGTCTGCGCCACCACAGCGCCCTCCGCGACTCCGCGGTGGACTCTGCGTCCGAAAGCCTCAGTCCGATCGAGCGAACGCTGCGTCGAAGGCCTGCGCGCCGGGCGTGAAGTCCATCCGTCGCACGAATGCACAGGCCTCGCGCGCCCCGTGCTCGCGGTCCATCCCCGCATCCTCCCACTCGACGGACAGCGGCCCCGTGTACCCGATGCGGTGCAGCGCACGTATCACCCGCTCGAAGTCGACCTTGCCGCGGCCGGGCGAGCGGAAATCCCACCAGCGGCGGCCGTCGCCGAAATCGAGATGCCCGCCGAAGACGCCGCTGTCGCGCGGCGCGTCCGACCACCACGCGTCCTTCACGTGCACATGGCGGATGCGCGGCGCGAAGCGCTCGATGAGCGCTACGTAGTCAACGCCCTGGTAGCCGAAGTGGCTCGGGTCGAAGTTGAAGCCGAACGCCGGGTGCCCGTTCACGGCATCGAGCGCGCGCTGCGCGGTCACCAGGTCGAACGCGATCTCGGTCGGGTGGATCTCCAGCGCGAAGGTCATCTCGACTTCGGCAAAGGCGTCGAGGATCGGTGCCCAGCGACGGCCGAAATCAGCGAACCCTTCCTCGACCATCTCCGGCGGCACGGGCGGGAAGCTGTAGAGCAGGTGCCAGATCGGCGATCCGGTGAAGCCGTTGACGGTTCGGACACCGAGCTTTGCGGCCGCGTGCGCCGTCGCGATCATCTCCTCGGCCGCACGACGACGCACGCCTTCGGGATGTCCGTCTCCCCAGACGTGCGGGGGCGCGATCGCCGCGTGGCGGCGGTCGATCGGGTCGCAGACGCACTGGCCGACCAGATGGTTGCTGATCGCGAAGACTCTGAGGCCGTTCTCGGCGAGGAGCGCGCGCACGCGATCGCAGTAGTCGGCCTCGGCCAGCGCCCGACGGACATCGAAATGGTCGCCCCAGCATGCGAGCTCGAGGCCGTCGTACCCCCATTCACGTGCCTTCGCGGCCAGCGTGGCGAGTGGCATGTCGGCCCACTGGCCGGTGAAGAGCGTAACCGGTCGGATCATGCGGCGTCTGTTGGGGTGAGGTCTACCCACGTATTCGCGCGGCTGCTGCGCAGTGCGGCTTCGACGAATCGAACACCCGCCACGCCGTCAGCAGCCGTGGGCAGATCGAGATTCCGTGCGAGCGCTTCGACGCTCGAGGACTGGCCGCCTCTCGCGGCCGACACAGCCGCATGCGACTCGAGCACGTCGGCCAGGTCTGCGTAAAGGTTCGCGAATGCGTCGTGGAAGCCCTCGGGGTGACCCGGCGGCAGTCGCGTCGCTCGCGCTGCGGCTGCGGCGAGGTCGGGCCCGGCGCGGGTGTAGACGCGCTGGCCGCCGCCGGCATGATACAGCACGAGCCGTTCGTGGCGAGCGTGCGACCACTCGAGCGTTCCCTGCTCTCCGGATACGCGAAGAAGCACGTCGTTCTCCATGCCACCGGCAATCTGCGTGCATACGAGCAGTCCCCGAGCGCCGTCCTCGTACTGCAGCAGCACCGCCGCATCATCGTCGACGCGCCGTCCCTCGACGTGCGTCGCGACATCGGCGAACAGCCGTTGCGGCTCGCGCCCGCTGACGTAGCTCATCATGTGATACGCATGCACGCCAATGTCCCCGAGCGCGCCTGCGCCGGCCATGGCGGGATCGGTGCGCCAGACCGCTCCCTTCTGGCCGGTCCGTTCCACCGGCTCCGCGAGCCACCCCTGCGTATACTGCACGCTGATGCGCCGTACCCTGCCGATCGCACCTGCTGCGACGAGCGCCCGCGCCTGCCGAATCATCGGGTAGCCGCTGTACACGTACGTGACCGCGAGCAGTCGATCGCGCGCGGTGGCCAGCTCCTGGAGTGACAGTGCGTCGGGCAGCGTCGTCGTGAGGGGCTTGTCGCATACGACGTGGATGTCACGCTCGAGGAATGCCGTCGCGACCTCGTGATGCAGGTGGTTCGGTGTGACGATCACGACGAAGTCGATGCGATCGTCACCCCGTTCTGCTTCGGCGTCCGCCATTGCACGGAAGTCGTCGTACACACGGTCGGCGTCGAGGCCCAGCGCACGACCGTGCTCGCGCGAACGCGCAGCATCGGAAGAGAACGCGCCGGCGACGAGTCGCGCGCGCCCCTCGAGCTCGGCGGCACGCTGGTGTACGGCACCGATGAACGCACCGGGCCCGCCGCCCACCATACCGAACCGCAGCATCCGTCGCATCAGTCTGCGTAGGTGACGCCGAGGTGCTGGAGCGCCTCGTCAGGGCAGCCGTTCCACTGCGGCACGACGGTGTTGCCCATGTAGCGCAGATCCTCGACGCCGATCTTCGAGGACCAGAATCCCGAGGCGACGAGATCGCGGAACCGGTTGAAGAATGCCACACCCGCCTGCATCGGCTCCGGCGCGCGCGCCGGCCACGCAATGTCATCCAGGATCGCGGCCTGCTGAGCGGCCGTTGCATCGATGAACGCGCGGTCGAAGCGTCGTCGGGTTTCCGCGTCGAGCCAGGTCAGTCCGTCTCGAATCGACGCCTGCATCTGCGGGCGGTCGATCATCATGAAATCGATGAACGCGGGCACACCCGCATCACTCGCGCTGCCCGAGCGCTCGTCACGCGGGATGACGAGGTCGGCGAGGACGGTGACCGTGCGCAGCTCGTGGGGCGTGAAGAACTGCGCGACGAACGACGCCGGGTCCTGTGCTGCCTGTGCTGCCTGTGCGGCCGCACGCTCGAGTGCGCCGGCCGGGATGCCGAAGGCGTGCGCCAGTGGCACCGTGGCCAGGATCTGCAGCATCTCGCGTCGATCCATGCTCACAGCGCTCCTTCCTTCATGAGGTGTGCGATGTGCTCGCTCGTGCGCATGGACAGCGCGAGGATCGTCCATGTCGGGTTCTTGTCGGGCTGACTCACGAAGGGGCCGCCGTCAGCAACAAACAGGTTCGGCACTTCATGCGCCCTGCAGTATGGATCGAGTACGGAGCGCGACGGGTCGTTGCCCATCCGAACGCAGCCGAGCTCGTGGATGATCGAGCCGCCGTTCGTCAGGCCGTAGCGCTCCTCGCGTGTGGGCATCGGCGAGAAGACCTGGCCGCCCATTGCCTCGACGATGGAGCGGAAGGTCTCCTGCATGTGCTTTGCCTGCCGGATCTCATGCTCGCTCCATTGCCAGTGGAAGCGCAGCACGGGAATGCCCCATCGGTCGACGACGTCCGGATCGATCTCGCAGTAGCACTTCTCGCTCGGGACCATCTCGCCGCGGCCGGCAAAGCCGACCATCGCGCCGTAGTAGCGCCGGTAGTCGTCCTTGAGCTGCCTGCCCCAGCCGCCGCCCGCAGGGTAGCGCTCGATCCCGTTCAGTACGCCGTAGCCCGGCATGTCGAAGCCGCCACCGACCTCGATGTGATAGCCGCGCGGGAAGTCGAGCGAGCGGTTGTCGAGCCACCATGGCATGTAGATGTGGCCGCTGCCTGAGCCGTCCTCGTTGTGCGGCGGTCGCTCCATCATCTTCGGGATGAAGCCCTGCACGCCTGCGCCCGTCGTGTCCGTCAGGTACTTGCCGACCATCCCGCTGCCATTGGCGAGGCCGTCGGGGAAGAGCGACGATTTCGAGTTGAGCAGCAGCCGCGCGCTCTCGCACGCACTCGCCGCGAGCACCACGACACGAGCGCGCACGTGCCTGTCCTCGCCCGTGGCCTTGTCGATGTATGACACGCCCGTGGCACGGCCGCGCGCATCGACCGTTACCTCCCGCGCCATCGCCTCCAGGAAGAGCGTGAGATTGCCCGTCTTGAGTGCGGGACGGATCAGCACTTCCGGACTCGAGAAGTTCGAGTTGGTCATGCACCCGCGGCCGCACTGGCCGCAGTAGTGACACGGCACGCGATTGCCGAGCGGCTGTGTCAGGATCGAGAGCCTCGCCGGGATGCACGTGATACCCAGCCGGTCGCACGCGTCCTTGATCAGCAGCTCGTAACAGCGTGGGCGGGGAGGCGGCTGGAAGATGCCGTCCGGGTCGTTGGGCAATCCCTCGCGACTGCCGAAGATGCCGATCAGCCGATCGACGCGGTCGTAATACGGTGCGATGTCGTCGTAGCCAATGGGCCAGTCGTCGCCGAGGCCGTCGATGCTTCCGCGACGGAAGTCGTCCGGACCGAAACGCAGCGAGATGCGACCCCAGTGGTTCGTCCGTCCGCCGAGCATGCGTGCGCGCCACCAGTCGAACGTCTCGCCCGGTGCCATCGTGTACGGCTCACCGTCGACCTGCCAGCCGCCGATGCATCCGTCGAACTCGCCGAACGGCTTGTCGGGGGTCGATGCGCCGCGTCGGGGTGATTCGTAGTTCCACGTGAGCATGGCACTGTCTTCCGACGAGTACCACTTCGGTCCCGCCTCGAGCAGCGCCACGCGTGCACCGGCGTGTGCCAACACCCACGCGGCCATGCCACCGCCCGCGCCGGAGCCTACGATGACGACGTCGTACTCCTGGCGATTGCGTCGGAGCTGGATCATGCGGGTGCGCCTGGTGGAGGTGTCGATAGCGCGGCTGGTGCGAGCATAGTGAAGCGGAGGGCCGTGCGAACGCAAGCCGGATTGCTCGGGGTGATGCTTGCGTCGACGCGGCGGCCGATACGATGTTGCGCGCCAGAGCCGATCCTCCGCGGCCGCTTTCCGCCGCGCTCCTCCAGCGCACGCGACACCATGCCCATGCTGAACGCACGTCTCGGCCTGATGATGTTCCTGCAGTTCTTCATCTGGGGCGCATGGTACACGACCATTGCCGTGTACATGAGCGCGAACGGGCTCGAGACACTGACGCACTGGCCGTTCACCGTGAACCCGGTCGCTGCGATCGTCGCGCCCTTCTTCCTGGGCCTGGTTGCGGACCGCTACTTCGCCACCGAACGCGTGCTGTCACTGCTGCACCTGGCGGGAGCGGCCTGCCTCTTCATCGCACCGGGACTCATCGACAGGCCCGGCGCCTTCATCGGCATGCTGCTGCTCTACAACCTGTGCTACATGCCGACGCTCGGCCTCAGCAACTCGCTCGCGTTCCACCACATCCGCGCGCAGGAGAAGCAGTTCCCGCTGGTGCGCGTGTTCGGTACGATCGGCTGGATCGTCGCAGGGCTCTTCATCAGCTTCGTGCTGGGTCGCTACGCGGGTGGGAGGCTGCCGGAGCAGACCGCACTGCCGCTCTACACTGCTGCGGGGGGCAGCCTTGTGCTCGCGGTATACGCGCTTACGCTGCCGCACACGCCGCCGCCCGCCCGCGGTGAGCCCGTCTCGGTGCGCAGCATCATCGGGATCGACGCGCTGCGCGCGCTCGGCAGCCCGTCGTTCTACGTATTCGTCGTCAGCTCGCTCCTGATCTCCATCCCGCTCGCGGCCTACTACAACTTCACGCAGCTCTTCCTGGGTGCTGCAGGCGTCACGAACATCGCCGCGACGCAGACGCTCGGTCAGATGTCCGAAGTCTTCTTCATGCTGCTCATGCCGCTCTTCTTCGTGCGGCTGGGCGTGAAGTGGATGCTCATCGCGGGGATGGCCGCATGGGTGCTGCGCTACGTCCTCTTCGCCATCGCCGCACCGTCCGGTGCATTCGGCCTGATTGCCGCCGGGATCCTGCTCCACGGCATCTGCTACGACTTCTTCTTCGTGACCGGCCAGATCTACGTCGACAAGAAGTCGACAGCAGCCGTGCGCGGTCAGGCCCAGGGGTTCCTCGTGCTCATCACGTACGGCGTCGGGATGCTGATCGGCGCACAGCTCGCCGGTGCTCTCTACAACAGCTTCCTCGGTGGTGCCGAAACACTCCTGCCCGGGCAGTGGCAGAGCTTCTGGCTGGTCCCGGCCGGTTTCGCAGCGGCCGTCATGATCTTCTTCGGGGTTGCGTTCCGGGAGCGCGGGCGACTGCCAGCCGCGGCCACGGCGGCCGCAGCACTGGTGGCGCTGCTGGCAGTGGGCGGATGCAGTGGCGGATCCGCAGAGAACAGTGAAGACAGCCCCGGCGCGGACGGGAGCGCTGCGGTCGATGCTGCCCCCGCGGACACGTCAGAGTGGATCGTGCTGTTCGACGGCAGCGGCAACCTCGACGCGTGGCGCGGCTACCGTCGGGAAGGGCTGCCCGCCGCCTGGCAGGTCCAGGACGGGACCCTGGCGTTCGTTCCCGGCACCGACGACGGCGGCGACATCATCACACGCGAGCAGTTCGGCGACTTCGAGCTGGCGCTGGAGTGGCGCATCTCCCCCGGCGGAAACAGCGGCATCTTCTATCGCGCACTGGAAACCGCGGACTACATCTTCGAGACCGGCGCAGAGATGCAGGTGCTCGACAATGCCGGCCACGCCGACGGTCAGAGCCCCCTGACCTCGGCCGGTTCCAACTTCGGCCTCTACCCCGCCAGCCGTGACGTGACCCGCCCCGTGGGCGAGTGGAACGAGGCACGTATCGTCGCACGCGGACCGCACGTCGAGCACTGGCTGAATGGAGTAAAGCTGCTCGAGTACGAGCAGGGCAGCGACGAGTGGAAGGCACGCGTCGCCCGGAGCAAGTTCGCAGCGTGGCCGGGCTACGGTACGGCAATGCGGGGGCATATCGGGCTGCAGGACCATGGGGATACGGTCTGGTTTCGCAATATCCGGGTGCGGCGTCTGAGGTGAGGGCGGTTTCGGGGACGGGATCAGGCGCGCGTGCCGGAGGCAGGTGTTCGGGCCGGAGGAGAGGCTGCGCCTGGCTCCGCTCGCTCGGCGTCTTCTCGGGCTCGGAGCGTCTTCCCGGGCAGAGATGCCGCGCATACGCCCGGGCACGTGCCGCCGGCCGTGTCTGGAGTGAATCCGGGCGCGAAGCCGCGTCTGGCTCCTGCGGCGCGCCCGAGAAGCCGGACGTGCCCGGCACGCAGCCCCGCCCCTCGCGATGCGATATTGTCCTGTTCCTGCCCGGCCCCCTGATTTATCTTCCAGTACGCTAGTGGAACCCCGCCCTTCCTCCGCATGTATCCAGAGCGTTCGGGATGGAAGGATGAAGGGTGGGTCGTGGCCGTATCCCTTCCGGGCGCCCACCGGGCGCAGGCCACGGATCGACATCTCCACATAGAAACGTCACGACGTGCGGATTGGCGCGGGTGCCATCCGCCCGGGCATTCCGGGCTGTATGCCCGGCATGGCCCGCAGGTTGCAATTTGAGATTCAGAAACGTCCCCTTGGGAAAGAAATCGTTGTGAAGACCGCAGAAGCGCTCGGCGTTCTCGACATCACGTCGGGCGGCGCCGGATTCCTCCGTCGCCGCGAGGCCAGCTACCTCCCGGGCGAAGGCGACATCTACGTCGCACAGAAAATGATCCAGCGGTATGGGCTCCGGGCGGGCGACGAGATCGTCGGAGAAGCGGGCCCGTCGCCGGGCCGCGGGAAGAACCCGCCGCTCGTTTCGATCGAGCTCGTCAATGGCGAGCCGGCCGAGACCGCAGCGCGCCGACCGCAGTTTGCCCGCCTCAGTGCCCAGCACCCCGACGAACAGCTCCGGCTCGAATGCGACCTGGAATACCGGGGCCAGCCGGACTACACGAATCGCATCATCGACCTGTTCGTGCCCTTCGGTAAGGGGCAGCGCGCGATGATCGTGGCGCCGTCGAAGGCGGGCAAGACGACGATCCTGCAGCACGTCGCGAAGGGCATCGTCGAGAACTACCCGGACGCCGCCCTCTTCATCCTGCTCGTCGACGAGCGACCGGAAGAGGTTACGGAGATGGAGATGTGCGGGTACGGCGAGGTGATCGCGTCGAGCTTCGACTACCCTGCTGACCGTCACATTGCGATCGCCGAGATGACGCTGGAGCGTGCGCGCCGACGCGTCGAGATGGGCCAGGACGTCGTCATCATCCTGGACAGCATCACTCGCCTTGCCCGCGCCTACAATACGAACGAGCGGAGCACCGGCAAGACGCTGACCGGCGGGCTGGATGCGAACGCGCTGGAGAAGCCGAAGCGCTTCCTCGGCAGCGCGCGCAAGATCGATCCGCGTCAGGGTGGCGGCTCGCTCACGATCATCGCGACGGCGCTGGTCGACACCGGCTCGCGCATGGACGACGTGATCTTCGAGGAGTTCAAGGGCACGGGCAACAGCGAGCTGGTCCTGTCCCGTGAGCTGGCCGACAAGCGTGTCTTCCCCGCGATCGATCTGAATGCGAGCGCGACGCGCCGTGAGGAGCTTCTGCTGGACGAGAAGGCGCTGCGCGCATCGCACGGGCTGCGGCGCGACCTGGCGGATCTCCCGCCGGCGGACGCGATGCAGCAGCTGCTGACGCGCATGCGTCGCTCGAAGAACAACGCCGAGCTGATCGATCACGCAGGCTCACGCGCCTGACTCTCGGGAAGCGCGCCGCACCGTACCGGGCGATTACCGCCTCACGTGCGTGTCGGCGCGCTTCGTCTCGCAGTTCCATCAGTACAGTGAGCACGGCGCAGGCGCTGCCGGTTATCCTGCGCACGCCGTGCGCAGATTCGGGCGCCGGTCAGGTGTGCGGTTGAGGGGCCGCAGGGCGCCGGTGCGCCACCGGCAGGTCGCCATCCAATATGTGCTGACGCGACTGGCATCCCGCTTGCCACCGCGCACGAGGGACACAGTGCGCGACAACCCGCGATGGCGGAAACGCATGGCAGAGCATCAGGGACAGAAGGTTGCGATCGTGGACGCCTCGAACGTCGCGCATTCGACGGAGGGCGAGTCCGCGCGGCTCGAGAACATCACGCTGGTGTGTGAGCGCCTGCGGGAGGATGGGTTCTCACCTGTGGTCGTCGCCGATGCAGCCCTCCGCCACCAGATCGACCAGCAGAGGGAGTACGAGGAGCTGGTCGAGAACGGGACGATCCGCCAGGCACCTGCGGGGACGGACGCCGACTTCTTCATTCTCTCCTTTGCGCGCGAGCTCGACGCCGCGGTCGTCTCGAACGACCGCTACCGCGACCGCCTCGAAGCGTTCCCCGACGCACGTGACCGTGTCATCCGCTACATGATCGTGAACGGCGAGGTCGTGTTCGAGAAGCGGACGAAGCGTCGTTAGCGAGGAGCAGGCGTCTGCGACGTCCGTAACGCCGCCTCCTCCCGCGCGCGCTCCAGTACCTCCCCATACGCATCGACCCCGATCCGCTCCGCCGCGTCCAGTGCCAGGTCGATCAGCTGGTAGAACGCCCTCGCGAGGTCGTCGTCGCGCAGGCCGCTGCGTGCGGCGCGCGCAAGCAGAGACGGATCCGCCGGCCCGAGCAGTTGACGGAGCTGGCCCTGGAGCGGAACGTCCCACGCAACGGCGCTCACGACGAGTATGGGAAGCGCGACTGCGTCGGGCGGCTGGGCGTCGATGGACAGGACCTCCAGGTAGCCGTTCGGTCGCACCTCCGGGAAGAGCGTACACAGGTGGTCGCGCCACTGGCCGGCGGTGGTACCGAGTCGCCAGTGCTCCACGAACGGGAGCGCGTTGAAGGTGTGTGGCAGCAGCACTGCCGGGGCCCGCAGCGCAAAGTCGGCGTAGCGCTCGTGCGGTGGGCCATCCTCCAGCATGCCCGTACGCGCCGCGTCGACGCGCAGACGGTCCTCCACGCGGAAGCTGGCGCTGCCGGTGTCAGCGCCGGCGTACAGTCGAGAGTTGGCAAACCCCGCGGCGAGTAGCGGAGCGGCCGCATTGAGCGCGGTATACGCGGACAGTGGCGTTGCGGTACCCACTCCAATCGTCAGCCCGGCACTCTGCCGCATCATTCGAGCGCCGACGCGACCGAGCGCAGCGAAATAGGCGGCCATGCGGGCGTAGTATCCGGACTCGAGGAGAAGGGGTGCCGCGTCGAGCTCGTTCAGGGGATCGATGCCTGCAGCGATGAGCGTGAGGCCGCACTCCGTCGCGTGCCGAGCGAGCGCGTTCAGCGTGTCCGCGAGGTCCTGGTGGAGGGCTCGTGGCGAATCGTGCGGGCGCGTCGCATACTCGAGCTGGCCGCCCGGTCCGACCTGGATACAGCCGCCTCGAGGGGCGCGTACGCGCGGTACGCCCCCGTCCCCGGGACTGGCGGTCCAGTGATGGCGTTGCGCGAACGTCTCGAGGAACGGCACGATCGCGGGACCTGGTCCGTGCAGTGAGGGCGGACGTCGCACAGCTGCATCGTGGACCAGCAGGCCGGCACAGGCACGGATCCGGGGGCTGGGGAACGCGCGAAATGCATGACGACGCAGCCAGCGGGAGGCGACCTGGAAGGGACCGATGATCATGCTGCGCGTGTGACCTTTCGCTGCCGGGGAAACGTTTCACTGCTGACCGTTGCAGGATCCGACACCCAACGATACCGACGATGACCTACTGTGACTATGCACCGGGGCACCCAGTACACGGCCCCTATCACGACAACGACTATGGATTTCCGCTCGAGACGGACGCCGAGCTGTTCGAGCGACTCGTGCTGGAGATCAATCAGGCCGGGCTCTCCTGGCTGACGATCCTCAACAAGCGACAGCGATTCCACGAGGCTTACGACGGCTTCGACATCGACGTCGTCGCTGCCTACGGCGAGCGGGATCGCGCACGTCTGCTCGCGGACCCGGGCATCATCCGCAACCGTCTGAAAGTAGACGCTGCAATCGAGAATGCACGTCGTCTGCAGCGGATCCGCGACGAGTTCGGTGGTTTTTCGCTCTGGCTCGGCGCGCATCACCCGCTGAGCAGGGAAGAGTGGCGCGACCTGTTCCGGAAGACGTTCGTCTTTACGGGTGGCGAGATCGTGAATGAGTTCCTGATGAGCGCAGGGTGGCTGCCGGGCGCACACGTGCGGGATTGCCCGGTCCACGCACGCACGATCGCGGCAGGTGCACCGTGGACCTGGACGGACGGGTCGCACGCGAACGGATGACGGGACGTCGTCATGCGACGTTCCTCCCGTTCGTGTGAAGCGCAATTCTATTCCGTGGCAGGCCTCGTCTTCGGCGCAATAACCTCGCCCGCGGCCTGCGCGGCGTCCCGTGCAGCGTTCTCCGCGCGCGCGGCTGCGTCCTTGACGCGCTCACTCGCCCGGCTGGCTGCGTCGGAAGCCGACCGGTAGTAGCGTTCCGCGAACTCGCGTGCGGACAGGTTGCGTGCGTAGATCACTTTTGCGCCGCGCAGCGCCTGCAGCAGCCGGATGTAGACCCAGCCGATATCGAACTCGTACCACTTGGCCTTGAACTTCGCGGAGCGCGGATCTGCGTGGTGATTGTTGTGCAGCTCCTCGCCCACGATCCAGAGGCCGAGCGGGATGATGTTGTGGCTGTGGTCCTTCGTGTCGAAGTTGCGGTAACCGACCGCGTGGCCGAGTCCGTTGATGACATTGCCGAAGATCGGGATCCAGATCGCCATTGCGATCCATACGAGCAGGCCTATGCCCAGGCCGAAGAGGACCAGGTCGAGTCCAAGCATCAGCAGCAGGCCCGTGAACCGGTGCTTCGAGTAGATGTTCCGCTCGACCCAGTCATCGGGCGTACCCTTGCCATACTTCTCGAGCGTCTCCCTGTCCCGGGCGGCCTCGCGGTAGAAGAAGACCCCGGCGAACACGATCTCGGCCAGGCCCTCATTCACGGGCGAGTGGGGATCACCCTCGCGGTCGGAGAAGGCGTGATGCTTCCGGTGCACTGCCACCCACTCCTTCGTGTTCATGCCCGTCGTGAGCCAGAGCCACAGCCGCATGAAGTGCTCGACGGGTGGCGCGAACTTCACGCCCTCGTGCGTTGCGGAACGATGCAGGTACAGCGTGACGCACAGGTTGGTGATGTGGCCCAGGACGACGATCCAGAGCAGCGGTACCCACCACGGGCTGGCCAGCGTTCCGATCATCCTGCCCTCCTCCTGGATTCGAGATCGTCACGCCGCGCGCCAGCAGAGAAGGAGCAGGTCGCGGTAGCGTGAGCGGATCGCAAGACAACGTCCGATCGAGCTTCATTGCATTGTGACAGCGCTGTTGCTGCAACGACCGTGCTTGCGGGTGGCGGGCGCACACGCGATTCTGCGGGCCGCGTGGTCAGGCAGGCGTCACGTGCCGGCGGATGGCCTGACCTGCGCTGGACCACCGGAGACGAACCGCGGGACCGGAGAACAGACGTGCCACAGTCCGATACGGAACGGCAGGAGCTTGCCGCGATTCTTCGCGAGCGGTCACTGCGCCGTGGTGACTTCGTCCTCGCGAGCGGCGCCCGCTCCGACTACTACATCGACGCCAGGACCACGACGATGTCCGGCCGCGGTCAGCTCCTGATCGGACGGCTCGGGCTTGCAGCGCTCGATGAGATGGGCTGGCGGCCGGATACGATCGGCGGTCTCACACTCGGTGCGGACCCCGTCGCCTACGCCATCGCCCACGCCGCAGCAGCAGCCGGCCGGACGCTCGATGCGTTCACCGTACGGAAGCAGCCGAAGCAGCACGGGTCCGGACAACGCATCGAAGGGACGTTCCGGCCGGGGATGAAGGTCGTCGTGTGCGAGGATACGATCACGACGGGAGGCAGCGCGCTGAATGCCGTTGGTGCGGTGGAAGAGGCAGGCGGGACGGTGATCGGTGTCTTCGCCGTGGTCGATCGCGAGGAAGGCGGAAGGGGCGCGATCGAGGGACGCGGCTACTCGGTGATCTCGCTGTTCACGGCGCGCGAGCTGCTGGGGCGATGAGCCGGCGTTCGGAGGGGCCCACGGCGGATTCGGCTCAGCGCCCGCCGTGCGCTTCTGACCACCGCTTCCTGAGCTGCTCCCACCCGGACGAGTCGAGCGAATGGGCCAACGGCTCGAGGTACTCCATCGCGTGTGCGAGCTGGGCCTCGTACACGCGTTTCTTGTCGGCGGGCATGTTCTCCCGGAACCAGGGGCTCGTCATGACCTCGCCGGGCGTGCCTTCGTGGTCCTTCACGACGTCCCCGAGAAAGTGCGTGGCACTCCCGGCGTCCATCGCGTTGACAACGCGGCACTCGAAGGACGCAATGCAGTCGACCAGGAGAGGACACCCCGTCTCGCCATAATGGACATCGAGGCCGGCCAGCTTGTCGGGGACGTCGTGTGCGCTCTGCATGCCGAGCTGCCAGATCACGTCCCACTGGTCCCTGCGCAGGAGATGAACGGCGAACACGCCGCTCTCCATGATGAGCCTGTAGCTGAAGCGAGGCTTCAGGACGTACAGCGAAATGCGGGGGACGGAAGGCACGAGGGAGGCCCGCTGTGCGCTGTTGACGATCATGCCGTTGGTCCGTCCACCGGCCGCAGTCGTGATGGCGACGACCGGCAGCGTCAGATGACGCAGCAGCGGATACGTCGTGCCCTCGATCCGGAGCTCCCGCATCGGCGATTCTACTCGAGCAGGCGGAGCGGCATCACGAGGCAGAGGTAGTCCGCGACCTCCCCACCATCCCGCGCGATCGGCTCGATCGTCGCGGCACGCTCCGGCGCCTTGAATGTGAGCTTGACGTCCTCGCTCGGCATGTAGCGCAGCACCTCGAGGAGATAGCTCGCGTTGAAACCGATGTCGAGGGGCTCGCCGTTGTACTCGACCTCCAGCTCTTCGGTCGCCTCTCCGAGATCGGGTGTCTCGACGGAGAAGCGGAGCGTGTTCGTGTTGAAGCTGAGCCGCACACGGTGCGTCTGGTCACTCGCGACGACCGCCATTCGACGGAGCGCCTGGGTGAGCTGGTTCTTGTCCGCGATCGCGTGCTTGTCGTTGTCACGCGGGATGACCTGCTCGTAATTCGGGTACGGCCCCTCGATCAGTCGCGTGTAGACCTGCGTACCGTTCTTCCGGAAGCCGAGGTGGTTTTCGCTGCGTGCGACCTCGATCTCGTCATCGGCGCCGAAGAGGCGCTCCACCTGGGCCAGTGCCTTTGGCGGCACGATCAGGTCGGCGCGTGGTGCGCCCGGGGCACTCACGGGCACGGAGAGCCGGGCAAGGCGATGACCGTTGGTCGCGACCATGCGCATCTCGGAGTCGGTGAGCTGCCAGAGCACGCCGTTCAGGATCGGCCGGCTTTCCTCCGTGGACACGGCAAACGAGGTCTGGCGGATGAGGTCGTGCAGAACACTGCCGCCGATCTTCCAGCTCTCCGTGAAGTCGACGGAGGGGAACGTCGGGAACTCGTCCCGCGCCATCCCGTTCAGGCGGAATGAAGCGCGACCGCAGGTGAGCTCCAGGCGATCACCCTTCGTCGTGATCCGCACCGGATGCTCCGGCAGCTCGCGTGCAAGCTCCTGCAGCTTCTTCGCGGGAACCGTGAGCGCACCTTCCTCATCGACCTCGGCAGGCACCTGCACACTCACCGCGATGTCGAGGTCCGTGCCGCTCATCGTGACCGCGCCGTCCTTCGCCTCGATCAGAATGTTCGAGAGCACCGGCAGCGTGGTGCGCGTCGGAATGCTCGCACTGACCGCGGCAAGACCCTGCTGCAGGTTGTCGCGCGTGATCTTGAGTTTCATGCCTCCCTCACGTTCCCGAACGATGAGCGCACGGTGCTGACACCGGATGCGTTCCCCGAATTCCACACGGTACTGAAATGAGCACTGATAGAAATATCAAACTCGTCGTAACAGTAGGGGCTGTGGGTTCGTGGAGAACCCGCCCGCACGACCCGTTTCGCGTTGTGCGGGCGGGCGTTCGCACCGCCGAAGCACTGTGGGAATCGACGTGGAGCGCTGCGATAGCTGTCCACGTCATCCACGTTCACACAGCGCCTGTGGAAACGCCGCCACCGCGTCCACAGCGATTCCACACGATTTCAACGTACCGCAGACAGCCCTGGTTGCGACGCCTATCGCACCCTTGATGCGACAGTGAACGGTGCCGCGATCGCGCTGTTTCACACCGCGACGAACGTCAACGCAGACCGGCGCGTCTAACCGGCCAGCTCCACGCGCAGCGCCTGCACGCGCGCACCGAACGCGTCATCGACGCGGATGTCTTCCTCGACCTTGTTGATCGAATGGATCACGGTCGAGTGGTCGCGGCCGCCGAACGCCTTGCCGATCTCGATCAGCGGAATGTCGAGCAGCTCGCGCATCAGGTACATCGCGACCTGGCGTGGCACGGTCAGCTCCTTCGTCCGCTTCTTCGAGATCAGTCCGTCGACGGAGACGCCGAACTCCCTGGCGACGCGCTCGCGGATCAGATCCGGTGTCAGCTCGACCGTGCGCCCCTCGAGCACCCCGCCGAGCGCTTCCTTCGCCAGCTCGGTCGTGACCTCGCGGCGCGTCAGTGACGAGTAGGCGAGGAGCTTGATGATCGCGCCCTCGAGCTCACGTACGTTCGAGCGGCAGTTGCGCGCAATGAACGTGAGCACCTCGTCGTCGAGCGCGATGTCGTCGTCCTCTGCCTTCTTGCGGAGGATCGCGACCCGCGTCTCGAGATCCGGCGGCTTGATGTCCGTGACGAGTCCCCACTCGAACCGCGAGACCAGGCGCTCCTCGAGGCCCGGGATCTCCTTCGGCGGACGGTCACTCGTCATCACGATCTGGCGCTGCGCATCATGCAGCGCGTTGAACGTGTGGAAGAACTCTTCCTGCGTCCGCTCCTTCTCACCCAGGAAGTGCACGTCGTCGATCAGCAGCAGATCGATCTCGCGATAGCGCCGGCGGAAATCCGCCATGCGCCCCTCCTGGATGGAGGCGATCAGGTCGTTCGTGAAGCGCTCGCTCGAGATGTATGCGACGCGGCGGCTCGCGTCCTTCGCGAGGATCGCGTGACCGATCGCATGCATCAGGTGCGTCTTGCCCAGGCCGACGCCGCCATAGATGAAGAGCGGATTGTACATGCGCGCCGGCGCCTCCGCCACGGCACGACACGCCGCGGCAGACAGCTGGTTGTTCGCGCCGACGACGAAGCGGTCGAACGTGTAGCGCTCGTTGAGCTGGCTGCCGAATGCGACGTTGCCGGACACCGTACCCGTGGCGATGGCGGGCGCGCCCGGAACCGGACCGCCCGGGGCCGCCGCGTTCTGCGTCTCCACACGGGGCGGCTCGGGCCGGACGGGCTCGGTCACGGCCGGCGGCGGAACCGGGGCCGAATTCCGCGTCCCCTCCTGGCCGGACGGATGCTCGAAGGCGATCGCGATCGGCCGCCCGAAGACGCGCGCCGCGACGTCGCTCAGGAGGTCACCGTACTTGTCCTCGATCCATTCCGCGGCGAAATCGCTGCTGGCCGAGACCGTCAGCCGATCGCGCGAGAGCGCAAGCGGCTCGGTGTGCTCGAGCCAACTGCGAAACGTCTGCTCGGAAAGATGAGGCCTGGCACGCTCGAGTACACGGGCCCAGGCCTCAGTCGCGGTCAGCTCCATTGCATCGTCGAAGACACGTCACGGTTGGGAAGTAGCGGCGCGCAAGCTAGCGGCGGCGTTGTGGATAAGTCAACGTCGGCTCACCTTCGGTTTGTGATGCCCTGGGGTTGACCATTTCCAGCGGTTCTGCTTATCCTTCATGTCTTTGCTGGACAGGTTTTTCGTCTTCGGCTGCCACCACGGCAGCCCGTCTGTTCGAGGTGTACCATGGGCATGCCGACATACCGGCCGCACAACCGCAAGCGCAAGAACAAGCACGGGTTCCGCGCGCGGATGGCGACGAAGGCCGGCCGAAAGATCCTGAGCAATCGGCGTCGCAAGGGGCGCAAGCGCCTCGTCGTCACGATCGGCAGGAAGTAACCGGCTGAACGGTGAGCGCGTCCCGTGGCGGCAGACAGCGGCTGCCGCGCGAGCGACGGCTGACGCGAGGCACCGACATCAAGGCGGCTTTTCGTCGGGGGAAGAGGAGCAGGACGGCCCATCTGGACGTCTTCGACTCCGCTTCCCCCGTTGCACATCCGCGCGTCGGCGTTATCGTCCCCCGCTATCGTCAGACCGTCGTGCGTCGCAACCGCGTGAAGCGGCGGCTGCGCGAGATCCTGCGACGCGATGTGCTGCCGCGGCTGGACGAGGCGGGACTCGCGCTGGACGTGCTGGTCCGCGCGCGCCGCGAAGCATACGACGCGCGCTTCGCCGAGCTGCGTGAGGAGCTGGTACGATGGACCGACCGTCGCCTGTCGCGCGCGGCCTCGTCTTCCTGATCCGCGGCTACCAGCGAGGCATCTCGCCCCTGCTGCCGGCCTCGTGTCGATATGTGCCGAGCTGTTCGAGCTATGCAGCAGAGGCGCTGCAGGTGCACGGTGCCGCTCGCGGCGGCTGGCTGGCCCTGAAGCGGCTCCTGCGCTGCCACCCCTGGGGCGGGAGTGGATACGACCCGGTGCCGCCCCCGCGCGATCGCGACGTGGCGCCGAACGGAGATGATGCGGGCCCGCCATCCGGCGCGGTCCCGCCACGGGAATAGAGGTAGATGGAAACCGGACGTTTTCTGCTGGCAGTGATCCTGATGATCGGCGTCATGATCATCACGAACCTGCTCTTTGCCCCCGATCGACCCGCCCCCGGCGGCGCGCCTGCCGACAGCATTGCGGTGGTCGACTCGATGGCTGCCACCGCGGCCGGAGATACGGTGACCCCAGCCCACCGACCGTCAGCTGCCGACTCATTGGGTGAAGTCGTCGCCGACGAGGTCCCCGCAGCCGCACCCGGCCGCGATGCTGCCCTTGACACCGTACGTATGGCAACATCCCTGCTGCAGCTCGGCTTCACTGGAGACGGAGCGCTCGTGTCGGCCTTGCTTCCCGCCTACGAAGCGTTCGGCGAGGATGTCCCGGAAGGTCAGCCGGTGCAGCTCGCGCCCGAAGGTGGGCGCCTGCTCGAGCCCATGCTGGTCATGGGGCAGGGCGGACAGGGAACCCGGATTCCCCTGCGACTGGAGGCGTCCGACGATTCCGCCGGCCTGAGGCGACTGCGCTTCGCCTGGCGAAGCGGTGGCCGCGAGGCCGTGCTGACCTACACGCTGGGCGAGGACAGCTACACGCTGCATGCGACGCTGCTCACCCGCGGGCTCGCAGAGGCACCGCAGCTCCAGCTCGGGCTGCCGCCGACACTGCGCTCCAATGAAGCCGACCCGAACGAGGACCGGCGCTCCCTCGCCTACGTGATGAACAGCCCCCGCGAGGGCATCGAGAGCGTCAACCTTCGCTCGGTCGACGAGCCTCGCGTCCACAACGGCCCCTTCACGTGGGTCGCGGTCAAGAGCAAGTACTTCCTCGTCGCCGCGATGACCGGCGAAGGCAGCCTGCCATTCGGGGGCGTGCGCGCGCAGCCGACGGGCATCGCGTACGCGGCCGACCTCGTCGCAACGCTGCCCGCTGCTGCAGACGGCACCATCTCGTTCGACGTCTATGTCGGTCCCCAGGTCGCCGATCGACTCGCGGCGTTCGGCAACGGACTCGAGGACGTGAACCCCTACGGGTGGCGCCTGCTGCGTCCGATCCTGCGACCCATCGGACACGCAGTCACGTGGGCTCTCGTCTGGCTGCACACCAACCTGAACATCGGCTACGGCTGGGTGCTCATTCTGTTCGGCGTGCTCGTGCGTCTGCTCCTCTGGCCGCTCAACGCACGCTCGATGCGCGCGCAGCTCAAGAACATGGAGATGCAGCCGCGCATCAAGGAGATCCAGGAGAAGTACAGGGACAAGCCCGAAGTGATGCAGAGGGAGATGATGAAGCTCTACAAGGAGGGCTTCAATCCCCTCGGCGGATGTCTGCCGCTGCTCATTCCGTTCCCCGTGCTGATCGCACTCTTCTTCGTGTTCCAGGGAACGATCGAGTTCCGCGGCGTCGAGTTCCTCTGGCTGCCGGACCTCTCACGCTTCGATCCGTTCTACATTCTGCCCGTGCTGCTCGGCGCTACGATGTTCCTGCAGCAGTTCATCACGATGAAGTCGACGCCGGCGCACCTCGAGAACCCGCAGATGAAGATGATGATGTACTTCATGCCCATCTTCATGACGGTGATCTTCCTGCGGTTCGCGTCCGGGCTGAACCTGTATTACGTGTCGCAGAACATTGCCTCGATTCCGCAGCAGATCCAGCTGATGCGCGAGCGGAAGAAGTGGCATGCGTCGAGGAAGTGAATCGATGGCGCGTGTATGATGCGCGCTCTCGTTGGAGGATAGCGAACGGACCCGGCACCCTCGGTGGTGGCGGGTTCGTTTCGTTATCGCGTGCGGTCCGGTGGTATTGACGGTCCGTATGGCCTGAAGCGTCGCGGGCTCCGCTCGGCGGGCCATTCCGCGGTGTGATGCGGCCGCGTGCGTCGGCGTGCGGAGCGTCTCGGGGAAGGTTGGCGCGCTCGCGCAGGCGACCGGGCGCGTTGCGAGCGCGGCTCGCTTCACCAGACGGTCTGAAACGTGTCCGGAAGTGACTCGACGCCCGGCTGTTCATCGACGAGCCGCTCGACGCGTGCGAGCGGCGGACCCTGGGCGAGGAGGTCGCGCATGCGGGCGACGGCGTCCGGGTCGCCTGCCATCTCGGCTTCGACTGCTCCGTCTGCCCGGTTCCGGATCCAGCCGCGCAGGCCGAGCGTGCGAGCCTGTTGTACTGCCCAGGCGCGGAATCCGACGCCTTGAACTCTGCCTGTAATGACGACCCGTGTGCGTGCTTCCATGTACCGCCGTGCTGGTGGCCTGGTATGGCCCGGTGTCCTTTCTGGTCTGACGGGCAAAGTAGTCCTGCGCAGACATTCGCCAAGGTGGGAGACCCCCCGTGTTGCGGGGCGAGGCAGGTGTTGCAAAATACAAGGTTTGCGCCGCGCAAGTTGCAATTCATGTTTCACGTGAAACAATCCTCGGCAGGGTTCAAGCAGGGATAGGGAGGCGAAGGTGCTGCCGCCAACGATCCCCTTGGCCGTTTGCGGTGTTTCACGTGAAACACTGGCCTCGGCTCGGGCGAGCCCGCACCCACGCGGCGCCACCGGATCGCAGGAAAAGTCGGTCAGCGATTCGCCCGGAGCGCCGGATCGTCGCCGCGCTCCAGGCGCGGACCGCTGGCGTGGCCCGACGCAAGCCACCCGGCCGCCCGCCGTTTCACGTGAAACACCTCCCCGGGCCTCCTGCACATTCCCGCGCCCCGGACGATGCTTTACCCTCCCGCAGCGCGCGCCTATATTCATGCCCCCACATTGAGCCGGTACACGGAGCGCATGTCCCGCGTCATTGCCATCGCCAATCAGAAGGGCGGGGTCGGGAAGACGACCACTGCGATCAACCTGGGCGCGGGCCTCGCCGTCGCAGAGCGACGCACGCTCATCGTCGACATGGACCCCCAGGGAAACGCGACGAGCGGCCTCGGCATCGATAAGAACGACGTCGGGCGCTCCACCTACGACGTCCTCATCGGTGCGATACCCGCCGAAGACGCGATCCTCCGCGGGCTGCATTTCCCCCTGCTCGACGTCATCCCATCCAGCCAGGACCTGGTCGGGGCCGAGGTCGAGCTGGTCGAGGGGGAAGACCGGGAGTTGAGGCTGCGCAACGCGCTCACCGGCATTCGCGAGACGTACGATTACGTGCTCGTCGACTGCCCGCCGTCGCTCGGCCTCCTGACGCTCAACACGCTGGCGGCCGCCGACACGGTGCTTATCCCGATCCAGTGCGAGTTCTACGCGCTCGAAGGGCTCTCCCAGCTGCTCAACACGATTCGCCTCGTCCAGCAGAGCCTGAATCCGGGCCTCCAGATCGAGGGCGTCCTGCTCACGATGTTCGATCAGCGGCTCAACCTCTCGCGCCAGGTCGCGGACGAGGCGAAGGAGTACTTCGGGAGTCGCGTCTTCAGCAGCGTCATCCCCCGGAACGTCCGGCTCGCGGAGGCGCCAAGCTTCGGCAAGCCGATCGCCGTGTACGACGTCCTGTCCGCTGGCTCGCAGAGCTACCTGGCGCTCGCGCGTGAGATCATCGCGCATGATGCTGCCACGGCCACCGGGCAGGCGCGGGAGGGCGTCGCATGAGTGCCGCCGAGCCGACGGGCGGACGGGCCCGCGACAGCCGGTCCCGCGACGACAAACGCTCCGGCAAGAGACTGGGCAAGGGGCTGGGCGCCCTGCTCGGCGACTATCTCGGTGAGGCGGCCGCGGCCGAAGTCGCCGGGACGGCTGCCCAGGGCCAGCCCGAGGCCCGCCGCCTGCGCATTGCCGACATCCGTCCGAACGCCTTTCAGCCTCGCCGCGAGTTCTCCGAACAGGAGCTCGCCGACCTTGCGGCATCGCTCGAGGCCAACGGGCTGCTGCAGCCGATTGTCGTGCGGCCTGCGGAGGGTTCCGGCGCGCGCTGGGAGATCGTGGCCGGGGAGCGGAGGTGGCGCGCGGCTACCCGGCTGGGGTGGACGGAGATTCCGGCCGTCGTGCGCGAGGTCGACGACCGCACCATGCTCGTCCTCGCGCTCGTCGAGAACATCCAGCGGGCACAGCTCAACGCACTCGAGGAGGCGGAGGCGTACCAGCGGCTGGGCGAGGAGTTTTCGCTCACGCAGCAGCAGATCGCGGACGTCGTGGGGAAGGACCGATCGACCGTCGCCAATGCGATCCGCCTGCTCCAGCTGCCGGCCAGCGTACGCGTTCTCGTTGCGGAGAACCGTCTGTCGGCAGGGCATGCCCGCGCGCTGCTCGGGGCGGAGAACGACCGCGTCATTGCGGAGCTCGCGCGGCGCGCGGTCCAGGAGGGGTGGAGCGTCCGCGACGTCGAGGCCGAGGTCCAGCGATCGAAGGGTGCGGCGCGTCGTCGCCCGCGGCAGGAAAAGCCGCGCGACGCGACCGAGCGTCAGCTCGAGGAGGAGCTGCAGCGTGCGCTCGGAACGGACGTCCGCATCAAGCGGGGACGCGGCATGAAAGGCAAGCTGGAGATCCCGTTCTACGGCGCGGAGGATTTCGAGCGGATCTTCGAGCTTCTCGCCGGCCGCTCGGCCCTCGACGTCGTGTCCTGATGGTCTGCGTGCGCCCCGCGACTCAACCACCGGCAGGTCGGGAGATGAATGGCTGACGATCGCAGACTGACCGTCATCGTCGTGCCGCACGGCGACCTCGAGACCCGGACGTACGAGATCTCGTACGGACGGCTGCGCTTCTACCTGCTTCTCTTCACTACCGTTGCAGTCGCGGTCGCTCTCGTTCTCGCCCTCTGGTTCCCCATCGCCGCCCAGGCCGGGCGCGTGCCCGCTCTCGTCCGTGAGAACGAGCGACTCCATGCAGAGCGCGCCCAGGTGACCGAGCTGGCGCGCACCCTCGCCGAGGTCGAGGCGCAGTACGAGCGCGTCCGCCAGCTCCTCGGCGCCGACACGCCATCCGGCGATGGCCAGCCGATCCTGCCTCCGCTCCGGCCCAGGCCCGACACGGCGACGACGGACACGGGCGACGACGCGGCGATGATCGACGGCGTAATTCAGGAGTGGCCGCTCGAGGCACGCGGGTTCATCACCCGGCGCGTCTCCGACGGCGCGGACCATCCCGGTGTCGACATCGCCGCGAGCCGCGGAAGTCTCATTCGCGCAGCCGGGCACGGGGTGGTGCGAATCGCCGGTATCGACGACGTTTACGGCTACTACGTGGTGATTGACCACGGCGGCGGCGTACAGTCACTGTATGGCCATGCCGACACGCTGCTCGTGAGTGCGGGCGCGAGCGTGGCATCCGGCCAGCCGCTGGCACGGGTCGGGACGAGTGGCCGCTCGTCCGCACCGCACCTGCACTTTGAGGTGCGCATCGACGGGAAGCCGGTGGATCCGCTCCGCTTCGTAGCAGCACCCTGAGGGACTCGATGACGCTCATCGGCAGGAACACGCAGAGCACGCCCAGGAACTACTCCAAGGATCAGAGTGACATGGCCAAGGAAACGAACGGCTCGACGACCCCGCGCGACGGCGTAATCTCGATCATCGGTCCGGGCATGCGCGTGGACGGCGACTGCACGACAGACGGCACACTCCGGGTCGAGGGACACATCAAGGGGACAGTCCGCGCCGGCAAGGCAGTGGTCGTCAGCAAGGACGGCGTGGTCGAGGGCGACATCCTGACACAGGACGCGATCATCGGCGGGAAGGTGACCGGAACGGTGTCTGCCGAGAGCCGCCTCGAGCTCCAGGCGACCTGCCAGATCCAGGGCGAGATCCGCGCCCGACGGATCAAGCTCGACGAGGGCGGTCAGGTCAACGGCAACGTCCGGACCGGGGAGGCCCAGCAGCTCCCGTCGGCCCAGAAGGCCGCACAGCTTTCCGCCGGAGGTGGGCAGACCCCTTCCGCGACAACCAGGGCGGGGTCCGGGCAGCCGGTCAAGGCCTCACCCGGCTCGTAGTTGCGGGACTATCAGGCGTGCGAAAATCGCGGCGTCGGGCACGGATCCGGCACCGCGATTTTCGCACCGATGCCGCGAATGCCCTGGATTTCTCCACAATTCGTCGAAATCTCCTAAGTCGTTGTCGCTACTCAACTTTGGCGTGTAGAAGCACTTTTTAACATGCGGGTGTTGAAAACCACCCCCCTGTTATCAACACGCGAAACACGAGCGGGATGAAGCTTCACGAGCTGGTTGAATACCTCGATGGATACCTCCGCGTAGCGGAAATTCCGGACTATCCGGGCGCCCTGAACGGGCTCCAGGTTGAGGGCACGCGTGATGTACATCGCATCGCGGTGTCGGTCGATGCGAGTGAGGCCACGGTGCGCGCGGCAGTCGACGCCAATGCAGACATGCTGCTCGTCCACCACGGGCTCTTCTGGGACGGAAACCGACCCGTTACCGGTCGCCGCTACCGTCGGCTGCAGCCTCTGCTGGCCAGTGGGGTCGCGCTGTACGCCGCGCATCTCCCGCTCGACATGCATCCAGAGGTCGGCAACAACGCCCAGCTGGCCCGCGCGCTGGGCATCGAGCTGCAGGGTACGTTCGGTCCTTACCAGGGGGTCGATGTCGGAGTGTGGGGCGAGTGCGAGATCAGGCGGGAGGCGCTCGCGGCGCGGCTGGACGAGATACTCGGCACGCGCATCCACATGATGCCGGGAGGACCCGAGGTCATCCGGAAGATCGGCGTGATCACGGGCGGCGGCGGAAGCAGTATCGGCGAGGCGATCCGAACAGGGCTGGACGCGTTCGTGACCGGTGAAGGCGCACACCACACCTACTTCGATGCGATCGAAGGGGGAATCAACGTCTATTACGGCGGGCACTACGCGACCGAAACCTTCGGTGTTCGCGCACTCGCGTCACATCTCGCGAAACAGTTCGGTCTGCAGTGGGAGTTCCTCGACTTTCCGACGGGCCTCTGACGCGCGACATCGCGAATCGCTGACGAGCTGCGCTCTCGCGAACGACAACACGCGTCCACATCCGGATAGGACGTGCGCCGGCTCGACGCGACGCATCCCGGAACGCTGCGCGTTCAGTGCGCCGCTTCCTGTGCCAGTCCCAGCTCCGCAAGGTCGTACCCGATCAGGAACGCAAGCCGCGCCTGCTGTACCGCGCCCCGCAAATCCATGGCCGGGTCGTACTCGTCTGCAGGGAGGTGGTAGCTCGACGCGTTCCAGCGCGCGAGCATCTCGATTCCCCAGTTCTCCGGTCGTCCGCGGTAGTGCTCGCCATGCATCAGCTGCACTGCAGGCACGCCCGCCTGCACGAAGGAGAAGTGATCCGACCGGTAGTACAAACCGAGCCACGGTGCTGGATCAGGCGTGCGTCGCATGCTCATCTCTGCAGAGCGCGCGTCCGCAATGGCTGCGATCTCCGGTGCTGCCTCCGCTCCGAGGAGCACGAAGTCGTGCGTCTCGCCCCAGAGGTTTGCGCCGTCGATGTTGATCGCGGCGATCGTCTGCTCGATCGGCACGGCAGGTGTGCGCACGTACTGTCGCGAGCCGAGAAGTCCTGCTTCTTCGGCGGTAGTGAACAGGAAGACGATCGAGCGCGCGGGCCGCTCGTCCAGCCTGGTAAACGCCCGAGCGATCTCGAGAATGGCGGCGACGCCACTCGCGTTGTCGTACGCGCCGTTGTAGATCGAGTCGCCGTTCACCGCGGGACCGATACCGAGGTGATCGAAGTGCGCAGTGTAGACGATGAATGAGTCCGGGTGCTCGCGGCCTGGGAGTACGCCGACGACGTTCTGCGTATCGATCCTGCGCGTGCTCCCGGCAATGCGCGCGTGCACCGTCATTCCCGTCGGGATCGGCTCGAAGTCGCGTCGCGCAGCGGATGCGAGCAGCTCGTCGAGACTGAGACCGCCCGCTTCCAGAAGTCTGCGCGTCGTCGCGACGCGGAGCCATCCTTCCACGCGCAGTGCTGCAGGCTCGTTCGCGCGGTCTGCAAGTGTGTACTGTGTCTCGCCGAACGAAGACTGCACAACGTTCCATGGATACCCGGCGGAGTCATCCGTGTGGACGATGAGCGCACCCGCGGCCCCCTGCCTGCGTGCCTCCTCGAGCTTGTACGTCCAGCGGCCGTACCAGGTGAGTGCGCGTCCCTCGAAGAGCTCCGGCTCCGTCGGCGGAGTGGGCGGATCGCCTCCCAGGATGAGCACGACCTTTCCCCTGACGTCGTGCCCGGCGTAGTCGTCCCAGTCGTACTCGGGCGCGCGTACACCGTAACCGACGAATACGAGATCCGCATCCAGCGTCACCAGCGTGTCCGCTGCGCCTGGCCATGCGATTATGTCCTCGCTCCAGGCGACGTCGACCGTGTCATCCCTGGCCGTGAGCGTGACGCTGCTTCGTGTCGTGTCAGGATGCCACGCGTCGATGGCGACGCTCTGTCGAAATCCGCCTCGCGGCGGCTCGAGGCCGATGAGGGTGAGCTGAGACGCGATGTAGCGCGCTGCCAGCCTGCCACCGGGGGTGCCCGGTGCGCGCCCCTGCAGCAGATCGTCGGCGAGAAACGCGAGGTGCCCGCGGATGCCGGCCGTGGTAATCGAGCGAGCCGCGGGCGGCGAGAGCGTCTGCGCCGCATTCTGTGCGCGGCTGGTGAGCGGCAGCGCGAGCAGGAGGACGGACGCCAGCGCGACGCGAATCATGGATATCAGCTGCCGGTGATAATGCGCGCCTGCTGCTGGTACGCCGGGAGGATCGCCGAGTGATCGAGGTACTCGGGGTAGCCCTTCGACCGCTCGGCTTCGAACGCCTCGAGGTAGCGTGCGTAGTGCTCGCGCGCGGCCGTGGTGTCGCCGGACTCGAGGAGAGCCTCGGCCGCTGCGCCCAGCCCAAGCAGGTGATTCGGCGACATGTCGAGAATCCGCTGGGCAGTGGAGCGGGCTCCCGCAAAGTCGCCCGACGCGGCCTGGATCAGGCTGAGATGGTAGAGCCCGTCCGCATCGAGCGGTTCGGACGCCTGATATGCCTGTATCGCCATCGGGTAGAACTGTGCGGCACCTGCGTTGTCGCCGCGCTCGCGCGCTTCCATGATGCGGTTGAAGAGACGGTCCGCGTTCTGGCGCATGTCACCCGACAAAGGCGGTGGCGTACCCGTCCCGCCGCCCGAGGCGAACGGTGCTGCCTGGGACTGCGGCGTGTCGTTCCCGAAGAACATCGGCACGACCATGACCAGGATGATGACGACGAGAACGCCGCCGGCGATCAGCCACGGCGTGTTGGACGAATCACGGGCGGAACGTGCTGCAGGCGCAGCAGCGCCGGTCGGCGCTCCGCACTGGTTGCAGAACCGGGCGCCGCTCGTGAGCGCAGCGCCGCAGCTCCGACAGGCCGCGCCGTGCAGGGGTGTACCGCAGTCGGGGCAGAACTTGCCGTCGCTCTGACGGCCGCATCCGGGGCATTTCATGCGGCCAAGCTAAACCTGCGGCGCAATCCGCGTAAAGGCGCCGAAGATGGTCCCGTGCCCCGCCGGCGAATATCTTGCGCGGGTGTGTCCGGACCGACCGAGGGAGAATGACGACAGAGAAGCCTGAGCGCGATCGAGCCGGCGACGAGCCGTCCACACTGGCAGAGCCGCCCCCGCAGCCACCCGTTCCGGTTACCGAGTTCTCGAAGAGACCGGGGGAGGAGACCGAGGACGAGCGGCTGCTGGCACGCGACACCCAGCAGCACCCGGAGACCGCGACCACGACGGACGCGTGGCGCGTCTTCCGAATCATGGGCGAGTTCGTGGAGGGGTTCGACACGCTCGCACGGCTCGGTCCATCCGTCAGCATCTTCGGCAGTGCACGCACCCGCCCCGACGAGCCCGACTACATCGCAGCGCAGCGCACGGCAGAACTCCTGGTTCGTCACGGCTTCGGCGTGATCACCGGTGGTGGTCCCGGCATCATGGAAGCGGCAAACCGCGGTGCCGCCGAGGCGGGAGGCGAGAGCATCGGCTGCAACATCGAGCTGCCCTTCGAGCAGGGCATGAACCGCTGGGTCCGCACGGCGATCAACTTCCGGTACTTCTTCGTCCGCAAGACGATGTTCGTGAAGTACGCCGAAGGCTTCGTCATCTTCCCCGGCGGATACGGGACGATGGACGAGCTGTTCGAAGCGCTGACGCTGATCCAGACCGGGAAGGTCCGGGATTTCCCCGTCGTGCTCTACAACAGCGATTACTGGGGCAGCCTGCTCGAGTGGATGCGCACGCGCATGCTCGGTGACGGCAAGATCAAGTCGGAGGACATGGACCTCTTCATCGTCACCGACTCACCAGAGGAAGCGGCGCAGCACATCATTGACTGCTACGAGCGCAGCTGTGAGAAGCGCGCCACGCGTGGGCACGAGCGTCCGATCTATTCCGGGCTCCCGCGCGGCGATGTGGCCGATCGCTTCGCCCGCCGTGGCATCCCATGACCGCCTGAGCGGGAGAGACACGTCGCGTTCCTGAAACCGCCGACACGGGCAAACGCATGAGCAAGAAGAGCAAGTACCTCAGCGGCGCGCGTATCGCACCGGATCCGATCACGAAGGGTGTGTCCGCCGCCGACCTCATCGACCGCGCCTTCCTTGCCTACAACGGCGGCCGCCTGCGCGAGGGGTGCAGACTGTTCACCGAGCGCATGCTCGAGGACGACGTCACGATCGGCGTCACGCTGACCGGCGCGCTTACACCCGCGGGGCTCGGGATGAGCGCGATCATACCACTCGTCGAAGCGGGCTTCATCGACTGGATCATCTCGACCGGCGCCAACCTGTACCACGACACGCACTTCGGAATCGGCCTCGATCTCCATCAGGGCAGTCCCTCCGTCTCGGACCTCGTGCTGCGCGAAGAAGAAGTCGTGCGCATCTACGACATCTTCTTCGACTACTCGGTACTGCTCGACACGGATGCTTTCTTCCGCAGGATGATCACGGGCGATGAGTTCCAGCGCACGATGTCGACCGCCGAATTCCACTGGCTCGCCGGCAAGTACATCGCGGAGCGCCAGAAAGCACTCGGTCAGAGGGGCAAGTCGCTGCTCGCCACCTGCTACGAGTACGACGTCCCGGTGTACACTTCGTCACCGGGCGACTCATCGATCGGGATGAACGTCGCCGCTGCAGCGCTGCAGGGTTACTCGCTGCAGTTCGACGTGAATGCCGACGTCAACGAGACCGCGTCCATCGTCCTGGCCGCGAAGCGTGGCGGCGGCAGGAGCGCAATCACGATCTTCGGCGGCGGCAGTCCCAAGAACTTCGCGCTCCAGACAGAGCCCCAGATCCAGGAAGTGCTCGGCATCGCCGAAAAGGGGCACGACTACTTCCTGCAGTTCACCGACGCACGGCCGGATACCGGCGGGCTGTCCGGCGCGACGCCCGCAGAGGCCGTCAGCTGGGGCAAGGTCGATCCGGACCGACTGCCCGATGCTGTGGTCTGCTATACCGATGCGACGATCGCGATGCCGCTGCTCACGGCCTACGCCCTGACCCGACACGAGCCGCGCGAGCCCAAACGGCTCTACCGCCGTCGCGGGGAGATGCTCGACCTGCTGAAGTCCGAGTACGAGCTGTCCGACAGAAACGAGCAGGCCCGCGCACGCGAGGAGCGTGACGTGACGCTGGCCCGTGACAGGTGACGGTCGGCGGCGGAGGCTGATCAGGTGCGCGTAGCCATAACCGGTTCGAGCGGCATGGTCGGCAGGGCCCTCGCGGACGCGCTGCGGCAGCGGGGTGACGAGGTCGTGCGGGTCGTGCGCTCGTTCCGGAACGTGTCGGCGCGCGAGCGGGTCGTCGTCTGGCAGCCGGACAAAGGGCAGATCGAGGCGACGAAGCTCGAGGGGCTCGATGCGGTCGTGCATCTGGCGGGCGAAACGATCGCCGGCGTGTGGACGTCGCGGAAGAAGCGCGCGATCTACGAAAGCCGGGTCAAGGGCACGACGCTCCTCGCCCGGACCCTCGCCGACCGCCGTCGGAAGCCCGCCGTGCTGATCAGCATGTCGGGGGTGAACTACTACGGCAGCGACCGCGGCGACGAGCCGCTCACGGAGGAGAGCTCACCGGGCACCGGGTTCATGGCCGAGGTGGCCATCGCCTGGGAGCAGTCGGCAGGCGCGGTGCGGGAGGCGGGCATACGGGTGGTTCATCCACGGACAGCGCCCATCTTCTCGCCCAGGGGCGGAATACTGAAGACGCTCCTTCCGCTCTTCCGCCTGGGCCTGGGCGCCCAGCTGGGGAGCGGCGAGCAGTACGCCCCATGGATCGCCCTGGATGACGTCGTCCGCGCATTTCTGCTGTTCCTGGACCGCAGTGACCTCACTGGGCCGGTCAACCTGGTCGCACCGGACCTTGTGACGAACGCCGAGCTCACGGCCGAGCTGGCCCGGGCAGTCAATCGGCCCAGCGTCCTCAAGGCGCCGGCGTTCGCCCTGAAGCTCGCCCCCGGCGGCATGGGGCAGGAGCTGCTGCTCGGTGGGCTCAAGGTGATCCCCAGGGTGCTGCAGGACGCGGGGTTCGCCTGGTCCCACCCAAGGCTCCGTGACGCCCTCCGCGCAATGCTGGGATAGATCGCGACATCCCCAACACATCCTCGCTGCTTCCTCGTCCGGCCGACGCGCTACTCGGAGCATTCCACCCGTAGCCCGGAAGTGACGTCTCATCCCGGCTGCACGGGATCCGAACCGGCCGGACCGCTTTGCCAGACAGAGTCCCGTATCCTCCGTTGAACTGCGTGCCCCACCCGGGTTTGCCCCATCTTGCGCGCGGGCGTATGATTTCCGTTCTCGACGGGAGCAGGGGATGATCGCATCAGAAGGCGCCCCGCGGGGGTATGCGCCCACGGGCAAGGACACGGGTGTCGTCAAGTCCAAGGGTACGGCGCGTCTGCCGATCCTGGACGGGTCGCCGCAACCGCTGCGTGGGAAGAAGCCGGAGTGGCTGAAGGTCCGCTCTCCGGGCGGGCAGAACTATACCCGGCTGAAGGGCCTGATGCGTGGCCTGAACCTGCACTCGGTATGTGAGGAGGCGGGCTGTCCGAACATCGGCGAGTGCTGGGAGGCCGGGACGGCGACGTTCCTGATTCTCGGCGACGTGTGCACGCGTGCGTGCAAGTACTGCGCGATTGCGCACGGGATGCCGACGGAGCTGGACGAGGACGAGCCGCGCCGGGTGGGTGAGGCGATCGAGGCGTTGCAGCTCGAGCACGTCGTGATCACGAGTGTGAACCGCGACGAGCTGCCGGACGGCGGGGCGCGGATCTTCGCCGAGACGATTCTCGAGTGCCGGCGCCGCCGCCCGTCCATGACGATCGAGGTGCTGATTCCGGACTTCAAGGGTGACGAGGACGCGCTTCGCCTGGTGGTGGAAGCGCGGCCCGACATCCTGAACCACAACCTCGAGACGGTCGAGCGGCTGCACCCGTGGGCGCGGCCGGGCGGCCGCTACTGGCGCAGCATTTCGCTCCTGGGCGCCGCGAAGGCGATGGATCCGACGATGCTGACCAAGTCCGGGGTAATCCTCGGCATGGGTGAGGCGCAGGAGGAGATTCGCCAGGCACTGGTCGACCTGCGGAAGGCTGCGGTCGACATCGTCACGCTGGGGCAGTACCTGCGTCCGAGCGAGCATCATGCGCCGGTGGCGCGGTGGGTCACGCCGGCCGAGTTCCGTGAGTGGAAGCGGATCGGCGAGGAGGAGCTGGGCTTTGCGCATGTCGAGTCCGGCCCGCTGGTGCGCTCGAGCTACCATGCGGAGACGCAGGCGCGGACGGTGAAGGCGGGTGAGGCCGGTGAGATCCGGGAGGTGCTCGAAGCAGATGTCCCGGCACCGGCGGAGGTCATGCCGACGCTGGTGCAGCTGCAGCCGAAACGGAAGGCCGGCTGAAGGGACTGGACGCTCGAGGCGACACCCCCGGCCGGCCGCGGTGGCCCGCGAGGAGCGGAAGCTGCGCCGGCCGGACGTGTATTCTGGCGGAACCAGAAATGCGCAGAGATGCGCATCGAAGTGATCTGAGGGAGAGACGGATGGCACAGACGAAGTCGGCCCGGAAGACGTCGCAGTCGGGCAGGAGCTCGAACGGTCGCGACGCGGGCGCGAAGAAGGGGGACGCATTGCTGGGGCTGGATAAGGGCGAGCTGCACGCAATGCTGTACCAGATGCTGCTGGGCCGGCGATTCGAGGAGAAGTCGGCGGAAGCATACGCGATCGGCAAGATTGGCGGCTTCTGCCATCTCTACATCGGTCAGGAAGCGGTCGCGGTCGGCTCGATCATGGCGCTGCGTCCCGAGGACTACGTGATCACTGCATACCGTGATCACGTGCAGGCGATGGTCAAGGGTGTCACGCCGAACGCGGTCATGGCGGAGCTGTACGGCCGTGTCGACGGTTGTGCCGGGGGCAAGGGCGGCTCGATGCACCTGTACGGCGCGGAGCAGAACTTCCTCGGCGGCTGGGGCATCGTTGGCGGACAGGTTCCGCTCGCGGTCGGCGCCGGCTTCGCGATCAAGTACCGGGAGCAGGACAGTGTCGTGCTCTGCTACATGGGCGAAGCAGCAGTGAACCAGGGCGCGTTCCACGAGTCGCTGAACATGGCTGCGCTCTGGAAGCTGCCGGTCATCTTCATCGTCGAGAACAACCGCTTCGGCATGGGCACCGCGTGGGAGCGTGCGTCGTCGCTGTACGACATCTCACAGAAGGCGAGCGCGTACGACATGCCATCAGCCGTTGCCGACGGGATGGACGTGATCGACATGCGTCGCGTGACGCAGGAAGCGATCGATCGCGCGCGTGCCGATGGTACACCGACGCTGATCGAGGCGCGCTGCTACCGCTTCATGGGTCACTCGATGTCCGACCCCGTCCACGGCGTGTACCGGACGAAGGAAGAGGTCGAGGAGCAGAAGCGAAAGGATCCGATCACGCGCTTCATCGAGCTGCTCAAGGACAACGAGCTGTTGACCGACGAGGAGCTGAAGAAGATGGACGCCGAGATCCTGAAGGTGTGCGAGGAGGCGATGGAGTTCGCCGACAACTCGCCCGAGCCCGGGATCGAGGATCTCTACACGCACGTGTATGCTACGGAGGACGTACACGGACGGTTGTTCTTCGACCGGAAGAACCGGTTGGAGCAGAGCTGAATGCGGGCCCGGGGCGCTGGGCCCAGAGCCCGGGCCCGTAGTCAACGTGTTGATAGAGGATCATGGCTATACTGACATATCGCGAGGCGCTGAACCAGGCGCTCGCTGAGGAAATGGAGCGCGATCCCGACGTCTTCCTGATGGGTGAGGAAGTCGGGCTCTACAACGGCGCGTACAAGGTCTCGAAGGGCCTGCTCGATCGTTTCGGTGAGAAGCGCGTCGTCGATACGCCGATCACGGAGCTCGGCTTTGCCGGTCTCGGCGTAGGTGCAGCGATGCTCGGGCTGCGCCCGATCATCGAGTTCATGACGTTCAACTTCTCGATCCTGGCGATGGACCAGGTCTTCAACAGCGCGGCGAAGGTCCACTACATGACCGCGGGCAAATTCAAGTGCCCGATCGTCTTCCGTGGACCGACGGGCGCCGCGCTGCAGCTTGCGGCGCAGCACTCGCAGGCGCTCGAGGCCTCGTACGCACACTTCCCCGGCCTCAAACTGGCAACCCCGGCGACGCCGGCGGATGCCAAGGGACTGCTGAAGGCCGCCGTGCGTGATGACGACCCGGTCGTCATCATGGAGGGCGAGCTGCTCTACAACCTGAAGGGCGAGGTCCCCGACGACGACGACTACGTCGTCCCGCTCGGCGTCGCCGACGTCAAGCGCGAGGGCACGGACGTCAGCATCATCACGCACGGCAAGATGGTGCATGTCGCGCTTCAGGCGGCAACCGCGCTCGAGAAGGAAGGCGTGAACGCCGAGGTGCTCGATCTCCGGTCGCTGCGCCCGCTCGACGTCGATGCGATTCTCGCGTCGGTGCAGAAGACGAACCGCGTCGTGTACGTCGAGGAGGGCTGGCCGTACGTCGGCATCGGTGCGCAGATCGTGGACACGATCCAGGAGGAGGCGTTCGACTACCTCGATGCGCCGATCCTGCGCGTAACGCAGGCAGACGTGCCGATGCCGTACGCGAAGATGCTCGAGCGGATGGCGAAGCCGTCGGTGGAGCGGGTTGTCGCCGCGTGCAACCGCGTGCTGTACAGGCAGACGGCGTGAGTGCAGTGCTCGCGCACCGGCGTACCGTCCGGTCGTGCGCGAGCGCGGGCGCTGGCGGTGAGGGTTAACAGACGGCGAGCGGGACGGGAGAGGATCTCCCCCTGGCGCAAGCGCTGGCGCTCGTCCTGATTCGTAAGGCTTATGGCAACCAAAGTCCACATGGAAGCGCTGTCCCCGACCATGGAAGAGGGACAGCTCGTTCGCTGGCTGAAGAAGGAAGGCGACCAGATCGCCGAGGGCGACATCCTCGCCGAGATCGAGACCGACAAGGCGACGATGGAGCTCGTCGCGCGCGGCTCGGGTGTGCTGCGTAAAGTCCTGCTGCAGGAAGGCGACACTGCGCCCATCGGGCAGGTGATCGCGATCATTGCGGGCGCCGACGAGGATATCGGTGACGTGGGGTCCGGCGCCGGCGCCCGGGATGACGCAGCGGAGGCTGCTGCGGACGCCACCGCCCAGGCGCCTGCCCGCGAGGCCGCGGCGGGTGCGGGCGATATCGGGAAGGCATCACAGGCAGTGGCGGCTGGCCAGGCGGAAACGCAGAAGGGCCGCGCCGCAGAGACCGGTGTTGCACCTGAGCAGGCTGGTGGTGCCGGCGGCGACCGAGCCGCTGCGCCGGCGGATCCTGCTGCAGTGGGCGGCGCCAACGGCACGGGCCGGATCAAGGCGTCGCCGCTCGCGCGCAAGCTTGCGTCCGAGGCCGGTCTGGAGCTGAGCGCAGTGTCTGGCAGCGGGCCCGGCGGCCGGATCACGAAGAAGGATATCGAGGCGGCGATTCGCGAGGGTGTTCGTGCGCCGGCGGCTGCGGCACCTGCGCGTGCACCGGTGGTGCGTCGCGACGGCGCGGAGTACGAGGACGTGCCGGTCTCGCAGATGCGCAAGACGATCGCGAAGCGGCTGGTTCAGTCGATCGGGCCGATCCCGACATTCTACCTGACCGTCGAAGTCGACATGACGCGCATCACCGAGGCACGCGAGCGGGTGAACGCCCAGCTCGCCGACGAAGGTGTGAAGGCATCGGTCAACGACTTCCTGGTGAAGGCTCTGGCGTCCGCGCTTGTCCGGCATCCGGAGGTGAACGCGCAGTGGCACGAGACGCACATCCGCCGCTTCAACCGCGCGCACGTCGGCGTTGCCGTGGCGGTGGAGGACGGGCTGATCACGCCGGTCATTCGTGATGCGGACACGAAGGGCATCGCCGAGATCGCGGTGGAGGTGAAGGAGCTGGCCGGCCGTGCACGCGAGCGCAAGCTCACGCCGGACGAGTACACGGGCGCGACGTTCTCGATCTCCAACCTCGGCATGTTCGGCATCGACGAGTTCACGGCGATCATCAACCCGCCCGAGGCGGGTATCCTTGCCGTCGGTCGCGCGGAGGAGAAGGTCGTGGTGGAGGATGGTGAGCTGGTCGTGCGGCCGCGCATGCGCATAACGATGAGCTGCGATCACCGCGTCATCGACGGTGCAACCGGTGCGCGGTTCCTGCAGACGCTGCGGGCGATGATCGAAGAGCCGATGATGATGCTCGCGTAGAGACGTTCGACATTTTGCCGAACCGAGGAGCCGTCGTGCGCCGGAAGCGTGCGGCGGCTTCGCCGTTCGTGCACCACAGCTTCTCGCCGTTGAGACGGCCCGATCGCGGAGATCGTCGTCAGTCCTCCCGCCGTACCTCCTCCACGAGCTTCATCCTGAGCATGTCGTCGAGCACGTGCAGCAGCTCGCTCGTGCACGTCGCCTCATCGATGTCCGTGTAGTAGTCGAGCAGCTCGTCGCGCACGTCACTGACGCGGCGTGGCTCCTGGATGAGCCGCCAGATATGCGCGGCGACGGTATTCAGCCCGTAGTACTCACCGGTCGTCAGGCTGAGTATGACGGTCTCCCCCTCGACCTCGGCGGACACGTGGTCGGGCGTTGCTCGTACAGTGGAATCGAGCTGCACCATCGCAGCATCCTCGTGGGACGATGTCATTGGGCTGGCTGCCCCGGGGTTGCTGGACTGCGAACGGGCTGATGCCAGGCAATCAGCGTTTCGACGACGTCGTCGATACGCGCCCAGGACCGAGGCACCATAAGCTGCCACACCGGAACACTGGCTGCAACCGAGACCGCGCGCCGCAGCTGGGCCGCAGCATGCTCGAGTCCGACCAGGTCGTCCGGCAGCTTCCGGTGATGCGAGAGGGCGACCGCGGCAGCCGCCGCACCCAGCCGTCGCCGCTCCACGGGAGCGCGGTCGGCGCCGTCCAGCACGGGAACGATCTCGTATATGGCACCCAGCCGTGCAGGCCGATCGGCGAGCACACCAGGCGCCAGCCCGGAGGCGGTGACCTTGATGCCTCGCTCGATGGAGCCGAACAGCGCGCCTGCGGGAAGGTTCTCCACCGTGTCATTCCACAGCCGCATGCTCGGCACGGCGGGATGCACACGGGTGGGCGGCCCCGGCTCGATCGCGACCGTATCGTCGGACACGAAGCGGCAGCCCGCCGCAGTCAGCGCGAGTGACAGCGTGGACTTGCCGAAGTGCTTGGGACCCACGAAGGCGATTGCCTCGGCGCCGGCCACGACGCAGCTGCCATGCAGGCAGAAGCGTCCATCCAGCTCGAGCAGCAGTGCGAGGGCAGGACCGAGGACGATGGCTCGGGCCAGCTCGGGCGGAGCGTCAGCGATGGGATGCCAGCGTATGGTGCCTGTTGCAGGCGTGATGTCGAACGTCCCGGCGTGCTGGTAGGTCAGCCGGTAGCCGGCCTGGTGACGCAGGAGCGTGTACTCCTCCACGCCGACCCGGCGATGTCCGAGCTGCACGGCCTGGTTGGTAACAGGGGGCGCGTCGCGGCGGACCTCGAGCAGCCAGTTGCTGGAGCCGGTGGTGGTGGGTAGCTCAGGAAACGGCAGCTCCGATCGGAGCGTGCCGCCGTAGACTGCGTACTGCATCATGCCCTGGCCGGGGACACCAGTCGATCCGAGTGCTCCCGGACGTTCCGCCCGGGAGCACCGGACCCGCGAATCAAGATGCGCACATGATGGGCGCGCCGGAGAACGTAAAACCGTCCGATCCGCCCAGCATCTTGTCGCAGTACTGCGTCTTTTCCTGGAACGTGCCGTAGCGCTGTACGCGCGGCGACGTCCAGGAAGGCTTGACCTGCACTTCCATTAACTCACCTCCTGGTGACGTGAGGACGACCGCCCCAGTGCGGCCGGTTGCTCGCGGACAGTTCCGCGATTTCGATGAACATCAGACAGCTGCAAGGCTCGTCTCCACCAGCGAACGAACACGTTCTCTGCCCGCTGGCGGGGTCGTGCGGGAGTGCGCACTGCGCCCCATCCAGATCGCCAGCGTGATCATCCGGAACAGCAGGAACAGGTCGATACGCTCCCATCCGCCATCGAGCGCTTCGCGGCGCATGGCGTCCAGCACATCGACGCGCACGTAATCGGCGAGCACGTTGAAATCGACATCGCGAACCAGCGCGACATCATCCGTACGCATCCCGCGCACGAACGCCGGCGTCAGATTCGACTTCGCTGCGCGCCACTGGATTGCCGGTGGCAGGATGCCCTCGAGCGCACGCCGCATGACGATGCGCGTCCACCCGTCATGGAATCGCTGCTCGTCCGGCAGCCCCATGCAGAACTCCATCAGCCGGCGATCGAAGAACGGGTAGGCCGGCTCGAGGTTGTACACGCGCGCCGTCCGGCTCGCCAGCTCAAGCGTCGTCTGGAAGACGGGCCGCATCAGTCCGGCGAAAGGCGAGTCTGTTTCGTCGGCCGCACCCGAGCGCAATGACGCGAGATCCGGATCGAGCAGCGCCAGTGCACCCGCTGTCGTGGCGTCGAAGTCCCGCAGACCGGGACCATGATCCCGGTACAGCTCACGCCGTGACATGCTGAAGTCGGTGTGGAACCGCTGCGCGAGGCGGGCCCACTGCACCAGCTTCCGCTCGCGCGCAAGCGAGCGCAGGTACGGCAGCCCGTGCAACCGCACCACGCTCGCCGGCGGTACGCCGCGTCGCGCCGCAAACCAACGGACCTCGTCCCGGTACTGCTCGTAGCTGCCGGCGGCGAGCAGCCGCTCCAGTCGATGCAGTCCGTGACCCACGACGGAATCACCGTCGAAGCCATCCAGGAAGACACGCGTCCCGGCCGACGACGCGGCCGCGTACATACCGCGGTGCAGATACAGGTTCGGGGCGGCGAACGGCTCATCCAGCACGTCGATGATGTGGGCCACGTCGTCGAGCGGGCTCATCCGGTCGCCACGTACCTGGAGTGCGCGCAGACCGCCCGCCTCCGTCACACTGCCGATGAAGGCGCGCTCATCGATGCGGCCCAGGTCCTCCGGCGGCAGGTCCGGGAACACGAGCGAGATTGCATGCAGTCGGTCGGAGCGCCAGCCGTACATCTCGCGCGCTGCGCACACGATCGCAGACGAGTCGAGGCCGCCGCTGAGTGCAGCCGCGACACCGTCTTCGCTCAGGCGATCCATCACCGCCACGAGAAACAGGCTGCGGAACGCATCGGCGTACTCGCCGTCACCGGACAGCTCGACGGGCTCGATGTCATCGGGAGACCAGTACGCCTGGAGCATCGAGCCTCCCGACGAGCACTGCATCGAATGGCCGGCCGGAATGCGACGGATGTCGCGATAGAATGTCGAGCCGCGGTCGTTGTCCTGACCGAGGACGAATGCGGCAAGGTGCCGCTCGTCGATGGCCGTTGCCGTTGCGGTCGTGCTCAGCCCCCGAAGGGTGCTCGAGAATGCAATGGAGCCGTCACCGCCGTCGCGACAGTAGAGCGGGCGCACGCCCATCAGGTCCCGTGCGGCGAGGAGCTCGCCGCTGCGCCCATCGCCAACGACGAACGCGAAGTCGCCCGAGAGGTGGGCCGCGCACTCACGTCCCCATTTCAGGTAGGCGCGCAGGATGACCTGCGCGTCCGTGGCGTCAGGGGAAAGCTCGAGGGTGTGAAGCAGGGAATCCCGATCGACCAGGCTGGCATCGGCTGCGACGACGACGCCTGCGACGTCGTCACGGGCAATCGCGCTCTCGGACGCTGCGGCGAAGACCGCGCCGGCCGATGTCGTCGCGACGGCAACGTCCGCACCCGATGCGTCGATCACGGCGCAGGCCTGCGCCCACGCCGGCTCCGCCGAATTGAAGGAGCGTACGGCCGCGATGCTGTTCACAGCGCACCCCTTCCTGGTCACACGATGACGCCGGTTCAGGCGTCGACCGGCAGACGATCGCGTACTGCCATCGTCGCCCGGACCAAAAGCTCGGTCGGATCCAGGTTCGCGTCGTGGAGGTCGTTCACGCCGAACACGCCGGTACGGATCCGGGGCGCAACTCCAACCGTCGTCTCTCCCGTGCCCGTGACCTGGCGAACACGCTCCGCCAGGATCCGTGCGCCCTCCGCAGTCGTGTCCGGTGCAACGACGACGAACTCCATCGGGCCGATGCGCCCGAGCACATCGGAGTCGCGCGTCGTGTTCTGCAGCGCGGCAGCCAGCGAGTCACAGAAGGACGTGTCCACCGGCTCCTCCGCGTCCTCCGGCGCGATCACGATACAGGCGAGTGGGCGGCGGAAACGCGCCGCTGCGGCACCCATCTCTCGGACCCGTCGCAGGATGCCCGACCACGTGTAGAGCCCCGTTGTGGGGTCCATCAGGGAGGACTCCTCCAGCTGGTCGATCTGGCGCTTGGCCCGCATGTACCGATCGAGTCGCAGAAGGACCTCCTGCGCGTCGAACGGCAGCGGAAGCAGATCCCACGCACCCGCGTCCAGCGCCTCGATCCGCTCGTCCCGCCGGATCGGCCCGGACCGGTACAGGATCACCGGCGCGGCCGGCGACAGCGCCTTCTGCTCGAGCAGGTCCTTGCAGAGCCCGAGGCCATCGGCGTCGGGCAGCATGGTATCGATGAACACCGCGTCGGGGTTCGATCCCCGCGCACGCTCGATCGCCTGGCGCGCGTTGTACGCACGCATGACGGCGTAACCCTGCGGGGCCAGAATCGAGTCGAGCGAGCGGGACGTCCATTCCTGCTCGCTCACGATCATGACTATGGGTGCTCTCGGCACGTTTGGTCCTGGTTCGTTGAGCGGCGACCGTTGCCGGTCGGTCGATGCCGTTTCAGCAGATATCATGCTTGTTCCTGCAGCGCGCATCGCCAGCTCCGATCACCACGGCTAAGTCAGCATCCGACTTGGAGATGGAACCGTTTTCGAGACCCCCCGATCGGTCACGCACACGCGGATGCTGCTGGCTCCGTAACGGTCACGTGTTGCGCGCGTGCAATGCGTTGTCGACCAACCGGCGTACTTTTCCGTCCCGCCTCGACCGGTCAGGCCGTCAGAACACCCGCTCGATGAGCAGCGCGAGCGTGCTCAGACCCGTGATGATGAACATGCTGTTGCGGAGCGACTCGAGCGTGCTCCCGCGTGCCGGGACGTAGATACCGTCCCCCGCCTGAACGCTGAGCTGGTCGAGCGTGCGGCCGTTCTGGATCGCGGACTGCAGCGCGTTGCCCTGCCAGATGATCTGCTCGCCACGGCGGATCGACATCTTCGCCAGATCGGCCGATGATGCCGGGCCGCCGGCCAGCATGAGCGCATCCGAGATCAGGACGTCGGACGGTACCGTGTAGAAGCCCTGCGTCCCGACTGCGCCGATGATCTGCAGCCGCATCAGCGCCCGGGCGCGGACCACGGGATTCACGATGTAGCGGCCGATGTACTCCGTCAGATGGTCCTGCAGCTCGGAGCGCAGAACACCACTCAGCTGGACCTCGCCGATGGCCGGCAGCGGGAGCACGCGACCGGCACCGACCGTGAACGTCTGTGTGAGGTCGGGATGACCCTCGACCACCAGCTCGATCCGGTCGCCTACCTGTAGGTCGCCCTCGGAGAGACGCCGCCGGATCATCTCCGCATGGTTGCGGGCTTCCTGGCGGGCGTCGCCGCTGAAGGCGGAGGAGGACGCCGTTTCCTGGAAGCTCTGGAGCATCTCCTCGAGCTCGGCCCGAGTCAGGTTCGCGCCACGGGGATCAGGGACGGCCTGCTGCGCTGAGACTCCGCTGGACAGCAGTACGGTCGCACACGCGAGGACGATAGTTCGAAGCTGCATGGCGTACTCAATGGTTGAGCCGTGAGCGCCGCGCCCCGGCACGAATGCCGGTGCGACGCTGCAGGGTCATGATCGAAGTCTGCGCCGGTTCAGCGGCAGATCGCTCAGGATGCTTCGCCGGCCAGCAGCGGCGGTGAGCATGCGTCGAGGCCGAAGCTTGCGAGGATCGCAAGACAGCGCAGCAACTGCAAACCCATGTCGACGCCACCCGACGGCGTGTTCGACCCGGGTGCGTCCGTCGCTGAAAACCGACCCTTCTCCTGCGACACGGCCGTCCTCTCGAAGCGAGTTGTAGCGGATCGGATACGCGTGTATACAATTCCGATGCCGCCGCCAGCAGAAGGCGTAACTCAAACTTCCATAGTGCTTTGCAGCCCTCGGGCGTCCGCCGTCGAGCGGGCCGGGGGCTGCAGGCGTTGCAGGCCAGCGACAGTCTGCAGCCGTGCGCAGGCCGTGGTTTCCGCGGAACGAGCCGTCGTCATGCCGGTTCGAGCAGGCGTGCCGACGGCCCTGCTTCCTCGTCCTCGGACGTGTAGCCCGGCAGGTACGAGTAGTAGCGATACCCGATCTCGCTCCTGACGCCGTTCACGACCGCGCCCAGCACCCGCACCGGCAGCTGACTGAGCATTGCGAGCTTGGCCTCTGCGACGGCCTTGTTGGTCGTCAGGGTGCGGAACACGATGACGATGTTGCCGGTCGCGGTCGCGAGAACCAGGGGATCGACGCCCGCGCCGAGCGGTGGGCTGTCGAACAGGATTACCTGGTATCTGGACCGGATGTGCGCCAGGAGCTGGCCCATGCGAGGCGACGACAGCAGGTCGGGTGATGCGGCGAGTCGGGTGCCGCACGGAATGACCTGGAGATCCGGGCTGTCGGTTTCGCGGATGATCTGGTCCAGGCTGGCGCGCCCGGCCAGGAAGTCCGTGAGGCCGGGCGTGCGATCGATCCGCAGCAGCCGGTGCATGGTGCCGCGCCGCGTGTCGCCGTCGATGACGATGGTCTTGCGACCCAGCTCGGCGAACGCGAGACCGAGGTTCGTGGTCAGAAACGTCTTGCCGTCGCCGGGGCCCGGGCTCGACACCGTGACCATCATCGGTCCGGCGGTCCCGTATGCATGCTGCAGGCTGAGTCGCACGCCGCGCAGCGCCTCGACGACCTCGGCGCGATCGACTGCACGCGAGCCGCGCCGGGTCCGAGCGAGGTTCGGCAGGGCTCCGAGAATCGTGAGGCGGAACCCGTCGCTCACCTGTTCGGGATACCGGATGCGCGGGTCCATGCGCTCGAGCAGGATGGCCAGCCCGATGCCGAGGCCCATGCTGCCGAGGAGCGCGAGCAGAATGATCTGGATGCGTGGGTTGCTCGACGGGAACTGCGGCACGCTCGCGAGATCGAGCACGCGCACGTCCGGGATCGTCGTCTCGGTCGCCAGGCGCGCGCTCTCGTAGCGCCCGCGCAGCTCGTTGTAGAGCGCTGCCGCACTCTGTACCGCGCGTGTGAGGCGTGCCTCGTCGATCGTGCGCGGCGGAATCGCACGCAGGTCACCCGCGGCGGACGTCACGAGCCGGTCCATCTCACTCAGGCGGGCATCGAGACTCGCGACCACCGCAGAAGCGAGCTGCGGCACGATCTGCGTCTGCAGCCGGTTCACCTGCTCCAGCGCCTGGCGCATGAGCGGGTGCTCGGCCGTGTACTGCTGACTGAGTGCGCGGACGTTCGCCCGGGCCGTCGTAAGCTCGGTCAGCGCCTGCATCAGCTCAGGTGACTGCGTCACGGTCGGGATGGCCGTAAGCGCATCCACCGAGAGCGGCTCCGTCGACGCGGTTGCGATCAGCCGCTGGATCGAGTTCCGGTCGCGCTGCAGCGCCTCGCGGTCGATGCTGAGCTGGAAGTAGCTCGAGAGCGCGGGGGCACGCGTCGCCTCGATGCCGGGATTGATCGGCGTCGCCTGGTCCGACGGCAGCGTGATGGTCTGCACACGGAAGTTCTCGAGAGCCAGCTCCGCCTGGCGAAGGTTCTCCTCCGAGTACGTCAGCTGTCTCTCGAGAATGTCGCGGAACTCCTCGAGCTGCGCCCGCTTCAGCTCGGCGGCGACCTCCACGTACTGCGTCGCCAGCGAGTTGAGGATACTGGCCGAGAGCTCCGGGTTCTCGTTCGAGAACCGGAGCATCAGGAAGTTTTCGCCGACGATGTTCGCGTCCATCGCCTGCGTCACATAGCGCGTCGCAGCGCGAGGATGCACCAGCCGGAAGTCGATCTGCCGGCCCGGCGTCAGCAGCTGGCGGGGCGGATTCCAGCGCATGCCGAGCGCAGCACCCACCGGCGAGCCCGCCGGAACGCGCTCGATCAGACCGGCCCGCTCCTCGTGCAGCTCCACCTGCGCTCCGGTCTCATCGACGATCAGCGAGTACGCGCCCGGGGTGTAGCCACTATCCGCGTGAAACCCGGCCATTACGTCCCGGTCGCGCGAGCGGAACCGCAGATACAGCCGGTGCTCCTGGACGACCGGGTCGAGCACCGCGTACGAGCCCAGCAGCTCGACCCACGCCCGCCCGCGCAGCAGCTCGGGTGACTGAATCGGCCCCTGCATCTGCGCGTTGCGATCCGGAACGCCGGCTACCCACAGCCGCGCCTCGGCCGTGTAGCTCAGGTTCGCGTGCCGGCTCAGAAGGAGCCCCGCAGCCAGCCCGACCGCCGTAATTCCGAGCACGAGCCACTTGTAGTACAGCACCGCGCCCAGCATCCGCTTGAACCCGCCGCCGCCGCCCTCCTCATGGTCGAGGTCGGCATCGGCGAACGCGAATCGCCCGGCAGCCGGTGCAGCGGGAGGCGTCGAAAGCGCCTGCTGCCCTGAAGGAACCGATGGCAGCGGCAGATTGCCTTGATCCATGTTGGCCAGCGACAGAAGTAGGATGGATCGAACCGAGTCAGCCCGCCCATCAGGGCAAGGCCCTTGCCGCTCATGAAAGCAGTGAGGCCGTACGGGATTGCCGGAATCGCGTGCGGCCGCCGTGCCGGATTTGCGGCGCCCGCGCAACACCACCGGAGCGGAGTGATGCGCCTTCGCAACGCCTTGGTCGGGAAAAGCGCGCCATCGGTGCAACAGAATCGTTGACTCTCATGGCCGTCCCGGGTTACCGTTGGAGCTCGCGGAGGCGGTACCGGCGTTGCAGAGGTCACCCACCGGACTCCTTCGCGAAGCGCGTGTCGTCATCGGCATGCGTTGATTCGACGACATGAGAATCTGCCCTGACGAGACCGCGGGGATGCGGTGGGGCGAGTGGAGGAGCGCCGCTGTATGCAAATCCATGCGAGGCGTGCTGTGTCCACGACACGGCGTGTCCATCAACCAAACGGCGTCCGCCCGGAACCGCGCAGCCACGTGAACGCATCCGAATCGCTGAATCTGACGGAGGAAGTGAAGTCCACGATCCGCGTCATGATCGTGGACGACGAGGCCACGCTTCGGGAGAGTTGTGCGAGCGTGCTCTCGGTGGAGGGCTACGATGTAACGACGTGCGGGTCGGGGCACGAGGCGTTGACGATCCTGAAGCGTCGTCAGTTCGACATCGTACTGCTGGACCTGCACATGTCGCAGGTGTTCGGGATGGATCTGCTGGCGGCATGCCTGGACGCGTTCCCGGACACGATCATCATCATCATGACGGGCAACCCGAGCGTGGAGTCGAGCATCGAGGCTCTACGCGCGGGCGCGTGGGACTATCTCCCGAAGCCGTTCGCCGCGAGCCATCTGCAGATCCTGTTCGGCCGTGCTGCGCACACGGTGCTGGTCGGCCGCGAGTCGAAGGCACTCGAGGAGGAGCTGGAGAGCAAGCACGGGCACAGTGACAAGGTCACGCTGCTCGGTGCGTCGGGTGCCTTCCAGCGGGTGATCGCGCTGGCGCGCAAGGTCGCGGCGACGGACGCGTCGGTCTTCATTTCCGGTGAGAGCGGGACCGGCAAGGAGCAGATCGCGCAGTTCATCCACCAGCACAGCCGGCGCAGCAGCCGGCCGCTCGTGCCGGTGAACTGCGCGGCGCTGCCGGAGGCGCTGCTCGAGAGTGAGATGTTCGGCCACGTGCAGGGTGCGTTCACCGGCGCGGTGCGGGAGAAGGCGGGCCTGCTGGAGGTCGCGAACGGCGGCACACTCTTCCTGGACGAGCTGACGGAGATGCCGGCCGTACTGCAGGCGAAGTTCCTGCGCGTAATCCAGGACGGCGTGGTTCGCCGGCTCGGCAGCACGACGACGGACGCGGTCGTCAATGTGCGGTTCATTGCGGCCACGAACCGGGACCCGCACCAGGCTGCAGAAGAGGGCATCCTGCGGCGGGACCTGTTCTACCGGTTGTGCGTCGTTCCGATCCACATTCCACCACTGCGTGAGCGGCGCGCCGATATTCCGGTCCTTGCCCAGCATTTCCTGAAGCGGTACTGGGCGCAGCACCGGGAGGCGCGCGGCACGCCCTCGTTCAGCGCGGAGGCGATGGCTTCGCTGCAGGCGCGGCCGTGGCCGGGCAACGTGCGCGAGCTGCAGAACGTGATCGAGCATGCCGTTGTGCTGCTCGAGCCGAACTCGGAGATCCGGCCCGAGGACCTGCCGGACATGAGCAACGGTGCCCAGCCGGTCTCCCCGATCAGCCCCGCACCCGTGTCCTTCGAGGAGATGCGGGACGGCACCTACCACGGCGTCCGTGAGAAGGTGTTGGCCGACTTCGAAATGGGTTACCTTACGTGGCTCGTGGAGCGTGCCAACGGCAACATGTCGAAGGCCGCCCGCATCGCCGGAGTAGATCGCACCACACTCTACCGACTCATGGAGAAGCACGGTCTCCACCGTGACACGATCATTACAAGCAAGTAAACGATCTAGGCGCAGAGGGGCCCTGGTTTCCGCGAGCGTGGCACACGTTACGCCTTCGCTGCACCAGGTCATTGCCAGCTACGCCGGTGAAGAAATCGGCGCAGCCGCGGAACGTGTATACCAGGGACTGCCGGCAGAGCTGAACGTCGGGGCGGAGGAGATCACCCGACATCTCGTGTGGGTTGCAAAGGCCTGCACGCAGACTCCGGCCGAGCCGGAGCAGAATGGTGCGACGCTCACGCTCCGTCGCAGACTTGTCGAGCTGTTGCGCGAGGAGATCGTCGAGGCGTGGAGCAAGTGCACGCCTGACGCTGCGCAGATGATCACGACGCTGCAGCGACTCGAAGCAGCGCAGCGCGCGTGCAGACCTTCGCTGGAGCAGTCGTTCGCCGCCGAGCTTGCCGACAGCGGCGGCTTCGACCTCGCGGTCGAAGTAGCGCACGACATGCGCTCGCCGCTGACTTCGATCCTCTTCCTGTCCGAGATCCTTCACGCTGGACAGAGCGGCGCACTCAACGACGTTCAGAAGCGCCAGATCGGTATCATCTACAGTGCAGCGCTCGGCCTCGTCGGGATGAGCAGCGACATGATCGAGATGGCCCGTGGCGGTCATCGCCTCCCTGCCGAGCAGCCGAGTGCATTTTCTGTAAACGAGATCCTTTCGAACGTTCACGATCTCGTGCGCCCGACCGCGGAGGAGAAGCGACTCGAGCTGCACATCCAGGGACTGCGCGCGCCGCGGCGCGTCGGGCACCCGGTCCCCCTGAGCCGCGTCCTGCTCAACCTCACGACGAACGCCCTCAAGTTCACGGAGGACGGAAGCGTGTCGCTGACCGCGCGCTCGCTGGGTGGCGCCCGCGTCGAGTTTGCCGTGCGCGATACAGGGCCCGGGATCTCGGACGAAGCACTGGAGACGCTCTACCAGCCGTTCCGCCGTCAGCCCACGCGCGCGACGGGCTACTACTTCTCCGGGACCGGTCTCGGTCTCGCAATCTGCCGCCGACTGGTCGAGGCGATGGGCTCCGAGCTGAAGCTGGAGACGCGCCGGGGCTGGGGTACGCGCTTCACGTTCGTTCTCGATCTGCCTGCGGCACCCGTGCTGTAGTCGCTGCGTCGTGTAGTGCCGCATCCACAGTAGTCGTTGCACCGCGACGCAACCCACTCTCTCCACCACACCCGTCCAGTTCAGCTAACCCTAACTACTGCAACGTCTTAGCACCCACATCGAGTCGTGCCTCGCTCCGAGCATGGGCGTTGCCCAGCCATGCCGCCGCCGTAGCATCTGTTCGCTTTACTGCCATTTGGAGAGTGACGAATGCTGAGTACTGCAGACGGGCTGTTCCGTACTGCAGCCGCTGATACAATCGCGGTTGATCACGCGCTGCCCGCGCCACGTGTCGTGCTGAGGACGAGGTCAGGGGCGCGTCGCCAGAAGTACACACGCCGGCTCATCAACGTCCTGGTTGCTGCCATCGGCCTGGTGCTTACCGCGCCGCTGATGCTGATCGTCGCGATTCTGATCAAGCTGACGTCGCCGGGCCCGGTCTTCTACAAGCAGGTGCGCGTAGGAATCGACCGTCGGACGGGCCGGGGTGGCAACTGGCGGCGCCGGGTCGACTACGGCGGGAAGCTCTTCACGATCTACAAGTTCCGCACGATGTACGTTCGGCCTGTGGAGGAGCAGGTCTGGGCGACGAAGAACGATCCGCGAATCACGCCACTGGGGCGCATCCTGCGGAAGTACCGGATCGACGAGCTGCCACAGCTGGTGAACGTGCTGCGCGGTGATATGAACGTGGTCGGTCCGCGCCCGGAGCAGCCGGAGATCTTCATGAAGCTTCGCGAGAAGATCGACCGCTACCCGGAGCGGCAGCGTGTGCTGCCGGGCATCACGGGCTGGGCGCAGGTGAATCACCACTACGACCAGAGCATCGACGACGTGCGAAAGAAGCTGGATCTCGACCTGGAGTACGCGGCCCGGGAGTCTGCGAGCGAGGATCTGAAGATCATGCTGCGGACGGTGCCCGTAATGCTCTTCAAGTCGAGCGGCTGGTAAAGCGACTCCTCGACCGAACAGCCATCAAAGACGCGGCTGCCGCAGGATTCGGTAGCCGCGTTCGTATTGTGTGCAGGACAGGTGGATTCTGGCAGTCGGACTGCTGGTCGGCGGCTGCGCGCGGGGTGTCGATGAGCCGAGTCGCGCGTTGGCAGAGTCTCAGCGCGTGAAGATGCCGCTCGTGCGAAGCTCGAGTCCTTCGCGGGTCAGTCCGGCGGGAACATTGATCCTCGGGACGGTCGCCGCGTCGAATGGGTGGCGCAGCAGCCCGCCGCGCACGAGCAGCACGGCGGAATGGCCGATGTCGTCGGCGACGGAAGCGACCTGCTGTGAGCCAGCGCCGTACGGCAGGGCGAGGCAGTCTACGAAGGGCATGCCGGATGAGCGCAGCCAGTCACGGGTGTTCACGAGCGATTCCCTCAGCTCGCCGGCGGTCAGCGACGGCAGGTGCTCGTGGGCCCATGAGTGGGAGCCGAGCGTCACACCGTCACGGGTGTGCGCCCGCAACTCATCGACCGTAGCGATGCCGTAGGAGTGTGGCAACGAGGCCGGCATTATTCCCAGCTCATCCCTGACCCTCTCGGCCCTGCCCTGCAGCGTCGTGAGTGCGTCGTCGCGGCGCGCGTCATTCATGAGGCCGGCGGCCCCCAGGTCGTCCCACCAGGTCGTCGGCTGACCGAGCAGTGCGGGAGCAACGAACACCGTGGCGGGCAGTCCGCGCTTCCGCAGCTCCGGCAGCGCAAGCGTGACCGCGCCCCGGTAGGCGTCGTCGAATGTCAGGACTGCACGCGGCCGATGCCCGGGTCCGCTCAGCGCCGTTTCGAGGTCGACGATCTCATGTGTCCGGGCGACGCGCTCGATCTGCTGTATGAAACGCGGCAGCGGAAGGTGCAGGCTGGTGTCACCCTGCCCGGCGTCCTCCGGCGGAACGACGTTATGGAATGCGAGGATCGCGACGGAGCCGGCTGCCTGCCGGCGCGACAGGGCGGCGAGCCCGCTGCGCGTGGCAACGCCTTCGACCAGCGTGCGCGCAATGTTGCGGATCATACGTCGAGGGTGCTGCCATTGTGAGTGGGTTCGGGCACGGCGACGCCGATGGTGCGATACACCTGGTCGTACCTCCGCTGCCAGCGTGACGCGGAGAAGCGCGACTCGAGTCGCGCGGCCGCCCGGCCGGCGCGCCAGAGCGCAGCTTCGCGGCTCACACGCAGCTCGTCGATGGCTGCCGCGATCGCTGCCGGCGAGTCCGGCGAGACGAGGATCGCCTCCCGATTCGACACGACACCCGGCACACCGCCAACCCGCGTCGCGACGATCGGCACGCCCGCGGCCATCGCCTCGAGCAGTACGACCGGCGTACCCTCCGTGCGCGACGTCAGCGCGAAGCCATCGAGCGCCTTCATGTAGCTGCCGGCGTTCTCGACCGCACCCATCCAGTGCACCCGCTGCGCAATGCCCAGTGCTTCCGCCTGGGCGACGAGTCGTGCGCGCATACGGCCGTCACCGATGACGACTCCATGGATGTCCCGGGCCGTCTGTGCGAGCGCGGACAGGAAGATGTCCGCGCCCTTCTCATGTCCGAGCCGCCCGATGAAGCCGACGTAGAACGTATCCTCGTCCAGGCCGAGCCGTGCGCGTGCTTCGTCGCGCTCCAGGAAATCGACGGATCCCGGCCATGCGTTCGGAATGCAATGAATGACGTTCTTCGGGACGCGGGACGCGATCAGCATTGCGGCCATCGGTCGCGACACCGCGATGACCGCATCACATCGCCGGAACGCGCGACGCTGCAGCCGCTCGTACAGCCGGTTCTTCCATCCGCCGCCGGTAAAGCCGTGCGATGTGCTGACAACGGGAATGCCGAGACTGCGAGCGGTGGGCGTATGGAGAACATCTGGCCGGTAACCGTGCGTGTGCACAACATGCGGGCCGATCTCCTCGCAGAGAACGCGCATTCGGCGCCTCTCCTCTGAGTATGCCCGCGGCGCAACGGGGAGCGTGTGTGTGACTACCGACCTGTCCGCCAGGGTGCGGAGCAGCGGATGGGAATCGATGCCCTCGTCCAGGATCGCGGCGACGTGCACCTCATGGCCAGCCGAGCGCTGAAGCGTCGAAATCGCCTCGACCACCTTCTCGAGTCCGCCGAACGCCGCAGGTGCGAGCACGTGCAGGACCCGGATGCCAGAGGCTGCCGGGCGCGTGCCGACGGATACATCGCGTGTCATTGTCTGCAACGGATGACTCACGCGTTGGATGCGGCGATCTGCTCGCGCAACGTGATCAGGTCGTGCTTGCCGTTCGGCAGCTTCGGCAATGCGGACAGCACAATGAACTCCGCCGGTTGCATGTAACGCGGGAGCTCCGCTCTGCAGAACTTCCGCAGTGTTGCCAGTGCACCGTCCTCCTTCAGGACGACGCATGCGATGATGCGCTGACCGCGCGCCGGATCGTCCTCGGCGGTGACCAGGCCTTCGCTGATCTGGCCGGATGCATACAGTGCGTCCAGAATCTCGTCAGGACCGACGCGGTATCCCAGAGTCTTGATCATCCGGTCCCTGCGGCCGACGAACCACAGGTAACCGTCCTCGTCACGGCGCACCATATCCCCCGAGTAGACGACCCGCTGCGACGGCCCGTGAACCGGATGCGGCCGGTACACCTCCGCCGTGCGGACAGGGTCGTTCCAGTAGCCCATTGTGACCGTCGGGCCGGCATGCACGAGCTCGCCGACCTCGCCGGGTCCGCACAACGAGCCGTCCTCCGCCACGACGAGGATCTCAACGCCCGGCATCGGGATGCCCATGCTGCCCGCGCGCTGGCGCACCTGGTCGGGTGGCAGGTACGTGCTGCGGAAGACCTCGGTCAGGCCATACTGGAGGAAGATCTCGGCCTGTGGCTGTGCCTGCTGCAGCTGCTGCACGGCGGCCGGCGAAAGATGGCCGCCCGCATTCTGCACCAGCCGCAGCGTCGGGATCGGCTCACCCGAGAAGCGCGGCGCCTGGAGCAGCTGCATCCACAGTGGCGGAACGGCGGCAAGAACGGTAACCCCCGCCGCGCGCAGCTCCTCGGCGACGTCGTTCATCAGCGGCGACAGCGGCACGAGCAGTGTCGCACCCCGCAGCACGCTGCAGAGCATCTGGTTCGCCCCGTAGACCCCGCTGATCGGAAGCATTCCCGCGATCCGGTCGTCTTCCCGGATCCCGAGGTAATCGGAAACGGTCGTGATCACCGCCCACACGTTGGCGTGCGAGGCAACGACCCCCTTCGGCATGCCGGTCGAGCCTGACGTGTACGTGATCTGTGCGGCATCGCCGCCGTCCCGCTCGACGGGCTGCCACTCTGCTTCGGGCGGAATGTCCTCCAGAAGGAGACGACTGGCGGCCGTTTCGATATCGCGATGGGCCCTGGCAAGGACCGCCTGCGATGTGAGGAGCGCCGCGGCCTCGCACTGGCCGAGTACGTACTCCACCTGGCGCGGCCGCCAGAGCGGGTTCAGAACGACCGCCAGCGCGCCCGTGGCGAGCACGCCGAAATACGACGCCACGGCATCGACGCCGCGTTCCAGCAGGACCACGACCCGGTCGCCTGGCCCGATACCCCTGCCGGCAAGCGCCGACGCAATCGCAGCCGCGCGTCCACGCAGCTGCCCATACGTAGCAACGCGATCCGGCTCGACCACCGCGACGTGCTCCGGCCGCCGATCCGCCGTCTGCCAGAGCATGCTCGCGACGTTGCCGCCGACTGTTCCATCGACCGTCATCAGATGCCGCCTTTCGACCGGGTCGGCGCGTCGGCACTCGCGCGCGTTATGACAATTCACTGCCAGAGCCAATCTGGAGGCGTGTCGTGAGGGCACTTGCAGTGCCACCGATCCCGCCGGCTCATGACGTTCCGCCGCCACGATCCGGCGCAAATCCCGTCGCGCAGGTGTGGCTGATCCGCAACGCCTCACGGATCGGGGGCGTTGCGCGATGGCAACGCTTCAGGGGTCGACGCGGAGGCGTCGCAACAGCGCTGCGTGAAAAAAAGGCGCGGTGGCGCAGGAATCAGGTGGGCGTGCGCGGGGCAGGCGTGGGGAACCGATCCTGCACCCCCCGGGGCGACGCTGAGGCGGTCGGAATCCACCATACGGGTTGTCATGAGCACGAAAACGGAAGTTCTGCCGGCGGAGGCATGGCTGCGGATCGATGCGGAAGCCGAGGTCCAGGCGATCGCGGAAGCGGTGCGCAGCCAGCTGACGGAAATGTTGAAGCGCCGCGGCCTCGTCGTGGCGATGAGTGGCGGGGTCGACAGCTCGGTTGCGGCGGGCCTGGCGGTCCGTGCAGTCGGTCCGAAGCGGGTGTTCGGCGTGTTCATGCCGGAGCAGGACTCGGACCCGCGCAGCCTGGAGCTGGCCCGTGAATGGGCCGAGAAGCTGGGCATCGAGCACACAACGGAGGACATCGCGCCGACGCTCGCGGCCGTGGGCTGCTACTCGCGGCGTGACGAGGCGATCCGCAGTGTGGTCCCGGAGTACGGTCCCGGCTGGAAGTCGAAGATCGTGCTGCCGGGCAACCGCCTGGATTCCGACCACCTGAACACGTACTCGGTCGTGGTCCAGTCGCCCGAGGGTGAGGTGACCACGCACCGGCTGCCGCCGGCGGCGTACCGGGTGATCGTTGCGGCGACGAACTTCAAGCAGCGTGTCCGCAAGATGCTGGAGTACTACCATGCCGACCGGCTGCACTACGCGGTTGTCGGCACGCCGAACCGGCTCGAGTACGACCAGGGCTTCTTCGTAAAGGGTGGTGACGGCCTCGCCGACATGAAGCCGATCGCGCACCTCTACAAGACGCAGGTCTACCAGCTGGCCGACTATCTTGGCGTGCCGAAGGGCGTGACCGAGCGGCCACCGACGACGGACACGTACTCGCTGCCGCAGAGCCAGGAGGAGTTCTACTTCGCACTGCCGGCCCGGACGATGGACCTCGTTCTCTACGCGCACAACGAGCGGAAGACGCCGGAGGAGGCAGCGGAAGCCCTCGGTCTGACGCCCGAGCAGGTGATGCGAGCGTATCGCGACATCGAGCAGAAGCGCGCGACGACGGAGCCGTTGCACGTCACCTCGCTCCTGTCGAAGCCCGTCCCGCAGATCTACCCGAACGGAAAGCGGACCGGCCGCTAGTGTGCGGAATCGCAGGACTCGCCCGACGTGATGGCCCGCCACCGTCCGTTCCCGTGCTGGAGCGGATGGCGGCGGCGTTGTACCATCGCGGCCCGGACGGCTACGGGCTGTATACCGGTACCCGTGTCGGGCTCGCGCATGCCCGCCTCAGCATCATCGATGTCGAGGGCGGTGCGCAGCCGCTGACGAACGAGGACGGTGCGATCGTCGTGGTGTTCAACGGCGAGATCTACAACTATGTCGAGCTGCGCAGCGAGCTGCGCTCGCTCGGTCACCGGTTCCGCACGAGCTCCGACACGGAGGTCCTCGTCCACGGCTGGGAGGAGTGGGGCGAGGAGATGCTGCACCGGCTGAACGGCCAGTGGGCGTTCGCACTGTACGACCGGCGCGACGGCTCGCTGTTCCTCGCACGCGATCGCTTCGGCATCCAGCCACTGTTCTACGCGCAGCGAGGCGGCGACCTGATCTTCGCGTCCGAGGTGAAGGCATTACTCGCCTCGGGCGAGGTCGATGCGCGCCTGGACGCGCGAGGTCTCGATGAGGTGTTCACGTTCTGGGGCGCCGTCGCGCCACGGACCGTGTTCGAGGGCGTGGCGCAACTGGAGCCGGGAAGCTGTGCGCGCTGGCGCAACGGCGAGCTTCGGTTGCGCTACTACTATGCTCTGGAGTACCGGCCGACGGCCATCGAGCCGGCCGATGCGATCGAGCAGCTCGACGCGCTGATGCGGTCGGCCGTCGAGCTGCGCATGCGCGCGGACGTACCCGTAGGTGGCTACCTGAGCGGTGGCCTCGACTCGAGCATCACGTGCTCGCTGGCGGCCGCCTGCACGCCGCATGAGCTGCGCACGTTCTCGGTAACGTTCCAGGATCCCCTGCTCGACGAAAGCGGGTTCCAGCGCGAGCTCGCGTCTGACATCGGCAGTGTGCATTCCGTTGCACACATCGAAGGCGACGCCATTGCGCGCGTATTCCCCGACGTGGTGCGCCACGCAGAAGCGCCACTGGTCCGCACGGCACCCGCGCCGCTGTACCTGCTGTCCAGGCTGACGCAGGCCAACGGCATCCGCGTGGTGCTCACGGGCGAGGGCGCCGACGAAGTGTTCCTGGGCTACGACCTCTTCAAGGAGACGGTCGTCCGGCACTTCTGTCTGCGACAGCCGTCGTCCACGCGTCGGCCCATGCTGTTCGACCGGCTGTACCCGTATCTGTCGCCGACGGGCGGCGAGTTCTGGCGGCGATTCTTTCTCGAGGCCGGAGACCCGGCCGACCCGCTGTTCTCGCACCTGCCGCGCATGCAGCTGACGTCACGGATCCGTGACTTCTACACGACCGGCATGCGCGCCTCGCTCGACGACTTCGATGCAGCTGCAACCTTGCGGCAGCGGCTGCCGGCCGACTTCGAGCGGTGGACGCCGCTGGGACGTGCCGCATATCTCGAGCTGAAGACGCTGCTCGCCTCGTACCTGATCAGCTCGCAGGGCGAGCGCATGGCTATGGCGAACAGCGTCGAAGGTCGCTTCCCGTTCCTCGATCATCGCCTGTTCGAGTTTGCGGCGTCGCTGCCGGATCGAAGCAAGCTGCGCACGCTGCACGAGAAGGACATCCTGCGGCGGTGGGCGCGGGACGTGGTTCCAAAGCGGCTGGCGAACCGGCCCAAGCAGCCGTATCGCGCGCCCGATGCGCCCGCGTTCTTCGGGCAGAACGAGCAGGAGTACGTGGCGGAGATGCTGTCGGCGGAGGCAGTGCTGAAGGCGGGTGTCTTCGAGCCGCGAGCGGTCGACGGCCTGGTGCGACGCTGCCGTGCCGGCAAGGCAACCGGCTTCCGCGAGAACCAGGCACTGGTTGCCATCCTGTCGACCCAGCTGCTGCACAACACATTCTGTGCGGGGAGCGTGCAGTTCGGGGATCGAACGCCGTGGCAGCGCCCCGACGTTCACCTGACGGACGGCGTGCCGACCGATACGGCGGTCGCGGTCAGTGCATGATGACATGGACACGCGCCGGAGCTGGATGCCACTGCTCGCAGCCGTCGCCCTTGCGTGCGGTGGCGGTGCAGAAGGAGGCGAAGTCGTGGGAGTGATGGACGCGACACCGATCACGAGCATCACGAACGATCAGTGGGAGGCACTGGCAGCGCGGCCCATCTTCTTCGGCCACCAGTCCGTAGGCCGGGACATGATGCACGGCGTTGCGCGCGTGCTGGACGCTCATCCGGAGATTCCGCTGCGGGTGGTGAGCGCAGACGGCCCGGAGGACGTAGGCGGCACCGCGTTCATCGACGCGCGCATCGGGCGGAACCGGGCACCCGAGTCGAAGTCCGCTGCGTTCCTGGAATGGGTTCGCGCGATCGGCGACCGGCCCGGCGCGCTCGCGATGTACAAGTTCTGCTACGTCGACGTGAATGCCGACACGGACCCAGCCCGTCTTTTCGCCGACTATCAGGCGACGATCGAGGAGGCACGTCGTCGCCACCCGGGTCTGCTGATCCTCCACATGACACTGCCGTTGCACACGGCGGACGAGGGGATGGGCGAGCGCATCCGGACGGTGCTGGGGTTCCCGACCCAGACGAGGCTGAATGCGATCCGCAACCGCTACAACGAGCTGCTCCTGCAGACGTACGGCGGGCGTGATCCGGTGTTCGACCTCGCGCTGCTCGAGAGCACACGCTCCGATGGCAGCCGCGCATTCACGCGCTACCGCGGCGAGAATGTGTACATGCTCGCCCCTGAATGGACGTACGACGGTGGGCACCTGAACGACTCGGCGAAGTATCGCGTTGCCGAGCGCCTGCTCGTGTTCCTTGCGCAGGTCGCGAGCGCACAATTCGAGACGGATGCAGCAACGAAGCAGCTCGGGGCATCACTGCCCTGACAGCAGTGACTTTCTTACAGATCTGGAGATCACAATGACGAGAGCGGAGATCATCACACGGCTGCGCGGATTCATCGAGGAGACGTTCCTCTACATGCGTCCGGACTTCGAGCTGGGTGACGACGACTCGCTGATGGGCAAGGGAATCGTCGACTCCATGGGCGTGATGGAAGTGATCGCATTCATCGACGAGGAGCTGGGCGTCACGGTCGCCGACACGGACGTCACGGAGCAGAACCTCGGCACGATCAACGCGATCGCGAACTACGTGCTGGCGCGGCAGCAGGCGACGCAGGTCGCCTGACACCATCGGTGAGCGGAAGCATGGCTGAGCGCATCACCTGGCGTCGACTCCTGCAGCGGCTGCGGTGGGACATCCTGGATCCGCGCGAGCGGATGCAGCTGGGCTACTGGTTCATCTGGCAGATTCCCGGCCCGTTCGGCAACCTGCTGCGCTCGCGCTATCTGACGCGCTACATGAAGTCCGCCGGCACGAACGTACGCATCATGGCCGGCTGCCGGTTCCGCTCCATCGAGAACATGGAAGTCGGGGACTACGTCAACATCGGGTTCGACAACTTTATCCAGGCGATCGGCGGGCTGAAGATCGGAAGTGGCGTGCAGACAGCGCCCGGCGTGAAGATCTGGACAACGAACCACGACGTCGACGATCCCGACACGCCGATCATGAAGCAGGGCCACACCCACAAGCCCGTCGTGATCGGTGATGACGTGTTCATTGCATCGAACGCGTTCATCCTGCCTGGCACGGTGCTGGGCCACGGGTGTGTGGTATCGGCGGGAGCCGTGGTCGGCGGGAAGGCGTATCCTCCGTATGCGATCATCGCGGGCAACCCCGCCCGCGTGATCGGCTATCGCGGCGGTCGCGCGCCCGTGGCTGAAAAGGCGGCGCCCGCGACGCCCGTTCACGCACAGGCGCAGTAGCGCGCCGCGACGTCGGCGCATGGGCCAGGTCGACGCAGGTCCGGCGGATGAGCGCACGAGTGGCGCATCGCAGCCGGATGGTCAGGTCTGTCTCCTGAAGTCCATCCTCGGGCTCGACGAGCACCTTCCCGTTTACGCCACACCGGGCTTCGCCAGCTGGTGTGCGGGCAATGCGAGATGGCCTCCACCGTCCGAGGGTGATGCCCTGCTCCTGATCGACACCCGCGACAGTGCCGCACTGCGCGACTCCGGCTGGAGGTCGCACGCGCGCGGAACCAGCGTGCTGCTCGTGCTCGGTGGAGCCGGCAGGCCGGGCTCACCAGCTCGCAGGCTGGCGCGCCGTGTCCTGCGCCGGGAACGACCGCGCCTCAGCGAATCGCGCGCTCGTGCATTGCTGGACAGCCTCGTGAACAGCCGGCCGGTTCATCGTCTCGGGTTCGACGATGGCGCGCATGTCCCTGACACGTTCACGCCGGATGCTGCGACGTCGTCGGGTGCGGCGCTTCTCGTCATGGACCGGCCACCATTCGACTCGGGGCCCTGGCCAACGCTGCGCTCGCTGCTCGGTGACCCTGAGGCGAAGCCGCGGGAGGTCCATCTGCGGGCGCGCGGCGCTGCCGTCGCAATCATGGAAGCCGCGCGCGGCGATGCAGTCGTGCGGATCGTACCGGCCGGCCGCTTTCAGGACGTCGTCGAGCGGAACCACCAGCTGCTCATCGCATTGCGCGAGCGGCTGCGTGCGCGGGACGACCTGCTGGCCCTCCTGCCCCGCCCGCTGTTTCTGCAGCGCTCGGGCGGTCTGCTCCTTCTCGCAGAGACGCGTCTCACCGGTGTGCTCGCCTGGACGGTGGCACGCGGTGAGCTGTTGCGTGTCATCCGGCGCAACATGCACGAGTTCCTGGCCGCGCTGCGGGGCGCGACGCTGAATTCTGCGCACATCGACGATGCCAGGCTCGACGCCCTGCTCGCACCGGATCAATCAACCACGGTGAATGCGACGTTCGTCGCGCCCGACGTGCGTGATGTGCTGCAGCGAGAGCTCGAACACGCGCGGCGCGTGCTGAGGGGGCGTCGACTCGACCTGCACGCGAGTCACGGCGACTTCGGCTGGGGCAATGTCCTGGTGGAGCCCGAAACGGGACAGATCACAGGCGTGATCGACTGGGACACGGCACGGCTGGAAGACCTGCCCGGCATCGATCGCGTGAATCTGGAGATCCAGTTTCTCCGGGCACGCATGCCCTTTCCCGCCGCGGTCGCGCACGTGTGGAACGAGCGGCTGGCGCACGACGGACTTGGCACGGCCGAGCAGGGTCACGCCGTCGCGCGCGCACTGTTCGGGCTGGCCGTAGTGCGCTACGTCACGCGCGCAATGAGCTACCCCGAGCTGTATGCGCAGGCGCAACCGGGCTTTCGGCGTGCGCTGCGCTGGCTGTCGGACGAGCTCAGACCGTGACCCGAGCGGCCGGCTGCAGGATCTTCCCGTCCTCCAGCTCGATCACGATGTCAGCGGTCTGACGCAGCGCCGGCTGGTGCGAGATCGCCAGCACCGTCACCCTGCCGCGCAGCGCCGAGAGCGTCTCGAGGATAGCCGCCTCGGTACGCGTGTCGAGGCCTGTCGTCGCCTCGTCGAGCACGATCAGCGAGGGTTCCTTCACGAGCGCACGCGCAATTGCGAGGCGCTGGCGCTGCCCGCCTGACAGGTTCGATGCCTGGGGATGCACGACCGCGTCGAGCACGCGCTCGTCACGGGCGACGAAGTCCCATGCCCCCGCATCCTTCAGCGCACGAATCACCCGCTCATCGGAGATCGAATCATCACCGAGCGTGATGTTGCGCCGTATCGTGTCGTTGAAGAGGTACGTCTCCTGTGGCACGTATCCGATCTGCTGACGCCACGCGCGCAGGTCGATGTCCTCCATCGCGACGCCATCGATGTAGACATCGCCTGCCGAGGGACGACGCAGCCCGGTGATGAGATCGAGGATCGTTGTCTTGCCGCTGCCGGAAGCGCCGATCAACGCCGTGATACGGCCGGCAGGAATGCGGACGGAAAGGTTATCGAGGACGAGAAGGTCGCCGTAGGAGAAGCTGACCTTGCGCAGCTCGATCGCTTCCCGCAGCCCGGCCGGAACCCGCGTGCCGGCGTGACGCTCCTCCGCATCCTGCGCCTGCCGGATCTGCTCCCGAAGCGCCCAGTACGCGCTCTCACCGACGACCATCACGCCATAGCGCATCTGCAGGGTGTTCAGGTGCGTCATCAGGCGATAGAAGATGAACGCCAGCACGATGACTTCCGAGAACGTTCGCTGCGCGGCCGACAGAAGCAGGAGCAGACCGAGGCCCAGCACCGCCGTGATGATCGGCTCCTGGAACAGGCGCATCGACTCGCCGGCGCGCACCGTTCGCCGCTGCGCCTCGTCCGCGTTGCGCGCAGCCTGCTCGAGGATCGGCCCGAACAGATCCTCACGCGCCATCGCCTTCATGGGCTTGAAGCCCTGGAGCGCGTCGATCAGTGTCGAGGCGAGAGCACGCACGATCCGCGTCTGCTGATCACCCGCGTTCCGGCTCACGGAGATGAACCGCTTCAGCCCCCAGATCAGCAGGACGCCCGTCACCAGCGCGGCAAGCGTGACCTGCCAGGAGATCAGCGACGAGATGATCAGGTAGATCGCAACCTGCAGCACCCCGCCGAGGACAACACACGCCTCGCGGTAGGCCGCAGCGGAACGCACTGCCTCGCTCGCAATGCTGTTCGCAAAGGATCCCAGCGGCTGCTCACCGAAGTAGCTCCAGCGCGCGCGCAACAGCGAGCGAACCAGCTGGAGACGAAGGTCCAGCGTGACCCGCGAGACCGTATACCCGACCTGGCGCATCGCAAGCGCCAGGAACACCGCCTTGACCGTGATCGCCAGGACGATGATGCCGAGGAGCACCGGCAGCGTCGGCTCGAGACCGACCGATCGGACGGCATTCTGCGCCGCCGCGCCGATCCCGGACGTCGCGTCCCGGTTGGAGGCGACCTCGAGCAGCGGGACCAGCGCGACCACGCTCACGCCCTCCAGCAGGCCACTCAGGACCTGCAGCACGACCATGAGCGCGGTGCGGCCCGGATATGCGGTCGCGAAATCCTTGAAGAATGCCGCGGTACGCGGGTGCAGAAGCTTCATCGTCAGATACGTTGTCGGCGAACGCGGAACATCGTGAACCGGCGCTTTGCCAGCCGGCGCACACCATTGGCGGATACATCCGTCCTGCGACGGCGGCGACCACCGGATCCGGCGTGCCGCAGCGCCGGCCGCCGTTGTGCAAGCCTCGTCCCACCTGCGCTTACCCGCGTATGGACGCGCGCGTGAGACTCATCGCACGCCCCGCGAAATGCGCGAAACCACTGGGGCGGAAAGCGCTCCGGCACCGACGTCCTCGAAACAGGTCGCAGTCCGGGCCAACGCGCGCCGGGCCCCGTCCATGAGACTGTGTCATTCACGCAACACATTGGCGAGCGGCGCCGATCGGATGTTGCGTCATCCGAGCAACAACCCCACCGGAAAGTGAGTGCTGACGTAGAGTTAGCAGGCACCGGTACAGGGAACAGGAATTGCCCCGTCCGCCGCTCGCGCCATGGGCGCAGGACAGTCCTCTACTCCGTTCGCTGATCCCGGTCGGATGTCCGTCAACTGGTTCTTCGCCAACGCTCGGCGAGTCGCGCCCCAGGTGCAGCTGTTCTGCCTTCCGTATGCGGGTGCGAGTGCCGCTGTCTACAGGACCTGGGGCGAGCTGGTCGGCCCTGAAGTCGAGGTTCTGTCCGCCCAGCTTCCCGGCCGTGGCTGGCGGCTGAGGGAGGCGCCTGCCCGTGACCTGGTTCTCCTTGCGAGGCAGGTCGCGGAGGCGATCGCTGCGCGCGCGGACCGGCCGTTCGCGGTGTTTGGCCATTCCATGGGCGCCTGGCTGGGTCTGGAGGTGGTCCGCTCTCTCGAGGCGGTCGGCCGTGCGCCGCTCCTGTTCTTTGCGAGCGGCCGGCAGGCTCCGTTGCATGGTTGCACACAGCCGCCGATGTCGCATCTGGATGATGAGGCCTTCGTAGGCGAGGTGCAGACGCGGTACGGGGGGATTCCGGCCGAGCTGCTGGCGGAGCGGGAGCTCCTGGCCCTGCTGCTGCCTGCGCTGCGGGCGGACATCGAGCTGCTGGAGCGTCACGAGCACGCCCCGGACGCGCCGATCCGCACGCCGATCCACGCCGTGGTCGGGGATACCGACCCGGTTGTCAGCCGCGCCGAGATGGAGGCGTGGGCGCTCGAGACTTCCGGTGACTTCCGCCTGACGGAGCTGCGCGGCGGTCATTTCTACTTCCAGCAGGATCCGTCTGCGCTGCTGTCTCTGATCCGCGACCAGCTGACCGCCGACGATCGACTGGTACTGGCAAAGGGAGCCTGAACATGGCCGGGCAGGTTGCGATCATCGGGATCGGCTGCCGGTTCCCGGGTGGGGTGACTGATCCCCAGGGATTCTGGGAGCTGCTGGAGTCGGGGATCGATCCGATCGGCCCGATCCCGGAGGGCCGCTTCGACGTGAAGCGCTTCCTCCATCCGGAGCCGGGTACGCCCGGGAAGCTGGTTACCGCGGACGGCGGGTTCCTGCCGGACATCGATCAGTTCGATGCCGGCTTCTTCGGCCTTTCCCCCCGTGAAGCACGGAAGATCGACCCGCAGCACCGCCTGCTGCTCGAGGTCGCGTACGAGGCACTCGAGGACGCGGGCATCCCGGTCTCCTCACTGGCGGGTCGCCGGGTCGGTGTCTACGTCGGTATCTGGACGGGCGAGTACGAGAACGTGATGTACCGCTCGCCGGCCGAGCTGGACTTCCACTCGATCACGGGCGGTGGCAGATACGCCGCGTCAGGCCGCATCTCCTACGCGTTCGACCTGCGCGGCCCTGCGCTGACGGTCGACACCGGCTGCTCGGCGTCGCTGGTGGCCCTGCACCTCGCGCGGCAGGCGATCGAAACCGGCGAGGCGGATCTCGCGATCGTGGGTGCGGCAAACCTGGTCCTGCAGCCGCACGTCAACATCGGCTACTCGCGCTCCGGCATGCTGTCGGCAGGTGGCAGGTGCCGCTTCGGCGACGACGACGCTGCGGGTTACGTCCGCTCGGACGGCGCTGCGGCGATTGTACTCAAGCCGATCGACAATGCACGTGCGGATCGCGACCCGATCCGGGGCGTGCTGCTCGCCACGGGCGTGAACGCCGACGGGCGGGGCAGCGGACAGCTCGCGACGCCGAGCTCGGACGCGCAGGCGGAGCTGCTCCAGGCCGTATACGACCGCGCCGGTGTCGACCCATCCACCGTGCCGTACGTCGAGGCGCACGGCACCGGCACGCGCGCGGGTGACCCGGTCGAGCTGAGCGCACTCGGACGTGTGCTCGGGAAGGACCGGCGCACGCCGCTCATCGTCGGATCCGTCAAGACGAACATCGGCCATACGGAGGCGTGCGCGGGCATGGCGGGCCTGATCAAGACGCTGCTCGCACTCGAGCACCGTCGCATTCCCGCCAACCTGCATCTGCGCACGCCGAACGCGACCATCGCGTGGGGCGATCTCAAGGTCGAGATACCTACGATCGCGCGCGACTGGCCCGCGGACGCGCCGCTCGTGGCCGGTGTCAGCTCGTTCGGGATCACGGGCACCAACGCACACGCAGTCGTTGCCGCACCCGAATCGGTACAGGCGCGGATCCAGCCCGGCAGTGCCGACATGGATACGCACGTGTTCGCCGTGTCGGGTGCGACGGCCACCGCGCGCGACCAGGCCGCGGAGCGGCTGCGCGAGTTCCTGCGTGCGCACCCGGAGCTCGATGCAGGTGACGTCGCCTACACGACGACCGCGCGACGCGAGCATCACATGCACCGGCTGACGGTCATTGCCGCTGATGCCAACGAAGCCGCGGCTGCGCTGGACGCGCACCTGGCCGGCGAGGCGTCACCGGCGGTGGCGATCGGCGAGGTGACCGGTGAGCCACGCGTTGCGTTCGTATTCTCCGGCCAGGGCTCGCAGTGGGTGGGCATGACACGCGAGCTGACCGGTCGCGCGCGCGTATTCACGGAGACGCTCGAGCGCCTCGACGCTCTCGTGCAGGCGCAGGCGGGCTGGTCGGTCAGGGACGTGCTGCTGGACGACAGTGGCCAGCGGCTGGAGCGGGTGGAGGTCATCCAGCCCACGCTCACGTGTGTGCAGATCGCACTGGCCGAGCAGCTGCGCGCATGGGGCGTCATCCCGCAGGCGGTTGTCGGTCACAGCATGGGCGAGGTCGCTGCGGCATACGTCGCGGGCGCGCTGTCCATGGAAGATGCGGTGCGCGTGATCGTGACGCGCAGTCGACTGCTCGCCCGCATCGCGGGTCATGGCGCGATGGCGCTGCTGGACCTGGACGAGCGGGAGACGCTCGAGCGTATCGCCGGCATCGCGGACCGCGTGTCCGTCGCTGCATTGAACGGCCCGCGCTCCACCGTTATCTCGGGTGATCCGGCAGCGATCGACGACCTGCTCGTACAGCTCGACGATGAGGGCATCTTCTGCCGGCGCGTGAAGGTCGACGTCGCGTCACATTCGGCGCAGACGGATCCTCTCCTGGCCGATCTCGCGGCAGAGCTGAGCGTGCTGACGCCACAGCAGCCGTCCATCCCGTTCTACTCCACCCCGCGGCCGGATGCACCGGTCGATGCATTGCTCGACGCGGCCTACTGGGTCGACAACCTGCGCCACGCAGTGCGGCTGAACACCGCAGTGCAGCGCATGATCGGGGACGGCATCGACACGTTCGTCGAAATCGCGCCGCACCCGGTGCTGCTGTCGTCGCTCGGGGATATCGCTGCAGATGCGGACGCGGCCGTCCGCACGTACGCGGGCCCGCGCCGCGATGAGCCGGAACTGCGTCGCCTGCTCGACCTGGTCGCGCGGCTGCACGTCAGCGGTGTGGCTGTCGCGTGGGAGAGAATCGCAAGGCCGGACGCGAACGTGGTACGGCTGCCGTCGTATCCGTGGCAGCGGGAGCGGCACTGGATCGAGGGGTGGGAGGACTGGTCGGGCACGGACCGGACTGCACGTGCGTCCAGGCCGCTCCCTGATCGAGCCCCGGAGCTCGTCTATCGCATCGACTGGGCGCCGTATCAGCCGGTGCCCGCAACGCGGACCATGGATGGGCGCTGGGTCGTCATCGGCGATCCGGCGGGCCTCGGTCACGCGCTCGTGGCGACCATGCGCGCTGCCGGTGCAACGGCCCAGCTGGTGCGGGACGATGGGGAGCTGAATGCGGCCGGTATCACGGGCGTAGTCGACCTCAGGCCATGCGACGTGACGGCCGACGCTCCTTCGGTATTCGAGAATGCCATGGGTGCGGTGTTCCAGCACGTGACCGGCACGATCACGGCCCTGCTGAACGCACGCACGACCGTCCCGCATGGCACGTGGCTGGTTACGCGTGGCGCGCAGTCCGCTGGTGGGCGCGACGCGAGCATGAGCTCGGGTCCCCAGGGGGTCGCATGGGGTGCCGGCCGCACGAGCGGAGCAGAGCATCCCGAGCTGCGCGTACGGCTCGTCGATATCGACCCCGCCGATACCGTCGACACGACGGCGCGCACGTTGTGGAATGTGCTGAGCGACGCGACGAGTGCGGACCAGGTCGCCATTGCCGGTGGCATGCCGCACCGTGCGCGTCTGAAACGGGCCGCCGAAGCGACGCTCGGCCCGAGTCCGCAATGGCGGAGCGACGCCAGCTACCTCGTCACCGGTGGGTTCGGCGAGCTCGGTCTGATGGTGGCCGAGGAGATGGTTGCCGGTGGGGCGCGTCGCCTCATCCTCTGCGGCCGCAGTGACATTCCACCGAGGAAGCAGTGGAGTCAGCTGCCGCCCGACTCCCCGACGTACCGCAGGCTGGAGCGCATCCGCGCGCTCGAGCACCAGGGCGCAACCATCCATCTTGCCCGGCTCGATGTCGGCGATGCGGAAGCGCTCGCGGCGTTCGTGCGTGAGTTCCACGCGGAAGGATGGCCCGAGATCCGGGGCGTCGTGCACTGCGCGGGCGTGTTCGACGCAGTGGACATCTCCCCCGAGGCATTCGCCCGGATTGCACGCGGGAAAGCGCTGGGCGCGTTCAACATCACGCGGACGTTGCCTGACCTTGACCTGCTCGTGCTGTTCTCGTCGAGCTCATCCGTTGTGCCGCAGCCGAACCTGAACTACGCGGCTGCCAACGCGGTGCTGGACACGATCGCGTACTCCCTGCGAGCGCACGGTACGCGTGTCGTCAGCCTGTCCTGGGGCGCGTGGAAGGGCACGGGCATGGCACGCGACCCCCGGATCGAGCGCTACCTCAAGATCGTCGCGAGTCAGGGGAACGTACCGCTCGCGAGCGACACGGCCATTGCGCTGTTCCCGCGTCTCGTCGCTGCGGACGCCCCGCATCTCGTCATCGCAGACGTGGACTGGACGATCGCGGCGGCGCAGCGTGCGAGCTTCGTACATCTACCGTTCTTCTCGGAGCTGATCGCGACGGATGCTCCCGCCGCGTCCGAAGAGAGGCGGGCGGAGCTCATCGCACTGCCCGCCGGCAAGCGTCGCGAGGTGCTCGCAGAACGCATCCGCGGCATCCTGGCGGAAGTGCTGCAACTTCCCGTGTCTGCCATCTCGCCCGCGCTGCCATTCGGAAAGCAGGGGCTCGATTCGCTCATGGGTGTCGAGTTCCGCAATCGTCTCGAGCGCGAGCTGGGAATGCGGTTCCCCGCTTCGCTCGCATGGAACTACCCCACCGTCAGGGGGCTGTCCGAGCACCTCGCCGCTCTCCTCGGTGAAGGGGACCCGTCCTCGGCTGCGGTCTCAGCGGCACCGGAGGTCATGGAGCACACGCCGGTCGTGGCGCTCATCGAGGAGCTGCAGGCGCAGTCCGACGAGGATGTGCTGCGGCAGCTCAGGGGTGAGGTCGTATGAGTGTAGAGAATCTAAGTGCAGTCAAGCTCGCACTGGCGGGGCGCTCGCTGTGGCAGCAGGACGGTGCGCTGCGCGTTGCCGAGCCGATCGCCGTGGTGGGCATGGCGCTGCGGTTTCCCAACGGCATCGACACGCCCGACAAGCTATGGGACATGCTGCTCGCAGGCGGCGACGCGATACGCGAGGTGCCCGCGGACCGCTGGCCGCTGGAGCAGTGGTTCGATGCGGATCCGGCAACACCCGGCAAGATCTCCACGCGGTGGGGAGGATTTCTCGAAGACATTCGCGGCTTCGATGCCTCGTTCTTCGACATCTCCCCACGCGAGGCGGAGCGGATGGATCCGCAGCAGCGGGTTGCGCTGGAGGTGGCGTGCGAAGCACTCGAGCGAGCCGGTTTCGCGCTGAGCGATCTGCGCGGGTCGAACACCGGCGTGTACTTCTCGAGCTATCACAACGACTACACGTTCCTCCAGTACGACGACATCGAGTCGGTCACGAGCCGCACACTCACGGGAACGCTGCACAGCGTGATCCCGAATCGCATTTCCTATGCGCTCGGGTTGCGTGGGCCGAGCATGACAGTCGACTCGGCGTGCTCGTCATCGCTGGTCGGCTGCCACCTGGCATCGCAGGCCCTGCGCAACCGCGATTGCGACGCCGCAATCGTCGGCGGTGTGAATCTGATGATCACACCGCATGTGACGGTCGCCCTGTCCAAGGGCGGGTTCATGTCGCCGACCGGGCACTGCTGGACGTTCGATGCGAACGCGGACGGCTTCATCCGCGGTGAAGGGTGTGCTGTCGTAGTGCTGAAGCGGCTGTCCGATGCAATCGCGGCAGGAGATCCGATACTCGCTGTGATCCGCGGGTCGGCAGTGAACCAGGACGGCACACCGACGACGCTCTCGGCCCCCAATGGGCTGGCACAGGCGGAGCTGGTGCGGTCGGCGCTGCGGTCCGCAGGCCTGACGGTCAATGACATCTCGGTCGTCGAAGCACACGGCACGGGCACCGAGCTGGGTGATCCCATCGAGACGGACGCACTGGGCGAAGTCTACGCGGCGCGAGACCCCGCGCTCGGCCCCTGCTGGCTGGGATCGCTCAAGTCCAACTTCGGACATCTCGAGGCCGCGGCGGGCCTCGCCGGTCTCATCAAGTCCATTCTGGTGTTGCGGCATGGCGTGGTGCCACCGCATGCCCTCTTCACGCGGGCGAATCCGCACCTCAATCTGGACGAGCGGGTGCTCGCCATTGCACGCGAGCCCACGCCGCTGCCCGACACGACACTTCGACGCGCTGGCGTCAGTGCATTCGGTGTCGGTGGCACCAACGCGCATGTCATCCTCGAGCAGGCGCCTCCAGAGCTCGCTGCAAAGCCGCAGTCATCGCCCGCGCCGTACCTTCTCGCGCTGTCCGCGAGGAGCGATCAATCCATGCGCAGGCTTGCCTCCGCATACGCCGAGCTGCTGCGTGCTGGCGAGGATGCGGGCGCCGTCGCACGTGCAGCAGCACGCCGACGCGCGCACTACCTGGAGCATCGCGCAGCGCTCGTCGCATCCGATGCATCTGCACTGATCGATGAGCTGACGCGGATCGCGGACGGCGCGCGGAACACCCGCGTATCCGCGCACTCGCCGCCGGTGTGCTTCGTGTTCTCCGGTCAGGGCACCCAGTGGTCCGGCATGGCGCTCGGCCTCCGAGAGGCCGATCGGACTTTTGCTGCCGAGCTGCAGCGCATCGATGAAGCGTTTGCGGCCGCAGGGTCGATCCGTCCGATCGAAGAGCTCGAGCGAGTCGGGCCGACGAGTCGGCTGGAGCGTACGGACGTCGCGCAGGTGTGCCTGTTTGCCGTCCAGGCAGCATTGCTGAACGTGCTCGAGCAGCGGGGCATCCGGCCGTCGGTCGTGATGGGACACTCCGCGGGCGAGCTGGCAGCGGCCTACGCCGCGGGGATGCTGACGCTGGAAGCAGCAGTACAGGCGGTGCTCGCGCGCAGTACAGCGATGCAGTCTGCGTTCGATACGGGTCGGATGATCGCAGTGCGTCTGACCGAGGCGGATGCGCAGACGTTCATCACGCAGAGCGGATTGCCACTCACCCTTTCAGCAGTCAACGGTCCGAGCGCCGTGGTGCTGTCCGGGTCTGCGGAAGCCGTGAGCGACGCAAGGGAGCGCCTCGAACGCTCCGGTACCCCCCATTCCGTGCTCGATGTTCGCTTCCCGTTCCACAGCGAGCTGATGGAGGACGCCGCGCGCCAGGTGCGGTCCGGCGGGTTCGCAGGTGGCGGTGCAGGTGGCGATGTAACGTTCATCTCGACTGTGACAGGTGTCGAGCAGACGGTGTTCGACAGCGAGTACCTGGCGCGTAACGTTCGCGAGCCGGTCCGCTTCTCGGCGGCGGTCGAACGTGCCGTCGCGATGGGCGTTCGACACTTCATCGAGGTCGGGCCTCATCCGGCGCTCGGCAACGCGATCGTCGAAACAGCGGAGGCCACCGGATGCGAGGTTGCCGTGACCTACACGCAGCACCGCGAGCGTGACCCCGTCGAGGCGCTGTACCTGACGATCGGTCGCGCCTACGAGTGGGGAGTCGATCCGGACTGGTCGGCGGTGTACCCCGGCCCATGTCCGTACGTCGACCTGCCGACCTACCCGTGGCATCACATTCCCTACTGGCTGCCCGAGCGGAAGGGGGCGCGCACCGGCACCAGCGTTCGTACGCGCTTCCCCGGAACCCGCGTGCGCTCGCCGGCGCTCACTCGTGCCGTGTTCGAGATCTGCGCGGATGACCGGGTACTGGACGCGTTCCACGACCACCATGTGAACGGTGAGACGCGGCTGCCGGCGACCGCTCTGCTGGAGCTCGTGCGCACCGCTGCCGTCGAGGCGGGCAACGCGAGGCCGGTGGTAAGCAACGTCGGCATTGTCCGACCAGTCGAGCTCGGGGCCATGCGCCGGGTGCAAGTGATCGTCGACCAGGATGGTACGGGTCGCGCGGACGTGTTCGTCGAGGATGCCGCGGGCGAATGGCTGAGTGTGGTCTCTGCCGATGTGGAGACCGCCGGCGCCGAACCTCCGCCGGCCGTTCCGTCGTCGGCGGAAGCAGCGCCGGTCGATCCGGCGACCGTGTACGCGTGGCTCGAGCGCGCGGGGCTCGATTTCGGACCCGCCTTCCGCCTGCTGCGCACCGCGCAGGCCACGGACCAGGTCGCGCACGGCTCGATCGCCATCGAGACTGCACCCGAGTGGCAGGGCGACGTGAACCCGGCAGTCGTCGATGCCGCGTCGCACCTGTGCCTGGCGGTACTCGAAGCAGCCGGCTCGCCGCTCGCGAATCGCGCGCTCCTTCCGTCGACGGTCGACGCCTATCGTGTCTTCGGCGACGCAACGCACGCCACGCAGGCGGTAGTGCGGCTGCGCGATGCAGATTCTGCAGGTGCGACGTTCGATGTATACCTGCTCGACGCAGCCGGCGAGCCGCTCGTATCGCTGGCGGGGTGGCGGCTGCGGCCGGCAGCGCCTGCTGCGGACGTGGTCCGCGAGTCCGGCTGGGAGCCGACCCCCCCAGCTGCTCGCACCGCATCGCTCGGAAGGTGGCTCATTCTCCGCGACGCGGTATCCGGGATCGCGGTGGAGATCGCGGCCCAACTGCGAAAGCTCGGCCACACCGTCGAGGAGCTGGGCCTCGACTCGTCGGACTTCGAGACGAAACTGCGCGAGCCCGACGTCACGGGCGTGGTCCATCTCGCAGCGCTGGACGATGCCGATCCTCTCTGTGACGGACCCGCCGCACTCGAGGTCGCCCGATCGATGGCGCGCCCGATCCTTTCGATAGCGGGGTCTGTCGACGCGAGCAGGTCGCTGCGGCTCGTCGTCGTGACAAGCGGCGCGCAGCGCACGGGTCGGTTCAGCAGCAGGACGGCGCCGGTGGGCGCGGTCGTTCTCGGTCTGGTGCGCGCACTGCGCGTCGAGGCGCCCCACGTGGAGTGCCTGGCGGTCGATCTCGCGTCCGTCGATCAGGAGGCATCAAGCGTCGCCGAGACATTGGTAGCAGACATCCTCGGTGGAGATACGGGCGAGGTCGTGCATTGCGACGGCGTGCGCCTGGCGCATCGCTCGGCGCCCGCCGACATGAAGCGGACGCAATCGCTTCCCGGGTACGTCGAGCTGGTGCATGAGCGACCCGGGACGCTCGACGGTCTTTTGCTGCGCACTGCAAGTGCGCGCGACCTGCCGCCCGGCCATATACGCGTGAGCGTGCTCGCCGCCGGCGTGAACTTCCGCGACGTCCTGGTCGCCCTCGGCACCTACCCGGGGCAGGCGGCGATGGGCATGGAATGCTGCGGCCTCGTAGCGGAGGTGGGCGAAGGCGTCACCGGCTTCGCCGTGGGTGACAGGGTCCTGGTGTTTGCCCCGGGCTGTTTCGCGAACGAGGTGGTCGCTCCTGCGGATTTCGTCTTCCACGCGCCGCGCAACCTTACGCCCGCGGAGTGTGCGACACTTCCGATCGCCTACGGCACGGCCTGGTACGCCCTCTTCGAGCAGGGTCGCCTGCAGCCGGGATCTCGTGTGCTCGTTCATGCGGGGGCAGGCGGTGTCGGCCAGGCTGCGATCAACCTGGCACTCCAGCACGGCGCAACGGTCTATGCGACCGCCGGTACCGAAGAAAAGCGGGCGCGTCTTCTCGAAATGGGTGTGGCCGGCGCGTTCGACTCACGCTCGACCCAGTTCGCAGCGGATGTCCTCGCTGCAACGAACGGCGAGGGCGTCAGCCTGGTGATCAACTCGCTCGTCGGCGACATGATCGCAGCGGGACTGTCGTGTCTGGAGCCGGGCGGAATGTTCATCGAGCTCGGCAAGCGAGAGCTGCTCACGACGGACGAAGTGCGCGCGCTGCGCCACGACGTCGAGTACCGTGCGTTCGACCTGCGTGACGCGGCCGTCGCGGACCCCACGCTGTTGCCGCGCATTCATCGCGAGCTGCGGGAGGCGATCGAGCATAACAGGATCGCGCCGCTGACGGTCACGACGTTCCCGCTGCGGGAGGCGGAAAGCGCCTTCCGACGCATGAGTCGAGGTCAGCACGTCGGAAAGCTCGTCCTCATTCCGCCGCCGGCGCCGACGACGCACCACGGCTGGACCGTCGTGACCGGTGGCACCGGTGGAATGGGCGAGTCGACGCTGCGCTGGGTGCTCGAGTCCGGTGCGCGTGCTGTGGCCGTCTGGTCCCGCAGCGGCTCGAGCCCGGAGCTGGAGCAGCGACTCGATTCGCTGCGACGCGAGTTCGATGCACGCATCGTAGCGAACGCCGTGGACGTGGCGGATCCGGAGGCTGTGCATACCGCACTCGGCGTGCTCCGCGATGCAGGCCTGCCGATCACGGGCGTCGTGCACGCCGCGGGTGTCCTCGATGACGGCACGCTCCAGAACGTGACAGCGGAGCGGTTACAGGCGGTACTGAGCCCGAAGCTCGCGGGCGCCTGGAACCTCCACGTCGCCACACTGGAAGATCCGATCCGGATGTTCGTGCTGTTCTCCGCCGTCGGATCACTGATCGACGGGGCAGGTCAGGGCAGCTATTCCGCAGGCAATGCATTCCTCGACGCGCTCGCGTGCCGGCGCAGGGCAATGGGCATGCCGGCCACTGCAATCCGCTGGGGTCTGTTCGCGGGGGGCATGGCGACCGCCATGGATGCTGCGCAGCAGGAGCGCTGGATCCGCAAGGGACTCGACTGGCTCGATACGCAGTCCGGTGGCCGCGCATTCGCAGCGGCCATCAGTACCGACGCGCCGCACGTGATCGCCGTTCGCCTGAGTACGTCCGGGCGGGAGCGGACGAAGACCAACGCCGACAGGGGGGATGGCCTCGGACTCCAGCTGGCCGGACTGCAGGCGGACGAGGCTCGCACGATGCTGCTGACGCACGTGCAGAGTGTCGTGACGACCATGCTGGGTCTTTCGTCTCCGGCCGATCTCGAGGCGCCGTTGCGGGACATCGGCCTCGATTCGCTCAGTGCGATCGAGCTTCGCAATGCGCTGACGGTGTCGTCCGGCGTCTCGCTCCCCGCGACGCTCGCGTTCGACTATCCGACGGTCACCGCCATAGCCGGGTTCCTGCTCGATCGACTCGGTTTCGTATCACACGATGCGCATGCAGCGCCCGACGTCGCACCAGTCGACGACATCGATGCATTGAGCGACGACGAGGCAGAGGCAGAGCTCATGGCCGAGCTCGAGCTGCTACGCGCGGAAACGCCCTGAACCGGTTATGACGACACAGCAGAACGGGACCGCAGAATCGCCGGTCAAGCAGGCTCTCCGCGAGATCCGCCGTCTCAAGGCCGAGCTCGAGGCCGAACGTACACGCCGCACGGAGCCGATCGCGATCGTCGGGATGGGCCTCCGCCTGCCGGGCGGCGTCGACTCGCCCGACCGGTACTGGGACCTGCTCGCGAACGGTGTGGAGGCCGTCGGTCCGATTCCGCGCGAGCGCTGGAATCACGACGAGTACTTCGACGAGGACGCCGAGACCCCCGGCAAGTACTACATCCAGCGCGGCGGCTTCCTGTCGAACGTGGACGGCTTCGATCCCGAGTTCTTCGGCATCTCGCCGCTCGAGGCGATCACGATGGATCCGCAGCAGCGGCTGCTGCTGGAGACGGTGTGGGAGGCGCTCGAGCACGCTGGCATCCCGGCGACATCACTGCACGGCACACGAACCGGTGTGTTCGTCGGAATCGGCGCGACGGACTACCACCGTATCGTCATGAGCGACCGCGCCGTGGAGACGTACGGCAGCACCGGCACGCTGTTCAGCGTCGCCGCCGGTCGCATCTCGTACGTCCTGGGACTCACCGGTCCAGCCATCGCGATCGACACCGCATGCTCATCGTCGCTCGTGGCCGTACACCTCGCCTGCCGTTCGCTGCGCGAGCGCGAGAGTGACACTGCACTGGCCGCCGGCGTCAGCCTCATGCTGACCCCGGATCTTACGGTGAACTTCTGCCGCGCGGGCATGCTGTCGCGCGACGGACGGTGCAAGACGTTCGATGCCGCCGGCGACGGCTACGTGCGCAGCGAGGGCGCCGGTGTCGTCGTCCTCAAGCGGCTGAGCGATGCGTTGCGCGATGGCGACCGCATCCACGCCGTGATCCGCGGATCCGCAATCAATCAGGACGGCCGGAGCAGTGGTCTGACAGCGCCGAGCGGGCCCGCGCAGGAGGCGGTTCTGCGTGCGGCACTCGAAGACGCGGGCGTGCAGCCCACCGACGTCGATTACGTGGAGGCCCACGGTACGGGTACCTCGCTCGGTGACCCGATCGAGGTGCAGGCGATCGGCGCCGTGTACGGCGCGGGCCGCACACAGGATCGACCGCTGTACATCGGCTCCGTCAAGACGAACCTCGGCCATCTGGAAGCCGCTGCCGGTGTTGCCGGGCTGGTCAAGGCGGCGCTGAGCCTGGAGCATGGCGAGATCCCGCCGCATCTGCACTTCACGACGCCGAACCCGCACATCGCGTGGGACGCGCTGCCGGTTGCGGTACCTACGCGGCGCACGACGTGGGACGTGCGGGAGGGTCCGCGCCGCGCGGGCGTCAGCTCATTCGGCTTCAGCGGCACGAACGCACACGTCATCCTCGAGGAAGCGCCCGCGTCCGGTGTCACGGCGCGGCCGGCCGATCGCGCGGACCTGCTCGTTCTGTCCGCCCCGAATGATGACGCACTGCGTGCACTGGCTGCGCGCTACGCAGACTTCCTCGGCACCACGCAGGAGGCGTTCGTCGACATCTGCCACGCGTCGCGTACAGGGCGGGTACACTTCGACGAACGCCTCGCCATCGTCGCCGACAGCTGCGCAGGTGCACGGGCGGCACTGCAGCAGTGGCTGGACGATGCGCGACCCGAGAGCGTGTTCCGCAGCGCGCCCGGCACGAAGCGCATACCTGCTGCGACGGTCGCGTTCGACGACCCCGCAGCACTCGATGCACAGACGATCCAGCAGCTCGCGGAGCGCTCACCGGCGCTCAAGCAGGCCCTGGCGAACGGGCACGCGGCCTCGTCGCCCCTGACACTGGCGGCCGTGCTGTACGTGAGCGGTGTCACGCCGGTGCGCTCGCCGGGCGCAGCCCACGGCCGTCGCGCCGTGCTGCCGACATACCCGTTCCAGCGTCGCCGCTTCTGGTACACACCGTCCAACGTACAGCCGACCGTCGTATCCGCCCGCGCCAGCGCGGACCCGGGCACGCCATGGCCGCTGGTCGTCGAGGCCGCCCGCGAGCGCGCCGCGCTCGCTCCCCTCGATATGGATGTGGGGGCGTACGGTCGCGCGTGGGCCGCGCTCAACCGATTGACGGTCGTGCTCGGTCGGAACACGCTGGCTGAGCTCGAAGCGTTCGCGCAGCCGGGCGTAGAGCGTACGCTCGACGACGTGCTCAGCATGACGGGCATCAAGCCGTCGTATCGCCGCATCGTCGGGCGCTGGCTCGACGCCCTGGTCGAGGACCGCATGCTGGAGCGCACGGCGAACGGCTACGTCGCACGCAAGCCGCTGCTGCCGATCGACGCGATGCCCGCATGGCGCGATGCAGAGACGGCGCTCCAGTCGGACCAGCCGCTGCTCGAGTATGTGCGGCACAGCGGGTCGATGATCACGGACGTGCTGAGCGGTCGCACGAGCGCGCTCGAGTCGCTGTTCCCCGACGGCTCGTTCGAGCTGGCAGAGCGCCTCTATCACCGCTCCACGCTGCTCCGCTATGTGAACGGCATCGCGGCTGTGGCCGCATCGACGTATGCGGATCGGGTCGCAGCGGACCGCACGCTCCGCGTGCTCGAGGTCGGCGCCGGCACGGGCGGGACGACGGCGCCACTGCTGCGCGCACTGCCGCAGGACCGCACGACGTATACGTATACCGACGTCTCGGACATTTTCCTCGACTTTGCTGCCACCCGCTTCGGTGATACGCCGTTCCTGCGCACGGCTCTCTTCGATCTCGAGAAGGAGCCCGAGGGGCAGGGGTTCGCAGCCGGCTCACAGGATATTGTCGTTGCGGCAAACGTGATCCACGCGGCGCGCGACATCCGCAAGGCGGTCGAGCGCGTGAAGCGACTGCTTGCACCGGGTGGCATGCTGCTGCTCGTCGAATCGACGGGGCACCATCCGTGGCATGACATAACGACCGGGCTGATCGAAGGCTGGCAGCACTTCGAGGACGACCTCCGCACGGACACACCGCTGCTCACGCCGCAGCAATGGAACACGCTGCTGTCTGAAGCGGGATTCGAGGACGTCGCCGCGCTGCCCACGGCCGGCTCGCCTGCCGAGATCCTGAAGCAGCACGTCCTGATCGCCCGTGCACCGGCGGCGGCCGCGACGGCCACCGTTGCGAGCACCACGCAGAGTGCGCCGGTGACGCCGCCTGAGCGCAGGCAGGTGCACGTCGCACCTTCGCCAGCACCGGTGACGGGTGCCCAGGAAGCGTCAGAGGTCGTGCGTCAGATTGCGCAGGCGCCTGCCGAAGAGCGGGAGGAGATCGCCGCGAGCCTCGTACGCGACGTCGTGATGGCCGTGCTTCGCTCGGATCCGAACCGTCCGCCGTCCCGCGATGCGCGCCTGCTCGACCTCGGTCTCGACTCGCTGATGGCCGTGCGGCTGCGCAATCAGCTGCAGAAGAAGCTCGGACTGCGCGAGGCGCTGCCCTCGACGCTCGTGTTCGACTACCCCACGATCCGGCACATCGCGAAGCTGATCGTGAAGCGGGCGGTGCCGGACCAGCCTGTCGTTCCGGAACAGCCGACCGCTGCGGAGGCGGCACCACCGGACCTCGCGTCCATGTCCGATGCCGAGGTGGAGGCAATGCTGCTGAAGCGGCTGGAGTCGGAGGCGTCCGCATGAGTGAAGGGAACGGTTCGGTGAACGAGCTCTCTCCCCTCAAGCGGGCGTACCTCGCGATCGACCGCCTGCAGGAGCGCGTGCGCGAGCTGGAGGGCGGATCGCGCGAGCCGATCGCGGTGGTCGGCATCGGCTGCCGGTTCCCGGGTGGCGCGTCGACCCCGGAGGCGCTTCGTCGACTGCTGCTGGATGGAGTAGATGCGGTCGTCGATGAGCCGCCCGTCGAGCGTCCCGGCTTCGACCGTCCGGGCGCGACGTTCCCGCCCGCCGGCTACCTGCAGGAAGACGTTGCCGCGTTCGATCCCATGTTCTTCGGCACCGCACCGCGCGAGGCCGCGAGCATGGATCCGCAGCAGCGCCTCGCGCTCGAGTGCGCATGGGAGGCGCTCGAGCATGCCGGCATCAACCCGCGCGGGCTCGAGGGCAGCAGGTCCGGCGTCTACTTCGGGGTCGCAGGGACCGACTGGGGCAACATCCAGCTGCGTGGTGCGCCGGATGCCGACGTCGTGCACTCGCACTTCGCTGCAGGCGTCGGCCATTCGATGGTGTCCGGCCGCATCTCGTACGTGCTCGGTCTGCAGGGGCCGTCGATCTCGATCGACACCGCGTGCTCGTCGTCGCTCGTGGCGGTGCACCTGGCGTGTCAGGCGCTGCGCAACCGCGACTGCGATCTCGCGCTGGCCGGTGGTGTCAACCTGATCCTCGCGCCGGACTTCACGATCGCATTTCAGCAGACGCAGATGCTGTCCCACGACGGCCGCTGCCGGACCTTCGACGCGGATGCGTCCGGCTTCAGCCGCGGGGAGGGATGCGGCGTCGTCGTGCTGAAGCGGCTGAGCGATGCGGTGCGCGACGGTGATCGCATCCTGGCCGTCGTGAAGGGATCGGCCGTCAACCAGGATGGCCCGAGCAGCGGGCTGACCGCGCCCAATGGCCCGGCCCAGGAAGCCGTGATCCGTGACGCGCTGCGCGCGGCAGGCGTCACGGCGGACACGGTGTCATACGTAGAAGCACACGGCACCGGCACGATCCTGGGTGATCCAATCGAAGTGCAGGCACTCGGAGCGGCTTACGGCCCTGGGCGCCCCGCGGACCGGCCGCTCCGTGTCGGCTCGATCAAGACGAACATCGGGCACCTCGAGGCCGCCGCCGGGATCGCGGGGTTCATCAAGGCGGTGCTCACCGTGCGCGACGGCGTGATGCCGCCGCAGCTGCACTTCCGCACGCCGAACCCGCACATTCCGTGGGACAGCCTGCCGATCTCGGTTGTGACGCAGCCCACGTCGTTCGACCCGTCGGAGCATCCGCGCCGGGCGGCGGTCAGCTCGTTCGGGTTCAGCGGCACGAACGTGCATGTCATCCTCGAGCAGCCGCCGCAGCTGCAGAACGCCGCCGCGACACTGCCTCCCAGATCCGTGCAGGTGCTTCCGCTGTCAGCGACGTCGCCCGACGCGCTGCGTCATGCGGCCCGCGGCATCCTGGACGTGCTGGACAGCACGGACGACATCGCCGCCATCTGTCACACCGCGGGTGTCGGTCGCGCACAACTCGCCGAGCGTCTCGCGGTCACGGCGACCGATCGCGCCGATCTGCGCGCGAAGCTCGCGGCGTGGCTCGATGGCTCAGAGGACGCGGGTGTCGTGAGCGGGCGCGCTGCGCCCGAGCCGCCTCGCGTCGCCTTTCTCTACACGGGGCAGGGCGCGCAGCGGCCCGGTATGGGCCGTGAGCTGTATGAGAGCGAGCCCGTCTTCCGCGAAGTCATCGATCGCGCCGCAGACCTGCTCGGCAGCGAGCTCGGTCGCCCCTTCCTGCCGCTGCTGTTCGGCGAGGAGGGCGGAGCGGAGGCGATCCATGCGACTGCGTACGCGCAGCCGGCACTCGTCGCGATCGAGCTGGCGCTGGCCGCGCTCTGGCGCAGCTGGGGCGTGCGGCCGGACCGGGTGCTCGGTCACAGCGTGGGCGAGTATGCTGCGGCGATCGATGCCGGGATCATGAGCATGGAGGACGGGCTGCGACTGATCGCTGCCCGCGGCCGGCTGATGCAGGCGCTGCCGGCCGGCGGTTCGATGGTCGCGTTCTTCACCGGGCCCGACCGCCTCGCGGAATACGTCGAGAAGAGCGAAGGCGCAGTTTCGATTGCTGCGATCAACGCCGCTGACAGCACCGTACTATCCGGCGACGAGGACGCGGTCAACGCCATTGCCGACGAGCTTGCGAAGCTCGGTATCCAGAACCGCCGGCTGTCCGTGTCGCACGCGTTCCACTCGCGTCGCATGGAGCCGATGCTGGATGAGTTCCGCGAGATCGCCGCCGGCATCCGCTTCTCGGCACCGCGCATTCCCCTCATCTCGAACCTGACCGGTGCGCCGCTCACGTATGAGGACGTGATCGACGCGGACTACTGGTGCAGGCACATCCGCAGCCCGGTCCTGTTCGCGGACGGAGTGCGGAGCCTGCATGCATCCGGTATCGGAGTCCTGCTCGAGTGCGGTCCGGAGCCGGTGCTGAGCGGGATGGCATCGCGGACGCTCACGCCAGAGCAGGCGCGCTGCATTCCCTCACTGCGTTCCGGCAGGAGCGAGCAGCAGTGCATGGCCGACGCGGTGGCCGCGCTGTTCACTGCCGGCGTCAACATCGACTGGGCACGCCGCGATTCCGACCGGCCGCGCCGCCGCATCGCGCTGCCGGTTTCGACGTACGCACGTACGCGGCTCTGGTTCACCCTGCCAGCATCATCGAGGCAGCCGAAGCTGGAAGGACCCGCATGGCGCACTGCGCAGCATCCGATGCTGGGCAATGGCATGCGCCTCCCGGATGGCGGGTGGATCTTCGAGCGGGCGCTGACCGCGGACACGGTTCCGTTCATCGCGGATCACGTGGTCAACGGCAACGTGATCGTGCCGGCGACTGCCTACATCGAGCTGTTGCTTGCGGCCGGTCGCAACGGCCCCGGCTGGGAGAGCGTCGGTATCGCCGATCTCACGATCCGCGAGGCGATGGTGCTCGACGCGTCGTCGCCGCGTTCCGTGCAGCTTCGCATCGAGCCGGTCGACGGCGACCGCTGCCGCGCGACCGTGCACAGCCTGGGTGACGGCGAAGCGGCGTTCACGCTGCACGCCGAGGCAACACTCGTGCGCAGTATCGCCGGGCCGGCCGCGGACGAGCCGGGTATCGGCCGATCCCGGACGATCGACGCCGACAGCTTCTACGCGGCGCTCGAGACACGTGGACTCGCGTTCGGCCCGTCCTTCCGTGGCGTTGCTGAGGTCGAACGCACCGACGGCGCTGCCGTCGCTGCGATCGAGCCGCCCGCCGATCTCGACGAGTCCGGGTACGCGGTCCATCCCGCCGTGCTCGATGCCGGCATCCAGGCAGTCGCGGCCGCGCTTCCGGAGCAGCTGGCGGGCGCGCTCTACCTGCCGATCGGGCTCGAGAACGTGTGGTGCGCACCGGGCTCGAACAGGCCACGGCGCAGCGTCGTGCGCGTCGATGCTGCAGCAGCGGATGCGCCCACGATCTCGTGCACGGTCACGCTGTACGATATGGGCGGCGCGCCGGTCGTCCGGATCGGCAGGCTGCACATGGCGCGCGTGCGCACGAGTGCAGCGGCCAGCAACGCTGCGTATCGCATCACATGGAACCAGCGGCCGCACGCAGGTGCCGCGGCCGGCGCAGCACCGGCGACACTCGTGGAGGCGGCCGAGGTCAGTCTTCGTGACCTGGCCGAGGCGCACGACGCTGCCGTCTACGGACCGCTTCAGGATGAGCTGGAGCGCGTCTCTGCCGACTACTTCCTCTATGCGCTCCAGACACTGGGCTGGCGGCCGGCCGCCGGCGAAGCCGTCACCGTCCAGGACGTCCTGGCCTGCTGCGGCATCGTGCCGCGCTACGCCGCGCTCGTGCGGCGGATGCTCCGCGTGCTCGAGGGTGCCGGCATCGTCGCGGCGGAGTCGGTCGATACGTGGCGCGTCGTCAGTGACCGCCCTGCGGCAGATCCCGCACCGCGAGCGGATGCGCTGATCCGGACGTACGCGCCACACGATGCCGAGCTCACGGTCACAGCGCGTTGCGGCAATCGGCTCGCAGATGTGCTGCGCGGCGCCGCCGACCCGCTCGAGGTCCTGTTCCCCGGCGGTGATACCGGTGCACAGGCACGCATCTACCGGGATACGCCGATCGCGAAGTCATTCAACGGCGCAATCCGCGAGCTGGTGCGCCGGCATGTCGCGGAGTGGCCGGCCAGCCGGCCGCTGCGGATCCTCGAGATCGGCGCGGGTACGGGTGGCACCACGGCGCACGTCCTCGAAGCGCTGCCGGACGACCGCGTTGAGTACACGTTCACCGACATCGGACGCTCGTTCGTCAACCGGGCACGTGACACGTTCGGGCAGCGCCCGTTCATGCGCTTCGAGGTCCTCGACATCGATCGCGAGCCCGCCGAGCAGGGATTCGCTGCGGGGTCGTACGACCTGATCATCGCGTCGAACGTTCTCCACGCGACACGCGACCTGCGAGTCACGCTCGATCGCGTCCGCACGCTGCTCGCGCCGGGCGGCACGCTGTGCATGTTCGAGGTCACGCGCCCGCGCGCATGGGTGGACCTCACCGTCGGCCTGACTGACGGCTGGTGGCTGTTCGAGGACGAAGCGCTGCGCACCGAGAATCCTGTCCTCTCCCGCGACGAGTGGCTCGCGCTGCTCGCATCGACAGGGTTCGAGCACGCGGCGGCGACACAGGAGCAGGACGCAGCGAGCGGTCTGGCCGGGCAGTCGATCATCCTGGCGCGGCGACCGCTGTCGGCAGCGACAACGGCGCGCTGGCTCGTGTGTGGTGCGGCCGACGGCATTGCGGCCGACTTCATCGCGCAGCTGCGGCGCGAAGGTGCCCACGTGTTCCGCGCCGAGCTCGGTGACGCCTTCGCGGTCTCGAACGACCACGCAGTGGTAGCCGCGCAGGATCCCGCGTCGTTCCGCGCGCTGGTCGCACTCGAGGACGCTTCGGCGCCGACCGATGTCGCGGTCTTCTGGCCCGCAGACCATCGCGGCTCGGGTGCCCACGACGCTCTCGAGCGACTGCCGCTCGTGCTCTCGAGTGTGTTGCACCTTACGCAGGCGTTGCTGTCGACCAGCGCGCAGCCGCCGCGCCTCCATCTCGTGACGCGCGGTGCGCAGCCGGCGGCCGGCGACACCGAGCCGGTCGATCCAGCACAGGCAGCCGTGTGGGGCTTCGCACGCTCCCTCGTGCTCGAGCATCCGGAACTGCGCTGCCGCTGCGTCGACCTCGACCCGGCGTCGACGGAGTGGACGGACGTCGAGCACACCGAGCTCACACAGCCGGACGAAGAGGCGGCAGTCGCGATCCGAAATCGAGAGCGCCGTGTCGCCCGTCTCGAGCCGTTGCCGCTGCCCGAGCCGTCAGCGACGCCACGTCGCCTGCAGTACGGCAGGAGCGGCAGCCTGGACGACCTGGTGTTCGTGCCACATCCCCGCACGGCGCCCGGGCCGGACGAGATCGAGGTCGAGATCCTCGCGGCGGGTCTCAACTTCCGCGACGTCGTGCATGCACTCGGCGTCCGCGAGGACGTTGCTGCACTCGGCGCCGAGTGCGTGGGACGCGTCGTCGCCAGGGGCAGCAACGTCGATGCGCTGCAGGAAGGCGACCTCGTGGTAGCAGCGGCCGGCGCGTTCGGCGATTACGCAACGATCCATGCCGACCTCGCCGTGCGTGTGCCGGATGGCCTCTCCATCGCCGAGGCTGCGACGCTGCCGATCGCGTTCCTGACCGCGCATGCCGCACTGCACGACGTCGCGCAGATGCGCCGCGGTCAGAAGGTGCTCATCCATGCGGCGGCCGGCGGCGTGGGCCTCGCCGCAGTGCAGCTTGCCGTTGCTGCTGGCCTCGAGGTGTACGGCACGGCAAGCACGCCCGCAAAGCGGGAGCTGGTCCGCAGCTTCGGTGCGCGCGACGTCTTCGATTCGCGCTCGCTGTCGTTCGCCGATGACGTGATGCGCGCTACAGACGGCGCAGGCGTCGACATCGTGCTGAACAGCCTGGCGGGCGAGTTCATCCCGGCATCGCTGCGGGTCATCGCCGAGGGTGGGATCCTCGTCGAGCTCGGCAAGACGGGTGAATGGGATGATGCCCGCACACGCACACTGGATGGTGTGCGGACCGGCGTTCGCTATGTGACGGTCGACCTGACGGACGACCTGCTGCACAACCCGGCGGCGCCGGGACGCACGCTCGCGCAGATCGTTGATCGCGTGAGCATGGGCGAGCTGCGACCACTGCCTCACCGGACGCTCCCGATGAGCCGCGCCGTGGAAGCGTTCCGCATGATGGCGGCCGGCCGCCACACCGGGAAGCTCGTGCTCGTCCGCGATGGCCACCTGCCGATCCGCAGTACGGGCTCGTACATCGTCACCGGCGGGCTGTCCGGGCTCGGGCTGCGCATGGCCGAACACCTCTTCGATCGCGGAGCGCGCACGCTCGTGCTGATCGGCCGAAGTACACCGTCGCCGGACGCACAGGCGGTGATTCAGCGGCTGCGCGACGGTGGCGCGGTCGTCAATGTGCTCAACCTCGACGTCGCGGACCGCGCAGCGCTCGAACAGGCCGTCGGCTCGGTGCCGACGCCCGTGCGCGGTGTGATCCACTGCGCCGGCGTGCTGAGCGATGCGTCGCTCGTGCAGCAGACCTGGGAGAGCTTCGAGACGGTGCTGCGTCCGAAGACAACGGGCGTGCTCAACATCGACCGACTGACGCGTGATCAGCCGCTGGACTTCTTCCTTGCGTTCTCGTCGATCGCAGGGACGCTCGGTTCGCCCGGCCAGGCAAACCACGCCGCCGCGAATGCGTTCCTCGATGCCGTCGCGGTCGACCGGGCGGCACGCGGTCGGCCGGCGGTCTCGCTCGCGTGGGGCGCATGGAGCGACATCGGCGCCGCCGTGCGTCATGGCGTAAACACCCGGGCTGCAGGTAAGGGGCTCGGCACGATCTCGCCCGAGCTCGGTGTCGCACTGACGGAGGCACTGTCTGCCACCGGTCACGCGGCCGTTGCCGTCTCGCCGATGGACTGGGACGTCTTCCTGGGACAGGGCGCCGTTGCCCCGTTCTACGAGCGGGTCGCAACCCTGCGCCGGCGCCGCGCGCCGCGCGCGCAGAGTGCAGAGACGACATCGGCTGCGAAACCGGCACGCACGCTCGCCGATGAGCTGGCCGACACGCCACCTGCACGGCGGCACGCCGTCCTGAAGGAGCGGGTCCGTGGCGCGGTGCGCCGCGTCCTCGGCCTTACGCAGGATCTCGACATCGATGACCGCCAGCCGCTCGGCGACATCGGCCTCGACTCGCTGATGGCCGTGGAGCTGCGCAATGCACTCGGATCGATGGTCGGTCGGACACTGCCGGCCACGCTGCTCTTCGATCACCCGACGATCGGCGCACTCACGAATCATCTCGCTGCGGACCTGATCGGCAGCGAGCCATCACCGACGACCGGAGTGCAGGAAGAGCCTGCAAACGTCGACACGGATGATCTCGACGCCCTGCTCGGCAGCATCGAACAGCTGTCGCAGGACGAAGTGGAGCGTCGCATACAAAACGCGAAGGTGCCTCATCATGGCTGACTTTCTCGAGCGGATCTCGCGGCTTCCGGCTGACCGCCTGGCGCTGCTTGCGGCCGAGCTCAAGTCGCGGCTCGATCGTGCGGAGAGCGCACTCGAGGCACGGCGCGAGCCGATCGCCGTTGTGGGTATCGGCTGCCGGTTTCCCGGTGGCGCCAACTCGCCGGACGCGTACTGGGCGATGCTGCGCGAGGGCGTGGACGCCGTGCGCGAGATACCGGCGGAGCGGTGGGACGTCGACGGGTTGTACTCGCCCGATCCGAACGAGCCGGGCCGCATGGCGACGCGGTGGGGCGGTTTCCTCGACGGTCTCGAGGAGTTCGACCCCTGGTTCTTCGGGATCTCGCCGCGCGAGGCGATCGGCATGGACCCACAGCAGCGGCTGCTGCTGGAGGTCGCATGGGAGGCCCTCGAGCACGCCGGCATTGCACCGGACCGGCTCGACGGCACGTCGACCGGTGTGTTCCTGGGTCTGTGCAACCAGGACTACCACGCGCTTCGACTCGAGCGGCCGCTCGAGGACATCGACAGCTACTTCGCGTCCGGCGTTTCCGGCAGCATGGCGGCCGGCCGTATCGCGTACCTGCTCGGATTGCAGGGTCCCGCGATCACTGTCGACACCGCCTGCTCGTCGTCGCTGGTAGCGCTTCACCTCGCGTGCGAGAGTCTGCGCAACGGCGAGTCGCGCATGGCGCTCGCTGCCGGCGTCAGCCTGATCCTCTCCCCGGAGACGATGATCAGTCTGAGCCAGTCGCGCATCCTTTCGACCGACGGCAAGTGCCGCACGTTCGATGCGGACGCCACCGGCATCGCACGCGGCGAGGGGTGTGGCGTGGTGGTGCTGAAACGGCTGTCGGATGCGCAGGCGGACGGCGATCGCATCCTCGCCACGATCCGTGCGACGGGCATCAACCAGGATGGTCGCTCGAGCGGGATCACGGCGCCGAACGGCGCCGCGCAGGAGGCGCTGCTGCGGCGCACGCTCGCAAGCGCAGGACTGAAACCGGCTGACGTCGCATACGTCGAAGCGCACGGCACGGGCACGTCCCTCGGCGATCCGATCGAGGTCCGCGCACTTGCCGCGGTCTACGGTGACAGACCGAAGGATCAACCGCTGCTGGTCGGCTCCGTCAAGACGAACTTCGGCCATCTCGAGGCAGCCGCCGGCGTTGCGGGCTTCATCAAGGCCGTGCTGACGCTGCAGTCGGGAATGATTCCGCCGCACCTCCACCTCAGGCGCAAGAACCCGCACATCGACTGGGAGCGGATGCCGATCGAGGTGCCGACGTCTCTGACCGAGCTGCCGAAGCTCGCGGACCAACCGCGTCGCGCGGCGGTGAGCTCGTTCGGGTTCAGCGGCACGAACGCGCACGTGATCCTGGAAGAGGCGCCCCAGCACATCATCGACTCGAGTACACCGGATCGCAGCTCGCACGTCCTGCCGCTATCGGCAAGGACACCTGCATCGCTGCGGGTGATGGCGGAGCAGTACGCGACGCTGCTCGAGCAGGCGGATGCACCAGCGCTCAGCGACGCTGCGCATACGGCGGCAACCGGTCGGAGCCTTTTCGCACACCGCCTGGCAATCACCGCGAGCAACAGCGGTGAGGCTGCAGCCAGACTGCGTGCGTGGCTGCGCGGCGAGGAGGCCGAAGGTGTGTTCAGCGGCAAGGCTGCGAGCGCTACGGCGTGTGAACCCGTGTTCCTGTTCACGGGGCAGGGCGCGCAGGCGGTCGGCATGGGCCGTGACCTGTTCGACGTGGAGCCGGTGTTCCGCGAGACGCTGGAGCGCTGCGACGCCCTCCTGCGGCCTCACATGTCGGCGCCGCTGCTCGAGGTCCTGTATCCCCGGAACGACGACGACGCGAACGCCGCGCGGCTCATCAACCGCACCGAGTTCGCTCAGCCCGTGCTGTTCGCTCTCGAGTACGCGCTCGCCGAGCTGTGGAAGTCTTGGGGCGTCGAGCCGGTCGCGGTGATGGGCCACAGCCTGGGTGAGTATGTGGCCGCGGCGGTCGCTGGACTGTTCTCGCTCGAGGATGCACTGCGCATCGTCGCAGCGCGCGGCAGGCTCATGCAGGAAGCACCCGAGGGTGGCGCAATGGCGGCGGTGTTCGCGCCCCTCGCGGACGTGGAGGCGGTCGCACCCGCGTACCCGGCGCTGGACGTCGCCGGTGTCAACGGTCCGGAGAACATCGTGCTCTCCGGCGATGCCGGCTCCCTCGACCAGGCGCTGGCCGCGTTCGCGTCACGCGGCGTCAATGCCCGGCGTCTCGTCGTCTCGCACGCGTTCCATTCACCGCTGATGGAGCCGATCCTCGATCGGCTCGAGGCGATCTTCGACGGCGTCGAGTTCCGCGAGCCGGCGATCCCGATCGTCTCAAACCTGACCGGCGAGATCGCCAGTGCCAGGCAGCTGTCATCGGGCCGCTACTGGCGTGACCACACGCGTCGACCGGTCAGGTTCATGGAGGGCATCCGCGCGCTCGAGCGGGCGGGTCACCGCACCTTCCTGGAGGTCGGGCCGCACCCCACGCTCACCGGACTTGCGGCCGCATGCGTCGAATCCGGCGATGTGTGCCTGGTGCACTCACTGCGTCGCGGCAACAGCGACGTCGGCGAGCTGCAGCGTGCAGCTGCGGCGCTGCACGTACGTGGTCTGCGCATCGACTGGGAGAACCGGGACCGGCCATGGTCGCGTCGTACGGTCACGCTTCCGACGACGCCGTTCGAGCGCGCGCACCTCTGGAGCGGCTGGACGCAGAAGCGGCCGGGCGCCGGGCAGCAGACGCCAGCGGACCGGCAGTGGACGTGGCAGCTCGAATGGCAGGACGCGGAGCTGCCCGGCATCGGTATCGATCCCGCCAGCGTCGCGAAGCGGATCGAGGGTCGCGCCAATGCCCTGGTCCTCGAGCACGGCGCGGGCGACTACCAGCACGGGCTGCCGATGCTGGATGCACTGTCGACCGCGCTCATCGTGCGTGCGCTGCGCGAGCTGGGGTGGTCGATCACGGCGGGTGAACGGGTGGAGCCGGATACGCTGCGCGAGCAGCTCGGAATCCGGCCGTCCCACGACAGACTGCTCCGTCGCATGCTCGCCATTCTGGCGGAGGACGGCATCCTCGCAGCAGACGATGACGGCGTTGTGGTGCTTGCGACGCCGCCGGACGCCGATGTGGAGAAGCAGGCCGCCGACCTGGTCGCGAGCGCACCAGGCATTCGCGCCGAGACAATGATGACGCTGCGGTGCGGACTTCAGCTGCCGTCCGTACTGCGTGGGGCCGACCCGCTCGAGGTGCTGTTCCCCGGCGGCTCGACGGACGAGATGACGGCGCTCTACAGCGAGGCGCCGTCGTTCAAGGTGTTCAACACGCTCGTTCGTGATGCGGTGCTCGACCTGGTGCGGGTCCGTAGTGGAAGGCCCGTGCGGATCCTCGAGGTCGGTGGCGGGACCGGCAGTGTCACGGCCGGCCTGCTGCCGCACCTTCCGTCGAACGGCGTGCACTACCTGTTCACGGACGTGTCTCCGCTGTTCACGTCGCGGGCGGGCGAGCGGTTCAAGTCGTACACCGGCTTCACGGCGCTGCCCTATGACGTAACGCGCGATGCGGCGGCGCAGGGCATCGAGCCCGGCTCGTACGACATCGTCATCGCGGCGAACGTGCTGCACGCGACGCCGGACCTGAAGCAGACGCTCTCCAACCTGCACTCGGTCATGGCGCCGGGCGGTGTGCTCGTCGCACTCGAGGGGGTGCGTCCGCAGCGCTTCGGTGATCTTACCGTCGGCATGACGGACGGCTGGTGGAGCTTCTCCGATCGCGAGCTGCGGCCCGATTACGCGCTGCTCGACGTCGATCGCTGGATGCAGGTTCTGTCCGATGCGGCGTTCGACCGGACCGTGGCATTCCCGGACGTGCCCGCCGCAGACGGCGGTGTGCTCGCCCAGCAGCGCGTCATCCTGGCGCGCAAGCCCGTCGAGAGCATAACGACCGCTTCGCGGTGGGTGGCGCTCGGTGATGGTGCGGCAGCGACCGACGTAGTCACGAGACTGCGCGAGCAGGGGCTCGACATCACGACGCTCCCCGTCGCGGATCTCGATACCGTGCGTGCCGCCGTTGCGGCGCAGTGCGAGCGCGGCGGGCTCGACGGCGTGCTGCATCTCGCGGCGCTCGATGTAGAGCCCGGCGACGCGACCGGTACCGCGCTTGTAGATCTGCTGCAGCCGGTGTTCGAAACTGCACTCGGTGCGGTGCGCGCACTGGCGGAGAACCCGGGGCCGCGACTGGCGCTCGTAACGCGCGCATCGGAGGCCGAGGCGCCCGGCGTCGGAGTCGATCCGGTGACCGCGCCGCTGTGGGGCATCGGCCGCAACGCGGCGATCGAGCACCCGGAGCTGCGCTGCCTGACGATCGATCTGCCGGACGGCCCGTTCGACGCCGCGGCGCTCGCGGCGGCGCTGCGCCTGGACAACCGGGAGGATCAGGTGCTGCTGCGCGTCGATGGTGCGCGCGTGCCGCGCATCCGTGCGCTCGACGTGGCGCAGACGTCCGCGCCACTCACGTTCGCCAGTGACGGCGCGTACCTGATCACGGGCGGCCTGCGCGGATTGGGGCTGCGCGTGGCGAGCTGGATGGCGGAGAAGGGAGCGGGCACACTCGTGCTGTCCGGCCGACGTGAGCCGGACGACGCTGCGCGCCAGGAGATCGCCCGGCTTCAGGCCGCCGGAACGACCGTGCACGTCGTACAGGGCGATGTCGCAGACGCGGCGACCGTCCGGGCAATGCTGGATGTCGTCGGCGACACGCCCGTCCGTGGCGTGATCCACTCGGCAGGCACGACGGACGATGCGTCGATGCTGTCGATGGACTGGTCGCGCGTGCGCAACGTCATGCAGGCGAAGGTCGCGGGCGCGTGGAACCTGCACGTCGCGACGCGGCACCTGCCACTCGATCATTTCGTGCTCTTCTCGTCCGGCGCGGCGTTCACCGGCTCACCGGGTCAGGCGAACCACGCAGCCGCCAACTCCTTCCTCGCCGCGCTCGCACACCACCGGCGCGCGCTGGGCCAGCCGGCACTGACGATCGACTGGGGTCCGTGGAGTGAGACGGGGGCCGCGACGCGTGGCGACGTGCTCGAGCGCGCGAAGTCGGCAGGCCTGCATCCCATCGACACGGCGGGCGGACTGCGTGAGCTCGAGCGGCTGATGTCGAGCAACGTCGCACGTGCCGCGGTCCTGCCCGTCGACTGGGCGCGCTACCTGGAGCAGATCCCTGGTGGCGCTGACCGCGCGTGGTTCGACGAGGTGCGACCCGGCGCTGCCACGACGAGCGTCGCTACGACGACGCCGCAGGAGAGCGAAGCAGCGACCGCGCTGCCCGAGGAAGCACCGCTCGCGGCACGTATCCGTGCAGCGACCAGCGGGCGTCGTTCGGAAGTGATCATGGATGGTGTGCGTGCCATCGCGGCGCGCGTGCTCGGTGCCGGCAACGGCGACGCCATTGATCCCGCGGCACCGTTGACGGAGCTCGGCCTCGATTCGCTCATGGCGGTCGAGATGCGGAACCGGCTGGCCGCTGCGCTCGGGATGACACTGCCCTCGACGCTCCTGTTCAACTACCCCTCCGTCGAGGCGCTCACTGCGTACATCGGCGGCTCGCTCGACGACGCAGACACGGACACTGCGGCCACCGCAACCGCGAGCGAGCCGCTGCCGGCGGGCGTAATCACCCCGGAACTGGATACACTGACGGAGGACGAAGTCGCGAACCTCCTGGAGGAGAAGCTCAGGCATGTCTGACGTGCAGCGCGCCGACAACGATCGCAAGGAGCTGCTCAAGCGTGCACTCGTGCGCATGCAGCAGCTCGAGGCGGAGCTCCGCGCGGAGCGTGCGCGATTCGCTGAGCCACTCGCGATCGTCGGCGTCGGTTGCCGGTTCCCCGGCGGCGCCAGCGATCCGGATTCCTTCTGGGCACAGCTGCTGGCGGGGTTCGACGCAACCTCCGAGATCCCGTCGGATCGATGGAACGTCGATGACTACTACGACCCCGATCCCGACACACCGGGCACGATGTACGTCCGGCGCGGTGCCTTCCTCACCGAGCCGGTCGACCAGTTCGATGCTGCATTCTTCGGGATCGCGCCACGCGAGGCGGACGAGCTGGATCCCCAGCAGCGCCTGCTGGCCGAGGTCGTCTGGGAGACGCTCGAGCGGGCGGGCCATTCCCCTGCAAGTCTGCGCGATTCGGCGACCGGCGTCTACCTCGGAATGGCAGCGCATGACTGGTCGCGCATGCAGGGCGCGGCCGGCGACACGGAGGGCATCGGCACGTACTTCGGTACGGGGACCGCGCACAGCGTCGCGGCCGGTCGGATCGCGTACATGCTCGGCCTGCGGGGCCCGGCGCTGACGATCGACACGGCATGCTCGTCATCGCTCGTCGCATTCCACGAAGCCTGTCAGGCCGTTCGCGCGGGTGAAGTGCGCATGGCCATCGTGGCCGGCGTATCGCTCATCCTCGCCCCGGACGGTCACGTCATCGCGTCGCGTGGTCGCATGCTCTCGCCGAACGGCCGCTGCAGCACGTTTGACGCGTCGGCCGACGGCTACGTGCGCGGCGAAGGCTGTGCGGTGGTGCTCGTGAAGCGGCTGAGCGATGCACAGGCGGATGGCGATCGCATTCTCGCGATCGTGCGTGGCACCGCAACGAACCAGGATGGACGCAGCAGCGGTCTGACCGCGCCAAACGGCGTGGCGCAGGAAGATGTGATGCGCGCCGCACTCGCCGCATCGAACCTGACCGCCGCCGACGTGAGTTACATCGAGGCGCACGGCACAGGCACGGAGCTCGGCGACCCGATTGAAGTGCACGCGCTCGCCGCGCTGCATGCCAGGCGTCCCGCAGACCGGCCGCTGCTCATCGGCTCCGTCAAGACGAACATCGGTCACCTCGAGGCCGCGGCAGGCCTCGCCGGGCTGATCAAGACGGTGCTGGCGCTGCGCGGCGGGATGATTCCGCCGCACCTGCACTTCCGCACACCAAACCCGCACATCGACTGGGACGCCGCGCCCATCCGTGTAGTCACGGAGCCGACGCCCTGGCCGACAGAGCGGCGTATCGCTGGCATCAGCTCGTTCGGGTTCTCCGGGACCAACGTCCACGTGATTCTCGAGGGTGCACCGGCCGAGGAAAGACAGCCCGCCGCTGCGGCCGTCGACGTCGAGGACACGGTCGTGCCACTCTCGGCACGCACGCCGGAAGCGCTTCGTGAGCTCGCGGGTCGACTCGCCGACCACATGGCAGCGCATCCGGAGCTGGCAGTGCGCGACGTCGCACGCACGCTCGGGCGCGGCCGCGCCCACTGGGAGCAGCGCGCTGCAGTCATTGCGAGTGACCGCGACCAGCTCGTCGCCGCCCTCCGTCGCATCCAGAGCGGCATAACCAGCGACGTCCCGGGCCTGCTCCTTGGCGAAGCCAACCTCAAGCGCACGCCGCGCGTCGGCTTCCTGTTCACCGGTCAGGGCTCGCAGCGGCCGGGTATGGGTCGCGAGCTCCTTGCCGCGTCGGAGACGTTCCGCACGGCCGTCGAGGAATGCGACACGCTCCTGCGGCCGCTGCTCGGTGTGTCGGTCCGCGACCTGATCGCGGCAGACCCTGACGACGAGGCGGCCGCGACGGTGCTGCAGCAAACACGCATCACGCAGCCGGCGCTGTTCACCCTCGAGTATGCTCTCGCGAAGGTGTGGGCCTCATTGGGCGTCGAGCCGTCGGTCGTGCTCGGGCACAGCGTGGGCGAGTACGCGGCCGCGTGTGTCGCAGGCGTGTTCTCACTGCCGGACGCGATCACGCTCATCGCGGAGCGTGGTCGGCTCATGGGCGAGCTGCCGGAGGGTGGCGCGATGGCGGCGGTGCTCGCACCGATCGACGTCGTTCGCGCGCGACTCGAGCCGGAGTTCGCCGGACGGGTCAGTGTCGCGGCGCTGAACGCGCCGGCAAACACCGTCGTGTCCGGGGACGCGGACGCAGTCGATGCGCTCCTCGTCGCGCTTGCCGGGGACGGGGTCGAGTCGCGGGCGCTGCGCGTGTCGCACGCCTTCCACTCGCACCACATGGACCCGATCCTCGACCGGTTCCGTGCGGCTGCGCAGAACATCAAGCACGCGGCGCCGCGCATCGACGTCATCGCAAACGTCACCGGCGAGCGTGCGGAGTCGAGCACGTTCGGTCCCGACTACTGGCGGCGGCACATCCGGGAGCCCGTACAGTTCTCCCGCTCGGTCGAGGCAATGCGCGAGGAGGGCGTCACGGCGCTGATCGAGGTCGGGCCCGCGCCGGTCCTGCTGGGTCTGGCGGCAGCGTGCCCCGGCGCAGACGAAGACGAGATCCACATTCCGAGCCTGCGACCGGGCCAGCAGGCGACGCGTGCACTGCTGGAGGCAATCGGCAGGCTCTACGTCGCGGGTGGCAGCGTCGACTGGGCGCGCATCTATCCCGGCCCGCTTCACCCGGTGGAGTTGCCTGCATACCCCTTCCAGCGCCAGCGCCACTGGTTCGCCGAGCGGAAGGCGCCGTCCGCCGAGCGTGGCGTGCATCCGCTGCTGGGGCGACGCATCGAGTCACCGCGCTTCGCGGGGACGATCTTCGAGGCGGAGCTGCACCCCGATGCACCGGAATGGATCGCGGATCACTGCGTGTTCGACCGAGCGGTTCTTCCCGGAGCGGCGTACCTCGAGATGTGCAGCGCGGCCGCGTCGCTCGTCATCGGTTCGCCGGTGCGTGTCACTGGCGCGCGGATCCTCGAGCCGCTGGTCGTGGAGTCGCCGGTCACGCTGCAGACGATCGTCGACCCGACTGCCGCGACGGTAGAGATCATGAGCCGCGACGCAGCCGGCCAGTGGCGCACGCATGTCTCTGCCGGCTTCGACGAACGACGGACACAGCCGGATCCGGTCGCACTCCTGGTCGATGGCGCCGAGGTCGTGCCCGACACCCTGCTCGAGAGCATCCGGGCGGCCGGCGTTTCATACGGGCCGTCGTTCCGCGGCCTCATGCGAATCCTTCGCGCCGATGAAGCCGCATCCGCGGAGATCGCCGGCAACGTCGTGAGCAGTCGCGAACGCCGACAGTACGGAATCCATCCAGCACTGCTGGACGCGGCGTTCCAGGCGTGCGGCGCGTTCGTCCAGGGCGGGAGCGACATCTACCTGCCGGTCGAGATCGAATCGTTCGAGCTGCATGGCACGAACGACACTGCGCGCGACAACGTCGTCGCGCGTCTCCTGCTCCGTGAGGGCGGGCCGGGCGCAACGGAGCTTGTCTGCGATGTGGCAATCACCGATGGTGCAGCAACCGTCGTCGTTCGTGGCCTCCGGTTCCGTCGTGCACGCCAGCCGGCAGCATCGATCGCGTCGCGTGTCGCGAGCTGGCTCTACTCGTGGGAGTGGCTCGAGCACGATCCGGCCGCACCTGCGGGACCTGGCGGAGCGTGGCGCATCATCTCCGACAGTCCGGATGCCGTCGCAGTCGCGGACGCGCTGAAGCAGGCAGGCTGCGACGTCGACGTTGTCAGCACGTCGTCCGCGGGCTCGGCACACGCGGGTTCACCGGACGGCCTGCTGCTGCTGGTGCCGTCCGCGAGCGTGCCGGCAGATGGAGGCGAGGTCTCCGCCGCGGTGCGTCCTGCGCTGGAGCCGCTGCTCGAGACCGCGCGCGCGCTCGCGTTGGGTGGCCGCGTGCACAGGCTCGTCGTCGTTACGCGCGGCGCGTGGCCGCTTGACGGCGAGGGCAACGCGCAGCCGGCGGCGGCAGCGGCGTGGGGACTCGGCAATACGATCCGGACGGAGCTGGGCGGCACGGCGTGCAGGTTCATCGACCTCGACGCCGAAACGCCGATCGAATCCATCCGGGAGATGCTGGCGAACGCCGCGTTGACGTCGTCGGCCGAGGATCGCCTCGCGCTGCGGCGCGGCCGCTGGTACGCGGCGCGCCTGACGCGCATCCCGCCTCGCGTTCCGATGGCGTTGCCCGACGGTGACTACTGCCTCGAGCAGTCGCGGCAGGGCGACCTCGACGGGCTCACGTTCGTCAGCCGGACCGTCGAAGCGCCGGGAGCGGATGAGGTCACGATCCGCGTTCGCGCGACGGGCCTCAACTTCCGCGATGTGCTGAATGCACTCGGTATGTATCCCGGCGATGCAGGGCCCCTGGGCAGCGAGGTCGTCGGGACCGTCGAAGCGGTCGGCAGCAACGTCACCGACCTCAGGGCCGGGGACGTGGTGATGGCGATCACGCCACGCGGGTTCTGCTCGCGTGTGAACGCCGCCGCAGCGTTGACGGTGCCGGTACCGGCGAGCATGACGGCCGCCGATGCGGCGACCATCCCGATCGCGTTCCTGACCGCCGACTGGGCGTTGAACGAGCTGGCGGGTCTGCGGCGCGGCGAGCGCGTGCTGATCCACGCCGCTGCCGGCGGCGTCGGCATGGCCGCCGTACAGCTCGCACAGGCGACGGGCGCTGAGATCTACGCGACCGCGGGCAGCAGGAGGAAGCGCGAGCTTCTTCGGAGAATGGGCGTCGAGCGGATCTACGATTCCCGCTCGACGTCGTTCCGAGAGGAAATCCTGCGTGACACCGGCGGTGAGGGCGTCCACGTCATCCTGAACTCGCTGGCGAACGAGTTCATTCCCGCCTCGCTCGACGTCCTTGCCGCTGACGGCAGGTTCATCGAGATCGGCAAGACGGACGTGTGGGATGCGCAACGCGTGGCGGGAGTACGGCCCGGCGCCAGCTACCACGTCCTGTACCTCGGTGAGGCATGCGTGGAGCAGCCCGAGCGGGTGCGTGCGCGGTTCCTGGATCTCGCAGCGCGCTTCGAGAACGGTGAGCTGCGGCCTCTCCCGGTCCGGTCGTTCCCCGTCACGGACGCGACCGCGGCATTCCGCTACATGGCCCAGACCAGGCACGTCGGCAAGATCGTCCTCGAAGCCGGGGGTTCGACGTCGAACGACGGTGCAGTCTGGATCACGGGCGGCCTCGGCGGTATCGGCCTCGCCGTCGCGAAGCGACTGGTCGATGAGGGGGTGCGGCAGGTCGTGCTGACCGGACGACGCGGCCCGTCGCAGGAAGCGAGTGCACAGATCGAAGAGATGCGCGCGGCCGGTGCCGACGTCGCCGTACTCGCAGGTGACGTCTCGCGCATGGAAGACGTGATTCGCATCCGCGACGAGATCGCAGCGCGCGGCTGGGACCTGCGCCATGTGCATCACGCCGCAGGTGTTCTCGACGATGCGACGCTGCAGCGGCAGACGTGGGAGCGCTTCGCAACCGTGCTCGGCCCCAAGGCAACGGGTGCGTGGAACCTCCACCTCGCGACACAGCACCTCCCGCTGCGCTCGTTCATCCTGTACTCGGCAGGCGCAGCACTGCTGGGCTCACCCGGTCAGGCCAACTACGCGGCCGCCAATGCCTTCCTCGATGGGCTCGCACTGTACCGCCGCTCGATCGGACTGCCGGCGCTCTCCATCGCGTGGGGCCCGTGGTCGGAGGTCGGGATGGCTGCGCGCGCCGGGCTCGACTGGTCCGGGACGGGGCTCGGAGCGATCGACCCGGATGCCGGACATGCTGCGCTCAAGCTCCTGCAGCACACGGACGCGACGATCACGGCGGTGCTCCCGATCGACTGGTCGAAGTTCGCGGCTGGGGATGCGGCGGTGCGCCCGTTCTTCTCGGGTGTGCGGGCGGACGAGGGTCCGAAGACGGGCGTACCTGCCACCGAGACCTGGACCGGCCTGCTCCAGGAGCTTCCCGACGACGAGCGCCGCATCCGCGTCGTGGAGCTGCTGGCCGAAGAGGTCATGGCCGTGCTCGGAATCGATCGCAGCCGTGGGCTCGGCCCGAAGCAGGGGCTCACCGACCTCGGAATGGATTCGCTGATGGCGGTCGAGCTGAGCAAGCGGCTCAGCCGTGCACTCGGCTCCACGCTGCCGTCTACGTTCGCGTTCGAGTACCCGACCGTTGATGCCATGGCGGGTCACGTGCTCTCACTCATCGCGCCGAAACCGGCGCGCGAAGAGGCCAAGGAGGCCGTCGCCGATGCCGTGGTGGCGCTGATGTCGGAGGACGACGTATCGCTCGCTCTCGAGGACGAGCTCAGGCAGCTCGGATACTGACGATGGCGCGCCCTGGAACGAACACGCGTGTGTACCTGCTCGTGCTCGCAGCGACGCTGTTCTGGCCGCTGCAGGAGGGGTTCGGCGGTGTGCTGATGCGGAGCCACCACGCCGCGCAGGTCGTTGCGCTACGCTACATCGCGCATCTGCTGCTCATGGGCATCGTTGTCCTGCCGCGCCACGGTCTGCGCGCGTTCGCGACGACACGGCCCGGGCTGCAGCTGCTGCGCGGGCTGTGCATGTTCGGCATGCCGGCCGGCTTCATCCTCGCGGTCGGCAACGCCGGTATTGGATGGATCTGGACGGTGTTCTGGCTCATGCCGGCCATCGCGCTCGCGGGTGCGCTGCTGCTCTCCGAGCGGCCGGGGCTGACGGCCTGGGGTGCCGCGCTCGTCGCGCCGTTCGCTGCTGCGGCAATCTGGGAGGCAGTGCCGGGTGGCGTTGCCGGAACAGCAGCAGCGCTACTCATGGGTGGCAGCTTTGCGGCGTACGTGGTCCTTTCGCGGGTCCTGCGGGAGGAGAAGCTGATCGCGAGCCTTTTCTATACGGCAGTCGGCGCGCTCCTCCCAATGTCGCTCTTCGTGTGGCCGGTGTGGACACCGGTCACAGGTGCGGACATCGTTCCGGCGCTGATCACCGGTCTGCTCAGCCTGCTGATTCTCGGTGCATTCGATCTGGCGACCGAAGCAGCGCCGGTCTCGGCTGTGGCGCCGCTCATCCCGCTGGTGCTCGTGTGGGAGATGCTGCTGGGCGCACTGCGGCACACCCGGCCGATGTTCACTGCCGATATCGCCGGCATGGCGCTGATCCTGGCCGCGACCCTCGTATTCTTTGCACGCAATCGCGTGCAGCGCCGTGTTGAGAGAGAAGCAGCATGAGTGTGCAGAACCGCGACGGCGACACCCGGGCCGATGAGCTGAAGCGGGCGCTTACAGCGATTCGCGACCTTCGTCGCAAGGTCACAGAGCTGGAAGGGCGTGCGCGGGAGCCGATCGCCATCGTCGGGATGGCGTGTCGCTTCCCGGGCGGCGCCAACACCCCCGAGCAGTACTGGCAGCTGCTGCGCGAGGGGCGCGATGCGACAAGCGAGATTCCGGCGGAACGCTGGGATATCGAAGCGTTCTATGATCCCGATCCCGACGCCGCGGGAAAGATGTACACGCGGCGTGGCGCGTTCCTGGACGTTCCCGTCGACGCCTTCGATGCGGCGTTCTTCGGCATCTCGCCCCGGGAGGCGTCGGCAATGGATCCCGTGCAGCGGCTCCTGCTGGAGCTGAGCTGGGAAGCACTCGAACGAGCGGGCATCGCGCCGCACACGCTCGAAGGATCGGACGCCGGTGTGTTCATCGGCGTAAGCGGCAGCGACTACGACACGCTGCAGCACAAGAGCGGCTCGATCGAAGACATTCACACGTATCGCGGAACGGGCAGCGCGCCGTGCGTTACGAGCGGGCGGCTCTCCTATGTGCTTGGCCTGCACGGCCCTAACGTCGCAGTCGACACCGCGTGCTCATCCTCCCTCGTTGCAGTCGCGCTCGCGGTCGAGAGCCTGCGCGCCGGCAAGTGCTCGCTCGCGCTCGCAGGTGGCGCGCACCTGATGCTCGCTCCCGACGGGATGGTCTACCTGTGCCGCATGCGTGCGCTCTCACCCGGTGGCCGCTGCCGAACATTCGCGGCGGACGCGGATGGTTACGCGCGAGGGGAAGGCGGCGGCATCGTCGTACTGAAGCGGTTGTCCGACGCACAGGCTGTCGGAGATCACATCCTGGCAGTGATCCGCGGCGCCGCGTTCAACCACGATGGCCACAGCAGCGGCCTGACCGTGCCGAATCCCGTGGCGCAGCGCGCGGTCATCCGTGCAGCGCTCGAGAACGCGGGTCTGTCGCCGCGTGATGTCAGCTATATCGAGGCCCATGGTACGGGCACACCACTCGGCGACCCGATCGAGATCCGTGCACTGGCGGAAGTGCTCGGCGTCGACCGCGCGGCGGACGTGCCGCTCCGGATCGGATCCGTCAAGACGAACTTCGGTCACCTCGAGGGGGCTGCGGGCGTTGCCGGCCTCATGAAGCTGGTGCTGTCACTGCAGCACAGGGAGCTTCCGGCGCACCTGAACTGCGATCAACCGACGCCGCACGTCGACTGGGACAACATCCCGATTCGTATCAATCGCTCTCTCGCCCCGTGGACGGGTGAGGGGCCGCGCATCGGGGGGGTGAGCGCGTTCGGCTTCAGCGGAACCAATGCGCATGTGATCGTGGAGGAGGCGCCGGCGGTCGAGGCGGGTACACAGGTCCGGCATCCGGCTGAGCTGATCGTGCTTTCCGGGCGGACTCCCGGCGCCGTTCGTCAGCTCGCGGTGTCCTATGCCGAGCAGCTTCGTGCGGATCCCGACGGCTTCGCCAACATCGCGCTTACCTCGCTGGTGGCACGCTCGCCGATGCAGTTCCGTGCCGCGGCAGCCGCAGCCACTCCACAGGAGATGGTGCAGGCGCTGCAGGACATCAGCGTGCGCGAGGACGACAGCCTCACCCATGTAAAGGTGGCTGCGCCACGCGTCGGCTTCCTGTTCACCGGTCAGGGCGCGCAGTACCCGGGCATGGGGCGCGAGCTGATGGACGCATCCCCGGTGGCTCGCGCTGCACTGGAGGAATGTGCGGAGCTGTTGCGGCCGCACCTCGATCGCGACCTCGTCGAGCTGCTGACGGGCGACGTCGACGCGGACGTGATCCGTCAGACGCGCTATGCACAGCCGGCACTGTTTGCTGTCGAGTATGCCCTGGCGCGCTTCTGGATCTCGCTGGGAGTACGTCCGGTCTGCGTCGCCGGCCACAGCCTCGGCGAGTACGTCGCAGCAGTCATCGCGGGGGTGATGTCACTGCAGGATGCGTTGCCGCTCGTCGCACTGCGTGGCCGCCTCATGCAGGACCTGCCAGCAGGCGGTGCGATGGCAGCCGTACTTGCGGACGAGGATCGCGTACGGCGTGCGCTGGGGCGCACTCCTGACGTCAGCATCGCAGCCGTAAACGGCCCGGACAACACCGTCATCAGTGGCCCGGCCGAAGAGGTCGAACGTGTGATCGCAGCACTTGCCGGTGAGGGTGTCCAGAGCAAGCCGCTGCATGTTTCGCACGCATTCCATTCGGCATTGATGGACCCGATGCTCGACGCTTTCGAGCATGCGGTTGCGCGTGTCCCGCTGCGCGCGCCGACAATCCCGCTCATCTCGAATCTCACCGGCGACGTGCTCTCCGCCGAGGATGCGGTCGACCCGGTGCGCTGGCGGCGCCATATCCGTGAGCCGGTCCGGTTTGCGGCGTCAGTACGGCGGATGTACGAGCTGGGCGTACGGGCGTTCCTCGAGATTGGACCGCATCCCGCCCTGTCCGCGATGGGCATGAGCACCATCCGTCAAGCGGACGTGTCCTGGCTCGCATCCATGCGAAGGGGCCGCTCCGGCTGGCTCCAGCTCATGGAAACCCTCGGTGCATTGTGGGAGCACGGCCAGCCGATCGACACCGCCGCGTTCCGAGGCGAGCACGGTGGCAGTGTCGTGGCCGCGCCCACGTACGCATTCCAGCGGGAGCGCTTCTGGTTCACCGACTACTCGAGCCCGGTGCGCTCACGTCGCGACTCACGACTGCTCGAGAACCAGCCACATCCTCTCCTGCAGCCTGGCATACGCTCACCGGTCTTCGATGGGTGGGTATATCCCACGACGATCCAGGACGTCGACTACCTGCGCGACCACGTTGTCGGCGACCAGGCGATCCTGCCTGGCGCAGGCAGCATCGAGCTGATGCTCGCGGCGGCACGCGCGAGTACCGGATGGGAAACTGTGACGCTGCGAGAGGTGGCATTCGAACGCCCGCTCGTACTCGATGACCGGACTGAGACGCAGGTAATCGTCTCGGCGCCCGTGGACGACATTGCGGTCGTACGTGTCGTCGCGCTGCAGAGCGATAACTGGGTGACGATCGCGTCCGCACAGGCGGAGCGCGGGACGCACCTGCCCACGTCGCACCGGCTCGATGAGTTGCGTGCGACGTGCAATGTCGACATCGACGTGGAGGAGGTGTATGACAGCCTCAGCGCGCTCGGCCTGTCGTACGGTCCGGCGTTCCGCACGCTGACCAGTGGCTCGAGCAACGGAGACGCCGCACTCGGTCGGATCGACCTCGGTTCGGACGCGGCTGCGCGAGACCACCTGGTGCACCCCGCCCTCCTGGACGGCGCTTTGCACCTGCTGTCCGCGATTTTCCGGAATCGCAACGGGTCTTCCACATACCTGCCGGCCGGCGCCGACGCCGTACACTTCCATGCTGCAGCCGGCCGCGCCTGCTACGCACATACCGTCGTGCGGAAGCAGTCGCGCGACGACGAGGTCAGCGCCGACGTGGTGCTCCTGGACGATGCGGGCACCGCTGCGATCTCCATCGAAGGCTTCCGGGCCCGGCGGGTTCACACCGCCATACGAAGCACCGCGTCGTCGAATACGTACGTCATAGAATGGGAGCCGGTGGACATCCCGACAGCCCGCGCTTCGGGCGAGTGGATCGTGACCGGATCGCCGCCCGCATCAGAGAGCGTGGCTCGCTCGTTGACTGCGGCCGGCGCTGAGGTCGTGTGTGCTGACTCCGTTGATGACGCCTGCAACAGGCTGGAAGCGACGTCCGAGGGGCAGATCGTCTACGTAGCGTCGACGGAGCAGGGGGTCGACGCGTCCGCTGCCGTGGAATCAATCGCCCGGTCCTTCGAACAGATCCGGTCGATTCTCAACCGTGAACCGCAGCCCCGCCGCCTGCGCGTCGTAGTGCCGCGCAACGGCGGCGAACCCGCATGCGATGCCGCTGCGCTGTTCGCAATCGCGCCGGCCATACGCTCGGAGTATCCGGAGCTCGATTTCCGCATCATCGAAGCGGACGTCGAAACCGGGGGCGTAGCCGAGCTGCTGCTCGGCGACATCGATGAAGATCGCGTGGTGGTGGAACCGGCGAAGGCAATCGTCCCCCGGCTCGTGCGCGCGTCCCAAGTACGTGATGCGTCCACGCCGTCGCATGTGGTCGGCGACAACTACCGCATGATGCCCGCGCCGCGCGGTACCCTTGATGCCATCCGATACCAAGTCGCTGAACGAAGCGGCCCCGGTCCGGGACAGGTCGAAGTACGGGTTCGCGCGACCGGCCTCAACTTCCGCGACGTACTGAATGTGCTTGGTACATACCCCGGCGACCCCGGCCCGCCCGGAGTGGAGTTCGCTGGAATCGTTACAAGGGTCGGCGAAGGCGTATCACACGTTCAGGCGGGGGATCAGGTCATGGGTATCGGCCTTGGCCTGTACACAGCCTATGCGAACGTCGCCGCTCATCATGTTGTCCGGATTCCCAGCAACACCGACCTCACTACCGCGGCTGGCATTCCACTTCCGTTCCTCACGGCGTACTGGGGGCTCGCTCGTGCCGGACGACTACGGCCGAAGGAGCGCGTGCTCATCCACGCCGCAGCGGGCGGGGTCGGTCAGGCGGCTGTGCAGGTAGCCCGACTTCTCGGTGCGGAGATATTCGCAACAGCAGGCAGCGAGGAGAAGCGGGATCTGCTGCGCCAGCAGGGGATCGCGCACGTATTCGATTCGCGCAGCGCGACCTTCGCGGAAGGCATTCGCACGGCCACCGCAGGGCAGGGCGTCGATCTTGTGCTCAACTCGCTCACAGGCGAACTGCTTCGCTCCAGCCTCGCGTTGCTCCGTCCTGGTGGGCGGTTCATCGAGTTGGGCGTACGGGATGTACTCGACCCGACGGATGTTTCACGCAACTATCCGACGATCGAGTACAGCACATTCCAGGTAGGTGCGCTGCCGATTCCAGACGAAGAGTTCCTGACCATGTTCCAGGAGATCGTTCGCCATTTCGAAGTAAATGATCTCCGCCCGATCGCGACTCACGCATATGAACCAGAGCGCATTGTAGATGCCTTCCGGTGCATGGCGCAGGCCAGACATTTCGGCAAGCTCGTAGTCGCCAGTGCCCAGGTCACACGAAACCTGCGCCCCGACGCATCATACATCGTTACCGGCGCAGGCGGCGGTATCGGTCGTCGTCTCGCGGAGCGATTGGCGGACCGAGGTGTCGGCGGGCTGATTCTGAATAGCCGATCTGCACCGGATGAAGCCTGGCTCGCACACCTGAAAACACGCTGTCATGTGGCGTGGGTTCGAGGCGACGTGGCTGAGCGGGCAACGACGGATGCGCTTGTCGCGCAGGCACGTGAACTCGGCCTGAATCTCGCCGGCGTGTTTCACGCCGCAGGCGTGCTTGACGACGCGCTGATCCGGAACGCCACCACCGATCGTGTACGCAGCGTTCTTGCCCCGAAAGTTGCCGGCGCGCTCAACCTGGATGCTGCAACGGCCCATCTGGACCTGGATCACTTCGTACTCTTTTCCTCTACCGCTGCATGGCTTGCCGGTCCCGGCCAGGCCGCATACGCGATCGCAAACGCCGCACTGGGTACCCTCGCTGAGCGGCGGCGTCGATCCGGCCGTGCTGCCCTGTGTATCGATTGGGGAGCTTGGGGTGGCGAGGGTATGATGGAGCGACTGAGCACCCGTGAGCGGCAGGCGCTCGAGGCCGCAGGCCTTGCATTCCTGTCACCTGACGCGGCCCTCGATACGCTCGAACGGCTCATGCGGGAAGGACCACATCGGGCTGCCGTGGCGGAAGTCCGCTGGGATGTGATCCGCAGCGCGACGCAGCGGAGGCCGGTGCCCCTCCTCCGGCATCTGCTGACCGTGCCGGCCGGCGCGAACCGGCAAGACGCCCAGCCGCCGCGTCCCCTCGCCGAGGTGCCTGCAGAGCAGCGGCTGGAGCACGCACTGGAGTTCGTCTCCACTGCCCTGGCCGCGGTGCTCGGTCAGCGCAACCGCGCACTGGGACCGGATGAAAGGATCGCTCAGCTGGGCTTCGACTCCCTCATGGCGATGGAGCTGCGCAACCGGATCGAGACGGGGCTCGGTGTTCTCGTTCCGGTCGCGGCGCTGTTGCAGGCTGACACCCCGCGCGATGTAGCGGCCGCTGTCGCCGGGCAGCTGGATTTGACAGAACCGCTCACGTCGCCGACCCCGTCCGACGCGGTCGAGATCTTCGACTTCTAGCATGTCGCACTGTTGCGACAACGCAACAGTGCGACGCTCGCCGATCTCGACAAGCTATCCTTAAGTGGCTGTCCCATAAGGGTTTGGCTTCCGGTCGCGCGTCGCCGTGACCCGGGCTCAGCGATTGCTCCGGTCTGCAGCGCCCCTTCCTCAGGGGTCGCTACTCGCCACAGGGATAATCCTCTGGAGCAACGGAGCATGTCGGAACATCGCGGCGCGGTCACCACGGAAGCGCAGAACCTCCTGAAGATCCTGCGCGACCGCGGCGTGGAGCTGAGCGTCGACGGCGAGCGGCTACGCGTGGTGGCCCCTCGCGGGATCCTCGGGCCAGAGCTGCAGGCTGCCATCAGCGCGGCGAAGTCGGAGATCATTGCGGCCCTTCGCGTACCGAGCCCGACGGACCCGGCGTCCCGTGACGACAGGCTCGCCCCCGTTCAGGAGCGGGTCTGGCTGTATCAGGAGCTGGAGCCCGACTCCCCTACCTACAATCACACGTTCGTCGTACGGATTGAGGGCCCGCTGGACATGGCGCGGCTGGAGGCGGCGCTTGCGAAGGTCATCGAGCGTCATCTACCCCTGCGGACGCAAATTGCGAAGACCCCAGACGGTCCGCGGCGAGTTCTCGCGCCTGGCACGCCGACCGTGGCGCTTCGGGACATCTCGCACATCACCGAAGCAGACCGTCTGGGGGCGATTCAGAGCATCATCCGCAACCAGCAGGCCCAGCCGTTCGACCTGGAGCGGGCGGCACCGGTACGGGCATCGCTCATTCGCTCGTCGGCCGAGGTCCACGACTTCGTCATGACGGTTCACCACATCGCGATCGACGGTGTATCCGTCCCGCGCGTGTACGGTGAGTTGGAGGCGCACTACAGGCGGATTACGCTACCCGGTCTACGGGCTACGTACGACGACTACGTGGCGGACGAGCGCTCCTACTGGCAGGAGGAGCGAATCAATGAGCGGGTCAGCTTCTGGGCCTCGTACCTCGAGGGCGCGCCTCACGTTCTGGAGCTGCCTGTCGACTATCCCGCGAGCAACAACGCGCCCCAGGAAGGGGCGCTCCTTACGACGAGCCTCACGGTCGGCACGCTCGAAACGTTGAAGCGCTTCGCGCAGCAGGAGCGCGCCTCGCTGTTCATGGTGCTGCTCGCGGCCTATGCAGCCGCGCTACACCGGGCCACTGGCCAGCGCGACATGCTGATCGGCACTCCACTGCACGGGCGCCACCGAGCGGAGTACGCGGACCTCATCGGCATGTTCGTCAATCAGGCGCCGTTGCGCGTCAGGGTGCCTGCGCGAGCATCGCTGCGCGAGCTCGTTCGAATGACGCGCGAGTCCGTCCTCACCGCGATGTCGGATCGCGAGATACCGTTCGGCCTCCTCGTTGACCGGCTTGGCGTCAAGCGTGAGGCACAGCGCACACCGCTGTACCAGACGATGCTCAACGTGCTGCCAGTGGTGAACCTGCAGACGGATGCGAGCGATGCCGTCCGGTTCCGCCTCCCGCCCACGGAAGAGTTGATCGTCGCTCTCGATGGTCAGGCGAAGTTCGATGCGACCATCTACGCGTACGAGAGGGACGGAGAGCTGCAGGTTGCAATGTCCTACAATCGCGCGCGTTACGCTGCCCAGCGGATGCGCGCCATGCTCGAGGACATGGTGTCGATCGCAGCGGCCGGCCTTGCTGCACCCGACTCGCCTCTCGAAGAACTGCTCGCGCCCGCGCGCTTGAATGCGCAGCCGGTTCGGACAGTGGAACGACCCGCGGTCGGCCGCACGGTCGTCGAGCAGATCATTGCCAGCGCAGAGCGAACGCCCGACGCGATCGCGTTAGAAGATTCGACTTCCTCTCTGACCTATCGCGACGTGGTCGACCAAGGAGAACGCATCGCGACCCTGGTGCTCCGGCATGCGGGTACGGAACGAGATCGTCCGGTCGGCGTGATGGTTCCCCATAGCACCGAGGCGGGTGTCGCACTCGTTGGAGTGCTGCTCTCGGGGCGGCCGTATGTACCGCTCGATCCGTCGTATCCGCCGGCCCGCCTGGGCTACATGGTCGAGGACGCGGGGCTCGGTCTGATCCTCACGACGGAAGACACCCGGGCGCTGGCGGAGGCGCTTTCCGGTGGCAGCGTGCCCGTGGTGACTGTCGAAGCGGCACTTGCCCAGGCCGATGGCCAGATCGCGCAGCCGCAGCCGGGCGATGTCGCGTACCTGCTGTACACATCCGGTTCCACCGGCCGGCCGAAGGCGGTGGTGCAGTCGCATGAGAACCTCCTTGCGCAGGCAGAGCGTTACGCGAACGCGTTGGGGATCGACGGCGCCGACCGTCTGGCCCTGACGGCCTCGATCTCCTTCGATGCGAGCCTGATGGACCTGTGGGGCGGCCTCATCCGCGGCGCTGCGGTCCACTTCATTGACCTCAGATCAACCGACCTCGCTCAGCTTCCGCAACTCGTGCAGGCGGCTCGACTGAGCACGCTTCACGTCACGCCGACAATTTTCGGAACGCTCGCGCGTGTAGTGCCTGATGCTTCCTGGCAGGATGTACGTGTCGTGGTGCTCGGGGGAGAACCGGTGCGGGCGTCGCATGTCGAGTACTTCGACCGCGCGTTCGATGAAGCCGCCGTGCTGTACAACCTGTACGGCGCGTCAGAGCACAGCTTCTCGCTGGGCCACGTCATCGACCGTCACAGTCGCAGCGCAGAGGTTCCTGTCGGTGCGCCTGTGGGCGACGTCGAAGTGCTTCTGCTGACTGAGGACGGACGTGAAGATCCGGTGCAGGGAGAGCTCACGATTCGCAGCGCTCATACCGCCCTTCGCTACCTCAGCTCGGCAGCGGCATCCGAGCGTGCGTTCATACCGGACCCGGCGAATCCGGGTCGTGTGCTGTATCGCACAGGCGATCTCGCACGGCGTCGAACTGACGGGCTCCTGGTAGCGCTCGGCCGCGTGGACAATCAGGTCAAGGTACGCGGCCATCGTATCGAGCCGGCAGAGGTTGAAGACGTGCTCCACCGTCATCCTGCAATCGCGGAAGCCGGTGTGCACGCACCGATGACGGAGGGAGGTGAGCGCGTCCTCGTTGCATGCTACGTACGACGCCCGGATGCGTACTGTGGTGCTGCCGAACTGAAGCGCTGGGCGGAGGAGCAGCTTCCCGCGTACCTGGTGCCGTCCAGATGGATCGAGGTCGTTGCGATACCTCGCACTCCCTCAGGCAAGGTCGACCGGCGCGCATTGCTGGCCGACACGGATGCCACTGAGGATGGCGGAACGCTTCCCCGTACCCGGACCGAGCACGTTGTGCTCGAGGCGTGGCAGGCGGTTCTTCATCGCACCGAGATCGGCATTACCGATGACTTTTTCGCAGCAGGCGGGCATTCTCTCGCCGCGGTAGAGGTCGTTGCGCGCCTGCGCGAGACACTCGGAACGGACATCCCTCTACGGGTGCTCTTCGAGCATCCGACGATCGAGCGGATGGCCGCATGGATCGATGCTCACTCCGCAGCATCTAATGCAGCGCTGCCCATTCGCCGGCTGACATCGGGGGAGAGGGCCCCTCTTTCGTTCGCGCAGGAGCGAGTCTGGCTCTTCCAGAAGCTGGAGTCCGACTCCGCGACGTATAACGTCACCCCGATTATCCGGCTCCGCGGACCACTCGATCGTGCGCGTCTGACAACGGCCATCGTGCAGCTGCTCGAGCGCCACGAAGCGCTCCGCTCGATTTTCGTGGAGGGCGACGCCGGGCCGGAGCAGCGGGTCGAGGACGTACCCGCTGACGTCCTGGAGTATCACAGCATTCGCGACGTGCCCGTCGCGAGCCGTGAGACGCAGCGTCAGCAGGTCATCCGCACACGGAACGCACGCCCGTTCGATCTGGGTGTCGAAATCCCGTTCCGGGCTCTGCTGCTCGAGGTCGACGCCGATGTGCACGACCTTGTTCTCACGTTCCACCACGTCGCGTCCGACTACACGTCGGTGCGCACGTTCATCCGTGAGCTTCACACGCTGTACGCCGGTGGTGCACTGCGGCCTCTCCCGGTCACCTACCGCGACTATGCCGCGTGGGAGCGCGCATCATGGAGCGACGACCGGCTCAACGATGAGGTCCGTTTCTGGGCGGATTACCTCGAGGGCGCACCCCATGTTCTGGACTTTCCCGTGGACCGTCCGCGCACGGCAGAGACGGGGTACTCCGGTGAGTTCATTGAGATTGTCGTCCCCGAGCCGGCGGCTGCCCCGCTCCTGGGGCTTGCGCAGCAGGAGCGCGTCTCCGTGTTCCCCCTGCTCCTCGCGGTGTTTGGTGCCGTTCTGCATCGCCATACCGGTCAGCGGGACCTCGTCATCGGCGCACCCGCAACGGGCCGGAGTCGGTCCGAGCTGCAGGACGTTGTCGGGATGTTCATCAACCAGATTCCCGTCCGGCTGCAGGTAGCCCCCGCGCGCACGCTGCGCGAGCTGGTACGCGATGCACGCACAAGCGCCCTCGCCGCGCTCGCCCACCAGGACATGCCGTTCCCGCGCCTTGTCGAGCTGCTCGGCGGCCCGCGCGAGGCGGGACGGACGCCCCTGTTCCAGGTGATGCTGAACGTGCTGCCGGCCGGGCTGGACAACCCGCTGCCTTCGGTCGACGGCGTCGAGTTCGTGCAGCCGGACGTGCGCGAATTCCGCTCTCTGATCGATCTGCACTCGAAGTACGACTTCACGCTCTATGCGATGCAGCGCGAGGGCGGACTCCACCTGGGGCTCGTCTACAACCGCGACCTGTTCGACCACTCGCGCATGGAGGGTCTTGCGCGCGACGTGGAGCGCCTGCTGCTCGACGGTGCCGCGGCGCCTGATAAGCATCTCGATGCGTTCTGGCCGGCGTCGTCGACCGCGAAGCCTGCACCCGGGCGCCGGTTCGCCACGGTACCGGAGGCGTTCCGACATATCGCACAGGAGCGCGCAACCGATATAGCGATCGACGAGGCTGGCCGTCAGCTCACGTGGCGCGAGCTCCGTGAGGCGGTCGAACAGACAGCCCTGCTTCTGGCTGGCACTCAGAGCGCCCGCCAGAATGCGCCGGTCGGTGTGCTCGCAGCACACGGGAGTTCCGCGATCACCGGTCTCCTTGGAGCATTGACTGCAGGGCGGCCGTATGTGCCGCTCGACCCGACGTATCCCGAGGAACGGCTTCGCTTCATGATCCAGGATGCGGGTGTGGGTGTCGTGCTCGCATCACGGGATCACGTGGAGCTTGCAAACCGTCTGGCCGCTGATGCCGGAGAAGTCGTACTGCTGGGCTCCGCCCCGCCACCGGAAGCGGTCCTTCCGGAGCTGCCTCAGCCGGACGCGTTCGCGTATCTGCTGTACACGTCCGGTTCGACCGGCCGACCCAAGGCCGTTGTCCAGACGCATGGCAACCTGCTCGAGCAGGCGAGCCGTTACGCCGAAGCAATCGAGCTCTCCCCTGCCGACAGGCTCGCATGGATGGCGTCCGTCTCGTTCGACGCATCCGTAATGGATGTGTACGGCGGGCTGCTCGCGGGTGCGGTCATCGTGCCGATCGAGGCGCGCTCCACTGATCTTTCCACGCTGCCGCGCCTCGCCACGGACAGGCAGGTCAGCGTGCTGCATCTCACGCCGACCGTTCTGCGCAGCATCGGTCGGCTCACGCCGGACGCGACCTTCCCGACCGTACGCATGCTCGTGCTCGGTGGCGAGCCGGTGCGCCCGGAGCACGTGGAGCTCTTCGACGCACGTTTCAGCGCGAGTGCGACGCTGTTCAATCTGTACGGTGCATCCGAGCACAGCTTCTCGCTGGGCGGTACCGTTCCACGGACCTTGCGCAGTGTCGAGATTCCGCTCGGGCGCCCGGTCGGCGACGTGGAGCCTGTACTGATAGCCCCCGATGGCCGCCGCGACAGTGTGATGGGCGAGCTCGTCATCCGCAGCGCGCACAACGCGCGCGGTTACTGGAACGCCCCGGAGCTGTCCGAGCGTGCGTTCCTGCCCGATCAGGACGGCGATGCGCATTGTACGCTCTATCGTACCGGTGACGTCGTTCGCCGCCGGCCGGATGGCCAGCTCGTCTTCGTGCGGCGGGCGGACTCACAGATGAAGGTGCGCGGTCACCGCATCGAGGCGTACGAGGTCGAGGCAGTACTCAAGCGCCACCCCCTGGTCGCCGACGCCGCGGTCCACGCTCCGGCTGGCGCGGACGGCGAGAGTGTGCTCACTGCATGCGTTGTCGTCAGTGGTGGGGCGCCCCCGCAAGGTCAGGAGCTCGCGGACTGGTGCCGAAGGACGTTGCCATCCTTCATGGTGCCGTCGTCGTGGACCTTCCTGCCGGAGCTGCCGCGAACACCTTCGGGCAAGGTCGATCGCAAGGCGCTGCCAGCCGGAGAGGCCGGGCGAGACGCTCGCGTCGGTCACGTCGATGCGCGCGACGCCGAGGAGCAGGAGCTGCTTGGCATCTGGCAGGAAGTGCTTGGCCTCGAGCGCATCGGCATGACCGATGACTTCTTCGCACTGGGCGGTCACTCGCTCAATGCGACAGAAGTCGTGGCGCGCGTGCGCGACGCGCTCGGCGTAGAGATCCCGCTCCGATACTTCTTCGATCACCCGACGATCGAGGAGTGCGCCGAATGGGTGCGTAACCACCGATCCGCGCGGCCCAGTATTCCGCCGCTCATTCCTGCCGTGGGCGATGGGGAGGCCCCACTCTCGTTCTCGCAGGAGCGCCTGTGGTTCCTGCAGCAGCTCGACCCCGGGGCAGTTGCGTACAACATGGCCACGGCGGGCCTTGTCGAAGGACCACTCGACATCGAGCGCTTCCGTTCCGCAGTCGATGCAGTCGCGATGAGGCAGGACGTCCTGCGCACGACGATCCGGCAGGTTGGTGGGCGACCGGCTCAGGTCGTCGCACCCGAGCCGCTGCACGAGCTCCGCATCGCCGAGATTCCTGCCGGTGAGGATGCGCTGCCCCGCGCGCTCGACCTGGTGCGCGCGTACATGGGTCAGCCCTACGACCTCGAGAATGGCCCGTTGTTCCGGGTGATGGTCGTCCGCCTCGGTCCCGAACGTCATGTCGTCGCGATCGGGTCGCACCACACGATCTCCGACATGTGGTCGTACGGCGTGCTCGGCCGGGAGATTGGTGCTGCCTACGTCGGACGACCTGCGAGCCCGCTGCCTGTCACATACCGAGACTACGCAGTCTGGCAGAGGCAGTGGCTGCAGGGCGATGTGCTTCGCGAGCAGGTGGAGTTCTGGCGGCAGCAGCTCGAGCGCTGCCCGAAGCTGGAGCTGCCGACCGACTTCCCGCGACCTGCGTTCTTCTCGTTCGCGGGCTCGGTCATCGACGTCCGCCTGTCGCCGGAGCTCCGTGCGGGAATCCAGCGTCTTGCGGCGCGGAACCGGGTGACGCCGTTCATGGCCCTGCTGGCCGCGTACAACGTCCTGCTTTCTGCCTACTCCGGACAGGAGGACATCGCCGTCGGCGTTCCGATCGCAGGCCGCCGCGCAGCAGCCACCGAGTCACTCGTCGGCACGTTTGTCAACACGCTCGTGCACCGGAACGACCTGAGCGGTGATCCGGCATTCAGCGAGCTGCTGCAGCGCGTACGCACGACGGCCCTGTCCGCCTATGCGAATCAGGACGCGCCGTTCGAGGTCCTGGTGAAGGAGCTGGAGCCCGAACGGGATACGAGTCGGGCTCCGTTCTTCCAGGTGCTGTTCAACGTAGCGAACATCCGGACGGGCGCCGTCGAGCTGGACGGCCTGAGCTACGAGCCACTCAGCCTGAAGCGGGACGCATCACAGTTCGACATGAGCATAAACGTCGGCTGGGAGGAGATCGACTCCACCCTGCGGCTGACATACAACACCTCGCTCTTCCGCCACGAGACCGCGGAGCGCATGCTCGCTCACTACCTCGAGATCCTCGAGGCGGTCACTGCGGAGCCGGAGCGTCGACTGAGTGAGCTCAAGCTGCCCTCGCGCCGTGACCGTGCGCTGTTCACGGGATGGAACGATGCGACGGCGAAGGAGTTCGGCGCGTCCGGTGTCATGCAGATGTTCGCGCAACGCGCGACGCAGCATCCGGACCGCATCGCCGTACGCTCGCCCACCGGCAGCTTCACCTACGCCGAGCTGCTGCGCTATGCGCAGGGCATCACCGCGGAGCTGCAGCAGGCCGGCATCGGAAAGGGCGACCGCGTCGCAATTCTGATGGAGCGCAGCCGTGAGATGCTGGGTGCCCTGCTCGGCATCCTCGGGAGCGGCGCGGCGTACATCCCCGTCGATCCCGCCTACCCCGAGGCGCGCGTGCGCTACGTGCTCGAGGATTCGGGCGCACGGGTGGTTCTCACACACCGCGGCCTCCAGAATCGCGTCGAGACGGACACACGTGTAATCGATCTCGATGGCTGGACGCCACGAGCCCATGCGCCATTCGCGGAGGTCGAGCCGGCACAGCCGGCATACGTGATCTACACGTCCGGCTCGACCGGCAAGCCGAAAGGCGTCGAGGTCACGCACGGCGGCGTACGGAACTTCCTGCTGTCGATGCAGGAGCGACCCGGTATCACCCCCGACGATGTAATCCTTGCCGTCACCACGATCTCGTTCGACATCGCGGTGCTCGAGCTGTACCTGCCCCTCATCACCGGCGCGCGCGTCGTGATCACGAGCGAGGACGATGCGCTCGACGGGCGCCGGCTCGTACAGCTGATGGAGCAGGAGGGTGTCACGCTCATGCAGGCGACGCCCGCGACCTGGAAGCTGCTGATCGCGAGTGGTTGGCAGGGCAAGCCCGACCTGCGCGTGCTGTGTGGTGGCGAGCCGCTCCCGCGCCCGCTCGCGGACGAGCTGCTCGATCGCGTCGCCGAGCTGTGGAACATGTACGGCCCGACCGAGACGACGGTCTGGTCGACGCTCGATCGTGTCGAGCGTGGCGGAGACATCACCGTGGGGCGGCCGATCGCCAACACGACCTGCTACGTGCTGGGCGAGGACATGCAGATGAAGCCGGTCGGCGTACCGGGCGAGCTGTGGATCGGCGGCGCGGGCGTCGCCAATGGCTACGTGAACCGGCCGGACCTGACAGAGAAGGCATTCATCGACAGTCCGTTCAGGGAAGGGGAACGGATCTATCGAACCGGCGACCTCGTTCGCTGGCGCCACGACGGACGCCTGGAGCACCTCGGCCGCCTGGACAACCAGGTGAAGGTGCGCGGCTTCCGCGTCGAGCTCGGTGAAGTCGAGGCGGCACTGGTCGCGCACCCGCACGTGAAGGACGCTGTCGTTGCTGTGCGCAATGACAGGCTCATCGGCTACATCGTGCCCGAGCCGGGGACGACGGTGTCACCAGCCGAGCTGCGCCGCGTGGTGGGCGACGTGCTGCCGCCGTACATGGTCCCATCGGTGATCATGTCGCTGCAGGCGCTGCCGCTCACGCCGAACGGCAAGGTGGACCGCAAGGCATTGCCGGAACCCATCGTTGCCGTGGCAGAGACTCATGACGTGCGGACGCCGCAGGATCCGACCGCGCAGGCAATCGCACGCATCTGGGAGGAGCTCCTCGAGATCGATCAGGTGAGTCTCGACGACCGCTTCTTCGAGATCGGCGGCCATTCGCTCCTCGCGATGGAGGTCGTTGCACGTATCGAGGAAGTAACGGGAGTGCGGCCCGAACCGCGGTCGCTGTTCTTCATGACGCTCGAGGAGCTGGCGGCGACCATCGGAAGCAACCAGGAAGTCGTCACCTGACGCGAAGCCGGGGTCGTCGGGGAGTCGCGCGTGCGCAGCAGTCTTTATGAGGCGAGGGCCAATTGGATCAGGGTAGAGAACCATTGAGGATTCTGTTCGTCGACTACAGCATCGGCTTTGGCGGAGCCACCAAGAGCATGGCTCTGACGCTGCGCGAGGTGCCGGACGTCGAGCCATTCGTGCTGACGTCGCAGACTCCCGAGATACGGGAGTACTGGTACGGCGCGTGGCCGACGTACTCCTTCCGGCGGCTGATCAATTACAGGACGACGTGGAAGGTGCGGGAGTTCCTGGAGCGGCGCCGCGTGCCCTCGCCGCTGCGCTGGCTGGTCCTGAAAGCCCTCGCCGGCGTCGATACACTCGTCTCGATCATGCACACGGCGCGCATCGTGTGGCTGTGCAAGCGCAAACGGATCCAGGTCGTCCACCTCGTCACGGGGCTGGGCCCGCCAGAGGCCCTGGTGGGGGCGCGACTCGCCAACATACCCACCGTGGTCCACATGCGCAGCTTCTACCAGCACAGCGGGCGGATTCCGGACAAGTACATGCCCGCGATGGTCGTCGGGTGCTCCAATGCCGTTCGGGACACGTTCCTGGAGCGGACGGGGGCGAAGATCCGCGCCGCGACCATTCCCGATGTCATCCAGTCGTCGCTGTTCCCGGATGATCCGCAGGTTCGTGAACAGCAGCGTGCGCGCTGGAACATCAAGCCGGACGACATCGTCGTCGGCATCTTCGGCCGTGTGATCGAGTGGAAGGGACAGCGCGAGTTCGTGCAGGCCATGCTCCTCGCGATGGACGAGGACCCGCGGCTCATCGGGATGATCGTGGGTGACGCATCGGACGGAACCCGCGCGTACTTCGACGAGGTCAAGGCGCTGATCCGGGAGTCCCGTCACGCGTCGCGCTTCGTGCTCACGGGCTACATTACCGAGGTCGAGGCCGTCTACAGCGCTGTGGACATCGTCGTCCACTCCTCGATCGAACCGGAGCCGAACGGGATGGTCGTCCAGGAGGGCATGGCAGCCGGCCGGCCCGTGATCGCTGCGGACGCTGGAGGCCCGCTCGAGCTGATCGAGCACGGCACGCATGGCTACCTGATCGACCCGATGGATTTCCGCGCCGTGAGCAACGCGATCGTCGAGCTTGCCCGCGATCCCGCGCTCCGCTGCCGGCTGGGAGCGGCCGCGCGACAGCGTGCGCTCGAGCGTTACGATATCCCGGTGGCCGCGCGCCAGCTGCGCGCGGCCTATGACCTCCTGGGCCCGGATGCAAAGGTCCGACCCATTGCGGCAGTGACTGCGGCGCTCTGACCCCGGCCGTCGACATTCTGCGCGGTTCCATCGGAAGTGTGTTGCATGCCCACTACACTCCTGCCTTCACACGGAATGCGGGATCCACGTAAGGCAGTGTGGCCAATGGTCTTGGGCCAGGCGGTGGGGGCGGGTTTGGGACTTGCTCTCCTGCTTTCACGTCGCCGTATGGACGTCATCGGAAGGCCGGGGGCGGCAGGCAACTTCTGACGCAGAGAGACGATCAGCTGACGACGGCTGCCGGGCACCAGATGGGGCCCGGACCCGGCACACCACATTCACTTCTGGTGACATGAGTGCCTGCTTTTTCGGCGCCGACGCGCGACGCCTGTTCGGATATCACCACCCACCCCGCGGGGCAGCCAGGACGGGAGTCCTGCTATGCCAGCCGTGGGGCCCGGAGTACCAGTATGCCCACCGCGCACTTCGCGTTCTCGCGAAGCGACTGGCCGAGCGAGGCAGCCACGTTCTGCGCTTCGACTATCACGGCACGGGCGACTCCTCCGGCGAGACGACGGATGTGTCCCTGGCGGGGATGCTCGCTGATGCGGAAAGCGGGGCGGATGAGCTGCGTCGGGTGTGTGGCACAGGGACCATCGACGTGATCGGGCTGCGTCTCGGTGCGGCGGTGGCCGCGCAGTATGCCGCGAGGCACACCGTGCGGCGGCTCGTGCTCTGGGACCCGGTCTTCGACGGGGCGCGCTGGATCGAGGAACATCCTCCCGCGCGCGCCCTTGCCGGCGGGGTGAATGGCTCGGGCCATGTTGAGTTTGCCGGTCAGACCGTGAGCAGCGCCTTCCTCGATGAGGTCGCCGGCGTCACTGCCAGCAGCTGCGAGGCAGTCCACGCGGAAGCCGTGCTCGTGGTGGAGACACAGGGCGTGGTCAATGAACCGGGTGCGCGCACAACGCCGCTGCACTGGACGACGAATCATGTGCCGGATGCTGCCGCATGGGTGGAGGACGCCTCCATCTGGAGCGGGCAGGTGCCGGCGAAAGCGATCCGGACGATCGTAGAATGGGTTACGGCGTGAGCGAATCGGTGGTCGAGTTCGGCCCCGGCAACCGACTCGTCGGGATCCTGTCGCACGGGACCGGCACGCGTCGCGATCCGGCGGTCGTTATCACGAACTCCGGGATCATCCATCGTGCGGGCGCCAACCGGTTGCATGTGCGCCTTGCACGTCGGCTGGCCGAGGCGGGCTACACCGTCCTGCGCTACGATTTGCCGGGACTCGGCGACAGCGAGGTCATCCCCGGTGCGTCAGACATCCGGCAGATGAATCTCCAGGGGACACGTGCTGCACTGGACGAGCTGAGCCGGCGTGGAATCGCTGACACGTTTGTCATGGTCGGCCTCTGCTCCGGCGCCGACCACAGCTTCGCGGTTGCCCTGCAGGATGAGCGCGTCGTGGGCGCCGTTCTCATCGATCCGACGGCCCTGGTTTCGACACGTCGCCATCGTCTCAACCAGGTGCTTCGTACGGCGCGTCGTGGCCTGCGGCCGCGCGTGTGGATTCGGCTGCTGCGCGGCCGGTACCAGGTCCGCCGGATGATCCAGCACCGCTCGATTGAGCCGCCTCGCATGGGCATGCCGACGTCTGTGCCCAATGATCCGAGGGATCCGCGACGCAACCAGATCCTCGAGGCACTTCGAGCGCTGACCGGTCGCGGGGTCAGGATCAGGCTCGTGATCACCGGGCACAGCAAGGACGTCTACAGCTATGCGGGCCAGATGGTGGATGCGTTCCCCGAGATTCCGGAGCTGCGTCGCTGCGTCAGCGTGAGCATGCGGCCGCAGGCAACGCACACCTTCAGCGATGAAGCGGATCGACGGTTTCTGGAGCAGGAGATCGAGGCGTGGCTCTCGAGTATTCCGGAGACCACGCAGCGTGTAGTGCGAACGGCATCCCGCGGGCACGCGGGCCTGCAGTCGTGGACCAGCGTCGGGTCATCGTGACTTTGACATACGCACTGCGCAGGGCCCTGGTCGAGATGGTGAGGATGCCCTGGGCGCACTCGGCGCTCCGGCCGCTGCTACGCGACCGGGTCGCGATCATCATGATGCATCGCTTCGCGGATGCCGAGCGGGGGATCGTCGGTCACGATCCCGCGGCCCTGCGCAAGGCACTTGCGTCCCTGAGGAGCAACCGGGTGCCGCTCCTCTCGCTGAACGAGCTCTGCACTGCGCTCGAGTCGCACGAGCCGGTCGAAGGCGTCGTGTTCACCGTCGACGATGGATACGACGACTTCGCGACGGTCGCTGCGCCCGTGTTCGGCGAGTTCGACTGCCCGGTGACGGTGTTCCTTGCCACTGGTTTCCTGGACGGGTTGTACTGGAACTGGTGGGACAAGCTGGAGGCTGTTCTGCGCGATGCAGCCGTGTTGCCGAACGAGGTGCGGGTGGGACGCGGCACGGTCGTGCATCTGAATTCGGTCGATCGCCTGTCCGTCCTGCCCCAGCTCGTGACCATACTGAAGCGGCTTCCGGAGCGGGAACGGCATGAAGAAGTGATGCGGCTGGCGGATGAGCTCGGTGTGCATCTGCCGGATGCGGCGCCCGGAGACCGCGCGCCGCTCGCATGGGATGTCGTCCGCCAGCTCGCAGCGCGCGGCGTCGAGTTCGGGCCGCATACCGTTTCCCACGCGCACCTCACGCCGCTTCCGCGGGAGGAAGTGCTGTGGGAGCTGAGCACCTCCTTCCAGCGTCTGCGCGAGGAGGTGGAAGCGCCGCTCCCGGTGTTCTGCTATCCGTATGGCCTGCCCAGCGACCTGACGGACACGGTAACCGACGTCTGCCAGGAGATCGGCCTCAAGGCGGCATTGACCGCAGTGCCTGACTACCTCGAAACGCGTGACGGTGCGGCGGTCGACATGTACCGGCTGCCGAGGTTCGCGTTTCCGACCAAGCTCGTCGACTTCCACCAGATCGTGAGCGGGTTCGAGCGGCTGAAGCGGCTCGTGCGACGCAGCCTGACCTGACCATGAGCTCCCAGTTGCACGGTAACCCCATGCACCCGGCGGTGACCTCGAGTCCGTCTGCCGACCCCGCTGCGGCGCCCGCAATCGTGAAACGGGCGCAAGCCGCAGGCGCGTCAGGCCTGCTGGTGGCGTTGCACACCGGCTCGAATACCGGCTACGCGATCGCACCGCTCGAGCGTGCCTTCCTGCGGATGGCACGTGAAGTCGTCGGCTCCGACGACCGGATCCATTTCGCCTATCCCAACCTCGATCGCGGTCGGCCCGACACGTTGCCGCCGGGGTTCAGCAATATCGCAAGCCTGGACCTGCGGAGCTCGAGTCCGCCGGATCTGGAGGCTCTCGAGCGGTACGTCCGGACGCACCGGATCGAGACGGTCTTCGCATTCGACGCTCCCGTGTCGCTCCCCTCCTATAAGCCGATGCGGCGGGCGGGCGTGCGGAGCATGATCTCGTACTGGGGAGCGCCGATGAGCTCGCTGAATCGCGGCTTCAAGCTCCTGGCAAAGAGGCTCGAGACGCGACTGCGGTTCCGTCGACCGGATCATTTCATCTTCGAGTCCGAATCGATGCGGGAGACGGCGGTGCGCGGGCGCGGGATTCCGTACGCCGACACGAGTGTCGTGTACCTGGGGGTCGATCCGGACCGGTTCTACCGTCGTGGAGACCGCTATGCACACGAAACGTTCGGTATTCCCTACGATCGCCGCGTTGTCGTGTACTCCGGCCACATGGAGACGCGCAAGGGCGTGCACATCCTCGTCGAGTCGTTTGTCCGGCTGGCGGAGCGCGACGAGCTCTCGAGGCTGCATCTTCTGATCCTCGGAAATCAGCCAGGGCAGGAGGAGCAGTTCCGCGACATCTACGTCGGAACACGCGCCGAGGACCACATCACGTTCGGCGGATACCGCAGCGACATCGCAGAGATTTTCGGCTCGGCGGACATCGGCGCAATCGCGTCGACCGGCTGGGACTCCTTCACGATGTCCGCGGCAGAGATGGCAGCGTCCGAGCTGCCCCTCGTCGTCTCGAGGCTGCAGGGGCTGAAGGAAACCGTGGATGACGGCGTCACCGGCTATCTGTTCGAGCCCGGGAACGCCAGCGAGCTGGCCAATCACCTCGTTGCCCTCGCGGCACGCGAAGATGTGCGGCGACAGCTCGGGGCGGCGGCCCGTCGCCGCGCGTTGCAGCGACACAGTCAGGATCGCCAGGTCGCCGATCTCGCCGCTGTCGTGAAAGCAGTCGCAGCACCCGGCAGATAGCGACGTGGTCGATTGAATATCTACGACAGGGGAGACATCAGCAGAGCAGGCACGCATGGCCCGGATAAGCGTAAGTGCCTCATCGAGAACTGCTACCATCATGTTGTCCGCAGCCGCGATCGGTGTCGTCGGCGTCAGCCTCGCCCTGCAGCTGGTAGCCGCAGCGTACGGCGCCGATCACATCTTCGGGCTCCTGCCACTGTTCAACATCGACCGCGAGGGCAATGTGCCCGCGTGGTTGTCGAGCGCCATGCTCGCGCTGGCGGGCCTCGTCGCATGGGGACTGGCTGCAGACAACGAGGGAGAGGCTGCCAGGCGGGAGCGCTTCGGTTGGACAGTCGCCGCCTGCGTGCTCTTCTACATGTCTCTCGACGAGGGGGCGCAGGTGCACGAGCGTGTCGGCGACCTCGCGAAGCCATTCGTCCCCGACATCGGCGTGTTCTACTTTTCGTGGACCGCAATTGCCATCGTGATTCTCTTGGCTGCCGTCCCGTTCGCACTGCGCTTTCTGGCGCTGCTCAGGTCGCAGACGCGATTCGGCCTGATCGTGGCCGGTATCGTGTTCCTTTCCGGCGCCCTCGGTGTCGAGATGATCACCGGGCAGTACATGCATGTCGCGGAGAACAAGATGAGCCTGCCGTACTTCCTGCTGTCGCACGCGGAGGAGCTGCTCGAGATGATCGGAGTCGTGCTCACGATCCGTGTCCTCCTGCGACACAAGGAGGCACGGGAGAACGACGCACTACGGACTGCTGCGGCAATGGAGTCGGCAGCACTGCGACACGCATGAGCACTGCATGCACAACCGAAGGGTCGATGTGCGCCGCGCCGGTGTCGTCACTGGCGCCGCCCTGTCGATCCCCGGCCGTAACATGACGCGTACCGTACTACATCTGATCCACATGACGGGCCCGGGCGGGGCTGAGACTGTCGTACTCAATCTCGCACTCGGCATGCAGAACCATCGCTGGCGCAGCAAGGTGCTCCTGCCCGAGCGTGGCTGGCTGGGCGAGGCGCTGTCGGCACACGGCGTCGACCCCATCATCGTGCCCGATCACCAGCGTGCACGGTACCTGGCCGGAATCATCTCGACGGTCCGCCGCCACCGGGTGGACTTGATCCATGCCCACCTGCTGGGCCCGGCCTCCTACGCGAGCATCGCCGGTCTGGCGTGCAAGATCCCGGTCGTCTGCACGTTCCACGGTCACACCGACATACAGCCTGACAGCATCCGCGAGCGAGTCCGCACCGCCCTCATCGGGCGGGCAGCCAGACGGGTCGTGCTCGTTTCGGATGCTTTGAAGGAGCTTGCCGCTGCGCAGGGTCGATACAGCGACGCCACGCTTGCGGTGATTACGAACGGCATCGACCTGCAGGCGTTCCAGCCACGGGCGGGTGGAAAGCTGCGAGCGGAGCTGGGAGTGCCCGCAGACGCGTTCCTGGTGGGGGCAGTCGGGAATCTGCGGCCCGCGAAGGACTACCCCACGCTGCTGCGCGCGGCAGCGGAGCTGGTGCGGCGATCCGGCCGCTACCACTTCGTGATTGCCGGTGAGACGAGCGAGCCGCTATACAGCGAGCTCCTGCGTTTGCGCGACGAGCTCGGCCTGGGCGACAGGCTGCGTTTCCTGGGATTCCGCCCCGACGTGCCAGAGATCTTCAACGACCTCGACGCACTCGTTCTGAGCTCGAGGGCCGAAGGCTTCTCTCTCGTCACGATCCAGGCGATGGCATCCGGCGTTCCGGTGATCGCAACACGCTGCGGTGGCCCCGAGCGCATCATCGACGACCGTGTCGATGGTCTCCTCGTGCCGGTCGGTGACGGAAATGCCATTGCCGCCAGCGTGGAGCTGGTCCGGGTGAACGCGTCCCTGCGCGCAGAGCTGGTCGAGCACGGACTGGAGAAGGTGCGTCGGTCGTACTCCGTGGAACGGACGCTGGCATCGTACGAAGAGGTCTACGATCACGCACTCTCGACGGCAGCATGACGGTCGTGGAGCACAACGGCAGGATGTCATCCCGACCTGCATTGCAGTTTCCCGAGGGCAAGCGATTCGCCTTCACGATCCTCGATGATACGGACGACGCGACTGTCGACAACGTAAGGCCGATCTACTCGCTGCTGCGGTCGCTGGGATTCCGGACCACGAAGACTGCCTGGCCGCTCGACTGTCCCGAAGGCAGCAGAAAGTTCTTCGCCGCCGAGACGTTGCAGAATGCGGAATACCTGGCGTTCGTCAGGCAGCTCGTCGCTGACGGCTTCGAGCTCGCGTTCCATGGCGCGACAATGGAGTCGAGCCATCGGGAGCGAACGATCGCCGGCCTCGAGTTCATCGATCGGGAGATCGGCGCGCCGATGTCCGTCTACTGCAATCACGGCCAGAACAGGGAGAATCTCTACTGGGGCGCCGACCGCTACCGCACTGCCATGCTGCGGCTTCCGCTGCAGGTTGCGGGACGGGCGCTGCGCAAGCCGACCTACTACGGCCACGTTCCGCAGTCTCCGTATTTCTGGGGCGACATCGCAAAGGAGCGCTTCCGGTTCGTCCGGAACTTCGCATTCGCGACACTGAACCAGGCGCGCATCCATCCGGTCGGGCCGTACAGGCTCAGGTCGACGCCCTACGTGAACTACTGGTTCAATACAGCCGATGCTCCGGACGTGCATGCCTTCAAGCGACTCGTCACGCCGGAAGGCCTGGAAGCGCTCGAGCAGGAAGGCGGCGTCTGCATCCTTTCGACACACCTCGGGAAGGGGTTCGTGCGCGATGGGAGAGTCGACCCGGACGTCGAGCGCACATTGCGATACCTTGCAGACAGGCCGGGATGGTTCGTGCCGACGTCCCGACTGCTCGAGCACCTGCTCCGCGTTGCACCCGGCGGAGAGCTGAGTGCCCGTGAGCAGTGGGCACTCGAGCTCCGCCACTTCTTCGACCGGCTCAACAACCGGCTGCACCGAGACAACACGAAATGATTGTATACGAGCAGTTACCCGGGCGACCGGAAGGCTGGGATCAGCTGATCCGGCAGTTCGACACACGGACCCTCTTCCACACCGGGGCGTGGCTGGACCACGTCCAGTCGATCCATCCTGACGGCACCATCGTCTACTTCCGACTGGTGCAGGACGGCGAGGTCATCGGGTACCACTGTGCGTTGCGCATCACGAAGATGCTGCTGCCAATCCAGGGCTCACCACTGGGGGGCACCGGCACCAACTTCATGGGGCCGCTGGTCAACGCGGACATCGATCAGCGTGAGGTGATCCGCGGGCTCTGGCGACTCGCCGGCCCGAAGCATTTCCTGCACCTCGAGATCGCCAATCCGTGGCTCGACCGCGGCCTGATGGAGAGCGAGGGATTCTCCGTGCACGAGAGTGTGACGCACCTCGTTCCGATCGGCGGTACCACGGAAGAGGCGTGGGCCGGTCTGAAGAGCCAGGCGCGCAACCGTATTCGCAAAGCGTGGAAGAACGAGCTGGTCGTGGAGCGAACGGATGACCCCGCCATCGTGGATCATTTCTACGACCAGTTCATCGAGGTATACGGAAAGCAGGGCATGGTCACTCCGTTCGGCAGGGAGCGGCCGCGCTCCCTGTTCGAGAACCTGCACCCGGCCGGGCATCTGTTGCCGCTGTGGGTGAAGTCAGGTGAAGAGGTCGTCGCCGCCGGCCTGTTCCCATACGACGACAAGGCGATCTACTTCTGGGGCGCGGGATCCTGGCTGAAACACCACGCGCTCTGTCCAAACGAAGCGCTCCACTGGGGTGTGATCGAGTTCGCCGTGGAGAAGGGTATCCCCGTCTACAACATGTGCGGCGGGAAGAGCCAGTTCAAAGACAAGTTCGGCGGTGAGGATGTCCCGAATCTCACGTATTACCGCAGCGCGTTGCCGCTGCTTTCAGTGGCGCGCCGGTACTATCGTCAGTTGCACTTCAGGTCGTTGAAGGTGCGGGCGACGTCGCAGCAGGCTTAGGATGATCGGAAGACTTGCTCGAAGACTCAGACATACGGGCTTCATTGGCCCATATTACGACGGCGTTCTGGGCCGGGCTCGTTTCCTGGCGGAGAGCGTGCTCGCAAGGCGCGAAATTATCCTTGCCGTGACCCCCGTTACGTTCATTGAACCGGACGTGGCATCCTCCGATGAACTTCAATTGCATTGGATCACGAAGTTCGAAGACCTCGTAAGGTTCAAGGAGCAGTTCGAGCAGGCGTACTATCCCGGCTTCATCAATCGATGGAAGGCTCCGTTGACTTGGGGCGAGCAAGCAGTGGTCGGCACTATCGAAGGGAAAGTTGCCTGCTACAACTGGATGCAACGCGGAACGCCGGCAGGATTCCCCACATACTATGGTCGCCTTTTTGACGACGAAGCGCGAGTGCTGAGGGCGGGGGTATTGCCGACGTTTCGAGGACGGGGCGTGAACCGCTTGATGAAGCGGCATCTGCTCAATGGATTGTTCGCTGATCGAGTACGTCGTGTGTACGTTGAATGTTACGCCCGCAACGTTCCTTCCATTCGGTCCCTTATGGGCGTTGGTTTTTCTCCGATCGCGCTCATTACTGTCATCGAGCTACCGCCGCTCAGGCGGTTCGTGCGCTGGCACTCTTCCGATATACTGGAGTCAACGTTGCAGCGCCTCGACGTACCCCGTAGCGTCAGCGGGATCTCCGCCCCCTAGGCAATCCGTCCAGACGTCATCCCGCCAACGGGGATGGGGGCGGGTGGCATCCCGACAGGTGTCATGACTCTTGATGCACGCACTTTGTTACGTGCGGCCAGGTGCAAGGCAGTCGTCATGGCAAGATTGATCCAGAAGTAGGGATAGAACAGCACGGTCACAAAAAAACCGCTTGCCATGTACCCGATGAGCGCACCATCCAGTCCGTAGGCCATGTGAGCCATGAACGAGCGCGGTCCGAAACGCCTCCGGAGTATTCTCCGTGTCTGCGCATTCAGGACGAAGGTGCTGCCGATGAGTGCCAGGAACCCTCCCAGCCCCACGAATCCGAGTTCGGCAACGGCCTGAATGAAGATGTTGTGCGAGAGCGGCCCGTAGTAGGTATTCCAGTTGTTGTACCCGATTCCGAACAGCGGATATTCGCGGGCCATCTCCAGACCTGCTTCCCACCGCTCGAGGCGAGCCTGGGATGTCTGGTCTTCGCCCGCGCGCGCGAACCGAACCTTCTGCTCCTGAGGCACGGCAAACCAGGTGACGGCTGCGATGACAGCAACGCCGACCAGCGCCTTGACCCGATGTTTCGTTCGAGCGATCCACCACAGCGCAACACAGCCCGCCCCGAGCAGCGCCCCACGGGATGAGGTGGCCACGATCGTTCCGATGGCGGTAATCGGCATCAGGTAGGAGGCCCACCGGACCCACTTGTTCCAGTACTTTCTCAGTGCCAGGATGAACTCGACGGAGAGTGGGAGGAATACACACATCTGTATTCCGAACTCTCCCGAGTTGTGAAACCATCCAGGCGCGCCGATCACCCCCCAGTTCGCAAACGCAAACCCACGCCCCGCCCAGCTTGTAAATCCGTGCTGCGACATCTTGAAGGAGTACAGCAGGTACGCCAGCGAGAAGATGAAGAACCGCTTCTCCGTCGTGATCGTGTTGGTGATCAGCAGAAAGATGAGCACCCAGGAGAAGTAAAGCTCCCAGGCGGCGTAAGCGACTTGCGGACGGACAGCAAAGACCGAGGACAAGACCACGATGACCGAAAACACCATCAGCCATGCGCCGGCATGAGTCCGTGGTCGCGGGAACCGTCCTTCCAGAATCACGGCGCCAAGGGACGCCAACAGAACCAGCTGCGCCCATGGAAGAAAGTTGAGCGCAGGATACATGGATTGCGGACGGACGTACTCGAAGAACAAATAGATGTTCACCAGCCAGAATGACGCAGGCTGCGTGAGCAGGTACTTCCAGATCTTACGTGGGTGGAGGGTAAATAGCTCGAACTCCGTCGGAGCCGCAGCCTTTAGAGTCCGTGACGGTGTCATCGTGCTACTACGGCCCGAAGCCAGCTGGAGGTCTCACGGAGGAACGGTAGCGGGTCGCTCCAACGGAACACCTCCTCTCGGCTTCCGATACCGAACCCGCCCAGCATACGGCTGACCGCGAACAGGCGGTCCGCCGCACTGTGATCCCGCGAACGAAACACTGCGATCACGTGGTCGATGTCACCCCAGAACCAGCGGCTGCGCACGCTTCGATAACTGAGCACCTTGTCGGGCCTCTCGCCGATTGTCAGGGATGCGAGCAGCGCCGGGAAGTCGACACCCGCGTCGATTGCAAGCTGCAGGGATCCCCAGAAGCGGCCGTTCACTTCCATCAGGACGGCCTCACCGGTCGCCTGATCGATCTTGTACTCGATCATTGCGACGCCGTCCCAGTCATATCGACGAAGCAGGGCCACGCTCTTCGCAAACAATGTCCCATCGATCGGCTCGCTCTGGCGAAGAACGCTCACTCCACCCCAGGGCGGCTTCTCGCGCAACCTGCGGTGCGCGAAGCGAGCCCAGATTTCACCTTCATGCAGAAGAACGAAATGTCCCACGCCGGGGCCCTGTATCATCTCCTGCAGGAGCACGGGAAACGCGCTCTCCGGGAGACCGGCCAACCCTGAGCGCAACTCGTCCGCCGTCCGCGCCCGCTTCACGGTCAGCTTGATCCGGCTGCCGTCCTGCGTTTCCACGACTGAGCGATGCGGCTTTATAACCGCTGGCCCTTCAAAAGCGATTCCTGCGGCGTCGGCTTTCGACCGGATCTCCCTTTGGCGAGGTACGCGGATTCCGAGCTCGCGCGCTGTGTTGAGCAGGTGTTGCTTGTTGCAGATGGCACGCACTGCGGATGCCTCCGGGAACGGCACCGCCGCCGTAATATCGTCACGATACTTCAGCACCGCGAACACGCTCGCTTCCGTGACCGGGATGAGGAGCCGGGCTCCGAGCGCGTTCGCATGACGGACGAGTGCCGCAGCGTAGTCGTCCGGGTAGCGGGCGGGATCCGGTAGTACGAGCTCCTCTGAACAGTATCGGGAGCTGCCGGCAAGGCTTCCGCCGCTGACCGCGGTTACAGCACACTGCCATCCTGCCCGGCCAAGTGACCGTACAACCGCGAGCGCAGCCCGCTGTTCGCCGTCAGTAATGACGACAACACGCTCGCTTCGGGGGGCGTAGCCGGGGGCCGCGGTAGCCGCTCGCGGACGCTCTGCAACGGGCGTGACAGCGCTATCCCTGTGCATGTGTGCCGCGGGAGGTCTGGGCAGCTTCGGCAAGCTCGTACTTCACGAGCCGCAGCTTGCCACTCCGCTCTCTCTCGATACGATCGACGGCTACGACGTCCAGTGTCATTCCGTCGAGGTGTGTTCTGCCGAACGTCTCGATCAAAGGCCGCGCGCGCGCCAGCGCATCCCGGGTGCCGACGACGCGAACCTCCGCCCTGTCGGCCGCTGTCTGCACGAATTGGTACTGGTGAAATCCGGGTACGCGCCCGCCGATACCGGAGATGTGATAGTGAATCTGTCCGCCGTACACCTTGCGGCCACGCGGCGTAACAATGAGGTCGCGCGTCCGTCCGCCGACTTCCGAGATCGTCGGCAAGGGCAGACCGCATGCACAAGGCTCGCCGAGACGAACTCGATCCCCCAGCCGGTAGCGCAGCAGCGGCATCGCACGATTCGTGAGGTCCGTAACGACGATTTCCCCCATCTCGCCTGCGGGAACGGGGCATCCCTCATCGTCGAGAACTTCGACGAACACATTCTCGACGAAGATGTGCAGCTGATCGTGCGGGCAGGAGTATGCGAAAGCGCCGATCTCTCCCGCGCCATACTCGTTCTGGACCGGACAGTCGAAGACACGGCTGATAAGCTGCCTCATCGCCCGCGTGCTTGGCTCTGCCGTCGATACGATGAGCCGAACGCGCAGCGATCTCAGGTCGTGCCCATTCGCATCCGCCCATTCTGCGAACGAATGGATCGCAGTGGAGTAGCCGTAGATCCATGTAGGACGGATTCGCTGCAGCACGGCCAGATGACGCGCGTAATCCGATTCCTGCATCTCGAATGCGGAGATGCGCGTCCGATTCATCGCCGCATCAGCAAGCCAGTACGTAATGCGCCTGCGCGCGGTAAGCGGCGTCCCCCAGACCCTGACGCAACGATCTCCGGGTACAACGCCGTGCCACTCCAGCGCGCGCCAGGTTACCGCCCGCTCACGCGCCAGCCCGTCGGCATCCTTCCACAACCGGACTGGCGCGCCCGTCGAGCCGCCCGTCGACTTCATCGTTGTCCGATACCGCTGGCTGCTTCGGAGGTCATCCGGTGATGACTGGAGAACCGCTTTCTCGAGCAGCGGCCAGCCGGCAAGCTGCACGAACGCGTGTGCCGGGTCACGAACTGGGGCAAGGCCGTGGGCGCGGTACCAGGGCACGGTTTCGCAGGCGTGGTTCATCATCGCGGCGAGGCGTCTCTGCTGCATTGCTCGCAGCTCTGCGGGAGAGCGTTGCTCCGCCCGCTGCAAAGCACGCACGTACTCGGAGATGCCCTTCTCGCCTCTCAGCGCCGTGGCGAGTCGGAACAGGAGTGTTCCCGACCTGACCGTGTCGTTATTTCCCATAGGACTCGGCATTGCCACTGAGGATCAGGAGCGCCGCCCAGGCTCGCGATACGAGATAGACCGAGTACAGCATGAGCGAGCTGGTGAAAACCAGCCCGCCGTTGCGCAGGGAGACGCCTCCGCCTCGCGTCGCAACGCGGTAGATAACGGCAGCCGTAGGCAGCGCAAAGAGGAGCGCCATGCCGAGCGTGAGCGTGAGAACACTCCGCTGCATCAGTCCCAGGACGACGGCAGTCGCGCCACCGAGAATGAACAGGCAGTGCACAACGGCCGCCTGAAAGATTCGATCACGCATCAGTTGGGTCCCGCGAGCAGCGCCCAGTGCATGCCACACGTTGCGACGGAAGAACGACCCGAGGTCCTTGGGATTCCCGAGGTGAACAGCACGAATCCGCAGATCAGCGTACGGCACGCGTCCGGTGCTCGAGAGCCGCTCGCACAGGTCGTGGTCCTCTCCCGTGATCAGCGTCTCATCGAATCCGCCGACTTCCTCGAAGGCAGTGCGCTGAACGATCAGGTTGCCACCCGGAATCAAGCGGGTCGGACCGCTTCCGCGTCGGCGATGGAGATTGTGCCAGGCCGATTCGATCCAGTGGGCGCGCTCCGGTAGCGCGTAACTACTGCCGGTGACCGGGACGTTGGAGGAGGCCAGGCACTCCTCCAGCACCTGCAGGTAGTCGGGGTCGACCAGGCAGTCAGCATCCAGAAAGACGAGATACTCACCCGAGGCACACTGCGCGCCCGCGTTCCGGGCACGACTGATCGTCCCACGCGGCAGCTTCAGGATCCGCGCCTGGGGGCAACAGCCGGTGGCTACGCTGCGAGTCGCGTCCGTTGATCCGTTGTCGACCAGTATGATCTCCGCATCGCCGAAGCGCTCGGCAGCCACGGCGATGGCCGGCAAGGTCCGTCTCAGATAATGAGCAGCATTATAGGCGGGCACGATCACGCTGAAGCGAACCCGATCGGGACCCCAGGGATATGCCGCCTCGGCAGCTCCGTCGGGGGTGCCGTCCTCAATAACCCTCACAGAACTCCAGTCCGGTGTGCAGTGCGTACTGGCTCCGTCCAATCAGGCGGCCTGAGTGCAAGACCCGCTCCGGCCGTTGGGCTCGAAAAGTTCAAGCGCGCCAAGGCATTCTCTTTGACGCGGCCTCCGGACTGTTGCGGTGACGCAACATGAAGAAAGCGGTGGAGGGATCGCTCCCTCCACCGCTTGTTCATGTTCAGCCCCGGGCGGTTACCAGCCCGGATCCGTGTCGAAGAACTTGACGTCGTCGATGTAAATGTGGAACTCACGGCTGAGGCGACTGTTATCGTACCCCATGAAGTAGCCGGAATCCCAGAACGGCGCCGAAGAATTCCAAGCCTGGTTCACGTTCCGGAAGTCGACGAGCAGCTTGCCGTCCTTCCAGAGCCGCATCCGGCCATCAGCCGAGCCCGGAGCGGAGGGGTGCTTGTAGTGCATCCGGACCTGGATCCAGCGCCCGAGGTCGTCTTCCCACGGCACGGCCGCCGGGGCGTTGAAGTGACCCGTGCCCGTCTTGCCGTACTCCGTGTACTCGAAGCGGATGCTTCGCGGGCGCGTGGACATGCCCACCTTGTTGATGTTCCCGCTATACGCGGACTGGCCGCCGCCCCACAGACGGAAGAACTTGTCGTTGTTGGGCGAGTTCGGACCGTGCTGGAAGTCCGACGGATACCGAATATAGTACTCGACCCACACTTCCTTCATCGGGCCCGGCAGATTGAAGCGCTGCTCGGCCCACATGTGCGAGTTGCCGTTCGGCTCGACGGGCCCATACCGGAAGCGGAGCGCACGCCGGCCGTCGATCTCCACGACGTCCACGTAGCGGCTGTCCGCCCAGCGGAAACCATTCGCGTCGTTCAGGCGCCCGTTCTCGAAGCTGTCCTCGAAGAACGCCTTACCCGAACCGGAGCTAGGCGGAGGCGACTGCCCTTCCACCTGCAGCGTCACTGTGTCCGCGGCCGAGCAGCACACGGATGCCACAATGATCATCGCGCTGCCCGCTCCGCGCGCCGTTACCAGACCCATGTTGTTCACACTTGCGACAGAGGAGTTCGTGCTCTGCCAGGACAGCTCGGCTCCACTGACCACGTTGCCGCTTCCGTCCCGGGCTGTCGCCTGGACCTGCAAGGTCTGTCCCACGGCCGAGAAGGTGTGCGAGCTCGGCGTAGCCGTAACAGACGCAACGGTTTGCGCCGGCGGCGGGCTGCTGTCCTCAACGCGCACCGTCACGTTGACTGTGTCACCAACGCCACAGCACTCGGCGCCGACATAGACTCGGGCTGAGCCCTCGGCACGGGCGGTGATGACGCCCGAGCTGCTGACGCTGACGACCTGCGGGTTGGCGCTCATCCACGTGAGCGGGACGTCCGGGACCTCCTTGCCGTTCCGGTCGACGGCGCGTGCCTGGATCCGCTGCGTCTTGCCGATCCCGCCCAGTGTCGGACGGTCAGGGGTCGCCACGACGTCAACCACCGCATCCTGCGGCGGCGGCTGCTCGGCGCGCTTGTCCGTCTCCGTCGCGACGGTCACTGGTGAAGTGCGGACACTGCCCCGGACGGAAGCAACGCCGAACTGGTACTTCGTGCCTGCTGTCAGCCCTGTTACGCGGTGTGTCACGACGTCGCCGACCTTGCCGGCCTCGACGACCTGCTCGGTGTTCGCAGCGGCCGCCCAGTCGAGCGTCGGCGAGCCGCGGCGGACTGCGTACTTCGCGACGCCGCCGTTACCGTCCGACACCGCCGTCCACCGCAGGGTGATCGACGTCTCCCCACGATCCACGACGGCGAGATCCGTCACGCGGCTCGGGTTGGCAGGCGGATTCTCCGGATTGGTAATCTCGACGCGCGCCGAGTCCGGAGCGCACCCCGCTGCTGCTGCTGTGATCAACACAGTCCCTGCTGCCCGCGCGATGAGTCTTCCCATAGAGTCCACCGTGGCAATGGATGGGTTGGACGATGCCCATTCTATTTTTGCGTTCCGGATCACTGCACCCTGCGCATTGCGCGCAACTGCCTGCAGAGTCACGGAATCACCGATTTTGATCTCACCTTGCGGTACGGTGATGGCGACCTTGCCCTGCGAGACCTGTGAGCTCTCGATCGTCGCCTTGAAATCGACCGAGCTCGTGCGCATCACACGCGCGTGCTGACTCGATGTGACGGTTGCACGTGCGGTCTGCGAACCACTCGAGCCGAGCGTCCAGCGAACGCTCAGCACGCCGTTGCTGCCGGTGCTGCCCGAGGCCGGCTCGATACGCCCGCCGCCACTCGTCACCGAGAAACCGATCGGCACGCCGGCGACCGGCTGGCCGCGGCGGTCTACCACCTTTACCTGGAGAGGCGTCGCCAGCTGCTTCCCGGCCGCCCCCTTCTGATCGTTGCCGCCCGCGATCTGGAGACGGTCGGCTGCACGGTAGATGAGCGCCCGAAGCCGCTCGATGATGCTGTACGCCGAAGCGCTGACGTCGACGGAGCCCTCCTGGCGTGCGATGAGCTTCCCGTCGGATGTGACCGTCGCGATCGCCGTGTCCGAGCTGATCCACGTGATCCGCGCGCCCGAAACCGGGCGACCCTCGCCGTCGACGACCGAGCCCTTCAGCTCGACCGTGTCGCCTTCGGCCAACTGGACCGAATCCGTCGAGAGGACGATGCGGATGTCCTCAGGTGCGTCTCCCGGCGCCGTAACGGCATCACTGCTGTCGCAGCTCACGACGCCAACTGCCATCGCTGCGACTGCCACTGCGATACTTCTGGTTCTGCTGAGCTTCCACCTGCCAAGCTGCATGACTGCGGTCCTCCCACCCCGCCGCCGACAACAAAAAAAGCCGCCAGTCGACGAGGTCGACGCTGGCGGCTCGGCTGGCATGGCGGTTCCCCGCTTTAGCCCCGTGGCTCTGCGTCACCGCCTTTCGGCGGTTTTGCTCTGAGCAGCGTAATCGTCATGAGCGTCCCGTCACCCGTTCGGGGACGCTTCGCTCACACCTTCGTGAGCACTGCCCTGTCTTCAGGATTATCCGCGACACTGCGGGAAATTCCGCTACTTCGCGGCGCCGGTTTTCAAGCACGCCGTGTGCCGCCAGGAGGCCCAAAAAAAAGCTGCTGGCGCAGAACAGAATATGAGCTGGAACAGGGGTGGAACAGCGATGTGGAGGGGCGAAAGTTTGCAGGGAACGGGGAAATTTTTCGCTATTTCGTGCGCAAAGACCCGGTGATCGATGCGACGAGCCGTCCGGCGAGGCCCGGTGCGGCGCCGGGGTAGACGGGCAGCGTCAGCAGGCAGCGTGCGAGTCGGGCGGCACCGGGCGGTGACCCGTGGTCGTGTCGAGCACCGTCCGGAATGACCGTGCGTCTCAGCATCAGGGCGAGCTGCGGCAGCGGCATCGGGTAGGAGGCCGCTACACCATCGAGGCGGTGGGCATCGGCCAGCCGGTCGCGGGCCTCACCGGTCTCGAACAGCACGGGGTAGCGGAGGTAGCCGGCAAGGCCGCGCCGGTCGGGTGTGGGGATCGTGCAGCCGGGAACGTCGTCCAGTAGCGCGTCGTATTCCGCGGCGCGCGTGCGCCGCGCACCGGCTGCCCGGGCGCTTTCGTCCGCGTTCGCAAGCGCGAGCGCCGTAGAGAAGTCGCTCATCCCGCCCGGCGGTCGCGGTTCCTTGTATCGTGTGACGCCCAATCCCAGCCACGGCAGGGAAGCGGGCAGGCGATACACGCGCGGGTTCGACAGGAGGGTCTGTGCGAGTGCCTTCGCCAGGGGGCCCAGGCTCCCGGTCGGCTCAAGGCCCTCGTCCGGCAGATGCAGGTGGTCCGCCCTGGAAAGCAGGGCCCCGCCCCCACCGCCCGTCCAGCCCTTGCCGCGCCCGAAGCTGAGCACTGTGAGGTCACCGTAGGAGCCGACCGGCCGGTCAGCCCAGGTCGCGCCCGCAGCCTGGGCCGCGTCCTCAATCACCACGGTGTCGCCGCCGGCCGTCGCCGAAGCGACAGCGTCCCAGTCGATCGGGAAGCCGAAGAGCGACGCGACAACAACTGCCGCCGGCCCGCTCCGGACCGCGGCTCGGAACGAGTCCCACTCCGGCTGTAGCGTTGTCGGGTCGATGTCGTAGAAGAGGACTCGTGCGTCCGCGCCTACGGCCGCCGTGACGAGGTCGTAGCAGGCAAATGCGGGGAGAGCGACAGTCGGGGGACGGCCCGTGCACGCGATCCGGATGGCTTCCGTCAATGCGTCCGTGCCGCTCGCGTAGAGCAGCGCCCGGCGGGCGCCGAAGCGCTCGCACAGCAGCGCCATGAGTTGGGATCGCGCACGCGCGGGCGCGCGCGCGGCGCGCGAGACGGCCGACACGATCGTGGAGAGCGACAGCGGTGACTCGACGGGCGGGTAGGCCCGCCAGCCACGTCGCGTGACGGGTGCCGTGGGCGCGGCGGGGGGCGCCTGCGTCACCACCATGGCAGCAGGCGAGCGACGGGCGGGCCGAGCACGCGGCTGACCGACAAGGGCAGACGCTGCCACCCCGCGGACACCAGCTCCGCCGCCCTGCCAGGCGATCCGTTCACCGCTCGCACCGGCAGCCTCCGCCACGCCAGCGGAACCGTGCGCCCGCCCCACTGGAGCTTGAAGCGGTGGGTACCGGAGCCGGGTGTGGTGCGTCCGAAGTTGAACGTGTGTGCGCCACGCTCGATCGCGTGGCGCATCAGCTCCCAGTACAGGAGCATGTTGGGCGCTTCGCGGTTCCATGCGCGCAGCGACGATGCCCACGTAATCTCGAACTCGCCCCGATAGAGGAACCCGGCACCCGCTGCGACGGGAGTCGCGTCGCGATACACGCACCCGACGATGAGCTGTTCAGGGAACTGCTCGGCGATGCTTCGGAAGAAGGCGTGCGGCAGTGCGGGTGTTCCGAGGTCACGCATGTTCTCCGACCAGACCCGATAGAACGCGTCGAGCTGATCCGGCCCGAACCGCATTGTGAGTCCGGCCTTCTGTGGCCGCCGAATCTGGCTGCGCAGCTTCGCGGGGAAAGCCTTCCACAGCGCGTCCTCGTCCGAGGGGAGATCGAGCAGGACCGTCACCTTCTCGCAGCGACGATCTCCGTCAGTGTCCGTCGGGGTACCTCGGATGCGCAGCTCGAGCAGTCTTCCGCCGCTGATGCGCTGCGCTTCCCGCTCGAGCGAAGCAATGGCCTCCGCGCTGCCCAGCGCACCACCGTCGTTCAGGTACGGCATCGATACGTAGCGCGTGCCGAAAACTGCACTGCGAAGGCGCACCAGCGGAAGCACGCCATGCATCGCGCCGTCGCCATCCACGGCTGCCAGGTAGCAGGGCGTCTGTCGCATCGCGCGGGCGATCACGTTCCGCCACCCCGAGAGGTGGCAGAACGTTCCTCCCTCGGCGCGCGCGACGAGGGCGTCCCATGCCGCGTCGTCGAAGGTCGTGACGACGTGCAGCCTGCGCGCAGTAGTGGAAGCAGATGTCATGATTGCGTCTGAACCGGTGGGAGCGCAGCGCCGTTTCGCTGCATCACGACGTTGCCGAGATAGCGGGCCCACTGCCTTGCGCGCGTCAGCTGCGACAGCAGGCGCGTCAGGGCGGAGCGTTGCACGCTGTTGCCATGCGTCTGCGCCCAGACCAGGCCGCGATGCCACGGCCGCACTTCGTCCTGACCTGCAGCCCGCGGGGCCATACCGATCGTCCAGAGCAGCTGCGTCATCCGAACGGACGGGCAGGGCGAGGGCGAAAACTCGAAGAGCATGGTCGCGTAATGCCGCTCGAGCGTGCGCAGCAGCGACTCGGATCGCGGGGGGCGCAGTGCATGGAGCACGTCTGCGGGCACCTGGACACCTGCGAGCGCATGCGCGAGGCGGAACGTCCAGTAGCATGATGCACTGGCGCCGACCTCCTCCGCTTCACGGACCACTGCGTCCCAGTCAATACCGCTCGCGATCAAGTGATGCAGGTCGCGGAAGGTGCGCCAGCCGGCGGAGCCCATGCCGTGCGTCCATGCGAAGTGCGTGGCAAGGTGCAGCACCTGGTGTGTCACGCCGGGCACGCGGACCGTGCGCCCGTGGAGATCGACCTGACGCGCGCGCGCGAAGAAGACCTCCGCGTCCAGCCTCACCGCACCATCGGACAGCGCATCGTGCACTTCCAGCCCGAGGCCGCTCCCGATGCCGTCGCGCAGCGGCGGCAGATGGTAGTGCGTCGCGTAGAAGTCTTCCGGGTACTCGGCCTCGTCGTGCTGCCACCCGAGCGAGCGCAGCGCCTGCCATGCACGCAACGCGTCGTGCTTCCGTACGAGGAGGTCCAGATCGTACATCGGGCGTGCCGCAAACGAGCCGTACGCGGTAACGGCCAGGCCTGCGCCCTTCAGCAGCATGACATCGATGTCATGTGCGTGCAGGGTGTCGAGCGCACTGAGCAGGAGCTGCTCGAGCCGGAACATGTGCACGTGCATCTTGCGGACGACGACGGCGAGCTGCGTGCGCACGTCCGCCGGGATCGCACCATCCGGCGCGAGCTCCAGCAGCCGCTGCAGCGCCGGCGTCGCCTTTTCCCGCACGGCGAGGGCAACGAGTCGCTGCCACTGGAACTCCGGATGGCGAATCTGGTCGACCGCCTGACCGGCCGGATCGGGAGCGATCAGCGCGAGGAGCAGCCGGGCTTCCGGTGAAAGAAGAGCGGAAGTCACGCGCAGGGCCCCCTCAAAGCTTCACGAGACGATGATCGGTGATGCGGGTGAACGTCTCGACGTACTCGCGCGAGTCGCCGATGATGATGCCATCCAGCTCCACCCAGGCATGCGCCTTCAGACCGTCCGCCGTCACCTGGACGCCGACCGCGAGCCGGCCGCCCGGGATGCCACGACGACGGAGCATCCGCTGAATCGCCAGCGAGCGCACCAGACACTTCGGCCGGAAGACCCCGTACACGGCGGCACGCGTGACGGCCCAGCCTACTTCCTGGATGTCCTGAAGGCGCACCGGCTGCTGCTCCGACGGAGTCGTCTCGAGGTCCAGCAACTCCGCAACCGGCGTTCGCCAGGCCCGAACCTGACAGGCGATCAGGTCGCGCTGCGCCTCCAGCAGCAACCCGATGTCACGCGCCGTAAGTGCCCCGATGCGCCGACGCCAGACCGTCAGCGCTTCCATGGCCCGCAATGTCCCGCCATCAGATCGTCTTCGAGCATCCCCAGGGAGTACGTTCTCGGAGATCCTGCTCGGCAAATGCAACGCCGCCCGGACCCAACCGCGAAAGCGTCGCGATCCCAAGCAGTTTCGGCAGATCCCCGCGCAGCGCCCGAGCGTCCTGTTGCACCGCTGCAACTCCAGTCCGTCCCCTGATGCACGCGTGTTGCGCCGCCGCAGCATTTTTCCCGGCCGTTCGCGGGGGCTGCGGCGGCCGGAATCATGCGCAGCACAGCTTCGAGCGGGTCGGGAAGGGGACCGAGCACGGAGTATGATGAAGCAGACGATCAAGCGGCCGCTGCGCGTGCTTCGCCACGTGCCGGACCAGGTGCTGCACACCTATCGGCGGCGTCGGGTCCGGGCATCGCTGGAGGGGCGTCGAATCCGCAGCGTGCTGTTCGTATGTCACGGGAACATCAACCGCAGCGCGTACGCGGCCGCGGCGTTCCGGCGGGCGCTGCCGGAATCGGTGAACGGCACCTTCCGCGTGGCGTCGGCGGGATTCATCGGCAGTGGCCGCCCGGCATCGGAGCTTGCGCAGCTGGTAGCGGCCCGTCGGGAGCTGGACCTGGCCGGTCACGTCTCGCGCCTGCTCGATCCGGAGGAGCTGCGGAGCACGGACCTCATCGTGGTGATGAACACGGCGCAGCGGTCGCAGGTCTGCCGTCTGTCCGGGCGCGCGCCACAGGACGTGGTGCTTCTCGGTGACCTGGATCCGGAGCCGATCGACCGCAGGACGGTTCAGGATCCATACGGACGTTCGGAAGCCGTGTTCGAGGATGTCTTCGACCGGATCGACCGCTGTGTCAGAGAGCTCGCCGCGATCGTGACGCGAGCTGCCTCGTAGAACAAGGGACTGGTGGATGATGGCTGTCGTCGGCTGGAGTCTGATCCTGTTCGCAGTGCTCGTCGTCGTTTACGCGTACGTCGTGTATCCGGCGCTGCTGATGCTCGCCGGACGAGTGCGTGGACCGCGCTCGCAGAGGGTGGATGGCGGAGCGGAGTGGCCGATGATCTCCGTTACCATCCCCGTCTACAACGAGGTGGCGCAGATCGACGACCTGCTGGAGAGCATCCTTCGACTCGACTACCCCAAGGACCGGATGCAGGTGCTCGTCGTATCCGATGCTTCCGACGACGGTACCGACGAGCGTGTCGCTGCATACGCCGATCGTGGTGTGGAGCTGCTCCGGATGCCCGTGCGAGGTGGCAAGTCGGCGGCGGAGAACGCGGCGCGCAGGCACCTGCGCGGCGACATCGTCGTGAATACGGATGCATCGATCCGCATCGCGCCGAACGCGCTGAAGCCTCTCATCGCCTGCTTCAGCGACCTCACGGTCGGCCTGGCATCCGGTCGCGACGTGAGCGTCACGAAAGTCGATGGCGAGCTGAACGCGGGCGAGTCCGCCTATGTCGGATACGAGATGTGGGTTCGCGCACTCGAGACACGGGTCAGCGGGATCGTCGGCGCGTCGGGCTGCTTTTACGCGATCCGCCGCGAGCTGCACGAACACGAGCTGCCGCCGGGCCTGAGCCGCGACTTCGCTGCGGCGATGGTCACGCGGGAGCGCGGCTACCGTGCCGTCTCGGTGAACGAGGCGATCTGCTACGTGCCGCGCGTGCCGTCACTGCACCGTGAGTACCGGCGCAAGGTCCGCACGATCGCGCGTGGCATGCAGACGCTCCATTTCAAGCGACACCTGCTGAACCCTCTGCGCTACGGCGCGTTCGCATGGATGCTGTTCTCCCACAAGATCTGCCGATGGGCAGCGCCATGGGTCGCACTGCTCGGGGCAGTCGGTATCGCGCTGCTCATTCCGTCGCAGCCGATCGCAGCGATTGCTGCCGTGCTGATTGCACTGGGATCACTGCTCGCGCTGGTCGGCTGGTACTGGCCCGAGTCGCGACCGCTGCCGCGCGTGCTCAGCATGCCCGCATTCCTCGCGGCGGGGAACGTTGCCGTGCTGAGTGCCACGATCAAGGCGCTGCGTGGTGAGTCGAACGCCGTCTGGGAGCCCACGCGCAGGGAAGGCGATCGCCGGCCGGTAGCGGCCGGCGCAGGCTGACGGTCGTCTCCGCGAACCGGCAGGAGCACGAACGAAGTCAACCGCGCGGGATCCATCGCTGTTGCGCCACGCAACGCTGTGAGCGGCGGCCCCCTCTCGCGCAAACGCCGGAGACTCCCATGCGCAAGCAGAACATCCCCATTCTCGCCCTGCTCGTCGTCGTAGCCGGTGCGATGGCCGGACGCCTTCCCGTGGAGCGTACCGCGGACAGATTCCCTGAGCTCGCGGAGCGGTGGGACTATCGCGTTGTTCGAGTGACGGAACGTGCAGGATCCACGCACGTAAGCGTGACGCACGCCAGCCACGCGCGCATGACAGAGGAAGAGCGGGCCGAGCGTGCGCGGCAGGTGGCCGCTGCAGTCGCTGCGCGCCGTGCCGGTTTCGCGACCCCGATGGTCGTCGAGCTGTCCTGGACGTGGCACTCCGACCTGATGACGAAGCACGGCTCCAGTCGGTTCACGTTCGGCCGAACACAGCTCGACTGACGCGCCTGACCCGCGCCGCCAGAGCCGTGGGCGGCTGGAGGCGAGGAGGCTCCACGTCGGTCCCCTGGCGCCGTTGTGCCCCCCACCCTTGCCCGCTACCTTCCCCGCCTGACCGTCGGACTGCGGACCAGAGGGTGAAACGTGGCGGATAACTCCTTTGATGTCATTGTGATCGGCTCGGGGCCGGGCGGCTATGTCGCGGCCATCCGTGGCGCGCAGCTCGGGCTCAAGGTCGCCTGTGTCGAGGCGGACAAGCTGGGCGGTGTGTGCAACAACATCGGCTGCATCCCGACCAAGGCGATGCTGGAGAGCGCGAAGTACGCAAAGAAGGCATCGTCGCTGAAGGACTTCGGCGTGAACGTCGGCGATGTGACGCTGGATATCGCGATTGCGGCGAAGCGCGCGCAGAGCGTCGCCTCGCAGGGGAACAAGGGCGTCGCGTTCCTGTTCAAGAAGAACAAGGTCACGACGATCGAGGGCTGGGGCCGCCTTGCCGGCAACGGCAAGGTCGAGGTCGAGAAGGACGGCAAGAAGACGACGTACAGCGCGAAGCACATCGTGCTCGCGACCGGCTCGCGGCCGCGCTCGCTCCCCATGCTGGAGATTGATGGCGATCGCGTGTGGAGCAGTGATCAGGCCGTATTCGCGCCCGAGGCGCCGAAGAGCATCGCGATCATCGGCGCCGGCGCGATCGGGATGGAGTTCGCTGACGTGTTCTCCGCGTTCGGCTCGCAGGTGACGATCATCGAGGCGCTGGACCAGGTGCTCCCGCTGGAGGACAAGGACAGCGCACAGGTCGTCGAGCGCAGCTACAAGAAGCGCGGCATGACGATCTACACGTCTGCGCGCGTCGAGAAGGCGGATGTCGGCAAGAAGAGCGTGAAGCTCACGTTCAAGGACAAGGCCGGCAAGGACCAGACGATCGAGGTCGATCGCGTGCTCGTCGCCGTGGGGCGTGCGCCCATCATCGACGACATCGGGCTGGAGAAGGCCGGTGTGAAGACGGATCGCGGCTTCATCCAGGTGAATGACCGCCTCGAGACGACTGCGAAGGGCGTGTATGCGATCGGTGACTGCGCACGGCCTCCGCTGCTCGCACACAAGGCGTCGCACGAAGGCATCGTGCTGATGGAGCACATCGCCGGGAAGGGTCACGGCTGGGTCGACTACAACAACATCCCCAACGTGACGTACTGTCATCCGGAGGTTGCGTCCGTCGGCCTGACCGAGCAGAAGGCGAAGGAGCAGGGGCTCGACTACGAGGTCGGCAGCTTCCCGTGGAGTGCAAACGGCCGCGCACGTACGGCCGGTGAGACCGAGGGCTTCGTCAAGATCATTCGCGACAAGAAGTACGGTGAGATCCTCGGCGCACACATCGTCGGGCCGAGTGCGAGCGAGCTGATCGGCGAGTTCGTGCTGGGCCGCCACCTCGAGTCTACGGTCGAGGAGCTCGAGCGGGCGATGCACCCGCACCCGACGCTGTCAGAGGCGATCGCAGAGGCAGCGCTCGCTTCGATGGGGCGAGTGATCCACATGTAGAAAGGACCGGGCCCGGGCTTCGGGCCTGGGCCGGGTCTCGGAGCAGCGGGCGACGGCGGGCCGTCACCGGGGCGCGATCGGGTGGTCGCGCCCTGTTTTCTTGGCGTTGTTGTCTCGGTCAGGCATGCGAATCGGACAAAAACAAATCGGGGCGGGCCTGGTCGTGCTGGGTGCACTGGCGATCGCGGCTGCGACGCTGACTCCCGTACCCGGCTCGATGGGCGGCGGCACATCGCGCATCTGCCTGATCTGCCATGATCGGGGGATGGCCGACTTCGTCTCCAACATCATTCTGTTTGCGCCACTCGGCCTTGGCCTCGCCCTCCTCGGCCGCCGCTGGTACTTCGCGCTGGCTGTCGGCGCGCTGTACTCGCTGACCGTGGAGTCGCTGCAGCTCGACGTTATCGCCGGCAGGGACGCCAACTTCGGCGACCTCGTAGCGAACTCGCTGGGCGCTGTCACGGGCTGGTTCTTCGGCGTAACCCGATCGTGGTGGCGGCCCACGCCGGATCGCGCAGCGACGCGCGCCATCGGCGTGACCGTCGCGGGCAGCGCGCTGCTGCTCGCTGCACTCGTGCTCCTGCGGCCTGCTCCCCAGGAGGCGACCTACTACCTGCAGTGGACGCCAGCCCTTGGCGGCGGGATGCACATCTACCTCGGCGAGGTGACGGAAACGCGTATCGGCCCCCTGCATTTCGACGGGCCCGGTAAGATCGCCGCCAGTGACAGCGTGCGAGCGCTCCTGCACCGCCCCGACTGGGCCGTGACGTTCCGGGCCGGCCTGCCGCCGAGACGGATTGCGCCCATCGTCAGCATCTACGACGAGGAGCAGGACGAGGTCGTGGTGCTTGCCGCAGCCGGCCACGATCTCGTGTACCGGCAGCGGCTCCTCGCCAACCAGCTGTTGTTCGACGGTGCAGACCTGCGTATGGCGAGCGCGCTGCAGGCACTCCAGCCGGGCAGGAACGTCGTGCTCCAATACCGGCAGACGCTGCGCGAGCAGTGTCTCACGCTCGATGGTGCGCGAACGTGCGAGCGCGGCTACACGGTCGGTGACACGTGGTCGCTGCTCATGTTCCCGGACAACTGGGGGTTCACTGAGCGCACCGTGATGGCGTTTGCTTTCCTGTCGGGCCTGTTCGGTCTGGGTGGATTCCTGAGCCCGGGCGCTCGCACCCTCGCAGTGCAGGCCGCGCTCGCGGTTGGCGTGTTGCTCGCCGGGCCGCCACTGCTCGGCTATGCGCCGACGCCGCCGGTCCAGCTGCTTGCCGCGCTGACGGGGCTCGTGGCGGGCTGGACGATCGCGCAGTTCACATCAGGAAAAGACGGAGGGCGCGAGCCTTCCGGCTTCGCGCCCTCCGGAGCGGGCCCGGGGAGGCCTCGACTCAAGGATGTGTCATCTGCGCGATCGTATACGAGATCGGACGGAACGTGAACTGGCCGAGCAGATCGTTCAGCCGGCTCTCCGTCTGCTCGAGCCGGCTGTAATGCCGGATCGCCGTCGGCCATGGTACATCCAGCCGCGGCTGGTCTGGATCCAGCTCCCAGGGATGGATGTACAGCGTCGCCGGTGCGTTGCGCCGCTCGGCGGCGACTACTGCGGCCCGCGTCAGTCCGAGGGGTAGCAACCGCAGGTAGCCGCCACCGGCGGCAGGCAGGTTCAGTCCAAAGCGCCGAAGCGTTGCAGGCGGGACTTCGATGAGCGTCCCTGCCGGACAGTCGATCCAGTACGGGTCGCGACCCGCACCCGGGTAGCCGTAGCCGCGCCGCGAAATCGGGAAGAGACTGGAGTCGTACGTGTAGCCCTCCTCGACCAGGACGTTCAGGGCCCACTCGAGGCCCGGAACGATCGAGAAGCTCGGTGCGCGAAAACCGTTGACCTCGACACCGCCCACCTGCTCGAGCACCGCCTTGCTGCGGCGCACCGACTCCCGGAAATCCTCCGGTCCGATCGTTGTCACGCGCGCATGATCCCAGCCGTGTGACGCCAGCTCGTGACCACTGTCGACAATGCGCCGGACGAGGTCGGGCCGCCGCTCGGCAACCCAGCCAAGCACGAAGAACGTGCCGCGCGCGTCGTGACGCTCCAGCAGACCGAGGAGACGGTCCATCCCCACGTCGATCCGGCTCTCGATCGATTCCCAGGAAGAGCGCGGGACGTGCGGCTCCAGGGCGGAGACCTGGAAGTACTCCTCCACGTCGACGGTGAAATGGTGGTACAGCTGCGTGCTTCCACCCGGCGCCGGATCCGAGGTGCCTATTCGCCTCTCCTCGATTGTCTGCATGGTTACACCGACCTCGCTTGCGGTAAGCATCGTCGCTCCCGCCAGCGACAGTGCAACCGGGGGGCCCGGTGCCCGGAAGGCGCGTACAAGTGCGTAAGTGCCGATCGGACCTTCATATACGGCATTCGATCACCAGGTTCTCAGTCGTGAGTGTTGCAGAGTGACAACGCGCCGTCCTGTCAGGCTGTCCGGCTGTGGCGTGTGTGCGACGGCTCGCGACTGGCGCAGCCGTCCGGAACAGCATCCTCACCCCCTTTCGGGGAGATCACGCCGACTGGTGCGGGCCCGGCGAAGGGGAGCGCCGGTCCGGCGCAGGAGCGGCGCTCGCTCGATTCGCTACTGGTCCCAGATGGCCATTCTCAGCACATCATGGTACTGGCCGTCCAGGAAGACTTCGTCGTGCAGGATCCCTTCGAGGCGGAAGCCGAGCGCCTCATTGAGCCTGACGTTGCGCAGGTTCGTATTCAGCGTGTTGATGTAGATCTTGTGCAGTCCGAGCGTCCGGAACCCGAACTGGATCCAGATGCGCGTGGCGGCCTTGCCGAATCCCTGCCCGCGCAGAGCGGGCTCACCGATGAGCTTCCGCATCTCCGCCTTGCGGTGCTCCCGGTCGATATGCAGGAATGCGGTCGCGCCAATTGGCCGGCCGTCGGGCAGCACGATCATGCCGAGGACATTCGTTGGATCGGCGAGGACCTGATCGGGCGTGATCGGGTGCATGTTGGTGCCCGCTCGAAGGAACTGCGCGCCCGCGTCGTCCTGGAGCCACTCGAGCAGGATCGCGGCATGCTCCGCAGCATTGAACGGGCGGATCGCGACGCGATCGTCACTGATGAAGGATTCGACCGGGGCAGCCGGCGCTGGTTCCCCTGCCTTTACACGCGCCTCGGTGGCCGCCATGGAAAGCCCGAGGACGGAGTTGATGAAGCGGAGGAAGTCCGCCTGGCTGAAGCCGTAGCGGTCCGCCTCGCGAAAGAAGCCGCGCGCGACCGTCTCGATGGCCAGATCCGATACCCGACGTGGAGCCTTCGTGAGTGTGACGGATGTGGCGTCCTCGACGTCATCGAAGGGTGAAAGGTCCGTCTCCGGGGGGATGCGCATTGCGGGGCGTGCCATGAGAGCCTCTTGCGGAAGGTCCTGCGTTGCGACGGGGCACTCAGGCAACTCTGGAGCCGAACTCGACCGTGGGGTTCAAGTCCAGCAATATCAGCGGGTTACGAACTCCTCCAAGCCGGCGGAATCAGGTGGTTCAGGGGAGTCTGTTGTCGCGCTCCCGCAGCAGATGTGCGGACGCATCCTCTAGTGCGGACGCGTTCTTCGGGAGGGTGTGAGGTGTGCCGCAGGGACGCTCCCCGGGTCATCCGACGTGAACGGTCGCGTCACCCTCGACGACGTTTCCGATCAGACCCGCTTCGTGTCCTTCCCGCCGCAGCGCATCGACCAGCTCGTGCGCACGCGCGGGCGCGACGCTGATCAACAGGCCTCCCGACGTCTGTGCATCGCACAGGAGCGTGCGGGTGACCTCGTCGACCGCCGTGTCCCAGGTGACCGATCCCTCGGCATCCGCGTAGTTGCGCTTCGTCCCGCCGGGCACGTGGCCCTGCTCGATGAGGGTTCTCACTCCCGGCAGTATCGGCACGGCGGCCGCCTCGATCTCCGCGGCCACACCGGACGCGCGCAGCATCTCGAGCAGATGACCGATCAGGCCGAAGCCGGTGATATCGGTTGCAGCGTGCGCGCCTGCGTCGAGCATCAGCGCTGAGGCGCGGTCATTCAGGCGCGTCATCGAAGCAACGGCGGCCGCGACCAGGTCTTCCGACGCCGCCTCGCGCTTGATTGCCGTTGCGACGACGCCGGTGCCGATTGCTTTCGTCAGAACCAGTACATCGCCGGCACGCGCCCCCGCGTTCCGAACGATCCGGTCGGGATGTACCTCGCCGATCACCGACAGCCCGTACTTCGGCTCGGGGTCGTCGATCGAGTGGCCGCCGACGATCGGGATGCCCGCCTTCCGTGCGACGTCGGCTCCCCCGCGCAGGATGTCTCCCAGCAGATCCTCGCCGTCCGAGAGCAGCGCGCGCGGAAACGCGACCAGGTTCAACGCAAAGAGCGGCCGCGCACCCATCGCGTAGATGTCCGACAGCGCATTGGCCGCGGCGATGCGACCGAAGTCGTACGCGTCGTCGATGATGGGCGTGAAAAAGTCGGCCGTCGCCACGAGCGCGCGATCGGGCGCGATGCGATAGACGGCAGCGTCGTCCGCCGTGCTCGCGTCAACGAGTACGGCAGGGTCCGGGAAGCCGGGCACGTAGCGCAGCACCTGCGCCAGCTCGGATGAGCCGAGCTTGCAGGCTCAACCCGCGCCGTGCGACAGCGTGCTCAGACGGATGCGCGGCTTCTGATCCCGTGGCGTTTCGTGGTTTGTCATGCGGGAATGGTAGGACCCGCAGACCGCAGCGTACAGAGGGCGTGGCGGGATGCACCTGCTCCCCGCCATACCGCATCGTGAAGTGTGAAGCAGGCGTTCTGCTGCTACTCCGCCTCGGGCAGAGTCGTTGCGCTCACCTCGTTGCTGGGCGGAGAGCAGCCGCCGGGGTTGCAGGCCATGACGCGATACCTGTACTGCGTCGACAATGACAGCCCGACATCGGTGTGTGAGGTGATCAGCTCACTCAGCACGGCGATGATGCCGGGGTCGGGATCGACCCGCTCGACGCGGTACTCGGTAACGGTCCCCGTAGCGCCGCTCCAGCTCAGCGTGATCGACGTCTCCGTGACAGACGTCACGGTCAGCGTGGGCGCGCCCGGCGGTAGCGGAAGGGTGGCTGCAGCGGCTTCGTTCCCGAATGCAGAGCAGCCGCCCGGGTTGCACGCACGAACACGGTACACATACGACGTCTCTGCCGAGAGTCCCGTGTCCTGGAAGGTTGTCGCGCCGGACACTGTAGTGAGTGGCGCGTAGGCGCCGGCTCCGGTGCGTCGCTCGATCTCATAGCCGGTCACCACTCCGGTCGATGCACCCCAGGCAAGGTCGATCCGCGACGCGGATATGGTTGTGGCGGAAAGTGCACCGGGCACGCCGGGCGGCAACGGGAGCGTCGTCGCCGAGACCTCGCCCGTGAATGCCGAGCAGCCCCCGGTGTTGCATGCCTGCACGCGGTAGAAGTACTGGGTCGCAGGTGAGAGAGCGTCGTCCTCGAACTCGGTTGCCGAGCCGGGCAGCGTCGCGTGCAGCGCGAACGAGCCACCGGCCGTACGCCGCTGCAGGCGGTACTCGTCAACGGTTCCGCTCGGAGCGCTCCACGACACCTCGATCTCCTCCGACGAGACCGGCGCAGCGGTCAGGGATCCGGGCGTCCCCGGTGGGTTGGGCAGCGTGGTTCTCGTCACCATGTTGGTGAAGGGCGAGCACCCGCCGGGATTGCATGCGCGCACGCGATACGTGTACGTCGTCGCAGCAGCGAGCCCATTGTCCACGAACGTCGTCGTGGTCACCGTGTCGATCACGGCAAACTGGCCGGGCATGCCCGTGCGGCGCTCGATCACATACCCGCCGACTGTCCCCGACGACGCTTCCCACGCCAGGTCGATCCGCGTCTGTGACACGACGGTCGCCGTGAGCGTCCCCGGTCGACCCGGTGGCGGCGGATACGTCGTTGCAGAGGCCGGGTTGCTGAAGGCGGAACAGCCACCCGTGTTGCAAGCCTGGACGCGGTACGTGTAGGTGGTAGCCGCTGCGAGCCCCCTGTCGTCGTAGCCCGTTGCAGAGCCGGGCAGTGTCGCGCGCAGCGTGAAACCGCCGCCACCCGTCGCACGCTCGACGCTGTACTCGTCGATCGGTCCGGCGGGCGCATTCCACGAGAGCTCGATCTCGGATGTCGAAACCGTGGTCGCGGAGAGTGCGCCCGGTGCTCCCGGCGGGAGCGGGTGTGTGGTGGCCGTGGCGATGCCGCTCGGCTGTGAGCAGCCGACAGCATTGCAGGCCAGGACGCGCCAGGAGTACTGCGTTGCCGCGGCGAGCCCCGTGCTCTGGTATGTCCGTGACCCGGCATCGACGCGATCGATCTCGCGCCATGCGCCCGACGTGCCGGTGCGTTGCTCGATGCGGTACTCATCGACCGTGCCCGCGGCCGCCTGCCATGCGAGATCGACCCGCGACGGCGATACGACCGTTGCAGTCAGGCCTGAGGGTGCGGTCGGCGGCACGTCACCGACGGCGAACGTCGCGTTGATCGTGACCGCATCGGTCGCGGCCGGCGAGGCAACACGCACGGTTGCCGCGTGGGTCCCGACCGGGAGCGTGCCCGTCGCAGCGGTGAGCGTCAGCGTCGCCGGTGCGGTGGTCCTGTTGAGTGCGGCGGACAGCCAGCCCGTCTGCTGACCGGAGGGGTACGAGACCGTGGCTGTCAGCCCGTTGAGCGTGCCGCCACCCGTGTTCGTCACGTCGAGCGTCACGGGTGCGGGGTTCGCGCCTCCCACGTCTGCCGCGAACGCGGCGGTCGATGCACTTACGCCGATCCGCGGCAGCGCATCCGCCAGCTCCAGTGTCACGGTGAGCGCCTGCGGCGAGTTCGCCGCCCCAGTCGATGCGATGTTCACCGTGCCGGTGTACGTACCCTGTCCCAGCGAGCCGATGTTCACGCCGATCGTCAGCGTTGCCGGTGCGACCTCCGCGCTCAGGCTCGTCGTGATCCAGCCGCCCGCCTGGTTGCCGGGATAGACGACCGTCACGGTCAGCCCCTCGAGAGTGCGGCCGCCTGCGTTGGTGATTGCAACCGTCTGCGCGTCCGGGTTGCTCCCACCGCGTCTGCCGGTGAACATGAGCGCCGCAGGCGCAACCGCAATTACGGGATCCAGCGGCTCGACCGTGAGCAGCACACTATCCGCGGCCTCGCCGCTCTGAGCGTGCACGTAGGTCGATCCCTCGCTGACGCCGTTGACGGTGCCGGATGCATCGATGGTCGCAACCTGCTCGTTTGCGACGCGCCAGGTGACGGCGCGGCCCTGGAGCGGGCGGCCCTCGCGGCTGAGCACTCGTGCGGCCAGTGCAACGGTCTCAGCTACCTGCACGACCGGATTCGCGGGAGTGATCTCGATACGCGCCGGATCGACGGCCGTGACGTTGACGTCCTTGCACGTCGTCACGCTCAACGCGGCACAGATGGCCGCGAGAGTCAGGAGCCGGGGGTGCTTCGTGCGTTGCATTGCTGTCGTGCAATCCGGTCCGGGTCGTGGCGCCGGTTGCGCCACCCGGACGTGTGGGTCGGCCTGGCGGGGGCTCAGGGCCCTAGAAGCGCACGCGGATGAGTGCGACGTCAGCGCCCGTGGCGCTGGCGTGAACCGCTGGCATCTCCAGCAGCGCCCCATCCGCACCGCCGATGCGGAGCAACTCGCTCGACCGCTCGTTCTGTGTTCGTATCCTGCGCCACGCCTCGATCGCTCCGCCGATCCCGATGGCGGCGGCCACGCCGATGGCGGCCGTCATGTACGGTCGCTCGACATCCTCGCGCAGTACCTGGTCACGCGGGCAGTTCCCGTTCACCGGTATGGCCAGGCAGGCGATCTCGGTCCGCTCGATCAGCACACCTGCAGCGATCGCGGTGACGGCCGAGCCGAGCACGACCAGGCCTGCCACGGGTCGCCCGGTCGTGAACTGACCGAGCCCCGGCACGACGATACCGGCGACGAGCGTGGTCGTGGGCGAGCGGATCGGCTCACGCAGCGTCGTTATAACGGCGCGGATACGCGCGGAGTCACTGTCGCCGGAGCCGAGCGCGAGGTAGCGCTCGAGGTCGGCGGCCGCGCCGTCGCGGTTGCCGGTTGCGATGCGTGCGATCGCGCGATTGTACCAGGGAGTGCTCCATTCCGGCGCGACCCCGATCGCGGTGCCGAACGAGAGCTCGGCGTCGCGCAGACGTCCCTGATCCGCACTCGCGAGTCCGGCTACGAACGCGCGGACTGCAGACGACGGGACCGCAGCGCTGTCCGTCTGTGCGAGCTGCGCGAGATGCTCGGTGACGGCCTCACGGTCGTCGGCACCCGGCAGCAGGATGTAGCGGCAATACTCGAGGATCGCGGAGTCACGGTCTCCGATCGCCTCCAGTGCACGCGCACGCCGATATGCAATCGATGCAGACGACGGATCGAGTGTCGCTGCGCGCGTCAGCAGCTGCAGTGCGACCGTGCTGTTGCCGAGAACCGCCGCTTCGGTCGCATCCGCTGCGAGCTTCTCGGCGTGAATCGCGGCGGAATCCGAAACGACAACCGTCTGTACGCGTGGCGCTGCAGTGGTGTCGGAGTACAGCGCGGCATTCACCGCACACCCTTCCCAGCGGACGGGTGGGAGCTCGCGCCGGAACGTGAGAGCCTGTGCGCCGACAGACGAGGCACCCGTCGCAATGCCGCCGACAAGCAACAGTGCAGGCAGCAGCATTCTCACGAGCCTTGCGCCGCACCACGGCGCGCGCGCCGGCTCTGCGAGCTTCTCGCTGTGAACGTGTGTCACCATGGCGTGACGGCGACCGGTCGCGTTCGGTTGATGCGCGTACCGTCGCCGAGCTGGCCGTCCATGTTGAAGCCCCAGCAGAGGCGGCCGCCCCCGGTCAGCACACCGCACGTATGCGCTCCGCTCGCACGCAGCGATACGAAGCGGTAGTCGCCGACGACGCGAACGGGCTCCGCACGATCCGGCGTCGTGCCGTCGCCGAGCTGCCCATAGATGTTACGCCCCCAGCAGTACGCGACACCGCCGATGTCGAGCGCACAGGTGTGCGCGCTGCCGACGCTGAGCGAAGAGAAGCGCATGGTATCGCCCACTCGCACCGGCGTTGTGCTGTTCGCGCCGACGTCGCTACCCAGCTGCCCGTATTCGTTGCGTCCCCAGCAGAGCACGGCGCCGTCCGTGCGCAGTGCACATGTATGCGCGCTGCCGGCACCGATCTGCGCGAAGCGGTCCGAGCTGCTCACGGCCACCGGAACCGCGTGCGCCTGCGTGCTGCCGTTGCCGAGCTGACCGGAATCGTTGCGCCCCCAGCACCACGCGCTTCCGTCTGTCGAGATCGCACACGTGTGATGCCATCCGGGCGCGACCGATCGGAACAGACCCGCGAACGCAACCGGCAATGGCCGCGTCTGCCGGTCGCTCGTTCCGGTCCCGAGCTGCCCGTCGCCGTTCGCTCCCCAGCACAGCAGACGACCGCTCGCTGCAACGCCGCACGTGTGATTGCGACCGGTTCGAAGCTCGGTGAAGTTCACGCCGGCCGCCACACGAACGGGCCGCGTGCGCACATTCGTGTCCCCCGTCCCGAGCTGGCCGTCGTCGTTGGCGCCCCAGCACCAGCCGCGGCCCGTCACGTCCACCGCGCACGTGTGCATCATGCCCGCGTCGAGCCGGGCCAGTGACGCGTCGACCTCGACCCGAACGGGTGCGGCCCGTCGAGCACGTGAGCCGTCGCCGACCTGGCCGCGGTCGTTGCCACCCCAGCAGTACGCGGTACCGTCAGCGCCGACGAAGCAGGTGTGCGTGCCGCCCGGATGCAGTCCGCTGAAGGGCCGGAGCGAGACGGTTGCCGCGGCGTCGGCAGAGTCCCCCGGCGCGACCGATACGGTCGAGGGTGGGGTGCTCGGCGTGGCTCTCACGTCGGATGCGGGCACGCCGACGTCCGCTGCGCGTTCGACGGCCGCCGGCGGCGCCGCTCCGCTCCGCGGTCGCGAATCCGGGGCCGTCGCACTGGCGCCTGCGGTCCCTGTCGAGGACGATGCCCCTGCACTGCGCTGCGTCGGGCCGGCCTCCGCGGCCGCCGGCCTTCCGCCCGGCGCGTCGCGTTCCGTGACCGCGCTCGGCTCGGGCAGCACGATCTCCGGCGGGCGGGCGATCGATGGCTGCTCTGCGTCCATGGTGTCGACGGGCGTGGCCGCCGCGATCGGAGGCGTCGGGCTCAGCTCACCCGTCGCGAGTGCCGGCACGTACGCGAGCTGCCCACCGCGCTCCAGCAGCCCGTACATCAGTGCGCCACCGGCAAGGAACGCCGCAACCGCAGGAATGACGCGCCGCAGGTGCAGCCGACGCGGCGCCAGCGGCGTATCCGGGACTACGCCACCCACAGGATAGAGCAGCGGCGGCAGTGGGCGGTCCTCCTCGGATTCCGGCGGCTCGAGGCGGGCACTCCAGTACCATGCGGCGGTCGCGGCGAGTGCGGCGCCGAGCAGGGTCAGAAACCAGATGAGTGGCGAGGCGAGGTCAGCGTCGACCAGGGCCACGGCGAACATGTCTGCCATGGTACTGACAGCCCTGGAACGTGTGGTGGTCCGACTCTCTCGAATATGCGGAAGATGGTCCATGAATCTCCACGTTCCTGACGTGGAGGGGGGCCCATCGGGGGATGGAATCCACGAAAAGTGATACGCCGTGCGTCGTTGTGGGAGGCGGCCGCTGATTCGCTGGCATCCGGGGCCGGCGCCGGTGCACCATGGACGGTATGACGTTCGAGGGCATTGCGCAGGATCGCACAGCGGGCGCGGAGGATGACATGGAGCGGGACAGCGACACGGGGCGGTCGAGAATGGCGGGAGCGGATGCCGACGCGCAGGGCCGGCCAACCACCGAGCGCCCCGCGGGCGAAGAGTCGCCTGTAGAGCCCACCCTCCGCTCCAAGACCATCGTTCACACTGCGCAGTACGAACGCGACCAGGTCGGCTCGCTGATGGAGCGACCGATCGCGGTGCTGGCCCCCGACACACGCGTGGCGGACGCAGTCGACGAGATCCGGATCCTCGCCCGCAGACATTTCATCACGTACGTGTACGTCACCGACGACGACAACCAGCTCGAGGGTGTCGTCGCGATGCGCGAGCTGCTGCTGGCGGACGCGGATCAGACGCTGAGTGAGATCATGCTGAGGGATCCGTACGCACTGCGCGCCGACATGACACTGCTCGAAGCGATGCGGGAAGCCGTGGGACGACACTACCCCGTGTACCCGGTGTGCGACCGGCTCGGCCGGCTGGTCGGGCTCGTGCGGGGTCAGGCGATGTTCGAGCGGCAGGCGATCGAGATCAGCGCACAGCCCGGCCAGATGGTCGGTGTCGAAAAGGAGGAAACGATGGCGACACCGTGGCCTCGCTGTTTCCGACTCCGCTACCCCTGGCTGCAGTTCAATCTCGTCGCGGCACTCGCCGCAGCGTCGGTCGTTGCGCTCTTCCAGTCGACCATCGATCAGCTCGTCCTCCTCGCCGCGTTTCTCCCGATGCTGTCGGCGCAGGCCGGCAACACGGGTGCACAGGCGATGGCCGTGACGTTGCGTGGCATCACACTGGGTGAGGTTCGACGCGCATTACAGCGCGTTCGCAAGGAGGCGCTGCTGGGCGTCATGAACGGAGTTCCGGTGGGGATCAGCGCTGCGCTCGTGATGTATGTCTATGCGACGGTGCAGGATGCCCCCGTGTCGCTGATGCTCGGCATCGTCGTGTTCGTGGCGATGACACTGAGCTGTGTGCTCAGCGGCATGATCGGGGCAGGCGTACCACTGCTGCTGCGACGGCTCGGTGCAGACCCTGCCACCGCGTCGAGTATCCTGCTCTCGACGACGTCGGATGTGATCAGTATGGGCCTGCTGCTCTCGTTGACCGCGTGGCTCGTGCTGTAGCAATGGCGCGCACGCGACGTCCCGTCGTGCGCGCCGTCGCGCTCCCTCAGCTCGCGGGTCCTGTGCCGGTTACGGGCGTCCAGGACGGCGGGTCACTCGCGGGGAACGACTCCTCGATCGTCTCGTCGACATCACTGTTGCGGTAGTGCATAGTGTCCCGCGCATACGACCCCGTGTTCGACTGCGTACCACCCGCGGACTGTCGCTTGCGGCCGCGCACGCGGGGGCCCGCTTCCGTGCCGATCTCCTCGATCTCCTCGTCGAAGCTCACAGGTACGGCGGTATTCTCCCGCTGCAGTCCGCGCGCGAGCAGTGCCGCGCCGACTCCTGTCACGAGCATCGCAGGCACCGACCAGCGACGCAGGCCGAGCCACACGAGCAGCGCGCCGCCCGCAAGGTAGACCCAGCGTGAAGACTCCTCGAATTCCGCGTAGTCCCAGGATTCCCGATCGCTCATGACGCCTCTCCCGTTTCGATTTCGCCGTTGACGAGAGGCAAGTCGCGCGCCGCGTCGGGCGGCTGAAGCGGGATATCCACGGTGAACGTGCTGCCGCGCCCGGGTTGGCTCCGCAGCCCGATCCGTCCGTGATGCCGATCCACAACACGCCTCACCTGATCGAGACCGAGACCCGTGCCGCCACGTTTTCCGTGGGTGAACTGTCGCTCGAAGATCTGCCCCTGCAGCTCGGGCGGAATTCCACACCCGGTGTCTGCAACGACAAAGCGGACCGAGCCATCGACGACGCGTGCCTCGAACGCCACGCGGCCTCCCTCCGGGGGCAATGCCTCCACGGCATTCCGCAGGAGGTTGATCAGCGCGTTCACCAGGTCCGCGCGCTCACAGTAGAGCATGCCGGCCGTGTCCGCGCTGCACGTGAAGTCGACGCCAGGTCGAGCAAAGAGACCGGCCGTCTGCGTGGTCACATCGGTCACGACGTCCGCCAGCTCGACCGGCACCCGCGTCTGCGACCGCTCGCCGCGCAGCACGCCCAGCAGCTCATCTGCACCCTCGAGTCCCCGGTTCGACGTGCGCAGGATCATGTCGACCAGGCGACGGAGCTGAGCCAGGTCCACCGGCTCGCGCTGAAGGACCTCGAGCATCAGCTCCGCGGCACCCCGGATCGTCGCGAGCGGGCTGCGCATGTCATGCGCGATGACGCTCAGGCCCACGCCGATCTCGCGAAACGCGTCGCTGCCTTCCATCTGCTGCACGAGGTGGGCGTTCATCCGCCCGAGCCGCTCGACCGCAGCGCGCTCCATCGTCGTTGCAATCTCGAGGGGCGCGGCCGCCTGCAGGCGCGCGAAGGCATCTCCTCGCAGCACCGCCGCACGCACGTCCGTCGCAGCGGTCGCGCGCGCCGTGCGCGGGCTCGAGTGGTAGAGCGCGATCTCGCCGAAGAAGCTGCCCGGACCGACGAAGCCGAGTGTCTCCTGCCCGTGTGCGCCCGCCTTCGAGATCCGCACCGAGCCGCTCTCCACCAGGTACGCGCGATCCTCCAGGGCACCCTCCTCGAAGATGAGGCTCCCGGCACTCCATTCCACGACAGGCAGCTCGATCCGCGCCGCAGCCACCTTCCCGGGCGGAATCAGCCGGAAGAACTGGTTGTCCCTGTACGGGACGTGATCAGGCATGCGGGAACCTCACCGGAGGACGGACACTGCAAGGTGCCGCAGGAGTCGGGCCGACCCGCCTACAGCTGCTGCTGCGGTTGCTCGGGCTGGATCACGGCCTCGATCTCCCGGATGTCGACCTCCGGCGCATCGACGACCTCGAGATACCGCCTCGTGAGCTCGGTCGCCTCGTCGAGCGTTGGTACGTCCACGATGACATAGCCGCCGATCAGCTCCTTCGATTCCGTGAACGGACCGTCCACGGTCAGGAATCGACCCTGCTGACGGCGAAGACGGCGGCCACGCGCACTCGATCGCATTGCTACTGTCACGAGGTGGACGCCCGTGCGTGTCGACTCCTCGATCAGCGCATCCAGGTCACGCTGCTGCTCAGGCGACAGCGTTCGCTCGACCTCTGTCGCGGATGTCGCCTTACGCAGCGCCATGTATCGACGCGCGCGCTGGCCGGCCGGCTTTTCCGCGACGCCGAGGTCCCATGGCTCGGTCACCGGTCGGATGTCGAACTCCGCCTCGCCGATCACGGCAGCAAAGCGCGACGCCCATTCCACCGCGTCGTCGATCGACTCGACGCTCAGAATGCTGAACCCGGCGGGCAGCTCGTTGCGACCCTCGAACGGCCCCGGCGTGACCGTGCGATTGCCACCCGCGTAGCTGAGTCGTACCCCCTCACTGCTCGGCCGAAGGCCCTCGCCGCCGCGCAGAATGCCACGGCGCGCGAGATCACCAACCAGCTTGCCGACCTGCATCACGACTTCCTGCGACGGCAGCGCGCCGCTCTCCCAGTGCGCATCCGTCTTGTGCATGATGATGTACGCCACTTCAGCCCCCTCGAACGTTGTCTGGTGTCGTGAGCCCGGTGCCGACGCACGATCCCGGCTGGATCAGGCGTGTGCGCGCCACGGCTCGATCAGGCGCGCGAGCGCCACGGCAGGAACGCACGCAGCCGGGCATCACGCAGCAGCAGTCCGCCCCAGATGAAGGCACCAAGGTAGACGGGAAACAGGATATGCGAGAACAGTGGATCCAGGATCCGCACGTGCGTCGCGACCGCGCCACCAAGGTAGCCGGTGAGCAGGATCGCGCCGAGGACCGCCGTACGCGGTGCTGCATACAGCAGCGTAGACAGCAGTAGAATGACTCCGAGTGGAATCATGGTCGTGGGCGGGTATCCGAGCATCTCTGCACCCTCTACGACCGGCTGCAGCAGGAACACCTTCGCGAGCGCATCGAAAAGCAGGAATGCGATCGCGAGACCGCTCAGGGCGCGGCCCGTGATGACCGCAGCCCGGCTGGTCCGGGCCACCGCGCCAAACGACGCAGCGGGAAGGCGATGGTCGAGTGTTGCGTGCATGGTGATTCCTCCGATTGCTGTGGGTATCGTGGCATCGCCGTGGTGCGAGCCTTCGTGAACGCGACGAGCACAGCCATCACGGAATCGACATGACGCATTTTGGTACACTTTCGTGGCAAGGATTGACCGGACCCCGCTCGCCGGGTGAGTGTTGTCGGGTTGTGAAAACAGCGACGCCAATGAACCTCGACTCGATCACGGAAGCCGATTCGCTGTCACGGGCCGGGATCCGTTCTGCGTGTTCGTGGACGGGGCTCACGCTGCTCGTGTTGCTCGCGTCCGCCTGCGCGTCGGCGCCCGCCGCGCCGAGCGAGCGGGATGGCCGTGACGCGCGGAGCGACTCGACGAACGGACGTGCTCGTCCGACCGTCGTGCGCACGAGCCCGGACGTCGCGCTTCCGGCTGTCGGGGACGTGGATCGTCTCCGTGTTCTTGAGGTGCATCACGGCGAGGCGACGTACTATGCGGACAAGTTCGAGGGGCGGCGCACGGCGAGCGGCATCCCGTTCCGACAGAGCGAGCCGTACGCGGCGCATCGCACGCTGCCGTTCGGTACCGTTGTGCGCGTGACGAACGAGCGGAGCGGCCGATCGGTGATCGTGCGCGTGGTCGACCGCGGGCCGTGGGGCTCCATCGCAAAACGACGGAATACGATCATCGACCTCTCGCGCAGTGCGGCTGAGGAGCTGGGCTACATCCAGGCGGGTCGCACCCCGGTCAAGGTGGAAGTGCTGTTGCTGGGCACCGGCTGAGTCGTTGTCCGTATAACGGACAACGGAGCGCTGGACCTGCGTTCCTCGAAGAGCGGACCCAGGACATTGCGTCCGCCGGGAACTCCGAGACCCGGCGCGGCGTAAGGGCGATGTAACAGAAGCGACGCTGCCTCTGTCACAAGGAGCCCATCATGGCTGGTTGGCCGTCCTGCGGTGAGACCCGCGCCCGCGTGCGTCACCGCCTCGCAGCTCCCGCGATTCTCTCCCTGCTCTCGATCACACTTCTGTCCGCGTGCTCGAACAAGCAGCGGCTGGGCGAATACGAGTTCCGTCAGCGTACGCTCGCGGTTGCCACGATCGCGCCGCCTCACCCGGACGTGTTCAGCTCACTGTATCTCGACATCGACGCTTCCGAGCCGGTCCGTACGGTACTGAGCGTGGGCAGCGGTATTGCCCGCAACGTTGCGGTCGAGGGTGCCAGGGCACGTGTCGACAGTGCGGCCAGGGCGGTCGATATCAGCGAGCGAATGGGAGCCCGCATACTCGACCGCGCGAGCCGCCACCTCCGCGCGACCCCGACAACGGACAACCGCAACGCCGACTACGAGATCGAGGTGCGGATCACGCGCTACGGTCTTACGGCGTCGTCCTGGACCTCGCAGGCGTACTTTACGATCGATGCGGATCTGTGGCTGCTCGACGGCGCGACCGGCCGTCGCATCTGGAAGAGCGCTGTGCACGCAACGGACCAGGTGAGTCCTGTGGTCTTCGGGCCGGACGCCCACGCCGTCGGTGGCGTCGTCACCGCGATCTCGATCGCGAACATGTCTGCCGCCGAGATGCAGAAGGTCTTCGAGGGGCTGGCCGATTTCGCGGCGGACTGGCTGGTCAACCGGCTCGCGCACGCGCTGGACGACGCACGCGGGTGATGCGCGCACATGAGGCAAACACGGAAGATGCTGCGCGCAGCGAGGTATACGGATACGCGCACGCAACCCGGTGGAGCCTCGCACGTGGCGCATGGCCGCGGTGTTCCGGGCCCGGGCCCAGGCACGGGCCCGGGTTCTCACCCTAATCCCTGTACGGATCCCGTACGTCCGGCCCCGCCATCACGACGATGAGCGGATGCAGCGTGTGCAGCACTTCGATCGTGGGGCCCTGCGCGTCGAGCACGTCTCGCAGACGTCGGTAGACCTGGGGACTCTCATCGAGGCCGCCGCCGCGGAGCACCACGCCCTTCTTCCGGAGCCGTGACTCCATCATCTCGGGAGTGACACGTCCCTCGCTGATCACCCTGCCCGTACGTCGGTTGCGGCGGCCAGCGGCGGCGGTACGGCTCATGACGCGTCCCGCGCCGTGCACGGTAGAGAAGAGCGTCTCCTTCTGGAGTGCGAGCAGCTCGTCGGATTCATCCGTGGGAACTGCACCGCGGACGATCACGGCATCATCCGCCATCGATCCGCCGATGAAGCCCTTCTGCCCCGGGAAGGCCGGTGTTGCCCCTTTGCGGACGACGATCACCTCCGTCGGTACGCCGTCGATCTCATGCGTCTCGCGCCACGCGAAGTTGTGGTGATTGTGGACGAGCTCCTGCTCCGTGCCTCCGATCAGGTCGACGACCTTGCGTGCGACCCACTCTCGACCCACGTACGCGTACCGGCCTGCAAGCTCCATGAGGTGCCAGTAGTCGTGACCGAGCGGCGCATCGAGTGGAAGCAGAATCTCCGTTTCGGACCCGCGGTCACCCCAGCGACCGCCCTGGGAGAGAGCAAGGAAGCTCGATGCGACGGTGTGGCCGAAACCGCGCGAGCCGAAGTGCACGCCCACCCAGATCACCCCGTCGTCGTCGTGGAAGATGTCGACGTAGTGGTTGCCCGAGCCGACCGTGCCGAGCTGGTCACGCGCTTTCTCCATCAGCCCGCCGCGATGCTCGTGCGGCACGAGCGACCAGGCATCGCTCTCGAAGAGCGGGTCGTCGACGGGCGCGTCGTCCGCCCGGTTCGTCCGGCCGATGCCGAACGAGATCGTGCTGCGGATCTCGTCCGCGATCCTGCCCAGTCTGCGGTTCTGCCACGTGCGTGACGGATCACGCCTCAGCTCCTCGACCGACAGTCCGCTGAGCTGCTCGACCGTGAGATCGGTCCGAATCGCTGCGTTACCGCACGCGATGTCGAACCCGACGCCGACCACGGACACCTTGTTGCGGTATGCGGCGACGCCGCCGATCGGCATCACGTAGCCGACGTGGCCGTCCGCCATCAGTGCAGCCCGTATGGCGCTCTGCTCGACGCGCCGCAGCTGCTGAATCGTGTTCTCGTCGTGCTGACCGAAAATCCTTGCCATGTCCTGCTGCTTCGAGAGACGGGCCCGCGCCCGGTTCAACAGCGGGCGCGAACGCCCGTTCCTGCAACTTCATCTCCCCGCCTTCGCTCGTATACCCGCGCCCGGTCCGGGCCATGCCCTACACCTCCACATCGACTCCGCCACCGATATCGATCTCCACGGCCTCGGCGCGCTCGTGTGTCGGCTGCTTCAGCACGAAGTCGGGGTCGCCGTAGTACAGGTAGTTCGTCCAGTCGCGCGAGCCGGCGTCGCGAACGGCCTTCCGTGCGCGCTGGATCGCGTCGTTCATCGTGGTGCCCTGAAGCAGTGCGTCGTACAGCGTTGTGGCGAATGTGCTCGCGGCCAGGTCTCCGACAGGCCAGTACGTCCCGATGAAGCTGGCCAGTCCACCGCGCAGGAACGCCTCGGCCATGCTCGCTGCTGCCTGCACGCGGCGCAGCCGCTCGGTGTTGCTCTCGATGCGTGATCTGCTTCTGCCCGCCTCACGGGCGTCGCGGCGGCTGCGCAGGCGCGCGGACTCGCACGCATTGAAGAACATCAGCGTGGGCAGCCGTCCGATCGTGGCGAGGTCAGCGCCGGAAAGCACCGTGTTGTCTGCGCACAGGATGCCGCTGCGGACAGGCTGCGACTCGTCGAACTCCGCGTGACCGGCGTAGTGCACTACGTCGTACTTCCCCGATCCGAACGCATCCAGCAGCGCCGGCCGTGTGGCCTCGCCCTGGTACAGCAGGTCGATCTGCACCCATGCCCGTCCCGCGAACATCTGCTGCACAGCGCGGCCTTCCTCGCGCGCGCCCTGCAGATCGCGCGTCGGATCCACGACCAGCAGCAGGTTCAGCACGTTGTCATGGATGCGCTCCTCGAGCCATTTCGCGACGGACAGGTTCTCCGCGGCGTAGAGGTGGCTGATCCCGGCGCCAGCAGCAGGCATGAATGCGGTGTCTCCCGCGCCGATGTTCAGGGTCTCCCATGGCACGCGCGCGAGGAAGGAGTCGTGCACGATCACGAGGTGGTTGTTCGAGAACTGCGGCAGCACCTGGTCGACTTCGGGCGCGAGCAGCAGGTCCGCCATCTCCGCCCCTGCGATGGTGAAGTCCGGTGTCTCGTCATCGACCAGCGCGCTGCGTACGCGCTCGAAGTCCGCAACGCGCACGTCACGCGCACCGGTGACGATCGTTGCCTTGCGCCCCGCCGTCAGCAGGGACGAGCGGACCGTGAACTCCTTTTCGCCGCCTCGCTCGCGGCGCACGATCAGGTACACCGGCTGCGTGCGCGGGGCCGCGCGTGCGCGCCGTGTCTCGGCGGGCACCATCGGTGGAGGCAACACGACCTCATCGAAGGTGATCTCCACGTCCTCGGTGAGCACCGTGCTCGAAAGACGGAACAGCTCCTCCTTGAGCTGCGTGAATCGACCAGGGTCGTTCTCACACAGCACGATGCGTCGGAACTGGTGGTCACGATCCGCGTCCCTCAGCCCGCGCAGGAACCCGATCAGCAGGTTGCGCAGGCCGTTTGCCGGCGACGAGCCCGATCCGCCCCCGAACAGCACCGTGGAGAACTCCTCCACCCGCGCCCGGATGAATGTCCGGATCAGGTTCTCAGCAGCGACCTGCAGTGCCTGGTCGGTAAAGCGGTCGAAGGGACCGAGGCCGACGAAGGAGATGATCTCCGCGCTGAGCGGGTGGCGACCGGTCGGCAGCATGAAGATCTCGCCGACCTCACCGTTGAACATCCGGCGCCGGGTCATCTCCTCGATGGCGCCATCCAGTCTCGCATCGAGTGCACTGGCAGCGCCCGCAGGCGCAACGCCCTGGAAGATGCCGAGCGCAATCGCGCGCGTGTCCGTCTCCGTGATGCTGCCGAGCGCAAAGCGCAGGTCCAGCCGATGCTGCTTCCTCCGCCCCACGATGACCTGCTCGAAGCGGTGCGCGTAGCCGGACGTGATGGCGGGCGTCGTCGCGTCGATCGCGGGCGCGACCGGCAATGCCATGGTTTCGTCGCGGGCATCGGGTGCCGCAAAGTCGTCGATGATGCCGCGCAGCTCGCTCCGTGGCACCGTCGCGCCTCGCTCCACGCTGAACGGCGGGATCGCACGAATCGCCGACTCGCTCACGATCATGGGCGCCGCACGTGCCGGTGTCCACGACGTCGGCAGCTGTGACGTGTCGCCACGTGCGAGGATGTCCGCCACCGCAGCAGCGACGATCCTGTTGTTGGCCAGGCTGCCGTGCTTCTCGACGACGTACCACGTACGCACGGCTCCGGGCAGCAGCGCAAAGTCGAGCGGCACGGTGCCGTCACCGTCGCGTGTGACGAGGTATTCGAACTCGGTGCCGTCGGCGTTCAGGCGCATGCCGGTGACAGTCTCCTGATCGACGCCGGCGATCATGTACACGTTCTCGCCGCCGTCGGCGAGCGCGGCGCGTACTCCCGCAACCTCATCGAGGAGGGGCTTCCGTGGCCGCAGGCGGTTGCCCGGCCAGGAGCCGAGGTCGTACAGGTCGATGTCGGCCCATTTCTCGGGCGCGGGTAGCATCTGCGTCAGGCCGGGGAACGTGTTGAAGACCTCGCTTGCCAGCTCCTCGGCGCTGTTGCCCATGTCGAGCCAGCCGGCCTTGCGCACTGCATCGTTCGTTGCGCGCAACGCGGCGACCGGAGCGAACGAGCCGAAGTTGGGAGTGCCGAGCATGATCAGACGCCGGATGGGTGCGCCTGCCGCGAGTGCGGCCCTCGAGACGAGCCCGCCCATGCTGTGTGCAACGATCGAGACGCGGCCATGCCCGTTCGGATCCTCCTGCCGGATGCGCTGCGCGAGCTGTGCGCCGAGCACGTCGATGCTCTGCCGCCAGTCGTACGGAAAGAAGTCGGCGTCGTAGCCCGCAGAACGAAGCCGCAGCTTCAGCTTCAGGTACGAGAAGAGGATGACGCCGAGCGGCTGGATCGCCCGGTTCTTTGCGTTGGTCGGCGGCAGCGTCAGCTGGCGCAGCTTGCCGGCGATGACGTCGACAGGGTCGATCCAGATGACATCGTCGAACCAGCCGGAGCGTTCGCGGCCAAGCTTGGAGCCCATGATGCCCGGCAGGATGAGAACGCGCGGGCCACCGCGCACGCTGCGTGCTGCGGCCTGTCGGGCGAGCTGGCGCAGCTCCTCGTACTCTTCGCGCCCGAAGTAGTCCTCGAGCAGCCCTGCATGCTCGCCGGTCTGCAGTGCGATCTCGACCTGGTCGTCGCTCAGCTCCCACTCGGAGTAGCGGAGCTGTTCCTGCTCCGCGACCTGTGTTGCCGATGTACGGGCGGCCCGCTTGCCCGAACGCCTGGATGCCATGAGCAGCTCCGGGAGGAAGGTGGGTATCGTGGATCGGGCGCCGCGGCGGCGCCCGGCAGGTCAGCGAAGCGTTTCGAACGTTCCGGCTTCGCGGTTCTTGCGGACGTTGTCCCAGGGGAACCAGCGGCCGCTCATCGCGACATAGACGCCCTCCGGCAGCACCTGCACGAAGGACAGGGCACTGCCGAGGTTGAACAGTCCGTCCGAACTGCCGAACGCGTACGGCACCATCGCGCCCGTCAGCACGATCGTCTTGCCGCGCACGCCCTGCGCGAGGGCACGTGCCGTGTCGACCATGGTGTCCGTGCCATGCGTGACGACGATGTGCGTCTCCTCGCAATCACGGCACGCCTCTACGATCCGCTGCCGGTCGGCGTCGGTCATATCGAGGCTGTCCATCATCATCAGCGTCTCGATCGAGACATCGAGCCTCGACCTGCCGAGCTGCAGCATCTCGGGCAGGTGCGTCTGCTTGAAGTAGAGCGTGCCGCGCAGCTCGTCGTATTCCTTGTCGAACGTGCCACCCGTCACGAAGATGCGGATCGGAGGCGGCTCGGCGGCAGGGCGTTCGCGCTTCATTGTGCTTCCGTGATCACCTCGGGAACATGCGCGGGCGTTGCCTCGTTTGCGCTGAGGATCAGACCTGCCAGCTCGACACGGCCGGCGCCGGTCACCTCGTGTGCGACGAGCCGCGCACTCCCGATCTCCACGATCGCGCCGGCGCGCAGACGTTCGCGAGGCAGCCGCTGCCGGAAGAAGTCCGAGATCGTGAGATCAAGGTTCCCTTCGATACCAAGATCATAGAATTCCCGGAGATCGCGCAGACGGGCGTCGCCGTGCAGCGGGAACTCGCCCGGCGCAACTTCCGTGTCGTCCGGCGGCACGATCGGGGCGAAGATGCGGTTCACCGCCTGACGCAGCATGGTGCGCATCACGACGAACACGTGGTCGCCCGCCCGCAGGACTGTGCTGCCACTTGGCGGAATGATGTCCTGTCCCCGGGTGACCATCGCAATGACGGCACCCTGCGGCAGGCCCAGGTCCATGATCGTCCGGCCAACAGCGGCCGAGTCGCTCGTGAGCACGTAATCGATGATGTCGCCGTTGATGTGCTTCAGCGAGCTGATCTCGAGGCTGGCGGGTGGCGGCGCCGTGAACGGCAGCTCGAGGCCGAGTCGGCGCGCGATCGGCGCGAGCGTGACCCCCTGCGTGAGCGCAGACAGAAGCACCACGAAGAAGACGACGTCGAAGATCACCTCCGCTCCGGGAACACCCATCATGAGCGGGAACGTGGCAAGCGTAATCGGGACGGCCCCCTTGAGTCCGACCCAGGAGACCATGGCAAGCTCTCGCCGGTCGAAATTGAACGGCGTGGCAGTGAGAAGTACCGCGACCGGCCGGGCGACGAGCATCAGCGCCAGCGCGATCAGCAGGCCGTCCCACCACACCGCCATGAGACGGCTGGGGAAGCTGAGCAGCCCCAGCACCACGAACATGACGATCTGGCTGAGCCAGGCACCGGCATCGTGAAAGAACAGGATGCCGCGCTGGAACACGATGCGGTTGTTGCCGACGACGACACCCGCGATGAAAACGGCCAGGAAGCCGCTGCCGCCCAGCGCCGCGGCGATCCCGAAGCAGACGAGTCCGCTTGCCGTGACGACGAGCGGGTACATGCCCGCCGCGTCGAGGTTGATCCGGTTGACGACCGCCACTGTCGCCTTCCCCGCGAGCAGACCGACCACCCCGCCCACCACCATCTGCTGCAGGAAGAACCCGACCAGGCCCAGGCCGATCTCCGTCCGGCCCAGCAGCACCTCGATCAACCCCACCGTCAGGAAGATCGCCATCGGGTCGTTCGACGCGCTCTCGATCTCGAGCGTATTCGCCAGGCGTTCGCGCAATCGAACTCCACTCGAGCGGAGCACCGAGAACACTGCCGCGGCATCCGTCGACCCGACGATCGAGCCGAGCAGCATGCCGAGCAGGATCGGGATGTCCAGGATCAGGGCGGCCGCCGCGCCCGTCACCGCAGCCGTGATCAAAACACCGAGCGTTGCGAGCGAGAATGCCGGCTTCCATGTCGCACGTACTGCGTCAAGGGAGGTGCGCAGGCCGCCGTCGAACAGGATTACGGCGAGTGCGATGGTGCCGATGCCGTGTGCGAGTACGTAGTTGTCGAATGCGATCCCGCCAATACCCTCGGAGCCGGCCAGCATTCCGACCGCGAGGAAGAGAACGAGGACCGGCACCCCGGCACGCGCGGAGAACTTGCTCGAGCCGATACCAATCAGCAGGAGCAGTCCGGCAACCAGGATCAGGCGGTCGACTGCAAACATTCAGGTCAGGATGAGTTGTGGCTGTTCACGAGGCTGCGTCGCCGGATCGGGACGGTCGCAGCCCATGCTTGCAGGAAGATGCGCGGCAGGTGTCCGGTCGAAAAGTACGGCCCGGTCGCTCTGACGGTCCAGTGCTGCGTATGCGCGCCCCCGCACACTCCCGTGCAGGGGCGCACCACTACCGCTTGTGGGCCCTCAGCGTGCGCAGCGCGGCCTCCCAGCGCAGCATCTCGTCCAGCATCACGACTGCGGCCTTCGCCTGCTCCGGTCCGGGGTCGAACAGCCCGGACTCGGCATCGATTTTCTCCGTGAAGAACGGGATCGATACCGCCTCGAACATCGGCACGAGCTTCACCGTCGTCGCGATCTGCTTCGTCATCTGAACGCCGCGCGTGCCCGCGGATACACCGCCGTAGCTGCAGAAGCCCAGCGGCTTGTACGCCCACTCATGCACCAGGTACTGCAGCGCGTTCGCGAGAGGGGCCGGGATCCCGTAATCGTACTCCGGCGTCACGAACACGTATGCGTCCGCCCGGTCGACCGTCCGGCTCCACGCCTTTGTGTGCTCGTGCTCGTACTTCCGGAGCCGGGGATGCCGCGGCTCGTTGAACAGCGGCAGGTTGACCTCCGCGAGATCGATCCGCTCGACCTCGAAACCGCCATGCTTTTCCGCCTCGCCGATGAACCAGTCCGCGACGAGCACACCCTTCCGCTCGTCGCGCACGCTCGCAATCACGACCTGCAGAAGCGGACGTTCGGATTCCTTCGTTTCTTCCACCGGTGACCTGCTCCCTCACGTGCTGTGCGTCGCCCTGGTCGGGCGAACCTGCCGCGAAAAGTGGGCAGATTCGGTGCCGTCGCAAGCGGGAAGGTGCCTCAGAGTGAATCCGCCACCGACACGGTCGCGCCGGCGTGGCTGAGTACGCGACGACCGGCTGCTCTCATGAGCACCACGCAGCCACTGCCAGCTCAGGGCAGACGGTGTCGACGGATGGATCGCAGGCGAATCATTGCATGAATCCCGAGTGCAGGTCCGATTGCCAGCTGTGCGCAGCTGATCCCCCAACCGACCGTCTCGGCAAGGCGGATCGTCAATGAGATCGACGCAGCTGTCAGCAGGAATCCGAGTGACGTCTGAAGGGTGAGCGCCGTTCCCACTGCGTGCGGCGGCGCGACCTCCGTCACGAGGGCAGAGAACTGCGCGCTGTCGGCAACGACGGCAAAGCCCCACACCAGGCCGACAGCAACGAGCGCCCAGGTCGAAGGCCCGACGAGCCAGCCGACCGCGAGCGCGCAGGCTCCGCTGACCACCATTGCAAGGGCAGCCACGTTCTCCCTGCCGATCCGATCCGCCCAGGCTCCGGCAAGCACGCAGCCAACCGCGCCGATTGCGATGAAGCCGAACGCCCACGCCCCGGCGAGCATCGTGGCTTGATCGCCCGAAATCCCGCGGCTCGCGAAGTGCGCCTGGAGCAACAGGAAACTGAGCGCCCACATCGCATACAGCTCCCACATGTGACCGAGATAACCACCGATCGCGAGTCGTGTGGGTCGGTCCGACAGCACGGTACCAAGGAGCCGCAGCGAGAAGCGACGCTGCGGGAAAGCGAAGGGACCATCGCGGTACCCGACTGCGACGAGGGCGGCCGCGACGAGTGCGCCGATCGAGGATGTCGTAACGACCCACTGCCACTCCATGCCCGGCAGCGCGCTCGAGAGGTACGGCAGTGCTTTGCCGATCGTGAGGGCGCCGACGACGGTGCCGATCGCGAGGCCGCGCCCCGAGCGAAACCACGTGGCCGCCATCTTCATCGCCGGCGGATACACACCGGCCAGAAAGAATCCCGTGAAGCCGCGCGTCACGAGCGCGAACGCGTATCCGGGTGCGATGAGCAGCGCGGCGTTCGCGATCGCCGCACACACCGCAGAGACGGCGAGGTAGCGCCGTGCAGGCAGGACGTCGGCGAGGTTGAGCAGCGCAGCCGTTGCGGTGCCGACGACGAATCCGAGCTGGACGACGGTCGTCAGCATCGCTGTCGCGCCTGCGTCGAGCTGCCAGCGTGCACTCAGCGCGGGTGCTGTTGCGCCGGCGGTGAACCACACCGACATGCCGAGCAGCTCGACGAAGGAAAGCAGGGCGAGGATGGTCCAGCGGTGGGCATCCGTGTCCGGAACGGAGGACGGCTGAACGGGAGCGGTCGTGGTCATGTGCGATTCAGAGTACGCTGCCACAACGATTTTCGGTACCTCAAAGAGTTGGAATGGTCCTTGCCCTTTATCACGACAGAAACCAACCCTCCGGACTGGAGGCAGTGATGAAGGAATATCGACCGAGCAGTGCGCCCGAGTTCGACATGGAGGAGGGTCTCTCGCTCGCGCTTTCATACCTCGAGGATCCATCCGACGTCCCGTGCCCGCGCTGCGGTGAAGGCACGATCGAGGTCGTGTGCTACCTCGACGCGCGCAGCATGGAAGACGGCAGCGTCGTGCCGACCTCCCCGGACCAGGATTACACGGTGGTCCTCTACTGCCACGGCTGCGGCCGTGCAGCCGCGCTGGATCTGAGCCGGGACGAGCAGCAGGAGGGCCGCGAGGCCGCGTAGGACCGAATCGCCTCCTCCCGGTTTCGCGAGCCGGAGCGACCCCACGGGTCGCCCGGCTCGATCTGTGTCCGCCCCCTTGGTTCTCCCAGCAAAAAGGCCGGCGCGTTGCCGATCGAAACCCGTCGGGGTATCCATTCGCGGGTAGCGGTGAGAAACGGCTGGAGGAGCTGTGAGCAAGTTTGCCAAGGGCAAGAGCTGGATCGAGAATCGGCTGGCGGACGACCTGGAGCTGGATGGGCGCCATTACACGGCGAACCTGTTGGCGCGCAAGGGAACCGGCGTTCAGGGATTTCGCGTGAGTGTCGTCTTCATCGACCACGAGGGCGGCCCGGACGTGGAGGCGGCGCTTCCGAACGCCGCGTCGACCGCCGAGGTGCACGGCGTGACCCGTGACCTGCAGGCGGATCCGGATCGCCTGCATTCGCTGCTCCGCGAGGCGAGCGCGGCAGCATCCGGATGAGTGCGGCCCCGGCGCCCGCGCCACGATCGCGGTTCGCCGCCGTCGTCGCGCAGCAGGAGAGCGAAGTAGACCTCGCCCTTGCGGCGCTGCTGATCGCTGCGGAGGAGTATCCGCAGCTCGTCCCGGAGCCCTATCTGCGCCGGATCGATATCCTCGCCGAGCGCGTGCGCGACCGGCTGGGAGAGGAGACTGCGCCGCTCGTCATCCTCCAGGAGCTGAATCGTGTGCTCTTCGAGGAGGAGGGGTTCCGCGGCAACGCGGAAGCGTACTACGACCCGCGCAACTCGTTCCTGAACGACGTCCTGGACCGGCGTGCCGGCGTGCCGCTCACGCTCAGCCTGCTCTACCTCGAGATCGGCTGGCGACTCGGCCTGCCGCTGCATGGTGTCAACTTCCCCGGCCACTTCCTGGTCCGCTACGACGGCGAGGCGCTCAAGCTGCTGATCGATCCGTTTCAGCGCGGGGAGATCCGGTTCGAGGACGAAGCGCAGGAGCTGCTGGATCGCGTGTACGGCGGCACCGTCACGCTTCAGCCGAGCTATCTGCGCCCGGCAGACCGCAAGGACATTCTCGTCCGGCTGCTCTCGAACCTGAAGGGTATCTACCTCAACACACGGGACGACCGGCGCGCACTCGCGGCGACGGAGCGCATCCTGCTCGTCAGGCCGGATGCGGCGGAAGAAGTGCGCGATCGCGGCATGCTGCTCGCCCGTCTCGGCTTCGCCGACGACGCGGTGCAGGAGCTGCGCGACTACCTGGCACGCGCGCCGGGCGCCGATGATGCAGAGCGGGTCCGGCTCCTGATCAGGGAGCTGGGCGGTTCGGATTCGGAGCAGATATGAGCAGTACAACACATTCGACGGAGCGACGCGGCGAGCTTTACGGCAGCGACGTCGTCCGCAGCTACGGCGACGCGGCCGCAGAGTACGAAGCGCTGCGGAATGACGCGGGTGTCGTCATGCGTGAAGACCGTGTAGTGCTGCGCGCACACGGTCGCGATCCCGTGAAGATGCTGCACGGACTCGTCACGAACGACGTCGCTGGTCTGACACCCGGTCAGGCTACGTACGCTGCGCTGCTCACGCCGAAGGGAAGGATGCTGGCCGAGATGCGCGTGCTGCGGCGCGACGACGACCTGCTGCTGGACGTTGATGCGGGCGCCGTCGAGGGTGTGCTCGCGCACATGAAGAAGTTCGTGCCGCCGCTCTTCGCGCGCTTCGAGCAGGCCGAGTTTGCCGTGGTCGGCGTATACGGCCTGCGTGCGTACGACCTCCTGCGGTCCGTATTCGATGGGCCCCAGTCCTCGCTCGCGGAGGATGAAGCCGCGACGGGTGCGTTTGACGGTGACGTCGCATACATCACGGGCACCGGCTGGACCGGTGGCCCCGGAGCGGACGTGTTCGTCCCGGCACACAGGGCCGAGGCGCTGCGCGATGCGCTCCATGAAAAGGGGGCTCGCCTCTGCGGCCACGCCGCGCTCGACGTCCTGCGCATCGAGGCCGGCGTACCGCGCTGGGGCGCCGAGCTCGACGAGACGACGATCCCGCTCGAGGCCGATCTCGGCAGGCGCGCGATCAGCACCACGAAGGGCTGCTACACGGGGCAGGAGGTCATCATACGCATCCTGCATCGCGGCCACGTGAACTGGCACCTGCGCGGTCTGCTCCTCGGCGATGCGCCCGTGCCCGCAAAGGGCACCGTGCTGACCCGACCGGGCGAGGACAGGACGGTCGCACGTGTGACGAGCGCATGCATGTCGCCGCGTTTCGATCAGACGATCGCACTGGCGTACGTGCGACGCGAGATCGAGCCACCTGCACAGCTCGTTCTGACCGAGTCAGCGAAAAACGCACAGGTAGTCACACTCCCATTCACCGGATGAGGCGCGCATGGCCGGCGACGCAGGCGGAGTCACCACACTCGCACCATCCGCCGCGTCGCGGTCGCGGCTGCGCCTGCGCGATATCGGACCGGGTGCCGTAATCGCCGCAGCGTTCATCGGGCCCGGCACCGTCACTACGGCGACGCTCGCGGGCGCCCGGTACGGCTACGCGCTTCTCTGGGCCGTCGGTTTTTCCATGATCGCCACACTTGTGCTGCAGGAAATGGCGGCCCGCCTCGGTCTCGTAACCGGTACGGGCCTGGGTGACGCCGTGCGTGCGCGGTTTACGGGCGTGCAACGCATCCTGGCGGCCGGCCTCGTCTTCAGCGCGATCGTCATCGGTAATGCCGCCTACGAGACCGGCAACCTCCTCGGCGCATCGCTGGGCATGAACGACGTCGTCTCAGGCGACGTGCGAGCCTGGGCTGCCGCGTTCGCCTGCCTCGCGGGTGTGCTCCTGTGGACCGGTCGGTACCGCACGATCGAGCGGGTGATGGTCGCGATGGTCGTGCTCATGTCCATCGTGTTCCTCGCGACCGCGCTGCTGCTGGCTCCGGCACTCGCCGAACTCGCGCGTGGCATGTTCGTGCCGCGGCTTCCCGAAGGACAGCAGTCTCTGCTGATTGCGCTGGGCGTGATCGGTACCACGGTCGTGCCGTACAATCTGTTCCTGCACGCCGTCATCGTACGCGAGCGGTGGGGTGGTGCCGATGATCTGCCCGCCGCCCGGGCGGACACAGTGATCGCGATCGTGCTGGGCGGCGTCGTCACGGCGGCGATCGTTGTGACGTCGGCAGGTGCACTGAGCCAGGGCGGCGGCAGCGTGACCGGCGCAGCCGAGATGGCGGCCCAGCTCGAGCCGCTCCTCGGCCGGTGGGCCCGGCTGTTCTTCGCGACAGGCCTGCTCGCCGCCGGGCTGACGTCCGCGATCACCGCGCCACTCGCGGCCGCATACGCAGCTGCGGGCGCCCTGGGCTGGCCTCGCGACCTGCGCGATCGCCGGCTCCGAGCCGTATGGGCGGTTGTGATCCTCACCGGCGCCGCATTCGCGCTGACGGGCGTGCGGCCTGTCCCCGCGATCCTGTTCGCACAGGTCGCGAACGGTGTCCTCCTGCCCGCCGTCGCCGTTTTCCTGCTCCTCGCCGCGAACGACGCGCGCATGGGGCAATGGCGAAACGGTCCGTTCGCGAACACGGTCGGTGCGCTCGTCGTCCTGATCACGATGGTGCTCGGGGGTTGGGCCGTATGGCGCGCGGTGGCGGGGTAGGCCCAAGACGCGCGTGCGCCCGGCACCGGCCGCGCTGCTCGGACGTCGGCACCAGCGTTTGCGGCGAACCGCCGACGGCAGTGCCCACCCGCGCATTGCAACGCCTCGCGGGTCCGGCCATCTTCCCGCGGTTTCATGCAGGAGGTAGTGATGAGTGATCCGGCAGTACGCGAGGCGCGACGTGCGCTGCAGCGGCTGAAGCGCGCGGCCGAGAAGGTCGACGCCGAGCTGTCCGCAGTGCGCAGCGCATTGCGACACGCGGAAGGGGACGACTTCCCGCACGCGGATTTCGACGCCGCAGCTGATCACGCCGCCGCACTCCTCGCCTTCTGCGACGAGCAGGCCGAGCGCCTCCAGGACAAGATCCTGCACGCCGGCGGGCTCGAGCCGGGACGCGTCCGACGGAGCGCCGGATGAGTGTACCGCCGATCCGGGATCGCGGCTTCCATCTCTTTGCGTACGGCACGCTGCGGAGCGCCGAGGCCCCACCGCCGCCGCTGCTGCAGGGCGCGCGTCGCGTCGCGGACGCCACCGTCCAGGGAACGCTCTACGACATCGACGGCGAGTTTCCCGCGCTGATGCTTTACGGCACGACGCCCGTGCCGGGGACCGTCTGGCACATCCCGGAGGCCGCGCGGCTCGCAATGCTCGACGAGTACGAGCAGGTCGACCGCGGCCTGTACCGCCGCGTGGCGGTCGAGGCCGGTGGTGTCGCATGCTGGGTCTACGTCGCCGGCCCTGCGCTGGCCAGCCGGCTCACTCCGGATCGCAGGCTGGCGCACGGGGTCTGGAAGTAGCGCACCCCCGAGCGCACACCGTTCCCCGACCTGAATCCTGCCCCACGCAGCGCCCGTAGTGGCGTTATATTGCGCAGGCACTCCGACCCATCAGCAAGGACGATCGAATGGCAGTGATGCCGACCGATCCCGCGATCGAGCTGCGGGGCGTGAGCAAGTACTACGGCCGCTTCCCGGCGGTTCGAGATCTCGACCTCAGCATTCCTCGTGGTACCACGTACGGCGTCCTCGGGCCAAACGGCGCGGGCAAGACCACGACGATCCGGATGGCGCTGCGGATCCTCGAGCCGGACAGCGGCGCGATCGATCTGCTCGGCAGGCCCCTCTCCCAGTCTGGCCTGGACCGGGTGGGTTACCTGCCGGAAGAGCGCGGTATCTACCGTCGCATGAAGGTGCGTGACCTCCTGGCGTTCCTGGCGGAGCTGAAGGGCATGCGGCGGCGCGACGCCCGCCCCGAGATCGACCGCTGGCTCGAGCGGATGGAGCTGGGCGCGTGGGCCGACAAAAAGGTCCAGGACCTCTCGAAAGGGATGCAGCAGAAGATCCAGTTCATCGGAGCCGTGCTGCATGACCCTGAGGTGATCGTACTGGACGAGCCGTTCAGCGGGCTCGATCCGATCAACCAGCAGGTGCTGCGCGAGATCGTGGTGGAGCTGAAGCGGGCGAACCGTACGATCATCTTCAGTACGCACATCATCGAGCACGCGGAACGAATCTGCGATCACGTGTGCATCATCGCGCAGGGTCGCAAGGTCGCGGACGGAACGGTCCAGCAGCTCAAGCAGGAGCACGGCGGCGACTACGTGGCGATCAGCTTCGAGCGTCCCGACGTGGATGCCCGCAGGCTGCTCGGCACACTGCCGACGGTCGCCGGTGTCCGGCAGCACGGCACGTCGGCCGAGGTCGGCCTCCAGCCGGGCGCCGACGCGCAGGAGCTGCTCGTGCACCTCGTGAACCAGGGTGTGCGGCTCCGCCGCTTCGAGCGCACCGAGCCATCTCTCGAGGAGATCTTCCTGGAGCGCGTTGCGACAGCCGAGCCGCGACCGGAAGTGCAGGAGGAGGAGCTCGCCCATGTCTAGAGCATTCGTCGTCATCAAGCGCGAGTTCACCGAGATGGTGAAGACACGCTCCTTCATCATCGCGACGCTGCTCGGTCCACTCCTGATCGTCGGCTTCTTCGCGCTGCAGGTGTTCATCCTCACGCAGGGCAGTGGCGGCGGCCGTCACACCCTCGTCATCGCCGACGCCACCGGTGAGGATGTCGGCCAGCTCACGGCGCGCCTGCTCGAGATGGAAGCGGCAGACGGCGGTGTGCGCCGCGACCCGACCACCAGCTACGAAGTCACCGTCGAAGCGGTGACTCCCGAGGAGTGGAGCACGCGCGAGGCAGCGCTGCGCGAGCGGGTGATCGCCGAGGAGATCAGCGGCTTCCTGTACCTGGCTCCCGACATCGTCAGCGGCGAGACGCCGGCCCGCTACCTCGGCAGCAACGCGACGAACGCGACCGTCACGTCAAACCTGCGCGCGGCCGTTCAGTCCGCAGTCCAGACCACGCGGCTCTCGCGCGCGGGGATCGATCCCGATCAGGTCGGCCCGGCGCTGCGGCCCGTGCGCATCGACGCGAACAAGCTCGACGCACGCGGCACGACCGGATCCGCGGAGGCCGCGATCTTCATCGGCATCATGATGGCGTTCGCGATCTACATGGCCGTGATGCTCTACGGGGCCGCGGTCATGAACGGCGTGCTGGAGGAAAAGCGAGACAAGATCGTCGAGCTGATCCTCAGCTCCGTGCGCGCCCGGGACCTCCTGATCGGCAAGGTGCTGGGCATCGGCGGCGCCGGTATGGTGCAGATGGCCGTCTGGGTACTCGTCGCGGCATTCATGCTCAGCTACGGCGCCGCACTCGTCGGATTCATGGACGTCGACCCGGCCGCCGTGCAGCAGGTGCAGGAGACACCGCTGCTCGACATCATGCCCGCGTCGGCCGCGCCAATCTTTCTGGTGTTTTTCGCCGCGGGCTTCCTGATCTTCTCCACGCTCTACGCCGCCCTCGGCGCGGTCACGAACACACCACAGGAGGCGCAGCAGTTCGTGTTTCCCGTGATCATGCCCCTCCTCGTGGGCGTCCTGATCGCGATGAGCGGGGCACAGAACCCGGACAGCACGATGGTGATGATCGCCTCGATCTTCCCGCTGACGTCACCACTCGTGATGCCCGTACGCGCGGTCGTGACGAGCGTGCCGATCCTCGAGCTCACGCTGTCGATCCTGCTCGCGTTCGCGACGGCAGGCCTGATCGTGTGGATGTCAGCAAAGATCTACCGCATCGGCATCCTGTCGAGCGGCAAGCGGCCAACGTTCGCGCAGCTCGCGCGCTGGGTGCGATCGTCGTGACTTCGGTGTGCGAGGGATCACCGGGGAGGACGCCGAGAACACAGAGGTTGCACTGAGGACCACTCGCACGAGTAAGTCCGCATGAGCCCGTTCGAACGAGGGTTCGTCGCATTCCGATTGTGACGAACCCTCCGTTCTTTCGCCTTTGCGGTCTCCGGGCCTCTGCGGTGAAACACAGCCGGTCTAGTCCGCCGCGATCTCCTGCGCCGCGACCGAGAACCCGATCCGCTTCGGTCCACGCGGACTCTCGCTCTTCAACGTCTTGAGCAGCTCCTCGTACTCCTGCTCCATCTCCTTCGTGACCGACGCCCTGGTCTCGGCGAGTGCTGCCTCGAAGTGGCTCGCATCGACGATTTCGCTGTTGATGTCTTCGCGCAGGGCCTCGAGGCCGGCGCGTCGCACGAGGTCCTCGAGGTCGGCGCCCGTGTAGCCCTGGGTGCGATCGGCAAGGGCTTCGAGATCGACGTCGTCCGCGAGGGGCATTCCGGCGGTGTGGATACGGAGGATGTGCAGGCGCCCCTCGCGCCCCGGGACCGGCACGTACACGAGATCATCGAAACGGCCGGGGCGGAGCAGTGCGGGATCGAGCAGTGCGGGCCGGTTCGAGGCCGCGATCACGACGACGCCGCGCAGCTCCTCCAGGCCATCCATCTCGGCGAGGAGTGTGTTGACGACGCGCTCCGTCACCGCAGGCTCGCCGAGGCCGCCTCCACGGGCCGGTGCCAGCGAGTCGATCTCGTCGATGAAGATCACGGTCGGCGCGACCTGACGCGCGCGCTGAAAGAGCCGCGCGATCTGCTGCTCGGACTCGCCGTACCACTTCGACAGCAGGTCCGACGACTTCGTGGCGATGAAGTTGGCCTCCGCCTCGCGCGCGACGGCCTTTGCGAGCAGTGTCTTGCCGGTGCCGGGCGGGCCGAACAGCAGGAAGCCCTTCGCCGCACGGATGCCGAGGCGCTGGAACGCCTCGGGATGCTTGAGCGGCAGCTCGATCCCCTCGCGCAGCTCGCGCTTCGGGCCCTCGAGTCCGCCGATGTCGTCCCACCCGACGTTCGGCACTTCGATCATGATCTCGCGCAGCGCACTCGGCTGAATGCGGCGGATCGCGTTCATGAAGTCGTCGCGGGTGACGCGCAGCTTCTCCAGGATGCCAGGATCGATCTGGCCCGACTCGAGGTCCATCTCCGGCAGGAAGCGACGGAGCGTCTCCATCGCGGCCTCGCGCGCGAGGGCTGCCATGTCCGCGCCGACATAGCCGTACGAGATGCGGGCGAGCTCATCGAGGTCCACGTCCTCGTCGAGAGGCATGCCGCGCGTGTGGATCGCCAGGATCTCGCGCCGACCGGTCACGTCCGGGACGCCGATGATGATCTCGCGATCGAAGCGGCCCGGCCGACGGAGCGCCTCGTCGACAGCGTCGATCCGGTTCGTCGCGCCGATCACGATTACGTTCTGCCGCGGCTCGAGGCCGTCCAGCAGTGTGAGCAGCTGCGCGACCACCCGGCGCTCGACTTCGCCCGTGACCTCCTCCCGCTTGGGCGCAATCGAGTCGATCTCGTCGATGAAGACGATCGACGGCGCCTGCTGCTGTGCCTGCTGGAAGATCTCGCGCAGTCGCTGCTCCGACTCGCCATAGAAGCGACCCATGATCTCCGGGCCCGCGATGTGGAAGAACTTCGCGTCGCTCTCGTTCGCCACCGCACGCGCGAGCAGCGTCTTGCCGGTGCCGGGCGGTCCGTAGAGCAGCACTCCCTTCGGCGGATCGATGCCCAGTCGCTGAAAGAGCTCGGGATGCTTGAGCGGCAGCTCGATCATTTCGCGCACGTCGCGCAGCGTGTTGCCGATGCCGCCGACGTCGTCATACGTGACGTCGAGTCGCTCCTCCTCCTCCTGCTCGACGTACTCGGGCAGAAGCTCGATCTCCGTGTCCTGCGCGATCTGCACGATTCCCCGAGGCGACGTCGAGATCACCTTCAGCCGGATCTCCTGAAGGCCGAACGCAGGCTGATCGAAGAACATCCGGAACAGGTCCTCCGGCATGTTCTGGCCGGGAGCGCCCGCGTTGCGCTGGTAGATCGATGTCGAGATGACATCGCCGGAGACGAGCGGACGCTGGAAGAGCGTCCGGCGAAGCATGTCGCCCGAGCCGACCAGTCGGAGATTCTTCTGCGCGGGTGCGAGCTGAATGCGACGCGCAGGCTTCGCGTCGGCCTTCCGGATCTCCGCATGGTCACCGATGCTGACGCCCGCATTGCCACGCTGCAGCCCGTCCAGCCGCAGCACCTCGAGCCCCTCATCCTCAGAGTACGGTCGCAGGGCCAGTGCAGCGGTCGAGCGCTTGCCGCGGATCTCGATCACATCACCTTCGCGCGCGCCGATCGCCTCCAGCGCCCTGCGACCCACCCGTGCAGTGCCGGTCCCGACATCCTGCGGCTTCGCACCCGCAACCTGAACCTTTACTGCGCCCCTGCTCTCCTGCTCGGCCATCGCGACTCGTCTCCCGGCGGAATTTCCCCGTTTTCCGGTCCGACGGGAGCAAGTTCCGTGCGGTATACGGCCCGCACGGGCCAGGCTGTCCCATCCGGACGGCGGGACGAGACGGCAAGTGATGCACTTCCAACGAGTTGGCCGGCTTCACGAGTTCCTGACATTTGTCGATCAAACTCTGACATGACTCTGACCCCCGTGCGACCCGCACGCGCCCGCGAGGGGCTAGCTTGATATGTGCCGGGGCCACCCGGCTCTTTCTCGCACGGACGTGGAGTCACCCTCGGGATGGTATGGCAGGGCCATCCCAGACTTCACGTCCGTTGCTTTATCCCCCAGACAGAACCGGCAGCACATCCTCAGGGCCCCTCGTCACGCGACGTAGCGGCGATCGGCGAAGCTCTTGCATCGGCGCATTCGGCTGCTGCGGTCGCGGCAGCGTCCGCGATGCGTCGGCACGATGAATCGATTCACGCATCAGAGGGGATCAGCACTGCATGGTCGTTCTGCTCGACGTCGACGGCACGCTCATCGACAGCAATGACGCGCACGCCCGATCCTGGGTCGAGATCGGACAGCGCACCGGATACCCGATCGGCTACGATCACATCCGCTGGCTGGTGGGGATGGGTGGCGATCGCGTGTTGCCGATGCTGACCGGGCTGGATCCGGGATCGGCCGAGGGAAAGACGCTGCTGGAGCAGCGCGGTGAGCTCTTCCGCAGCGAGTTCCTGCCGAAGCTGAAGGCGTTCCCGGGAGGACGCGATCTCGTCGAGCGCCTCCGCGATCACGGTCACGAGCTGGTCGTCGCGACTTCGGCGGGCGAGGAGAGCATGAAGGCGCTGCTGGAGCAGGCGGGTCTGGATGATCTGCTGCCACTGCGGACGAGCAGTGATGATGCGGAGGCGTCGAAGCCCGCGCCGGACATCGTGCACGCCGCGCTGCAGCAGGCGGGTGCGTCTCCGATGAGTGCGGTCATGATCGGTGACACGCCGTACGACGTTGCTGCCGCGCGCAATGCTGGCGTTGCATTCATCGGCGTGCTGTGCGGCGGCTGGACGCGCGTCAGCCTCGCCGGCGCACGCGAGATCTACAGCGGCCCGCGCGAGATCGTGAGCTCGTTCGAGCAGAGCATGCTGTCGGGTCGATTGCCCTAGCGGCGGACACCTTCATCCAGCACGGGCAGGAGCACCTCCCAGACGCGTTCCGCGATCCGTGCGTGGCCCTGCTCGTTCGGATGGATTCCGTCCTCCTGGTTGAGCGTCGGCTCCGCAGCAACGCCCTCGAGCAGGAATGGGATCAGCTCCGCGTCGTACTTGCGTGCAAGGGCCGGAAAGACCTGCCGGAACGCCCTCGTGTACTCGGACCCGAGATTGGGCGGTGCCTCCATCCCTGCGATGACGAGCCGCGCGTCCGGGTAACGCTCGCGCGTGCGTCGCAGAATCTCGTCGAGATTGGCACGCATCCGGTCGACCGGCAGCCCGCGCAGACCATCGTTGGCACCGAGCTCCAGCACCAGCACCGCGATCGAATCCTGCAGTGACCACTCGAGACGCTCGAGTCCGCCCGCACTCGTCTCACCGCTCAGCCCTGCGTTCACGACGCGATACGGAAGGCCCGCGGAGTCGATTCGCTGCTGGATCAGGGCCGGGTACGCAGCGCCGGCTCCGACGCCATACCCCGCCGACAGGCTCGTACCGAGGAACAGCACGGCCGCGCGCCCGTTCCGCGCGGGTACTGTCTCTGGGGCCGCTGAGCCGACGTGTCCGGCCTCGGAAGCGAGTGCGGAATCGGCCATAGCGCTGCGATCCGGGGGCTCGCCGCGGGTGCCGCCGACATCGCGTGCGGTGTCCGCCTGACACGCGATTAGCGACGCGACGAAAAGTGCGACTATCTTCTGCCTCATGAGAATCGTTGCCGAAGGCCTCACACAGACGTACCGGAGCGGCGGCAGGCCGCTCACCGTTCTGGAGAGTATCGACCTTGCGATCGATGCGCAGGAGTTCGTCGCGATCGTCGGCCCGTCCGGCAGTGGCAAAACGACGCTGCTCGGCCTGCTTGCCGGGCTGGATCGCCCGAGCGCCGGTCGCGTCCTCTTCGATGACGTCGACCTCGCCAGGCTGAGCGAAGATGAGCGCGCGTCCCTGCGCGCGGAGCAGGTCGGTTTCGTGTTCCAGAGCTTTCAGCTCGTGCCGACGCTCACCGCACTCGAGAACGTTCTGGTACCACTGGAACTGCGCGGACGTGCCCGCGGCGCTGCGGTGCGAGCGCGCGAGCTGCTCGCGCGCGTCGGTCTGGAGGAGCGAATCGACCATTACCCGGCCCAGCTTTCCGGCGGCGAGCAGCAGCGCGTCGCGATCGCACGTGCGTTTGCAAACGACCCGCGCGTCCTGTTCGCCGACGAGCCGACCGGCAATCTCGACGCGCAGACGGGCAGCCGGGTGATCGACCTGCTGCTCGAGCTGAACGAGGCGTCGAGCGCCACACTCGTGCTCGTGACGCACGACCCCGACCTCGCCCGCCGCGCGCATCGCATCGTACGCATTGCCGCGGGCCGCATCATCGCCGACGACCGCGCCGCATGACAGCGTCCTTCGCCGTGCGTCACGCGCTGCGTGAGGCGCGCTCGGGCATGCGGCGTCTCGGGATGTACACCGCCGCGATCATGCTCGGCGTTACTGCGCTCGTCGCGATCAATGCATATCGCGCGAACATCGTCGACGCAGTGCGCGCGGACGCGCAGAGACTGCTCGGCGGGGACATCCGGCTGCAGTCGGACCGGCCGCTGCCGGACAGCGCGCGCGCCCTGCTCGACTCGCTCGTGCAGTCCGGTGCGCGTGTCGCACACGTGACCGCGACGCTCTCCATGGGCACGATCCGCCCGCTGTCGGCGCCGGAGGCCGGCAGTGCACGGCTGGTCCAGCTTCGCGCGGTCGATCCCGGCTACCCCTTCTACGACGAGTGGTACACCACGCCGGAAGGAGCATGGCCGCCCACGCCGGAACGAAACGATGCCCTCGTCGAGCCGTCGCTGCTGCTGCAGACGGATACACAGGTGGGGGACAGCATTCAGCTCGGCAATGCACGCTTCCGCATCGCGGGCACAGTCGACAACCTGCCCGGCGAGCTCGGATTCCGCGGGGCTGCCGGCCCGCGCGTATACATCGCGCGGGAGCACCTGGGACGCACAGGCCTCATTACGCTCGGCAGCATCACGACGCACCAGGCGTTCGTACGGCTGGATCGTCCCGTTGACGCGCAGCGCTTCGTCGATCGCTATCAGGATCGGCTGCGGCGGGCGCAGATCGGTGTCGAAACGGCGGAGGAACAGGGCGAGGAGCTCGCGGAAGCGGTGGGCACGCTGTCACGCTTCCTCGGACTCGTTGGTCTCACGGCGCTGCTGCTCGGCGGGCTGGGTGTCGGCAGTGCTGTCAACGTGTTCGTGCGGGAGAAGCGCCACGTCATCGCCACGCTGCGCTGCCTCGGCGCGACGCAGGCGCAGGCCTTCACGGCGTACCTCCTGCAGGCGGCGCTGCTCGGCATCACGGGTGCGACTGCGGGCGTGTTTCTCGGAGTCGCGGTCCAGGCCGCGCTGCCGTACCTGCTGCAGGGTGTGCTTCCCTTCGACGTCGCGTTCCGCCTTCGCCTCACGCCGATCCTGTCCGGCATCGTGACCGGCGTCGTCGTTGCGGTGCTGTTTGCATTGCTGCCACTGCTGGAGATTCGCGGGATCACGCCGCTCCAGGCGATCCGGCAGGAGGTGGAGCCGGTGCGGCGGCGCTTCGACCCGATGCGGGCGTTTGCATGGCTGCTGCTCGCCGTCGGTGTCGCCGTACTCGCGATCTGGCAGGCAGGTGGCTGGCGGCCGGGCGTAGCATATGCGACCGCGATCGCCGGCGCCGTTCTTCTTCTGCTTGCGTGCGCCACGTTGCTGATCGCAGCGACGCGGCGCTGGTTCCCGGCGCGGGCAGGCTTCGCGATCCGACAGGGCGTAGCCAGCCTGTTCCGCCCGCACAACCAGACGCGGGCGGTCACCGTAGCTCTCGGCTTCGGCGTCTTTATCATCACGGCGATGCTGCTCGTCCAGCACAACCTGGTCGCGCGCTTCGACGTCCGGACGCTCGGTGACCAGCCGAACCTCGTGGGCTTCGGAATCCAGGCCACGCAGCGGGACTCGATAGTCGCAACACTGCACGCCGCAGGTGCGAGCGCGCGGATCGAGCCGATCGTGCTCGCGCGCATTGCAGCGATTAACGGTGTCCCGGCTGACAGCCTGCTGAACAGCGCGGGCGGTCGCGACATCGAGCCATGGGCACTCCGACGCGAGTATCGCAACACGTATCGGGACACACTCACGGCGACTGAGACACTGGTCGCGGGCGCATGGTTCGACAGCGATGCAGACGCGAGCCGGTCGGGCGAAGGCGCGGCTGGGCCGGCAGCAGGCGATGCGCCGGCCCGGGTATCGATCGAGGAAGGTGTCGCCGCTTCACTGAACGTAGGGCTCGGCGACCGCATCACATGGGATGTACAGGGACGTCCGCTGGAGAGCGTCATCACGAGTGTGCGCCAGGTCGACTGGGCGCGGCTCGAGACGAACTACTTCGTCGTGTTCGAGCCGGGCTCTCTCGAACGGGCTCCGCAGAGCTTCATCCTGCTAACGCGACTGCCGGGCGATACCGCACGCGCGGCGATGCAGCGCGCATTGGCTCAAACGTTCCCCAACGTGACTACCATCGACCTTGCCGCGGTGCAGCAGACATTCGAGCGCATCGTTGATCGCGCGACGCTTGGCATCCGCTTCATGGGACTGTTCAGCGTCATCGGCGGCATCCTGGTCCTGGCCGGCGCAATCGCGGCGTCCCGCTACCAGCGACTCCGCGAGAGCGTGCTGCTCCGGACACTCGGCGCACAGCGCCGCCAGATCCAGGCAATCCTGCTGACCGAGTACGCAGCACTTGGAGGGCTTGCCGCAATCGCCGGCGGGCTGCTCGGAATCGCCGCCGCCTGGGGCCTCGCGCGGTTCGTCTTCGAGCTCGACTTCATGATTCCGTTGCTCCCGCTCGTTACACTCATTGCCGGAACTGTGATGCTCACGGTGGTCGTCGGCGCCGCCGGTAGTCGCCCGATCGTGCGCAACACGCCGCTGGAGGTCCTGCGCGGTCTGTCGTAGCGAGTGTCCTCATGTACGGACAGGCATCGGTGCCGACTCGCGGACAGCGGGACGCGAGCGCGCACGAGCCGCCGGTCGGTTTGCGGGGGGAACACCGGACGCCGAGCCAGCCGAAACTATTCGGCGACAGGCACTTTTTTCACGCCGCGCGCAGGCACAGGCGCGTCACTGCATCACTTTTCCGGATGAAGCCGACTGGCACCGGGTTTGCCACTTCCCGGGCTGGACACCAACTCTGGTCCCAAACCAAATGGATGGACGAATAATGCGGATGATGCTTCGGACGAGCGCCGGAACGGTGCTGACGCTGGCTGTGATGGTCCCCTTCGTGGCGGGTTGCAGCAACCTGTCGCAGACGCAGAGGGGTGCGATCATCGGTGCGGCGGGTGGTGGTGCGGTTGGCGCGGTGGTCGGCAATGCGACCGGCTCGACGGCGCGCGGCGCGATTATCGGCGCGGCGGTCGGCGGCGCGGCAGGTGCGATCATCGGCCGGCAGATGGAGAAGCAGGCCGAGGAGCTGGCGGCCGACCTGGAGAACGCCAAGGTCGAGCAGGTTGGTGAGGGCGTGCTCGTGACGTTCGACTCGGGTCTCCTCTTCGACTTCGACTCGGACGTGATCAAGGGCGCGGCCGCGGACAACCTCCGGACGCTCGCGAACAGCCTGAAGAAGTACCCGGAGTCGGAGCTGCTGATCGTCGGTCACACGGACTCGCAGGGTAGCGACGCCTACAACATGGGCCTGTCGGAGCGGCGTGCTGCATCCGCGCGCAACTACCTGATCAACCTCGGCGTCGATCCGTCCCGCATCCGTACGACGGGCCGTGGCGAGGCCGAGCCGGTCGCCTCGAACGAGAGTGAGGCGGGCCGTGCGCTGAACCGGCGCGTGGAGGTGGCGATCTTCGCAAGCGAGGAGTACCGCCAGCAGCTGCTGCGTCAGAATCCCAGCCGCTGACGCTCCTCCTGGGGGGAGGGAACACGAGCGCCCGCGGGCCGAGGCCCGCGGGCGCTTCTTTCGTCGCCGGTCTGGAACGTGTCTGCGCGCGAGAGCCACAACTCCAGGCCCGCCCCGGCGCCGAACGCGTGATCTCGTGTCAGTGACTCGCGCTCATGTCTGACGCTCCCACAGCAGCAGGACCACGGCCAGCGCGATTTCCGCCGGCACGGTAGCGGCCAGGACCTCGCCGTTCTGCTGAAAGAACCGTGGGAGGACCTGGATCACCACACCGATGATCCCGACCAGTGCACCGACTCCCGCGGCCACCGCAGCAGGCTGGCGAGCCCGGCGCGCGAGCAGTGCCGGCAGCAGGAGCACGGCGACGACGAGCCAGATCGGATTCACGACGAAGAGGTTCTCGTTCGCGAACGTCGAGGTATGATCGGTGAACGCCCAGAGCGATCCGATGATCACGCCGAGCACACCGACTGCCAGCGACCAGAGGAACGCAGCGGCCGCGAGCGTGACGCGCGCGGCGCGGTTGCGACCCGCGATATGACCCAGTCCAAGGAAGAGCAGCGCGAAGGCGACGCCAATGCCGAGGAAGATCGCGAGTCGTGCGGGTGGCTCGGTCGGCTCGGCCTCACGAAGCGCCCGGTACCACGTTTCCTCCGAGAGGACGAGCGGTCCGGACGTGCCGTCGAGGCGCTGGACCTCGATCTCGCGGACAGCATCGCGCAGCTCCATCGGGATGAACGCAGCGTCCCATTCGGTGAGCGGGATGTCCGTGGGCTGGCCCAGCGCCAGCATGAGGCCGGCGTGCGGCGCAGGATCGTTGGCAAGCAGTCGCAGCGAGTGTGAGCGGAACGTCTGGTCCGTCGTGTCCGCCTCGAGGTGTCGACGGAGCTGGCCTCCCAGCACGCGGTTCAGCGCGTCGCGCACGCGGGTCGAGCAGTTGTCGCGAAACGGGTCGTAGAGGTACTGGGCGTTCTCGGGTTGCGCGTTCCACTCGAGGAAGCGCGCCAGCTCATACTTCTGCCCGGGCGCGAGGGCCAGCTCCTGCGCTACGACCTCGCGGTTCCGTAGCTCGTACTGTCGCAGCATCAGCGTCCCGTTCAGCGGCGCCATCCAGTAGAGCATCCGCCCCCGCATCAGCCGTCCGACAAAGCCCGGCTCATCGAAGGAGAACATTCCGTAGTTGTAGGCGACGTCGATGCCGCGCGTGGTGTCGCGCAGGAGAATGGCGTTGTGACCGAAGCGCTCCCAGACCGCGTCCCCGGGGCCCATCGTCAGAAGGTACACGCGCAGAGAGCCCCACTCATCGAGCAGCCCCGCAGCCTCGCGGGCCTGTGCGCTGTCCCGCGTCGACGCGCCTGGTACACCATCCGGCACCTGCGCAATGACAGGCGCGCCGACGCCGAGAACGGCCGCCAGCGCCGCGAAGGCCCAACGCGCCAGGCGGGGGGTGCTCATTCCTGCGCTGCGCGAGGCAGGGGCGCCGGCAGCTCGGCCGCCGCATATGCCATGACGGCAAGGGACGCGACGCACTCCAGGAACTCGCGCATGTCGAGCTTGTCGATCGTGTCCGCATCCGTGTGGTGGTACCAGAAGTAGCGGCTGCCGTCCACGTTCAGCCCCATGCCCGGCACGCCGAGCTGCATGATGGGCCCGATGTCGGCGCCGCCGCCGCCGCGGGTTATCGTGCCGGCGTCGATACGCTCGAGGAGCGCCCCGATCGCCGAGACGATCTCGAACGCCTCGTCGCTGCCGGTGAAGCCGTAGCCGAGCGGCTTGAAGACGCCCGCGTCCGACTCGATCGCGAGGACGTGCCTGTCGAGCTCGTCGCGATGCGCATCGCGGTACGCAGTGGCGCCGCGCAAACCGTTCTCCTCGTTCGTCCAGCCGACCACCCGCACGGTACGGCGCGGCCGCAACCCGAGCTCCTTCATCAGGCGTACTGCCTCCCACGCCGCGATGACGCCACCGGCATCGTCCATCGCGCCCTGCCCGACATCCCACGAGTCCGTGTGTCCGCCGAGCACGACGATCTCGTCCGGGAGCTCGCGACCGCGCAGCTCGCCGATCACGTTCTTCGATTCAGCATCGGGCAGCGTCTGTGCGCTCATGCGCAGCGTTACGACGATGCGCTCGCCCCGGTCCTGCAGCCGATGCAGCAGCATCGCGTCCTCGACCGTGATCGCTGCGTGGGGGATGCGTGGCACGTCGTCACTGTACGCCATCCCGCCCGTGTGCGGCGTCTTCATCGAGAACGGCGTGACCGATCGGATAAGGGAGGCGACGGCGCCCGCACGTGCCGCCGCGATGGCGCCCTGCGACCGATACCGCACGGTCTCACCATAGGTCGTGAACGGCACGTCGAAGAGAACGATCTTGCCTCGTGCCTCCGCCGCTCGCCGCTCCAGCTCATCGAAGCTGCTGACTACGAGGACTTCCGCCGTGATGCCCTCGGGCGGCGTCGCAATGCTCCCGCCGAGCCCCAGCATGGGCAGCTCCTGCCGCCGCGGCTCGATCAGTGTCGCGGATTCCTCACCGCGCACCCAGCGCGGTACCATGACCGGCTCACCCCGCACGTTCTCGAGCCCGTCGCGCTCCATCTCGGCGAGGATCCAGTCATGCGCAGCCTCGAGGGACTCGCTGCCGCTGAAGCGGTTGCCGAAGCGATCCACGAAGTATGTCAGACGCTCCCACGCTGCCGTATCAGCGAGCGCAGCGTCGATGAGACGGTCGGCCGCCGGCTTCAGCGCTGCGACCGGATCCTGCTGTGCGGCCGTGGGCGCGGCGGCGCTGAGTGCGAGAATGCCGGAAACGATGAGGACGGGACGTCGCATGATGGTTCCGTATGCGGGTTGCTCGTACAGGTCTGCGACCCGCGGGATTATGCGGAACCCGATCGGCGTGCGCCAGCGAAGCACACGCCGACCCAATCGAGGGTTACGGCTGCTTGTGCGAACTGACCCAATCGAGGGTTACGGCTGCTTGTGCGAAAGGCTGTACACGTACGCAGCGACGGCCGCGACCTCCTCCGCCGAGAGCTTTGCGCCTCCCATCGGCGGCATCGGCGCAGGATGCTTCACCGGCTTCGCGACACCGCTCTTTATGATCGACTCGATGCCCTCGCGCGACCCGTCCGTATTCAGCCACTCCGCATCGGTGAGATCCGGTGCCAGCGGTGTGCCCTTCGCATCGAGGCCATGACAGGTGTAGCAGATGCCCTTGCCCGCGAAAACCTTCCTGCCGAGCGCCGAGTCCTGCACGACAGCAGCGGCACGCATCACGTCATTTCCTGCAAGACCCACGTCGGTCGGGACGCGCGCCGCGGCGACAGTCGGCGGAGCGTACTGCGTTACGACCAGCGTCATGGCGAACGCAATCGCGACTGCAGCCAGCATCCATTCCCATGCGGCGATCGGTTTCATCAGCACACCTCAGAATGCGGAGGACAGGCCGAGCGTAATACGAGCCTGCTCCCGCTCGAAATCCCAGAGCGTTTCTCCGATGAGCCGGATATTGCGGGCCATGAGCCAGCTGGCGCCCAGCGCAGCGGTCTCGTAGCGATCCAGCAGCTCCTCTTCACCCTGGCGCACGGTGAAGACAGGGTCATCGGCCCACACGCGGTTGTACAGGCCGGTCAGGAACCAGCGACCGGTCGGGCCCTGCGGTGCCCAGAGCACTTCTGCCAGTACCGCGTCGACAGTCGTCTTCTCATCGGCGTCGGTGAAGAAGGGGCGTGTATCGGTCCGCCGGAGGAATTGCCCGTTCACCTCGAGCGGGCCCGCGGTAAGCGTCAGGTCGGGTCCCCAGACAACGACCTCGTTCGACAGATCATCGCGCTCCTCGGGCCCGTAGAGCGCATACGCACCGAGTCGAAGCGCGCCGAACGACTGCGAGACACGGCCGGCCACGGTCTTGAACGCGTCACTGTCGAACAGTCGGTCTTCACCTGCTTCGTCGAGGCCGCGACCGTTCACGATCTGAAGCGCGACGTCGCCACCCTCCCACGGAGAGGCCACAGCCATCAGACCCCGGTCGTACGTCAGGTCCAGGCGGGTTTCGCCGACCCGCACGCGATACACGTTGTAGTCCTCGACCTCGAGCCGCAGCTCGCGCTTGAACAGCGGGTCCGACAGCTGGAACTGACCGACCATGAGCGCGATACCGGTTCCGAACACATCCGTGAACTGGATGTACGCATCCTCGAGACCCGCGACCTCACCGCGCTCGGACATGAAGAAGTACAGGTAGTAGCTGATGTTGTTCGCGATCGGCATGCCGGACAGCAGCTTGATACCGAACGGCGTCTGGAAATCGCTGCGCGCATCACGGTCCGCGGAACCGGTGAACAGCTGCGCGAACAGGTCGAGCCGCACCGCGAGCGGGAGCCGCTCGGCCAGCACGAGAAGGGAATCGCCGGTGTCGATCGTATCGGTCGGTGCTTCACCGGGCGTCATCTGGAAACCGTTCCCCGCGAATGCCTCACCGAACTCGGTGAGCCTCGGAGCGGGCGCGTGGCAGAGTGAGCAGGTGACGCGGTAACGTCGTGCAAATGCAGGAATCGCGGCTGCAGGCGCGACGGAGGTGAGCAGGAGTGTCGCGGTGCCGCACAGGACGATCAGGCCCTTGAGCCCGAATTGCATGGCTCCCCCTTTTGCCAGGGACTGATGGCAATCTGGAGCACGCGGGAGGCTGCCGCGTCAGGAAAATCCCGCCGCCTTCGCGCGGAAACTCCCGCGATCCGGACTGGAGGCCGGGTCACCCGGCGACATGGCGGACCCGTGACCCCGCCGCCGGCAGCGGGTGTGCGAAGGGTCGTGGCAGCGGACTCTCCCGGTAGCCGCCGACCCTCGCGCCGATCAGTTCAGGTGTTTGCGGAAGAACTCGATCGTAAGCGGCCACGCCTGCCGGGTGGCCTCCATGTTGGCCCCGTCCCGGCCGTTCTGCTGCCGCAGGAAGCCGTGGCCTGCGCCCTCGAAGATGTGTACGTCGTACGTCCGCCCGAGCGCATCGAGCGCCCGCTTCGCTGCCGGGATCGTTGCGTTGACGCGCTCGTCGTCGCCGCCGTACAGGCCGAGCACCGGCGCGGCGATCCTGCCGAGCAGCGTGGTATCCGGCGAGGAGCCGTAGTAGACGACTGCCGCATCGACGTCATCGGACTCGACGGCATGCCGGAACGACGTCGAGCCACCCCAGCAGTAGCCGACGATGCCGTAGCTGTCGGTTGCGGCGGGGAGCGCCATGCCCCACTCCGCGACTGCGGAGAGCTGGCGATGCACGCCGGCGACGTCGAGCGAGCGGATCTGCTGCGTCGCCTGCTGCCGGTCGGGTTCGCCGTCCTCCCCGACCGGCACATCCTTCATCGTGAGCAGGTCGGGCGCGATCGCGATGAAGCCGTCGGCCGCGAGCTGATCCGCAACCCCGCGCACCCAGCTCGTCAGGCCGTAGATCTCGTGCGCCACGAGAACGACAGGAGCCGGCTGCGAAGTCTCGGGATAGACGACGAAGACACGAACGGAATCGCCATCGCCAGTGCGCACCACCGCCCACTCCGCGTGCCGGGGCGAGCTGTTCAGCCGCTCGAGTGCGGACTCCGCGTCCGGCGGCAGGCCGTTCTGTCCGGCCACGGGGGCCGTGCTCGTGCAGCCGCATGCGAGCAGCAGAACGAATGCGCCGATGATGCGATCGCGGACGGTCATGGGAGCCTCCTGGGCGGGCAGGGGTCGACGCGCGTGCGAGGACGTAGAACGTCAGCGTAGAGCGATGCGTCCGGCGACGCAACGCCCGGTTGTTGCGGGCGGCGGCGTGACGGGGCAATATGCGGACCCGATTCCCTCATCAACCACAGAACGCCGGACGGACCGATGAAGCCCATCCTGGCCCTGAGCCTGCTCCTGTTCGCTGCCTGCGCCTCGGCCCAGCAGCCGTCTCAGGCTGCGGACCCGCACATGCAGACCGCGCTGCGTGTGCTTTCACAGACGCCGCTCTTCGACGGACACAACGATCTGCCCTGGGCGATCCGTACGGACCGCACCGCCCCGTTCGACGTTGCTGCCTACGACCTGCGCGGCCGGACGCCCGGCCATACGGACATCGACCGGCTCCGGCAGGGCCGCGTCGGCGCGCAGTTCTGGTCGGTCTACATCCCGGCGGGCGCGGTCGAGGAAGGTGCCGCAAAGGTTCAGCTCGAGCAGATCGACATCGCGCAGCAGGTCTTCCGCCGGTACCCGGACGTCTTCCAGGAGACGCTCACGCCGCAGGAGGTGATGCCGGCGTTCCGCAGCGGGAAGATCGCGTCCGTGATGGGGATGGAAGGCGGCCATGCGATCGAGAACTCGCTGGGTGCGCTCCGCTCATTCTTCGACCTGGGCGCGCGCTACATGACGCTCACGCACTCGGCCAACATCGACTGGGCGGACTCCTGTTGTGAGCCCCCCGAGCATGGCGGCCTGACCGAGTTCGGCAAGGAAGTCGTGCGCGAAATGAACCGACTCGGCATGCTCGTCGACCTCTCGCACGTTGCACCCGAGACGATGCACGACGCGCTCGACGTCACGGTTGCACCCGTCATCTTCTCGCACTCGTCGGCCCGCGGAGTGACGGATCACCCGCGCAACGTGCCCGATGACGTGCTGCGCCGGCTGCCCCAGAATGGCGGCGTCGTCATGGTCACGTTCGTGCCGCAGTTCATCAACAGCGAGGTCATGCGCTGGTCGAACCTGCCGCGCGAGCAGCGTGCGGCGCAGCCCGCGCCGCAGGCGACGATTGCGGACGTCATCGCGCACATCGAACACGTCCGTGACGTGGCAGGCATCGACCACGTCGGCATCGGCGCCGATTTCGACGGCATCGACTCGACACCTGTCGGCCTCGAGGACGTCTCGACGTACCCGGCGCTGTTCGCGGAGCTGTCGCGCCGCGGCTGGTCGGAGGCGGACCTGCGCAAGCTCGCCGGAGAGAACGTGCTCCGCGCCTGGACGCAGGCGGCCGAGGTGGCGGCTCGGCTGCAGCGCGAGCGTGCCCCGTCGATCAAGACGATCGAGCAGCTCGACCGCCGCTGAGCATACGCGGCTCGACTCAGGACAGGCGAACGGCCCCCGTGCGAGCGGGGGCCGTTGTTATTGCTGACTCCCTGGACCCGACGGTTGTGAACTACACCTCCGCGACGCGCCGCGCCGGTGTGTGCCTGACCGGAACGGCCGTAGTCGCGGCCGTCAGCGCGGTGATGTTCACGATCTCGTTCACGCTCGAGTAGTAGTTCAGCACGTTGACGGGCCGGTTGAGCCCCATCAGGATCGGCCCGATCACGTCCGCTCCCGCCAGCCGCTGCACAAGCTTCAGTGAGATGTTGCCCGACTGGACGTTGGGGAAGATCAGCACGTTCGCGTCGCCCTTGATGCGCGAGTGCGGGAAGTTGGTCTGCGCGATCTCCGGCATCAGCGCGGTGTCCGGCGCCATCTCGCCGTCGACGACCAGGTCCGGTATCCAGCTCCGCGCGATCAGGGCCGCATCCCGCATCCGCTGCGCGAACTCGTGGTGCACGGAGCCGAAGTTGCTGAACGACAGCATTGCGACACGCGGCTCGACGTCGAAGTGGTTGCGTGCGATCGTCGCCGCACTGATCGCGATCTCCGCGAGCTCTTCGGGCGAGGGCTCGATGTTGACCGTTGCGTCCGCGAAGAAGAGGACGCGGTCGCCCACGATCACACAGTACATCCCCGCGACGCGGCGAACGCCCTCCTTCAGCCGGATGATCTGCAGTGCCGGTCGGATCGTGTCCGGGTAGGAGCGGTGCAGTCCGGCGACGAGGCCATCGGCTTCCCCCTGCTCGACCATCATCACGCCGAAGTACACCGGGTCGGACAGCAGCAGTGGCGCCTGCTGGGGCGTGACCCCGTGCCGCTGCCGCAGCTCGTACAGCCGTTCCGCGTATCGGCGCAAAAGCGTCTCGTCGTTGACGTCGACGATGGTCGTGCCCCGCAGCTCGAGGCCGATCGCGTGTGCGCGCTCGCGGATCGCGGTGGGGTCGCCGATCAGCACGGGCTCGGCGATCTCCTCCTCGACGATCACCTGGCAGGCGCGCAGGATCTTCTCTTCCGTCGCTTCCGGGAAGACGATGCGACGCGCTGACGAGCGCCGTGCCTGGCTGATCAGGTTGCGGACTACCCTGTGCGATGTCCCCTTGATCCGGCGCTGCAGCGCCTCCACGTACTCGTCCCAGTCCTCGATCGGATGCCGCGCGACGCCGGTCTCCACGGCCGCCCGCGCGACGGCCGGCGCAACATGCGTGAGGACGCGATCATCGAACGGCTTCGGGATGATGTACTCGGGACCGAAGGAGAAACGCTCACCGCCGTATGCATCCGCGACCGAGTCGGGCACGTCCTGCTTCGCGAGGTCCGCGAGTGCGCGGGCGGCCGCGATCTTCATCTCCATGTTGATTGCGCGTGCCCGTACGTCCAGCGCGCCGCGGAAGATGAACGGGAAGCCGAGCACGTTGTTGACCTGGTTCGGATAGTCCGAGCGCCCCGTCGCCATGATCACGTCGCGCCGGGCGGCGACCGCCTCCTCGTACGTGATCTCGGGATCCGGGTTTGCCATCGCCATCACGATCGGCGTGTTGGCCATCGAGCGGATCATCTCGCGGGTGACCGTATTCGCCTGCGATACGCCCACGAACACGTCGGCGCCCTTCAGCGCGTCCTCGAGTGTGCGCGCGTCCGTCCTGCGAACGTATCTCTGCTTGTACTCGTTCATCGAGTCGCCGCGACCCTCGTACAGCACGCCCTTGCTGTCCGTCATGAGGACGTTGGCAGGATCGACGCCGAGGGCAATCATCATGTTCGCGCAGGCAATGCCGGCCGCGCCTGCACCCGCGAAGACGACCTTCACCTTCTCGATCGACTTCCCGGCCAGCTCGAGTCCGTTCAGCAGCGCCGCACTCGAGATGATCGCGGTGCCGTGCTGATCATCGTGGAACACCGGGATGTCCATCTGCTGCTGGAGTTGCTCCTCGATGTAGAAGCACTCCGGTGCGCGGACGTCCTCCAGGTTGATCCCGCCGAACGTCGGCTCCAGGAGTTTGACCGCACGGATGAACTCGTCGGGGTCCTTCGTCGCGAGCTCGATATCGAACACATTGACGTCCGCAAAACGCTTGAAGAGAACGGCTTTGCCTTCCATCACCGGCTTGCCCGCCAGGGCTCCGATGTCGCCCAGTCCCAGGACCGCAGTGCCGTTCGTCACGACGGCGACCAGGTTACCCTTCCCCGTGTACCGGAACGCGGCATCCGGGTCCTTCTCGATGAGGCGGCACGGCAGCGCCACGCCGGGCGTGTAGGCGAGGGAGAGATCACGCTGGGTCATGAAGGGCTTCGATGCGATGACTTCCAGCTTGCCCGGTTTCTGACCCTCGTGATACTCGAGGATCTCCTGCTCCTGTATCTTCATGCTGCATCCCGTTCTGCAGGTCTACGCCACACGCCTGGCCCCTGACGCCCGGCCGCACGCTGTGCGCGGGTCAGGTTGGGGCCACTCGGGTCGCGGCGATCGCTATTCCGTGAACGGTCATCGTACGTGCCGCCCGCGCACGACTCAAGGCAGACGGCCTGACCGGTTGTAGGGAAAATGCCGCGTGCGGCGGGTTTCCGGGGCAGAACCCGTTCCAGCCGGTCGTCGCTCCCCGCGTGCTGACCAGCGCGTGAAACCTGCGCGCCGGCACGTACGCATTGACGTGCGGGGGCCGAAGGTCGATCCTCAGAGCATGCGGCGCAGGTATACCCCTGCCGCACATCCGGAGCTCACCACAGCACACTTCCTGTCATGGAGAGGTTCAGCATGATGCGCAGCACGCGCGCGGTGTGGCCGGCCATTGCCCTGGTTGCATGTGCGGGCAATCCCCAGCCGGCGCAGCCCGCTGCGGCCGCCAGTGCGGACCGGCCGGCGGCGACGGCGGCCGCTACGCCTTCGAATGCCACGGCCACCGCAGCGGTGACGATCCCGATCGATTACTACAGACTGGACAACGGGTTGAGGGTGGTCCTGTCCCGGGACAACAGCGCGCCGACCGCGACCGTTGCCGTCTACTACAACATCGGCTTCCGCATCGAGCCCCGGGATCGCACCGGCTTCGCGCACCTGTTCGAGCACATGATGTTCCAGGGCTCGCGGAACCTGGGCAAGAACGAGTTCATCCAGCTCGTCCAGAACAATGGCGGCAACCTGAACGGCTCGACCCGCTTCGATTTCACCAACTACTTCGAGATCGTCCCGTCGAACGCGCTCGAGACGATCTTGTGGGCAGAGGCGGACAGAATGCGGGGCCTCGACATCACGGAGGAGAACCTGACCAACCAGCAGGGCGTCGTGATGAACGAGGTGAAGGTCAACGTGCTCAACCAGCCGTACGGCGGGTTCCCGTGGATCGATCTGCCGATGGCGGCGAACGAGAACTGGCACAACGCCCACAACTTCTATGGCGACCTGGAGGATCTCGAGGCCGCCACGCTCGAGGACGTGCAGCGCTTCTTCGAGCAGTACTACGCCCCGAACAACGCTGCGCTCGTCGTGGTCGGCGACTTCGATCCGGCGCAGACGAAGGCATGGATCGAGAAGTATTTCGGTGACATCCCGGCCGTCGAGCTTGCGCCCAAGCCGGACATCAGCGAGCCGCGACAGACCGCGGAGAAGCGTCACTCGCGCGTTGATCCGCAGGCGAACCGGCCCGCCCTGGCGCTCGGCTACAAGGCGCCGGAGTCCGGTACGCCGGAGTACTACGCACTCGGTGTGATCGAGCAGATCCTCTCCTTCGGTCGCGACAGCTGGCTCTACCAGTCGCTCGTGCAGGAGAAGGCGCTGACCGGCAGTGTATCGTCGAGCATCAATCCGCTCGGCAACATGCACAACATCGACGGCCCGACGCTGTACCAGATCTGGCTCTTCCACGACAGCGACAAGACCGCGGACGAAATCATCGCCGCAATCGACGAGCAGATTGCACGACTTCAGGCGGCGCCGGTCGATGGGGAGACACTCGACCGCGCGCTCGTGAAGATCCGGTCGAATCTGTACAGCATGCTCGAGAGCGGCTTCGGTCGCGCGGACCTGCTCGCTTCCTTCGCACTCTTCCACGACGATCCGGGCAGGATCAACCGCCTGGAATCAGAGTTCCGCAAGGTCACGCCGGAGCTGATCCAGCGCGTTGCACGCGAGTACCTGCGCAGCACCAACCGCACGATCGTCACCGTCGAGCCCGCGAGCGCATCATGAGGGATATAAACATGAATCAGGTCAGGGATGGAGCGCTGCGCCCGCTGATGGTGGGGCGGGCCGTCGGGGCATGGCGCTGCGGCGGGAAGTCGAGGGCCGCCCGGCGTGTCGCAGCGGCGATGCTGCTGGGGCTCACGCTTCCCGTGACCGCCGCTGCACAGAAACAGGTGCCGCCCGAGCCCGCGCCGGCGAAGAACATCACGCTGCCGACGCCGCAGGCCTTCACGCTGGACAACGGCCTCGAGGTCAAGATGCTCCGGTACGGCACCGTGCCGAAGGTCGCGGTGCTGCTGGTCATGCGGGTCGGGAACGTCGATGAGGCGGCGGACGAGGTGTGGCTCGCCGATCTCGTCGGCGACATGATGGTCGAGGGGACGACGACGCGCAGCGGGGAGCAGATCGCACTGGAAGCGGCGAGCATGGGCGGATCGCTCAACGTCGGCGTCGGCTCGGATGAGACGACGATCGGCGGCGATGCGCTCGCGGAGTTCGCGCCGGAGATGATCGCACTCGTTGCGGACGTCGCACGCAACCCTGCATTCCCGGCGAGCGAGCTGGAGCGGCTCAAGGCGGATATGCTGCGTTCGCTCGCAATCACGACGAGCCGTCCGCAGTCGCAGGCGCAGCAGTCGTTCATGGCCGCGCTCTACGGCGACCATCCGTATGGCCGCGTCTTCCCGACACCCGAGATGGTGAGCTCGTACACGCTCGACCAGGTCCGGGCGTTCCATCGGAAGCACTTCTCCGCGGCGCGGGCACGCCTGTACGTCGTGGGTCAGTTCGATGCTGCGGCAGTCGAGGCCGCCGCACGGGAGGCGTTCGCCGGGTGGACGGCGGGCACCATGGTCGCACCCGCACCGGCCACCGCACGGGGAAGCACGCGGGGGAAACCCGTCATTCACCTCGTCGACCGGCCCGGTGCCGTGCAGTCGTCGATGTACATCGGGCTGCCGGTCGTAGACCCGACGCACCAGGACTACGTCCCGCTGCTGGTGACGAACACGCTGCTCGGCGGCGCATTCTCGTCGCGCATCACGCGCAATATCCGTGAGGACAAGGGCTACACGTACTCGCCGTTCAGCATCGTGAGCAGCCGGTACCGCACGTCATACTGGGCGGAGGTCGCGGACGTGACGACCGCGGTCACGGGGCCATCCATCAGCGAGATCTTCAAGGAGATCGAGCGCCTGAGCACGGAGCCGCCGTCCGCGGAGGAGCTGCAGGGTGTCCAGAACTACATGGCGGGCACGTTCACGCTCAGCGCTGCGTCGCGCTTCGGCATCCTCAGCCAGATCCGCATGCTGGACCTGCACGGGCTGCCGGAGTCGTACCTCCGCAACTACGTGCAGAACGTGTACGCAGTCACACCCGCGGACGTACAGCGGATCGCCCGGCAGTACCTGTCGACCGACAGGATGCTGATCACGATCGTCGGCGATCGCTCCCAGATCCTCGAGCAGATCCAGCCGTTCGGCGAGGTCATCACGGACTGATGGAACGGCCGGCGCCGGAGACTTTCTGGCGCCGGCCCCTCGCAGCCGCTATGGTGCGAGTCCGGTGTCGCCCGCAGGCGGCGCCGGCGGTGCGGCAGATTGACACCTCTCACGCCATTCTTCCGTAGGGTCAAGAGACGCAGCCATCGAGGCGTGCACCGATCCACTCCGGCTCCGGGGTGAAGCAATGCACACGATGTTCACCATCGCGCTGCTGACGGGCGGGACCGTCCTTGCAATCCAGGTGCTCCTGAGCCTGATCGGCATCGACAAGTCGTTCAATGACGCAGACCTGCACATCTCGGACGGCCACAGCCCGGCGCTGAGCGGGGCGGAGCTGTTGAGCGTCCGCTCGATTGCGGCGGCGGCCGCGCTGTTCGGTGCCACGGGCCTGGCGCTCGACCGGTACATGCCCGCGTTCGTCGCGGCGCTGCCCGCGCTGCTGGCCGGATTCGGCGGGGCGCTGCTCAACGCGTACCTGACGCGGCTGATGCTTCGTGCGCAGAGCGACGGCTCGCTGCGCCTCACCGGCGCGATCGGCGCAATCGGCAAGGTCTACCTGCCGGTTCCGGCCGGGCTGGGCGGTTCGGGCATCGTCCAGCTCGAGCTGCAGGGACGCACGGTCGAGCTGCGCGCGGTCACGCGCGAGAGCGTCGAGCTCCCGACCGGTACACCGGTCCTCGTAGTAGCCGTCGATCCGGAAGGCGAGACGGTCGAAGTCGTATCCACCTCCAGCATCGAGGCACTGTCATGACAACCATTCATGCCATGATCGGTGTGCTGCAGCTTCCGGACGTCAGCACGCTGTCGCCAGCAGTCCTCATCACGGGCGTGCTCGTGCTGCTCTTCCTCAGCATCACGATGCTGTTCGTCAGCCGCTACCGGCGGTGCCCGGCGAACCGGGTGCTGGTCATTTCCGGCCGAGTCGGAACCGGGCAATCCGCGAGAGTGATCAACGGTGGTGGGGCCTTCATCTGGCCAGTCATCCAGGAGTACGCGTTTCTCGATCTGACGCCGCTGCAGATCGATATCAACCTGACGGACGCACTCTCGCTGGAGAACATCCGGGTGAAGGTGCCGAGCCAGGTGACGGTGGCGGTCGGTGACACGCCCGAGTTCCAGCAGAACGCGGCGTCGCGCATCCTCAATCTTTCTCCGGACGCGATCCGGGAGCTGGCGGCGAACATCATCTTCGGCCAGATGCGCCAGGTCATCGCGTCGATGCGGATCGAGGACATCAACCGCGACCGCGACCAGTTCCGTGCGAACATCGAGCACGCGCTCGAGCCCGAGCTGAAGAAGATCGGCCTCAAGCTGATCAACGTGAACATCAAGGACCTGAACGACGAGTCGGGCTACATCGAAGCGATCGGCCGTGAGGCGGGTGCACGTGCGGTCAACAAGGCCAAGGGCGACGTTGCCGAGCAGGAGAAGATGGGCGCGATCGCGGTCGCCCAGGCCGAGCAGGAGAAGGACATCCAGGTCGCGAACGCGAACCGTGAGCGCGAGATCGGCGTGAAGTCGGCCGAGCGTGACACGGCCGTGCGGATCGCCGACCTCGATCGGGAGACGGCGGTCGCGCAGCAGCGCGCGGAGTTCGCGCGCGACACGGAGATCGCCCAGGCCGACCAGGAGCGGCGTATCGCGGTGTCCGCCGCGAACGCGAACGCGATCGTCGGCGAGACGGAAGCACAGGCGAGCATCGCTGCGGCACAGGCGCGCCTGCAGGTGAAGCAGGCAGAGGCGTTCGAGCTCGGTGAGACACGCAAGCGTGTCGCCGCCGCGGCCGTCGCAGAGGCGGAGAACCGCGCGCAGGCGAAGGCCGCACTCGCAGAAGCGGAGCGGATCGAGGCCGAGCGGCGCGCCGCGCTCGAAGCGCCCGCGAAGGCGGAGAAGGCACGTCGCATCGTCGAGGCGGAGGCGCTTGCCGAGAGCAGGCGGCTCGAGGCAGAGGGCGAGGCCGCCGCAATCTTCGCGCGGCTCGAGGCGGAAGCGCGCGGTGAGTACGAGAAGCTGTCGAAGAAGGCCGAAGGTCTCGAGCGTATCGTCGCCGCATGCGGCAGCGCAGACGAGGCGTACCGTCTCCTCATGCTCGAGAAGATCGAGTACCTCGCCGACAAGGCGGCCGAGGCGATCAGCAACATCCGCTTCGACAAGGTCGTGATGTGGGGTGGCGCGAACGGCAGCGGAGCAGGCGCCGGCGTCAGCAGCTTCGTGACCGACCTGATGAGCACGATTCCGCCGGCGCTGCATACGATGATGAACATCGGTGGGGTCAAGCTGAACGACGGCGTGCTGCAGGTGATGGACGAGGAGGCCGCTGTCAAGGCGGGGCCGGCTTCGGCAGACGGGCAGAAGCGGGTGGTCGAGCTGCCTGAGTAGGTGTGTCTGACCCCGGGTGGGGTGGGGGTGAGCGTGGCGCTCGGGCGTTGTGCTCGCTGGTGAGACACTTCGGGTTGAGGGGCGGGCGGCGGGAGCTCGTCTGTGACACGAGGCGGGCGGATCCGGGTGGATCCGCCCGCCTTTCGTATGTGCTGCTTTCCTCCTCTGTACGTCAATCCGGCCGGCTCCGTGCGGCGTTCATCAGTCCTTCACGTTCTCCGCGGTAGTAGCGGTCTCCGTTCAGGGTGTCAGTGCACGCCAGAGCAGCGGCCAGGTAGCGATCGACTGACCACGGTAGTTGGGCTGGAAGCCGAAGAGGACGACGTCGCCCTGGCCGACGCGCGCGTGCACGAGTGCCGGCTTTCCGGCGATGTGCTCGGGACCGAGGATCCAGCCGGAGACCTTCGGGTTGCCCGTTGCGTAGCGGGCGAGGACCTGGACGTTGTCGCCGGTGATGTCGAACGCGCGCGAGTCGCCCCAGTACCAGACGTTGACCGTCGGCTCCATTCCGCGGGTGAGCGGGTGCGACGTGTCCAGGTCGGCACGCAGGATGGAGCCGGGGATGTAGAAGTCCTGCGGTCGCAGGTTCTCTACTGCACTCTGGACGGGCAGGTCCAGAACCTCTGCAACGAAGTCCGTTGCCTGCTCGATCGCGACGACGCGGCCGCCGTTGCGCACGAAGTCGCGGATCGCGGCGATGCCTGCCTCGCTCATGCCGCCGGTGTACTGCTCCGGCAGCGAGCCCGGCTCGTGTCCGGTTCCGATGGAGCGCGGGCTCTGCGACTGCAGGAGGATGACGTCGTAGTCACGGTTCAGGTTGCCCTGCCGGATGCGTGCATCCTTCAGTGTGTCGTAGCGCAGCTGGTGCATGTCGAAGACCCAGCGCGTCCAGCCGGCTTCCATCGGCTCCTGCCACGACTTGTAGATCGCGATGCGCGGTGCGTTCGGGCCGCGCAGCGACTCGGGCAGCTCGAAGCGCCAGTCGACCCTGGCGATCGGCGCTGACAGCGCGGGCGCCGCGGCGGTCCACGTCTTCACCGGGACCGCCTCGATGTCCATCAGCAGGGGCAGTGTGTGCGCGGTCACGTCGTATGGTCGGCGTGGGGGGCCGCCCGGGTACTCACGCAGGTCGGGGTACTCCTGCACCTCGAGCATCGTCTGCGCGAAGGAGGCGTACGGCTGCTGCATCGGGATCACGTACGTGCCTGCGGCGTACTGCCGGCCGTTCGCCGTGAACGGGGCGGTCGCGCGATGCACTTCGACGTCCGCCATGGTCAGAATGCGCAGCACGTGCGACAGCCCGATCTGGTTCTCCTGGTCCGCCGGAATGACCCACGCCGCGGGCCACGCCTCCCAGCCTTCGACGGCGCGGCGGTTGACGTTGTAGAAGTTCTCGACCCAGAACGTGCGGTTTCGCGCGGCATTCGAGAGCAGTGCCAGCGCGCCGGCCTCCATGTAGTCGACGATGTCGCCGATGCGCCACGTGCCGCCGCGCCAGGGCAGCGGGAACTTCCAGCTCGCCGTCGCGGCGTCGTACTCGCGTCCGCCACGCACCCGCTCCGCCGGCACGTCGATCGGGGATGCCAGCCGCGCCGACGCGGTCTCGCTGAGGATCCGCACGCCACCGTGGTAGTGCTGGTAGGCGCGCGCCGGCGTGAACGCGTCGTAGATCGCGTTGATCACCGCGCCTGGCTTCCCGCGCGCCGTCACCTCCGCGGCCATATAAGCGCCGAGCTGGTTGAGCGCGCTCACGAGCGCAGGATCGACGTTTCGCTCGACCGGATCGATGTAGGGCGGGAAGAAGATTCGTGCGCCTGTCGCGCCCATCTGGTGGATGTCGTGCACGATGTGCGGCCGCCAGACGTTGTGCGCGTGCTCTACGGTGAGCTGCGTCTCCTTCTGCGTGAACGCATACCAGTCCCGGTTGTTGTCATGGCCGACGTAGAACTGGTACAGCCATGGCGGCGCCGCGCCCTCATAGGGCGTCCCCACGTGCTGCATATAGAACTCGGAGACCCAGTCCAGCCCGTCCGGATTGAGCGAGGGGATGTCGAGCAGGATGACGTTGTCGAGGATCTCGAGCACGTCGGGATCATTCGACGACGCGAGCCGGTGCAGCATGCGCGCAGCCGTGAGGCCGCCGCCGACCTCGGTGGAGTGGATCTGATGCGTAATCAGGACCACGGTCCGCATGTCGCGCAGCATCGCCTGCAGCTCAGCGTCGTCGCGGATCGTGCGCGGGTCCGCCAGCTTGCGCTGCATGGCGAGGTACTCGTCGAGGCGGGCGTGATTCTCGGGGCTCGTCATGGTCAGCATGACAAAGGGTCGTCCCATCGTCGTGGTGCCGAGCGTGTCGAGCTTCACCCGGGGGCTCGCCTGGGCGAGCTTCTCCCAGTAGCCGAGGAGCTGATCCCAGTCGGCGAGCTTGCGATCGGCGCCGATCTCGAAGCCGAGGTGTGACGCGGGAGTGGGCACGTTCAGCGCTGCCGGCTGTCGCTGAGCGGCGCCGGGCGCCTGCGGCTGAACCACCGCCTGCGATGCGCAGGCAGGGAGGATCAGCGCGACACACAGCAGTGCTGCGGCGTGGAGACGACGGGTCATTTGCGGCCTCCGCATGTCGGGCTTTTCGGGGATGCGCGATGGTAGCCAGCCCGTCGCGATGAGGCAAGCGCGGGCCGCTGTCGGACTTCGCCCGACCCACGGAGGGGGGACCCGCGACTGGCGGAAACCGGGGCGCGGCGACATGGTATCGGGAGTCGCACCAACGAGGAGAGCAGCATGTCGACACGGAGAGAGTGGTTCGCCCGGGCGGGCGCAGGTGCCGCGCTGGCCGCGCTCAGTCCGCTGATGTTCCTGACCGGATGTGAGCGGGGGGCGGAGGGCGCCAGTACCGGCGGTGCACTCGCCATGAACGCCAGCGGCCCGCTGGTCAGGATGCGCAAGAACCCCGGCTGCGGGTGCTGCGACAAGTGGGCGGAGCACATGCAGGCGAACGGCTTCCGCGTCGAGTCGCAGGAGGACCCGGGCATCTACGAGTACAAGCAGCAGCTCGGCATCCCGCGCGAGCTCGTGAGTTGCCATACCGCCGAGGTCGAGGGCTACGTAATCGAGGGGCACGTGCCGGCCGACCTGGTGCAACGGATGCTCGAGGAGAAGCCGGCAATCGTCGGCATCGCCGTTGGCGGCATGCCGATGGGCTCGCCTGGAATGGAAGGTCCCTACAAGGATCCCTACAACGTCGTCGCGTTCCGGAAGGACGGGACGCAGATGGTCTACGCGAGTCGCTGAGTCACCGTCGATTCACGCCGTGCGGCGAACCCGCCGCACGGCGTTTCCCTTTCCCACCCCTTCCGGACCTGTGAGCAAGACCTACGACCGCGAGTATTTCGATCGCTGGTACCGTTCGTCGCGTGCGGTGGTGCGGCAGGACGTCGTCCAGCGGAAAGTCCGGCTCGCGCTCGCCGCCACGGAGCATCTGCTCGGCCGCGAGGTGCAGACGGTCCTGGACGTCGGATGCGGCGAGGCGCCCTGGCGCGGCATCCTGCGGCGCATGCGCCCCGAGCTCGAGTACACGGGCGTCGATCCGAGCGACTACGTAGTGCGCCGCTACGGCCGGTCACGAAACATCCTCCAGGGCTCCCTTCTCGACCTGGACGACCTGTACCTCGAGCGGAGCTACGACCTCGTCGTCTGCGCCGACGTGCTCCAGTACCTGCCGAACGACGATGTGCGTCGGGGCCTGACCCTGCTTGCGCGGCGTACGGGCGGCGTCGCATACATCGAGGCGTTCACCGCAGGCGACGACATGGTCGGCGACCACGAGGACTGGCACATGCGCTCGGCGGAATGGTACCGGCGCGCGTTCCGGCAGGCCGGTCTCGTGCCGGTCGGACTCTACCTGTTCGTAGGACCGCGCCTGTTCCCGACGACGAACGAGCTCGAGCGGTGCAGCTGAGGCGGCGCGATTGGCACCGCCCGCCGCGTGTCGGAACGGAACGGCACCCGTGATGTCGGTACACACCCGGAGGGATGGATGAGACAGGCCGTATACCGGCAGGCGCTGCGCACACGCCTGCTGCTGCTGCACTTCGTCCTCGTTGCGCTGCTGCCATCGACAGTCGTGGCGCAGGCCGCGCCGCTCGAGGGGCTCGACAGCTATATCGAGCGGGCAATGCGCGACTGGAACGTGCCCGGCTTCGCGATCGCGGTCGTGCGCAACGACTCCATCATCCACGCGCGCGGCTTCGGCGTGCGGCAGCTCGGCCGCCCGGAGCCCGTCGATGAGCACACGCTGTTCGCGATTGCGTCCACGACGAAGGCGATGACGACCGCCGCGCTCGGCATGCTCGTGGACGAGGACAGGCTGGACTGGGACGATCGTGTGGTCGAGTACCTGCCGGACTTCGAGCTGAGCGATCCTTACCTGACGCACCACCTCACCGTCCGCGACCTCGTCACGCACCGAGCCGGTATCTCACGCAGCGACAACATGTGGATCGCCGGCCCCTTCGACCGCGCCGAGGTCGTGCGTCGCGCGCGATACCTGGAACCGGTCAGCGGGTTCCGCGCGCAGTACGGCTACCACAACGTGATGTACACGACCGCTGGCGAGGTCGTCGCGGCGGTCTCCGGGATGAGCTGGGACGATTTCATCGAGCAGCGGCTGTTCCGCCCGCTCGGTATGACCCGGAGCACCACGCGCATGGCGATCGTCGAGTCCCGCGACAACGTCGCATCACCGCATACGTGGCACGATGGCCGGGTGATCGCGTCGTCACTCCGCAACTACGACAATCTCGGCGGCGCGGGCTCCGCGTTCTCCAGCGTGCACGACATGGCGCAGTGGATCCGGCTCCACCTGAATGAAGGCGTGTTCAACGGCCAGCGGCTGATCTCGCGGGAAACGATCCGGGAGCTGCACGAGCCGCAGGTGGTGATTCACTCCGACACGACGTCGGAGCGGATGTACCCGGGCACGAAGCTGCGCGCGTACGCGCTCGGTTGGCAGGTGCAGGACTATCACGGACGCAAGCTCGTTCACCATTCCGGCTCACTGAACTGGACGCGCACGCACGTGATGATGGTGCCGGAAGAGAACATCGGCGTCGTCGCAATCGCAAACATCGGGAGCAGCAACCTGCAGCTCGGGGTCGCGTACCGGGTGATCGATGCGCTGCTCGGCCTGCCGGAGCGCGACTGGAGTGCCGAGCTGCTGGCACTGGCCCGCCGGGCGGAGGAGCGCTCCGCAGCGCGCAACCGGGAGGTCGAGGAGAATCGCATCGCCAACACGCGCCCGTCTCTCGCGCTGGACAGGTACGCAGGCACGTATCGTAACCGGCTGTATGGTGACGTGCGCATTACAATGGAGAACGGCCGCCTCGTGCTCGACTACGCGCCTGACTACGTGGCCGACCTCGAGCACTGGCATCACGACACGTTCCGCGTCGTCTGGCGGCGTCCCGGCTTTGGCCGTGATTTCGTCACGTTCGCGCTCAATCGCGACGCAGAGTCGGATGAGCTGGACCTGTCCGGCTTCGGCGAGTTCGAGCGGGTGCGGGAGCAGGCCGCTCAGTAAGCGGATCACACTGCCGGCAGGTCCGATCACACTCTCCAGGACGCGGCTCACCAGCGGTTCAGTCGACCGTCGGTGAGCCGCGCTGCGTTCAGCGGTGCTGCAGCACTCGCGCGAGGACGCCGGCCATGAGCACCGCCAGACCGATGACGATGGTACGCAGGTCGAGCGACAGCGCGAGCGTCGCGCAGGCGAGAGCCCCGAAGGCGGGAACCCATGCGGGGAGCCACCGCTCAGCGGCGCCCAGGCGGAGTGCCGCGACGTTCGTGATTCCGTAGTAGACCAGGATCGTGAGGGCGGCGGCCGCCGCGACCGCGTCGAGTGCGCCCGTCGCGGCTACGACGGCCGCAACCGCACCGACTACCATCACTGCTGCACGCGGCACACCGCGGTCGTCGACCCGCGACAGAATCTCCGGCAAGTCGTTCCGACGTGCCATTGCGAAGCTCATCCTGCTCAGCCCCAGGATCTGCGAGAGCACGACGCCGAGCATCGCAGCCAGCCCGCCGGCAGCGACGAGCGGCGGCAGCCAGTCGTGGGGCGTGGCGGATGCCGCGATGTGGAGTGGCGCGGCAGTCTCCGCGAGCGCCGCGGCACCAGCTGTGCCGAGCGCGACCGTCGCGACCGCAGCGTACAGGAGGATCGCGCCGGTGATCGTGATGATGACGGCGCGCGGGATCGTGCGCTCCGGCTGACGGACCTCCTCACCGAGCGTGGCAATGCGTGCATAGCCCGTGTAGGCGAAGAAGAGCAGCGCCGCAGCACGCATGACTCCACTCATTCCCGCGGGAGCGAACGGCTCGAAGCGTGTGCGCGTGATGTCGTCCGCGGCAAAGGCGACAAAGGTGAGGAGTGCGCCCACGGACACGGCAACGATCACGAGGTTCGCCGTGCTCGTGCGCTTCACGCCGAACAGGTTGAGAAGCGTGAACAGCACGATCGCGCCGACGCCGACCGCGCGCGGCGGCAGCCCCGGCACGAGCGCTCCGAGATAGCCGCCGAGCCCGATCGCGACCGTCCCGGCCGCGGCCGTCTTGCTGGCAAGGAACATCCAGCCCGCGATGTAACCGGGCCACGCGCCGAGCAGGCGGTAGCCGTACTCGTAGCTGCCGCCCGCGTACGGGTAGACTGCTGCGAGCTGCGCGGAAGACAGGGCGTTCGCGGTTGCCGCGGCTCCTGCCACGGCGAATGCGACGACCAGCGAAGGTCCGGCCACCCCGGCCGCAACGCCAGTCACGACAAAGATGCCGGCACCCACGATCGCGCCGAAGCCGATCCCGACGGCGTCGAGCAGACCGAGTGCCCGGTGAAGCTCAGCTGGATTGCCGGAGCGCATTCGTGGATCTGACCATCTGAATCGAGCGGGCGCAAGCAATCGACGTGTCCGATGCTGGCGGATGCGACCGCAGTGACACATCTTGGGTCCGACCCCAACGGAGGCTGCCATGAAACGACGCATGACTGCGGCCGCGCTCGCGGCTCTTGCCCTCGCTGCGCCCGCAGCGGCACAGGAGCCGGAGAACCCGCCGCCGCTCGAGATCGGCGCTGTCGCGCCTGACTTCGAGCTCCCGGGAGCGACGCGCTACGGCGTGCTGCGCGATCCCGTCCGGCTCAGCGACTTCAGCGGCAAGACGGTGGTGCTCGCGTTCTTCTTCAAGGCGCGGACACGCGGCTGAACGATCCAGATGCATGCGTACCGTGATCAGTACGCCCGGATCTTCAAGGATGGACAGGACGTGGTGCTGATTGCAATCAGCGCCGATCCAATCGAGGAGCTCGCTGCCTGGGCGCGGGACGACCAGTTCCAGTTCCTGATGGCGAGCGACGAGGGGACGGAAGTCGCCTGGCAATACGGCGCGCTCGCGTCGCGGCCGGGGCTCACAAACCGGAACCTCTTCGTAGTGGGACCCGATGGCCGGATTGCGTACAGGGCCGTCCCGTTCCGCGAGATCGATCCCACCGCATACGAGGAGCTTGCGGAGGCAATCGATCGGATAACCCCGGAGCCCGAGCAGTAGTCCGATCGCTCAGCGTCGCAGGACCTGCTGGACGGCCTTCAGCAGGTCCTGGTCACTTCCCTGCCCGGTGTAGGCGACCTTCCCGTTGCGGTCGAGCAGAACGACGTACGAGGTGGTCGGTGCACGATAGGCCCGCGTTGCTGCTCCGCGTGCGTCGAACAGGATCCGGCCCGGCACTTCGTGGCGCTGCAGGTGACGGCGGATCGAGCGCGGGTTCTGGTTGACGCCCACCGCAATCACGAGCACCTCGAGGTCGGTGCCGTAGCGCTGCGCAATCGTGCGCATCTGCGGCTCGAGCTCCTCGCACAGCGGACACCACGTCGCCCAGAACTCGAGAAGTGCCGGCTTCGTGCCGACGATGCGTCCGAGGTCGACCGCGTTGCCATCGAGATCCTCGACGACGGCTGCGTCAGGCGTCGCGCCCACCGGCAGCCCGATATCCTGGGCCGATGCGTGCGCTGCAATGAACAGCAATCCGGCCAGGGCGAGCAGCCCGCTCATTGCGAACCTCGCCGCGAGCCTGCCCGCTGTCGTGTCGCGCTGTCGTGTGAGTGCTGTCACCATGCCATTCCCGCCTGGATCAGGTAGTACTGCGCCATTGCGAGCATGATCACGCCGGCAACCCGCTTCGCCCACACCATCCAGGCGCCCGAGCGCGGCAGTCGCGCGAGGACGCCGGTGAAGATGCCGACCGCGATCAGCAGCGCCGACATGCCGATCGAGAAGGCGAACAGGTAGATGAACCCCATTACACCGCTGCCGGTCGCAGCGACCCACGTCAGCACGGCGGCGAATGCAGGCGCGCCGCACGGTGCCGCGACGATGCCGGATGTCGCGCCCAGGAGGAAGACGGCGGGGTAGCTGCCGCCCCTGAGCGATGCAACCCACGTGCTCAGTCGGGTGGAGGAGGGAACCGGCAGTGCGCCGAGCATGGCGAGGCCGAAGACGAGCAGCAGGTTTGCAATGAGAAAGCGCGCCCAGAAGCTGCTCGCAACGGTGCCGAACAGCTGCCCGCTGAGTCCCGCGATCACGCCGAGCAGTGCGTAAAAAAGAGCGAGGCCGGCAACATAGGTAAGAGTCAGTGCGACGACTCGACCTCGTCCGGCGTCCGCGCCGGCCGTCCCCGTGATCACGCCCGCCGTAATCGGGATCATGGGATAGATGCACGGCGTAAGACTGGTCAGCACGCCGGCGCCGAACATCGTGGCCACCGTGAGCAGCGGCCGCTGCTGCAGCGAATCGCCAAGCCCGCTCTGCATAAGGAGTGCAGGAATCGCGTAAAGCTCCGGCATCGGCTCCGCCCGTCGAGGTGTCCGGCAATGCTAACACGGGGTAGCGGTCGCGGCTATTCTCACATGCGGCACATCGGATGCATCGGCACGCGCCCGCCAGAAGAAACTCATTGACGGAGCATATCGTGACACGACGCCTGCTCACACGCTCGCCAGCCGTGGCTCTGGCACTTGCGCTCGTCGTCGCCGCCTGCAGCAGTGCGGTCCGGACGCCGGTGGCTCCCGGTGGCGCGCTGCCCGGCTTCGATACGCGAACGTACCCCGGCGATGCGGCCATGCGGACGTGGCGCGATACGTCGCCCTACCGCTGGGTCGGCTACTACCTGCCCGCACCCTGTTACACCGGCACGAGCTGGGTCGGTACACGCGAGCGACTCGCTTCGATCGGGTGGGGCATGGTACCACTGTTCGTCGGTGAGCAGGACTGGTCGGTGATCCGGCCCGACGATGCCGCAGTCGCAGAGCAGGGTGCACGCTGCACGAGTCGGAACCTGACAGCGGCACAGGGCGCAGCCGATGCCGCCGTCGCGGACAGCATCCTGGACGCCGAGGGCTTCCCGCCCGGCACGCCCGTCTTTCTCGATGTTGAGCGGATGGAGCGCGTGACGCGTGCAATGGAGGAGTACGTGCACGCGTGGTTCACGGAGATGCTCGAGCGTGGTCGCTACACGCCCTCGCTCTACGCGCACGAGCGAAACGTGACACCGCTCTTTGAGCGCGCCCGGGCCGCATTCGAGACGGCGGGCCGGAGTGACCAGCCGTTCCTCTGGGTAGCCCGGGCCGGAGACATGACGGTGACCAGTCGCCCGAGCGACTCCGGCATCCTGAGCGCGGCGATCTGGCAGGGTCGCTTCGACGTCGATGAGACGTGGGGCGGCGTGACGCTGCGCATCGACACGAACGTCGCCAGCATCGCCGTGCCCGGCATCATGCCGGGTCGGTGAGTCAGAAGCTGCTGCCGATGTCGATCGTGAAACGCGTCTTCCTGTCGCTGCCTGCGGCAAAGCCGCCGGCCAGGACGCCGAAGGGAGTCGGCCAGATCGCGCCGACCTCGACGCCACTGTGCCAGGCGCTGTCGTTCTCCAGGTCGTCGAACGCATTGCCCACAGCGCCGGAGCGAATGCGAAGCCGCACGGCCCCGTCGAGAAAGATGCGGTAGGCGACGTCCGCACCCACGATCAGTCGGCGCGTGCCACGCTCCGCGCCGGTCTCCAGCCACGGCAGTCCGCCAACGTCGCCGAGCGCAAACTGCGCATCGGGCGGCGCATCACTCCCGGTAGCCGCAGCATCCAGCAGGATCGCGCCCGTGATGCGCCCGATGGTCTGCTCGACGGACGCACGCGCGTGCAGATGAGCGTACGCCATCTCGCCGAATCGCACCCCGGCGTCGAGCAGAAGCGGTTCCCCCGCGATGAGCGGGTACGGCGGCGATTCGGTGAAACGCAGGCGGGGCCCGCTGGTCGTGCCACTCGTTCCCCGGTAGCGGGCGTGCTCGAGCACCCATTGGAGCGCGGCATTGTAGCGGGCATCGGGCGTGCGCCACCCACCACCGAACCACGCGCCCCGACGCTCCACGTTGACCTCCTCGCCGGCAGGCGTGAAGCGGGGCACGTCACGGTCCGAGTAGTGGACGCCTGCACCGACGGACAGTGCAGGCTGGCGCGCGAACGGCAGGCTCGCCTCGAGAGCGCCGCGACGCAGAAAGCGATCTGCCCCTGCGCTCGCCCGGAACTCGCCCGGCCCGCCCACGCGGATCCGCTGCCTCAGTGTGAGCAGCCCGCGTGCGCCGCGGCGATCGTCCCATCCCGCGGCGAGTGCAACGATCGATGCGGGCACGGCCTCGGTACGTACGATGAGTGTTGCATCCCCATCGCGGTCTTCCACGCGAGGCCAGACACCGCGAAACATCCCCGTCGCATACAGCCGCCGCGCGCGCTCCACGATGCGGTCTGCATCATAGGCACCTGCAGTGCCCGCGAACGCGGCGTGCACGAATGCATTGATGCGCGCATCGTCGCCCTCGACGACGACGGTGTCTGCGAGCGCGTCGAGGCGGGTGGGTGCGGGTGACGGCTGCGCTGCAGATCGCGCCGGGAGCACGGCGAGTGCGGCCTCGCGGCCGATGTCGATCAGCGGTCGCGTGTCGGCGGGAAACGTGGCAGCACTGATTTCCTCCGGGATACGAGGCGTGATGAAGACATCAGGCTCCGGCCCGGGCGGCGACGCGTTCTCGATCAGCAGGCGCAGGGCACGCACGCCGATCGCAACACGTGATGTCGGCAGCTCGTCCAGCTCGGGCAGCAGCACATCCGACGCGATGATGTACAACGCACCGAGCGCGCGCGCCTGCGTCGTCGGGAGGTTGTCGGCGATGCCACCGTCGACGAGGATGCGGCCGTCGATCACGACAGGTGAAAAGACGCCTGGTACCGCCATGCTGGCCCGCACGGCACGGGCGAGGTCGCCATGACCGAGCACGACGACGCTGCCATCGCGCAGGTCCGCAGCCACCGCACGGTACCGGCGTGGCAGGCGATCGAAGTCGCTGCGCGCGCGGGCACCGGCGTCGAACAGCATCTCGACCAGTCGTCGGTTGATACCGGCGTCCGGGACGACGCCGCCGAGCACGATGCCGTCGTCGCCGACACCGAATGAAACGAGCGGGCGCACCGCGATTCGATCCGGGCCCACCGCAAGCACGTCGGGCGCAAACAGTGCGCGCCAGTCCTCATGCGTGACAATCGCGGCGATGCTGTCGGGGTCGATGCCCGCGGCGTACAGCGCGCCGACGATCGAGCCCATGCTGGTGCCCACGACCATCCCGGGCGAGTAGCCGCGCTCCTCGAGGCCAAGCAGCACACCCGCGTGGGCGATCCCGCGGCCACCGCCCCCGCTCAGTACGAGCGCCTCCTGCGCTTGAAGCGGTGAAGCGGTCAGGGTTGCAGCGGTGCCGACGAGGAGCGCGCAACGCGCAGCCGCACGACGCATCACGGCAGGTAGTTCCCGGGTATCGGGTTGTCGGGCCGCTCGGAATCCCAGAACACCGTCACCACCCACCACCGCGTCCCGTCGTGGAAGAGCTGAATACTGTTGATGCCGCGCACGAACGGCTCGGGGTCATCCGCGTTCCTGCGCGATTCGTACGTGCTGAACGCGTGCAGAACGTTGCCGAATTGTTCCGTGACGCGATGCGACTCCGTCTCGAAGAACCCGTCCCGCTCGAGGACCGGCCCGCTCGTACGGATGTAGTCATCCACCGTCATGACCCGGTGCGCGCGTGTGCCGTCCGGGCGTACGCCCGTGGGAATCAGCCGCGCGCCCGGAACGAACAGCGAGCGCATGCGGTCCCAGTTCCGCGCAGCGCCGGCGGGTCCGGAAATGACGTCGTACAGTGCGCCGATGATTGCGTCCGGTGTTGCGACATCGGCAGGATCCGCCGGCGGAACCGGGGCGTCGGTGTCCTGTCCCGACGCCGTGTGCGCAAGGATCAGCAGGGACGCAACCACAGTCAGCAGACGAACGGGGAAGCGTTTCATAGCAGCCTCACGGGCAAACGTGAACGGGCCGGGCAATTCTGCACGCTGCGCCGCGCCTGCGCGACGCCACGGGGACGGATTCTGGCGGACCTGGGGCGAAGCCGGCATCTTTACGAATCCCCCTCCTTCCGATCGAGGCGCACCCATGGATCCGAACGCACTCGCAGGGATGGCCTTTACGCTCATTCTCGCGCTGCTCATCGGCGGTTTCATTCTGCTGTACCCGCTGTCACGCAAGCTGGGGCAGCTGCTCGAGCAGCGCATGGGCGTGAAGCCGCAGCTCGATGAGGAGGCGCGACTGGAGCTTGCGGACCTGCGGCAGATGGTGGAGGGTATGCAGGCCGATCTTCGCCGACTCTATGAGCGGCAGGAATTCGTCGAGCGACTGCTCGCCGAGCCGAAGGACAGTAGCGTCGAGAAGCTGAACCCATGACTTTGCTGTACGCTGCGATTCTCTGCACGACGATTGGCAACCTCACACCGGCGACGCTCGACTGGGGCGCAGCCGGACACCGCGCCGCGGCGCGTGCTGCGGTTACGAACCTGCCCGCGGACATGCCGGCGTTCTTCCGTGATGCGGCCGACCAGCTCGTCTACCTGAATCCCGAGCCCGACCGCTGGCGTGACCGTGACGCCGCCGCGATGGACGAGGCGTGGAAGTACGATCACTACATCGACTTCGAGGTAGTGCCGGCCGCTGCACTGCAGGCACCGGACCGCTTCAGCTACCTGCTGGAGCTGCACCGCCTGACGAAGCTCGAGCGGCCGGCGCGCGATGCCGGCATGCTGCCGTATCGCATCATCGAGCTGTACCAGCGACTCGTTACCGGCATGCGCCAGTGGCGGGCCGCGACCGATGAGGCAGAGCGGAGATGGATCGAGCAGCGCATCATCAATGATGCGGGCATCCTCGGACACTATGTGACCGACGGCTCACAGCCGCATCACACCTCCGTGCATCACAACGGCTGGAACGAGAGTTACCCGAACCCGCGCGGCTACACGACGGATCGCACGTTCCACTCGCGCTTCGAGAGCCGGTTCGTCGAGGCGAACGTTACGGCGGATGACCTGATCCCGCGCATCGCCGCGGAGCCGCGTCGCATCGAGAACGTGCGCGACGACGTACTTTCGTACCTGCGTGCGACACATTCCCAGCTCGACCGCCTTTATCAGCTCGAGCAGGCCGAACCGTTCAGCGCGAACACAACGGCAGGCGCGCACCGCGAGTTTGCAGTGCAGCGGCTGGTGGCGGGTGCGGAGATGCTGCGTGCAATGTGGTGGAGCGCGTGGCTCGAGTCGGGCTCGTAAGCCGCGCCCCTACCGCCTCCTGTAGGCTGCCAGCAGCTCCGCCTCGCGGGCCGCGTCGAGGCCGGTCTTGAGGACCTGCCGCTCCTTCGGCTGTTCATGCCACCAGGCGAGCGTATCGGCGGTGGTCTGGGCAAGGGAACGGAAGGTCAGGCCGGCCTCGATCTCAGGCGTGAGATCGAACCGCGCAAAGCCGAGGTTGCGGCCGCGCGCAGGCATCCACACGGGCAGATCGCTGTACGGGCGGACGTTGCGCTCGAGGAGCCAGTCCGTGTCGACCCAGGTGAAGGACGTTTCCGCGGTGGTCACCGCGCGGATCCCGTAGAGCAGCTCGTCGAACGGACGCGGAATGAAGGGACCCACGGCGTTGAAGGTGCCGGGCGTGTCGTTCTCCGCGAGCCGGATCATCCATTCGCTCAGGTCGCGCGCATCGATGATCTGCACAGGGTCGGTGCCATCGCCCGGGGCGAGAACCTCGCCACCACGCTCGATGCGCACCGGCCAGTACGTGAAGCGATCCGTCTCGTCGCCGGGCCCGATGATGAGCCCCGGACGCACGATGGTCGCACGCGCACCGAACGCCTCGCGTGCCGCCTGCTCGCAGAGGGCCTTGCGCAGACCGTACGGCCGGCGCTGCCCCGGCTCGACCGGCGTGTTCTCGATGGTATAGACCGGCGCGTCCGCCGTGGACGGCACTCTGCTGAGGTCCGAGTACACGGAGCGTGTCGAGACGAGGATGTAACGGCGCACGTTGTCGCGCAGCACGCGTCCGGTGAGCTCGACCCACTCCGGCTCCTGCGCCGAGTTGTCCAGCACGACGTCCCATTGCCTGCCTTCCAGCGCGCGCACGTCGCCGGCACGATCACCGATCAGCGTCTCGAGTCCGCGGAACAGCCTGGGGTTCGTCCGCCCCCGGTTGAACAGTGTGATCTCATGGCCGCGTTCGAGAGCATACTCGACCTGATACGGTCCGATGAAGCTCGTGCCTCCCAGGATCAGGATGCGGAGTGGACTGCCCGGCCTTGCCCGTGGCGTCGCGGCTGCGTGCGTGGGGATAACGCCACCCAAAGTGGACAGACCGAGAGCGGCCGAGGCCGTCGTAGCAAGGAACTGCCGGCGGTCCTGGGGCATACATGCCTCGCGTTGGATGATGAAGTTGCTGCATTATGCGGAGCGGCACGGGTGCCGGCCAGACTCGGCCGTGTCGGCCGTCCGCAGACAGGAGGTCAGATGCGCCGGCTGATGTCACTGCTGGCCATGGTGCTGCCACTCGCCGGCTGCTTTACCGACGGTCGCGCTACCAGCGATAGCTTGGCAGTCGAGGCACAATCGACGCGAGGCGACGTACCGGGCGCGACGCTGTTCCGGGCGCTGCCTGGCGAGGGTGGCGCATACGACGATCGAGCGGACATCGGTCGTGGCGTGGTTCACCTCACGGTCCGCGCGGACTCCATCGGCCGGGTGCGTGAGGATACGATGATCGTGCGTGCGGCACCCGCGGACAATGCGATGGTGGTCGCACGCTGGATCCACCGTTACGGGCTGGACTGGACGTGGGAGTACCGGCTCGAGACGACGGAGCGCGGGCTCGTGCGGAACGACATCGAGTGGTCGTACGAGGAGAGCGGGCTGCCGGTCGACAGCCTGACGCCGGATGGTGCGTGGGTGCGCGTGCTGCACGCGGTCGATGCGCAGGGCAATCCGCGGCGCGGCTGGGTTCGCACCGCGCCGGACCTGAACATCGAGTGGTGGGCCGACGTGCTCGCCGGGCAGAACCTGTACTTCCGCAACCAGGACAGCATCGCGGCGTATACGGAGCCCGGTGGTCGCCGGATCTGGCCGGACATCGCGGCCGGCAGTGAGGGGCCGGATTACTCCATGACGCCGATCGGTCGGAGCAACCACTGGATGCGCGTCATCCTGACGACGCCCTCCGACTTCTGCGTGGACCCGCCCGTCGTCCGCTCCGACACCGTCTGGATCCGGTACCTCGACGAGCGCGGGCGGCCGCGCGTCTGGTACTATCCGCGCGGCTGCTGAGGGACCAGCTCGACCGGGAGCACGTCCCCTCAGGCGTCGGGCTCCTCCGCGAACATCCGCTTCATCGAGGCGAAGAAGTTCTCCCGGATCGCCTGCGATTCCTCGGGCGCCCTCACCACGTCCGGGCTGATCCGCTCGCACAGCTCCGGCGGGATCTCATCCAGGTAGCGCGACGGCAGCACATCGTATGCGCTGCCCGCTCTGCGCCGGGTGCGACACCAGGAGAGCGACAGACGCTCGCGTGCGCGCGTCACGCCGACGTAGAACAGGCGTCGTTCTTCGGCCAGCGCGTCCGTGCCGCTCGCCTCGGCGTCGTCGAGCGAGCGCGTGTGCGGCAGGATCCCCTCCTCGACCCCGACGATGAACACGTCGCGGAACTCGAGGCCCTTCGCGGAGTGCATGGTCATGAGCGCGACGGACCGGTCGTCGGTCCGATCGCTGTCATCGTCCTTCTCGTCCATGTCCGCGAGCGCGAGGCGGCCGAGCGCGTCGTGAAGCGTCGGTGGCGCCCAATGCTCATCGTCCGTGAGCCTGTCCTGCTCGAGCACCTCGCCGAGCTTCTCCGCCCAGATGCGCCGCTCGTAACGGGTGATCGCGCCGATCAGGTCACGCAGATTGTCCACACGCATCTGCGCCTGCCTCGGATCGCGATGCTCACTGCGCAGCGCGTCCTCCAGCCCCACCCGCTCGAAGAGCTGCTCCGCCCATGCGGCCAGCGGCGTCTGCTCACCGGCCTGGGGCGGCCGTGCCGCCGCCTCGGCCTCGGCCTCTGCCAGCGACACGCGGGCATTGTCGAGCAGCGAAAGAAACCCGGCGATGGCGCGCGCGGCAGCAGCGCCGACATCTGCCGGGCCTGCCTGTGCGAGCACGCCGGAGAACGTGGCTTTCCGCTCGCGCGCCAGGTCCGCGATGCGCAGCACGGTCTGGCGGCCGATGCCACGCGCCGGGTAGTTGATGATACGGCGTACCGAGACCTCATCGTGCGGCCACGCGACCGCGCGCAGGTACGCGGTCGCGTCGGCGACTTCCTTGCGCTCGAAGAAGGAGACGCCGCCGATCACCCGGTACGGTATGTTCTTCCGGCGGAACGCCTCCTCGAGCGGACGCGACTGCGCGTTCGCCCGGTAGAGCACGGCAATGTCCCCCCACTTCATCCTGTGCAGCAGGCGACGCCGCGTGATCTCGTCGGCGACGCCCTCCGCTTCCATCTGCTCATCGTCGAACTCGCGGAGCGTCACGGGAGCGCCGATGCCGGCGGTCGAGCGCAGCCGCTTCGGGTGACGGTGCCGGTTCCCCGCGATGATGGCATTCGCTGCGCCCAGGATGCGCGCCGTCGAGCGGTAGTTCTCCTCCAGTGTGACAACCTTCGTGCCCGGGAAATGACGCTCGAACTCGAGGATGTTGCCGACGTCGGCACCGCGGAACGCGTAGATCGACTGGTCATCGTCGCCGACTACACAGAGATTGCGCCGCGTGCCTGCAAGGAGGCGTGCCAGGTGGAACTGCACACTGTTCGTGTCCTGGTATTCGTCGATCATGACGTGATGCCAGCGCTTCCACAGTGCGCGCCGCACCTCTTCGTCCTGCTCGAGCAGCCGGACCGGCAGCAGCAGCAGATCGTCGAAGTCGACGGCACCCGCGGCCCGCAGCGTCTCCTCGTAGCGCGGGTACGCGTCCGCCGCCAGCACCGCATAGTCATCAGCGCGCGTTCCGGTTGCCTGCTCCCCGGCGACGAGCGTCCTGGCCTGTGCGGGATCGATGCGCTTCGACTTCCAGTCGGATATGCGCCAGAGAATGCGCTTGAGGTCGAACCGGTCGTCGGCAATCGAGATCTCCGATGTCGCGCTGCGCAGCGCCGCCAGTTGATCGCCGGTCGCATAGATCGCGAAGCGCTGCGGTAGCCCGAGGCGGGCCCCGTGCTCGCGCAGGATGCGAACGCCGAGGGCGTGAAACGTGCCCAGCGTGATCGCGCGTGCCTCCGCGCCGACATACGCATGGACCCGCTCGCGCATCTCCTCCGCGGCGCGGTTCGTGAACGTCACGGCCAGGATCCGCGAAGGAGGTACGCCGCCGCTCCGGATGAGGTGCGCGATGCGATGGACGAGCGTCTTCGTCTTGCCCGTGCCCGCGCCGGCCAGGATGAGGAGCGGCCCGTCGATGTGCGTGACGGCCGCCCGTTGTGCAGAGTTGAGACCTGTCAGGTGCTGCGTATCGGACACAAGTGCTGCTCGATCGGGTTGGCTGCTGCGAGCGCGGAATCTGGCGGTCACGCCCTCAGCGCGACAGCCCGGCGCAGCCGCGCGGCGGAAAACTATTCGCGTACGCGGCGAATTGACAGCCGGTGGCCGGGCCAGCCACGTTGATGCGCGAGGCGGGGAGCGGAGCTGCGGACCGGATCAGCGGCAGCCCTGGTACATTATGGTGTCGTGTGCGGCAATCGCGACACCACGCAGAACGCTCGGGAAGGCATGGGGCGAACGCAGCGGAAGAAGCAGCGCGACGCCGACGAAGGTGACGAGCAGGAAGTGCATGCGCAGGTCGAGAACCTGCGACGCTGGCTGCGCACCTATGCGCAGGCGGAACAGTCGGGCCGTGCCGCTCCGCTGACGGAACCGGTTCTCGCGCACCTCGAGGAAACCATCGAGGCGCTGCGGGTCAGTGATGACGACCTGCGGCTTCACCTCGATACGCTGCGCCGCAACGCCGCGCGGATGGAGCAGGAGCGGGCCCGCTACCGTGAGCTGCTCGATCTCAGTCCGGACGCCTACCTGCTGACCGACCTCGAAGCAACGATCGTCGACGCGAACGCCGCTGCCGCCGAGCTGCTCGGCATCGACCGGCTCGACATCGCCGGGAGACCCCTCTCGGCTTCGGTGGATCCGGAGGACAAACCGATCTTCTGGGAGTGGCTCGCGGACCTGCAGACGCCGGGACAGCCGCTGCAGTGGGAGATGCGACTGTCCGGCACGGGCCCCGAGCCGCGCCACGTGGTGGTGCGCGCCCGTCATGCATCCGAAGCGCCCGAGCTGCTCTGGATGCTCCGCGACATCAGTGAGCGGATCCGCGCGGAGGAGACGGAGCGACGACTGCGCCAGGAACGCGCCGAGCGGCAGGCCGCCGACACGGCTGCACAGCAGGCCCGCTTCCTCGCCCGTGCGGGCCGGCTGCTCAATGAGGCATTCGGTGCTGCTGCCGTCGCGGAGGCGGTCGTCGAGACCGCCGTGCCGACGCTCGGCCGGGTCGCGCTGCTGGACATCCGGGAGGCGGATGGCCGGGAAGCGCGCTACGTAGCGCCGGCGGGTGAGCTCAGCGGGCGCTTGTCGCAGCCGGCGAGTCGTGATCCCGGGACCGTCGTCGGCAGTGTGCTGCGCTCCGGCGAGCTGGACGTGATCCCGCACCTGAGCGACGTGCAGCGCGAGCAGATCGCGCCGGGCGCGACCCATGTCCTCGACGAGCTGAAGCTGCATGCCGCGGTGCTCGTTCCGCTGAAGCGTAAGAACGTCGTGATCGGGGTGCTGACGCTGCTCGGCGAGACCGTGGAGGAGTGCAGCGCACGCGACCTGCTTCTTGGCAAGGCCTACGGCGAGAACGCGGCGCTCGCACTCGACAACGCGCGCCTGTTCCTCGAGGCACGCGCGGCCAGCAGGGCGAAGTCGGACTTCATCGGCTATCTCAGCCACGAGTTCCGCACGCCGTTGACCTCGGTGCTCGGGTACGCGGACCTGCTCGAGTCGGAGACGGCAGGACCGCTGACGGAGATGCAGCGCCGCCAGCTCAGTCGCCTCCGTGCGGGCGCCTGGCACCTGTCCCGCCTGGTCGACGACACGCTGGCATACTCACGCGAGGTGATTTCGCCGCCGGCACTCGAACTGGAATCCTTCGACGTGCGACAGCTCGGTGTCGAGTGCGTGCACGCGCTGCGGCCCGCGGCCGCGCAGCAAGGGCTCACGCTCGAGTTCAGCGCGCCGCAATACCCCGTAACGATCCGCAGCGACAGCGGACGCCTCCGTCAGATCCTGTTGAATCTGATCGACAACGCCATCAAGTTTACGACGGTCGGCACGGTCCGCGTCGCCGTCGAGGATCGAGAGGAGCACGTTCAGATTGACGTGCAGGACACCGGCATCGGTATCCCCGCCCGTCAGATCGAGCGGATCTTTCAGCCGTTCCACCAGCTCGACGACGAGCGCGGCGGCAGCGGACTCGGCCTGACCAGTGCGCGCCAGCTCGTCTGGCGACTCGGCGGCGAGATCAGTGTATCGAGCACGGAGGGCGTCGGCACGACGTTCACGGTGCGACTGCCCAGGGACCTGCCACACCCCAGATGACAGGCGTTCTATTCGTTGCAGGACTGCTCCTGCTGGTGCTGGGAGCAGAGCTCCTCGTCCGCGGCGCGGCACGACTTGCGGTAGCTGCAGGCATCACCCCCCTTGTCGTCGGCCTGACTGTGGTCGCATACGCGACGAGTGCCCCGGAAGCGGCCGTCAGCATCCAGGCGGCGTTCCAGCACAATGCTGACATCGCAGTCGGGAACGTGATCGGCAGCAACATCTTCAACGTGCTGATGATCTTGGGGTTGTCGGCCGTGATCGCGCCGCTCACGGTATCGACACAGCTGGTGCGCAACGATGTCCCGGTAATGATCGGGACATCGCTGCTGCTCCTGCTGGTCGCCTGGAACCAGGCGATCGGTCGCATGGAGGGTGCAACCCTGCTCGTCCTGATGATCGTGTACACGGTCCTGGTCGTCCGGCTGGGCCGCCGGGCAGCCAGGGCGAGTGACGCACCCGCGCAGGAGCCGGTCGGAACGGTTTACGGGAACATCGGTCTCGTCGTCGTCGGCCTGGGTGCCCTGGTGCTCGGTGCACGCCTGCTGGTCAACAGTGCTGTCGTCTTCGCAACGGCACTCGGGGTGAGCCCGCTCGTGGTCGGGCTCACCATCGTCGCCGCCGGGACATCCTTGCCCGAGCTGGCAACGTCAATTGCCGCAACCGTTCGCGGCCAGCGTGACATCGCCGTAGGTAACGCAGTCGGCAGCAACATCTTCAACGTTCTTTTCGTGCTCGGAACGACCAGTGTCCTCGCACCCGAGGCGCTGCACGTTGCAACGTCCGCACTGACGTTCGATCTGCCGTTCATGATCGCGGTGTGCATCGCCTGCCTTCCCATCTTCTTCACCGGTTACACGATCGATCGCTGGGAGGGTGTGGTGTTCCTGCTCTTCTATGCGGCGTACACGGCCTATCTCATCCTCCACGGCATCGCCCACGACGCCGCCCCGGTCCTGCGGCACATCATGCTCCTGTATGTCGTTCCCCTGGCCGGTGTGACCCTCGTCCTGATCGCGGGGCGGGAGTGGCACAGCCATCGGGCGGCGAGCCGGCGCGCACCCTTCGAGTCGTAAGAGTTTTCCACGCCTGAAACAAAAGTTCTGCTTGTGTGGTAAGTCGTGCGGCGTAACACGGAACCGTGACATGCGCGCGCTGTCACGTTCCCGTGCGCTGAGGGCGGCGATCTCCGCATTGTGCCGCGGGTGTCGTAAGTCGCAGGAAACGCGTGACTAACGCCACCTCGACGGCCATGGCGGAATTCGTCCGGACGTGTATCTTGGTCGCGCTTCGGGGGCCGGGTATCCCGGCATGGGATCGGAAGTTGCCACGGCCCGGCGACACGCTCCGAAGGGCGATGCGGAGGTGAGTGTGTGGCCGTACCCGCGTACGACCACACCGTGAGGAACGGAGAACGAGGTGACGATGCGCAAGCTATACGCGCTGGCAGTCATGGCTGCCACGTTCGCCGCTGCAGACGATGCTGCAGCGCAGTCGTTCGAGTTCGGGCCCGTCGCCGGCGTAAGCATCGCGAACTTCTCGGGCGACGTCGACGACACGGAATCGCGTACCGGCTTCTTCGGCGGTGCGCAGGTGGTCTGGCAGGCGCCCGGATCGCTCTTCGGGTTCGAGACGGGTGCGATCTACGTCCAGAAGGGCGCCGACTTCGCCGAGAGTGACGGCGAGGGTGCGTTCGAGCTGAGCTACATCGCGATCCCTCTCATGCTGCGTGTCGCACCGCCGTTGGGTGCGTCCGCGTTCACGCCGGTCTTTGGTTTCGGTGGTGAGGCCGCGTTCGAGGTGGGATGCACCCTGTCGATCGACGGGAACGACACGGACTGTGACGACGCGGACACGTTCGACCGGAAGTCATTCGACTTCGGGCTGTCTGCGTCCGTCGGGGTCGATGTTCCAGTCGGGCGCATGACACTCGCACCGTTCGCGAAGTACACGATCGGCGTGACCAGCATCAACGACTCGTCGAACGACGACGAGATCAGGAACAGCGGTTTTCTGGTTGGCGCTGCGCTGCGCTTCTAGGCGCAGGCAGCACACACGTCACGGCGAAGCACGGTGCTCCGCTGTGCCACTACTCACAGAGAGAAAAACATGAAGGCAGTCAAGGTAATCGCGCTGGCCGCGGCCGGCGTCCTCGCTACGGCAGGTTCGGCATCGGCACAGGCGTATTTCGGTGCGCCGATCGGCGATGCAGGTTTCGCAGTGCGGGCTGAGGTCGGTCTGCCGGATGGCAGCAAGACGTACGACCTGGTGCTCGACGCGAACCTGATGGGCCCGATCTCGTTCCAGCTCTTCGGCGGTCTGTGGGACATCGACGACGTCGATGACAACGGCGGCCGCTTCGGTGGCAGGATCGGCTACGAGCTGCCTGTGACCGGCTTCTCGGTCGGCCCGTTCGTCGGTGCGGAGTACACGTCGTTCAGCGCGGGTGAGGGCGACGCGGAGGTCTCCACGAAGCTGCTGACGATCCCGGTCGGTATCGGTGTCGGCACCACGCTGCCGGTCGGCCCGACGGCGGACGTCGTGCTCTTCGCGCAGCCGGCGTACTACTACATGAAGGCTGACTTCGAGGCGGCAGGCGAGGAGTTCGACGATTCGTCGAGCGAGTTCGGCGCAAAGGCAGGCGCCCGTCTCGGCTTCGGCCGCTTCCTCGTCGGTGGCTCGGTCGAGTTCACCACGGTTGAGGATTCGGACGCAGTCTTCGCACTGACGGCTGGTCTGCGCTTCTAAGCGGTTCCCACTGGGGCGGCGCTTCGGCGTCGCCCCAGTCCATTCTCAAGCACTCAAGACAGGACTTCCAATGCGTAAACTGCTGATGGTTTTCGCCCTGGTGGCACTGCCCGCCACGGCGAGTGCACAGGAGTACCCGGTTGACCGTGGCTCGATGGTCCTGGGCGGCAGCGTGAGCTGGACGAGCTCGGGCGGCGACCTGTACGAGAACAGCGACGGGGATCGCCTCAACTCGCTGCTCCTGAATCCCGAGGTCATGTACTTCGTCATGCCGGGCCTTGCCATCGGTGGCGAGCTGTACGTCGAGCGGGCATCGCAGGGTGATTTCGACGCCACGACGATCGCGGTGGGCCCGCAGATCTCCTACTACTTCGGTGGCCCGACGAGCTCCGTGTACCCCTTCCTCAGCGCGATGGTAGGCTACGCGGACATGTCGTCGGACGCGTTCGATGCGTCGGGTCTTGCCTTTGGTTTTACCGGGGGTGCGGCCTTCATGCTGTCGCGGAGCGTGGCACTGACGGCCGGCGCGACGTACCAGCTGCAGAACCTCAGCGTGGACCAGCTCGATGAGAGCGTGGACGGCAACGCGTTCGCGCTGCAGCTCGGCGTTCAGGCCTTCCTGTATTGAGGCGCGTGCTGCGGCCGTAGTCGCGGCATGCAGCTCCCCCAGGTCACATCAGTGAAGCGGGGCCCCACGGCGTGCGGCTTCGGCCGCACGCCGGACCGCTTCCAGCCCCCGCAGCTCATTGTCAGGGCGCAGCCGCAGCAGGCGGTCGGTGAAGTTCGTGAACATCCCATCCACGCGGGCCTCGATCATACGCCGCATGTCCGCCTCTTCGTTCACCGTGTAGGGGTGCACGTGCAGACCGGTGCGGTGCGCTGCCGTGACGACTACCCGGTCCACGTCCGAGAAGGCCGGCCCGATACCGACAGCATACTCGGCGATGCGCGGCAGCTGGTCCTGGATCATCGCGCTGTCCGTGCCCTCCGGGATGAGCTGTATGAGCGGCAACGCGGGATCGAGTCGGTGAAGCAGTCGCAGGCTGCCCTCACTGAAGGACTGGATCAGGACCCGCCATTCTGATCGTGCGACGTCGCGCAGCGCGTAGCGGTCGAGCAGCGCCAGGAGCTGCTGCTCCATGCCGGGCGCCGCCTCCGGCGTTTTCGTCTCGATATAGAAGGCGGCCCGGTCGCGGTAGCGGGCGAGGACCTGATCGAGGGTAGGGATGCGCTGACCGAGGTACTCCTCGCGCGCGCGGGAAGGGAAGGCGTCGTTGAACCACGCCCCGGCGTCGCAGTGCTCGAGCTCTGACCAGGCGCGATCGATGACCCGGCCACTCATGCCACGAACGGTCCGATCGAGCGTGTCGTCGTGCAGGCAGACGAGCACGCCATCACTCGTCATCTGCAGGTCCTGCTCGAGGAAATCGCAGCCGAGCTGAAGGGCCAGGTCGTAGGCGGCGAACGTGTGTTCGGGTGCGTGGCCGGAAGCACCGCGATGGGCAATAACGAGCATGGCCGGCAAGCTAGGGAGCCCCGGCCGGTCCGGACAGTGGACGGGAAAGACCAGCGTTGACGCGCGACGGCCACCCTCCACACCTTTGCGGCGCGTGCAGTCGCCCGCTCCTCCACCACAAAGCGATGAACGACTCCGTATCGCGGCAGGGGTTCCGCAGCGCGCTCGGTCCAGGTCTGGTCTGGGCAGCAGCGGCCATCGGTGTGTCCCACCTCGTCCAGTCGACGCGCGCGGGCGCGGTACATGGATTCGGGCTCGTCTGGGTCATCGTTCTGGCGAACCTGCTCAAGTACCCGTTCTTCGAGTTCGGCCCGCGCTACGCGATCGCGACCGGCGAAAGCCTCGTCGAGGGGTACCGCCGTCTCGGGCGGGGAGTCCTCATCGCCTACCTGGTCCTGACGCTCGGGACGATGTTCGCAGTCGAGGCCGCCGTGACGTTCGTGGGCGGCTCCATCGCCACGCAGCTCTTCGGCCACTGGCTCTCCCCGTTCGGGTACAGCGTCCTCCTCCTCGCCATCTGCGCGCTGCTCCTGAGCGTCGGGCGCTATCCGATGCTCGACGCGTCGGTCAAGGTCATCATTACCGTACTCACGATCTCCACGATTGCTGCCGTGATCGGCGCCGTGGTGTCGAGCGGGAGCGTCCGGATCCCTACCGCACCTGCACTGCCCGTGTCCGGCGCCGAGTTCGCGTTTCTGATTGCGCTGGTGGGGTGGATGCCGTCGGCGATCGACATCTCCGTGTGGCACTCACTGTGGACGCTCGCGCGCGCCCGGCAGACGGCGTACGTCCCCACGGTTCGTGAGGCTCTTGCAGACTTCAACGTCGGCTACATCGGAACGGCCGTGATCGCGCTCTTCTTCGTTGCACTCGGTGCGCTCGTGTGGTACGGCCAGGGTAGCGACGTCCCCGTGGCGGGCGGCCAGTTCGCTGCACAGCTCATCGCGCTCTACACCGACGCGCTCGGCGCGTGGGCGCGTCCGGTCATCGCACTCGCCGCGTTCACGACGATGTTCTCGACGACGCTGACGGTGACGGATGCGTTCCCGCGCGTGCTGCAGCGCACTGCGGTGATCCTCTGGCCCGGACAGGCCGGAGGCAGGGAGACACGGCTCTACAGGGGTTGGATGCTGATCCTGATCGGAGGCGCGATCCTGCTGATGAGCGCGTTCCGAGGGCAGATGACGACGATGGTCGACGTCGCTACGACGCTGTCCTTCGTGACAGCCCCGATCCTCTCATGGTTCAACCTGCGCGCGGTAACCGCCGCATGGGTGCCGGAGGAGGCGCGGCCGCGCGGTTGGCTGCTCGCGCTCTCCCGGATCGGCCTCTTTTTCGCCGCAGTGTTCGCCCTCGGCTTCCTGGCCTGGCGACTGACGAGTTGAGCCGCCGTCAGTCGCCGTGCGCCTCGACCGGCTCCGGCATGGGCTCGGATGCGGGCTTCCGCGGCAGGTCCGGCCGCCTGCCTGTCAGGAATACCATCACGCGCTCCGCCGCGCCGTTCAGGATCACATAGGCGCCGGGCACCACGAACAGGGTGAGCAGCGTCGAGACCATCATGCCGCCGACGACGGCGATCGCCAGCGGCTGCATCATCTCGGAGCCCTGGCCGATCCCCAGCGCAAGCGGGAGCATGCCGCACATCGTTGTCAGCGTGGTCATCAGGATCGGCCGGAGACGCACGGCGCCGGCGTCGACGACCGCCTCCTCGCGGGTCATCCCCTTCTCAGCCCGCGCATTCTCGGTGTACTCGACGAGCAGGATCGCGTTGTTCACCACGATACCTGCAAGCAGAATGACACCGAGCAGCACCGGGGCGCTCATGGGCATCTGCGTGATCCAGAGCGCCAGACCCACACCGATCAGTGACAGCGGGATCGCGAGCAGGATAACCAGGGGGTTGATGAAGCTCTCGTACTGTACGGCGAGCACGACGAAGACGAGGAAGATCGCGAGCCCCACGACGATGGCGAGCTGCCGGTTGTTCTCCCTGATCGCCTCTTCCTCACCTCCGAATACGATCGAGTAGCCTTCCGGTACGTCGAGTCCGGCAATGCGGGCCCGGATCGAATCGTTGACCTCGCTGATCGACGCAATCTCGGTGATGACGTCGCCGGTCACGCGGAAGAGGCGGTTCTGGTTTTCACGCGTGATCGTTGTCGGTCCGAGCGACGAGCGGACGGTCGCCACGTCCCGCACGTAAATCGGCGCGCCGCGCGCGCCACCGGGGAAGAGCGCAATCGAGTTGATGTCCTCGGGGCTCTTGAAGCGCTCGCGTGGGAACATCACACGGAGGTCGTACTCCTGGTTGCCACTCGTGAAACGAGTGGCAACGGTGCCGTCCAGCGCGGTCCGCAGCGTCTGCCCGACCGTGGCGACGTTCAGTCCGAGGTACGACGCACGCTCGCGGTCCAGCTCGATCGTGAGCTGGGGGCTCGCCTCGTCGGCGGACGCCTCCATGTTCTCCAGGCCCGGAATGCCGCGAGACAGCATGGCGATCTCCTCACCCAGCCGCTGCAGCGTGGCAAGGTCATCACCCTGGATAAGGATTGCGACGTCCGAGCCGGACGTGTTCGTGCGCAGGCCGCGAATGCGCGGAGGCCGCACGAACACGCGTGCACCGGGGAAGCCTCGCTCGTCGATGCGCGCCTGCAGCATCTGCACCCACTCCTGGGCGCTCACGTCGCGCTGATCGGAAGGGGCGAGCACGATGTCGATACTGCCGCGCCCGGCGTTCTCACTCGTGGAGCCACCGAACAGGAAGCCGCCCGCCACGGCGAACACGCTCTGAACATGCGGCATCTCGCCGATGATCTGCTCGACTTCGAGCGCGATGCGGTTCGTCTCCTCCGCGGACGCACCGGGAGGCAGGCGTACGAACACACCCACGTTGCCATCGTCGACCTGCGGCAGGAACTCGTTGCCGAGGTTGCGCGTCAGCAGGAAGACGCCGGCGAGAGCAGCGACCGCGCCGCCCAGCACATACCAGCGCTTGGCGAGCACTCGGGGAGCATTGCGGCGGTACCAGGCACGCATCCGCGCGATCATGCCGTCGAATGCGGCAAGCGGCTTCCATCGGTGCGCACCACTCTGGAACCGAACCTTTGCCAGCTGGGCAGCCAGCATCGGAACCAGCGTAAGTGCGACGATCAGCGAAGCGAAGATCGCGAACGAGATCGTGAGAATCAGCTCGCGGAAGATGAGTGCGGCCAGCCCGCTGATCAGAAGGAACGGCACGACTGCCGCGAGGTTGGTCGCCGTGGAAGCGATGACCGCGCTGCGAACCTCGTTTGCACCGACGTGCGCGGCCTCCTCCGGATCCTCGATACCTTCTTCCCGCCTGCGGAAGATGTTCTCGAGCATCACGATCGAGTTGTCGATCAGGAGGCCTACGCCGAGGGCGAGTCCGCCGAGCGAGATGATGTTGAGGGTCAGGTTGCCCAGCCCCATCATCAGGAACGTGGCGAGCATCGCCAGCGGGATCGCCGTCCCGATGATAAACGTCTTACGCAGCGAGCCCAGGAAGAGGAAGACGACGATCATCGCCAGCATCGCACCGGTGAGTGCGGCGTTGCGCACGGAGCTCACCGAGGACTTGATGAACGACGACTGGTCCTGGATCACCTGGTAGCGGATGTCGGCCGGGATGAAGTGGTCCCGCTGCAGGCGCTGCAGGGTGAGGTCGACTTCCTCCGCAACCGCCACGGTGTTGGCGTTTGGCTGCTTGCGTACCGACAGCTTCACAGCCGGCGTGCCGTCGAGCCGTGCCCACATCCGCTGCTCGACGTGCGTGTCACGTACACTGGCGACTTCCGTCAGCGGGATGCGGCCGCCCCCGGGCACGGTCAGCAGGACGTTCTGGACGTCGGCGATCGTGCGGAACTTGCCTGCGGTCTTGCCGACGACTTCGCGCGTCGGCGAGGCAACACGGCCTGCGGCGACGTCCTGGTTCTCGGAGCGCAACGCCTCGATGACCTGAGACACCGTGAGGCCGTAGGAGCGAAGACGCTCCTGGTCGAGGATCACCTGGATCTCGCGGATCAGGCCACCTGCGATGTCGACCGAGGCGACTCCCTCGATCGTCAGCAGCTGCGGGCGCAGCCGGTACTCCGCCCAGTCGCGAAGGGAGACGAGGTCACGCGTCGGTGAGGAGAAGGCGACCTCGTAAATTGGCGACTGCGAGGGGTCGAACTTGAAGATGGTCGGCGGATCGGCTTCTTCCGGGAGCCGGCCGCGCGCTCGCTCGAGGTTCTTCGCGGCATCCTGAAGCGCGAAGTCGATATCCGTGCCGTAGGCGAAGTGCAGGTTCACGCCAACGCGCCCCTCCTGCACCTCCGTCTCGATACGCACGAGATTCTCGGTCGTCGCGAGCGCAGCCTCGAGAGGCTTCGCGACAGTCTCCTCGAGCACCTGCGGCTCAACGCCACGGTTGGTGACGTTCACGCGGATGTTCGGGTAGACGATCGTCGGAAGCAGGTCGAGCGGCAGGCGCGCCAGAAAGAACACGCCGAGCACCACGATGACGCTGCACAGCATCAGCGTGCCGATCGGCCGTACGATCGCGAGGCTGGAGATGCCGCGATGATGCGGCCGTTCCTTGATGCTCATAGATCGCTCTGTGGTGCCTGTGCCTGCGAGGCCGGCGTCGGAACACTGCTGCTGATCCGGACGGCGGCACCGTCACGCAACATGTTGTTGCCTGCAGTGACGACGACCTCACTGCCGTCGAGGCCGGCGACGATCTCGACGCGGCCGCTCGAGGTAAGGCCGGTCTCGACGGTGCGCCGGATGGCGCGATCATTCTCGACGATGAAGACCGACTGCGAGCCTTGACCGCCAACGAGCGCGCTCGCGGGAACGAGCAGGACATTCTGCTGCTCGCTCAGGTTGAACGTCACACGGGCCAGGAATCCGGGGCGGGCGACACGTGCGCTTGCTTCGTCGAACGCGACCTCGACCGGCACCAGTCGAGTGTCGGGGTTGGCCGAAGGGAAGATGCGACGGATGCGTCCCGAGAGCGTGCGCCCGGGATAGGCGTCGAGCCCGATCTGTACGTCGTCGCCGACGCGCAGCTCAACGACATCGAGCTCCGAGACGCCCACCCGCACGACCATCGTCGAGATGTCGGCGATCTCGAACAGACGAGTCTGGTTGCTGACGACGTCGCCTGCTTCCACGAGCTTCGCCGTGACTACGCCGCTCACGGGCGCGTTGACCGTCGTGTATCCGACGCGCGTGCGGAGCTGGTCGACAGTCGCCTGTGCGGCCGCGTACGCCGCACGGTCGCGCTCGTACTCTGGCAGGGTGATGACCTTGCGGTCACGCAGCTGTTCGGCTCGCTCGTACGCGCTGCGCGCCACCTCCAGCTGCGCCTCCGCGGACAGCAGCTGCGCACGCAGCTCACGATCATCGATGCGCGCGAGCACCTGGCCGCGCTGCACCATGCTGCCCTCCTCCACATTCACGGAAAGCAGCGCGCCTGCGACCTGTGCGTTGACGCCGACGCTGCGGATCGGCTCGACCACGCCCGACACGCTCACCGAGCGCGCGATCGAGCCACGCTCAACGGCGGCTACGGCAACCGGCGTGACCGCATCCGGCCCGCCACGCCCGCGCATCTGCGCCTGCGCGCCAGGGCCCTCGTCATTGCCGCCACACGCGGCGCCCAGCAGTGCAAGCCCCAGCACACCGACACGGGCCGCGACCCGTGCATGCTTCTCCGCCGATCTACCGCTCACCTTGCCTCCGTTATCGTCTCTCCCAGCACTGCCTCGAGCCGCGCGAGGGCCGTGCCGAGCTCCTGTCGTGTCCGAACCGCCGCAATTTCCGCGTCCGTCAGCGCCACCTGCGAGGTCTGAAGGTCGAGGATCGTCGCCGCCCCGATCTGGTAGCGCTCCTCCTGCACGCGCAGGTCTTCGCGAGCCAGCTCGACCGCGCGATCCGCGATCTCGACCCGTCGCTCCGCGGCCAGGACCTCGCTCGCCGCCGCATCGACCGCCGCACGCACCGCGATCTGGGCGTCACGCGCTCGTGCTTCCGCCACTCGCCGGTTCGCGTTCGCCCGCTGAACCGCTGCTTCGCGGCCGAAGTTGTTGAACAGCGGCATTGTCGCCGTCAGTCGCAGGTTCCACGACTGCTCGTTCGGCGGAAAGTCGAAGGAGAACCAGTCATACCCCCCGGTCAGCCGCAGGGTCGGAGCATAGGCGAGCAGTGACTCCAGCCGGTCGGCGGACCGGCTGTCCAGCTCTGCTTCCGCTGCGCGGACGCTGGGGGAGGCGAGCATGGCCCGCCGGACGAGCTCCTCCGGGGCCGGCAGGGGTGGCGCCTCCGTCGGCAGTGCGAGCGGCTCGGCCGCAACCGGCTCGGCCACGCCGATCAGCCGGCCGAGCTGCAACATCGCGCTGCGCAGTGACGTCTGCGCGTCGATCAGGGCCAGCTCCGCGTTGCCGACCTCGAGCTCGGCGCGGAGCACATCGGACTGCGTTGCCGTGCCCACGTCGAGCCGCGTCTGCGCAAAGACGAGCTGCTGGCGGGCCCGCTCGAGTCGCTGCTGCGCCGAGCGCACGATGTCTTCCGCTGCCGCAGCACCGTAGAACGCCTGGGTCGTCACGAGCGTCGTCGCAAACCATTCCGCGCGGCGGTTCGCCTCCGCGGCCGCGACATCGGCGCCGGCACCGCGCAACTGGGCCAGCCGCCTGCCGCCCGTGAAGATGTCGTAGCCTGCCTGAAGAGCGGCAGAATAGTTCTGCGAGACGAGGCGTCCCGTGGACTGGTCGAAGCGCTCGTTGCTCGAGTTCGAGTACGAGCCGTTCGCCGTGAGGCTCGGCAGCAGTGAGCCGCGCGTCTGCAGCTGATTCGCCTCCGCGATATCGACTGCGCTCTGTGCGGCGATCATCGACGGTGCCGTCGCGCGTGCCAGCTCCAGCGCCTCACGAAGCGTGACTGTGCGCGCAGCGACCGGCGCATCCTGCGCCGCGGCCGGGACTGCACATAACAGGGAAGCGAGCGCCACGCCCATGCAGCGACGTCGCCAGGATCCGGAAGCCATCGGAACACCACGAAAATTCAGTAATGAGTCACGCGGGTGTAACCCGCCCAATTTACGACGCGCGAGCGCCGTTGAACGTTGGGCGTGACGGACCCCGAAACGCGAAGGGACGGGCGGGGAATCTCCGGGTTCGAATGCCGGGCGATCCCTTCCCGGTGCGGCCGCGGCGTCGCCACGGGGGGCGGTCGGCCGAAGTCGGTGGCGCCGCCGAGGCCCGCCCTCTCCGGCGCGGCCGGTGCCGCGGAGCGGTGTGCGGTCGCCCGGAAGGTGCCGCCGGCGCCGACAGGCCCGCCGCCTGCACGGCCGAGGGCCGGACGGGGTCCTCCGTGAAATCGGTACTGTTCGAGGATAGGTTCCCAACGTGCGACAGGGGATGCGACTCGGGACGCGGCTGCTGCTGCCGCTGCTGGCGACGGTCGTCGCGGTCATGGCCTTCGCAACCTGGCAGTCCCAGCGACAGCGGGAGAAGACGCTGACGGAGGAGGCCCGCCGTGAGACGAACGCCTATGCGGTCGCGCTCGGCCTGGCCCTGGAAGCCGCTGCAAGAACCGGCAGCGACGCCGAGATGCAGGCGATCATCGATCGGATCACGCAGGAGCCCACGATCTATGGCGTGGTCGTCTACGACACGGCTGCCCGCGTCCGCCTCGTCTCCCAGACCGTCGATACTCTCCGCACCGCGCCACTCCAGTCCGTGCAGACCGTCCTGGCGACCGGCAGCCGCGAGGTGCTCCTGCGCGACTTCGAGGGGGAGCGCGTGTACTCCGTCGTCCGGCCATTGCGCCAGGATGGCGAGATCGTAGGCGCGATCGAAGTCGCGCAGACGCTGGCCTTCGTCGAGGCGGAGAAGCGCCAGACCCGGGAGCGCTACATCGTCAGCACCGCGCTGCTGGCTGTGGCGATGACGATCCTGATCCTGTGGCTGGTCCAGCGGCTCGTTGCCAGACCGCTGGACCGCCTGGTGGCGGCGGTCCGGGCGCTCGGCGGCGGCGAGCTGGCGCACCGCATCGACCGGAATGTCGGCCCGGGCGAGCTGGGGGTCCTGGCCCGCGAGTTCAACGACATGGCCGACCGGCTCGAGGCGGCGCGCGCACGCGTCGAGCGCGAGGCCGAGGAGCGGCTCGCACTGGAGCGACGGCTGCGTGAGACGGAGAAGATGGCGGCGCTCGGTACGCTCGCGGCAGGGCTCGCGCACGAGATCGCGGCCCCGCTCCATGTCATCCGTGGCCGCGCCGAGATGCTGCTGAAGCGCGAGCAGGAGTCCCGTTCGGAGCGGAACCTGCGCATCATCAGTGCGCAGATCGAGCGTATCACGCACATCGTGCGCAACCTGCTCGACTATGCACGGCGGCGGGAGCCGCGCATGGAGAGCGTGCCTGTCTCGCGATTGCTCGACGACCTGCTCGAGTTTCTCGCCGCAGAGATCAGCGCGGACGGCGTGCAGGTACAGCGGACCGGCAGGGTTGACGTCGCGGTATATGGAGATGCGGACCTGCTGCACCAGGTGTTCATCAACCTGCTGCTCAACGCACTGCAGGCGCTGCGCGGCCGCGATAGCCCGCAGCTCCGGCTCGACGTCTCGACGAGCTCCACAGGCAGTGTCGTCATCGATGTCGAGGACAACGCGGGCGGCATAGAGGAGCACATGCTGGAGGTCATCTTCGATCCCTTCGTCACGACGAAGCCTGCCGAGACCGGTACCGGCCTCGGCCTCGCCGTGGCGCGCAGCATTGTCGAGGAGCATGGTGGCCGCATCGAGGCATTCAATCGCCAGCGTGACGGCGTGCGCGGCGCCGTCTTCCGCGTGACGCTCCCCGCAGCGCCGGCGCAGGAGGCCGCGTGAGCAGCACGGCACCGGAGAAGGCATGAGCGAGCAGGCAGCCCAGCGACTGGCGTCACCGCGCGCTACCGGAGAGCACATCATCATCGTCGAGGACGACCGCGAGCTGCGTCAGTACCTCGGCGAGGTCGTCGCGGACGCCGGGTATGAGGTGACGACCTTCGCGACCGCCGACGACGCGCTGGCCGCGCTCGCCGCGCAGGAGGAGGCGGACCTCGTCATCACCGACCTCGTGCTGCCGGGCATGCGCGGCCAGCAGCTGCTCCGCGAGGTGCGCGCGCATCGGCCGGAGCTCAACGTCATCATCATCACCGCGTTCGGTGCGATCGACTCCGCGATCGAGCTGGTCAAGGCCGGTGCCCACGACTACCTGACCAAGCCGTTCGGATCCGATGAGCTGCTGCTGGCAATCGAGCGGGCGCTCGACGAGAGCCGCCTCCGCCGCGAAGTGGCGCGCGCACGCCGCGGCCGACCGGAAGCGCCGCCCGGGTTCATCGGCGCCAGCAAGGCGATGCAGGAGGTGTACGCCCTGATCGCCCGCGCCGCGACGTCCCACCTGCCCGTGCTCGTCACCGGCGAGAGCGGCACCGGCAAGGAGCTCGTGGCGCGTGGACTCCACCATGCGTCGGGCCGCAATGCATTCGTTGCAGTGAACTGCGCAGCCCTGCCCGAGAACCTCCTCGAGTCCGAGCTGTTCGGTCACGTGCGCGGCGCATTCAGCGGGGCTGACCGCGACAAGCCCGGGCTCTTCGAGGCCGCAGACGGCGGCACTCTCTTCCTCGATGAGATCGCGGAGCTGCCGGCGCCGCTCCAGCCGAAGCTGCTGCGCGCACTCGAGGCAGGTGAGGTGCGACGCGTCGGCGCTACGACGTCGCGCAGCGTGGACGTGCGCATCATCGCCGCGACCAACCGCGACATCGAGCAGCGCGTAGACGACGGTCTGTTCCGCGCCGACCTCTACTGGCGACTGAACGTGCTCCACATCCACATGCCGCCGCTGCGCGAGCACCCCGCGGACATCCCGCTTCTCGCCGAGCACTTCGCCGCAGGACGCACGATTACGCCCGCCGCCATGGCGCTCCTCAGTGCGCACACCTGGCCCGGCAACGTGCGCGAGCTGCGCAACACCATCGAACGCGCCGCCGCACTTTCGGTGACCGGAGAGATTCACCCCGAAGACCTCCCCGCTCGTGTCCAGGAAGCCGCGAGCACCGCGTCGCGGGTCGCGCAGGCGTCACGCCGCCAGCTGTCGCTGCGTGAGCTCGAGCGCGACTACATCCTCGAGGTCCTGCGCTCGACCGGCGGCAACAAGTCACGCACGGCCGAGATCCTGGGCCTGGACCGGAAGACGCTGTACCGGAAACTGGAGGAGTACGGGGAAGAATAGTCGATATTTCGCCCCTTCCTGCCCCACCGCTGTGGCGCCCCGCCACACCCCGAAACTCCGCGAAGCCATGTGGAAACTGCCATTACTGTGGCGAAACGCCGCACCCCACGGCGTCGGACGTTGTTGTTAAGTGTTTGTCGGACCGCAATTTAGCCGCTGGTCCGGGCGTTGCTTTACGTTCGCGGTGTACGCGCGCATGGCGCAGACGCGGAGGGGACGTGGACGAGGGATGCGTACTCGTCGGGACCGATTTTTCACCAGGGTCCGCGGCCGCGCTGGATGAGGCGCGACGCCTTGCGTCCCGGTTGGGGTGCTCCGTTCGCGTCGTGCATGTGGTGGAGTCGGAGTTGCCCGGTGACTGGCGGCCGTCGAGGGCCGAGCAGGAGTGGCTGACCGAGGCGGAGCTCGACGAGTCCTCTCTGCACGTTCGCTATGGCAGCGCATGGGCTGAGCTGGCTCGCTACGCGGACTGCTGCCGCCCCGCGCTGCTGGTTGTCGGAAGTCATGGAGCGTCCGGCTATCAGCCGCTGGCCGTCGGGACGACTGCGGCGCGGCTGACACTGAACGCGAGGCATTCGGTGCTGCTGGTTGGACCGCGGCACAGCGCGGCGCGACGGCCGATGGAAGTGGGTCGATCGTGAGTGCGCGCAGCAGGAAGAAGGGCAGGAACCGGAACCGGCGGGCCTCGGTCGGAACGGTGCGATTCTATGCGACTCGTATCGTTCTGCCGGCCCTCGCTCTGGGAATCGGGTTGGGAGGCTCGCGCGTCATACCTCCGAGTGACGAAGCGGCCTCCGGCACCGAGGCACCGTTGGCTCCGGTCCATCTGGATCGATACCTCCTCACACCCAATGACACGGCCGATCGCGACAGCGCGCTGGCGCTGCTGCGCTCGGCCGTTCGTGCGCGTGACGCCGGTGATCTGAAGCAGGCGACGTCGCGTTTCGAGCGCGTTGCCGAGGTCCTGCCGGCGTTCGCGGACTGGGCACGACTGCTTGCAGCGGATGCGGCCGGGCGGGATGGCTCGGTCGGAGAGGTCAGGCGCCTGCTTGCTGCGACCGACGAAGCGCTTGCACGCGATCGGGGCTGGCGCTCGCTGGTGCGCGCGTACCGCGTCTCGAAGGACTACCGCGGCGCGGCGCAAGCTGCGGCCGCAGCGCGTCCGCGGCCGGCGGGGGAGCGCGTCGACGCAATCGTGACGCGCGGCGAGCTGCTTCTGCTGATCGGCGACGAGGCGGGTGCACGCGAAGCGTTCCGCGCGGCGGCAGACACCTTCCCCGGTGCAACCCGAACCGTCGACGCGATGCGTGCTCTGTCCGCCATGAGCGGACTCACGCTCGATGATCGGCGCCGGATCGGCAGCGTATACCTGCGTCACGGCAATCTCGATCGCGGGTTGAGCAACCTGGACGCGTATCTGGACGGGCGCGGCGGTACACCCGACACGCGCAATGCGCTGCGTCTCGAGATCGGACGAACCCTGTTCGCCCGCGGCGAGAATCGGCGCGCTGAGCAGCGCATGTTGTGGCTCGCACAGCTGCAGATTGCACCGGAGCTCGCGGCGGAGGCGCTGCTGATCGCCGGCCGCGCCCAGTATCGCGCCGGTCGGGAGACGCAGGCGCGCGCCACGCTCGAAAGGGCGGTCGAGCGCGCGGGCGGTACGGGCCCGATCGCCGCCGAAGCGCTGTTCGTGCTCGGTGACATTGCGCACGACGATGGCCGGACGAGTGCAGCGCGCGACTTCTACCGGCGCGCAGCAGCCGCGGCGCCTGAATCTCCACGCGGCCACGAAGCCGCCCTGCGATACGGCGCACTCCACTACCTCGCCGGCGATGCCCTGGCTGCCGCGACCGCGTTCACCGGCACGCCAGGCGAAGGCACCCGCAGACAACGACTGGACTTCTGGGCTGCACTCGCGCATCGGGCAACGGGCGACAGTGCAACGGCAAAGCGACTGCTCGATACTGTGCTGAGCCTCAACCCGCTCTCGTACTACGGCATGCGGGCAGCCGAGCTGCTCGGCGCTCCGACACCGAAAATCCCCGTCAGCGCGAATGACGACGCGCAGACGCCGCTGCGCGCGCAGAATGCGTTGCTGCGCTACGAGCTGCTCACCGAGCTGGGCCTCAATGATGCCGCCAGCTACGAGATCGATCGACTGCTCGAGGAGTACGCCGGCCAGAACGGGGTGCTGTACGGCGTCGCCGAGGCGCTGCACGCGAAGGGCGAGCACCTGCGCGCGGTTCTGATCGGTCGTGCGATCGAGCGGAATCTGGAGCAGAACGGCAACAAGCCCGACGCACGCCTGCTGCGCATCATCAATCCGTTCCCGTACCGCGACCTGATCGAGCGCGAAGCGAAGCGTCACGGACTCGACCCCTACTTCGTCGTCGCGCTGATACGGCAGGAGTCACTGTTCAACCCGAAGGCCAAGAGCGGTGCCGGCGCTGTCGGGCTCATGCAGGTCATGCCGCGGACAGGACGGGCCGTGGCGACCCGTCTGGGCATCCGCAACTTCCGCGACGAGATGCTGACGGACCCGGAGATCAACATCCGCATCGGCACCGCAATCCTCGCCGACCACCTCCGCAACTACGGCGGCCGCGTCGAGGATGTGCTGATCGCCTACAACGCCGGCGCTGGCCGTCTCGGCCGCTGGCGCTCATTCCCCGAGCGCGCAGACCGCGACCTGTTCATCGAGCGCATCCCCTACGACGAGACACGCGACTACGTGCGGATCGTCCGGACGAATACGTACGTGTACCGGACGCTGTACTCTCAATAGCGCCTTGAATCGGCCACCACCCCGTGCGCGCAGAAGTGCGCGCGCGCCCACCCGTCACCCACCGCCCGTCCCCCGCAGCTCGCGCGTCAGTCGCCAGCGCCCCACGCCGGTTCCGGTGTGAGTCCGGCGTGCTCCTGCTCTTCCTGGATCTGCCGCTCGCGTTCCTCCGACATGATGCGGCGCTTCAGCCAGTGGCCGATGTCGTCGAAGTAGGTGTACGCGACCGGGATCACGATCAGCGTGAGTAGTGTGGAGGTGATCAGCCCGCCGATCACAGCGCGCGCCATGGGTGCGCGGAATCCGCCGCCCTGGCCGAGTGCGAGAGAGATCGGGAGCATGCCGAAGATCATCGCGGCCGTCGTCATGATGATCGGGCGGAGTCGCACGCGACCGGCCTCGACCAGCGCGGTATGGCGGTCCGCTCCGAGGGAACGCCGCTCGTTCGCGTTGTCGACGAGCAGAATCGCGTTCTTCGTCACGAGCCCCATGAGCATGATCACACCGATCATCGACATCATGTTCAGCGTATCGTTCGTGATCAGCAGCGCGAGCAGCACGCCCACGAGTGAGAGCGGGAGTGCGAGCATGATCGCGAACGGCTGTGTCAGCGACTCGAACTGCGACGCGAGGATCAGGAAGATCAGGATGATCGCGAGCAGGATCGCCTCGAGGACGTAGCCCACGGTCTCCTCGAGCTGCTCGGTCTCACCGCCGAGCCGCACCTGGTAGCCGGGGTTCTGCTCTGCGATCTCCGCAGTCGCATCGCGCACGAGAGCCGACGCTTCCGCCACCGAAAGCTCGGGCAGCAGTGAGGCGCTCACGGTTGCGACCCTGGCGAGGTCGATACGGTCGATCTGTGCCGGCGCGGTGCCGCGCTCGATCGTCGCGATCTGGCCGAGCGGCACGGTTGCCGCTGCGCCGAGGTCAGTCCGTGTGTTGGTCGCGATCGGCAGAATCTCGAGGTTCTCGACCGATGCGCGCTGCTCCGGTGCGACCTGCACCACCACGTCACGCTCCTCGCCGGACGGGTCCTGCCACGTCGTTGCGACCTGGCCTGCAAGCAGCGGCTGCACGGTCGCGGCGATCTGACCGATGTCAAGGCCGAGCTCACTCGCGAGGTCCCGGTTCACATCGATCCGGTACTCCGGTCGCGGCTGGCCGAGCGACTGCTCGATGTCGACGATGCCGGGAATCTGAGCCATGCGCTCCGCGACCTCGTCCGACAGACGCTGCAGCTCATCGACTTCAGGGCCGGTGATCTGAACCTGAAGGGGCTTCTGCGCCATGTTGTCGGCGCCGATGATGCCGATCGTGACGCCGAAGATGGGCTTCAGCGCCTCGCGCGCGGCGACCATCAGCTCCTGCTGGGTGCGCTTGCGCTCGCTCAGGTCCGTCAGGGCAACATAGATATTGCCCGCCGTGACCGTTCCGGTCGCCCCGGCACCGATCGTCGTGTAGAGGTAGTCGACTTCGGGGAACTGCTCGAGCACGTCGATCAGCTGCCGTGCCTTCGATTCCGTGTATGCCAGCGAGCTGCCCTCGGGCGTCTCGAACGTCACCGCGAAGGCTCCCTCATCGGACTCCGGCATGAAGCCGCCGCCGATGAACGGGAACAGCAGGAACGCCCCCACGAACGATGCGGCTGCGATGCCCAGCGTCGTCTTCCGGTGGTTCAACGCCCAGTCAATGATACCGCGATAGCGGTCCGCCTGCCGGTCGAACCAGCGGTTGAAGCGCGCGATGAGTCGCGACAGCGGGTTCTTCGAGCCACCCGACGTCTGCGGCTCGACACCCCACCATGCAGACAGCATCGGTGTCAGCGTGAACGACACGAAGAGCGACACGAGCACCGCCCACGCCACGGTCATGCCGAACTGGTAGAAGAAACGGCCGATGATGCCGCCCATGAACGCAACGGGCACGAACACCGCAACGATGGAGAGCGTCGTCGCCATGACGGCCAGGAAGATCTCACGCGTGCCGACCCCGGCTGCGGTGAAGTGATCCTCACCCATCTCGCGGTGCCGCACGATGTTCTCGATCACCACGATCGCGTCGTCGATCAGGATGCCGATCGACAGCGACAGGCCCATCAGCGTGAGCACGTTCAGCGTGAAGCCGAGCGCGTTCATCAGGATGAACGCCGAGATCACCGACACCGGCAGGGCGAGTGACGTGATGACCGTCGCCTTCCAGTCGTTCAGGAAGAGCATGACGACGACGATCGTCAGAATCGCGCCCAGGATCAGCTCGAAGATCACGTCCTCCACGGAGTGGCGGATGACCTCCGAGTTGTCGCGCACGAGGATGAGCTCGACGCCCGGCGGCAGTGACTCCTGCAGCTCCGCCATGACCTCCTTCACCTCGTCGGCCACCGCGACCGTGTTCGCACCGGAGATCTTCACCACGTCCAGCGACACGGCACGTCGGCCGTTCACGAGCGCAATCGAGCGCTCCTCTTCCGTGCCGTCGACGACCCGGGCTACCTGGCTGAGGCGAATCGGCAGGCCGTTGCGTGTTGCAACGATGACGTTCTCGAACTCGCGTGCGTCCTGGATCCGGCCCGTAACGCGCACGAGCTCCTCGGACACGCCGCGCTCCACGCGACCGGCCGGAATCTCCATGTTCTGTCGCTGCAGTGCCGCGATCACCTCGGCGGTCGAGATGCCGTACGCGTCGAGCTGCGTCGGGTCGACAAAGACCCGGACCTCGCGCAGGAGGCCACCGGCGACGTCGACGTTGCCGACGCCCGACACGGTTTCGATCGCGCGTCGGATTTCCTCATCCGCCAGACGCGTCAGCTCGGGCACGCTGAGCGTGTTCGATGCGAGCGCCAACGACAGGATGGGCTGCGCCGAGAAGTCGAACTTGCTGACGATCGGCTCCTCGATGCCCTGCGGCAGGTTGCGCCGGATCGCCTCGATCCGCGCACGGATGTCCTGCGCAGCCTGGTCGTTGTCGCGGCCGAGCTCGAACTCGATGATGATCAGCGACGCGCCCTCGAGGGAGTTCGACGTGATCCGGTCGACGCCTTCGACCGGGTTGAACGCCTCCTCCATCCGGCGCGTCACCTCGCGCTCGATCGTCTCCGGGCTCGCTCCCGGATAGATCGTCTGAACCGCGACGACCGGAATTTCGACGTCGGGGAACTGATCGATCGGCAGTCGGTTGTAGCTGAAGAAGCCAAGCACGATCAGCCCCATCATCATCATCAGCGTGAAGATGGGACGACGGATCGCGACGCCGCTCAGGCCACCGCCGACAGCATCCATGCGTGCCTGCGCGGGCGTTGCGCCGTGGTCCGTGCCTGCCGGACCGTGCGGCGCAGCGTCGCGCGGTGAATGCTCGTTGCTCATCGCGCCCCCTCGGGCTGTGCGTCTGCTTCCGTGGGGCTCGCCGCCGGCACGCCACTGATGCGGACGTGCGCGCCTGCGCGCGCATCGCCCGGCGCAATCAGCACCTGCTCGCCAGGCTGCAGCCCGGAGACGATACCGACGATGCCACGCGCCGTGTCCGTTGTGCCAACAGTGACCGGACGCTGCTCGAGTACATTGTTGGCGATCACCCAGACGAACGGTGTGCCGCCCTGCTCGCGCAGCGCCTGGGACGGAATCACCACGAGGCTGTCCTGTCCGCCCGTCACGATGCGTCCGCTCGCATAGAGTCCCCCAACGAGTGAGCGGTCGGCGTTCGGCAGGCGCAGGTACACACCGACCCGGCGCGTCGTCGGGTCCGCGACCGGCTCCACACGCTCGACCTCACCGACAAAGACCTGGCCGGGGTACGCATCGATCGTGAACTCCACGGTCTGGCCACGCTGCACGCGCGACGCCTCGCGCACCGGGATCTGGCCGGCAAGCTCCAGTACCGTCGTGTTCACCACCTGGAAGAGCGCCTGGCCCGGGTTCACCGCCTCACCGACGTTCACCATGCGCGAGCTCACTTCGCCCGTGAAGGGGGCAGTGATCGTCGCCTGGCGCGCAGACTCCGATGCGCTGGCAGACTGCGCCTGCGCAGCAGCCAGCTGGCCGCGCGCAGCCTCCAGTGCCGCCTCGGCCGCCTGGAAGTCGATCTGCGAGATCGCGCCCGCCTCGAACAGCTTGCGCGACGACTCGTAGCGCTGCTGCGCGAGTGCGAGGTTCGCCTCCGCGGCGGCCACCTGCGCACGTGCGCCCGCTGCAGAGCTGCGGATGCCCTGTGCGTCCAGCACCGCCATCACCTGGCCCGCAGTAACCGGGTCGCCACGATCCACGCGGATCGACGAAACCAGTCCGGGTACCTGTGCGCGCACCTCGGCAGTACGATACGGGTTCAGCGATCCCGTCAGCACCACGCTCTGCGCCACGCTCTCGAGCTGCGCGGTCGCGACGTCGGTCGGCTGCAGCACGACGACCTCGGAGTCGTCCACCCGAGCCTGCGCCTGCTGATCCGATCCGCCGCACGCGGCTATGCCGAAAACGAGTGCGAGCACACCGGCAGCACGAATCGATTGACTGTTGTCTATGGTCACGTGTCGTTCCGTTGTCGTTGTCAGATCCACGATTCGATCAGCGGACCAGCTCGGTGGCCGGTCTGCCAAGCGCACGCAGCGCACTCGCCAGCGCAAGCTGGTAGTCGTGGTACGCCGTCACTTCGTTCAACCGCGCCTGCTGGAGCGCGAGACGCGCGTCGGACACGTCGAGCTGTGTCGCGAGACCCTCGCGGTAGCGCAGCTCCGTGAGGTCGTAGACACGCTGCGCCTGAGACACCGTGGTGCCCGCGGCCTCGAGCTGCAGACGCGCACGCTCCAGCTCGCGCAGTGCCCTGTCATACTCCAGCCGGACTCCCTCCTCGAGCTGCGCAGCCTGAAGCTCCGCTTGGCGGACCTGCGCATTCGCAGCATCGACCTCCGCCTTGCGACGCATCCCCTGGAACAGCGGCCAGCTCACGGCGAAGCCCACGTTCCAGTCGTCACGCCAGTCATTGCCGCCGGGCAGGAACCCGGACGGGAACGCCTGGCGCGCCATGTTGCCCTGCAGGTACACTGCGGGCAGGAACGCGGAGCGCGCGATGTCCGCCTGCTCCTCCATCATCGCGACGTTGGCACGTGCAGCCCGCACGCTCGCGCGCGCCTGCAGCACCGACGCCGCTTCCTCCAGCGTCGGCAGATCCACGTCACCAACCGCGAGTGCACCCGGCCCGGTCAGCGGCGTCGTCAGCCGCACTTCCGTTTCGGCCGGGATGTTTACGAGCCGCTTCAGGTTCGCCACGGCGAGGTCGCGACCGTTGTTCGCCTGGGCAAGCTGCGGCCGCAGGTTCTCCAGCTCGACCTCGGCACGCAGTACGTCGAGCTCCGAGGCCGTGCCCGCATCGAACTGAAGCCTGACCTGCTCCAGATGCGCCGCCGCCAGCTCCACGCTCGCTGCAACGATCTCCGCCGTCTGCTCCGCCAGTGCGGCACCCAGGTACGCTTCCGTTACCTGCAGCGTCACATCCGACACGGCCTCCTCGTACGACGCGCGCGCCGCTTCCGCCGCGCGACGGGCGAGCTGCACGCCGGAGACGGCTGCCGGCGCGAACAACGCCTGCTGCAGCGTCGCCGACGCATTCCACGTGTGCTCCTGGCCGAACGGAAGCCCGCTGAACAGACCGCCCAGCGCCTCGAATGCGGCATTCGGGGTGTTCTGCTCGAGATACCGCAGCCGCTCCGCAGTCGACGCCGTGCTGTCCGGATCGAAGCGCAGACTGTCCGGGATCTCGAACCCGCCACCCTGAAACACCGAGCGCAGCGTCCGCGTGTAGCCGAGCTGCGTGTTCACCTGCGGCAGCAGGTTCGAGCGCGCCGAGCCAACCTGCGCCCGCGCACGATCGACCTGCGCCTGCGCGATGCGCACTTCCTCCGAGCGCTCGATCGAGCGATCGAGCGCCTCCGCCAGGCTCAGCCCGATCGTGTCGCGCGCCGCCACGACCTGTGCACTGGCGCCGCCCGGCAGCACCGCCACGCTCAGACCGATCGCCACCACCAGCCACTTCCCAGAGCTCATATATCCCCCCGCGATCCGCTCGCCGGGATCGCTCCCTCGTCACGCAGCTTGCGGATCGTCTCCGTGATCACCTCGAAGGAGTGCCAGAACGAACGCAGTCGCTCACGCACGACATCCTGCTCCGCGGCCTCCGTCTCCAGCCCCTGCTCGAGCGCTTCCTTGAACCGGACCATCCGCTCCAGCCGCACCTCGATCAAGCGACGCTGGGTGTCCTCCGACACCTCGTAGTAATCCCGGCGGTCGCCCGGCCGCGTTACGCGGCTGATCACGTGCATGCTCTCCAGCATCCGCGCGTTCGCACTCACACTCGCCTTGCTCACGCGCAGTGTCTCCGCGATCTCATCCAGCGAAAGCGCCCCGGGTGTCAGGAGCAGCAACCCAAAAAGCCGGCCCGCGATCCGCGGGCCGGCCTCCGCCTCGAAGAGCTGCCCCATCCGTTCTATGAACTGCTCCGACTTCGCATCCATTCCGTCGTGTTCCCCGCTCAAAGGGTGCCGCGGAGAATAGTGGATTCAGATCGTACAGTCAATACTGTACGATGTTGAAGTAGGGCGGCCAGATCGGGTGGCCGGGGGTTCTGGTAGCCATCGGAAACCAGAGACCGGGCGCGGCTCGCGGGTGGGCGCCCGCGACCCCGGTCCACCCGGTGGTCGAGCCGGCTGGCCCCGGCAACACCCCATACTCACGCGCGCGTGCGCGACAGGGTTATACTGGGTCAGGCCCCGAGAACGGAGGGCATCTCATGCGCTCACGACCACTTGCAGTGGTCGCGGTTCTTGCCGCGCTGCTCGGTGGCGCGCTGCTGATTACGTCGCCGCAGGCGCTGGAGACGTTCGAGTGGGAGTACGCCGTCGCGGGGCCACGGCCGCAGCGCGATACGACGTTCGGTGCGCGCATCCTCCGCCTTTCGGAGGAAGGCGGTTACTTCGACACCGACAACCTCATCTCCAACGAGCGCTCCTACCTTCACGTTGCACCGGCGTTGCGCTCCCGTGCGGGCGGTGGTGCCTACATCGGCGTGGGTCCGGATCAGAACTTCGCCTACATCGCACTGCTGCGCCCGGAGATCGCGTATATCATCGACATCCGCCGCGACAACGTGCTGCAGCACCTGCTGTTCAAGGCGCTCTTCGAGCGGTCCGAGAGTCGTTTCGAGTACCTTGCGGGGCTGACCGGGCGCGTTCTGCCCGATGACGCCCATCCGCCCAATGCGGCGGATGTAACCACAGCGCAGCCGGCGAGCACCGCGGTCTCCCTCACCGACCGAGACGGCTCCTTACTGTCTGCTGTTCAGTCTGCCGAGACGGACGCGGCCACATTGCAGGACATCGTCGCGTGGATCGATCGTGCGCCACTGAGCCAGGACGAGCTCGAGCGCGTGCACCGCGACGTGCGCGCCCGTATCGAGCGGTACGGCTACCCGCTGACCGAAGACGACTACACCGTCATCCGGCGCATCCACGAGACGTTTGCGCGCGAAGGCCTGTCGCTTCGCTTCAGCAGTCACGGCAGGGCACCGCAGCCGCACTATCCCACATATCGTGATCTGCTCCTGGAAACGGACCGTGCAGGAACGCCTTCGAGCGCATTCTCGGACGAAGCATCATATGCGCTGCTTCGGCGGATGCAGCTGGAGGATCGAATCGTCCCCGTGGTAGGCGACTTCGCGGGGCCGCATGCGCTGCGCGCAATCGCCGATGATCTGAAGGCGACCGACGTCCGGGTGAAGGCGTTCTATACGTCGAACGTGGAGTACTACCTGTTCCGCAACGGTGCGTTTTTGCGCTTCGCGGACAACGCTGCCACGCTCCCCTGGCACGACGAGGCACTGATCATCCGTTCCGTCTTTCGTGGCGCTTCGCCCGACCTCGCCGCACACGCGGTGGCGGGGTACGGCAGCATACAGGTCGCGCAGCCCGCCCGCAGCTTCCTGGAGCGCAACCGCAGTGGAGGGTACGCCACCTACGCCGAGCTGACCGCCCACGACGTGCTTCCGCCGAGCTGAGCGCAGCACGGAAGCACACCGCAACTACGACATGGAGACGACATGCCGAAGATCGAAGGCCTCGCCCAGATCGCAGTGTCCGTGGCCGATGCGCGCCGTGCGACGACGTTCTACCGCGACAAGCTGGGCCTGCGACTCATCTTCGAGGCGCTGCCCGGACTGGCGTTCTTCGAGTGCAGCGGCATCCGACTCATGCTCGCGGAGCCCGAGACTCCGTCGGAGCACCACGCGTCATCCGTTCTGTACTTCCGCGTTCCGTCGGTCGACGAGGCGTACGAAGCAATGCGCGGGCAGGGTGTCGAGTTCGAAGGTGAGCCGCACATCGTCCACCGCGCAGAAGATCACGACCTGTGGATGGCCTTCTTCCACGACGGCGAGGGAAACATGCACGCATTGATGGAGGAGCGGCGGCGCTGATCGGGTGGCAGCTGCTGTTCGCTCTCGGCCGCAGGACGCTGAGGTGTCCCGCCGTCGCATTCCTGGCGACAGGAGTACGTTCTACCACAGAGAGCACGGAGATCACGGAGTGATGCCGGCGGTCAGCCGGCATCATCCGCATCGCAAGCTCCTATTCGCATGCCTTGGCGAAACGTCGCCACCCCGTTCGCGGAAGGAACTCTCCGCGCCCTCAATGCCTCCGCGGTGATAACTTCCTCCGCGCTCTCGGCGTCCTCAGCGCCTCCGCGGTGACAACTCATCCGCGCCCTCGGCGCCTCCGCGGTGAAGACTCCCCGCGCCCTCGGCGCCTCCGCGGTGAAGACTCCCCGCGCCCTCGGTCGTGAACAAAACCTCTGTGTCCTCTGTGTTCTCCGTGGTAGAAAACGAAGACCAGGAAGCGACTCAGGGTTTGCGGACCGTAGGATACTCCACCCCCAGCTGCTCCAGGTATGTGTCGTAGCGCGTCGGATCGTAGCGCAGTGGCCGGAGCTGTTCCCTGAACCCGGCCATGCGCTCCCGGTTCAGGTGGACCGGCGGCGGCGTGTCGAGCGGGATGAGCGATTCCCACGTGTAGTCCTTCGTCTGTACTTCCTCGAACCACCGCTTTGCTTCCTGACGGAGCTGCTCGTCGACGAGGAGGTCGACAGCGGTGCGGGCGACGACGCGTGAGCCGTAGTTCGCGCCCTTGTGTGCGATCGGCGTGGCCATCGCGATGCCACTCGACCAGTGGTGTCCGGTCATGCCCGGGATGTTGGCCGGGTAGCGCAGTCGAATGGTCGGCACGACCCAGGAGACCTCCGCGATATCGTCGCTGCCGCCGCCCATGCCCTGGTCCGCCTCGCGGAGGGAATCCGGCACCGACGTGACCAGCCCGACCGTGTCGCGTCCCAGCTCACGCTGCGCTGCTTTCGCAAGTGCGATGTCGGCTTCGCTCCACTCGGGCATTCCGACGGCGACGATGTTGGCGTGCATCGCCTCGGCGAGGGGCTTGCTGTAGTTCTGCGGCCATGCCGCGCCGAGCACGCGCTCGGTCATCTCGGTCGACGTCATCGCGGCGGCCGCGTTTGCCATCGTGCGACCGAGCTCGTGGAGCTCGCGGATCCGCGGATAGTCCAGCTCGCGGAAGTAGTACCAGACGCTCGCCTCCGACGGCACGACGTTCGGCTGACTGCCGCCGTTGGAGATGATGTAGTGCGAGCGCTGGTGGAGGCGCAGGTGCTCGCGCCGGTAGTTCCAGCCGACGTTCATCAGCTCGACCGCGTCGAGAGCGCTCCTGCCGGCCCACGGTGATCCTGCGCTGTGCGCGGACTGGCCGTTGAAGGTGAACACGGTGGAGACGAGGCCGGATCCGCTGATCCCCCATGTCGTCGACATGTTGCTCGACACGTGGGTCGAGAGCATGAAATCCATGTCCTCGAACATCCCGGCGTTCACCATGTAGGTGCGGCTCGCGACGAGCTCCTCCGCGACCCCCGGGATCACGCGGATCTCGCCGGGAATGTTGTGCTTCTTCATGATCCGGCTCGTTGCGATTGCCGCAACGATGTCGACCGCGGGCGCGCTGTTGTGCCCCTCGCCGTGGCCGGGTCCCCCCTCGATCAGCGGCTCGTGCCAGGGGATGCCCGGCTTCTGCGACGTCTCGGGCAGGCCGTCGATGTCGCCCATGATCCCGATCACCGGTCCGCCGGTGCCGTGACGGAAGGTCGCGACGTAGCACGTCGGCATCCCGGCGCACCCGCGCTCGATCGAGAAGCCCTCCCGTTCCAGGATCCCCGTCAGGTAGTCGACGGTCTCGAACTCCTGGAAGCCGAGCTCGCCGAGCGAGAAGACCATGTCGACGATCTCCTGGGAGAGCTTCTGCATCCCGGCGACCTCCTCCGTGACCTCGCGCTTGAGCGCGTCGGCGGAGGGGCGCTGCGCGTGGGCGGTTGTGACGCTCGCGAACAGAATGAACAGGGCTGCAACGGTGCTGCGACGATGCACGTGCATGGGTCTCTCCGGCATGCGGCGCGGTGGCGGTGACGCATTGGCGGCGGGCACCGCCGGTCGCGCTGGATGTGGTGGCGCGGAAACCGTACACCCCGGCGACGCGCACCGCAACGCGCGGTCGCACACACTGCCGTTGCGGCGGCGGCGAGCGCGGGCGTATCATCGCATCAACCCCTTATGGAGGCATCCGATGATGCGGCGGATTCCCTACCTGGCACTGCTGGCGGTGCTTGTCGGAGCCTGTGCCTCCGGCGGCAGCGCCCGCTCCCTCGGCTCACGGAACGTCATCACCCAGCAGGAAATCGAGTCCGTGAACGTCAGTACCGCATACGAGGTGGTCCAGCAGCTCCGTCCCCAGTTCCTGCAGGGGCGCGGGCAGACGTCCATCCGGGACCCGGGTGCGGGGATGCCCGTCGTATACGTGAACGGCGTGCGCTACGGCGGCGTCGAGGTGCTCCGGAACCTGCGCAGCATGGACCTCCGCGAGATCCGATTCCTGAGCGCCAGTGACGCGACGACCCGCTACGGCACCGGCCACGTGGGCGGCGTGATCGAGGTCACGACCCGCGGAGGCTGACCCCACCCGATGCCCCGAAACGGGGCCGAACTGGAACGCGCCTGACCGCCGCGGTGTCTGACGCTGGCTGCGGCGCACCTCCCGCCGCGCTCGACTCCCAACGTTCAACAGGGCTGGCGCGTCGATAATGCAGGTGAAGACGGAAGGCGACGCCGGGCTGGTCGCCCGCGCCCGCGCCGGTGACGGCTCCGCGTTCGAGGAGCTCGTCCGCCGGCATCTCGGTGCCGCCCATGCCGTCGCGGTCGCCCTGCTCCCCGATCCGGCCGACGCAGACGACGTCTGTCAGGACTCGTTCGTCGCCGCGCTGCAGCAGATCGACACGCTGGCCGAGCCGCACCGCTTCGGCGCGTGGCTGCTCCGGATCGTGCGGAACCGCGCACTCAGTGCGCTGCGCAAGCAGCGCGTACGCGCGGCCGCGCCGCTCGAGTGGGCAGCGGATGCGGCCGGCAACGAGAACCCGGGCCGTGATGCCGAGCGCGCTGCGCTCCGAGCCCGTCTCTCCGCCGCGCTCGAGACACTGCCCGAGCATCAACGTCAGATCGTGCTGCTGCACGACCTGGAGGAATGGAAGCATCGCGAGATCGGTGAGCTGCTGGGGATGCCGGAAGGCACCGTGCGACACCATCTCTTTCAGGCTCGTCGCGCACTCCGCGCGCGGCTGACGCCGGAACAGGAAAAGGAGGGCTGATGGAGCCCGAACGGATTGATCTGAGCCCCCTCGCGCTGGATCCCGACCGGTTCGAGACGCGGGTGCGCGCGATCATGAGGGCGGCAGCGCCGGAGCTGGCGCGCCGCGCCGGCCGTGACGGCGTTCTCGTCCTGCTCGGCCAGTGGCTGCGCCCGTCCCTGGCGGCGGCCGCAGTGGTCGGGGTGCTCGCAACGGGCGCGCTGATCCAGGCGGTCCGCGAGACGACGCCGGCGACGAGCCAGGGCCTCGTGCACCAGCTCGGCGTCGCTGAGCCGGCTCTGCTCTGGCTCGACGAGGAGCGTGAGCCGACCGTCAGCGACCTCGAGATGGCACTGATGGGAGACGTGCGATGATGGCAGCAAGCGGGGCGGGCAGGCTGCGCTTTGCAGGGGCTCTGCTCCTCGCCGCGACCTTTGCCGTTGGCGGGCTGGGCGGCTACTCGCTCGCACAGCTGGCCGGCCGTGGTGACGCCGCACAGGCGGACCAGCCGGAGTGCGAGGATCGCGAGCGCAACCGCGCCCGCTACTACGAGAGCCTCGGCGTGAGCCCGGAGCAGAAGGCGCGCATCGACGAGATTCTCGAGGCTCGCAAGCAGCAGATGGACCTGTTCTGGGCGGAGCACGGACCGCGCATGGAGCAGATCGTGGATTCGGCACGCGCCGAGATCCGCAACGTACTCACGCCTGAGCAGCGGGCAGAGGCCGACCGTCGGCGCGCCGAGCGTCGTGCGAAGCGCGAGCGAGAGGAAGAGGCCTGCAAGAAGCTGCAGGAGAACACGTAGCATGACCCCGACCCCGTGCGCCGCGAAGACGCGGCGCGCGCTGGCCGCGTTCCTCTCGGCCTGCTCGATCGGCGCGATGCGTCCCGCATCCGCACAGACGCCGACCCCGACGACAGCGCAGCAGCCGGTCTCATCCACCGCCGAAGAGCCGACCGTAACGCTCGAGCAGGCCGTCGAGCTGGCGTGGCAGCATAGTCCTGCACTCGCACAACGGGAAGGCGCCGTGACGACGTCGCGCTCCGCGGAGCGTGTGCAGATCGGCTCGTTCCTGCCCAACCTCTCGTTCAGCTCCGGCGCGTCACTCGCGAGCACCGAACGGTTCAACCCGCAGACCAATACCACGGTGAGCGGCTCCAACGACAGCTACAGCGCGGGCCTCTCCGCATCCGTCGACCTGTTCACGGCCGGCCGCCGGGGCGCGCAGCTCCGGCAGGCCCGCGCGAACACCGACGCGGCGCTCGCGTCGGTCGTCGAGCAGCGATTCGCCGTGGCGCTGCAGGCAAAGCAGTCGTTCTTCGACGTCCGCCGTGCTGACGAGCTCATCCGTGTCGCGGAAGCGCGTGTCATGCGTGCACAGCAGTCGGAGCAGGCAGCGCAGCGCCGCATGCAGGTCGGCTCGGGAACACGCTCCGACGTCCTGCGCGCACAGCTGGAGGCAAACCAGGCCCGCCAGGCGCTGCTCCAGGCGCAGTCACAGCGCCGCGCCGCGACGTACGCGCTCGGCGCACTCATCGGCGCGGACGGCCCCGTCGCCGCCCAGCCGGGCGAAGAGGTCGTGCCGGCTCCGCTGGCGCTGACCGACGAGGAGCTGATCGAGCTCGTCGAGCGGCAGTCGCCGGTCGTTCAGACGGCAGAAGCCGACGTCATCGCAAGTGAGGCCGGCCTGCGCTCGGCCCGCACGCAGTACTTCCCCACGCTGCGCGCCAGTGGTGGCTACGACTGGTTCAACCAGGACGCATCGTTCAACGGCGGGCGCACGAGCTGGAGCACACGGCTTTCGCTGTCGTATCCGATCTTCAACGGCTTCAGCCGTGAGGACGCGGTGCAGCGCGCAAACGTGCAGGCGAACGTCAGCAGGATCCAGCTCGACGCGGCGCGTCGCCAGGTGCGCGCGGACCTCGAACGCGTGCTCACGAGTCTGCGTCTCGCCGAGGAGCAGATCGCGCTCGCGGCAGAGGCCGTGGAGGTCGCGGCGGAGGACCTGCGCGTCGTCGAGGAACGCTACCGCCTCGGTGCAGCGACGAGCATCGACCTGCTGCAGTCGCAGGCCGCCCTCGTCGAAGCGGAGCAGGCGCTCGTGAACGCCCGTTACGACTACCTGATCGCGCGTGCGCAGCTCGAGGCCCTGGTCGGGAGGGAGCTGTGAGCGGTGCAGTGACCCAGCCGGACGAGGTCATCCGGATCGAGAAGCTCACGAAGGATTACGTGCTCGGCGCCGAAACCGTGCACGCGCTGCGCGGCGTCGACCTGGTCGTGTACCGCAACGAGTACATCGCGATCATGGGGCCGTCGGGATCTGGCAAATCGACGCTGATGAACCTGATCGGGTGTCTCGACACGCCCACGGGCGGCGAGTACTGGCTGAACGGCCAGGCCGTCTCGCAGCTCACCGACGACGAGCTCGCGCGCATCAGGAACCGTGAGATCGGTTTCGTCTTCCAGACATTCAACCTGCTGCCGCGCGCGACGGCCCTGCATAACGTCGAGCTGCCGCTCGTTTATGCCGGCGTGAACGCGAAGGATCGGCGCGAGCGCGCTGCGCAGATGCTCGAGCGTGTCGGTCTGGGTGACCGCATGATGCACCGCCCCAACGAGCTGTCGGGCGGGCAGCGGCAGCGTGTCGCGATCGCGCGTGCGCTCATCAATGATCCCGCAATCCTTCTCGCCGACGAGCCGACCGGTAACCTCGACTCGCAGACGGGCGCGGAGATCATGGCGCTCTTCGAGACACTGCACGAGCAGGGGCAGACGATCGTGCTCGTCACGCACGAGCTCGACATCGCCGAGCACGCGCGGCGTCAGATCTTCCTGAAGGATGGTGTCATCGAGCGTGACGAGCGGAGCTGGACTCCGCCTGTCGCTGAATCAACCGGAGGCATTCTGTGACCGAGTGGGTTAACGGTGCCGTGCGCGCGGCGGCGCTGCCGCTGATCGGCTGCGTACTGGTCGCATGCAACAGCACCGAGGCAAGTCAGGGCGGCAGTACCGGCATGGAGACCGCCCCAGTCACGCGCGGTGACCTGACCGTGACCGCGGAAGCGGCCGGTCAGATCGAGCCGATCCGCCTCGTCGAGGTGAAGTCGAAGGCGTCGGGGGAGATCACCGAGATCCTGATCGAGACCGGCGACGTCGTCGAGGCCGGACAGCTCCTGGTGCGCATCGATCCGCGCGACGTCCGCAACGCGTACGACCAGGCGGAAGCCGATCTCGAGGTCGCTCGCGCCCGCCTCGCAACGGCAGAGGCACAGCGCAAGCGTGCCGAGGAGCTGCGTGCTGCCAATGTCGTGACGGAGCAGGAGTATGAGGCCGCCTCGCTCGACGAGGCGAACGCACGCGCGCAGTTCATCAAGGCCCAGACGAACCTTCAGCTCGCTCGTGAGCGCCTGAACGACGTCACGATCCGTGCACCCATCGCCGGTACCGTGATCGCCGAGACGATCGAGATCGGCCAGATCATCGCTTCCGCAAGTCAGAATATCTCCGGCGGCACGACACTGCTCACGATGGCAGACCTGAACGAGATGCAGGTGCGTGCACTCGTCGACGAGACCGACCTCGGCCGGATCCAGCCGGGACTCGACGTTCGCGTTCGGGTCGAGGCGTACCCTGACCGCGTGTTCCAGGGGCAGGTGCTGAAGATCGAGCCGCAGGCCGTGGTCGAGCAGAACGTCACGATGTTCCCCGTGCTGGTGCGGCTGGACAACCGCCACGGGCTGCTCAAGCCCGGGATGAACGCGGACGTCGAGGTCCGCATCGCCGACCGCTCGGGTGTCGTGCTGGTACCGAACTCCGCCGTCGTCGGCGCACGCGACCTCGTTGCTGCAGCCGAGGTGCTCGGACTCGACATCGACGCCGTCCGTCAGCAGATGCGGGGTGGACCGCAGGGACAGAATGCAGGACCGGCAGCGCCTGGTGATGCGCCGGCCGCCAACGGTGCGCGGGCAGAAGGTGCGCAGCGCGCAGCCCCCACAGCTACACCCGGGCCCCAGGACTCGCAGATGCGCGGACGCGGCGCGCGAAGGTTCGTGGCTCCTGCGGGCCCGGGTACGTCAGACGCCCGCCCCGGCTTCGTCTTCGTGTCGTCGAACGGCCGGATCGAGCCGCGCCGTGTGATGCTCGGCGTGAATGACTGGGACAACACCGAGGTGCTGAGCGGTCTCGAGGAGGGCGACACCGTGATCCTGATGTCGGTCGCACGGCTGCAGGCGCAGCAGGCCGAGTTCGAGAACCGGCTGCGCGAGCGCACGAGCGGTCCGTTCCCCGGCGGCTCGAACACACGGCGGCGCTGAGGCGGCCATGCTCATCGGCGAGACGATCGGGGTCGCGCTGTCCGCGATCCGCGCGAACAAGATGCGCTCCTTCCTCACCATGCTGGGCGTGATCATCGGCATCGCGGCCGTGATCACGATGGTAGCGCTCGGCGAGGGCGCACAGCGGCAGGTGGAAGGACAGCTCGCGTCGCTCGGCGCGAACGTACTGACCGTTCGCCCGGGCCAGCAGATGTTCGGCGGCATCGATCGTGGCGAGAACCGCATGACACAGGACGACGCTACTGCCCTCATCACCGAGCCGCGCAGCATCCGCGCCGTCTCACCCGAGATGCAGCGTCGTCAGCAGGTCGCGTTCGAGGGGGCCAACGCGAACAACTCGGTGCTGGGTGTCTGGCCTGCGTACTTCGAGATCCAGAACCACGCACTCGCGCGTGGCCGGCTCTTCTCGGTCGGCGAGGAGCGTGGCCGGCGCCGCGTTGCGGTGCTGGGCGCGCGTGTGGGCGAACGGCTGAACGTCCCGACGGAGGCCCTGCTCGGGCGCACGATCCGCATCCGTGGCATCCCGTTCGAGGTCATCGGCATCCTCGCCGAGAAGGGCGAGCAGGGCTGGATGAACCCCGACGAGACGATCTACGTCCCGCTCTCGACCGCCCAGTTCCGCCTCTTCGGCGACGAGCGCGTAAGCAGCATCCTCGTGCAGGCGACGAGTGAGGATGCAATGGACGCGGCGGTCGCCGAGATCGACGCGAAGCTGCGTCGCGCGCACCGGATCCAGCCGGGCGAGCCGAGCGATTTCACGGTGCGCAACCAGACGACGCTTCTCTCCACACTCAGCGAGGCGACGAAGACCTTCACCATGCTCCTGGCCGGCATCGCGGCGATCTCCCTGCTGGTCGGCGGCATCGGCATCATGAACATCATGCTCGTCTCCGTGACCGAAAGGACACGCGAGATCGGCGTGCGCAAGGCGCTCGGTGCGCGCCGTCGCGACATCATGCTCCAGTTCCTCGTCGAGGCGCTCGTCCTGTGTCTCGCGGGTGGTGCGCTCGGCATCGCGCTCGGCGTCGGGGCGGCGCGCATGACGGAGCGGATGCTGTCCTGGAGCGTCGCCGTAGCTCCCGCCGCGGTGTTCCTGGCATTCGGGTTCGCGGGCGCGGTCGGCGTGTTCTTCGGGATCTGGCCTGCACGTCGCGCTGCGCGGCTCGACCCCATCATCGCACTGCGCTACGAGTAGCGCGCTGACCGGGTGCGTGCATCCGTTACGCTCTGCCGGCACCGGTGAGGCACGCAGCGGACGGGTGTGAAGCCGGCGTCACACGCGACACGACACAGTCGAACGGCCCGCACTCCATCAGCTGGAGACGGGGCCGTTCTGTTGGACCAGCCCTCCAGCAGGCCTGCGCCTGCCTGCAGGGATGGCTTATCGCAGGGTGCCCTGCATCCCGCGCCGCATACGCATCGGCCGGTCGCCACGGCGCTCGCCGCGCCGCGGACGCTGCTCCATGCGCTCCTGCTTCCGGGCTTCCACCAGCTCGTCCCACTTCGCACGCTGCTCGTCGGTAAGTACGGCTCGCGCTGCCTCCGCCGACGCACGCGCCTGCTCGCGCACTGCCTCCATCTCGGTGCGCATCGCCTCACGCTGCTCGGGGGTCACCTGGGCGCGACGCTCGCGCATCTGCGAGCGCAGCTCAGCCCGCTGCTCCGGCGTCATCTGCTCACGGCGCTGCTGCATCTCCGCGCGTCGTGCGGCGCGCTCCTCCGGCGTGAGCTGCGGCCGCTCCGGCATGTGCTGCTGCATCCGGGCGCGTGCCGCCGCGAACTGCTCCTGCTGCTGATCGCGAATTGCTTCCAGCTTCGCGACCTGGTCGGCAGTGAGCTGCAGGGCCTCCCGTTCCGCGAGCATGGCCGCGGCTACACCACCGCGCATGCCCATGCCCTGACCGGGCGCGTCCTGTGGCTGCTGTGCCTGCGCGTACAGCGGCGCCAGCATCAGTGTCAACGCTACGACATACTGTCTCATCGGGTCCTCCCTCGAATCATCCACCGCGTGCTTCGCGGCTCCGTTCAGCACAGACGCTCCGCCGATGGCCTTCGTTAAATCCCTGGCCGGGCCGGGGAACAGGTCCTGCATTCCGCCAGTACGTCAGCAGCGTCTCCGACGAGGCGCTGTTACCTCGAAGGGAGGAGATATGCGAATTCGACATGCCTCGCTGTTTGCCATACCGCTGCTTGCAATCGCCATGGCAGCGCCGGCTCAGGCGCAGAATCGGCTGTCCGTCACACCGCTGATCGGTGGCTACATCCCCGGCAACGACATCCATGATCTTCGGGACGGCGCCGAGGAAGTCACCGTCGACAAGGAAGCGGCGCTCGGGCTCGGCCTGAACGTGGAGTTCGGCTGGCTGCGCGGCAGCCTGGCGTACGCATCGGGCGCCACGGTCAACGTAGCGAACGTCACCGATCCCACGCTCGAAGGCGAGATCGGGGAAGGGAACGTGCTGGCCGTTGCGGCCGACGTCGTGTTCCGCCCGCTGCCCCGGCTCATCGTCGTGCAGCCGTACCTGCTCGCCGGTGCAGGGCTGAAGCGGACGGACTACGACTGGGAGACCGAGGGCGCTGCCGACGTGTTTCCGGAAGACCAGAGCGACTTCGCACTGCACATCGGCGTGGGCGCAGACATCTCGCTCGGATCGGTCGGGCTCGTTGTCGAAGTCACCGACTTCATCTCGAACGAGGGGAACGACTCCTTCGGCAGGCACGACGCATTCGGGATGCTCGGTCTGAAGATCGGGCTGTTCTAGGGGGCAGCGCCTTGGCGCGATTGCGCGAGCGACTGGAATGCGACGGGGGCCGGCAGTCACCTGCCGGCCCCCGTTATCTGCTTCGGCTTACTCCAAGCCGTACCCGGCAGATCAGCCGCGGATCTCGTACTTCCAGCCCGCGATCTCGCCGTTGACCGGAATCGAGCCCTGGAACTCGACGGCCGTCTCCGCGGCCGGAGCATTCACCGTGATGTCGCCCTCACCGATCGACTGACCGTCGGAACCAAGGAGCGTCATGTGGATCACGACCGGCGTGCCCTCCGCCGCACTCGCCGCTGTCAGTGTGCCCGTGACGACAGCCTCGGACCCCTCGGTCCGGATACCGACCTGGTCGATGTAGACCGGCAGATTCTGGCGCTTCGTCAGGAACTCGAGCGCCTTGTCCTGCCCCGCCTTCTGCACGGCCGCATCATCCGAGAGCAGGCCGTTCATGCGGTGGGCGCGGGCCGCGATGATGTAGAGCAGCTCGTTGGCCGGGTCGACGCGCTGTACGTCCTCGACCGCGGCGATGACCTGCGGGTACAGCGGGCGAAGCTCGTTCTCCAGCCGCTCCACCTCTGCGGTCTGCTGCTTCGAGCGCGCGCTGTCCAGCTGCTCCTCGAGCATCTGCACGTTCGCGAAGAGCGCCTGCACGTAGTTGTAGCGGAAGTCACGGGAGTGCGGGTTCTCCTCTGCCGCCGCCTTGAACATCGCGGCGGCCTCGACGTAGTTCTCGGCCTGGAACGCCTCGATACCCGCCTGTCCGCTGAGCTGCGCAATGTTCATCTTCGCCATCTCGGCGTAGCTCGCCCACTGCGCCTTCGTCTCTTCGTTGACCTGCTGGAGCATCGGGCCCGTGACGATCTCGTAGGCCTTCTTCAGCGCCTCCACCGCCTTGGCTGACTCACCCGCGTTCGCGTAGAGGCTGCCCAGGTTGAGGAAGGCCTCGGGACGATCGGAGTACAGCTCGTTGGCCGCCTCGAGCGCTGCGATGGCCGCGGCGTTGTCGCCCTGGTCCATGGCCATCACGCCGGTGTTGAACGCCTGGATCCAGGCATTCTCGCGCTCGGCCGCGAGCTCGGCCTCGTACTCCGGGTACAGCTCGAGCGCCTTGTCGAACGCGGCGTCCGCCTCGGCGAACTGGCCGAGCGCAGCGTAGACCGAGCCGGCGAGGAACCACGTCTTGGCGTGGTTGGGATCCTCCGCCATGCCCTGCTCGAGTGCCGTCAGGGCCTGCCGGTACATCTCCTGGCGCTCCGCCTCGTCCTGGCGCGTCATGGCCAGCCCGATGTGCTTCGTCGCCTCTCTGGTGTGCTTATTGTCATCCTGCGCCGACGCAGCCGCCGGCAGGAGCAGCAGCACGAGGGCTGACAGGAACAGCCCACGGAACCGTGCCATGGTCCAGCCTCCTGAGATAATTCGTTGCAGCATCCGCGATCCCTTTGAGAAACTCCGGCCGCTCTCGGCGCGGCATGAAGGATAACCGCGCCGGGCCGACAGGTTCCGTGGGACCCGGGGAACACGGGAGCATAGAGCCGGACCTAGCCGGACACAAGCCGTTGCGGGTCCGCCCTTTCTTCGTCCGCGTCCTCCCCCACCTCCGGTGTGGTGCTGTGCGTTGCGGCCTGCAGCCCGCGCGCCACCTCCGGCAGGATGCCGAGTCGCCGGTAGATCGGGCGCACCTGGGCCCGGAGCGCCGGCAGACGGAGCCGGAACAGGAAGGCCGCGATGATCGCGCAGGTCCCGCCGATCGCGATCGTGAGCGGCGCTCCGATCCGGTTCGCGGCGGCCCCCGCCATGAGGCTGCCTACCGGGGTCATGCCGAGGAATGCCATGCTGTAGAGGCTCATGATCCGGCCTCGCTTGTCGTCGTCGACGAGCGTCTGCAGGACGGTGTTGCTGGAAGCCATCTGCGTCATCATGCCGAACCCCGCAAACACGAGGGCCACCAGCGTGAGCGGCAGCCAGCGTGAGGCGGCAACCCCGAGCAGCGCGGCGCCGAACAGGGTCGCCGCGCGGGCGATGATGGGACCGAACCCCGTCACCGTGCGGCGCATCGCGAGGAACAGCGCCCCGGACAGCGCGCCGAGGCCCATCGCAGCCATCAGGAACCCCAGCGTCTCCGCACCGCCGCCGAGTACCTCCGTTGCCACCACGGGAAGCAGCACCGTGAACGGAACCGCCACCACGCTGACGGTCGCGACCATCAGCAGGATCGAGCGGATCGGCGCGAACCCGAACGCGTAGCGGAAGCCCTCCCGGATGTGGCTGAGCACACCGGCCGACGCACGAGGCCTTCTGACCGGCGTCAGTCGCATGCGCAACAGCGAGGATAGCACGGCGATGTAGCTCACCGCATTGATCGCGATCACCCACCCCTCGCCGACCGCGGCAATGGCGATGCCCGCGATCGCCGGCCCGATCAGGCGGGCCAGGTTGAAGATCGACGAGTTGAGCGCGATCGCGTTCGGGAGGTCGGAACGCTCGCCCACCATCTCGAGCAGGAACGCCTGGCGGCTCGGCGTGTCGAAGCCCATGACCGCGCCGAGCATCGTGATCAGCACGAGGATGTGCCAGACCTGGACGGCGCCGGACAGGATGAGCACGGCGAGCACGGTGGCCTGGAGCATCGCGGCTGTCTGCGTCGCAATGACCAGCCGATGCCGGTTGAACCGGTCGGCGAGAGCACCGGCGAACGGCGCGAGCACGAACGTCGGTGCCTGCCCGAGGAAGCCCACGAGGCCGAGGTAGAACGCGCTGCCGGTCATCCGGTACACGAGCCAGCTCACGGCGACCTGCTGCATCCAGGTGCCGATAACCGAGATCGACTGACCGGCTGTGAAGAGGCGGAAGTTGCGATGGCGGAGTGCGCGCAGCGCGTGACGGAGCTTGCTGCCGGAGTCAGGTGTGTCGTGGTTCGACATTACTGACAAGCTTAACGAACCCGCGCATCGCCTGCCATGCGCTGGCCTGCTGCAACTCTGGACACGACGAAGAGTTAGCATTATTTATGGCGCAGGTTCGCCGCGTGCGTGCACACGCGGCGCCTTCCGAGGTGGTTCCCCCTGCCTCGCCGTTGTTCCGAAGGACACGAATCCACGGGTTCGTGTCCCGTGCGTATTTCACACACGTCTGAGTCATGGCACGAGCCACCGCAGCCGTAGTGGGCGTCCTTCTGCTCACGCTCTCAACGTCCGTGTCCGCACAAACGCTGCGCGGGTCGCGGGCGTCGATGCAGAGGCAGAACGGGATCGCTCGCGACCACGACTACAGCTTCCTGCGCACGTCCTCCCAGGTGAACCGCTTCGTCGATCTCGGCCTGCTGGTTCACCTGCCGGGCAACGACGACTACGAGCTTGCACACGTCTCCTACCCGTATGCGCGGCCGGCCGTGAAGCTCTTCGTGGAGCGACTCGCATCACAGTACCGTGCCGCCTGCGGCGAGAAGCTCGTCGTCACGAGCCTCACCCGGCCGGAGGCCAAGCAGCCGCGCAACGCGTCCGACCTGTCCGTGCACCCGGCAGGGATGGCGGTCGACCTGCGCATCAGCCAGCGGGCCGCCTGTCGGAAGTGGCTGGAGTCGACGCTCCTGTCGCTCGAGAAGCAGGGCGTCCTCGACGCGACGCGCGAACGGTACCCGCCGCACTACCACGTCGCAGTGTTCCCGAACCCGTACCAGACGTACGTGGCCGCACTGAACAGCCGCGCAGGCGCGCGACTGGCGAAGGCCGACGCGCCTGCCAGGCCGTCCGCAGCCGAGCCCGCGCCGACCGCAGCACTCGCCAGCGCAACCGTGAATGAGCCGGTCCCCTCCGGTCCGTCCGACGGTGCCGGCGAGAGCCGGACGGCAGCCGCTGAGCCCGTTGTTGAGGTCTACGAGGTGCGCCGTGGGGATACGCTCTGGGGCATCGCCCGCCGCTTCGGGGTCAGCGTCGACGCGCTCAAGGAGGCAAACAAGCTCGCGAGCGCCCGGATCATGGCGGGCCAGAAGCTGAACGTGGCTGCCGCGATGCCGTCGCCCGCTCCGGCGACCGAGGCAGCGTCGGCGGCGGAGGCGGTTCTCGCCATCGCGTCCTCGGAGGACCTCGCAGGATCCGCTGAGTCATCGGAACCCGTTGCAAACGAGACAGAAATTGCGGAGCCGGCCACGATCGAGTACCGGGTCCGCCCGGGCGATACCCTCTGGGACATCGCTCGCCGGCATGGCGTCACCGTCGAGGAGCTGAAGAGCGTGAACGGCCTGGCCAGCCCGCGCATCGTCGCCGGGCAGACACTCGCCCTGCCCTCGCCGTGAGCCGGTCGAGCCGATTCGAGCTGCAAGGCGCCGCGGACCCCGCGGCGCTTTCTTGTTGGTGCCTGTCCGTACCGCCGTGGATGGGCACCGCGATTGCATTGTGAACGCGGCAACGAGTCCGAATCACAGCACCAGGAGGTTCATCCATGGAATCAATGCAGAAGCTGTATCTCGAGGAGCTTCGCGACGTGTACGACGCCGAGAAGCAGCTCGAGAAGGCGCTGCCGAAGATGGCGGAGAACGCATCGCACAACGAGCTGAGCAAGGCGTTCGAGGAGCATCTGGCGACGACGAGGGAACAGGTTCGTCGCCTGGAGACCATCTTCGACAACCTCGGCGAGACGCCCCGCGGCAAGGAATGCAAGGGCATGAAGGGGTTGATCGAGGAGGGCGAGGAGATCATGAAGCAGCCGGGCGATCCTGACGTGAAGGATGCCGCCATGATTTCCGCCGCGCAGCGGGTGGAGCACTACGAGATCGCGGCGTACGGCTCACTCCGGACATTCGCCGAGGAGCTCGGGCTGAAGGATCACGCCGAGCTGCTGCAGCGGACGCTGGACGAGGAAGGCAACACGGACAAGCGTCTCACGAAGCTCGCAGAGAGCCGGGTCAACAGGGACGCGACGATCGGTCGCTGAAGACCTACCCGCCTCATGCCGCAGGGGGCAGCAGCGGCCGGGGCGGGAACCACCGCTCCGGCCGCTCGTGCACTCATTCCCAGCGATCCTCAACTGTGCGAGCTTTATCGCCGGTACGAATCGCATCACGAGAAGACCGGTCAATGCGCAGCACCCTCGCACCCCTGATCGCTTTCCTGGTCATCGCGCTGCACGCATGTGGCGGTGACACACCTGGCCGGGACGCCGCAGCGGCGATACCCGACAGTGCTCCTGCGAACGCAGAAACCGGCGCGGACATCGTTACGGATTCCGCTTCGACTCCCGCTGCCGGCGGTCCGGACTCCGTCGCAGAGACGTCGAGCCCGCGAACGGTCCACGCAATACACGAAGCGGATGCCGCACACGCCGATCGTACGCCGAACGAGCTCGGTCGCATCCCGATCCTGGAGTATCACCTGATCGGACCGCAGCGCTCGCAGTGGACGGTGACGCCCGAGGACCTCCGGACCCATCTCGAGATGCTCTACGAGCGGGGGTACCGCCCCGTGAACCTGCGCGACGTCGTCGATCGGCGGCTCGATCTGCCGCGCGGCCTCTCACCCGTCGTCCTCACCTTCGACGACGCCTCGCCCAGCCAGTTCCGCTACATCGAGCGGGAGGACGGCTCGCTCGAGATCGATCCGGAGTCCGCGGTCGGCATCCTGCTCGAGTTCGCACGCACGCATCCCGGCTGGGAGAACCGCGCGGTGTTCTGCATGCTCCCGGCGGCGGAGGCGGGCCGCTCTTTCTTCGGCGACAAGGGTATAGAAGGGCAGAAGTCGGAGTGGCGCTTCCGCAAGGTGCAGTTCCTGGCGGAGCAGGGCTTCGAGCTGTGTAACCACACGCTCTGGCATGCGAACCTCGCGAAGTACGAGGACGCGTTCGTGCAGGAGCAGATCGCGCGAGGTGAGCTGGCGATCGATTCGGCGGTGTCGGGCTACGATGTGCGCAGCTTCGCACTGCCGCTCGGCGAATGGCCGAGACGGCGCGAGCTGGCATGGCAGGGAAGCTGGACGGACCCGAAGACAGGGCGAACGGTGAGCTACGCCTACGACGTCGTCCTGCTCGTTGCCGGCGGACCTGCACGCAGCCCGCACGATCCGCAGTTCGATCCGCTGCGACTGCCGCGCTTCATCGTGTACGGCGAGGAGCTGCCGAAGCTGCTCGACAGAATGGACCGGGACGGCAGTCGCTACGTCTCGGACGGCGACCCCTCGACGGTCGCGAGGCCGGAGGATCCATGACTTCCGAACTGCCACACGTAGTCATCATCGGTGGCGGCTTTGCAGGACTCTACTGCGCGCGTGGCCTGGCGCGTGCCCCCGTGCGCGTCACGCTCGTCGACGCGCGCAACTTCCACCTCTTCCAGCCGCTGCTCTACCAGGTGGCGACCGCGTCGCTCTCGCCCGCGGACATTGCCATGCCGCTCCGGTACGTGCTGCGAGGCAGCCGGAACACGCAGGTCTGGATGGGCACCGTCACGGGCATCGACCCGGACACGCGTACGGTCACGCTGCAGGAGGGCGGTGCACTGCACTACGACTACCTCGTGCTCGCGACCGGTGCGACACACGCGTACTTCGGCCACGACGAGTGGGCGACCCGCGCGCCGGGACTCAAGACCGTTGACGACGCGACGGAGATCCGACGCCGATTCCTCGTCGCGTTCGAGGCGGCCGAGCGGGAGGGAGACCCGGCGGCGCGCCGGCGCCTGCTGACGTTCGTCATCGTGGGAGCCGGACCTACCGGCGTCGAGCTCGCCGGTGCGATGGCGGAGATCGCAAGGCAGGTCATGCCGCGCGAGTTCCGCTCCATCGACACGACGACCGCGCGCATCCTTCTGCTCGAGGGCGGCCCGCGTGTGCTGCCGACGTACTCGGAGGAGTCGTCGCGACGCGCGCAACGGCAGCTCGAGAACCTCGGCGTCGAGGTGCGCACGAACGCGCTGGTCACCGGAGTCACCGAGGAATCCGTCCTGATCGGCGACGAGGAAATTCCCGCCGGCAGCGTGTTCTGGGCAGCGGGCGTCGCGGCATCACCGCTCGGCGCGGAGCTGGGCGTACCGCTCGATCGCGCCGGTCGCGTGATCGTGGAGCCCGACTGCAGTGTGCCGGGTCACCCGGAGATCCTGGTCCTCGGCGACCTCGCCCACATCGAGCAGGATGGCAGACCCGTGCCGGGTGTTGCGCCCGCCGCGATCCAGATGGGCAAGCACGCCGCACGCGTGCTGCAGGCTGATATCGAGGGGAGACCGCGGCCGTCGTTCCGCTACCGGGACAAGGGCAGCCTCGCCACGATCGGTCGTGCGCGTGCAGTGGCCGAGATCGCCGGCATGAAGCTGAGCGGCTTCATCGCGTGGTTCGTCTGGGCCTTCGTGCACATCCTCTACCTGATCGGCTTCCGCAACCGCCTCGTCGTAATGGTGGAGTGGGCCTGGTCCTACATCTGGTTCAAGCGCGGCATCCGACTGATCACGGGCAGCCCCGAGATGGAGCTGGCCCGCGCGCGGGAGAGCGGATGAATCCCTGGGGGCTGGTGGGCGTTGCCGTCATGATCGGCTCGCTGTTCCTGACGCCGCTCGGTCTGCCCGGCAACTGGATCATGATCGCCGTACTCGCGGTGGGGGCATTCTTCGGCGAGGTGGGCGTGCTCGTACTGCTGGCGACGCTGGCCATCGCGCTGGCGGGCGAGCTGATCGAGTTCTGGATCGTGAAGCGCTACAACCTGCGCTACGGCGGATCGAACCGGGCATTCTGGGGAGCACTGGCGGGCGGATTGATCGGCACATTCGTAGGAATCCCCGTGCCGATCATCGGCTCCATCATCGCCGGGATCATCGGCTCGTTCGTCGGGGCCATGCTCATCACGATGACGGAAGCCCGCACGCTCGGCGACGCAACCCGCGTGGGCTGGGGCGTCATGCTCGGGCGTGTATGGTCGGCCGTCGCAAAGACGGCCGCCGGCGTCACCATCCTCGCGCTCGGCGGCTGGGCGCTCCTCTTCTGAGACAAGGGGTGATGCGGCGGTCCGCCGGCCGCCGCACCCGTCACGATCCGCTGCCGCGCCACTCCTGATGCGTGCACCCCTCGCGCCTGCGCGAGTCTGCGAGGTGCACGATCTTCCATTCGCCGTTCAGCTTGAGCATCTGGAACCCGTCGTAGCCGCAGTGGCTGAAGCGGTCATCCACGTGGAACGTGTAGTACGTCCATACCTGTGCGAGCGGCCCGTCGATGCGGATCTCGACGTCGTAGAGCGTTTCGTTGAACGCCGGTCCGCCCGCGCCACGGCCGACCCCCTCAAAGAACTCGTCGGGGGTCGTGTAGCTGAGATTCCCTTCGCGATCGACGCCCGCGAACCGCGCATCCGGTGCGAAGAGCGTTCGCATTGTAGCGGTGTCGTGCACCGCCATGGCCTCGAAGAGTCGGTCCACGACCGCGCGCACCGCCTGCTCGTCCGCAGTGGCCTGTGCGCTCGCAGGCATGACCGTTCCGAGCGAAAGCAGAAACGCACCGAAGATCCATCGCCGTCCGGCTGCTCGCATCGACATCTCCTGAGCTGAAGTCACCGTCGTCCGGGCAGGCAATTCTAGCGGCTCCCGCTCTCACACGCGCGGCGGCGGGGCGAGCGGCCCGACAGCCGCGATGAGTATCCGGTCCGATGTGACGGCGGATGTCCAGCGCTGCTGCGGACACAGCGCGAGCGACCCTCCTCCTGCAACGACGCAACTCGCGGTCCGGTCGAGGCATAGCGCTCTTCCAGGAGGTCGCGGTCCACGCGGGACCGTTGCACCTGCCGGCTGCCATACTGTAGTTTTCCGGTTCTCTCCGGGTGGCCGCCTCCCTGCTATCGAGGCCGGCCGCCTCGATCCTGATTTCTGACGAACGTGAATCCTTCGGCGCCGAACCTGCCGGAACCTGTCGGTCCTGCGCGGCTGTCCGGGTACGAGATCCGCACGTACCGCGTGCTGCTCGCGGTGACGTCCGTGCTCGTGCTGGCACTGCAGCCCCTGTACGTGGCGGCGGATCCGCTTGCGCGCGATCCGTGGCTGCTGCGCGCCCTCACGGCCGCTGCCTGCCTGGCCGTGCTTGCCACGACGTTCCGGCTGCGCACGCCGTCCCTGCGCTACGTCGTGCTTGCTGCCTACGCCGCGGTCACGGCATGGCTGCTCGCGCTCGTGGCGATCAATGCGTTTGCATGGCAGTACGCGTTGACCCTGCTCGTGTTCGTGGCCGGTCTCGCGGCGGGCATCGCCGAGCGCCGGCTCCTCACCTGGTACGGCCTCGGCAGCGCCGCAGGGCTCGCGCTGGTCATCCTGCTGGTCCAGGAGCCGCGCGTAGACCTCGCCCCGTACATCGGCGCGGTCGCGATCCTCGCGCTGCTCTCGTTCACCGGCTTCGGCACGCGCATGCGCGTCGAGGAGCGGCTCGTCGAGAGTCGTCAGCGCTTCGCCCTCGCGGCCTGGGGGGCGAGCGACGGGCTGTGGGACTGGAACGTCGTGCGCGGCGTCGTCTTCTACTCGACGCGCTGGAAGGCCACGCTCGGCTATGCGCCGAACGAGATCGGCCACTCGCTGGATGACTGGCTGGACCGCGTGCATCCCGAGGATCGCGGCGCCGTGGAAGCGACACTCGATGCGCTGCACGAGGGCGGCGCCCACTTCGAGGTGGAGTACCGCATGCGCCATGCGGACGGCACGTGGCGCAACATGCTCAGCCGGGGTGCCGTGCTGCGGGACCGGAACGGCCGCGTGCTGCGCGTGACCGGCTCACAGGTGGACATCACGTCGCGGAAGCGCGCCGAGCAGCAGCTGCTCCATGATGCGCTGCACGATACACTGACGGGACTGCCGAACCGGGCCCTGTTCCTGGACCGGCTCGAGCGCTTCCTGCACCACGCGCAGCGGCGTCCGTCCTTCCGCTTCGCCGTGCTGTTCATTGACCTGGACCGCTTCAAGGTCGTCAACGACAGCCTCGGTCATCCGGCGGGTGACAGCCTGCTGATCGACGTTGCCCGTCGCCTCGAGCTCCTGCTCCGTCCGGAGGACACACTCGCACGGCTGGGCGGCGACGAGTTCGCCGTACTCGTCGACGACGTGCGGGACGGCGAGGCGGCGGTGCGCATCGCGGACCGGATCCAGCAGGCGCTCAACGAGCCGTTCCGTACCCGGGGCCAGCGGCTGTACGTGTCGGCGAGCATCGGCATCGCGCTGGGCGGCGCGGGCAGTACGACCGATGCACTGCTGCGCGACGCGGATACCGCAATGTACCGCGCCAAGCGGCAGCGCTCCCGCTACGCACTCTTCGACGAGGCGATGCACGCGGAAGCGGTCCTCCAGCTCGAGCTCGAGAACGACATTCGCCATGCGATCGAGCGGAACGAGTTCGTGACGCACTACCAGCCGCTCGTCCGCCTGGACACGGGCGAGCTGATCGGCTTCGAGGCGCTCGTGCGATGGCAGCACCCGCAGCGCGGGCTGCTCATGCCGGACGTATTCGTACCGCTCGCCGAGGAAACGGGGCTCATCTCGGACATCGGCCGGTGGGTGCTCGACGAATCGTGCGCACTGCTGCAACGCTGGCAGGAGCTGCTCCCGGAGGGCCAGCCGTTCGTGCTCAGCGTCAACGTTTCCGGAAAGCAGTTCCTCGATGAGCGTTTTGCCGACGAGGTGATCAGCGTGCTGCGCAGGCGGCAGGTGCCCCACAGCGCGCTCAAGCTCGAGCTGACCGAGACGGCAATGATGGAGGACTCTGCCGCCGCTGCGCGCGTGCTGGACCGCCTGCGTGCACACGGCGTCTCTGTCTGGATCGACGACTTCGGGACCGGCTACTCCTCTCTTGCGTACCTGCAGCGGCTGCCCGTCGGATCACTCAAGATCTCACGCCACTTCATGACGGGCCTCGAGAACGGAGAGAGCGAAGCCGCACTCGTGCGCGCGATCGTCTCGCTCGCCGCTACCCTGGGGCTCGAGACGATCGCAGAAGGCGTGGAAACGGAAGCGCAGCGCCAGATCCTTCGCGATCTCGGCTGCCGGGTGGGCCAGGGATGGCTGTTCGCCCCCGCGCTCGATGCGGAGGCGGCCACCCGCATGCTGCGGCGGCCGCTCGCCGCGCTCACTCCGACCAGCGACTGGCAGTAACGCCAGACCGCCCGGCACTGCCGCCACCTGCCGGACCCGCAGCCGGCGCTACCCCGCGCAGCCAGCCAAAGTACAGCGCACCTCCGACCGCGCACCCGTACACGAGCAACCCGATGCCGCGTACCACGCGCGCGATCGAGCGGTCGTGCTCGAGCAGCCCGGTCCGCACGAGCAGGAACGTCCAGTCGTGCCCGGCAGGGTCGCCGCCGAGCAGGGGGAGCTGCCGGGTCCGGGCATCGCCGATGTACACGGCTGCGTCCGTGAGTGCGAAGGCGAGCCAGAGTGAGACGATCGCCGCCGCGTACCCGTCCCTGCGGCGCCAGAAGTACGCGATGAACATGAAGGGCAGCAGCACCTGGAAGAGCGTGCCGCCCAGCACCATCACATACTCGCCGAACGGCATGAAGATGACGTGCCCCGCCTCGTGCGTCGCGAGGATGACGTCACGCAGGAAGACGTAATGGAAGGGGTTCAGTACCGGCCGGCCGACGTACCATGCTGCAAACAGCGCGAACGCGATCATCGCGTTGCGCTGTACGCGCAGCTCGGCCCGCCCGTGGCGTCCGATATCGGCAGCGTCGCCCGGCTTCATGATCGAAAGAACCGCTGCGCGCCGCGCCGCGTCAAGCCTGCAGCCGCTGCTCCAGCCACGCCGCGGAGTCCCGGCCCGGCGTGTACGGCCCATCGTGCTTCCGAGCGCGGACCGCAGTCCATCCGCGTTCCTCGGCCAGGGCGCGGGCGTCGGCCGGATCGGCGGCCGTTTCGACCAGTACGACGTCGGGCACGCGACGGCGCCCGAACAGACTCTCGAGTGCGGCCCGTCGTTCCTGCCAGGGCTCGTCCAGCAGCACGTCGCCGTCGCGCAGCAGCAGATCCCAGACGTGGTAGGTTGCGCCCTCCTCGTCGGAGCTCACCGCACCGTCCAGCACGAACGACGTGCGGGCTCGCTGTGCCAGCGCCTGGAGTGCATCCGTGATCTGTGGCCAGCCCCCGCGCGCGCGACCGCGCCCGTCCATGAGCGTCGCTGCATCCGGCGTGACGTAGGCGAGCGCGCGCGTGCCATCGGGCGCGGGCTCGAAGGACCACCCTTCGCGTGCAGCCAGGCGCTTGCGCGGTGTCGGCTGCATCGGCTCGATCGCGAGCTCGGCGAGGTCGACGGCCGCAGCGGGTGGCGCCCTGCGACGGCGCCGCGTTGCGCTGCCCGGCCCCCGGTCCGAGTGCCAGACGTCCGAGCTGCCCCGTGCAATCTCGTCCATCGTGCGCCCGCTCTCGACCGACGTGTCGATGTCGGCGGCGATGTCGTAGCCGCGTCGCGCCGTGTCGTCGCGATGCTTGATCAGCAGCCACTTCGGTTTCGCGCCGCTGTCCGTGCGTACGAGTGCAAAGGAGCCGCGGAGACGCTCACCCTCGAAGGTGATGCTGAGCTTCCCCTGCTCGAGCCCGCGACGAACGACCGTCTCGTGATCGGCTCCATCGGCCTCGTCCGGGAAGTACGTGCCGCGGTCCCACAGCATGACCGTGCCGCCGCCGTACTCGTCCTCGGGGATGGTGCCCTCGAACGTGTTGTAGGCGATCGGATGATCCTCGACCTGCATCGCAAGTCGCTTCACCGAGGGGTCGAGGCTCGGTCCCTTTGGCACCGCCCAGCTCTTCATGACGCCGTCGAGCTCGAGGCGCAGGTCGAAATGCAGACTCGTCGCCGCGTGCTTCTGGATCACGAACCTGAGGTGTCCACGCGCACCAGGCGCACGCTTCGCGGGTGTCTCTGGTGCCGTATCGCTCGGCTCCGGTGTTACGGCAAAGTCGCGCTTGCGGCGATACTCCGTGAGCTGCCTGCGCGCACCGGCGTCCGGCGCCTTCGCACGTTTCGTCGAGGCACGCGTAGCCCTCGCTCGCTTCTTCGTTCGTTTTCCGCGTGTCGCCATGGCGCCTCCCGGCCGCCACGGGTCGCAAGAAGCGCGCACGCGGTACTTCTTCACGCCCGGCCGGACCCGATCTTGCCGCGCAGGTCGCGGCGGGCAAACATCAGCCTGAACACCTTCCCCTGGAGGGACGCATGATGCGATGGCTGGCAGCGACGGGCATGATCGTGCTCGGCGGCTGTGCCGCGGCTGCGCCCGAGCCCGAGGCGCAGTCACTGACCGGCACGCCGCTGTACGCACCGGAGCTGGAACCGGAGACGCGCGCACGTCTCGAGGCGGACCTGGCGCGCGCACAGGCGGCGTACGACGCCGCGCCTGAGAATGCCGACTCGATCATCTGGCTCGGCCGCCGGCTCGCCTATCTCGGCCGCTACCGTGACGCCATCGAGGTGTTCTCGCGCGGCGTCGCGCTGCACCCCGACGACGCGCGCATGTACCGGCATCGCGGCCACCGCTACATCACCGTCCGGAAGCTGAATGACGCGATACGGGATCTGGAGCGGGCCGCCGAGCTGACACGAAATCTGCCCGACGAGGTCGAGCCCGACGGCGCCCCGAACCGGTACAACATTCCGACGAGCACGCTGCAGTCGAACATCTGGTACCATCTCGCGCTCGCCCACTACCTGAAGCACGATTTCGAGCGAGCGTTGCCGGCATGGCAGCAGGCCGTGGCCGTGTCCACCAACGACGATATGCTCGTGGCCAGCACGGACTGGCTGTACATGACGCTTCGCAGGCTGGGACGCGAGGCCGAGGCCGCTGCCGTGCTGGAGCCCATCACGCCCGACATGCGCATCCTCGAGAACGACGCCTACCATCGGCGGCTGCTCATGTACAAGGGGCTGGTGCCCGCGGAGGAGCTGCTGGCGGTCGACACCGATGACGCCGTGCAGCTCGCGACCTACGGCTACGGCGTCGCGAACTGGTACCTGTACAACGGCGATGCAGAGCGCGCGCAGCAGATCTTCGAGCGCATCCTGACCGGCCCGAACTGGGCGGCGTTCGGCTACATCGCCGCGGAGGCGGAGCTGGCGAGTGCGCATCGCTGAGATCCCCTCTCTGCCGGGGCTCGACGAGCATGCAGCCGTCGCACACCTGACCGGGGCGGTAGCGGCACTACGGTCGGCAGCCGCAGAGGCACGGCCGGCGCTGCACGGCCGCACGCTCTGGATGATCAACTCCACCGAGCAGGGCGGTGGCGTCGCGGAGATGCTGCCGGGCATGGTGACGCTCCTGCGCGAGTGCGGACTCGACGTGCACTGGGGTGTGATCGAGTCTCCGGATCCGCGCTTCTTCGAGTTCACCAAGCGCATCCACAACCTCATCCACGACGCAGGCGAGCCGGAGATTTCGCCGGAGGACGTGGCGCTCTACGAGGAGGTCAACCGCCGGAACGCGCTGGAGCTGCTGCGGCGGCTGAAGCCCGGCGACATCGTCGCGATCCACGATCCCCAGCCGCTGGCGATGGCGCCGCTGCTCCGTGAGCGTGCCGACGTGCACATCATCTGGCGCTGCCACATCGGGCTGGATGAGCATACGCCCCGGACAGAAGCTGCCTGGCGGCTCCTGCAGCAGTACACACCCGCCTGCGATCGGGTGATCTTCTCCGCACCGGAATACGTCCCCGAGAGCCTGAGCGAGCGGTCCGAGATCATTCACCCTGCGATCGACCCGCTCGCGCCGAAGAACGCTGATCTCAGCCTGCACGCGGTCGTCTGCATACTCGCGAGCAGCGGCCTCACAGGGGTCGGCCCCGTCGTGCCGCCGCCGTTCGAGCACCAGGTCGAGCGCATCGGCTTCGACGGCAGGCTGGTCAAGGCGGCCCAGATGGACGAGATCGGCCTGCTCTCCCGGCCGATCGTGCTGCAGGTCTCCCGCTGGGACCACCTCAAGGGCTTTCTGCCGCTGATGCACGCGTTCGTGCGGATGAAGGCGCTCGCGACGTCGGAGACCGGACGCGCACGGCGTCGTGCGCTCCTGGCGCGGCTCGTCCTCGCCGGCCCGGCCGTCGGCGCGGTGACCGACGATCCGGAGGCGCGCGACGTCCTCGACACACTGGTGCGCGCCTATGTCGAGCTGCCGCCGGCAACACAGGAGGACATCGCGATCCTCCTGCTGCCCATGGAGTCGCGCAATGAGAACGCACTCATCGTCAATGCACTGCAGCGGGCTGCGTCGATCGTCGCTCAGAACTCTCTCCGCGAGGGCTTCGGCCTGACTATCGCCGAGGCGATGTGGAAGCGCGTACCGGTGCTGACGAGTGCGGCGGCCGTAGGACCCCGCACGCAGATCGTGGACGGCGAGCACGGCAGGCTCGTCCGGGATCCCCAGGACGTCGAGGAGCTTGCGCGCGTTCTCGGGCAGATGCTCCAGCAGCCGGAGGAGCGCGCGCGGTGGGCGCGCAACGCCCAGCGCCGTGCACACGACGAGTTCATGATCTTCACGCAGCTCCGGCGGTGGCTCGAGGTGTGCCGCGAGGTCGTCGAGGAGTGCGTCCGTGGCCGGGCATGACTGACGAGCCCGTACCGGACGTATCACCGGACCTTCCCGCCCTTCACTGGCGTGCGACCCTGCGCCTGCTCGGTCACCTGCCCCAGGGCGCACTGTCCCGCGCGTTCGGTCGCATCGCCGACACTCACATCCCGCGGCGCCTGCGCCCCGCGGTGCTCGGCGCGTTCGCACGTGCGACAGGCATCGACATCGACGAGGCGGAGCTGCCGCTGACGGAGTATCCGACGATCAACCGGTTCTTCGTGCGCCGCCTGCGCCCCGGCGTGCGCGCCTGGCCGGCGGAGGAGGGAATCGCCGGCTCTCCCGTTGACGGCGTGGTCGGACAGTCGGGCAGGATACGGAGCGGTACACTGCTGCAGGCAAAGGGACGCAGCTACAGCGCACTCGACCTGCTCGCAGACCCTGACGAGGCGCACCGCTTCGATGACGGAGCCTTCCTCACGCTCTACCTGAGTCCGCGCCACTACCACCGCATCCACGCGCCGTGCGGCGGCGCGATCGCCCGCGCGCGCCACGTGCCGGGCGCTCTCTTCCCGGTGAATGCGCCAGCGGTCATGCACGTCGACCGCCTCTTCCCCCGCAACGAGCGGCTGCTCTGCACGATCGATGGGCCGCTCGGCCGGGTCGCTGTCGTCGCTGTCGGCGCGTACAACGTCGGGCGCATCTCGGCAGCGTTCGACGTCGCGTGGAACGGCGGCGAGCACGGCTGGGTCACGAATCGTGGAACGCACGCCATCGAGGAGCGACGCTACGACCCGCCCGTTCGCGTGGAGCGCGGCGAGGAGCTCATGGCGTTTCACCTCGGCTCGACGGTCGTGCTGCTGTTCGAGCCGGGCGTACGACTGATTCCGCTCGCTGTCGGGGATCCCGTGCGCCTGGGCAGCCCGATTGCGGAGGCGGGCGGCGCGTAGCTACGGCATACGCAGCAGCCGCACGCTGCGTGCTGTGCCGTGCACGACGAGGCAGGCGTAGTAGCCGACGGGCCCCGGCAGCGGGGTGACGTGCCACCCTGCGCTCTCATAGGGGCGCGGCGGCCATACGAAGGGCAGAGGATCGGGCGAGCGGTAGAGGCCCCCGCCGACCGCTTTCACGTACGCCTCACGCTGGGTCCACGCCCATATGAACGCCCTGTCCCGCTCTGCGGCGGGAACCGCCTCGAGCGCGTCTGCCGACTCCCGCGCCAGCACGCGACGCGCAACACGCTCCCGCCGGGGCACCCTGCGCAGTCGCTCCAGGTCGATGCCGACTGGCGCACTCCGAGCGAAGGCGAGGAGTGCAAGGTCGCCGGAGTGCGCAACGCTGAAGTGCAGTGCCCCGCCGGAGCGCAGATGCGGCTTGCCCATCTCGCCGTAGTCGAAGCCCACGTGTGCGGGGTCGCAGCCGAGGTAGGCGGCCAGTCGGGAGCGCAGTGCGTCGCGCGTTACGACGAAGCGCGAGCGGGCCGGCTCCCGCAGTGACCGCGCACGCTCGACCTCGTCGCGTGAGAGACAGGAGGCCCCTGGTGCAATCGGCTGCTGCAGGGCCGCGCCTCCCTCTCCGGAGAGCGGAGCGTCCCCCGCTATGGCCGGGACGCGCACGAGCCATACGTGCACGGTGTCCTCCACCAGGGGAGGCGTGTCCCGCACCGTCTGCCATTCGTCCTGACGGCTCGTCCTGTGCTCGTCGCTCACGCGTTTCCTCGCCCCCGGGTTTTCCCTCTGGGAACCACCCGCTCCCCAGAGGGCGGTGGCGCAATTTTATTGTTGCGTGCCAGAGGGAAGCTAAGCATTTTTGTGCCCACTAGAGAGATGCAATCGCCACAGCTCTCACTCACCCAACCAGGAGATGTACATGGCGACGAGGAAAGCCGCGAAGAAGGCGGCGAAGAAGACCGCAAAGCGGCCGGCACGGAAGACGGCCAAGAAGGCTGCGAAGAAGACCGCCAGGAAGACTGCGAAGCGCGGAGCAGCGAAGAAGACCACGCGTCGCAGTGCGGCGAAGAAGACGACGGCCCGTCGTGGTGCAGCGAAGAAGACGGCCCGCCGTGGCGCAGCCAAGAAGACCGCGCGTAAGGCAGCCAAGAAGACCGCGCGTAAGGCGGCCAAGAAGTCGACCGCCAAGAAGAGCGCCCGCAAGACCACGCGCAAGTCTGCTGCGAAGAAGAGTGCTCGCAAGCGCGCACCGAATCCGGCGTTCATGAAGCCGATGACGCCGAGCGCGGAGCTGGCCGCAGTGGTCGGTGACTCGCCCATGCCGCGGACCGAGATCACCAAGAAGGTCTGGGCGTACATCAAGCGCAACGGGCTGCAGGATGCCCGCGAGCGTCGGATGATCAACGCCGACGACAAGCTGAAGAAGGTCTTCGGCGGCAAGAGCAAGGTCTCGATGTTCGAGATGACCGCGCTCGTCAACAAGCATCTCAAGTAGTCGCTGCCCGTGTCGCAGCAGGAAGGGGCGTGTCCAGGTGGGCACGCCCCTTCTGCATGCGGTATCATGTGGCACGGGTCGTGACACTCGGGGAGGTGTCGGCCGGCAGCGCCGACCCGCGTGACCCTCACGGGAACGGGATGCATTCAGAGGATCGGGATGACGAAGCAGGAAGCATTCATTGCGCGGGTCGGCGCAGACCGTATCGAGAGGGACGTGCCTCTCGCACCGTACACTACGTTCCGCATTGGCGGGCCCGCAGACCTGTTCTACCGCGCGCAGACCGTCGATGAGCTGGCGAACGCCGTCAGCGCGGCACGCGAGCTCGAGCTGCCACACTTCCTCCTGGGCACCGGCGCGAACATCCTCGTCGGCGACCGGGGCTTCCGCGGCGTCGTGATCCGCAACGAAGTCGGCGGCATCGACTTCATCGACGACGTGCGCGTCCGTGCAGGTGCCGGTGTGCAGGTCTTCCCCGACCTGATCGTCGAGACGGTTGCCCGTGGCCTGGGCGGACTCCAGCACTACGTCGGTATCCCGAGCACGGTCGGTGGCGCCCTCTGGCAGAACCTGCACTTCCTCTCTCCCCCACCCGAGCGCGAGCGGACGTGCTTCATCGAGGAAGTATTCGAGTCAGCGGAGATCCTGAGCGAGGAGGGCGAGCGGCGCACCGTCGACAGGGAGTATTTCCGATTCGGCTACGACTACAGCATCCTGCATGAGCGACGCGACGTGGTGCTCAGTGCTACGTTCCGGCTGGACCCGTCGGACCAGGAATGGTTGCGCTGGAACATGCGGGAGAACCTGAAGTGGCGCGACGACCGCCACCCCGACCTGTGGCTCTATCCGAGTGCGGGCTCGATCTTCCAGAAGATCGAGGGTGTCGGCGCAGGACGGCTGATCGATGAGGTAGGGCTCAAGGGACACGTGCTCGGCAACGCGGGCATCTTCCACAAGCACGCGAACATCATCGTGAACTTCGGGGGTGCGACTGCCGCCGAGGTGCGCAGTCTCATCGACCTTGCCCAGACGACAGTCGCACGCGAGCTCGGCTACGAGCTGCGCCCCGAGATCGGCTTCATCGGAGAATTCTGACCGCGCTAGACGGTAGTCGAGCGCGCGGCAAACCGGCGGTAGATCCAGAGCACCAGCAGTGCACCGAGGATCGACCCGATGATCCCGGCCGGGCCAAAGCCGCGCTCATTGGAGAACAGGCCGAGGATGAAGCCGCCGACGACCGAGCCGATGATACCGATGATGATTGTGACGATGATGCCGCCAGGGTCCTTCCCCGGCATGATCAGCTTGGCGATGGCTCCTGCGATCAGGCCGATCAGAATCATCCAGAGGATGCTCATGGGGGTCCCTTTCCGAGCTGGTTGAACGGGGATCTGCCGTTTGGCGCGACTGGAATGCAAACGGGGTGCCGAACAGCACGAAAGGCCGCCCGCGCGATCTGCGCGAGCGGCCTTTTCTCTCCCTGCACTCGCGGTCTAGACCTGCTCGGGGCGGTCCCGGAACGTCCTGACGATCCGCATGACGATCCAGCCGATCAGCACGATCGGCAGAACCTTGAAGAACAGGAAGCCGAACACCGCGGCAATGAACCCGAACACGCCGATCAGCAGCTTGACGGTGATCAGCCCGATGACGGCGAGTATGCCGCCGGTCAACAGCCTGGAACCCATGGACCCCCTCCGGTCGAGTGTGCTCAGTCCAATACGGCCAGAGGCCGCACCTGGATTCAAGCCGGTGGGTGGCGCTGGCCGGATGCCCCTCTGACCGGTACGTTCGCGCGGTCCGCGGCGCGGCACGGCCGCACCAGCGGCGGTGCGCCTGCGGCTCCGGCGGCGCCCGCCGCGTGGCACACGCCAGACGATGGAGGTCCCGTCTTGCGCAGCATCCGCCTGATTCTGCCCGCCCTCGCGCTCGTTCTCCTGGGCTCGTGCACGGCGCTCCAGCGTATTGCGAGTGGCGGCCCGCCCGCGTGGGCCGGACAGTACACCATCGAGCGCGACGAGTGGGGTGTTCCGTACATCCACGGCGAGAGCGACGCCGCCGTGGCATTCGGCCTCGGCTATGCGCAGGCGGAGGACGACTTCCAGCGACTGGAGGAAGCCGTCATGTACGCGATCGGGCGTGCCGCGAACCTGTACGGCGAGGTGGCGCTGCTGAACGACCTGGTCGTGAGAGCGTTCGAGATTCCGCGCCTCGCCCGCGAAGAATACGCCCGCGAGCCTCGTGAGAGGCAGCGCGTCTGGGACGCATTCGTCGCCGGCATCAACCACTACCTCGCGACGCACCCCGAAGAGCGGCCGCGCCTGATCGGCCGGTTCGAGCCGTGGCACCTCTTCGCTCTCGCGCGCGTCGTTCCGGTCGGGACGGTGATCGACGGCGTCGTGCTCGGCCGTGTGGGCGCAGACGCTGCCACGCTTCCCGGCGGTGCGCCCGCCATCGCCAGCTTTGACACAGCCCTCGCGAACACCGCGCAGGGCGGGGAGCGCGCCTCGCTTGCATTCGCCCTGGCACCATCGCGGACGGCCGGTGGTCGCCCACTACTGCTCCACAGCCTCCACCAGTCGTACAGCGCCCCCGTCAGGCCGTATGAGGCCCATCTGCAAAGCGACGAGGGCTGGCAGGTTAGCGGCTACACGATGCTGGGCACGCCGGTGATCCGCGCGGGGCACACGCGCAGCCATGCATGGGCGCACACCGGGAGCGGCAGCGACACCCACGACGCGTGGCTGCTCCGCTTCGACAACCCGGAGGACCCGCTCGCCTGGCGCTGGAACGGGGAGTGGCGAAGGGCCGAGCTCTTCACCGATACGATCCCGGTGAACACGACATCCGGTGTCGAGGGTCGCCCGTACACGTTCCTGCGGACAGAGTACGGGCCGGTCGTCGCACGGCTGGATGACGGGACCGCGGTCGCAGTGCAGATCGCACGCATGCAGGAGGGTGGTTCGCTCCAGCAGTGGTACGCGATGAACCGTGCGACCTCCCTCGAGGAGTTCCGCGGCGCGCTCGCGCACACCGCACTCGTCGCCCTCAACACACTGTATGCCGATACGGCGGGCTCGATCTACTACGTGCACGGGAACGCCGTGCCGCGTCGCGCGAACGGGATCGATCCTTCGCGGCCTCTCGACGGCGCCAGTGCGGCGAGCGCCTGGGATGGCTACCACCGGCTGGAGGAGCTGCCCGAGCTGCTTGACCCGGCGAGCGGCTGGATCCAGAGCGCGGGGGGAACGCCGTTCCTCGCGACGGCGTCCGGCTACAACCTTTCGCGCGACAGCTACCCGCCGTACATGGCGCCGGAGGGCGACACGCCCCGCGCGCAGCGCGCCCGCAGCATCCTGGCAGGCCGCGATGACTGGACGCTCGAGGACATGGAAGCGGTGGCGTTCGACGTCGAGGTGCCGACCGCCCAGACGGCGATCCGGCGGCTGATCGACGAGTACGAGCAGCGCGGTGCCGTGGACCCGTGGGGCGTGCTGCCACTCGACGACGTGATCCATCGGCTTCGGGAATGGGACCATCACGCGTCCGTCGATTCACCCGAGATGACGTGGTTCGTGACGTGGCAGGAGCGGCTGCGCAGTCCGACGGCTGGCGGCAATCGCGAGTGGCCCCTCACGGACGCGCTCGTATGGGCGCTGGAGCGCATCGAGCGTCAGTGGGAGACCACGGATGTGCCCTGGGGTCGGATCAACCGCCTGGAGCGTCCTGGCGCGCGGGAGACCGGTGACAGCGCGGGAGTCGCGCTGCCCGGCGGTCCGGCCTGGACGGGATCCCTCTTCGGCTCGGCGCCCGAGACACCAGGATACGGGGGACGTCGCACGGCTGCGGCGGGCGTCGCCTGGAGCAGCGTCGTGGATCTCGGGCCGCAGGTCCGCTCGCGCAGCGTCGTCGTCTACGGTCAGAGCGGCAGGCCCGCTTCGCCGCACTTCTTCGACCAGGCGCGGCTGTTGGCACAGGGGAGGATGAAGTTGGCCGTGGATTCAGCGGGTCGGGCAGGCCGCTGAATCCGACAGCCGTAAACGCGAGCGGGAGCCCTAGTCGAGCACGAACGTGCTGTGGACGGTCACCGTGATCTGCTTCTCCCTGGTGCCCGTGTTGTACATCCCGTACGCCGAGACCTCGTTCGAGTACGGCTCGTTGATCTGGAAGACCCCGGCGCGTGCGCTCACGATCGAGCCGACCTCGCGACCGGCACTGCCGGCAATCTCGCCCGCGCGTCGCAGCGCGTCCCTCGTGGCCGACGCAAGGAGGTTGTGCTTCAACGTGTCCAGGCCGGAGTAGAAGTACTCGAGCTGGGAGCCCTGCATGACGACGCCGTCACCGAGGAGTGTGCCGGGATCCATGGCCCACCGCTCGATGCCATCCACGTCGGTCGAGACCACGACGATGCCCTGCACGACCTGGTACGAGTTGATGATGCCCGTCTGGTTGTAGATCGGGTTGGCGCTCACCGGCTGCACGCTGACGGCGCTGTCGGGAATGCCCGCGTTGCGGAGCTGCGTGCGAACGCGCTCGACGTCGTTGCGGAGCTGCGCGTACCCGCTCGGCAGCACGGAGGCGTCGACCGTGCGCGCGAGCATCAGCTGCCACTTGATGATGTCCGACGTGAACCGCTCGCTCGCGGCGCCGACGACCTGGACCGTGTCCCGGCTTGCACGGGAGCTGTGGAAGAATGCGCCAAAGATCGTCGCCGCCAGGATCGCGCCCAGCGCGAGGATCACGGCGGGCAGGAGGCGAGCGTTGCCGTTCTGATTCGTCATGGAGGTGCCGGTTGAGGATGACCGTCACGACCGCTGCGTGACGCCAGTGGTACTGTGCCCGCGCCTGGTTCGTTCCGGAAATCCCTGCCAGCCGTGCCCGCCTGCCGGGCGCGAAACGTGCGGCCGCGCCGGCCGTAGGGATGAAGAGATGGAACGGTCAACAGCCATGAGGAGGCCAGAGTGGAACATATGGGCGACCCCGGCGCTGGTGCGTCGGGCAGCGGTGGCGCAGGCGGGAGCGGCAACGGCGGTACAGGCACCTCGGACGCCGGCAGCACCGGTGGCAGCGGCGAGGGGCGTCGCGATCCACTGCGTGATCTGCAGGCCCGGATCGAGGCGGCGGTGGACGAGGTCCGGCCGAAGATCCGCAAGGCACTGCAGGAGCTCGACGAGCGAGTCGAGGAAGCAGTAGCGGACATCAAGCCGCGCGCGCAGAACGCGATGAAGGAGGTCCAGCCGAAAGTCGATCAGTTCGTCGCGGACATTCAGCCACGGCTCGACAGCCTGCTGGAGCGGCTTCAGTCGAAGATCGACGAGCTGCGGCGCGATCTCGATGAGCGTGCGACGCGCTCGGGTGGCGGCACCAGCCGGCCCCCTGCCGGAGAGCTGGCGAGTGGCAGCCCGTCCGAGCCGGGGCCCGACGGGACACCCTGACCCTGCCTGGCGAGCGGGGCGCGGTCGATTCGACCGCGCCCCGCTCTTCCTACAGCTCCGTCTGGATCACACGCGGCACGTTCGGCGGTGGCTCGTCGTCGTCGGGCATCACGAGCTCGGGCGCGTTGAGCTGACGCGTCTGATGGTTGATCATCTCGACCGCACCGATCTCCTCACCCGTGCCCGCGCCGAGGCTGCGCAGACGCCGGGCGGAGGGGAGCACGCTGTGCTCGAGTGAGCCGACTGCCTTGTTGTACGAGCTGACCGCGCGCTCGAGCCCCCTGCGCATGCCCGTGAAGTGCTCGGCGAACGCGCGCACCCGCTTGTACAGCTCGGAGCCCGCCTCGCTGATCTGGTGCGCCTCCCGTGCAATCGTCTCCTGGCGCCAGCCGAACGACACCGCCTTGAGCAGCGCGATGAGCGTCATCGGTGTCGCAATCAGGACGCGCTGCTGCACGGCATTTTCGATGAGCTGCGCGTCCGCCTCGAGCGCCGCGCTGTAGAACGCCTCGCCGGGGAGGAACAGCACGACGAACTCCGGCGACTCGGCGTGGAACTGCTCCCAGTACGCCTTCTCGCCCAGCTTGCGGACGTGCGCGCGGATCTGCTGCGCGTGCCTGCGCAGATGCTCGTTGCGCGTCTCCTCGTCCTGCGCCTCCCGTGCGTCCAGGTACGCCTCGAGCGGCACCTTCGCGTCGACGACGATCACCTTCTCGTTCGGCAGCCGCACGAGCATGTCGGGACGCAGCCTGCCGTCGGCGGTCGCGATGCTCTCCTGCTCGGTGAAGTCGCAGTACTTGAGCATGTCGGCCATCTCGACGACACGCTTGAGCTGGATCTCGCCCCAGCGCCCGCGCGTCGCCGGAGCGCGCAGCGCCTGCACCAGGTTGGCGGTCTGTGCGTGGAGCTGCTGCTGCACCTCGTGCAGCTGGCGGACCTGCTCCGTGAGCTGGTGGTACGCGCCGGCGCGCGCGCGCTCCAGCTCGTTGATCCGCTGGTCGACCTTCTCGAGCGACTCGCGCAATGGCTTGACGACCGCGTCGATCTCGCGCGACTTCGTCTCCAGCTCACCCTTCGCGCGCTCCTGGTGCTTCTCGAGGGCGGCGCGTGCCAGCTCGAGGAACGTCTGCGCGTTCTGGTTGAGTGCGTTCGACGAAAGCGCCTTGAACGAGTCCTCGAGAGACTTCTTCGCGTTCTCGAGTACTGCCAGCTTTTCTGCTGTCGCCTCGCGCTCGTGCGTGAGCTGCTCCTGCACGCGCGAGAGCTCGATCCGGGCCTCGGCGGATACCCGCTCCGCTTCGTGGAGCTGCTGCTCGCGTTCCCGGACGACGGCCTCGAGGTCGCGCACACGCGCGGCCGTCGCTTCCGCGGCGGAGCGTCGCTCGGTCTCGGTCACCAGGGCGTGCTGCAGCTCGAGCCGGGCCTGCTCACTCCGGGCGGCCGCGGACTCCGCGTCCCGGACACGGCGTGACAGGACGACCCACACGACACCGGCGCCCGCAACCGCGCCGATGATGAAGAGGCCGAGAAGTGTAAGGTCAACCATCGTTACCTACTGCGTGGATGCTGCATTCGACGCCGCGCCGCTAACACGCTCGCGCGCTGCACGGGCGCCCGCGCTGTCGATACGATCTGCGAACTCGATCAGCTCCTGTGATGGCTCGAATGCTTTCGCGTGCGATGCGGTCGTGCGCTCGAACGCCGCCGACAGGTGCTCGTAGCGTGAGCCCGGGTGCCAGAAGATCCAGTCGTCGACGCCGACTTCATAGAGCGCCTCGATCTGTGCCTTCGCCTGCTCGGGCCCATAGCTGTACTCGCGGTCGATCCAGGGCGCATCGAACGCCTGCAGCCAGGGGATCACGCGTGCCGTCGTGACGCCATTGTCCGCCAGCCGCTGCGCGCGCACCATTCCCGCTCCCACGCTCTTGAACACGGTCTCGTACGGCATGCGGTTCGGTGTCCTCACACCGGGCAGGTGCGTGGGGAGGTAGTGCGACGGATACACCATGGGCAGGACGTGGTCCGCTGCGGCCAGGATGTCCTCCCACTGCTGGCCGATGTTGATGTCACGGCCGTCGTTGGGTGAGAGGCCGAAGACATCGGCAGCGACGATCACGCCGAGCGGATGCAGCCGCTCGCGCGCCTGCTCGAGAAACCCGACGATTGCCTCCGTGCGCGTGCCTGCCGCCTTCGGGTGCACCTGGTCGGGGAGGCTCGCGTAGGGTTCGGGGAAGCGGATGTAGTCGAACTGGATCTCGTCGAAGCCCGCCTTCGCCGCCTCCTCCGCGATCGCAATGTTGTAGTCCCACACCGCCGGCTCCCACGCACTCACCCACGTGTTGCCCGCCTTGTCCACCCACAGCTCTCCGTCCGGCGTGCGGATCGACCACTCGGGTTTCGCCTTCGAGAGGATCGGATCCTTGAACACGACGATGCGCGCGATCGCATGCAGCCCATGCGCATGCAACGTGTCCACCAGCGCAGAAAGACTGCGGATCGTTTGCTCACCCGGCTGTGCGAGCTGCGTCGCCAGCTCGAGCCCGGAGCGGTAATGAATTCCCTTTTCGTCCTTCACGTCGACGACGAATGCATTCAGCTCCGTTGTGTCGGCGAGTGCGAGAAGCGCCGGCAGCCGACGCGCCGAGCCGGCTGCATACGCGTTCAGGTAGATACCGCGGATCTGGGCAGGCGCCCGCGCACGGATGGTCGTGTCGGCAGCGCGCGCGCTCGCGCCCAGCTCCTGTGTCGTCACGGAGACGGATACCCCTGGGGATGCACCATGAAGATCGAGCGAGTCCACCGGAGCGCCGTCCGCAGCCGCGCCGGACGCATCGAAGGAATCGGCCTGTGCCGTCATGGGCTGAACCGCATCCGTGCCCGACGCAGGCATCACTCCCGCCCGTTCCGCGGGCACTTCGGCGCACGCCAGCAGGATCGCGGCGGGCAGCAACGTCGACCACCTGTTCTTCATTCGGCTCCTGGGGACTGGATCGCGCCGGTCGCATGTCCGTGGCGGCCTCATCCGGCCGGCGGACACTCGTTTTCGGGGAGGTCACGGGCGGAGCGCAGCCGCCCGTGATGAGGTTAAATATAGATGCGACAACGCTCTATGTCAGGTGCAGCCGGAGAACGCAGCATGCCGGCCGGCAACCGAGCGGCGGCTGGCGCGTCGAAAGACGGGTCTGCCGGCAATCCAGCCCCGGCGGCGCGGAGCAATGCTGGTCTGCGATTGGGTCGTTCCGTGCCGAACAACGGAATGGCGCCGCCCGGACCAGCTCCGGACGGCGCCTCCTCGTTTCGACTCCCGCAGTGCGCATCACGCGGCACCTTTGCGGTTGCTCAGCCGACGGACTCCTTCTCCAGCGCCGCGCTCACGCTCTCGGGCGTCGTGTAGCAGACACCGGGCTTGCCACGATGGACGACTTCCCGCGTCACCGTCGCGGACGCCGGGAACGTCGGGTTCAGGGCCGGCGGCGCCGGATAGAACATCTCACCGAGGCCGTCGCAGGGCCCTGACGGGGAGTGGTAGCGCGCCGTCTCCCTGGGTGCGCTCGCACATGCGGCGAGCGTCACGATTGCGAGGGCCGTCGAGGTTCTGCTCACGAATCTGATCACTGGAGCCTCCGTCAGCGGTCTCTTCACACTATATCGCCCCGATCACCGTGCAGATCAAGCGAAACCCGTCGTGCGCACGGCGGCATGCGTCGCATCGAGCCCTGCGAAACGCACGGATACCCGTGTGGACGATGGCTTTACAGATTTCGGGTCGTGCTCGCACCGTGCGTCGCCTCAGGCGGGATCGGGACTGCGCGCCTGGCGGGCGGCAGCGCTGCGCGTGCGGGGGCGGCGTTTCCTACGCTCCAGCCGCTCCAGCGCGATCAACCCGCGCACGGCGAGGACCAGCGCAAGCGCGGAGCCATAGGCAATTGCGTCACGCACGTCCGACTTGGATGCGAGCTTCCAGTAGAAGTGCAGCAGCGCGAGCACGCCCGCGGGGTAGATCAGCATGTGGAGTCGCTGCCAGCTGCGGCCGAGGCGTCGTATCCAGCCGCGCGTGGATGTGACTGCGAGGGGCACGAGGAGCACGAGGGCAGTGAACCCGACCGTGATGTACGGCCGCTCCACGATGTCCTCGATGATGTAGTCCCATGCGAAGAACTGGTCGAGCACGACGTACACCATGAAGTGCAACGCCGCGTAGAAGAACGCGAAGAGCCCGAGCGGCCGGCGCAGGCGGATCAGCCAGTTCTGACCCGTGATGCGTCGCAGCGGCGTAACCGCGAGCGTGGCGATCAGGATGAGCAGCGCCGCGCGACCGGTCTCGTGCGTCAGCGTCTCGATCGGGTTGACGCCCAGGCGGCCGGTCGCAGCGTCGACGGCCAGGCGGGCGGCGGGTATGAGACACACCGCCCAGAGCAGTACCTTTGCGAAACGGATCAGAAGTAGCGCCGCAGGTCCATCCCGCTGTAGAGCGATGCGACCTGGTCTCCGTAGCCGTTGAACATCAGCGTATCGCGGCGCCGGAACTCGCCAATGCGTCGCTCACGCGCCTGACTCCAGCGGGGGTGATCGACCTCCGGGTTTACGTTCGCGTAGAACCCGTACTCGCGAGGGTTCGCAGCCATCCAGGACGTGACCGGCTGCTTCTCGACAAAGCGGATGCGCACGATGGACTTGATGCTCTTGAAGCCATACTTCCACGGCACGACGAGCCGCAGCGGTGCACCGTTCTGGTTCGGCAGATCGCGCCCGTAGAGGCCGGTGACCATGAGCGTGAGCGGATGCATGGCCTCGTCCAGCCGGAGCCCCTCCACGTACGGCCAGTCGAGGATCGGCACGCGCTGGCCCGGCATCTGTTCCGGCGCATGCAGCGTCGTAAACTCGACGTACTTCGCCTTTGACGTCGGCTCGACGTGCGCGATCAGCTTGCGCAGCGGGAAGCCGCGCCACGGAATGACCATCGACCACGCTTCCACGCAGCGCAGCCGGTAGACGCGGTCCTCCAGCGTGTGCGGCGCAATGAAATCCTCGAGGTCATAGACGGCGGGCTTCGCGATGTGTCCTTCTACGGCGATGGACCAGGGCCGCGTCTGCAGCGAGTGAGCGTTGCGCGACGGATCTTCCTTGCCGGTGCCGAACTCGTAGAAGTTGTTATACGTGGTGACCGCCTCCCAGGGCGTGAGCTCTTCCTGGGCATCCTCGACCGTCTGCGCCTGTCCTTCGTCGCGGTTGCACGACGCGACCGCGATGGCGCCGATCGTTGTGCCGAGAAAGCGGCGACGATCCAGGTAGACGGACTCCGGCGTGATCTCGGACGATGGAATGTCCGGTGGTCGGCGGATCAGCATGCGGGCCTCGTGATCGTGAGGAGAGCGTTCCCTATGGAACGCCTGCGGACGATACAGGTTCCGTGCACATGGTGAGGAGCTTGCAACCGGCCGGCGTGGTCGGAACCCGGCATGAAGGGGATATGAAGCGTCACACGGCACTTCGACGGCTGCTGGCCGCGGCGATCCTGACCGGGGCGTGCGCGCCCGCCTTTCAGGCAGCGGTCCGGGCGGAGCCCGAGCTTTGTCGCACCGGGCCGGTCGCGTTCTACGTGCCCGAAGCGGGGGCGCACCGGGCCGCACTGAACCGCTGGTGCGCGGCGGTAGGGCCGGCGGTCTTCGTACCTGCTCGTTCGGCGGCCATGGACGTCGAGCGCATCACGAGCGAGCCCGATGACTCCGCTACGATCGTACTCCCCGTTGCGGACTCCGTGCTGATCGTCGCCTGGAACAACCACGTGGGCGGCGGTGCCCTCGAGCGGTTCGTCGACGACCTGCGCGCCGGTCGACTCACGGGTGGCGATTCCGTACACCACTTCGTGCTTCTGCTGCAGGAGGTCTACCGGAGTGGGCCCGAGGTGCCGGCGCTCGGCACCGACATGCTGTATGCGGGCGAGATCGATGCGGCGTCGGTGAGCGGCAACCGCACCGACATCGCCGACTGGGCGGCATCGCACCCCGAGCTGGCGGTGTTCTACGCGCCGTCGATGCGCAACGGAGCGCAGTCGGGCGTGGATGCTCCCGAGGACAGGGGGAGCGCAATCGTGACCAGTCTGCCGTTCGCGGAGCCGGTCGCCTACGAGCTCCCGGTCGTTCGCCAGCGACGCGTGGTCGCTGCCGGAGTCGTGGCAGGGCGGACGAGCGCCGGCGAGCCGTGGTACCTGCACGTGGCGAGTGTGCACCTGGAGAATCGCCCTGAAGGCGCGCGCAACCCGGAGCGGGCGCGCCTCGAGCAGGCCCACTGGCTGCTCGATGCACTGCCGGACAGCGGGCTCGCGGTGCTCGGTGGAGACATGAACACGTGGATGCGCGGCCCGGACGAGGTCGTCGTCTGGCGCGCGCGACAGGCGTACCCCGACACACCGCCGATTCCGACAGGACCGACATACCAGCAGGCGGGTGGCGTTCTGCGGATGTACCTGGACTACCTGTTCTTCCGAACGGACGATGCTACGGTCACGGGATACCGCCGCGTCCCGGACACCTACGGCTCCGACCATTTTCCCGTGCTCGCGTGGGTGCACCTGCCGCGGCGCGGCGGCGGACAGGAGTGATCAGGCGCCCAGGATCCGCTCGACCATCGCGTGCAGCTCGGCGGGAGCAAAAGGCTTCTCGAGGAAACCGTCGCCGCTGCTGGCCGGGTCGATCCCCACCTGCTTCGGCGGATAGCCGGACATGAACAGCACGCGCAGTCCGGGGCGCTCCGCCCTGAGGCGGTCAGCCAGCTCGCGCCCGCTCATCCCCCGCATGAGCACATCGGTAACCAGCATGTCGAGTGAGGTACGATCCGCAACCGCGGAGAGGGCCTCCTCACCACCGGACGCCTCGATGACGTCATGGCCGGCGTCGCGCAGCAGGCGTGCGATCAGAGCGCGGACGGCGGGTTCGTCGTCAACGATCAGAATACTGCGTGCAGGCTGTGTGCTGCGGCCTTCTTCAGCCACGCTCGGCTCCGCTGAGGGGCATCGCATCAGGTCAGACACGACGGGGAAAGCTCCGACAACGTTGCGTGTGACCGGCTTTGTCGCAAGAGGACGAACGACGGGCGCCCCGTTGCGGGTACGCCCGTCGTGACCGGCCGACCAGGTCTTACTGCGCGACCATCGTGAAGAGAATCGTCGTCGCGTACGTTCCCGGCGGATCGTCCTCGTAGCTGAGCGCCATGCGAGCCGTCAGCGGGGCGGACAGGTTGCCTCCGCGGGCTGCGCGGGTGAAGAAGGTGTTGGCTGCTCCTGCAGCGCCGACCGCTGCATCCGCATCCGTGCCGCCGAAGCTCGCCTGAACCGTCAGGTCACTGACCGGCTTGGCAGGATCTGCGTCCGTGCGACCCGCGGCCGGCGTGAACGCGAATTCGCTCCCCGACTGCGCCTCGATCGTGATCCGGTAAGGCACGTTGCCACGGTGCGTGAGCGTGGGACCGGAGATCGAGACAACCTCGCCTGCCTGGTAGTGAGCGTCGTCAGCAACCGGGAACGTGAAGGCCCCCGAGCTGCTGATCGCGAGAACGGGTGCAACCTGGATGCTGACGGCCGCCGTGGCCGTCTGTGCCTGGGCGGATACACTGGTGAGCACCAGTGCCAGCCCGCTGAACAGCACGGAACGCTTGAGCATGTCTTCCTCCAATTGTGGGCTGGCCTCCCCGACAGCCGGCCCCGTCGCCGTCGCCGCAGCCTCGTCACTGCGACCTGCTGTCGGGGGGTGCCATGCGTAGACTGCGCTCACAAGCTGCAGCCCGGCGCATGACGCCGTTGTGAATCGGAAATGACGAAATGTTCATGCGGCCCGAGGGGTCGACCGGGACCGAAACGACGGCTACTCTACCCGCGATGGTGCAACCGCCCGATCCCACCCGGCATTCGCGGCTTCTGTGTGCGCTCGCCGAAGAGGCGCGGGCCCGGCCGCTCGATCGAAAGCTCCTTGTCTGCCGCCGGTACGGCGAAGGCCTCGAGCTGCTCCGCGCGCTCGCGGCCGCCGGCGTACCGTGGGTCGGCTTCGAGCCGACAACGCCAAAGCGGCTCGCGCTCGATCTCGTCCCGCCCTCGATTACGTCCCGACTCACGCTCCTGGACGACTTCGACGAGCAGGCGTTGATCGACCTGGCGATCGACGAGGTGCTGCAGCACCCGACCGCGTCGTCGTGGCAGGCTTCGCTGTCGGAGGGAGTCGGGCTGCGCCGTGCGCTGTCGCACTCGGTCCAGGCCCTGCGCCTGGGCGGAATCACGGCGGAGGCTGTGCGCAGTCATGTCGACGACCCTGCGCGGGCCGAGCTGCTCGCGGGTGTGCTCGAGGCGTACGACCGGCGGCGCGCGGCCGCAGACGCGCTCGATGCTGCCGAGCTGTTCAGGAGCGCACTGCACGCGCTCGACGAGACGGGCCGGCTGCCGCAGGCGCGGGTGCTGATCGTGCCGGGTCAGAACCAGCGGGGAATCTCCGGAGCCCTGCTGCGGCGCCTCGTTCAGCTCGGCGCGGTGGTGCTTCCGGACGATACCGTTGCGGGACTCGAAGTGCCGCGCTCACGTCTGGACGCGGCCGACGGCGCACCGCTGACGCCGCTCTCATGGCTGCACGCACCGGCAGAGGCGCCGGCGGCAGCCGATGACCTGCACGTGTTTACCGCGACCTCGATCGAGAGTGAGCTGCGCGAGGTACTGCGCAGGATCATCGGGAGCGGCGCGCACTGGGACGAGGCCGAGATCGCAGCGACGGATCCTGCGACGTACGCGGTTGCACTCGATTCACTTGCTCGCAGGCTGGACATTCCCGTCGGCTACGCGCAGGGACTGCCGGTGTTACGCACGCTGCCGGGTCGCGTGCTCGCCGGGTACGTCCGGTGGGTCGAAGAGGATTTCCGTGAGGACGTGATCCGCGGACTGATCGAGCGCAGCGAGATCCGGCCGCCGGGTGAGGGCGTGCCAGCCGGCCCCACGCTCGCCCGGCGGCTGCGGCGCCTGCGGATCGGTCGGGGCCGCGACCGCTACCTCGAGACGATTCGCAGCGCGCTTCGCTCCCTCGCCCAGCCGCCCGACGAGGAGGACGAGCGCTCGCCGGAGGAGCTGGAGGAACTCCGTGAACAGGAGCGCAGACAGCTTCTTGCGCTGGAGTCCGTGCTGCGTCCCGTCCTCGAAGCATTTCCCGACCCGGCGGACGTGGCGCTCGCGCAGCGTCGGATCTCTCCGGCAGGGCTCGCGCGCGGGGCACGCGCACTGCTCGAGCTGTCGCGCGCGGAGCACGAGGTAGATCGCGCGGCGCGGGACCGCATGCTCGAGCGCCTCCGTCGCATCGAGACCACGCTGACGCGCGAGACGACGCTGCGTGCGGCACTCGCGACGCTCGTCGAGAAGCTCGATGATCGTGTTCCTGCGCCGGAGACGGGTGGCCGTGCGCCGTGGGTCAGCTCCGGTGGGCGCCTCCACTTCACGGACATCGACGGTACAGGACGGTCCGGTCGACGCCTCACGTTCATCGTCGGACTGGACGCGGGTCGCTTCCCGGGCGTCGCCTCGACGGATGCGCTGCTCGGCGACGGCGACCGCCGGCGCCTCTCACGGGGCGAGGAGATCCCCGCACTGCCGACGACAGCCGACCGCATCGAGGAGCGGCGCTACGCGTTCGCGGCTGCGCTCGCCCGATTGCGCGGCACCGTGACGCTGAGCTACGCAGCATGGAATGCAGCGGAGGGGCGCAGTGTCGCGCCGTCCGCGGAGCTGCTGCAGGCGTATCGGCTGATGACCGGCGATGCGACGGCGGATTACGACGCCATGCAGAAGGCGCTCGCGCCGCATGCTTCCGCGGTACCGCGCGGCGCTCAGCTCGATGCATCCGACACGTGGCTGGCCGCGCTCGACCGCGACGGTATTCTGCGCCGCGGCGCCGCCGCCGTGGCCGAGGCGTACCCTGCGCTCTCGCGCGGCATGCGGGCGGACGTGCGGCGCGCGCTCGACGAGCCGAATCCGTTCCACGGAGTGCTGGAGCCCCGTCCGTCGTTCGATCCGAGGTCGCGTGACGCCGCGGTCTCCGCGTCGCAGCTCCAGACGCTCGGCAGCTGTCCTCACCGCTACCTGCTCCGATACGTATTGGGTGTACGCGCACCCGACGACCCCGAAGCAACGCCGGGACGCTGGCTGGACGCGCGCCAGCGCGGCTCCGCACTACACGAGGTTTTCGAGCGCACACTGCGGGAGGCACGCGCAGCGGGCGTGCCCGCTGATCCACGGGCCCCGTCCGAAGCGGACGGTGGGCGGCTGCGTGAGATGGCTGTCGGCGTGCTGCACGACGTGCTCGCACGGTTGCGGGAGGAACAGCCGCCACCGGGGCCCGCCGTGTTCGACGCGGAGCGCCGCGCACTCGAGGCAGACGTCCGGGCATTCGTCAGCATGGTCCTCGACGATCAGCGCGAATGGCTCGCCCTCGAGGCTGCCTTCGGCGACGACGAGCCGGTGCGCATCGACCTGCCCGGCGGAGCACTGCGGATCCGCGGCAAGATCGACAGAATCGATCGTCTGCCGGACGGATCACTCGCCGTCGTCGACTACAAGACGGGAAAGACGTTTCCGTTCCGCCGTGAGACGGGCGTGTACTTCGGTGGCCGTCGTCTGCAGCACGCGTTCTACGCCGCGGGTGCGGAGTCGCTGCACGAGGGACGCGTCGCGCGTGTCGAGTATCACTTCCCCGGTGTGCGCGGCGAGAACGAGCGCGCGGTCTATGCACGTGACGACATAGCCGGCTCCGCCCGCCTGATCGAACACCTGCTCATGCTGGCGCGGCGCGGCTGGTTCGTTCCGACAGAGAACAGCGACGAGGACTGTCGCTTCTGCGACTTCGCCAACGTGTGCCGGGTTCGTGCCGGCGGCGAGCGGGTGGCCTCGCCGCCGGCCGAATGGAGCAGGCGCGTCCTCGATGGCGACGCGGAAGCATTGCGCGCGCTGCGGACGCTGCGGGAGTGGGGATGAAGGAGCTTCCGGGTCAGCTCAGCCTGTGGCCGGGCATGGTGGCGCCAGTTCCGCTGGCACCCGGAGAGTCCGCGCGGGGCATCCTCCCGACCGAGGAGGATCTCGCACGCCTTCCGGACGGAGCGGCCCGCGCGCGGATTCAGCGCGTGCTCGACCGCAACATGCTCGTGGAGGCCGGCGCCGGTGCCGGCAAGACGACCGAGATGGTAAACCGGATGCTCGCGCTCGTCATGAGCGGAGTGCCGGTGACGCACGTCGCGGCGGTCACGTTCACGCGTAAGGCGGCGGCCGAGCTGCGTGAGCGGTTCCAGACCCGGCTGGAGGAATCGCTGCGTGCCGCACGCGCGCATGACGATGTCGCGCAGGCGGACGTGCTGGAGCGCGCTCTGCGCGAGATCGACCGCGCGTTCATCGGCACGATCCACGCGTTCTGTGCGCGACTGCTGCGCGAGCGACCCGTCGAAGCGGGGATCGACCCCGACTTCCGCGAGCTGCAGGCGGCCGAGCAGCGCCAGCTCGAGATCACGTTCTGGCACACGCACCTCGATCGGCTCTCGGCGGATGGTGATCCCCAGCTCGTCGAGCTGACACGCGCGGGGCTGCGCACGTACCAGCTGTTCGACCTGTTCCGGACCCTCGTCGAGCAGCCGGACGTCCGGTTCGAGGCCCCCCGGCACGATCCTCCGGACGTTGCGCCTGCGCGCCTCGCGCTCGAGCGCTGGCTCGACGAAGCGGTGCAGCTACTGCCGAGGCGAGAACCGGACGACGGCTGGGATCCGCTGCAGCAGGCGATACGCCGCCTCCGCTACCAGCGCGCCATCGTCGGGTGGGACGACCCGATCGACTTCCTGAACGCGCTGCTCGACCTGCCCACGTCCGCCAGGATCACGCAGAAGCGCTGGGCCGATGATGCGGCCGGCAAGGCGCGCGCAAAGGACCTGGCCGAAGAGTACGCAGTGATGATGACAGACGGCGGTGTGCTGGAGCGTGCGATTCGCGCGTGGCGCGCGCACCGGTACCCCATCGCACTGCGTTTCGCGCAACGCGCGGCGGACTCGTTCCGGGCGTACCGCGAGCGTGAGGCGATGCTCACGTTTCAGGACCTGCTCATGTCTGCCGCGCGACTTCTCCGGACGCACGCGCGGGCACGCGCAGAGCTGAGTGAGCGGTACCGCTACGTGCTCGTCGACGAGTTCCAGGACACGGACCCCATCCAGGCGGAGGTCGTCTTCCTGCTGACAGCGGGTGCGGAGGTCCCCGAGACGAACGGGGAAGCGGACTGGACGCGCGCGACGCCGCGGCCCGGCTCACTCTTCGTGGTCGGCGACCCGAAACAGAGCATCTACCGCTTCCGTCGCGCCGACATCACGATCTACAACCACGTAAAGCAGCGTCTGCGGGAGTGCGGCGAAGTCGTCGAGCTGACCGCGAACTTCCGCTCGCGTCCGGCCATTGCCGGCTTCGTCAACGCCACCTTCAACGGGATGTTCCCACCGCAGGAGAGCGCAACGCAGGCGGCGTTCGCGCCCATGAACGCGCAGAAGGGGCCGACCGCGGCAGCGGGCGTGCGCTGGTACATGCTCGACGACGGAGGCGAGCGCGGCCGCAACGCAATGGAGCGCGAGGATCCGGAACGCGTCGCGCACTGGATTGCCGAGCGCGTACGCCGAGGCGAGCGTCAGCCCGGCGACTTCCTCATTCTCACCCGCGTCAACCGCTTCCTTGGCAGCTACGCGCGCGCCCTCGAGGCACGCGGGATCCCCGTCCAGGTGAGCGGCGGCGGTGTCGGGATCGAGCGCGAGCTGGAGGAGCTGCTCATTGTGCTGCGGGCGCTGGAAGACCCCGGCGATGCAACGAAGACACTTGCCGCGCTCGTCGGGATGTTCTTCGGCCTGGACTACGATCAGATCGCAACGTTCGTCCTCGGCCCGCCGGAGAACGAGCTGGAGGTTCGACGCCGCCTTGAGTTCCTCAAGTCGATCCCGGAGGACGCGTCGCTCACGACCGATGACGAGCGTGTCGTCGCTGAAGCGTTGCGGACGCTGCACCGCTGGTGGCAGTCGTTGGTGATCGAGCCGGCGGATGTTGCGGTCAGTCGCATCATCGATGAGCTCGGTCTGCTCCCGCACGCAGCGGCGGGCGAGCTCGGCGAGACCCGCGCCGGTGCCGTGCTGTTCCTGCTCGACACGTTGCGGGCCGCTGCGCTCCGCGGCGATGCGTCCCTCAGTGCCGCGCTGTCCGCGCTCGAGGCGGCGTTCGACGACGACGACGGGGAGGCCCCGTTGCGGCCGGGTCGACGCGACGTCGTGCGCCTCATGACGCTGCACAAGGCCAAGGGCCTGGAGGCCCCGGTCGTCATTCTCGCCGCGCCGTTCGGGGAGTGGGAGCCGCCGATCAACTCGCACATCGAGCGCGGCCGCGACGGCCACGCCGTCGGCTGGCTGCGCGTCACGGAGAAGGATGGCTACCGGCTGAGGATCCACGCACAGCCCGAACCGTGGCCCGAGCTCGAGGTGCGCGAGCGCGAGTTCGAGGCGGCCGAAGACGTGCGTCTCCTGTACGTTGCAGCCAGCCGCGCCGGGGACGAGCTGGTGGTCTCCAGGCCGCCGGACAAGCTCCTGAAGAAGTCTCCGTGGCGCATGCTGTTCCCGTCCGTGCTCGTACATGGCGAAGAGCTGCTGCTGCCACTCGTGCCGGCCCCGCCGCGAGAGACCTTCGAGATCGCGGCGGAGGAGATGCGGCGTCGCGTGGCGAGCGTCGACGAGCGTCGTCGCACGCGGGCAACGCCGACCTACCGCGCGGCACCCGTCAAGCTGCGCGCCGGCGAGCTGAGCGAGTACGAGCTGCGGGCGGTGCGGAAGGGGAAAGGCCCCGCAGGGCGCGGCGTCGAATGGGGCAGTGCGGTGCACGGTGTGCTCGAGGCAGCGCTCCTCGGAGCGGACGACGCCACGCTGCGCGCCCGGGCGCGCAGCCTTCTCCTCGCGGCAGAGCGCCCTGCCGGTGAGGATGGCGAGCCCGAAGAGCTGGAAGAGCTGCTGACGATCGTGCAGACGGTGCGCTCCGCCGAGCTGTGGCAGCGGGCGCTGGCCGCCGATTCACTGCAGATCGAGGCGCCATTCGCACTCCGGCTCACCGCCGCGGAATACGCAGAGCTCGCGGCCCGGATCGGCGGGATCGAGCACCGAGCTGATTCAGCGCCGGCTGCCGAGATCATCGAGGGTGTGCTTGACCTCGCCTTCCGTGAGGCAGGCGGCTGGACGATCGTGGACTACAAGTCGGACGCGGCCGGCAGCAACATCGACGAGGCGCGCCGCGCCAAGTACCGCGCGCAGGTCGAGCTGTACGCTGCGGCGTGGGAGCGCATCACCGGCGAGCCGGTGCGCGAGCGGGTGCTGCTATTTACGGCGGACGGCCGCACGGAATCCTGGTAGCACGGCGCATGCGCATGGCGTCGCGATGCATGCGCGGACATCATTGGGAAGATCCCCGGCACGGAGGCGGCTCTGGGCAGACGCGAGGGAGGCCCTGACCTGAGGGGCGCGGACGACGCGGCGCTGGAGCCGGTGCTCGAGGGCGGCATGACGTCCTCCCTCTCACGGACGCCGTTTTCGCGCGGCGAGCCGGAGACACGTGCCTGGCTGCTCACGCCGAGCGCCCTCACCCAGATCACGGTCGAGGATGCTGCCCGTCGCATCCGCGCCGCTCCCGTAAAGGATGAGCTCGTCCTCGTCGACATACTCCGCCCTGGCGAGGCGGAGGCAGCGCTCATGCGCGAACAGATGCGGCTCCATCCGCTGGCGGTCGAGGATGTGATGCGCGGCCGGCAGCGCCCGAAGCTGGATCGTTACCCGCGGCACTACTTCGTGGTATTCTACGGCGCGGCGATCAACCGCGAGCGGCGGCGCGTCGCGTTCCGAGAGCTGCACCTCTTCATCGGGCCTCATTACGTCGTCGTCGCGTCGCACTACCAGATCTCGGAGGTGCAGGAGCTGGTCTCGCACTGCCGGCGCTTCCCTTCGAGGATGCCGACGACGGGCTCCCTCGTACACTGGCTGCTCGACGCGATCGTCGACGACTACTTTCCGATCGTGCACGACTTCGCGGAGAAGGTCACCCGCCTCGAGAACGACACGATCGCGGGCGAGCGTTCCCCCCTGGACCACCTGATCGGCGTGCGGCGCGAGCTGATCCTGTTCCGTCGCGTCGTCGCACCCGAGCGTGACGTGATCGGGACAGCGCTGCGCCGCGACATCGTCGCGCTCGAGCCGGAGCTGCTGCCCTACTTCCAGGATCTGCGCGACCACCTCGAGCGGCTGACGGAGGAGATCGACACGCTGCGTGAGCTGTTGTCCACGGTCGTCGAGGCACGCAACAGCGCGGTTTCGCACTCGCTCAACAACACCATCCGGATCATGACCGCCTGGTCGATCATCCTGATGTCGATGTCGGTGATCGCGGGTGTGTATGGCATGAACTTCACGAACATGCCGGAGATCCGCTGGCGCCTCGGCTACGCGTTCGCGCTTGCACTCATGCTCGTCATAGGGCTCGGCCTGTTCACGTATTTCCGCCGGCGCGACTGGATCTGAGACCCGGCCGCCCGTGGCAGTGCATCACCGCCTTACATTCGGAGGATCCATGAGGACTCGTCTGCTCCCGATCGTGCTGTCTCTCGCCGCGCTGCCTGCGGCTGCCCAGGAGGTGCCGCGCTCATGGAGCGCTCCGGGCGACGTCGCATTCGTCGGCGTCAATGTGCTGCCGATGGACAGCGAGCGCGTGATCGAGAACCAGACCGTGGTGGTCAGCAACGGCGTGATCCAGGCGGTCGGGCCGGCCGCGAGCACGCCCGTGCCTGCGGGGGCAACGCGTGTCGACGCGAGCGGGAAGTACCTGATGCCGGGCCTCGCGGAGATGCACGGTCACGTTCCCGCGCAGCCCGGCCAGTTCCAGGAAGACGTGCTGTTCCTGTATGTGGCCGGCGGTGCGACGACCGTGCGCGGGATGCAGGGCCATCCCAACCATCTGACCATGCGTGAGCGCGTACGTGCCGGAGAGCTGATCGGGCCGCGGCTCTTCCTCTCCAGCCCTCCGTTCGTGGGAGCCGGACAGAACGCACTGACGGATCCGAACGTCGCTCGTGAGCGCGTCCGGGCTGCGAAGGAGGCCGGCTACGATCACCTGAAGGTGCACGAGGCGCTCACCCCGGAGGTGTACGACGCAATGGCGGAGGCGGCGCGCGAGGTTGGCATCACGTTCAGCGGCCACGTGCCGGATCCTGTCGGCCTCGAGCATGCGCTCGACGCAGGGCAGACGACAGTCGACCACCTGGACAACTACCTGGACGCGATCCAGCGGGACGGCTCACCCGCACTCGCGATGCAGGGTGCCGCGCGCGGTCAGGCGCTGCCGCTGCACGTCGACGAGCAGAAGATCGGGTGGATTGCGCGCCGCACGCGCGAAGCCGGCGTCGGCAATGTGCCGACGATGGCTCTCTGGGAGGTGCTGCGCGGGAGCCATCGCGGAGACGACCTCGCCGACCGCGAGGAGCTGCGCTACATGCCGCGCCAGGTCGTGAACAACTGGATCCAGCAGGTGAACACGATCCACGACAACTGGAGCGACGAATCCGCCCGTGCGGAGCGCGAGGTGCGCATGCGCATCCTGAAGGCGCTCCACGACGAGGGCGCACTCATCCTGATGGGGACCGATGCGCCACAGCTCGTCAGCGTGCCGGGTTTCTCGCTGCATCGCGAGCTGCCGCTGATGGTTCAGGCGGGCATGACGCCGTACGAGGTGCTGCGCTCGGGAACGGTCAACATCGCGCGCTTCTACGGCGAGGAGGACCGGGCGGGAACCGTGGCAGCGGGGCGTCGTGCGGATCTGCTTCTGCTCGATGCGAATCCGCTCGAGGACATCAGCAACATCGGCAGAATCAGTGGGGTGATGGTGGAGGGACGCTGGCTCGATGGTGAGCAGATTGCGGCGCGGCTCGAAGCGATTGCGCAGCGGGCTGCCGCGCAGGCCAACTGAGAAGCCGTTGCCCTAGCCGTCTTCCTCGATCGCGCGGGCCGTGAGCGGCGCGTCGCGCGCGATGTTCTGCAGCCCGCCCGACGAGTCGTAGTTGTGCCCCACGAAGTAGAGGCCACGCTGGTCCGCGCTGCGCACGCGATCAGTGCGCAGCGCGAACCCGCGGCTGTCGCACCGGACGAGATGCTCGACCGGCGCGAGCGCAGGCCGGAAGCCGGTGGCGACGATGACGTCGTCGAACTGTTGCTCCGTACCGTCCGTGAAACGCACACCCGTGGCCGTGAAGCGCTGGACCCCGGGTCGCACCATGATGCGGCCGGCACGGATCTCGTCGACGAGATGAAACCCGATCAGCGGGATCGCATCCAGCGGTGAGTGCTGCGCGCGCGGCAGCACGGGCGGGCCGCCGCGCTTCTCGCTGATGCGGCCAACCATCGCCACGATCCGCTCCTGGACGTTGCGCGGCAGCTTGCGCACGTACACGGACAGGTACTGGATCGGGATCCCCGCGATGGTCAGCGGCACGACATTCGCCCCCGAGCGTACGGCGATCGTCGTGTCGATACGCGCGCGTGCGAGCTCGCTCCCGATCTCTCCACCGCTGTTGCCGACGCCGACCACGAGCACGCGCCGGCCGACGAAGGGGTCGGGTCGGCGGTACTCCACCGAGTGCAGCACCCGACCCTGATAGTCCTCGCGGCCGGGAATGTCCGGGATGACCGGTTCACTGATGATCCCGGTCGCCATCACGACCGCGCGGGCCGCGATCGGCTCACGATCCGTGTACACGACCCAGCCGCCATTCCGATCGACACGTGTGACGTTCGCGCCCGTTTCGGCATCGAGGGCGAAGTGTCGGGCGTAGCGCTCGAGGTAATCGACGAAGTGATCGCGCGTCGGGAAGAGCGGGACATCGCGGTCGAAGCGAAGCCCGGGCAATGAAGAGAGGTGCTTGCCGGTGTGCAGCCTGAGTGAATCGTAGAGACGCTTCCAGGAAGCGCCGACGCTGTCACCCCGCTCCAGCAGACGGAACGGAATGCGCCGGACTCGCAGCTCGCGCGCGGCGGCGAGCCCGGCGGGACCCGCGCCCACTACGACGACCGGCCGCTCAGCCATTGTAGCGTTCGCCGTGCCGGTCGCGGTACAACTCGAGCGCCGCGCGACCCTCTTCACGGAGCAGCCCGCCCCGGAAGCGGATCCCGCGCTCCTCGAGGTACGCGTAACTGGCGCGGAAGACGGGTCCCTCGTCGAACAGCTCGCTCGCGTCCTGCCGCGTTGCAGCGAACACCACCCGCTTCACCCCGCTCCAGAAGGTGGCGCCGAGGCACATCGCGCACGGCTCGCACGACGTGTAGAGCGTGTGCTCCGGCATGCCGGGCGCGCCCAGTGTGTAGGAGCCCGTACGCGCCTGTGCCATCATGAACGCGACGATCTCCGCGTGCAGCGTGCTGTTGTTGAGCGGAACGACCATATTTACGCCGAGGCCGGCGATGCGGCCGTCAGCGTCGAAGATCGCGGCGCCGAACGGGCCTCCCGTATCGTGCACGACGTTCTCGTGCGCGAGGCGCACGGCAACACGCATGCGGCTCTCGTCGTCCGGATACACCGCGCCCAGGTCTACGGCGTCTGCGACCCAGTCCGGGTTCGCAATGCGGATCTCCGGGAGTGACGCCATGCCTCAACCCACGCGAATCACGACTTCATGACCATCGGGGTCGCGGAGCCGGAGCGATCCCTTCGTGACCGACCCATGGGCACGTTCGGCGATCCCGCGCAGCGCTGCGTCGTCCGGAACGACGATCTCGAAGTCGGCAAGACCGGTCGCGCCGGCGGGTGGCGGTGACTTGCCTGCCCACTCGTTGAGGCCGAGATGGTGATGATAGCGGTTCGCAGAGAGAAAGATGGCGCCGGGGTAATCGCGCGTGGTCACATCGAAGCCGATCACCCTGGTATAGAACTCGGCCGCGCGTATCCGGTCGGCGACGTGCAGATGGACGTGCCCCATCCGCAGCCGCTCTGAGCGCCCCGGAACCGGCGGTGTCGGATCAGCATCGGCCAGCAGCGCCTGCACGTCCAGTCGCTCGGTGGACATCACGACGGAGTCGCCGCGCCACTCCCACTCACTCTCCGGGCGGTCACGGTACAGCTCGATGCCGTTGTTCTCGGGATCTGCCAGGTAGACGGCTTCGCTCACGAGATGATCGGAGAAGCCGTGGAACGGGTGGCCTGCCGCCGCGACATCGCGCACCGCAGCACCGAGCGCGGCGCGGTCCGGGTAGAGGAGCGCGAAGTGGTAAAGGCCGGTCGAGCGCGCAGGGCGGAGCGGCGCGTCGGGGGCGTGCAGAAGCTCGAGCAGGGGCGTCCAATCTGCGGCGGCAAAGGTCGCACGCTCGTCACTGCGTTCCAGCTCCAGAAGCCCCAGCACGTCGCGGTAGAAGTCCGCCTCGCACGCGAGGTCGCGAACGCGCAGGCGCACGACGCCGATACGCGTGCCCGCAGGCAATGCTACCATACCCTGATGCCTCCCATCAGCAGCACGCCCCAGCGGGGAGAAAAGTCGGCCAGTCCCCGCACGGCGTGGACCTCGATGCGACGTCTCTCGCCCAGCCAGCCGCCGAATCGCAACTCCGCCAGGTCCTCGTTTCCGCGAATCACGCGCCGATGCAGGTCGTCGTGGCCGAGCACCTGCACGCGTACTCCTCCTGCACCCGACGCCGCCTCGATACCGGCATTATAGATGAGCACGTCACTCTGCGGGTAGTCTTCGACGATCGTCGAGTGTATGCCCACACCCGCCTCGCCGAACACGTACACGGCACCATGGACGCGGGCGCGACCAATCGCAGTCGCAAAGAAGTCCGTCCGGTCGCGATCGAGGCCCGGCTCGTCACTCGGCGTCGGCAACCGGGTGCCGAAACGCAGCCCCGCCATCGCAGCGTCGCTCTCACCGAACAGACGCAACAGTGTTGCAATGCGGACGTCGCCTGCATCCGTCCGCGCGTTGCCATCGGACGGATCCGTCCGCACGAACGGCGGCGTGAGCACATCTTCATCCTCGAACCAGCGAACCGCAGTTCCGGAAAACTCGAGGGCAAGGCGGCCGGAGCGGTAGGTGATGAACCAGTTGCCGATCTCGACGAGTGTGCCGCGTGTGCCTGCCAGCGATGCGCGCTGGTCGGTCAGCACGCCGATGCCCATTCCCGCACGCGCGGTCGATGCACCGGTGAGTGCCTCCCAGCGCACCGGCTCGAGCGGCCGCAGCTGGCCCGCCGTGACACGCGGGCTCAAACCAAGGAGGAGGGACACAATGCATGCCAGCGGTACCGCGCGAATCCAAACCTCAGCACCCACGATTGCTGGCTTCATCTCGATCCAATTCGCGTCACAGGCGGCATGGAAATTCCCCTTGCTCGCGAGCGCGGTGACGGGCACCGCACAGGGAACTGATGATGAGGTGGCAGGGCGGCGTTTCTGCGACCTCATCCGGGGAGGCAACAATGTGGCGGCGCACTTCAGGGTTGGCCATGGCGGCAGCAATGACCGTCGGCGCCGTCGCCTGCTCATCGGCCGGGACCATGGATCGTCCGGCGAATGCACTCACAGGTGAGGTGGGGGCGACGGTAGAGGTTACCAACAACAACTGGTCGGACATGGTCGTGTACGCGCAGCGGAATGGGGTGAAGGTGAGGCTGGGCACTGTGACGTCGATGACGACCGAGTCCTTCCGACTGCCGGTTCCGCTCCTGAGCGGAAGCGGCGAGCTGTTTTTCATTGCGGATCCGATCGGCTCGGATCGCGCATACCGATCGCCGGTCGTAATGGTAGGGCGAGGCCAGCGAGTGGAGTTTATGCTCGAGAACAATCTGGCGCTTTCGTCCCTTACGGTCTGGTAAGTGCCTGCCGCCCTGCGGGGGGCGCCGGACCTCCGCCGCGGCTCGACCGATCGGAGCGTATCCCTCAGGACGTCTGCGAATCGCCCTCCTGCCGTTCCCGGCGCGTCCACACCAGTGCAACCCACCCGATCAGGAAAATCAGAGCGAAGCTGAACCATTGGATCGCATACCCGAGGTGCGGGCCTTCATCGAGCTCGGGCGCGTCCTGGGGGATCGGGTAGCGGGCCTCCGTCGGTGGCGACCCCGGCGCGGGCAGGCGCTGGAGCTGGACCGGCAGCAGCGGGTACGGGAAGGCCTCGCGCAGCGCCTCGGCATCCACCGCATACCAAACGCGCCGGAATGAGTCGGCGGGCGCCGCAACACGCCCGCGCAGTGCGAGCGTACTCTCCGCACCGGGGAAGGGCAGCACGATCCCGCTGATGGTGACGGCGGAGTCCACGCGCATCGAATCGAGCGGGACGGTCGCGCCATCGGGTGCGGGTGCCCATCCCCGCTGGACGAGGACCGCACTCCCGTCGGGAAGGTGCAGCGGGGTGATCACGAGCACGCCAGGCGAGCCTCGATAGCTGCGGCCGGGGAGTACGATCGTGTGCTCATTGTCGTAGCGGCCGCTCGCCGTGGCGAGGCGGAAGATCAGGCCGGCGGAGTCGCGGAGTGCCCCGGTCAGCAGCACCGGTGGATCTGTGCTGCGCTCTGCGATCGCCGCATTCAGGGCGCGTCGCTCATCGAGTCGCGACAGCTGCCAGAACCCCAGGCGGATGCAGACGGCCGCAACGGCAAGCACGAGCAGCGTACCGACGATCCGTGCCCTGCGCGACATCGCCCGCCGGGCGCGGCTGTGCTGCTCAGTCATCGACGCGGTGCATCAGCAGTGACTGCGAAAGGCCTCCGGGACATTGCGGCTGCCCGGCCGTGCCTGCATCCTTGCAGCGGCGCCCAGCCGGGATGCCCGCCCCGAAGAATCCGGAGAATGATGAGACGCTGCATCGTTGCGCTTTCGTTCCTCGCCGTCACTGCGTGTGCGTCCGCGCCGCGCGCGACCGTACCGACGCTCGCCTACGCCGTGCCGGCCGTCAACCCTGCCTCGTATGTCGTTGCGGATACGACGACCGTCGTGGTGCGCGGGGGGCGCGGGCGGACGCTCAGCACGACGATCGGGATGCTCGCGCGCGCGGCGGTCGGCATGCACGTCGACAGTGTCGGCATGCTGGCCTCGATCAGGCTGGAGTCGGTTGATGGCACGTTCCTGGCCGGCGACTCCGCCACGTCGCGCGTCGACTCGACATCCGTGCCGTCGGGTGCCGCCCTGCTGCGGATGAGCCGGCGCGGCGCTGATTCGACGATGTCCGTTCCCGCGCTGGATCGGGCCCTCAGCCGCTTCATCAGCGGGGAGTCGTTCTACCATCAGCTCTTTCCGCGCCTGCCCGGAGGCGCCGTGACGCCCGGGATGGCCTGGACGGATACCCTGCGGTTGAACGACGAGGGCGCGGGTGTTCAGAGTCGCATCGAGTCGATCGTCTCATCTTCGCTGGTCGCAGACTCCGTGGTCGATGGCCGGACGTTGCGCGTGGTCGTGTCGCGGTTCACGACGCGCGTGGAGGTGAGCGGCATCGTCGACGGGCTGCAGGTGGATCAGCGGCTGGTCGGCTCCGGCGAGGCGACCACGCTGTGGGACGAGTCGGCGTCGCTCATGTACTCGAGGGAGGAGACCGTGACAGCGACCGGGACGATCGACCTGCCGGGTGCGGGACTGCGGTCCGCGCCGGTCGAGTCACGCACGCGACGCGTGGTGAGGATCCAGCCGTGAAGATCGAACGCCGGGAGGTCGTGAGCTGGTGCCTCTACGACTTCTCCAGCTCGGCGTTCAACACGCTGATCATCACGTTCATCTTCAATTTTTTCTTCGTGAACGTGATCGCCGACGATCCCCGGTCGGGGACCGTGATGTGGGGTACCGCGCTGAACATATCCGCAGTCGTCGTGGCGCTCAGCATGCCGGTGCTCGGCGCGATCGCGGATTTCTCGGGGCGGAAGAAGTGGTTCCTGGTCGTTGCGGCGCTGCAGGCGATCCTCTTCACGACGCTCCTGTTCTTCGTCGGCCCCGGTCAGGCGACGATGGCGATCGTGCTGTTCGTGCTGGCGAACATCGGGTTCGAGTCGGCCAACGTCTTCTACTACGCATTTCTGCCGGAGCTGACGGACAACGAGAACATCGGTCGGGTGTCCGGTGCGGGTTTCTTCGCCGGCTACATGGGCGGGCTCCTGTCGCTCGGGCTCGGTCTGATGATGGTTCGTGCCTGGCTGCCGACGGACAACCACCTCAACGTCCGCGCAACGATCCTGCTCGTGGCCGCGTGGTTCCTCGTCTTCTCTCTGCCGATGTTCCTGCTGGTGCGCGAGCGCGCTCCGCGCCGCGACGCCCGCATCGGCGAATATGCGCGGGAAGGGTTCCGGCGGATCGGCCGGACGATCGGGCACCTCGGGACGTTCCGGGAGCCAGCCAAGCTGATCGTTGCCCGGATGATCTACAACGACGGGCTCGTCACCGTCATCGCGATGGCGTCGATCTACGCCGGAGCCGTGCTGGGGATGGAGCTGGAGCAGGTGCTGGCCATGGGCGTCGCGCTGAACGTCGCCGCCGGTATCGGCGCGTTCGCATTCGGGTACGTTGACGACCGTATCGGTGGCAAGAAGACGATCATGATCACGCTCATACTGCTGATCATCGCGGGCGTGATCGGTATCCGTGCTGACTCGGTGAGTGGATTCTGGGTTGCGGCGACCCTGATCGGCCTGATGATGGGGCCCAACCAGTCTGCCAGCCGCAGCCTTCTCGCGCGCATGGTGCCGGACCAGAAGCAGGCGGAGTTCTTCGGTCTTTTCGCGTTCTCCGGCAAGCTGTCATCGCTGCTGGGGCCGCTGGTCTATGCGAGCGTCGTGGGGGCGACGGGCGACCACAAGCTGGCGATGTCGTCGATCATTGCGTTCTTTGCGATCGGCCTGGTCGCCCTGCTGTTCGTCCGCGAGCGCGAAGGCATCGCCACGGCCGAGCGGCTGCAGCAACGTGTGGAGGTGCTGTGAGCGAAACGATCACGTGGGCGGATTTCGAGCGCGTCGACATCCGCGTGGGACGCATTACGAGGGCGGAGCCGTTCGCGAAGGCGCGGAAGCCGGCGATCAAGATGTGGATCGACTTCGGCAGCGAGATCGGCGAGAAGAAGTCGAGCGCGCAGCTGACGGTGCACTACACACCTGAATCACTCGTTGGCCGGCAGGTCATCGCGGTCGTCAACTTCCCGCCACGCCAGATCGCGGACTTCATGTCCGAGGTACTCGTGCTCGGCGTGCCGGACGCGGACGGCGCGGTCGTTCTGCTCTCGCCGGAACGCGAGGTGCCGCTCGGCGGCCGGATGTTCTAGCGCGTTCGATCCCGCGGCAGGCGATCTGCCGGATCGATGTACCAGTACGGCAGGTCCTCCGTCCACTCGATGCCGCGGAACTGCACGTTGCTGAAGCGTGCGTGCAGCGCGAACAGCTCGGGATCCATGTAGATCGGCGCATACACGGCGTCATCGATGATCAGCTGCTCCAGCTCCGACCAGAGCCTGCGAGCGCGCGTCGTGTCCGCCTCGACGAGGACCGAGTCGATGAGCGCGTCGATGCGCGGCGAGCCGGAGCCGGCGAAATTCGGCCCTCCCGGAGGTACCGAGCGCGAGTGGAAGATCATCTCTGCGTTCGAGCCCGCGACACTCGGGCCCCAGCCCCATCCCCAGAACGAGCCCATGAAGTCGCCTTCCCGCAGGCGCGTAACCCACGCGGTGCTCTCGTAGGCGCGCGGGACGAGCGTAACGCCGATCTCGCGCAGCATGCTCTGCATCGCGACGAGCACGTCCCGGCGAGTCGGGTCGGTACTCACGTAGTCGACCTCGATACGCAGCGGCTGTCCGTTCCGATCGAGGGTGCCATCACCGTTCGTGTCCGTCCAGCCCGCCTCCGCGAGCAGCTCGCGTGCTGCAGCGGTGTCGTAGGGGATGGGTGTAACGCCCGGTGTGTGCTCACGCATCGCCTGCGGGATCGGTGAGTACGCCGGCTCGCCGACCGCGCCGAACAGCGCCGTCGCGATCTCGTCGCGGTTGACAGCCATCAGCAGCGCGCGGCGAACACGCGCGTCGTCGAGCGGCGCCCGGCGTGTGTTCCACGCGATCCAGGCGGGACGCACACGCGGCCCGTTGTGGACGACGACGTGCCGGGCCGCGTCCGCGCGTGCCCGCTGGTCCGGTGGCAGCCTGGCGATCAGGTCGCCCTGTCCGGCGAGCAGCTCCGTCAGTGCTGCGTTCATGTCGGGCAGGAAGCGCATGATGATGCGGTCGATCGATGCGCGGTCGGGCCGGTCCTCGTTCACGTGCAGCGTCAGGTCCCGCCCCGCGGTCCACGTGCCGAAGCGGTAGAACCCGTTGCCGACCGGATTGCGGCCGAATGCAGAGTTGCGCATGTCCGCCGGGGCGACCGACTCGAGCAGGTGGCGCGGCACCGGCATCACTTCGAGGATCGCGTTCACCGCGTACGGCCCGGTCCGCTTCAGCGTGATCTCGACGGTCAGGCTGTCCCGTGCGCGTGCGCTCCGGACCGCAGCCACGTCCGCCTGACGTGGCGACGCGGTTCGCGGGTCGGCCTGTCGCTCGATCGTGAAGACGACATCGTCTGCAGTGACGGGGGTCCCGTCGTGCCACCGGACGTTCTCGCGCAGGGCGATGATCAGCGTGGAGTCATTCTCCATCTCCCACGATGTCGCGAGGTCGGGCGCCATTCCGCTCAGCGTGCTGTCCCGAACGCCGAGCGCGCGGAACATCAGGTGCACCGGGTGATACGCTGCGTTGCTGCTGAACGTGAGCGGGTTGAGCTGGTCGGGCTCGCGGTCGGCGAGAACGACGAGTGTGCCGCCCGGCGGTCCACCGCCGAAGGTGTCGTACGTCGTGTCTGCGGACGTCGCGGCGCGCTGCTGATCCGGCTCGGCGTCGCTGCATCCGACTGCAAGTGCCGCGAGCGCAATGGCGACGGCGGGAATCCTCAGAAGCGATCGAACAGCCATGGCTCCTCGAGAGCGAGAGCAGCGTCGAGTGCGGGGAGCAGCTCGGGACGGTCACAGTCGAGCAATCCCGCAACGGCTGCCGATGTCGGCGGCAGCGCACCGATGTACAGCCGCGAGAGCGTCGCGATCCCGAGGCGCACGGTAGCGGTTGCGGCGCCCTTGCGGGCCAGCGTTGCGCGGCCGCCCTCGAGCGACAGCACCCAGCGCCCCGCGTTCTCGGGCAGGTGAACGTCATCGACCTCGAGCGCGATGCTCATTCCTGCCATGCCGGCGATGCTGCGTCGCTGCCATGCGCCCGCAGCGTCGACGAGCCTGAACATCGGCCCCATCATCAGCGTTGCCGCAGGCGACCAGAGCTGCCAGGAAGGAGCAGCATCCAGTGGCAGTCGCGGCTCGCTCACCCAGTCCTGCATGCGGTGTGATGGGAGGGCGCGGATCAGCACCTGCTCCCACTGGTCCGCCAGCGATGACAGCCACGCGTACAGTGCGCGGCGAGACGGCAGCGAGGTCCACACGATCTCGTCGACCTCGAGAAAGCGATCCCTGCGCGGGAGGTCGGTGCGATAGTCGACGAGCGCATACCCTTCCAGCGTACCCCTCTCGTTCCGGTAGCCGGCGAGTGCGCGCGCCGGATGGCGGACGAGCTCGTCCCACATCGCAGGTGTGCGCTCGAGCTGTCCGTTCTGCGAACGGACCCAGTCGTTGTAGAGCGCGAGTGCATCGTCGCGCTCCGCATCCGCCTCGAGCAGCTGGACGCGAATGCGCTCGGGCGAGTCGCGCAGGGACCGGGTCGGGATCTGCCACTGCTCGGCCACACCGGCGTTCCCGTACCCCAGGCGGTGATAGAACGCGAACCGGAATGGGTAGAGTGCCGAGACCAGGTCGCCGCGCTCGCGTGCGGCGCGCAGTCCAGCCGCGACGAGCTGCTCGGCGAGTCCGCGCCTCCTGTGTGCCGGCGAAATCGCGACCGAGCCGACGCCGGCCATCGGCAGTCGTGCACCGCCGACCCACTGACGCAGGGGATGGAGCTGGAGTGCGCCTGCAAGCCTGCCATCGTGCTCGCCGACCAGCAGCGTGTCGGCGCCGCCGCCGTAGCGCGGCGACCGCAGCAGCTCCTCCACCGACTCCTGCGTGCGGGCAGCGGACGGGAAGCTGTGGCGGACGAGGCGCGCGACGGCGGAAATGTCGGCGTCGCGCGCAAACCGGCAATGCAGCGTCTCTTGCAATCAGACCCCTGGTTCGCGGGAACCGGACAAGCGCGGTAACATAGAAAGACCGATGATTCGACGCCAAGCTCGACTTGTGTTCACCGCCGGGGCGCTGCTGCTGCCGGTCGCATGCGGACCTGCGGGAAGTGCGGAGGTTCGCAACGACGAGCCGGTACCTGCAGTCCTGCCCGGCCTCGAGGTGCTGCTGCGCGATTCCGCTCACCTCGTACGCGGCCGGCGTGTCGGGTTCCTCACCAACCAGACCGCAGTCACCTCCGACGGCCGAAGCGGGATCGACCTGCTGCACGCCTCGCCGGATATCGAGCTCGTCGCCCTGTTCGGGCCCGAGCACGGGCTGCGTGGTGGTGTCGAGGGCGGCGTGAAGATCGAGAGCGGGGTCGATGGCCCCACCGGTGTTCCGGTCCACTCGCTGTACGGCTCCACGCAGCGACCAACGCCCGACATGCTGCGCGGCGTGGACGTGCTCCTCTTCGACATGCAGGACATCGGCGCTCGACCGTACACGTTCGTGTGGACGATGGCGATGGCCATGGAGGCCGCCGCAGCGCAGGGCATCCCGTTCATCGTACTGGATCGGCCGAATCCGATCACGCATCGCATGGAAGGTCCACTGATGCAGGCCGAGATGCGCAACGTGGCGCAGGCGATCACCGGGTACTATCCGGTCCCGTTGCGTCACGGGATGACGGTCGGCGAGATCGCGCGCTACATCAACGCGGAGTACGACATCGGCGCGGACCTGACCGTCATTCCCGTCGCCGGATGGCGCGGCGACATGTGGTTCGACGAGACAGGTCTGCCATGGATCGATCCCTCGCCGAACATTCGCTCACTCGACGCAGCACTCGCCTACGCCGGGCTCGTCCTGGCCGAGGCGACGAACCTGACCGTCGGGCGCGGGACCGACGCGCCGTTCTCCACGCTCGGCGCGCCATGGCTCGACGCGGCGCGGCTGCTCGAGCGCGCCCGGGAATACGATATGCCTGGCGTCGTGCTGGATACGACGAGCTACGTCCCGCGCGGCACCGGCTGGGTGCCGTTCCGCGATGAGCGTGTGAACGCGGTGCGACTGCGCATCACCGACCGCGATGCGTTCCAGCCCGTGTGGATGACGCTCGTCCTGCTGAGCGAGATCAGGCGGCTGCACCCTGACCGGTTCCGCGTCACCAACGACGGCATGACGCAGATGCTTGGCTCACACTGGGCTCGAGAGGCCTTCGATCGCGGGGCCCCACCCGACAGCATCTGGAGCCGCTGGGAGGCGGAGCTGGATGCGTGGCGCCCGGTGCGCGAGCGGCACCGGCTCTACTGATCGATCTCCTCCGCTGCAACCCTGGAAACTCTTCGTCTGTCCAACCCGTAGTCACAGCAGCCGCGCCGGCGCACACCGGCGCACGTGATCCCGCAACGATACCGGTATTCATGCGAAGCGTGAGGCTTGCCTTCCGAACGCTGTTCAAATCTCCGTTCGTCACTGCGGTGGCGATCATCTCCCTGGCACTCGGGATCGGCGCGAACGCAGCGATCTACTCGCTGTTCGACCAGCTGCTGCTGGCGCCGCTGCCGGTGCACCAGCCGGAGCGACTCGCGAACCTGGCAGCGCCAGGTCCGAAGGCAGGATCGACGTCCTGCAACAACGCCGGCGACTGTGACGTGATCTTCAGCTATCCGATGTTCCGCGACCTCGAGAAGGCGCAGACCGGATTCAGCAGTCTGGCGGCGCATCGACTGTTCAGCGCGAACATCGCCTATGACGGTGAGACGCTGAACGGCGAGGGCGTGATGGTCTCGGGCTCCTACTTCGGGACGCTCGGGCTCCAGCCACATCGCGGTCGGCTGCTCACTCCTGCAGATGACGAGACCGTCGGTGCACACTTCGTCGCGGTGCTGAGCCACGCGTTCTGGGAGAGCCGGCTGGGCGGGGATCCGGACGTCGTGGGCCGGACGATCATCGTCAACGGCCATCCGTTCACGATCATCGGTATCGCCCCGGCGGGATTCAACGGCACGACGGTCGGCTCACGTCCAGTCGTATTCGTTCCGATCACGATGCGCGGCGTGGTGAACCCGGGGTTCGCGGGCTTCGAGAACCGCCGTTCCTACTGGGTCTACGTATTCGGCCGGCTGAAGGAAGGTGTCACGCTCGAGCAGGCGAAGCTCTCGATCAACGCCGTCTACAGGCCGATCATCAACGATGTGGAAGTCCCGCTGCAGCAGGGGATGCTCAGTGAGCAGTGGATGAACCAGTTCCGCTCGAAGGAAGTCGAAGTGACCGACGGGCGGCGCGGTCAGAGCTCGGTCAGCACCGAGGTGCGTACGCCGATGCTGCTGCTGATGGGAACGACGCTCGTCGTCCTGCTCATCGCGTGCGCGAACATCGCGAACCTGCTGCTCGCCCGCGGCGCCAACCGCGGGATGGAAATGGCCGTTCGGCTGTCGATCGGCGCAAACCGGCGCCAGGTGATCAGCCAGCTGCTGACGGAATCCGTCCTGCTCGGCGCAATGGGGGCGGTCGGCGGCGTCGTGGTCGCGTGGTGGACACTCTCGCTCCTCGGATCGATGCTCCCGCCCGAGGCGGTTCAGAGCCTCGAGCTGTCCGTGAGCGGTCGCGTGATCACCGTAGCCGCCGTGCTCGGCGTGGCCACGGGACTGCTGTTCGGGATCTTCCCTGCGCTGCACAGCACGCGCTCCGACCTGGTCACCACGATTCGCGCGAACGCGGGCAACCTCACGGTCACACGCGCCGCGGCGCGATTCCGCGCCAGCCTCGTGACCGCGCAGGTGGCCCTGTCCATCGCGCTGCTCATCCTGGCAGGCCTGTTCATGCGCAGCCTGGTGAACATCGGGCGCGTGGATCTCGGCCTGCGGACCGAGAACATCGTGACGTTCGGTATCTCCCCGCAGCTCAACGGCTACAGCATCGAGCGCTCGCACCAGCTCTTCCAGCGCGTAGAGGAGGAGCTCGCAGCACTGCCCGGCGTGATCAGCGTGAGCAGCGCACTCGTTCCCGTCCTGGCCGGAAGCAGCTGGGGCTCCGACGTGAGTGTCGAGGGCTTCGAGCGGGGTCCTGACATCGACGCGAACGCGCGCATGAACGTCGTCGGGCCCGGCTACTTTACCCTGCTGGACGTGCCGGTTCTGGCAGGACGCGAGTTCACCGAGCAGGACGCGATGGGCGGCCGACCGGTCGCAGTGGTCAACGAGGCGTTCCTGCGCAAATTCAACCTGGACCGCGACGCCGTCGGCAAGCGCATGTCCGATCGAGGCACCGAGCTGGATACCGAGATCATCGGGATCGTGCGCGACTCGAAGTACAACGACGTGAAGGACGACGTACCTCCGATGTACTTCAAGCCGTGGCGGCAGCAGGACAATGTCGGGGCACTGACGTTCTACGTGCGCACGGGGGCCGACAGTGAGCAGGTCATGCGTGCGATCCAGCCTGCCCTTGCGCGGATCGACCCGAACCTGCCCGTGGAAAATCTCAAGTCGCTGGTGCAGCAGGTGCGCGAGAACGTGTTCCTCGACCGCGTGATCGGCACGCTGTCCGCCGCGTTCGCCGGACTCGCAACGCTGCTCGCCGCGGTCGGCCTGTACGGCGTCCTGGCCTACACGGTGGAGCGTCGTACTCGCGAGATCGGTGTTCGCATGGCGCTCGGCGCCGACGCATCGCGCGTCCGCCTCATGGTGCTGCGCCAGGTTGCAGTGATTACGCTCATCGGGAGTGCCCTCGGACTCATCGCCGCGTGGGCAGTGGGGCGCGTGATGGGATCCGTGCTGTACCAGGTCGAAGGTGCCGACCCGATCGTGTTCGCGGCCGCGTTCGCCGTGCTCTCGACGTTCGCGCTCGCCGCCGGCTACTTCCCGGCGCTTCGCGCGTCACGGGTGGACCCGCTGAGCGCTCTTCGCTACGACTGAGCGGACTACGATCATCGATGTGACGATGATCATGGTAGAACGGCTGCGGGTCGCGTACCTGGCAGCCATGGTGTGACGCCGGGCACCGCGATACAATTCCCACCGGTGCTGTGGCCCGGTCGCTGACATGCGGCCGGGCCACACGAGCTTCACCTTTCCCCGTGCACGCACATGACGCCCCCGCTCGGAATCATCGAAGGGTTCTACGGGCCACAATGGTCCTGGCAGACGCGCGCCGAGACGATCGAGTTCCTGGCGCCCCGCGGCTACGGCTTCTACGTGCACGCACCCAAGGGGGATGCCTTCCTGCGACGTCGCTGGCAGGAGCCGCATCCGCCCGACCATGCGGAGGAACTCCGGCGGCTCGCGGATCACTGTCGCGCACTCGACGTCCATTTCGGTGTCGGGCTCAGCCCGTACGAGATCTACCTGTCGTTCGACAATGCGGCGCGCGAAGCGCTCGCGCGCAAGCTCGACTTCCTCGACGACATCGGCTGCGAGTACCTCGCCGTCCTGTTCGACGACATGCGTGGCGACATACCTGACCTCGCCGCTCGCCAGATCGAGATCGTCAACTGGATCCGTGACCGGACCAGCGCGCAACGCCTGATCTTCTGTCCGACCTACTATTCCGACGATCCCATCCTCGACCGGATCTTCGGCGCACGCCCCGAGGGCTACGTCGAAGCCATCGGCGCGGGGATGGACCCGGGCGTCGACATCTTCTGGACGGGGGAAGAGGTGGTGACCGCCGAGTTCTCGACCGCACACCTGAAGCGCGTTACGGCCCAGCTCGGGCGCAAGCCGTTCCTGTGGGACAACTACCCGGTGAACGACTCGGTCCGCATGTCGCGCACACTGCACATTCGCGCATTCACAGGCAGGTCGGCTGCAATCGGGGAGCACATCGCGGCACACGGTATCAACCCGGCACTCCAGCCGGTCCTTTCACGCATTCCTGCGCTCACACTCGTCGAGAGCTACGAAAAAGGCGCCGACTACGAGTATGGCGCTGCGTTCCGCCGCGCGGCGATCGAGGTGCTCGGGGCAGACATCGGCAGGATGGTGTGGGAGGACCTTCTCACGCTGCAGGACTTCGGCGTCGACCGGCTGTCCGACGAGCAGAAGGACACGCTTCGCGCACGCTACGGAAACGTCGACCACGAGGGGGCACGCGAGATCGTCCGCTGGCTGGATGGCGAGTACCAGGTGAGCAAGGAAGTCGTCGAGACCCAGTGACGGCCGGCGCGATGAGGCCCGGTGACGAAACCACGCCACCGGGCCACACGCGTTTCGGAACTATTGGTCAGCCAGTGTGCACACCCGACCCCACCACCCTGAACGTGCGCGGGCGCACGTCACCACCGCCCGGCGCACACTGACTGACTCAGCCCCATTCGCCCCGCTCCCAGAACGGCGGCGGCTCGATGCCCAGCGAGCGCAGGTACACGTAGCCCTGGCCGCGGTGGTGAACCTCGTTGTCGATCGCATAGAAGATCTGGTCCCAACCGGTGCCCTTCCACTGGCCGAACGCAGTCATCATTTGATTGAAGCGCGCGGGCGGAATCTGCGACCAGTACTTGTCGATCTCACGCGTCGTCGCGTCCCAGGCCGCGAGCAGCTCCGCCTTGTTCGTGGCTTTCGCGTCTGCGTACGCCTCCCACTGGTCCGTCGCAAGACCGCGCGCCATGGGGCCGGCGATGCCGATCAGCTCGTTCGCCATCTCGCCGAACGGGCGCATTCCGCCCAGCGAATACGTAACAGCTTGTCCTCGGGAAACACGTCGATCACCCGACGCGTGAGCTGGCGGTGTCCCTCCCAGTGCGAGCGCAGCTTGTCGAGGTCGATGCTCGCGAGCCTGTCGGTCTTCGCTTCCGCCTGTACCATCGTGCCTCCTCTCTTTCGGTGTTTATTCGGTCTGATCGGAAGGTGCTGGCAGCGACGGCGCCGCGCAACCCGGACTCAGCGCCATGCTGCGGCCCGGTCCAGCAATAGCGTGCGTTCCCGGTCATTCTGCGTCATGGACGCAGCGCGCTCGAGCTCCCGGACGGCCTCGGCGTCGCGGCCAAGCCGGTGGAGCAGGTCGGCGCGGGCGGCGGGCAGCAGGTGATAGGAGCGCAGTGCCGGCTCGTCAGCGATGTCGTCGATGAGCGCCAGGCCGGCTTCCGGTCCGTACGCCATTGCGACAGCGACGGCCCGGTTGAGTGCGACGACCGGTGACTGGGTGATCTCGGTGAGTGCGTCGTAGAGTGCAACGATGCGTTCCCAGTCGGTCTCCCCGGGTGTTCGTGCCCGCGCGTGACAGGCGGCGATCGCGCCCTGGAGCGTATACGGTCCCAGCGTATCGGTCAGCTGCTGTGCGCGCTCGAGGGACGCGAGGCCACGCTGGATGAGCAGGCGATCCCACCGCGACCGGTCCTGGTCCATGAGCAGCACGGGGTTGCCGTCCGCATCGACGCGAGCGCGGGCGCGCGAGGCCTGCAGCTCCAGCAGCGCGGCGAGTCCGTGCACCTCGGACTCCTGCGGCATGAGTCCGGCGAGGACGCGCGCGAGGCGGAGCGCTTCATCGCAGAGGTCAGTGCGCATCCATGTGTCGCCGCTCGTAGCCGCGTAGCCCTCGTTGAAGATCAGATAGATTACCTCGAGCACGGAGCCGAGGCGGGCCGCGCGCTCTTCCGCGCGTGGCACGTCGAAGGGTACGCGTGCTTCGGCAAGAGTGCGCTTTGCGCGCACGATCCGCTGCGCGACGGTCGGGACGGGTGCGAGGAACGCGCGTGCAATTTCCTCGGTGGTCAGGCCGCCGAGCAGGCGCAGCGTGAGCGCGACGCGCGCTTCCGTCGACAGCACGGGATGACAGGCCGTGAAGATGAGCCGCAGCAGGTCGTCGCCGACGTCGTCGTCGATGGACTCGTGGATCGCATCCTCCGGCGACCCGGTGTCCTCGCCGATCTCGTACGCGACTTCCTCGTGCTTGCGGTCGAGCATGCGGCCTCGGCGGATGAAGTCGATGGCGCGTCGTTTCGCGGTGGCCATGAGCCAGGCGCCCGGGTTGTCCGGGACGCCCTGCTCCGGCCACGCGCGCAGTGCCGCGACCAGCGCGTCCTGCGCGAAGTCTTCCGCGGTTCCCACGTCGCCTGTCATACGCGCAACCGCGGCGATGATGCGTGGCGCATCGATGCGCCACGCGGCCTCGATCGCGCGGTGAGTCCTGCCGGTCACGATCGCTGTGCGCCTTCCACCTGCGCGCGCAGGCGCTTCTCCCGCTCCATCTGCTCGGGCGTAGCGACGTCCGCGAAATCAGCGTCGTCGAACACCTGCCGGATCTCGACTTCACTCTGTTCGTTGTGGGGATTCGGCATCCGCTTCACCCACTCGATCGCCTCCTCGAGCGAGCGTACCTGCAGGATCCAGAAACCGGCGATCAGCTCCTTCGTCTCCGCGAAGGGCCCGTCGATGACCGTTCGCTTCGTGCCGTCGAAGCGGACGCGCGCGCCCCGGGAGCTCGGGTGGAGCCCCTCGCCGGCCAGCAGCACGCCGGCCTTCACCAGCTCCTCGTTGTAGCGGCCCATCGCCTCGAGCAGCTCCTGGCTGGGCATGACGCCCGCTTCGCTGTCCTTCGTAGCCTTGACGATCACCATGAAACGCATGCGGCTCCTCCTCCGGTTGCTTTTTTCGGCCTGCTGGCGCCGATTGCTCCAGCCGGGCTCCATGAACGCGACGAACGACCCGGTGCGATTTCGACACGCCGGTCCCGCGCGTCCGGAGATTGCGCAGCTGCAGCGGTCGCGGGGACCCGAAGCGCAAGGAATGACGCCATGATTCGATACCGCTCGATCCTGCTGCCCGCCGCGATGGCGGGGATGCTGGCATCGTGCGCGACGTCCGCAGCCGAGCGGCCGTCGCCGGCCACTCTAACGCCGTCGGCCGCTGCGCCGGCCGTGCCGGAGCGCGTGCTGCCGTATCCCGTCGAGGCGCCGCCCTGGTTCGAGCGCGCGGTGCAGGCCGGCACCCGGACGATGACCGGTCGGCCGGGGCCGCGCTACTGGCAGAACGACGCCAGCTACACGCTCGAGGCGCGCATCGACACCGCCGCGAAGCGGCTGGATGGCCGCGCGCGGATCGTCTACAACAACAACTCACCCGACGTGCTGCAGAATCTGCACGTGGACCTGACCCAGAACTTCCACGCACCCGGTGTGATCCGGTTCGAGGAAGCGGAGGTCACTGGCGGAGTCACGCTCAGCCGCGTCGTCGTGGATGGCACCACGCTCGGCACGGACGGTTTCGGGCCGCGGTACGCGGTGCGCGGGACGCGGCTCGTGATCCTGCCGCCGCAGCCCGTGCAGCCCAACAGCAGCGTGACGCTCGAGATCGACTGGTCCTTCACCATCCCGAAGGCCGGTGCCGGTGAGCGCATGGGGTGGGACGACGGGCTGTTCTACCTGGGCTACTGGTACCCGCAGATGGCGGTCTACGACGACGTCATCGGCTGGCACCCGGATCCATTCGTGGGAAGCACGGAGTTCTACGCCGGCTTCGCGTCCTACGACCTGACCGTCGATGCACCGGCGGGCTGGGTCGTGATGGCCACCGGTGAGCTGACGAATGCAGCCGACGTCCTCGCTCCCGCCGTGCTCGAGCGCTACGAGCGGGCGAAGGGCAGTGACGAGGTCGTGCACGTGCTGCGGGCCGGTGACGGCGCAGGGGCAACGGCGGCCGGCACGAACGGTCGCCTGCGCTGGCACTTCGCGGCAGACTCGATCCGCGACGTCGCCTTCAGCCTCACGCGCGACGCGAACTGGGACGCTGTGCGCACACCCGTCGGGGACCGCGACGGCGACGGCACGACGGATTACACGCTCATCAATTCCTTCTGGCGCAGCAGCGCGCCGAAGTGGAGCGAGGTCGCACGCTACTCCGCGCACGCGATCACGTTCTTCTCGGAGTTCATGGACATGCCCTACCCGTGGCCGCACATGACGGCGGTCGAAGGCGGAGGCATCATCGGCGGCGGCATGGAGTTCCCGATGATGACGCTGATGGGCGACTACAACCAGAGCAGCGACAGTGCCCTGTACTACGTGACCGCGCACGAGCTCGCGCACATGTGGACGCCCATGATCGTGAGCAACGACGAGCGCCGCTACACCTGGATGGACGAGGGAACGACCACGTTCAACGAGAACTCGGCGCGCAACGACTTCTTCCCCGGTCGCAACCACTACCTGGACGACCAGAACACCTACCTGCAGATCGCCGGCACGGGCTTCGAGGGCGAGATCATGCGCCAGTCCGCGTTCCACTACAACACCGCGGCCTACGGGATCGCGTCCTACATGAAGCCGGGCAGCGTGCTCGTCGCGCTCCGCGCCGTGCTCGGTGAGGACACGTTCATGCGCGCCTACCGCGAGTACTTCCAGCGCTGGAAGTACAAGCACCCGTACCCGTGGGATCTGTGGCGCACGTTCGAGGACGTGAGTGGGCAGGATCTCGACTGGTTCTGGCGGAGCTGGTACCACGAGACCTGGACTCTCGATCAGGCGGTGGCGAGCGTGACGACCGCGACAGGCAACACGACGATCGTGATCGAGGACCGGGGCCGCGTGCCGATGCCGGTGCTGCTCACGATCACGCACGGCGACGGCCGGACCGAGCAGCGCACGGTGCCGGTCGATCACTGGCTCGCGGGCAACACCTCCGTGACCGTGACGCTCGACTCGGGCGACGTCACCCGCGTCGAGATCGACCCGGAGCGCGCGTTCCCGGACGTGGACCGGTCCAACAACACCTGGAGCCGCTGAGCAGTCCGACGCATTCGTACCCTGTCACCGCCTTCAAGCGGTGCGGGGCCGGTTTCGCAAGGCGTCCCGTTTCCGGCCGCCGGCGCTGCAGTCGCAGCGCCGGCGGCTTGCGTTCGCAGGCCTGCACCTGCATGGTGAGGTTCCAGGCATCAGAAGTGTCTCAATCTGGTGCATTGGAACGTTCCATCACAAACGGGACCAAACTCGGCGGTGCTCCGGGTGAGCCGGGGCCGGGAAGCCTGTCACGAAGGGGCGGGCTCGTCCGTCGCATATCCGATTTACCCGATTTCCCTGAGCCGCTGACGGCGGCGGCAACACCGCGCACGGTATGGCAGCGCAATCATACCCTGCCGGCTGAAGCACACGAAAACTCGTTTTCGTGCAACACCTGCATCCCTGGAGGGACTCGTGGGCCAACGTTTCGTATTGCTGTTGCTCGCCATACTGCTCGGTGCCGCCGCACCGTCGCAGCTCGTGGCGCAGGACCGCCGGATCAATGGTGTGGTCCGTTCGGTGGACCAGCCGATTCCGGCGGCGGAAGTATCGATCGTCGGTTCAGCGCGCGCGCCCTGTCAATGGCGGATGAAAATGTCCCACATGTGGCGACTGAAAATGTCCCACTCGGGCGGGGGTGACGAGCCTCAGGACGTCGGCACCTCCCGGCGGCCCCTTCTCCGCTTCGGCGGATCCTCCTCTC